>ERZ795059.5-NODE-5-length-600527-cov-36.582670_pt1 | contig 600527 bp, 461 predicted proteins | sample MGYA00375143_ERZ795059 | MGnify/ENA primary metagenome ERZ795059 (study PRJEB30188, sample SAMN05720168) | activated sludge metagenome | isolation source: Anaerobic digester | place: USA | collected 2015-01-07 ... | reverse complement strand
CAAAAGCCAGGTTGTCAGTGCTTGGAAGTAGCTCGGATTCTCCCGAATCCGGAGTACAGTCCCTTTATGGACTGTGGGCCGCCGCAGGCGGCCTCGAATTGTTTTATCGCTTCAATAAAAACATATAGTTACCTAAGACAAAGTTTATCTGTAATAATCGGTAAGCATTTCTTATTACAGATAATATTAGGACCTGCGGTCCGAAGCATCGCATAAAGGCGATGCACTCCACTTTTTACAGTATTATTTTCGTTTTCACACAGTCTCTCCCGGCTTGGTACCCATATTACCCGGCTCTGCCGGTTTACTGCGCTTGTTTAAACTTTGATCGTTCGTAAACGAAACAGGGGCTGTGCCCCTGTAATATTTTCAGAGGGCCAAGCCCTCCTGCTTTCTCCGCACCGGGGTGCAACCCCGGCGCGATCTAAAACCTGGTATTCATCTAATCCCCATGATAATTCTCCCGTCCCGGCGCACAACACCGGGACGGGTTTTTCAGTAAACCTGCTTATTTCTTTTTCGTAAACGCTTCATCAAACACACCGGCGGGAACCGGGTAGATAAAGTTCTTTAAATACTGCACGGCATCGGCGGCTCCGAATTCACGATCCATGAACGGGTCTTCCCACTCTACGGAATAGGGACCTTTATAGCCCATTTTATTCAACTGGCGGACGATCGCTTCAAAATCCACATCGCCGCGGCCGACTGAGCAGAATTCCCAGCCGCGTCCCGGTTCGCCAAAATTCAAATGCGAGCCGAGAATGCCGTTGCTGCCGTCCAGCAGCACTACGCAATCTTTCATGTGCACATGCACGATCTTGTTGCTGAATTCTTGCAAAAACTTGACCGGCTCGATGCCCTGCCACTGTAAATGGCTGGGATCAAAATTAAAGCCGAAAGCTTTACGATTTTTAATCGCTTCCAGGGTTTTACGGGTGGTGGGTATATCATAAGCGATCTCGGTCGGGTGCACTTCCAAACCAAACTTGACGCCGCATTCATCAAACACATCCAGAATGGGATTGAACATATCGGCAAAGAACTGGTAGCCTTTTTTAATCTCATTCCAGTCCGTGGGCGGAAAAGAATACAGCATGTGCCAGATGGGCGAGCCGGTAAAGCCGTTAACGACCTTGACGCCCAGGTTTTTGGCGGCGCGGGCCGCGGCTTTCATGGAATCCACACCATACTGGCGTTTCTTTTCCGCATGGCCGGCGCAGTTGGCGGGTGCAAAACCGTCGGAGCGACTGTCGTTATTCGGGTCGCAGATCAATTGTCCGGCCAGGTGATTGCTGATTGCCCAAACATTAAGACCGTACTTTTTCAACGTGGCTTTTTTCGCATCGCAATAGGCCTTGTCTTTGGCGCCCTGGAACACATCAAAATGATCGCCCCAGCAGGCCAGTTCCAGGCCTTCGTAACCAAAATCTTTGGCTTTTTGACACATGGTTTCAAAGGGTAGATCCGCCCATTGTCCGGTAAACAGTGTGATCGGGTTATTCATACATTTCTCCGTATTAAATGATTATCATTAAAACAGTAATTATTTCATTTTGACCCATTTTTGCGCGCTCTTGCTGCTTTCGATGACGGTTTCAATAAACGACAAACCTTTTATGCCGTCGTCCACCGTCGGAAAATCCAGTTCCAGTTCGGAAGGGGTGCGCCCTTCCATTTTGGCAATGATCGTATCGGTAACATTTTTGTAGAGGTTGGCAAAGCCTTCGATATAGGCTTCGGGATGCCCGGTCGGTGTGCGAGTGCCGCGCTGCGCCGCTTCGCATAAATAGCCGTTGGCGCGGGTATAAATTTGCGTCGGGCCGTCGGCGGGATAATAAAACAACTCGTTGGGATTTTCCTGCACCCAGTACAAGCCGCCTTTCGTCCCGAAAATGCGGACATTCAGATCGTTTTCCCGTCCCGTACAAATTTGCGAAGAATGCAGCACCCCTTTGGCGCCGTTGTTATAATGCAGCAGCACGTTCACGTCGTCATCCAGTTTGCGGCCCTTGACGAATATCGTCAAATCCGCGCACACCTCGACCAATTCCAGACCGCTGATATAACGCGCCAGGTGTTCGGCGTGGGTGGCAATATCGCCCAGACAGCCGCCGCCGCCGGCAATTTTGGGATCGGTGCGCCAGGCCGCCTGTTTTTGACCGGTATCTTCCAGCTTGTCGATCAGCCAGCCCTGCGGGTATTCGGCTATGATCTTGCGGATTTCACCCAGCATACCGGTCTTTACCATGTGCCGCGCCTGCTTGACCAGGGGATAACCGGAATAATTATGGAACAGGGCAAACACCTGGCCGGATTTCTCCACGATCTTTTTCAGATCGCGCGCCTGCTGCAAAGTCATGGTCATGGGTTTTTCGCAAACCACATGAAAACCTGCTTCAAGAAAAGTTTTGGCAATATCAAAATGCCACAGGTTCGGCGTGGCAATAGTGACAAAATCGATTCTTTCATTTTCCGGCAGTGCCTGCTCCGCTTTGGCCATGTCCTGGTAATTTGCATAGACCCGTTTCGGGTCCAGGTTTTGTTCTTTGCCGGTAATTTTGGATTTGGCCGGATCTGAAGAAAAAGCGCCGGCTACCACCTCAACACGGCCATCCATGCGCGCGGCTTTGCGATGAACTTCGCCAATGAACGCCCCGGGGCCGCCGCCGACCATCCCCATCCGCAGCTTGCGGGTTACGCCTTCAGATTCTCTACCCTCTATCATAGCACCTCCTGGTTTATGGTTGGTGAGAATTTATAGTTAATAAAATTATTTTGTCGATCACTGAATTGCAAACTAACAAAAATTCTGTAAATTGTCAAGCATTTCAAATTTAATCCGCTTTCTGTTCAGAACGCCAGTAATTGCTAAAAGATGTAAAAATTAAAAGTCTTGACATTAATAATAAAAACATTTAATTTTGGTCAAAATCAATTCATTACCGGATTTTTTAATTTTATCTATTTTGATACTTTGTCCTAACCGGCAGTTTTTTGTCAGCATTACTAAAATAAATTTTCGTTAATTACACATCTGGTTCTGGTCGGGCCAAACCGGGGTATTTACACTTGTAAACTATTGTGAAAGGATTACCTGATGGAAAAGGGAACGGTCAAGTGGTTCAGTTCAGCAAAAGGGTTCGGATTTATTACCAAAGAATCTGGTGAAGATATTTTTATTCATTATTCCGGCATCGTCGGTGATGGCTTTCGCTCGCTGCGGGAAGGCGATCCGGTAGAATTTGAAATTGAAAATACGGATAAAGGACCACAAGCGATCCAGGCAAGCCGTATCAAGACGGTTAGTTAACTGACAAAAAAGCCCCGATATATTTCGGGGCTTTATCATTCTTCCATGTTTATATACGTTCCACCTTGTATCTGATCCACATTTCTTTGGTTTCTCCGGGGGCGGCAATTAACAAATGTGCTTCTTCTTCCAGCCCCTTTTTAAATAAATTGGGGGCATTTGGAGAACCGGTCAGGTTTTCCATACAAAAAAAGTCCGGCGGTTCCGAATAGATAATAAAATGGGTAAATTCAGCCGAAGCCGATAAGGTGCAGCGAACGCCCTGTTCCCGCGCTTCCCACCAGCTTTTTTCCTCCCGCGTCATACCCAGATAGACATCATTCAGGAACAATTCCGAAAGCGGTAGAGGTTTACGAACGTCCGGTTTTACTGAATCCATATCTTCAATCCGCCCGGTTGGCATTAACTCCCTCAGTATCATGTGTTTCTTGACCGGTGCGCATAGAACCGTATTGGCGCGGCTGGATATATAATTAAAAAACGGGTGCAAGCCGAAACTGAATGGAATGGGTTTTACATCCCGGTTTTCCAGACTAAAGGTGATCTTGACGCTGTTTTCATCCAGATGATATCGTAGATAGAGCCGATGCCGGAAAGGCCATAACTGGAATAATTTCTCATCAGGATTAAAATCCAGAAAAGTCGTCACCTGTACTCCCCGGTCATCAAGGAACGGTTTGGTGATAAACCATGGCGCATCATACACCAACCCATGCAGCAAATGTTTGCCGCGGTTGGGTGGAAAGTTATATGTTTCGCCATTGAAAGTAAAGCGGGCGTTGCGCAGCCGCCCGGGGGTCGGGTAAAGCACCGGCGTGCCGTAATTGCGCATCTGTAGATCCTTGATACAAGGCGCCTGGCGTAATAATTCATCCTGACCAAGACGCAAAGAATACATGTTTGAACCAGCCCGGGGAGCAATATTTACCGACAAGGTTCGGTCCAAATCATAATTACAAAACTCCAAGCTCACCACATCCCAGTTCGTGGCGCGGTCTTTGAGAAATTCTGCTGTAAACTTTTCCATAGCTTTTCTTTTTTCCCCAACAATAAGCAATTCTTATGCCGCTTTGTGTTCTGTCCTGCGGAAATTCCGGGCTAATTCCATAAATATTTCCAAATCGCTGTGCAGGGCGCTTTGTGTACCGTCAAAATAAAGTACCCGGATCGGGAATCCGTTCAGGTCTTTACTCAAACGCGGATAGACCGCCTCGGTGATGATACCGTTCATACAGGTAAAAGGGCTGATGTCTATTACTCCCGCCGCGCCCTTTTCATAATACCATACGGTGCGTCCGGCGCTCATTACCATTTCACCATGAGCGCCATCGCGGGGTAAATAAGGCTGACTGCGCTGCAACAAATCAAGAACATGAGGGGGTTCCTCATACCCTTTAAAATCATCGCTAAAATATTTTAACAAACGGTGCTCGTCCCTTTTCAGAATAAAATGACGCAGCCGGCATTGCAGCATTCGCCGGGAAAATCGCTTGCCCAGGCGTATTAACCGCACCCGCTCTTCATCGTTGGTGTACCACACCCATTCGGATACATCCGACATCCACACTTCACCGCCCAGTTCCTCGATCTTGACTAGTAAATTATTATTACTGAAATCATCCAGCCGGCAAAATATTTCCCCAACAATGCCGATCAGAACTCTTTTTTGCGAACGGTCTACCGGAATAGCGCGGAACTCATTGCGGCTTTCCAAAAGGGCCTGGTTAATTTTATCCATTCTTTTTTTATGTGTAACTCCCTGGGTCGCAATCGCTTTGCCAACCAGATCCATGCTCCGGGTGAAAACCTCATCAGTCCGGCCTTTTTCCACCTCATACGGCCGGGTTTTTAACTGCATTTTGCGTAAAATATCGGAACTAATCACCGCATGCCACGAGGTGCGCAACAGGTCATTCGCTTCGCTGCCAATGTCGCTGTAGCCCCGGGAACTGGATGGGGAAAACAGCAACACATTATCGCCGCGATTTTGGAAAACTTTACGCGCCAGCGGTAAATAGTGTCCGTACCGGCATGGCCCGTTTGAAGTCGGCAGGAAAAATGCAGTCTTGTCCGGATCATAATCCGGCATTTCGGCAATTTTAAGAAAATTACCCAGGGTAATTGCTTCGGGCAGGCATTCATCGCCGGACAGGTATTTGTGCGCCAGTTCCAGGGTGCGGGCATCGCTGTCCGGCAAGGGCTGCGCATTTACCCCCAGCGAGCGGAAAGCGGCCGCCACAAACCTGGCGCCAATATATGACATTTGTGGTATATAGAGGGTTCGCCCCTGCAATTCTTTAAACAAACTCATGCTTTAATATCCGTAAATTTAAATCTGTTCTGCTATCCATTTCGGAAAACCGTTCTTGACTGCAATCATCAAAAGCCAAATGAAATGATCTCTACCGTAATTCCGGCTGACCGATTGTGGCCAATCTTGCAGATGGATTTGCCATAACCAATAAATTCTTACTGGACAGGTATGCTTCGCAACGGGTCATTATACCGGCATCATTGCTATGATCATCAAATTGCAGCGATAAATACGGTGACCCTAAACAATCCGGTATAAAATGCCGGATATAGGAATCGGGTCCGCATTTAAAGTTGGTAATATAAATAGCCGCTAAATTTTTATGCTTGCCGGTATAGAGTGCGGCCTGCATGATCCGCCGCCCGTAATTCCAGAACATGTTTTCGTGATAAGGTTTAATATCAATATGATCATCTGGCAAAAAATCCATGGGTATTACATTAATTCCATAGATTTCGCGCAGCTTGGCCGGCACATTCAAATTAACCCCGGAATCATAAAGGTTATATGGACGGCCCAGCAGCACTACCGCTTTTTGTTTTTCATTATTTAGCTGCGATAAGGCTTTAACGCCGAGTTGCTTTAACTGACTTGAAAAATAAGCCTGGGCGGTATATGCTGCTTCCACAGCGCGGTCGCTGAGCCGGGCGCTTGCCCCCAGTTGTTTGGCGAACGGCCGCATAGTCCGCTTGATATAATCCATGCCGTTGCGAAAACGGATCACCGGCGTCAGCATTTTATCAAGGTAAGCGGGGTTGTCCTGTGCAGCGCGTACTATATAAGGGATGGTTTGTTCCCACGGGCAATACCAGGATTCGGTCTCCGGCGTTTCGGTTTCTTCGCTGACCACATTGGGTGTAAAAATAAAATCAATTTTTTTATGCAGCAGATCGACAATATGCCCCTGCGCGGCAATAATCGGAAAGCAGGGCTCGGCGACGCTGAATTCCCGGCCTTTTTTTATGATCTCCTTGTTGGTTCGTTCCGAAACCAGCACTTCTGCGCCAATGTGGTTAAAATAGGTCTGCCAGAATGGAAAGCGGTCATAATAAAATGTGGTACGCGGGTAACCGATGAGAGCGTTGCGGCCGCCGTTCACCGGCATATCTTTGTTTAGTAATTCCTGGTAGGCTTTAACCAGGTCGGGGATGACCAGGTTACCGGTAAATTTACGGGGCTTGCGGAATCGCTCCGAACATTTATCGCCCCAATAGGTTTTTTCACCGGCGATGGTACATTCCTGCACATCGCAGTGGTTGGTGCAGCCTTTGCAGGTAATATTGCGCAGGGTAAAATGTACCTGGGAAAGATCGAACCCGCGAAACCGCGATTCCCCGCCCCATTCCTGCATTTTTTTACCGGCCAGCAGCGCGGCTCCGATGGCGCCGATTACGCCATTATGCGGTGGAATAATGATCTCCTGCCCTAAAATATTGGCAAAAGCCGAGGCTACGGCGCTGTTGTATGCCGTGCCGCCCTGGAAATAGATGGTCTTGCCGATTTTTCGGCCCCGCACTACCCGGTTGATATAATTTTGCGCCACTGCATACGCCAGTCCTGCTGCAAGATCGGTTTTTTTATAACCCTGTTGTAAAAACGCGGTAACATCTTTTTCCATGAAAACAGTACACCGCTCGCCCATTTTAATTGGCTGGCGGGACGCGAACGCCAGGCCGGCAAATTCATCCTTGATGGAAATACCCATTTTGGAAGCCTGTTCTTCCAGAAACGAACCCGTGCCGGCAGCGCAGGCTTCATTCATGGTAAAATCCACCACAACACCCTGGTCAATTGAAATATATTTGGAATCCTGCCCGCCAATCTCAAAAATCGTATCCACCTGCTCATGGAACAGGGTATCGGCAATTGTACAGGACCCGGTTTTATGCGCGGTTATTTCATCGCAAACCACATCGGCGCCCACCAACTCGCCGATTAGTTCCCGCCCCGATCCGGTGGCGCCAACTCCGGCAATCTCTACAACAGCGCCCCACTTTTTCTCCCATGCCGCCAGTTCCCGCTGGACGACCTGCACCGGTTTACCCTCGGTGCGGGTATATACTTCATCGATGACGCAATTATCATCATCCAGCAGCACCAGGTTGGTGCTCACAGAACCCACATCCAACCCCAAATATGCCCGTACATAACCATCGGTGCTTTTAGCGCTGCTCAATTTCCTGACATTTTCAAAACGCACCCGGCTATGATCCAAAACCGGGGAAAACATCCCCGCTTCGGCTTTATGCTTCCGGGTTACCAGGGCTTTTTTTAATTCTTTATATTCTGTTTTTAAGCCGCCCGGTAATAAAGCGCATCCCAGTGCGCCGGTGTGCATATACCCGGCGGGAATGATCAACTCTTTTTCCTGTATCTGCAAAACGTGGGTCATGGCCTGAACCACGCCGAGATTGGCGGCAACCCCGCCGATAAAAACTACCGCGGGTTCCAGACTTTTGCCATGCAAAACCGTGCCTTTGTAATTACGCACAACAGCTTCGCACAATCCTTTAAAAATTGCAGCCGGTGAGTAACCGCGTTGCTGGGCGTGGATCATATCCGACTTGGCAAAAACCGAACACCGCCCGGCAATATTCGCTGTGGCCTGGGCGCTCAGCACCAGTTCGCCAATATCGCTTACATTCAAATTCAACCGCTCCGCCTGCTGGTCTATAAACGACCCGGTGCCGGCGGCGCATTCGCCATTACGGTTATAATCCAGAATTGATAATTTTTCTGTGACTGCATCATAATTGATCCTGATGAACCGCGATTTATCACCGCCAATTTCCAGTATAGTTCTGGCCTGCGGAACCAGTTGCGCCACACCCCGACCAATTGCGCGGAATTCATTAATATATGGACATTCAAGCAATTCGGCAATTATGCCGCCCTGGGACCCGGTTACCTGCACATGTAATTCATAACCGGACAAGTCTATAAGATTTTCCAGCAATCGCAGCGCCGCATTGAGCGGGTCGCCCAGCACCTTGACCGGTTCGCTAATGAACAACCGTCGCTTGCTGTCCGGACCTTCAACTAAAGTAATGGAATTGTTCAGTTTTCGCGCAACAACCTGATCATTTTCACAGGGCGTCAGTATTGCCAGTTTGGCGCTTACAGAGCCTATATCCATTCCAATATTTAATACTTGTTGCCGTTGTATATTCATAATCTCTCAAAAGTAACAGGCTGATGCCTGGAATATTACTAAAAGGGAAAATTTACTATTGCCATCCAGTTATCCCGAAAAGTGGCTTACTTTTCTTATGGCTTTTTCGGACACTACGCCAGATAACCTGGAATTTATTTATTCTCCGGGAGCTAACAGAGTGGTGGTTCAATGCCACACATTTTGAACAGGTAATAAATTAAGAAACAGTAATGAATGATTCAAGAAGAAAATCGACAGCTTAGTAACCGAAAAACGCTTCCGAATGAATTTTAGCCTGGGCAATACCGATTGTTTGCAGTTCCTGAGATATTTGCTCGACCATTAATATTGTTCCGCAAATATAATAATCATATTTAACATGATCCGGTAAATATTCTTTTAACACCGAGAGGTCAAAACGGCGTTTTTCGCCCGGCCAGTTTTTATCGCCGGTAATGATTGGAATATAACGAAAATTATCGCTCTGATAATTACTAAAAAAATTGTGATATGCCGCGCTGGCTAAAACTTTGTTTGAATAAAACAGCATCACCGGATCGCTCAAACCCTCATCATGCCTTTCTGTCAGCATAGATTTAAATGGTGTGATACCAATTCCACCGGCGATGAAAACCAGCGGCGCGCCGCTTATCCATTCCATACCTCCCATAGGCCCTATTAATTCCAAATCAACCGAATAAGGTATTTCCAGCAGGGTTCTTTTATAACCGCTGCCGGTCATTCGGGTCGTGATGGTAATATAAGGTTCTTTGGGGGCGGATGAAATGGTAAAAGTACGCCTGGGGCCCTTTTTATCCGGATATAATACACCGGGGAGTTTTAAATTAATATTTTGCCCGGCCCGAAATTCAAAGCTGCCCGGCTTGTCCAGTACAAACTCTATAGTATTTTCGGCAATTTCACTTTTGCTGATCAGTTTTGTTTTGTAAACCTGCATTTATTTTTCCCATTAAACCAGGCAATACACTTGTTAAAACCACCCTGTTTTCCCTTGCAAACGAATCAGGCTCTAAATGTTTATGTTGCTAAAATAAAATCAATAATTCTTTCATTTCGATCAACATGACTGACGCGGATTTTTACCGTATCCCCCAGTTTATATTTTTTCCCCGTATACTTGCCGATAAAAGTATAATTTTTCTCATCCAGAATGAAATATTCATCCAGGGTAGTAACATGCACCAGCCCATCGATCAGCAATTCCGGAATTTCCACAAAAAAACCAAAAGATACCACGCGGGATATAATGCCGGTAAATTCCTGACCAAGGCGGGCTTCCATATATTCCGCTTTTTTCAGTTTTAAACAAGCCCGTTCCGCTTCCTGGGCGCGGATCTCGCGCTCGGTGCTGATATTACATTTATTTTGTAACTCTTTTTTATTGATCACCGGCGTCGCCAGCCTGGCGTACTTTTTTAATAACCGGTGCACCATCAAATCCGGATAACGACGGATCGGCGAAGTAAAATGCGTATAATAAGTATAGGCCAAGCCAAAATGACCAATATTATCTGTAGAATACCGCGCTTTCATCATCGTACGGATCAGGATATCCTCAAGGATTACTGCAGATTGATGCCCTTCAAACTGTTTTGCCATTTTTTGAAAAAACCCGGGGGTAACACGTTTTGGCATGCTGATACTAAATCCAAAGGCGCGGGTGAGGGCAAGGAATTCCCTGATCTTTTTTTCATCCGGCTTTTCATGAATACGATACACAAAAGGTAGTTTTTGTGGCTGGTTCTCCTGTAAAACTACCCCAACATGCCGGGCCACGGTTTCATTGGCCAGCAGCATAAATTCCTCGATCATACGGTTGGACTCGCCATGCTCTTTGCGGACAATATCGACGGGATGTCCCTGGTCGTCAAGCGTTACCCCTACCTCTAAACTGTCAAAATCCACGCCACCGCGCTTTTGCCGCTTCAAGACCAGCTTTTTAGCTATCGCCAGCATTTCGCTCAACAGCGGTTGTAACGGATTAGACAGCTTGCCGTCCAGAATATCCTGCGCTTCGCGATAGGTGAAACGTTTGACGCTTTTGATGATCGTTTCCCTGATCTCATAACCGGTAACATTGGCATACTCATCCAGATCCATCAACACACTGTAACACAACCGATCCCGGCCTTCCACCAGGCTGCACAACACATTCGATACTTTTTCCGGCAGCATGGGAATCACCCGGTCAACCAGGTATACCGAAGTGCCGCGCTCGGCAGCCTCCTGCTCTGTAACGCTGTTTTCCGGGATATAGTAACTCACATCGGCAATATGCACACCAAGTCGGTATATGCCGTTGATATTTTCCAGGGAAATAGCATCATCAAAATCTTTGGCCTCGTCCGGGTCAATTGTAAATATGGGTATATTGCGCAAATCGAGGCGTTTTTGATACTCATCCGCCGGAATTGCACTTGGCAGATTTTCAGTTTCACGGTTTACCGCCAACGGAAAGGTAACCGGTAATTCAAAATGATGTACCAGCGAAGTAATATCCACCCCCGGCGTCGCCGGATCGCCCAATATCTGCACAATTTCCCCGGCAGGACTGAGTTTGCGGTGTTCCCAGGAATCTATGGTTACCACCACTTTATCGCCATCCTGCGCGCCCTGTTCACGGCCCGACGCTATAATAATATCCTGGTTGATTTTCAGATCGTCCGGGATGACGAAATTATAATGTTTACCCCTGGTAAACGTGCCGACCAGTTGTTTTCTGCTGCGCGATAGTACTTCAGTTATAATGCCTTCAGGACTCTTGCCCCTGGTCGATGCCAACAGCCTGACCCGCACCGTATCTTTGTGCAATGCCACGCCCATGTTCTTTTGGCTGATAAATATATCTTCCCCCTCTTCCTGGCTGACAAACCCGTAGCCCTGCGAATTGACCAGTAATTGTCCGGTAATTTCCGCAACTTTGGCCGGGTAACCATACAGGTTCTTTTTTAACTTGACAATCTTGCCTTCTTTGGCAAGAGTGCGAACCGTATCACGTAAACTTTGATATTCATGCTGAGGTATTCCTGCCCGACGCGAAATTTCTTTAACTTTAAAGGTGCGATACGGTTCGGATTTTAATATTTCCAGAATTGTTTTTTGTAATTTTTTCAAATTTATCGTTGAAACCTTATAGTCTGCCTGCTTTCTTCCAGTAAAGATTTCCAGGCGGAAGCAGGATATTTTTCAATAAAATAATCTTCGACCGGGCCAAAATTCAGCACTACTCCGTTAGCCAGTTTATAATCTTTGATACTGAATTTTTGAATGGTGTTTACCTGGCCGGTCTGGGCGCTCATATCGTCCAGTTTGAATATGTTATTCTGCAAACTGGCAATACGACCAACCGGTTCAAAGGGATAATACAAAGCATTAAAAGTGATGGGTTGCTCCGAATTGGTTACCCGGTATGGATCGGTTGAGCGACGTAAACTGTTGGTTATGGTAACAGCGCTGCTGCGGCCGATGATGGAACGAATACCCTTGATCGCATACTCACCCATCGGCACATCCGCCAGGGCAAAATATCCGTTTTCATCTGTTTTAGCCCACAAACCTAACTCTTTACCGTCGCTGGTTTTTCCATTAATGGCAACTTCGATGTTGGCGGTGTAGGAACCGGTTTCTTCAGAATAATAGTCATCCTCGATAATGACATGACCGATGACCAGCATGGTGGCATCGCTGGTTGGTTCAATAAAACCGCCGGTAGTTGTAGCGCAGCTCATAAATGCCATGCAGACAGCTATTACCAACAGGATAATTGTGTTTTTCATTTTGTCGCCCTTTCCTGGTTAGAATGTAAACTCTTTGTCTGAAAATTTTACGGCAGGATATTTTGCCAGTTTCTCTTTAAACAGATTGATGATTTCCGTCAGTTTTTCCCTGGTTTTTGCTTCAAAACGTAAGACCAGGGTCGGTTCGGTGTTGGACGCCCTTACCAGGCCCCAGCCGTCGCCAAATTCAACCCGCGCTCCGTCAATATCGATAACATGATGTTTCTCACTAAAGTCCCTGACCAGCGCTGCCACGACCCGAAATTTTTCTTCATCGGCGCAATGGACGCGGATTTCCGGAGACGAGGCAAATTTTGGAATTTCATTGACCAGCGCCGAAAAAGGCTTGTTCGCTCCGGCTACAATCTCCAGCAGACGCCCTGAGGCATAAATACCATCGTCATAACCATAATAATCATCGGCAAAGAACATGTGCCCGGACATTTCCCCGGCAAACACGGCTTTGGTCTCTTTCATTTTTGCTTTCAACAGGGAATGCCCGGTTTTCCACATGGTCGGTATGCCGCCATGTTTTTTAATAATTTCGGGCACCGCCTGGGAGCATTTAACATCGAACAAGATCTGCGCGCCCGGCTTTCTTTTCAACACATCTATACAAAACAACGATAATAACGTATCGGCAAAGATCAGGTTGCCTTTTTCATCAACTGCGCCGACCCGGTCCGCGTCGCCGTCATACGCCAAACCAATATCCGCTTTTTCTTCGAGCACCTTTTTAATTAAACCCTGCATATATTTGGGTACCGCCGGATCGGGCAAATGATTGGGAAAACTGCCATCCGGTTCGCAATACAACGGCACCACCTCCATACCCATTTCCTGCCATAATCCGGGGGCAATCGGCCCGGCAGTGGCATTGCCGGCGTCTACAACCACTTTTAATTTTTTGGCAAAATGGAACTTGCTTTTCAGCATCTTTAAATAATCGGGCATGACAAGTACCTGCCGCACCTGGCCCGGTTTGGCGGTTATGAATTCATTCTGGTGAATAAGCCTTTTTAATTCCTGAATATCCTTGCCGAAAACCGAACCTAATCCTTCGCACATTTTAAAACCGTTAAATTCGATAGGATTATGACTGCCGGTTATCATCACACCGCCGTCGCTTTTTAGGAACACAATAGAAAAATATAAGGTCGGCGTGGTAACCTGACCGATGCTGTTCACATCGAGTCCTGTGGAAAGAATGCCTTTAATATAAATCTCTGCCAGGTGCGCGGAAGAAAGACGTAAATCGTATCCCACATTCACAATTTTATGGTTACGCTTTGCCATCAATGTTCCATAGGCTTTGCCCAGATTTAAAACCACATCATCGGTTAAATCCCTGGTAACAATGCCGCGAATATCATATTCACGAAAAATACTATCGTTCATACCAGCTCCCTTGTTATCTTTTTTTTACTTTTATAATCCGGTCTTTTCCGGCCAGGTCGCAGAAAATTTCCACCGGCTCAAATTCCGGCCGGTTGAATATTTGTTTAATACTTGACGCCTGCAACTCGCCGATCTCAAAAAAAGCTATTCCTTTTTCTTTTAATAAATATATAAAAAAATCAGGAAAATGTATATAAAAATCAAGGCCCTCTTGCCCGGCCAGCAAAGAAATTTGCGGCTCATGGGCTTTAATTTCTTCAGGCAACCGCTCATAGCCGGCGGCGTCGATATAGGGCGGATTGCTGACAATAATATCAAAATAATTATGTAAATGTTCCAGTTTACAATTCATAATATCCATTTGTATAAATTGTATGCAGGATTCAACATTATTCAAAACAGCATTACGGCGCGCAATATTCAAAGCCGCTTCAGAAATATCCACCGCGGTTATCTGACAATCCGGATTATAATGCGCCAGGGATATGGCAATATTCCCCGAACCGGCGCCAATATCCAGAATAACGGGATGCGGATTGTTCTCTACTAGAGTTTTACAATGCTCCAGGGTTAATTCAACCAGCATTTCGGTTTCGGGGCGGGGGATCAGCGCCCCGGGCCCTACAGTAAATGGCAAAGACATAAACTCGCATTGCCCGGTAATATACTGCAGCGGTTCGTGATTCAACCTTCTTTTCAACAACACTTTAAATTCGGCCAGTTCATCCGCCTGCAGGGGGCGGTCAAAATCAAGGTATAATTTCACCCGGTTACATTTGAGAGTGTGGGCAAGCAAGATTTCCGCATTAAGACGACTGTTTTCAAACCCCTTTTCCATTAAATGTTTGGTCGTCCAATTGATTAATTGTATAATGGTCCAGCGATTTTGTTTTTCTTGTGTTTGAGACAAAACTGTCTATTCCACCAGTTGTAATTTTTCTGCCCGGTCGGCCAGTTTCAGCTGTGCAATAAATTCTTCCAGTTCGCCATGCAGAACGTCCTCAAGCCGGTAGACGGTCAATGAAATACGATGATCTGTAACCCGACTTTGCGGAAAATTATAGGTTCGGATCTTGGCGCTGCGGTCGCCGGTGCTGACCATGGAACGCCGTTCTTTAGTCAGTTTCTCCTGTTCTTCCTGCAGGGCTTTTTCATATAACCGGGCGCGCAACACCTTTAATGCTTTAGCGCGGTTTTTATGCTGTGATTTTTCATCCTGGCAGGTTACTACCAAACCGCTGGGAATGTGGGTTATACGAACTGCGGAATCGGTGGTGTTGACGCTTTGTCCACCCGGCCCTGATGAGCGGTATACATCAATCCGCAAATCATTGGGGTCGATCTGTACGTCAATTTCTTCCGCTTCCGGCAATACCGCTACAGTGGCGGCCGAGGTATGAATACGTCCGCTGGTTTCTGTGGTCGGCACCCGCTGCACCCGGTGCACCCCGCCTTCGTACTTGATATTGCCATATACATCAGTCCCGGACAGTGAAAAGATTACTTCACGAAAACCGCCGATTCCCTGGGCATTGGAACTCAATATTTCCAGCTTCCAACGATGTTTTTCAGCATAGTACTGGTACATGCGGAACAGATCCCCGGCAAACAAACCTGCTTCATCACCGCCGGTGCCGGCGCGTATTTCAACAACCGCATTCCTTGAATCGCGGGGGTCTTTGGGAACCAGTAAATATTTTAATTGTTCTTCACAAGTCGATTTTTGTTTTTCCAGATCTTCCAGATCGGCCTGTGCCAGCTCTTTTAATTCCGCATCTTTGGTTTCGTTCAACACAGATTTAGCGCTGTCAATATCGGCAAGCGCTTTTTTATACTTGCGGTATTCCTTAACAATAACGCTTATTTCACTCGCTTCTTTGGCAAGTTCCCGGAACAGGCTGTTATTACTGATCACCTGGGGATCACTGAGTTTGGCTTCTATTTCCAGAGACCTCTTCTCCAGGTTTTCGAGTTTATCTAACACGGGCTATCCTTTAACATATTCAATTTTAAATGATCGGCAGCAATTTACAGATTTTAATCGCCGCTCTCTGAAAATCAGAACCAACCAAAATAATACAATTTTTTGGACTAGCGCTCCCGGCTGAAAAAAATGAGTGCCGCACATACCGGATAATTATTTCGGAAATGACTCGCCCCCATATTAATCGCATTCAAACAGAATAGCATAACTTCACCTTGCTCCGGGCCGCATTAACAATAAACAGCCCCGCCGGGACAAAAAAAAACGGAATGCCTCCCCGGTTTGGGGAAATACTATTCCGCTTGCTAAAAAAAAACCGGTTAAGCTTTTTGCTCGGCTTGTTTCTGAAATTTTTCATATTTGCGGCGGAATTTATCTACACGTCCTGCCGTATCGACCAGCTTCTGTTTACCGGTAAAATAGGGGTGGCATTCCGAACAAATTTCAACCTGTATATTGCCTACCGTTGTGCGGGTTTGAAAGGTATTGCCACAAGCACAGCTTACCGTGCTGACTTCATATTTAGGATGAATTCCCTCTTTCAAGGCTTTTTCTCCTTATCCTTATATAAATAGATGTACAATAATTGCCGTTTACAAATGAATAATTTAATAAAAATTTTACAAGATTGCAAGCAAAACAATTACATGCTCATCGATTCCAGGAAAGATTTATTGGATTTACTACCCTGTATTTTTCCAAGTAAAAATTCCATTGCCTCAACTGTATTCAATTCGGCCAGCAGCTTGCGTAAAATCCATACCCGGTTCAGTTCTTTATCGGTCAGTAACAATTCTTCCTTGCGCGTACCGGAACGGTTTACATCGATGGACGGGAATACGCGGCGGTCGGACAAGCGGCGATCCAGCACCAGTTCCATATTACCGGTTCCCTTGAATTCCTCAAAAATAACTTCATCCATACGGCTGCCGGTATCGATAAGCGCGGTAGCAATGATCGTCAAACTGCCGCCTTCTTCGATATTACGGGCGGCGCCGAAGAACCGTTTGGGACGATGCAGGGCATTGGCATCCACACCACCGGACAATATTTTGCCGCTGTGCGGCACCACGGCGTTGTGTGCGCGCGCCAGACGGGTTATACTATCCAGCAAGATCACCACATCCTGGCCATATTCAACCAGCCGCTTGGATTTTTCCAGCACCATATCGGCAACCTGCACGTGCCGCTCCGCCGGTTCATCAAAAGTCGAGCTGACAACCTCGGCAGCCACCGACCGTTCCATATCCGTCACTTCTTCCGGGCGTTCATCGATCAATAACACGATCAGCTTGATTTCCGGGTGATTCTTGGTAATGCTGTTGGCAATTTTTTGTAATAGGGTGGTTTTGCCGGTTTTAGGTTGCGCAACGATCAAGCCTCTTTGTCCCTTGCCGATCGGGGTTAGCAAATTCATAATACGCATCGAGTATTCTTTGGGCAGGGTTTCAAGATCTATTTTTTCATTTGGATAAAGAGGGGTAAGATTGTCGAACAGCATTTTGGTTTTGGCTTCTTCCGGGTTTTCGAAATTGAGCGCCTCTACTTTAAGCAAGGCAAAGAAACGCTCATTTTCTTTGGGCGGGCGGATTTGCCCGGAAATCGTATCCCCGGTACGCATACCGAACCGCTTGATCTGCGATGGCGATACATATATATCATCCGGCCCCGGCAGGTAATTATAATCCGGTGAACGTAAAAAACCATAACCATCCGGCAGCACTTCCAAAACGCCTTCGGCAAAGATCAAACCTTCCTTTTTGGTTTGTTCTTCAAGGATTTTGAAGATGAGTTCGGCCTTTTTAAGGCCGGTGACGCCGGATACACCCAGTTCCTGAGCCATGTGAGTTAATTCGGCAATCTTTAGATTTTTGAGTTCCGCTATGTCCATTTTCTCCTCGTAATTAATATTATTAATTCAAATAGTCACATTTCAAATGCAAAATGCCAGTCTGCTTCTATGTACTATACGTATTTTTATTAAGTTTAAACAATCAAACAGGTTTAATCGGCAGGTATTTTTCCTTGTTTTGAATACTTACCTGGTAAATCATCTACCTCCCCGCAAAGTTCATATTCAATTTTGTTTAGTATAAACTTGTAAAGCCTCCTCAGTTTGTGGATTAAAAAAATGCGCTTTTTGTAAATCAAGACCAATGGCAATATCTGAATTGACCTGCGGTTTTTCAGTTAAATTTAAACGTGCTACCAGTATTTGTCCGGCGGCTTTTAAATATAAAAACATTTCGTTACCCATTGGTTCAACAACTTCCAGTCGGGCTGTGATATTATGCAATCCGTCGGTCTGCGGCGCTGTATTCTTTACGCTCAAATGTTCCGGCCGGATACCCATTACTACTCTGGTACCCGCAAGCGATTCCAACTCCTGGCGGCGGCTATCCGGCATTTTTATTTTCAGGTCCTGACAGATAAACCACAATCCATCATCGCGAACCAACTCGCCATCGAGAAAATTCATGGCCGGGCTGCCGATAAAACCGGCCACAAATTTATTGGCCGGATAATGATACAAATTTAACGGCGTATCCATTTGCTGAATACGGCCATCCTTTAACACCACAATGCGTTCACCCATGGTCATAGCTTCTACCTGGTCGTGGGTAACATAGATCATGGTCGAACTCAGGCGGGTATGCAGTTTGGATATTTCCGTCCGCATTTGCACCCTGAGCTTGGCGTCAAGATTCGATAATGGCTCATCGAATAAAAATACTTTGGGTTTGCGGACAATTGCCCGCCCGACTGCCACTCTTTGCCGCTGTCCGCCGGAAAGCGCCTTGGGCTTGCGATCCAGTAAATGGGTTATATCCAGAATTTCTGCCGCTTCGTTAACCCGTTGCGTAATTTCATCTTTGCTGAATTTGCGTAGCTTGAGGCCGAAGGCCATGTTTTCATAAACTGTCATGTGCGGATACAGGGCATAGTTTTGAAAAACCATGGCAATGTCCCGGTCCTTGGGAGGCACCTGGTTGACTACTTTACCGTCGATAGCTATTTCACCTGAGGATATATCCTCCAGCCCGGCGATCATACGCAGCAGGGTCGATTTTCCACAACCTGAAGGCCCTACCAGTACTACAAATTCGGTATCTTTGATAGAAATATTGGCCGCACTGACTGCGGTTACTTTTTTGTCAAAAACCTTGGTTACATTCCGTAATTCTACACTAGCCACAATGCACCCCGACGCTGCAATTAATTAATAAATTAAAATAATTATACGATTTCAAACCAACACGAACCTTTTACACGGCAGCTTTATATGGAGAATATATTGGTGTGTTATTTCCTTGAGGTAACGCAGGTTACTTTTTATTAAGATAAAAAAAATTATTCACCTTGTCAAGTTATTTATTTCATCCAACACTTCTCCCACCAGATAATGAGACCCGGTTACACAAAAAAGCTGTCCCGGTTGATAGTCCTGAATAGCATGGCGAAAACCTGCCTTTACCGTACTAAAAGTTTGCACCGGCACCCTGCCGCCAAACTGCTGAGCTATTATTTCCGGATCGAGTGAGCGCTCGCTTTCCACCCGCACAATGTAAACCGCCTGAGCCAGGGGGGCTAGGATTTGAACCGATGCGGGCAGGTCCTTGTCCTTTAACAATCCAAAAATAAACTTTATTTGATAATCTGCAAACACTTTATGCAAATGGGCGGCCAGTTGAGCAAAAGCAGCCGGGTTATGCGCCACATCAATTATTATATAAGGATCGGTGCACACTGTTTGCAATCTGCCCGGCCAGCATACACTGCTTAAACCGTCGCTAAAGCTCTGATTTTGTATTGTAACGTTATTATCACGCAATACCGCCAAAGCTGCGGCGGCAATTTGCGCATTTGCTGCCTGGTGCATACCAGGCAGCGGCAGGCTTATTCTGCCGATCAACTTGTGGTCGATAGTTAAATCAAAATCCGTACTGCCGGACAGCAGTGTAACACGATCACACCGACATCGCTGCTCCGCCCGTACCAGGGCGCTGTTATTTTGTTTACAGGTATTGATAATTTCTTGTTCAGCAGCCGCCGGTAATTGCCCGATTACGCATGGTACTCCCGATTTGATGATACCGGCCTTTTCATGAGCAATCATAGCAATTTCTGTGCCTAAATGTTCGGTATGTTCCAAATCTATACCGGTAAAGACGGAAACCATGGGTTTTATTATGTTTGTGGCATCCAGCCTGCCCCCCAACCCGGTTTCTAGCGCCACATAATCGACCGGGTATGAGGCAAATGACACAAATGCCAGGGCAGTAATAACCTCAAAAAAAGTGCATTGCATGTCGTCGCAAACGGGTTTCAGGCGCGTCATTATCGACGCAAACTCTTGTTCTGTGATCATTGCCCCGTCAAGCCTGATCCGCTCCCGTACATTTTGCAAATGCGGCGAGGTATACAAGCCGGTGCGGTATCCGGCGCTGCGCAACACCGATTCCACCATTGCGGCAACCGATCCTTTACCGTTGGTTCCGGCAATATGAATATAGCGAATTTTATCCTGTGGATTATCCAGGGAGTCCATCAGGGTGCGCATACGATCCAGTCCCAGTTTCCAGCCGAACCGTTCCAATCCATACAGATAATCAACTGCCTGCTGATAATTCATTTTTCCCGCACCTGTTTTACCAATTTGTATACAATTTGGTGAATATTATCATACTTTTATTCAATGTATCTTTAAAACCATCAATCCATGCGCCAGGGCGAATTCCAGTAAAACCGGGTCAAGCCCCTGGCGGTGCCGAACCAGATATAATCGCCATCCAGACACAGGGAATAAACCTGGTCATCCGGCAGGCCATCCATAACCGTATAATGAACCCAGCGTTCACCGGCCCGGTCATATTTTAACACACCGCTATTGGTCGCCACCCACACCGCATCCCTGGCGGCCAGTATGCGGTTTATCCCCGCATCCGTATTGTTCATTTTTGCCGGGGGCGTCAGCCAGTTTTTGGTATCAACATTCAAAGCGGCTACTCCTGCTTCCGTGCCGAACCATACTTCATTACCATAACAAGACACCGCAAATATTTCCTGGTCGGATGGCCCTTCCACACCTTTATAAAAACCGCCGGAATCTGCCTCTGTATCATAAACAAAAATGCCATACTCGGTTGCCATCCACAATAAATTAAGCTGCTTTTCCAGATCATAAACCGTAATTTCACCCAGGCTGGGATACATTACATGCCTGATACGCAAAGAATCGCTGCCCCAGGGCGCTTTATTCAAACGCGATACGCCCTGGCTTGTAGCAGCCCATATATTATCTTTATCGATCACAATATCGTGTATAAAATTACCAACCAGGTTATCAACCACCGTTAACGTCCGCCAGTTGTTCCTGTTGCGATCAAAACGCGTTAACCCGTCCTGGGTGCCGAACCACACAATATCGCCATCTACCGCAATTGCAGTGATCCGGTCATTATCAAAACCCGTAAGTTGATTTGGTTCATAATACAATGCGGACTGATCGCCGGGGTTCCAATCCGTAACTCCAGATGGCTCGTCATGATCGGGAACGCCGCCCAGCCAGAACCTGTCTCTATCCCTTGCAATGGCATCTACCGTTTCATCCCACAAACCATGAGAAAGCAAGTCGAGACGGATAGAATTCAGATCGCCCCGGCCGGCGCCCAGTCCCCAGGTGCCCAGCCACACTTTACGCCATTTATCAAAAGCCCAGCAGGTTATCGGGTAGCGGCGGAACCGTATATCGCTGATCAGCCGTTTATTTTCATCAAAGAAATAACCGTCGGTCATGAATAAATTGACCAGTTTGGGCTGCCGCGGCGCCAACAAACCATGCCATTGAATTATTTCGCTCTCATCTTTGGCGCTATTCAGAATAGCCGGCTGGTCGGATAGATAAAAATTAGCCTGGGTATTGGTGGAAACAAACAACCGGTTTTGTGATGTTACCAAATAAACCTGGAAATCGCCAAAACCAATAGAATTGATCGTTTCATCGGACCAGAACGGTAACTCATCATAATAAACATTATTCCATAATTGCGAGGCTGGTTCCAGATAGGCAAGCCCGTCATTGTGCACACACCACAAATACCCGGTGGCAAAATCCAGCCCTACAATAAATATATCATTACTCGCCAGGCCATTGCTTATCGTCCAGGGAAAGTCCCATTTATCGCTAAAAAAGTTATAGCGGGTTATCCCGCCGGTAGTAGCAAAATAGATATATTGATCGCCGATTGCCAAATCACGGACAAAGCGGGTGGCGCTCCAGGTGATCCAGTCGCCCTGCTGATAATTCCGGTTAGTGCCATGTATCCGCTCCACAGCGTTTGCCCGGTGAGAAAAAAGCCCAATCGCCGCCCAGGAAACCAGCCACATTAGAGTAATGCTTTTTTTCAATCCCGACATTTTATTCCCCTCATGGCTTGATGCCAAAAGTTTTCAGCTTTTTATGCAGGTTGGCACGGTCGGTTTGTAAAACCTGGGCCACCTTGCTCACATTGCCGTTATATTTATGGTAAACCTGCATAATTGCCGCTTTTTCCTGCCGGGCCAGGTATTCTTTTAAAGGTATTGCTTCATCATAAGGTAAATCGTCTGTTCGCCCGGTTTCCTGACCGCCGCCAATAACAAAGCCGACATCGGCAACGCCAATTGTATCTCCGGAAATCATAATACCCAAACGCTCGACGATATTTTTAAGTTCCCGAATATTACCCGGCCAGTTATACCGTTTTAACAGGGCGATGGCTTGTGAACTGAAAACTTTGGGTTTTTTACCGTTCCGCGCGGAATACATGGCGGCAAAATGTTCAATCAACAGGGGAATATCTTCAACATGCTCCCGCAACGGCGGTACGACAATGGGAATAACATTCAAGCGAAAATACAAATCCTCACGGAAATAACCCTGTGATATTTCATGTAACAAATTTTTATTGGTAGCGGAAATAATCCGCACATCAAATTTTTGCGGTTTGGCGCCGCCCAGTCGTGTGAACTCGTTTTCCTGTAATACCCGCAACAGTTTTGCCTGGGTTTCCAGCGCCATATCGCCCACTTCATCGAGCAGCAGAGTGCCACCTTCGGCCTGTTCGATTAAACCCTGTTTGCGGCGTACCGCACCGGTGAACGAGCCTTTTTCATAGCCGAATAATTCGCTTTCGATCAAATCGCGTGGAATGGCGGCGCAGTTCAACTGAATGAAAGGCCCGTTTTTGCGCAGGCTGTTCAGATGGATTTCGCGCGCTACTAGTTCCTTGCCGCTGCCGTTCTCGCCATAGATCATGATACGGCCCTCACTGGGAGCGGCCCGTTCGATCATCTCCCGCAATTCCCGCATTTTGGGCGAATCACCCAGCATCTGGTGATCCAGGTCCACCAACTTTTGCAGCTCGGCCACCCGCGCGCTGACCGCCTGCTGTTCACGGAGCTTGCGCATCTCCAGGATCAGCTTTTCCGGGTTGAGCGGCTTTTCTAAAAAATCACAGGCACCCAGTTTAGTCGCTTTAACCGCTGTGGCAATATCCGCCTGCCCGGAAATCATATACACCCGCAGATGGGGCTGTAATTTCAGCACTTGTGTCAACGCCTCTATTCCACTCATACCGGGCATCATCACATCCATAAAGGCAACATCAAAATGTTCCTGCCCGGCCAAAGCTATGGCTTGCTCGCCGTCACGGCAGGTTTTTACATCATGCCCTTCTTTGTTCAACAGCCATTGCAGGGATGTACCGATATTTTTATCATCGTCCGCTACTAGAATATTCATACGCTGTCCGGCGTAATGTTTAATAACCGGTTTACTTTATCTGCGTTAACCGGTAAAACTGTAAATTTCACAATCACTTTATTATCGACATACTCTATATCGTTCACCCTCGTCAACTCATGCAGTTGCGATACCACCCTGGTTTGGTCGTTCGGTAATTCTACCTGCATGGTTTTACATACCTGTTCAGCGGCGGCCAAAATCTGTTGCTCCAGTTCCTGCAAAAAAATACCGCGCTGCGCCGAAATAAAAACACAGGGCTGTTCGGTTTGCTTCAGTTCGGCAATAAGCGAGGTGTCTTGCAACACATCGATCTTGTTAAAAACCTTGATCACCGGCCGGTCGTTCACTTTTAATTCTTGCAACACGTCGTGCACCACCTTCATCTGCTCACGAAATTCGGGCAATGATACATCGATCACATGCAGCAACAAATCGGCTTCCGTTACTTCCTCAAGGGTGCTTTTGAATGAAGCCACCAAGTGATGCGGTAATTTTCGGATAAATCCAACCGTATCGATCAACAACACTTTACGGTCATCTTTTTGCATGGTGCGGATAGTGGAATCCAGAGTGGCAAAAAGCTGGTTTTTAACCAGTACATCGGCATTGGTGAGCACATTTAACAGGGTCGATTTTCCAACATTGGTATAGCCCACCAGCGCGGCTTTGAATTCATCCTGCCGACTTTTACGGCGAATGCTGCGCTGCCTGGCGATTTGCTGCAACTCTTTTTCCAGTATGGCGATCCGCTTGCGGATAAGCCGCCGGTCGACTTCCAACTGGGTTTCGCCGGGGCCGCGCACACCGATACCACCCACCTGGCGGGACAAGTGCTTCCACTGCCGGGTAAGACGGGGCAGCAGGTATTTCAACTGCGCCAGTTCCACCTGGGTGCGCGCCTCGCGGGTGCGGGCATGGTTGGCAAAAATATCCAGGATCAGCCCGCTGCGATCCACAACTTTAACCTGGCACAACTGTTCAATATTTTTTGCCTGCGCCGGGGATAAATCATCATCAAAGATCACCAGGTCGGCGTCAAGGTATTTGGCGGTATCGGCCAGTTCTTTGGCTTTGCCGCGGCCGATCATATAGGCGGAATCGATACGGTCGCGCGTTTGCACAATCCGTTCCAGCACTTCAGCGCCGGCGGTATCGGCCAGCAATTCCAGTTCATCCAGGTATTCATCCACCAGGTGGCGTTCCTGCCCGTCCCGTACCAGGCCAACCACAATGGCGCGTTCTTTATTTTTAATTTCTGTATCTAACAATTCTACCTCAGTTATTTTTCCGTAATTTAGCGTCGGCGTCCGTCTTTTATTTTATTTTTTCAGTCAGGGACTCGTCTCCCGCCCGGTATAATATCATTTCAACAATCAACAAAACCAGCGCCGCCAGGGCAAAATACTTCCACAACTCGACCCCATAGCGGTTTTCCAAAATCAGCTTGTGAATATCCGCATCCCGTGCCGCCATCCGCAGAGTGTATCTGTCCTTCAGGAATGTTTCCGCTACCGGCGTCAGATCGGACTCCAGGGGGTCACTGTTGACCGCCCATTGCATAATCGGCTGGTTATTAGCCAGCAGGGTATATATACCGGGAATGTCGGTGGCGGTATATTCCAGCCAGGCGCCGGTCGGCCGTATAACCGGCTCAATCCGTTCGATGATCTCATCGGGACGTTGCATTTCCAGGTCATTTTGTACAATATTAGCGGCAAGTTTCTCACTCAACGCCTGGTTAATGGCATAATTCTGCTGCCGGGCATATTTCCAGGTAGCCGCATAACTGAACATGCGCGTCATCAACGGCGCAAATATAGTGCGCTGCGACAGATCCGTCAATTCCGGATTCATCCCGCTGGTCATCAGCAATATAGTGCCGTTTTCAAACTTTTTTTCCAGTAAAAAGGCGTCGCCGCTGCTATACCTGATTATTTGATCGCAGCCGGCCCGGTTCTGTATATGCATGGCAAAACGGAAACGGGGTTTGTCAAAACGGGCGTTTTCGCTTTCAAACATACCCAGAAAAATCGGATGGGTGAGGTCGTCGCTGCTCAGGGAAATGATTGCGCGCTCATCCTGCAAACTACCCATAACGCCCTGAATCTCCGGTAAACCCAACAGCGGTAAAATGCGGTTGAATGCCTGTATATTAGTATTTTCACCAAGGATGATAACCAGTCCGCCGCCGTTGCGAACATACTCGACCATATAGTCGGCAGCTTCTGCCGGGATTTCCGCCACGTTGACCAGGGCCAGCACATCGTACTGTGCGGTGTTGGCCGCAGATAACTGCGTCGCCGTGATCTTGTCCACAGCCGGACGGGTTTCCCTGTCTGATCCGGGATTTAAAGCCAGTTGAATAATATCCGCATCATAACCCGCCCCGGCCAGCATACCAATTTTTACCTGTTGCGGTACATACAATGAAAAGAAGCGCCGGTTATCGGTTTCCATATCATCGTCTTCTAACAACACATATCCGGCAAGAAAACCGGTGTGATTGAGAATAAATTTGAAATTTACCGGTATGCTGGAACCCGGTTCCAGGTCGACCATGGTTTGCGCCAGTTTTTCATTATTTACAAATAACTGCGCTAGTTTGTTTCCAAAAGCCTCGTTGCCGGTATTGGTAATTATCGCTTCCAGTTCAAAAGGTTTATCTTTTTCAAAAATTGTGGTAACAATTTTCAATCCGGTTACTGCAAGATTGTGAACCGGCTCGCTGTGCATCGGCAAGCCCACCACCCGAATATCGGGATCGCCTTTTTTAACAGAATCGCCGCTAAACGCCGTCCGTTGAAAATCGGACAATACAAAAATTTCACGGTTAATAGCAGCGCTGGATCGCAATAACTGCTGCGCTTTATCGAGCGCCGCCGACAGATTGGTAAGCCGGTAATCTGTTTTAATGGCGTCTATGTCCTGCTGCAACGCAGTAAAATCCGGGTAACCAGGATAATGCGTGGTTCTATTCGTATCTGTGGCCGAAACCAGGTATACCGCATCGCCCGGCTGCATCTCTGCGGCAATTTGCTGCGCCTTGCCTTTTGCCAGGTGAAAATTTGCTTCTTTTCCCTGCCGGCAGGTCATACTAGACGAATTATCCACCACGATTACCGCACTGGAACGGGCATTGGCAGCCAACTGTCCGCTCAAACTGCCGCGCAGCGATGGCCGCGCAAAGGCCAGCACCAGCAGGATGATGATCAGGGTTCTCAAGATCAACAACAACACCTGCTTAAATTTTATCCTGCGTATCTTTTGCTGCTGCAACTCTTTAAGAAATACCAGGGTGCTGAACGGGATATTTCTGAATTTGGTGCGGTGTAAAAAGTGGATGAGGAGCGGAATTGCCGCGGCAACCAGGGTGAATAATATTGCGGGATTTAGAAAGGTCAACGTTTTTACCGCTTTAATAAATTTACCGATGAATTATTTTTCAGGAAACAAGGTCTTTTCAATCATTTCACACCATAAATGGATTATAGTGATGTGCCCCTCCTGGATCTTTTGAGATGTTTGCGAAGGGATTATCATTTTATAATCCGCTAAACCCGCCAGAGTTCCACCGTTTTTTCCCAACAGCGCGATTGTAGTCATTTTTTTGCTTTTAGCTGCATGAACAGCCTGAATAACATTGCCGGAATTACCGCTGGTGCTTATACCGACCAGGATATCCCCGACCTGCCCCAGCGCTTCTACCTGGCGGGCAAAAATTTCGTTAAACGAATAATCATTGGCAACGGCGGTGAGAATAGAGGTATCGGTTGTCAGGGCAATAGCCGGCAGGGCGGCGCGATGGTAATTCAGACGCCCGACCAGTTCAGCGGCGAAATGCTGTGCATCGGCAGCGCTGCCGCCATTGCCGCAAATCAACAACTTGCCGCCGGCTTTATAACAATCGACCATCTTGACGCCGGTTTGGGTTATATCATCAACCAGCTTTTCAGTGATAAACTGCAAAACCTGTGCACTCTGTTCCAGTTGTTCATTTATTAGATTTTTATAATCGGGCAACTCGTTACTCCACTATTATCTGATGCTACTCAAGCAATCACCGCGTTTTCATGCCAAAAAAGGATTTAACCTTGTTCTGCCAATTCTGCGCCGGCTGCAAATCGATCTCTTTAGGCTCACCGATGCTGATAGTTTCACCGGCTATTACTTGAAGCGGATTTTCATAAAACAGCTTGTCGGCGCGTGGCTTGCCCCACTTTTCTTCAACAAATTTATACGCCTCGGCAAGTTTTAACGGCCGGGATGTGAGATTATGCGCATCGCTGGCGACCAGGTGCACCAAATTCGCATCCATTAACTGGATGGCTAAATTCTGTACTGTCGCGCCAAACCTGCCCAGCAGACTGCCGGCGGTTACTTGAAAAAAAGCACCGCGTTCCACATAATCATACGCTTTATGCGGATCTTCCAGAAAGCCGCTATTGCGTTCCGGATGAGCGAGGATCGGCGTTTTACCGTCAATTACAAAATTAAAAAATAATTGCGGCGCAAAAACCGGTATCGACGCCATCGGAAATTCTACCAGGAAATACTTGCCGTTTTGCGCCAGGGTAGCTATTTTATGATCGAGTTTCAGGTCGGGGGCGGCATACAACTCTGCTCCCATAAAAATATTTACAGCGATTCCGGCTTTAGCGGCGCGTTGTACCAGGTCCTCGTACAGCCCCCACACTTCATCAGCCTTGTCCTGTTCCATTTCCTGGCGGGAAAGTATATGCGGTGTGCAAACGATTTGTTCGATCCCATCACTTTCCGCGTCCCGTAACATATCCAGTGAAATTTCCCAATTCGGCGAGCCGTCATCCCAGTAAGCGATTACGTGAGAATGGGTATCTATTAAAGGCATAATTTATATATATTTTTTTCTTTCTTTTCGTAACAACCCGATCAATAACTTTTTTCCTGCAATGTTATTGATTTGTTCTAACTTTTTTTAATATGAACAGCGTCGGCAAAGGCCTTGATTATTTTCGGGTCGTTATTCTTTTCCAACACATTGCCGGTAACAATAAAACTGGCGCCGGCCAGCACTTTATTCCTGGCATCTTCCGGGGTGCGAATGCCGCCGCCGACGATCAGGGGAATGGTGGTATATTTCATCAGGGCGCTGATCAATTCATCAGGCACTGAATTCTTGGCGCCGCTGCCGGCTTCCAGGTAGGCAATGCGCATACCCAGGTATTCTGCCGCCAGCACATGGGCAATGGCAATATCCGGCTTTTCGCGCGGTATTGCCCGGGTATCGCTGATAAACAGGGCGGTGGTCATATTGCCGGATTCGATGAACATATAGGCGGTCGAGATCGCTTCCAGCCCCATCGACTTGATTATCGGTGCGGCCGTCACCTGCTCGCCGATCAGTTTGTCCGGGTTGCGCCCGCTGATCAGCGAAATGAATAATATGGCGTCGGCAAACGGAGAAATTTGCCTGGTGCTGCCCGGAAAGATGATAACCGGCAAAGACACCTCAGCTTTAATTGCCTGGATCAGTTCATCGAAATAATGAGCGAATAACAGGCTGCCGCCCACCAACAGGGCGTCGACCTCGGCTTGCTCACATTTTTTTGCCATTTGCACGGCTTTTTGTATATCCTGCTTGTCAGGATCGATGAGCACGAAATAACCCGCGCCTTTGGTCTCTTTAGCCTGAAAAAGTTTATCGATAACCTTCACTTATTGCAAGTCCTTTCGGATTGATCTGATGTTTATTATAATTTCCGGCTAATTATATGTTCAGCTTCCGATAACGCCAGCCCGGCCTTGGATACATCCTTGCCACCGGCTACCGCCAGGTGTGGACTGCCACCGCCGCTGCCGCCGGCTATTGCGGCGATCTCTTTGATCAACTCACCGGCTTTTAACTGTTTCTTTTCGGTTACATCTTTGGTTACCACACAGACAAAATTCAGTTTATCATTAATAATCGCCGTCAGTACGCCAACCCCGGAGCCCAGACGGTTGCGTAACATATCGCCCGCCGCCCGTAATTCATCCATATTTCCGGCTTGGATCTGCCCGGTTGCCAGGTTTATATCACCAACTTTTTTTACATTTTTAAGCAGGGTCTCTATATCATCCTGGGAACTCTTTTCATGCAGCTTTTTTAATTCACCTTCCAATGCTTTGCGTTCATCCAGCAGCGCCTTGAGGCGGCCTGGCAGGTCTTCGCGGGAGCAGCCCAGCAGTCCTGCGGCCTCGTGCAGCAGGGTTTCCTGTTGGCGCAGATAGTCTAGCGCTTTCAAGCCCGTAATTGCCTCGATACGCCGTGTGCCTGCGGCTATAGCGCTTTCGGCGGTGATCACAAATTCGCCGATCTCGCCGGTGGCGGAAACATGGGTGCCGCCGCACAACTCGCGGGAAAATCCGTCAATTTCCACCATACGCACTTCATCGCCATACTTTTCTCCGAATAAAGCCATAGCGCCCAGGGCTTTGGCCTGATCGATGGGCATTACCCGCCAGGTTGTTGTGCGATTTTCCAGGATCGTATGATTAACAATATCTTCAATTTTCTTCAGGTCTTCATTGCTCACTTTTTCAAAATGAGAAAAATCGAACCGCAAATAATCAGGCCCGACCAGAGAACCGGCCTGGTGAACATGCTCGCCCAGGGTTTGCCGTAATGCTCTATGCAAAATATGGGTAACGGTATGGTTACGTTCCGTCGCCCGGCGTTTGTTGATGTCGATCGTCGCCGTCACTTTATCACCAACTGCGGGCGTGCAGCCCGATACCAGTTCTCCAAAATGCACGATCACTTCGCCGATATTGCGGGTATTGTCGACCCTGAATTCAAAATATTCGTTTTTAATATTACCGGTATCACCAAGCTGGCCGCCCGATTCCGCATAAAATGGCGTGCGCTGTAATACGAGTTTGCCGTCTTCGAAATGGCTTACCTGGGTTTCGACAGCATCTTCAACGTAACCGATAAATTCTGATTTTACGGTAGATGGATCAATATCGAGCGATTCATAAACCGCCTTGCGTTCCTTTTGCGACCGTTCCCGCTGTTGTTCCATTTCCTCATTAAAAGCGGACACATCAACCGTCAGACCTTTTTCTTCGGCCAGCAATTGTGTCAGGTCCAGGGGGAATCCGTAGGTGTCGTGCAGTAAAAACGCATCGGCGCCGGGGAAAACCTGGCTGTTTTTAACAGCTGGACTCTCTGCTTTTTGCGCAAAGATTTCCAGTCCCCGGTCGAGTGTTCGTCCAAAGCTCTCTTCTTCGGCGCGTATAACGCGGGCGATATATTCATGCCTCTGCCTGATTTCCGGATACGAATCGCCCATAACGTCGGCAAGTGGTTTAACCAACCGGTAGATAAACGGGTTATGCATACCCAACACCCGGCCAAAACGCGCCGCGCGCCGTAAGATTCGTCGCAGCACATAGCCCCGGCCCTCGTTGCCGGGGATGGCGCCGTCGGCAATAGCAAAAGACAAAGCGCGGATATGGTCGGCAATTACCCGAAATGCGACTCCTGCTTCGCCATCGCTATAAGGCGCGCCGGTAATTTCAGCAATTGCAGCTAAAATCGGGGTAAATACATCCGTATCATAATTGGAAGATTTTTTTTGCATTACCGAAACCAGCCGCTCAAAACCGGCGCCGGTATCCACATGCTTGGCCGGCAGGGTTTGTAATTTCCCGTTTGTATCACGGTTATACTGAATGAACACCAGGTTCCATAATTCTATGTAACGGGCGCAGCCGCTGTTTACCGCGCAAACATGGTTCGGATCTTTGCTGTCGCAAAAACCTTCGCCGCGGTCGATATGAATTTCCGAGCAGGGGCCGCAGGGACCGGTATCACCCATTTCCCAGAAATTATCTTTTTTACTGAACCGTAATATATGTGTTGGATCTATATCGGTGCGTTTTTGCCATTCGTTTTCCGCCTCTGTATCGGCGGGCACCCCGTCGCGCGCATCGCCGGCAAACACGGTGGCATACAGCTTGTCTTTGGGCAGACCCCATACTCCGGTGATCAGTTCCCAGGCCCAGGCAATTGCCTCGGCTTTAAAATAATCGCCAAAACTCCAGTTACCGAGCATTTCAAAAAATGTATGATGATAGGTATCGCGGCCCACCTGTTCCAGGTCGTTGTGCTTGCCGGAAACCCGGATACATTTTTGTGAATCGGCAATGCGCTTGTGCTGGATGGAGCGGTTACCTAAAAAAATATCTTTGAATTGGTTCATGCCGGCGTTGGTAAATAACAAGGTCGGATCGTTTTGCGGCACAACCGGCGCGCTGGGCACAATATGATGGGTCTTGCTTTTAAAAAAATCAAGAAATGATTGTCGGATTTCATTCGCTGTCATAATAAATTTGGCTTTTCACCTTCCAATAATGCTGAGTATCGTTATCCAGAAAAATTGCCAAATGGCAAGTATACTACAAGATAAGAAAATAATCAAAATAAATCTATTAAAAAACAAAATAATTCATATTGATAACATATTTTCATACAATAAATTATAACTCAATTAGAAATTTTACTACACCGGCAGAACTTGTTATTTTTGCCGGCATCTTTGCTGCTCAATCACCCTTTTATTACCCGGGCGGATCAGGCATTATTCTATACTCTATTCCCTGATACTCCGGGATTAAAGCAAAATTTTACACCTTGGCCAGCGCCTGTTCCAGGTCGCCGATCAGGTCTTCAATATTTTCAATGCCCACGGACAGACGTATCATCCCGTCGGTCACTCCTATCGCTTCCCGCTCCTGCGGGGTCAGGGATACATGCGAGGTCGACGCCGGGTGCATAATAAGAGTATCGATTTCACCGAGACTCACCACAAAACTGCACACTCTGACGTTGTTCATAACCGTCTTGCCGGCATCCAGTCCGCCTTTGACCTCAAACGCCATCATCCCTCCATAACCATGCAATTGCGCAGCGGCAACCTTGTGAAACGGGTGCTGCGGCAAGCCGGGGTAAAAAACTTGCGCAACCTTGGGATGTTTACTCAAATACTCCGCCAGGCGCATGGCATTATCACAATGCCGCTCCAGCCGCAAGTTCATCGTCTTTAAGCCGCGTATCGCCAGCCAGGCATTGAACGGGCTCATCACGCCGCCAAATTTACTGAGCGTTTTGCCAATGAGTTGCATTTTCTCCAGACTGGTAACAATAACCCCGCCGATAATATCGCCATGCCCGCCGATATACTTGGTGGCGCTGTGCACAACAATATCGGCGCCGTATCTGAGAGGATACATCACCGGGGGCGGCGTAAATGTATTATCCACAATAAATAATTTTTGCGCAGAGCGGGCTATTTTCCCAAGCGCAGCAATATCGGCCACTACCAGGTTGGGGTTGCCGACGACTTCGGTATACAAAATTTTGGTTTTATCTGTTATAGCAACCCGCACCGCATCCAGGTCGGTTATATCGACAAACCGCACAGTGATGTTAAAACGCTGTAAATGCTCGGTGAACCAGTTCCTGGTTCCGCCATAGATTGCCGAAGAAGAAACGATTTCATCGCCGGGATTTACAAATGGCAATATGGCATTGCTGATTGCCGCCATTCCCGAGGCGGTGGCTATACCGGCCTCACCTTCTTCAAGTAACGCAACCATGTTGACAAACAAATCGGTAGTGGGATTGCCGTCCCGCGTATAAATGTATCCCGATTTTTTGCCCTGAAAAATATCCAGCCCCTGTTCCGCATCGGCATATTCAAAATTCACTGTCTGGTAGATCGGCGGAATATGCGACTGGACGACAATATCCGTATAGGCAGCCGCGCGGATCATCCGGGTGCCGGGTCGTAATGTTTTTAAATCTAATTTACTCAAGGGTTTGCTCTTCCAGGTTATCCCATTTATCCATTATATCATTGACAATATCCCAGGAAAAACCGCGACGCAGTAAATGGTCGTTTACTTTTTTCCTGGCTTTAATTTCTTCGTCTTGCCGGTGCCTGGCTTTTAATTTTATTGCCAGTTCCAGGGCCTGGCGTTGCTCCGGTTTTTCCTGAAAAGCGGCATCGAGCCCGTTTTGTATGTCCTCTTCCGATAGCCCTTTGGCTTTTAGTTCCTGCTTGAGCATGTATTCGCCGGTAGGTTTGGTAATAACCCGGTTGCGGGCGAACATGACGGCAAAATCACTATCGTTCAGCAGTTTCAGCCGCTTTAATTCGGCGATCACCTCTTCGATGATACGCACAGAATATTTGGCCTGCCGGAGTCGGTCGGTCAGCTCTTTTTCGCTGCGCGCCCGTACCGCCAGCAGCCGCAGCGCTTTGTCGCGGGCATTTTTCCGTTCTTCCAGGCCGATCATAGCCTGCACCTGCGCCGGAGTGAGCACATCGCCTTTGGCTATGCCGGATTGCAGTAACACATCCTGGTCAACGCCAAAGGCAAATTCGCCATCCAGAAATATGGAAAACCGGTCTTTACGCTTTTCCTGTACCTGGATATCGGTTACTTGAGGACTCATTCGTCATTCTTTACTTCAGTTTCGGCTTTACCGGTTTGTTTATTCTCAGCTGCCGCCTCCATTCCCAGTCCCAGTGAAGCTCGTACCTTTTTTTCAATATCCTCAATCAACTTGGGATTTTGCTGCAGGTACTTTTTAACATTCTCACGCCCTTGTCCCAATCGTTCTTCACCATAAGAGAACCAGGTTCCCGATTTTTCAATTATATTGTAATTCACGGCGCAGTCCAGCAAATCACCGATTTTTGATATACCGATTCCATAAATAATATCAAATTCGGTTTCCTTGAACGGCGGCGCCACCTTGTTTTTAACCACTTTGACTTTGGTGCGGTTGCCGATAACATTTTCGCCTTCCTTGATTGCGGCAACGCGGCGAATATCGAGCCGCACGGATGCGTAAAACTTGAGCGCCCGGCCGCCGGTGGTCGTCTCCGGGCTGCCGAACATGACGCCGATCTTTTCGCGCATCTGGTTAATAAATATGACCGAACAGTGCGACTTGCTGATCGCGGCGGTCAATTTGCGCATGGCCTGCGACATTAACCTGGCTTGCAATCCCATCTGCGCATCGCCCATATCGCCTTCTATTTCTGCGCGCGGCACCAGCGCCGCGACTGAATCCACTACGATCACATCCAGGGCATTGCTGCGCACCAGGGTTTCGGTGATCTCCAGCGCTTGTTCGCCGGTATCCGGCTGGGAGATCAACAGGTTATCGGTGTTGACGCCCAGTTTTTTGGCGTACCCGGCGTCGAGGGCATGTTCGGCGTCGATAAATGCCGCCAGACCGCCCAGCATCTGCGCTTCGGCGATAACATGCAGCGCCAGAGTAGTTTTACCGGACGATTCCGGGCCGAATATCTCGATAATACGGCCCTTGGGAATGCCACCGATTCCCAGAGCGGCATCCAGGGAGATGGAACCGGTGGGAATACAGTCGATGGTCACTTTTTTATTATCGCCCAGCCACATAATGGAGCCTTTCCCGAACTGGCGGTCGATTTGCGTCATCGCCAGGTCGAGAACTTTGCGTTTTTCATTTTTTTCTTCTGCCATGTTGTTTTCCCTGCTTTATAATTTGATCCGGAACAACGGCGTATATACAGCGCCGGTTGGCCTGAGATCGCTTTTCATAATAATTATTTCATTTGCATTATATTCGCCAAATTCATATTCCTTGTGCGCCAGTTCCCGGGAAATAGCTTCCACAGCCTCCAGGCTTTTCACCCGGCCCAGGGTTAAATGCGGTGAAAATGCCCTTGCTTCGCGCGCAAAGCCATGCTTTTCAAGAGCAAGGTCGATTTGTTTCTGACATTCTGCCAGTTGTCCGGTGGCTTCATGTACGCCAACCCAATACACCCGCGGCCGCCTGAGATTCGGAAAAGCGCCGGTTCCGGCAATCTTGATCGCGAGCGGTGCTAGTCCCTGCACAGTGTTTTTTACAGCTATATTAATATCCTTTATTTTCACTTCGGGCACATCGCCTAAAAATTTCAGGGTCAGATGTATGCCGGCCGGATTGGTCCAGCTAACGCCCCGGCCGCAGGATTTTAAGTGGTTTTGCAAAACCGCCAGTTGCTCGCGGATCGATGCGGGTATATCAAAGCATATAAATGTCCTTATGTCCGCCATATTATTCTTCCCGGCTCAACAATTTTGTGCGCAGCAGGTTCATTGCCGCTTGCGAAAAACGCGCTTTGTTGCCCAGCCGATCCTGGAAAAACACATGCCGTGAAGCTACTGTTTCCTGCTCATCCGCATAACCAACATAAACCAGGCCAACCGGTTTGTCCGGGGTGCCGCCGGACGGCCCGGCTATACCGGTCGTGGAAATAGCATAGTCTGCTCCGAACCGTTTTCTGGCGCCCTCCGCCATTGCGCCGGCGACCTGCTCACTGACTGATCCAAATTGTACCAGCATTTCTCTGGGAACGCCCAGTAACGTCATTTTGGCGGCATTACTATAACAGACAACGCTACCCATAAAGATCAGCGAACTGCCCGGAATATTCGTAAACTGGTGGCTGATTAACCCACCGGTACACGATTCTGCTATAGCCAAGGTTTTTCTGTTTCCCGCTAACATTCGGGCAATTGCCTCTTCAAGTTTTATATCGTCATCGGCAAATATAAATTTTTCAATAGTACTGCGTACCAGCTTTTCCGCTTCTTCCAGGTTACGCCTGGCGTGGTCATGATCCTGACCAGCGGCGGTGAGCCGTATTTTCACACCGGCCAGATCGGGCAAGAACGCCACACGGGCGAACCGCTCTATTTTCGCCATATCGCCCATTGTTTCAAACAGGGTACTCTCCGGTATACCGGTGGTGGCCAGGGTTTTACGCACACTGAACGCGCCGCGATACCTGTCGAGCATATCGGGAATGATCTTTTCGGTCATCATGGCCTGCATTTCAAAAGGCACTCCCGGCATCACGTAAAAATTTTTGTTCCCTTTTCTGAATATCAGGCCGGGCGCTGTGCCCAACTTATTTATAATGATCTCGGCTATATCAGGCACCATAGCCTGTTCCTCATTGGCCTTGACCATAACAATACCGCGTTTTTTAAAACGCTCTTGTACCATTTTCAGAACTCGCCGGTCAAGAATCAGTTTGGCTTTGAAATAATCACTGATCACTTTTTTGGTAATATCGTCATGAGTTGGACCCAAACCGCCGGTCATTAACACAAAATCCGCGCGGGATTCGGCCAGTTTCAGGGCGTCTACCAGGTGATCGTACTCATCGCCGACTGTAGATACCCACTGCACCCGCATTCCGGCATTCAGCAATTGTTCGCCCATCCAGCCGGCGTTGGTGTTGATGGTTTGGCCGATGAGCAATTCATCGCCAATAGATATGATCTCGATATTCATTTCACTATGCTTCCACTCAGGCCGGTAATTTTATCAGCAAACGAAACAGGATCTGTAACACAATATTACTATATATACCCGCCATAACATCATCGCTCATAATGCCCCAGCCGCCGGGCAGTTTTTCCATAACATTCACCGGCCAGGGTTTAAGCACATCAAAAAACCGAAACGCCAGGAATCCTGCGGCATAGATTATCCAGTGTTTGGGTAAAAAGAGCAGGGTGATCATCATCCCGGCTACCTCATCCCAGTTCACCCGTCCGGGGTCGACGCCCCAGGCCTTCTCGGCTATTCCCGAAGCCCAAACGCCAACAAAGTAACTGGCAATAAATACACTACCCAATACCGGGGTGGATAACGCCGGCAAAAACCATAATGCCACTACTGCAATAAAGGCGCCTACCGTACCGGGGGCTACCGGGCAATACCCGGAATAACATGTAGTTGCAAGGAATAATGCAAATTTGTTCATCATGTCCGTTTTATCATCCTTAATCTAATCATCAAATTAAAACACAATCTCTGCACTGTTTGCTGATTGTCGGTTGAAATAAAATCGAGGGTTGTTTTATCAGCTTTATCACGCCGACGGGCACGCCTTAAATCGGTAACGACCGGCTTGCTGCAATAAACAACTTACCCATTATATTAAAAAAACTTGCTGATAAAGGCAAGTTATAAAAAACGGATGAGTAAAGAAATTAAAATTCCATTCGCCCGGCCAGCGCCCGCACCAGCGTCAATTCATCGGCATATTCCAGATCGGCGCCAACCGGAATTCCCCTGGCTATGCGGGATAGTTTGATATTCATTGGCTTGATCAATTTCGACAGGTATATGGCCGTCGCTTCGCCTTCGGTATTGGGGTTTGTTGCCAGGATCACTTCTTTAACATTTTCACTCAGGCGTTTTAGCAATTCCCGGATGCGTAAATCATCCGGGCCTACGCCGTCCAGGGGAGAAAGCACCCCGCCCAGCACATGATAGAGACCTTTATACTCGCCGGTGTTTTCCAGGGCAATAATATCATTGGCTTCCTCGACCACGCATATTGTACCGGTATCGCGCCGCGGATTACTGCATATATCGCAGGGATCCTGTTCCGTAATATTAAAACAAACCGAACAGTATTTAACCCGGCTTTTGAGATCGAGCAGCGCCTGCGCCAGTTCAGTCACTTCATCGGCAGATGACTTTAACAAAAAAAACACATGTCGCTGCGCCGATTTTCTGCCAATACCGGGCAGCTTGGCAAGCTCGTGGATGGCTTTTTCTACCGCTTCGGAGGAATATTTCAACAGTAATTCCTCCAGCCGGATTGTTGTTTTTTATCCACTTAAAAACCCATCTTGCCCAATCCCGGCATCATACCGCCGGTCACCTGGGCCAGTTCTTTTTCCGCTGTTGTTTTGGCATTGATCAGCGCCTGGTTAACGGCGGCCAGTACCAGGTCTTCCAGCATTTCCACATCGGCAGGATCGACTACCTCCGGGGCAATTTTAACTTCCAGAACCTGTTGGGCCGCGTTCGCAGTAACATTGACCATGCCGCCGCCGGCTGTGCCTTGCACTTTAATATTCACCAGGTTTGCCTGTACCCGTTCCATCTCTTTTTGCATTTTTTGCGCCTGCTTTAGCAGACCGTTCATTGCGCCTCTGTTCATCGCTATCTCCTGTATAATTAATCCAGTAATTCAGTATTAAAGGTATCAACAATATTTTTAACCATATTATTTTCATTCACCAATTGCTCAAATTGCTTTTTCTTGTCCATAACCGGCGCTACTTTGCGGGTTTCTTTCAATATGCCCTTTTCATCTTTGACGCAGCGTATCTTGAATGCATCGCCCAGAGTTTCGGCAATAATGTTTTGCACAACGTCTTTATTACGTTCCACATTACTTTGCTGAAAATTGTTGTGTGGATCAAAAGAAATTTCCAGGATTTTCCCGCTCAAGGCTGTAGGCCATGATTCCGCAAGACACGTGCCGACTGCGATCTTTTGCTTTTTAACCCGCTCGACGACTTCGTTCCACCTGCTCTCAATGGACGCCAGGTCGGCGCTGTGGGCAGCGGTTGCTTCCGGGACAGGAAGCGGGGCGGAATCGTGCAATGCGGGCGCAGGTCGCGGCTCGGCTGATGATTCTTTGACTTTATTTAAAAACCGGGGAGCGCTGTTTTGCGTACTAATATCTTGAGCAGGGGCGGCAGCAACAGGTTTGGGTTGGCTTACGGTATCAGCTTTTTTTTTTACATCATCAAATTGTTCCAGCAATTGCGACAAGCTGATGCTTTTATTCATATTGATCATTTTGATCAGCGCCATTTCAAAATGCAGCCGGGCATTACTGCTGCGGCGGATGAGATACTCGGTATCGGAACTGATCTTGATCAGGCGCAACAGGTCCTCGACCGAAAACTGGTCGCGGATAGCCGTATATCTGGCGGTAAATTCTTCAGTTACATCCAGGCTGGCGGTCGATTGTGTGCTTTTGCAGACCAGGATATTGCGAAAGTGGTCGGCCAGGCCCAGCAGGAACTCGTTAAAATCGTATCCCTCAATAAAAATTCCACTGGCCAGGGCAACCCCGCCGGCAACATCGCCTTTACCGATCAAATCCGTCACCCTGAAAAACATCTCCAGGTTGATAATGCCCAACAGGCTTTCCACATCCTGGGCGGTTATGGTTTTGCCGGCATAAGCAATGATCTGGTCGAGAATACTTTCTGAATCCCGCATACTGCCGTCGCCTTTGATGGTGATGTGGTGCAGGGCTTCATCTTCGATCTCGATCCCTTCGCTGGCGCATAGCTGCTTTAACTGCTCGATGATCTTTTGATTGGTGATGCGCTTGAAATCAAAACGCTGGCAGCGCGATAATATAGTGGCCGGCACTTTGTGCGATTCGGTGGTCGCAAACACAAACAACACATTTTTGGGAGGTTCTTCCAGGGTCTTTAACAAGGCATTAAAAGCCTCGTTGGTCAACATGTGCACTTCATCGATGATATAAATACGATGCTTGCCGGGATTGGGCGAATAGCGCAGGCTTTCGCGCAGGTTACGCACTTCATCTATACCGCGATTCGAGGCGCCGTCAATTTCAAATACATCCAGGCTGCGGCTTTCATTAATTTCCATACAGGAAGAACATTTATTACATGGGGAAATAGTAGGGCCCTGTTCGCAATTGAGCGCTTTGGCTAAAACCCGCGCCACAGTCGTCTTGCCTACCCCGCGCGGTCCGGAAAACAGGTAGGCATTGGCAATGCGTTTTTGCTGAATAGCGTTTTGTAAGGTCCGGGTTACGTGCTGCTGCCCCACAACGTCTTCAAAAAACATGGGGCGGTATTTTCTGGCCAGTACAAGATATGACATGATGGAACTCGATTAGGGATTAACAGTGTTTGCAGGTTTACTGAAAGAACAACTCTGTTTTGAAAAGATCCGGTTTGTATTAATATGCCAGGTGATCCTGCGGCACACAGATTAAGTACTTACCGCTGCTATCTTCCGATCCTGACGGGGTTGGGCACGCATCTGTTGCGCAGGGCCTGGCACTTTTAAATGGCAAAAACCGGCAAGGGTGTTTATTGTTGTGGAATAAAGATAAACCGGTTTCTATTTTGCCTGGTGGAGCCGAAGAGATTCGAACTCTCGACCTATACGTTGCGAACGTATCGCTCTCCCAACTGAGCTACGGCCCCGGTATTTTCCTGCTTCCATTTTAGGAATGCAGGGTGGTTACAAATACTGGCGGAGAGGGCGGGATTCGAACCCGCGGTAGGAATAAACCTACACACGCTTTCCAAGCGTGCTCCTTCAGCCTCTCGGACACCTCTCCATAATCTTACTATTTGCCAAAGCGGAGAGACAGGGATTCGAACCCTGGGTACCCAAAGGGTACAACGGTTTTCGAGACCGCCCGATTCAGCCGCTCTCGCATCTCTCCAAATTCATTCACTTGTCGCTATTCCGGCGTTGCCGAACCTGCGCAAAAAAATCTTTAAGCAACAAACTGCATTCCGTTTCCAGAATTCCGCCGGTTATCGGCACGCGAATATCGAGCTTATCCTGTTCGGCCAGTTGCAGAACCGAACCGCAGGCGCCATACCTGGGATCGCGCGCTCCAAACACCAGGTGCGAAATCCGCGCCAGTAAAATCGCGCCTGTACACATGGCGCAGGGTTCCAGGGTTGTATACAGTATGGAATCGTTGAGCCGCCATGTTCGCTGTGACCGGGATGCGGCATTAATGGCCAGCATTTCCGCATGGGCGGTGGCATCCTGCAGGGTTTCGATCAGGTTGTGTCCTCTGCCGATGATGTGGCCGTCAAGCACGATAACCGCGCCTATCGGCACTTCCTGCTTACGATACGCTTTTTCCGCTTCCCGGAGCGCTTCCCGCATCCAGGTGAAATGCTCATCCATCAATCTTGCTGCATTATGTGCGCGCCCGGAGGAGCTCGAATCCCCAACCTTCTGGTCCGTAGCCAGACGCTCTATCCAGTTGAGCTACGGGCGCGTTTATTCTTAACAATCTATCTTGTAGCGCGTACGGGATTTGAACCCGTGTTACCGGCGTGAGAGGCCAGCGTCCTAAACCCCTAGACGAACGCGCCGCTTGCAATCAAATTTCAGTAAAGCCCTTTAATATACACACTAATTCAAATAAAGTCAACTCTTTTTAGAAAGCGATGCACAATTTCTGATCAGGAATGAAAGAATATTTTCCCTTCCGCCATTCCTTTTACTTTCCAACTTTCAGCACATTGCCTTGCATCAAAAATTCACTTTTCTCCGGCTCCAACACCTTTTTCACCAGACTCATATCATTATTCACAAACATCTGCATCCGGGTTACGTTTTGATGGGACAGAAATATACCGGTTCCCGGTTCAGCCACACAATTACGCACGATAACGCCGCTGCCGTCATTCAAGGCAATGGCGGCGCGGTTGTCGTTTAAATGCGGCTGGCGACCGCTAAAGCCGTCGATCAACACATCTACAAAATGTTCGCAATGAATCGCGTGATTCATAAATTCAGGCAACTTGTTTGCCCACTCTAATTTTAAGTCCTTGATTACCAAATTATTAATATGATTTGCATACAAACCCGGTATATCATGTTTAAAGATCTTTTCACCGGGGTTGCGGGTTGGCCGCAGGTCGAAATTGCCGCCGTATTCCGCATTTAACGGACTGTCATTGATCTTGAGCTGAATATGGTCAAAATGCACATCCAGCGCCGGTTTTGACTCTGTACCCCACACTACAATACCGGTTTCCGCTTCAGCCAGGATATTGCTGAAACGAATATTTTTAATCTGCCCCAGTTCGTATCCTTCTGCCTGGGGTATGGCGGAAACATGGATCGGTTCGCCCTTGCCCCACCAATGCCCGGAGTGCAGCCGGGTTTGAATAATAATATCCGAAAACAGAATATTCTCTATCGAACCCAGGTCGCGGGCAAACACACCAATACCCCGATTGGAGCCATAAATTATAATATTCTGAAAAGTGCAGTTGCGGATGCTGTTATCGCCATAACCGACCCGGATGCCGCTGGAGCGGGAGGTCAATACACAGTTGGTCACGGTAACATTTTCAGCATAACCGGTTTTGTTGCCGATTGTGCGGTCAGTATAAACCTCCCGCGCAGAGTAATCCCCGGATACATCGGTTTTCAGGCCGAACCCGGTGACGATAATGGCATCATCGCCGGCGCGAATATCACAATCAGAAATACGCACATTACGCGAGGTAGTGCAATGAATGCCGTCGCTGTTGGGGATGAGCAGGTTATTCATAATATTTATACCGCGCACAGCCACGTTATCACAATCACCTAAACGGATCGTCCATGACGGCGCATCCCTGAACGTTACATCGCTGAGCAGTACGTTTTCACATTTTAAAATCACCAGCAACATGTCAGGCCGGCGGGTATAAGCGACCGGTCCGTCGGCAAACAACTGGTCGGCCGGCATAAACTTTTCGCCCTGGCGGGTCATACTGCGTTCAAAATCTTCAGAAATATGCGACTTGTTCAAAAGCATAAAATGGGTGCCGTTGCCGAGTATTTCCCCACTCCCGGTTATGGAAATATTGACCGCTTCATCGGCAAAGATCAGCCCATGTTCTTCGCCCTCGAAAGTATAATCAGCCAGGTTCAGGCTGCCGGACAAGACCGCGCCCGCTTCCAAATACAGATTGACATTGCTCAACAACCGGATGGTTCCCGACACAAACACGCCCGCCGGTATCGTTACTGTGCCGCCGCCGGCCTCGTGACAGGTATTTATTGCTTTCTGAATAGCCGCCGAATTAACTGTTACACCATCCGCTAAAGCGCCAAAATCTTTGATGTTATACTCTCCACCCTGTACCTGGGCGCTGCTAACCAATAATGCAACCAATAGAGTTATTAATAAATATTTTCGCTGCACAACAACCTCCTTTATACTTAATCCTGGGCGGCAATTAAAAATTAAAAATTTCATATTACACTGTAATATGAAAAATTCAGGGTAAAAATACAATAAAATATTACAGGGAGATGCAACAAGTCCATTAACTCTTGTTATTGTCAGAATTTATTAATATACTATCCAGATAAAAGTATCGCTAATCATTTTCAGTAAACAACCGGATTCCTTCCAGATGTTTGCTCCCTGCATGTATAACCGATTCTGTATTCATCCGCCGATACTGTAACATTCTTTTAAAATCCAGCATATAATAACTATATAGAACATGGAACTCAAAACGGTATTAAATACTAAGGACAATTACCATGAAAAACAAAACTCTAATTATTGCCGGACTTTTGGCGTTGCTCGTTTTGTGCAGCGCTATTCTTTTTGCCGCGCCCCCCGTGGATAAATCTTCCACAATAACCGGGATATGGGTAGGCGCTCTGAAAATACCCGGAGCGGCAGAACTACGAATGGGGGTTACTATTACTGAAAATGTGGATAATTCACTCAAGGCAACTTTAAGGATTATCGATCAAAATACCGGGGATATTCCCTGCGATGAAGCAGCTTTTACAGAAAACAAGTTTCGCCTTAAAATAAATAATCTTGGCATCGAAATAGAAGGCCCTGTTAGCCTGGAAAATAACAGCATAGCGGCTGAATTTCGCCAGGGCGGCGCCAGGTTCGACGTGCCTCTGACCCGTGTCGAAAAAATGCCGGAATTGAAGAGACCGCAGGAACCCAAGCGGCCCTTCCCTTATCAGGAAGAAGAGGTGGTTTATGAAAATGTTAAAGCAGGCGTAAAACTTGCCGCGACCCTCACCTGCCCCAAATCCGGCGGCCCATTCCCGGCTGTTGTATTGATCACCGGCTCCGGCCAGCAAAATCGCGACGAGGAAGGATTCGGCCATAAAACATTCCTGGTTCTGGCCGATCATTTAACCCGCGCAGGTATTGCTGTGCTCCGGGCAGACGACCGCGGCGTCGGTGGTTCCAGCGGGAATTTTGCCCTGTCAACCACAAAAGATTTTGCAGAAGATGCTCTCGCCGGAGTATCTTATTTGTCAAATCGTAAAGAAATAAATCCACAAAAAATAGGCCTGCTTGGTCATAGCGAAGGCGGTCTGGCTGCGCCCATTGCGGCTGCTGAATCTAAAGATGTCGCATTCCTGGTTTTAATGGCCGGCCCCGGAATCGGTTTTGAGCAATTAGTCATTTCCCAGGTGTTAGAACAATTAAAATTAGAGGGAACCAGCGCAGAAAATATGGAACTGGAACGTGCCTGGCGCACCAGTATTTACAGCCTGTTTAAACACGGCCTGGATTCCACAGCCATCGACGCCGGAATTCGAAAATTATATGCGGGATTAAGTGAAGAAGAAAAGACCCGTATGAACTGGCCACAGGGCAGGCTGGAATATGAAATTAAACGCTCACTCAGTCCCTGGTGGTTTTATTCACTTTCATGCGAGCCACAATCTGTACTCTCACAGGTAAAATGTCCGGTACTGGCTATAAATGGCGAGAAAGACAAACAAGTTCCGGCCGAAATGAATTTACCGGCGATCAAGGCTGCTCTGGAACAGGGTGGCAATAAAAATTATCTTGTTAAAGCTCTGCCGGGGCTAAATCACCTTTTTCAAACAGCAGAGACCGGTTCCGAGTATGAATATGGTCGAATCGAAGAAACTATTGCTCCGGAAGCGTTGCAATTAATTAGCAATTGGATTGATCAACAGGTTAAATAGTATCTTTACGCATTGAATTCATTATTTTTCTTGTATCTTTATAAAGCACCATACAAACAAAAAAGGGCGTCATGTGACGCCCTTTTGATTAAGCTTTTCTTACTTTTGCAAAACCAGTTTTCGGGTGGTAGAGAACCCACCGATTTGCAGTTTGTAGAAATATACTCCGCTTGGCAAATTACTGGCCGTCCAGGTAATAAAATACTCCCCGGCGGGCACATAGCCATCAACAACCGTATCGACCAGCCGGCCCATTGTATCGTAAATTGTCAGCGATACATTGCCGGACTCTTTGAGCGTATAGTTAAAGGTTGTCGACGGGTTGAACGGATTGGGATAGTTTTGCAGCAAGCGAATAGTTTCCGGTCGGTTCGGTCTGTTCACAGGGCGCACCGAGGTTTTGATTGTTGATGCGCCGTCGCCAACCAGTTCAATTTCGCTGATTATATTGGTGCCCATGCCCCGTTCCGCCAGCATTTTCAGATAATTGTCGGCGTATTCATTGACCGGAGTATAAAGTTTATCGGCTTCGGGATCGTTGCCCATCTGTACTGAAGCAATACTATCGGTGGCCACCGGGTCTTTGCCGGCCAGCAGTAAATGATACTCGGCCAGTTGAAAAGTGGAATTCCAGGGGCCTTCGCCGCCATCGGCGTTTTTAATGCCGTCGATGACTGCCAGGTTAACCGGTCGGGCCAGATTCAAATCACATATCGAACGCGGTAAATGCATACGAATATCGCCGCCGTCTTCATGCAATTTTGAGCGATACCCGCTCATGCCTTGCTTGATATAATTTTGTAAAGGCGTAATCCCGATCAGGTTTTTCATGGAATGCGTAACCGCTGCATTAAAATGATGCTTCATCTTGGGAATAGATACAAACACATTCACTTCATCTAAAATCCGGTTCAATGTAAAAGATTCATAATAACAATGCTTGTCACCCGTAGATTTTTCCATAAAATCTGCAAAAGGCGCCGGCTTGTTCAAATCAACCAATTGGCAGCCCAGGGAGGTCTGTACATCTTTATAACCGTAATTATTATATGATTTTGCATCCCAGATCGCTTCGACAATATACAAATCTTCCGGTTTAACGCCGCAATCGAGGATCAGTTCTCCTACCGCGCGTAAAACTTCGGGGTGAGTCCAGACATTGTCGACCAGACTGCCGCCCACCAGCTTGGAATTACTGGCATAGCCTGAACCACCGGTAAGGTTGATTTTTATTGCCACTTTATCATTGGCATGCACCACATCGCTAATGCCGCCAAGGGCCTCGAACAAGTGCTGAACTTTGCTTTTAATAAACGCCCGGTCATAATTATCCGCGCGGGTAGCAGCTACTTTAGCTTTATATTCAGTCGGCAACAACGTCGAAGCGGATAATTTCCCGGCATTTTTTACCGGATTCAACAATAATGCCGCCGTCCCTGCGCCAACTGTTGAAATAAAATCCCGCCTGCTAAACTGTTCCGTTACGTTACCTTGAACTCTTTTCTTTCCCATAAATAAATCTCCAGGTTTAAGTTATGTCATTTATCAATAGTAATAAGAAAAATACTGAAAAGCAATTATTAAGATTTATTATCTGTAAGGCTGGCGGTATTTTACAATATTTTACACAGTTACCCCATGAAGTATTTTGGCTCTATATTGTTTCTAGTGGGTTATTTTGAAAAATAGACGCGAATCTTTTAAAACAAATAGACCCACTTTTTGTTGTAATAGACAAATTTGCGTGTTGTCTATAAACAATTCATTATCTAAAGTATTTTTTAACTGATACTTGAAAGGAATACGATTTTTGATAATACATTCTTGTTTGTTCAATAAAAAATCTTTAGATAATCAACAAGAACAAGTAAATAATTTCATAAATAACAAACAGTTAAGATTTTCTCTGCGACCTCTGCGCCTCTGCGTTTTCATTTTTTTAACGCAGAGACGCAGAGAACGCAGAGGGAATAACAAATTATAATTATCTATTTTGTGGACGGGATGAAATATTAACCTGGTTCAATACCCGAGGTTGTTTTCTTTCAATCATAATACTGTAATAAATTATCAACCAGATTGTTTTTAGTAACCGCTTGATTAAGTACATAAAAAATACCCACTATAAACAATATAGTACCAGTATTTTTATGTTTTAACGGAATAATATTCCCCCAAACATATTAATTCTTGTAGATCAAGGGCTGTCGCCGTGTTACAAATTTTTACACTGTAACTTACACAAAAAATTTGTCAACCGGCTACAGCCCCTGACTTGATTACTTACCAACGACTTTGATTCTGGTATTAGCCGGGACTGTCTCATCCAGGTTCATACCGTTGAGGATCGCCATTTCTTCCAGTTTATTTTGGGCTACTCCATAGCCGGTCAACATTGACCGCAACGTGGCGGCTTTGTTTTGGCTCTTCACTGCCAGCTTTACAGGTTTAACATTGAGTTTGGCCGGATCAGTCAGTTTATTAAATTTACTCATAGTATTTACAAACGGTGACTGAAATGTCGGGAAACTGGCTGTATCGGTAAAGCCATGGAATGTATAAACTTTGCCGTCTTTTTCAATAAAAAATGATTCAACCTGCAACGCCTGTTCTTCCGAAGTAATGTTGCTGATGACCCGCTGCGCCCGCATGCCATTGACGGTGATCGCGTCCGAAGAAGTGACCTGTGCCCCGGCATTGGTGGTGAAATTTGTCGAAGCTTGTAAGGGTGATGAAGCATTATCCATAGCAAAAATGATCGCGGCGTTTTCCTGGGGAGAAATGATCTGTACTTGCGCCGGGGTGTTGCTCAACTGCCATCCCGACGGTACCGGGAAGGTAAGCTGCAATCCCGGATGGTAAAAGGCATTGCCATCGACATAGCCCTGGCGCGGATCATCGCCAAACACTATTCCGTCAACCTGCTGTAAATACTCATCGCGTTTCATAACAAAAGTCTGGCCGGGAATTTTTCGTTGCTCTTCCAGGGTTTTTTTCTTGACCGCCTGAATACGGTTAACCGGGTTAGGATGCGTGGAGAACCATTCCGGCAGACTGCCGCCTTCGGAACTCGGGCTCATCCGCTCCAGGGTAGTAAAGAATGTGGCCATACCGTTGGCATCATAGCCGGTTAATGTAGAATAAAGAACTCCCAGGTCGTCTGACTGGCGTTCATTATCGCGGCTGAAACGCAGGAATAACATGCTAACACCAAACTCGGCCAGTCCGGCGTATTGCCTGAATTTTTCGGAAAAGATCATGCCGACTCCCAGGCCCAGTTGCGCTAATTGCGCGCGACTATACTGCACGGCGGAATGGCGGGCGTTAACATGACCCAACTCGTGCCCCAGCACTCCGGCAAACTCGGCTTCGTTATTCAGATAGCCCAGAATGCCGCGGGTAAAGTACACATAACCGCCGGGCACGGCAAAAGCATTCACCACCGGCGTATCCAAAACCTTGAAAGAATAAGGTAAGTTTGGCCGGTGGGTTTTTTTAGCCATACTTTTTCCCAAACTTTCAATATAAGCGTTCAGTTCCGGGTCTTCATAAATACCATAAGTTTGTACGATTTCAGCATCGGTTTGCTTGCCCAGCGCTATTTCATCGGCTTCGGTGAGCAGCATGAATTCTTTTTTGCCGGTAACCGGGTTCACCGCGCAGGATATGATCCAGGCAGCCAGCCCCAAAACCATGATGCCGAGAATAATATAAATTGCCCTTTTATTTTGCATCGCATTCTCCCTGTAAATAGTTTATTATTTTACTTGTTGTATTCTGCCGTCCTTGTTACCGCTAATGGCCGGATGTTTTATGATATAATCGACCACTACGTCGGTCAGCAGTTGCCTGGTGTTTTCACGGTTGCCGGGAGTAAAAGCAAAAGTTTCCTCTACCGGCCCATCAAGTATAAAGTCTACAGAAGCGCCGTGGTATTCCTTACGTGGGTCAATTTTCTTTCCGCCTATTGTGGCCGATAGAATCTGAATATTCCCCGCCTTGTTCAGTTTGTAATTATAACGCAACCCGGAAATTTGCAAAACCCCGCTTTCGCCGTGCTGCCCGGCCTGAATGTTCTTTTTGATAAATGCCAGCGCCTGCTCGCCGCTGCATGTAAAGGTCTCCACATAATTGCGGAACGGCAAGATTTCAGCTATGTCAAGCTTTTTCACCGGGCCGGCCGGCAATTCCTTGCGAATGCCGCCGTTATTCATTAATGCAAAATCAACGCCGGCGGTTTCCCGCATGGCATCAGCTATAAATGAACCAATATTTGATTCGCCTCGGTGGTTCTCACGCCAGTCCTGTTTTAACTGGCCAATGATGTGGTTATACTGCCGGTCGATCTCGGCTCTGTAGAATTCAACTTGTTGCACCAGTTCCGAGTTGGGATTTTTAACGCTATCCACCCAGGTATCAATCAGTTCGTAATTATAGTCTCTGACCCGGTCATCGGCAACACTCACCGTCAACCGGCCGAGGTTGGTAGTCCGGGAGCCAGCCTGAAAAATAAGAACATCGTTCACTTTTTGCGGCTGTTCCAGCCGGGTGTGCGTATGTCCGCCGACGATAATATCGGCGCCGCGGATTTGTTTGGCCAGTTCAACATCTGCCTCGATGCCCTGGTGGGTCAACAGCACGATCAGGTCGGTTTTGGCGTCGATTCTATCAATTATTGGCTGTACCGTAGCCGCGGTCTCGTCTACACGTACGCCATCCAGGTTTGAAACAGCGGTCATGCGGAACAGATCGGTCAGTATCAGGCCGATGATACCGATACGAATATTGCCCACTTTATAAATATCATAGCCCTTTTCAGTTACAAGGTCGGTGTTGATGGTCAGGTTTGCGGCCAGGTAATCAAAATCGCTCATATCCATCAAGCGGTACAGGTTACCCTGCCCTTCGTCAAATTCGTGGTTGCCCAGGGTGACGACGTCATAACCCATCAGGTTCATCATATTCACAAAAGCGCCGCCATAAACGCTGTCCACTGCAATTTTCGAAAGCTGTGTGCCGGTGAGAATATCACCAGCATTCAACAGCAGTGAATTGGGATACAACGCGCGCTGCTGGCGGATAAAATAGTCCAGCGCCACCATGCCGCCGATGAGAGGCTTGGGGTTTCCGGGCGCCCAGGTTGCCGGCGCCGGTAAATACTGACAATGCAAATCATTGGTGTGTAAAAAGGTGACCTGGCCGTTATGCCGTAAGGTGCAGCCGGCCAGGGAAATCATAAAACAAAACAACAATACGGTAATCCGCAGTAAATATTTCAAAACAACCTCCTTTTTCTCTTTTCTATTAACAAAAAATTTTAAGGATTAATTTGGGCATTGTCAAGATTATTTTGAAAATTTTTAAAAATTTCAGAAAAAATTATTCTTGCCTGGGTGGGCCGATTCATTTACTTTTCAATTTTTGTAATAATTAATATTCATGATTTTTTTGGTTGACTCGACATTTACTTTAAACAAAAAAAACGGAGCAACGATGCTCCTGTGCCACTCGGCGCCTTCCGGGTTCTTTGCGGTTTCATTTTTTTCATTATACGCAGAGGATGCCGATAATGCGGAGAAAAACATTCAAGCAATTGTTATTATAGCGCTTATTGATGGTTATATACTTTGAATAGTGTAAGAATTACCCACTAGAAACAAAATAGAATTAATCATATTATTGATCTATATCCCCAATCCCGCACTTTTTCCTCCGTACACAGCTCCCTGTTCAGCTTTTACGATACGGTTGTCGGATTGGCTGTAAGCTTGTCCCGTCCTGCTGCCCTGTAAAAATCACCAGAATACGTGTAGTAACATTTCTCGCGCCCCCCAACGGTCTCTCCTATTGCAAATCCTTTATCATGCGGGTCTTTTCATCATAACAGGTACATGATTTGGCGTCGTGGTGATGCTTGTGCAAAACAGCAGTATCGCAATGGCCGCCGCCGCAACATCCGGAAGGGCGCTGCTTGTATTTGCTGAACCACAATGCAAAACCGAAAAACAGCAGCGCGGTAATAAAAAACAAAAAAATTATTAAAAACTGTATCATTTACTAACCTTTACTTTTCCAGTTCATCGAGCAATTTTTCAAAACCGGGCGTCATTTTCTCCACAAAGCCCGTATCACTTTTAACGATCATAAACACCATCAAGTTCTGGTTTATTGCAAATTCATAGCCCTTTTCAGGCCCTAATACGTTAATTGCGGTAGCCAGGCCGTCCGCCACCATACAGGAATCGTGCAGGACCGTAACCGAAGCCAGCTTGTGGGTAATCGGCCGCCCGGTCGAAGGATCGATAGTGTGTGAATAACGAATGCCGTCTTTTTCAAAGTAATTACGATAATCGCCCGATGTCGCCACGCCACAATTGTCAACTGTAAGCACTTTTTGAATTCCCGGTTCGGTGACCGGTGAAGAAATACCAATGCGCCATTTCTTATTATGATGATTATGCCCGGCAGACCGTATCTCCCCGCCAATTTCAACCAGAATATTTTTATATCCCCTGGCTAACAGATAATCGGCCACCACATCGACGCCATAACCTTTGGCAATAGCGGATAAATCACAATACATATCCGGAATAGCTTTTTGCAGAGCCGGCGGATCTTTTCGAACTTGCAGGTTTATATAACCAACCAGTTGCTTCCGCTTCTGCACCTCGGCGTCGGGCGGCAGGTCATCCGGGGAAACCTCCGGACCAAAGCCCCACAGATTCACCAGTGGGCCTACCGTAATATCAAACGCGCCGCCGGAAATAGCGCTGATATGTTGAGCATAGCCCATGACCAGCGCCATCGGCGGAGAAACCGGGAACCACTCGCTGCCACGATAGGTATTGAATCGGGATAATTCAGAGGTTTCAAGATACGTGGACATTTGCATATTGACCGTGTCCAGCAGCGCGTAAATTTGCTTCTCGAGAGCTTCCTGTACCTGGCCGGAATTTTCCGGTATGGCTATTTTGATTGAAAAAGTCGTTCCCATCGTTCGCCCGGTCATTGTGACCAGGTCAAATTGCCTGGTTTTGGAACAATGCGCAAAAGTCAGGGTCAGTAATGCAGTTACAAAACCACATGTTCGAAATATGTTTTTCTTCATACTCATTTCTTTTTATGCGTCCATCTCCAGTTTTCGTAATATTCCCAGCTTACCATGGTATTAAGGTCTTCCAGCTCGTGTGATTTTTCCAGCAGGCAAACATGCATCACATCGCGCAATGAGATAAAGCCAATGTATTGGCCGTCTTTTTCAATTAACAGGTGCCGGCGTTTTCTGCCAACAAGTTTATCGAGCAACTTGTAGAGCGGTTCATCATACGGCGCAGAGAGTAAATCTGTGGTCATATAATCTTTGATCAGCGCTTTACGGGGATCAAAGCCCGGTTCAAGGGTATTGCGCATCAGATCGCGTTCGCTCCAGATGCCGACCACCTGACCATCGCGGGTAACCACAATGGCGCCGATATTTTTCTCTACCATGATTTTTAATGCATTGTAAATCGTGGTTTCTTCGGGCACGGTGATCATTGCCGCTTCTTTATTGTCCAGAATATCCTGTAAGGTTTTCATAGACACTCCTCCGCTTAGAGGTTATTTTGCTCTTTAAAAATAAGCTATAATAAATATTACCGGAATGATAATACCGAGGGCTGTTAACCAGGCGCCCCGCCCGGTGATACCGTTTTTCCCTTTTACCAAAAACAGACCGGTAATGGCAATTATAATTAAACATACAGCAAACACATCCGAAAAAACCGTCCATACGCGGGCAGGATTGTAATGCAAGAAATTGAGTTGGTTCAAAACCGGACGTCTTTTTATGGTTTCTTTAACACCCTCGCCGGATTGCAAATCCACAGTAATGCTGCCGCCGTGTAGAAAAATTTTTACAAAACCGGTTTTGGGATAATAATGACTTTTGTAATTATTTTGTTCTCCAAATATATCGAGTAAAAGCTTTATTTGATCATTATCAAGTTGCGTTGGGGAACCGGTCAGCATATCTTTACAGTTAATTGTTTCATTGCGTATATCATAGTTTGGATTCCAGTCGCTAAGATGATTTATAGCAATACCGGAAACGCAATAAATGATCGTCATGCCAAAAAACAAAAAGCCCAGTTCCCTGTGCAAAACACGATTTAATTTAGACCAGTTCATCCTGTAACAGCCTCAATACTTTAACCGGATCAGAGTATACCGTTTTCCTGAGCTATTCCACTTTTTGTATGGATGAACATACAATCGAATAAACGGCCAAAGAATCAGTAGCGCAATCAATGCCTTTGGTTTTAGCAACGGCGCTATCCGGGGCTGCAACAGCAGTTTCCAGGGCAAATTTGCCCTGCACTTTAACCTGGCTGCCTTCCAGTTCAACGGCAAATTGCGGTATATTTTCACCGGTTACAACTTTGATCAATTGTTCGGGAGTTTGACCGGCGATGAACAACTTTTTACCGGTATGCCGGCACACATGGCTTACCAAACCACTCACTTCAATCTGTTTATCCAGGTAATTCTGCGGCGCTACTAAAAGCGAATCGACACTGACGGTAATTACAGCTTCTGCTGCGGTTTGTTCTGTGTTTTCCTGCTTTTTGGCGCAGGCAATCATTAATGACACAACCAGTAAAACTCCAAGAACTTTTTTAAACATAACTTCTCCTCTTTTTTTTAGCATTTTCAGTTTTATAGACCAAAATCATCAAACATTATATTTTCCGGTTCTACGCCCAGACCATCGAGCATTTTAAAAACGGCGGTATTCATCATGGGCGGTCCGCACAAATAATATTCACAATCTTCCGGGGCCGGATGATCTTTAAGATAGTTATTATACAACACCTGGTGAATAAATCCGGTATCGCCTTTCCACTTATCCTCAGCAAGCGGCTCAGAAAGAGCTATGGTCCAGCGGAAATTATCGTTTTGCGCCTGCAGGGCATCAAAATCCTGTTGATAGAAAATTTCCCGTAAGCTGCGAGCCCCATACCAGAATGTCATTTTACGTTTAGTATGGATTCGTTTTAACTGGTCAAAAATATGCGAGCGCATGGGGGCCATACCGGCGCCGCCGCCAATGAACACCATTTCATGATCGGTATCGCGCGCAAAGAATTCGCCATACGGCCCGGAAATAGTCACCTTGTCGCCAGGTTTTAAATTGAATATATAGGAAGACATTTTACCGGGGGGCACATTCGGCTTGTTCGGCGGTGGTGACGCAATACGCACATTCAGCATAATGATACCCTTTTCCTCCGGGTAATTGGCCATTGAATAAGCGCGCACCACCGGCTCATCCACTTTGGATATATATTGCCACATATTATACTTGTCCCAATCAGCCCTGTATTCGTCTTCAACGATAAAGTCTTTATAATGGACGATATGTTTGGGCGCCTCGATCTGAATATAGCCGCCGGCGCGGAAATCGACATGTTCGCCGGCCGGTAAATCCAGTACCAGTTCCTTGATAAAAGTGGCCACATTGTGATTGGAACGCACCGTGCATTCCCACTTTTTAATTTCAAAGATATGCGGGGGAACCTGGATCTTCATATCCCCTTTTACCGGCACCTGGCAGGACAAGCGGTATCCCTGCCGTACCTGGCGGCGATTTAACTTGGCCTTTTCGGTGGCTAGTATATCGCCGCCGCCGGAAACCATGATCACCTTACACTCGCCGCAGGTGCCGCCGCCGCCGCACGCAGAGGGTACGAACACCTGTTTATCGGCCAAAGCGCTTAACAGCTTGCCGCCCAATGGTAATTCATAGGTATGATTGGGATCGTCGTTTATAACCACCTTTACTTTGCCGCTGGCCACCAGTTTGGACTTGGCGAATAAAATAACCACAACCAGCGCCAGAACAATAAAGGTGAACATGAATACGCCGAGTAAAATTAAATTCAAGCCTTGCATTTGTCCTCCCTTTTATAATTGAATGCCGGAAAAAATCATAAATGCAATGGCCATAATGCCGACAGTTATAAAGGTAATGCCCAGGCCGCGCAATCCGGGGGGTACATTGCTGTATTTCATCTTTTCCCGGATGCCAGCCAAAGCTATTATCGCCAGGGCAAAACTGATACCCGATCCGACGCCGAACACCACACTTTCGGGGAAATTATACCCTCTTTCCACCATAAACAGAGAGCCCCCCATAATGGCGCAGTTTACCGTTATCAGCGGTAGGAAAATTCCCAACGTATTATACAATTTGGGAAGGTACTTGTCTACCGCCATCTCCAGTATTTGTACAATAGCGGCTATAACGCCGATATAAGTAATCAGGCCAAGAAAAGTTAAATCCACATCCGGCAACCCGGCCCAGGCTAATGCGCCGGGTTTCAACACATGGGTCAAAATCAGATTATTAACGGGTAAGGTAATAGCCTGGACGACTACGACAGCCAAACCCAAGCCGATTGCGGATTCCAATCGTTTGGATACGGCAAGAAAAGTGCACATACCCAGGAAAAAGGCCAGGGCCATATTTTCCATGAAAATCGATTTGATAAACAAACTGAGATAATGTTCAAACATATTTATTCCTCTTCGACTTGCTCGGGTTTCCAGGTTCTAATGATCCATATTAACAAACCAATTAAAAAGAACGCGCTTGGCGACAGCACGAATAAACCATTCGCGCTATACCAACCGCCTTCAGTGTTTAAAGGAAGTATAGTATAGCCCAAGAGTTTACCACTTCCCAATAGCTCCCTCACTGTGCCAACTGTAATTAATACAAAGCTGTAACCGAGTCCGTTGCCAATCCCGTCGAGAAAACTTTCAACCGGCGGGTTCTGTAGCGCATAAGCTTCCGCGCGGCCCATGAGTATGCAATTGGTAATGATCAGACCGACATAAACGGATAATTGCTTGCTGACATCATACGCATACGCTTTGAGAATCTGGTCGGCTATGATCACCATTGAAGCGATAACTGTCATTTCCACAATAATGCGAATGCTGCTGGGGATATGATGCCGGATAAGACTGATCGCAAAATCGGAAAACGCCACAACCAGGGTGACCGCCAGCGCCATAACAATTGAGGTCTCCAATTTGGATGTGACCGCCAGCGCCGAACAAATGCCTAATATTTGCTTGGCAATTGGATTGTTATTAAAAACGGGATCCAGTAATATTCCTTTTACTTTACTCATTTTTCAATACCTCCCGTTGTTTTGCCAGGAAAGCGCCATAACCGTTTTCACCCAGCCAGAATTTAACCAGGTAATCGACGCCGCGGGTAGTCAGTGTAGCGCCGGATAACCCATCCACCTGGTATTCTGCGCCAGGTTCCAGGGTATCTACTTTACCCTTGATCACAGTAATTTTAACGGTATTGTTTTCATCAAAAGCCTTTTTGCCCTGCCACAGCGCCTTCCAGAGCGGATTATCTATTTCACCGCCCAGGCCCGGTGTTTCACCATGCTCATAAAAAGTAATGCCTCCGATAGTAGTCAGATCACGGTTCAAAGCTAAAAAGCCATACATCGTTGACCACAGGCCATAACCATAAACAGGCAGAATAAACTGTTCAATTTGCTCATTATTTAATACCATATAAATTGCCATTACCCGCGGCATCTTTTTAATTGAAGCGATATCAAGGTCGCCCGCAATCCGTTCTCCATACTCCGGGCTGTCGGACATGGCTTTTATGTCAAATTTTTCAGGATTAAGTTTATCTGTATATTCACTTTCAGGGATAATATCGCCGGACTTTAAATCGATAATAGCCGGGCGAACCTGTTTATTATAAAGATCCATAATATAATCAGTATCATTCTTTTTTTGTTCATCCAGCAAGTTCCCGGCCTGTAAAATATTTTTTATCTTGTCAAGTTTCTTGTTTTGCAACTGGCGGCCCCGTAACGCAACGGTAGCTGAGGCAACAAGCACCGAACAGACAAGGCACACACCCAGCGCTACAATTATCGTTTTTTTGGTGCTATCATTAGACATTACGTAACAGCCTCCTTTTAATGTTTCTGTTAATTATAACCCGGTCGATGAGCGGTGAAAATATATTCATAAATAATATGGCAAGCATCGTCCCTTCGGGAAAAGCCGGATTTACCACCCTCACCATGATCGTTAACGCTCCGATCAGGAACCCGTACAGGTACTGTCCATTTATTGTTAACGGCGCGCTCACCGGATCGGTAGCCATAAATACGGCGCCGAAAGCAAATCCGCCCACCACCAGGTGCCATGCCGGGGTTACTGCAAACATGGGATTGGTAGCGCTGCCGACAACATTGAACAACAGCGAAAACGCAACCAACCCGGCAACAGCGCTAAGAATGATTCGCCAGGAACCGATTCCGGTTATGATCAGTAAAATCGCGCCGAGCAGGCATGCCAGCGCCGAAGTTTCGCCCATCGAGCCGGGAATGAGTCCCAGAAATGCGTCTTTCCAGGTATATGAAAGCTGCATGGCCGGATCGGCCAACTGCGCCAGCGGCGTCGCCTGGCTTAATCCGTCCACAGCAACCCACACTTTATCGCCTGAAATCTGCGCTGGATAAGCGAAAAATAAAAATACCCGACCGGTTAACGCGGGATTAAATATATTCATACCCACGCCGCCAAATACTTCTTTACCCAAAACCACGCCAAAACTGATACCGACAGCCACCTGCCAATACGGTATGGTCGGAGGCAGGATCAGCGGAAATAACATGCTGGTAACGAAAAAACCTTCATTCACTTCATGTTTTCGTATACAGGCAAACAATACTTCCCAAAAACCACCTACAGCCAGGGTAACTATATAGACCGGAAAGAAATACAATGCCCCGTGCAGCAGGTTACTCCACAGGTTTGCCGGATTGAATCCTACGCCCAGCCACTGCATAAATTGAGCTTGCCAGAATAGCTGGCTATCGCCAAGACCCTGCGCCAGAGCCAGGTTGGCCTGGTAGCCGGTGTTGTATAACGCCATCAGCACCGCCGGCATTAAAGCATACATTACCATCATCATGGTCCGCTTTAAATCAATCACGTCGCGGACATGCACATTGGATTGCGTAACTTTGCCGGGAGTATAAAACAACGTGTCCATTGCTTCATACAGGTAAAACAGGCCGGCCAGTTTACCGCCTTTATGAAAATGTTTTCCCTGGGCGTCCAGGAATCTTCTTAATAATTTCACCTAGCCCTCCTTTTCAATTAAATTCAAATTCCTGCGCAAGTTGACTGTATGATCAATTTTGGAGGGACATACAAATGTGCACAATGCCAGGTCTTCTTCGATCAGTTCCAGGCAGCCAAGTTTTTCAGCTTCTTCCACATCATCAACCGCCAGAGCCCGTAATAAATAGGTGGCCAGTATATCCATTGGCATTACTTTTTCATAACTACCGACCGGCACTATGGCGCGGTGGCCTCCATACGTGGAGGTGTTGAAAGGAAATTTTTTGCGGGGTAACAGTTTGGAAAGTACTATGTTTTTTACGGAATACCTGTTAAAACCACTATTCAGCCAGCCAAAAAATTCCCGCTCATGATTTTCCCGGATAACGGAAATTTGCTGGTGAAACCGGCCCAGGTAAGCGGCGGCCCCGGCGGCCGTGTAACCGTACAATATCGAACCGGATATAAACCGGTTCTCGCCGGTGATCGTTTCTTTGGTCAGCAATTGCTCAATAGAGGCGCCGATGCGGGTTTTAATCAAGCGCGGTTTCACAACGCCGGCGCCGGTCAATGCAACCACCCGTTCCATGTCCAACTTGCCGGTGGTAAATAAGCGACCGATCATGACCACATCCTGGGCATTGATATGCCACACGGTTTTATGCCGGCCGACCGGATCGAGGAAATGAATGTGCGTGCCGGCATTACCCGCGGGATGCGGCCCGGCAAATTCTGTTACGCAAACGTTATCTATAACAGGAATTGAACTGCCGGACGCTTTGCATAAATAAACAGTGCCTTCAGTCAATCGCGCCAGTACTTTTATACCATTTTTAAAATCCTGTTCATTTCCCTTTAATATAATCTCTACCGACGGCGCCAGGGGATTGGTATCCATTGCCGTAATAAAAATGGAATGAGGTTTATGGGTAGGATCGGCAACCCGGCCAAAGGGCCGCGCCCGCAAGCTGGTCCATGCCCCGGATTGCAGTAACTGTGCGGTAACCGTTTCCCTGGCCAAAGTATCAAGCTTATCGGCCGGGAAAGCCGTAAAAGTCATCTCGTCATGCCCGCCCAATTCGATAACCAGGGATACAAACGCCCGTTTATCGCCGCGGTTTATTTCTATAACCGTGCCGCTGCCGGGGGCTGTATAGTTTACACCCGGCATTTTTTTATCTGTAAAAAGAACCTGGCCGAGCTTGACCACATCGCCGGTCTTGACCAGCATGGTCGGCCTGAGACCGATGTAATCCTGACCCAGCAACGCCACCCGCGTTAACGGGTTGCCTGCGGATATTTCCTGCACCGGTTCTCCATAAACAGGTAAATTTAATCCCTTTTTGATTTTAATTATATTCATACCTGCCTTTCCATTGCTAATATTTTAAAATTTGAGAAAAGGGTATTGATTAAATTACTAAATAAGTAGTGTAAAAACAATTATTTTTTATGCAAACGTTTTCAGTAATGCCGTATGATACAATGATTTACAGTTATTTTGTTTAGTTAATTTTTAACCCATCAACCCTCCTGACTGGGTAATAAAATTCTTTACTATTTGTTTTTTTAATTATTTTTTTGTACATTTATGGTTTGAAATTTGCAATATTAAAGTGACATTTTCTAATAGTCTGATTTAAGCGGAGGTTTTACAAAGTGAGAATAGCCGATTATTTACAAGATCATTTGATTTTTTTAGATATAGACGCGGCAGACAAAAATTCTGCTATAACAAAAATTGTTGAGTTGATGGATCAGAATGATGTTTTTATGGATGCGGATAAGTTTTTAAATGAGGTTTTTCAACGCGAAAGCCTGGGAAGCACCGGCATTGGCAAGGGAGTGGCCATGCCGCACGCCCGTACCCAAAACGTGAAAAATATTGTTATTTCCATCACCCGCTTGAAAAAAGGCGTCGACTATGATTCCGAGGACAAGCAGCCGGTGCGCCTGGTGTTCCTGCTGGGCACCCCGCTCAAAGCTGTAGGCGAATACCTCAAAGTCCTTGCCAAACTGAGCAAACTATTGCGCGAAGATAAAGTCCGCAGCCTGATATTAAAAGCCGAAACCCCCCACCAAATCCGCAAGATATTTGAAGACGCCGAAGATTGAGGCTGCTGGATATACAATTCTTAATTAATTTTTGGAATTGGCACAATACTATTATCAACTTATCTCTGCATTTTAAATAGTATTTTAATATACCTCTTCATGCGATCCGATTGATTCTAAAAGAATGGCTTCATTTTCATTATATTTAACAAATCGAAAAACAATTCTTAAATAGTAATTTATGCTACAAGCCCAGGAATCATGTAAATCCCCTTTTAATTTATGCGTCTTGAGATGTGGATGAAAAGCATCGGCAGACAGCAATTCAAGAGTAGTTTGTAGTTCCATCGCTAAATTCGGTTGCCGGTTAATTAATTTCCTGGCAGTGTGAATAAAAGCGCTTGAACGCAAAAGAACTCTCGTCATTGAATTATTTCCTTCAACAACTCATCAGGCGAGGCTGGTTTACATTGCTTTTTTGCAAATTCCTTTTGAGCTGCTTTAACGTCTTGCACAATATCTGTTCTGCGTCTTTCATGGATACGCCGGTTCAAAATATCAATCAAAGTTTCCTGATCGTCTACAGGTAAATTATTTGCGGCTTCAAGTACATCATTGAACTTTAAAGAATCGGGCATAAAGAATCCCTTTCCTTGTATTTATACTGCTTTAAACCAGTGCGACAATATTATTTTTGAAATGTATGAAATTTTATTTACAGATGCAAATTTTACTGTAATTTAATTTCCGGTTACGCCTCTGTCACGACATGACTTGGTGAGTGACCGTTTTACAAAAAAATTAGCCTTATAGGCTTTTCAGCAGGTAATTTTACCGATTGAACTATTGTTCAAGTATGAAAGGCTTTATAAGAACTCTATTAATAATCAAGTTTTTATCAATAAAAAAGACCTGGAAAAGCTTAACTTTTTTCCTCTGCGACCTCAGAGAACTCTGCGGTTTCATTCTTTTCATTTTACCGCAGAGCAGAGAATCTCACACCTAAAAAATTTTGCATGACTAAAACAAACCAGGACGCGAAGAACGCAGAGAAAAATTATTCCACTACCGCATTTACATCGGGCGCTTCAATGCTGCCAATCCAGTAGCGGCCGCCTGAGATGGTACGCACTTGTTTTGGAATTCTTACCGGGTTGGCGAACCGGAAGCCACAGGAATACGCGCCCGCCGGTATATAGGGATAGCCTTTCAGCGATATAGTTCTTATCATTTTTTCACCTGGCGTTAACAAGGTGAACCAGGCCGATTCCCAGCTGTCATACGGCTCCGGCCGCTCAATTTGTTTGTATTCCGAGTAGTAATAACAATCATCACCCCTAAAATCGACGCCGTTGGTAAAATAATGGAACAAGTCGCTGCCCATTTTGTCCGGATCGAGAACATAAAGTATGTCCGTATCTTTATTTGTTACTATAAAAGTATATTCCACTGTCGCCGTATCGGAATTTTCAATAATTTGAATGTTGCCGACCGACACATCCAATCCATAATGTAATTTACCAAGACCTTTTAAGGAATATTCTATTTCCTTATTTACCCGCTCATCAACAACGTCATCCCAACCTTCAGAAATATGTAAAACATCTTCAGGATAATAGGAAATATCAATTTCACTAATATGCGGCATATATGGGGCTGTGGCAAGAAATCCATTATGTAATGCGCCAATATACTGCCGGTTCTCCAGCGCCAGAACAACAAATGGCTGATCCGGCATATTGTTCGGATCAATTCTATCGGCAAAAATTTCATCTTTACTTTTTGCTAAATAAATACAGTGGGATGAATAATCGTAATAATCAATATCCCTGGCTGTGAGTAAAGGCTCTTTATCAAGGATCAATTGGTTTATATTCATATTTTTTATTTGTTCAAAGCTTAGAGAATGATCCTGCAAAAGCGAGATGGCAAAGGAATCCTGCCCTGTCGGCCCGGTGGGGGTTTTGTCACGGGTGCAGCCGGCAATAACAACAAACAGCGTCAAGATCAACATTACTTTTTTCATGCTTTCCTCCATAAACATAATTTGTTAAATCACTTAAAATTTAACCAGCTCTCTGCAGTTACCTTCTCTAATTTTTTAAAATAGGCTTGATTGCCGTCTTCCTGCAGCGGTTCATTTCTTATGATATTGAAAAGCACCCCGGTCAGGGCGGTGGCAATGGCATGAATGGCATTATGGCGGCTGAGGCCGTCGGCCATTAATTCTTCCAGTTTTTGCTGCACCTGCTCTATTCCTTCCGCCAGTTGGCTTTCCACAACCTGGTGAACAATCGCATGGATGCGTATATTCGGTACGCGTATATTAATGTCTTTATGATATTGTACCACAGCGTCGATGCGCACCCCTTCGTCGGCGTTCAGCCAGGTTTCTTTATCAACACCCAGTTCAGGATCGTATTTCAGCATAAGGTATCTTTCAGATAAGGATTACAATCATCTTTTTTACACCCATTAAAAACGGAATAGCAAATAATAATCATTATCAGGTCAATTTAATTAAAGAACATGATGTCCAAGTTCCAACCCTTAACCGCCCGGAGTTCTCTGTTGTGAGATACAATAATTATATAATGAAATTAACTGAAAAAAGCAAGGGATTATTTATTCTTGGTCAATAATCGCCGGCAATAATTTTAAAGTAAAAGTAACTTTGCTTCTGGTTCCCAATCTTCCGAGACTGTGTGAAAACTCCTGTAATAGCCTGGTCGTCAGCGCATGAAAGTAGCTCAGATTCTACCGGACCCGGAGTACAGTCCCTTTATGGACTGTGGGCCGCCGCAGGCGGCCTCGAATCAATTTATTGTTTTAATAAAAACATATAGTTAAATGGCATGGAGCATATATGTAATAATCAGTAAGGTTTTCTTGTTACAGATGATATTTGGGCCTTCGGCCTAACGCATCGCATAAAGGCGATGCACTCCATTTTTTACAGCAAAATTTTTGGTTTTCACACAGTCTCTCCCAATTGGGAACCCGCTTGTACAAAATCTCTGATTTGAAAGGTAAAGATCATATTTAAAATAACTGCTTGAAAGGAATCGGAGATTCCTGACCACTCTCTTTCCTGATCATGAGATTAGGAACGAGGAAAAAAACACTCAAAACAAACTTGTCATTTCGAGCGAAGCGAGAAATCTTGTTGTACAATATGTTAAATACGAAAGATACTTAGTCGCTTCGCTCCTCGGAATGACATGAAAGGCTTTTTTTACTCAAATTTGTATCCTGGTCTACTTTTTTGGGCTTTTGATACAGTCACGGTATGAGACAGAGGTCACCACGAATTCAGCGCATCCTGCAGCAAATACTCGTACATGGCATAACCGGGCTGATCTTTGGCAACCGGGGTTAAATAACGGAACGGTTGCTGCTCTTCGAAAGCCAGAAATGAATGGCATAGGGTACATTCATTGCGGATAAACGAGTCGTCTTCCGCGCGCATATTTTGATTATGGCAGCGGAAACATCCCCCGCCATTGGCATGGTTGAGGTGACTGGGATACGTTCCCCAGTCGATTTTCATTTGGTGGTGAATATTACGATTATAAATATTCTGTAACTCGGCAACCGCACCGGCCAATTGCGGTTGCAGCTCAGGCTGCGGGTTTTGCCGCATATAAAAACTGTTTAAATGCTGTTCGATGCCCTGCATAGCCGCCGACTGCGAGGGATAGTTGCCGCTTACAGCGGCCAATGCCTCCCGTTTGATGTTTGGCATCGACCGGTCGATTGAGCCGTTGTAAAGCAGGTCGTCAACCGCTTGTTCCACATCCTGGTAAATATGAGTAGCGCGGTTATGACAATCCACACAATCCATAGTGCGGGTCTTTTTGTAATTAACCTGCCGGTTGGCCAGCCGGGTGTTAGTGTATTCTTTCCAGGTACTGTCTTTTTGTAATACTTTAACAGTGATCATTTCTTCCTGTTCATCATCTACCGATGTAAACAACACCGTGCTATGCGCGCCGATATGCCAGTGAATGCCGGTTTTTTCGTCCCGGTTGCCGGCATCGATTTTCAGGATCAATGTATTATAAAACGTCGTCGACAGGCTATCCGTCCGATAATGCACATGGGTACGGATTTTCCGGCCATAAAATTTTTCCGGCCAGTGACATTTTTCACAGGTTTCGCGCGTTGGCCGCAGTTGATGCACCGGCGTGGGAATCGGAGTGTGGTAAGCATCAAAGGCCGCCAGGATCATCTGCCGGGTGCCGTTGATCTTGGAATTGATCAGCGCCCCGACCCCTTCGCCGACATGACATTCAACGCATTTCACCCGCGCATGGGGGGACTGCTGGTAGGTAACCCACTCCGGATTCATCACCGTATGGCAGGCAGTGCCGCAAAAATGCGCCTGATCCATAAAATGCAGCATCCGCATTCCCGCTGTGGTAATAAATACAACGTTTATCAAAGTGAACAGTAAAATCGTCAGAAATACCCGCGACCCAAAACTGCGCGCCTGCACATCTTCGCTGCTGAATTTTTCCTCCAGCAATCGTTTGGTCGGCAGACCGCGTAATTTACGATATTTGTACCAGCCGATGGGTATAAGCACAAGACCGATGATGAATAATGCCGGAAACAACAAATAGGTGATCAGCCCGATATATGCATTACGGATCAACCCGAGCGTATGCGCCGCTTCGAACAGAATAAATGTAATAAAAGAAGAAGTCGTTAAAATGACGCCCGCCTTGCCCCACCAGGTTACGGCCAGGCCCCTGAGAAAATTTCGATATTTTAACAGCACAACTCCTCCTTACCTGGTTTCCGAATACATATCCTTAAAGATCTTTTGCATTTTGCCGGACTTGATATCCTTTTTCAGTTCCTCGGTCGGGCGGTTCAGCCACTGGTGCATCGGATCATTAGCCAGTAAATTATCGATATATTTGTTGACATCCGGGTCATTAAACTCGCGGGCTTGCGGCAGGAACTTGAAATAGAAATGCTGCGCCACTTCATACATACCATGCCACCACGTGTAATCGGGGCCCATCATAGAGGCGCCATGCCGGCCGCGCCGGCCTTCATGATGCCATAATTCCCAGTAGGTCCATTCAATATCGTTACTGTAACTGGCGGTGTTTTTAAGCAGCTTTTTGTCGGCGACAATTTTCATTATCGCCCCGGCCGGTTCGGCAAATTTTTTATTATACAACCGCACAGTGGCGTCAAACTGGTAATAGTGACCGTCCACAAAAGCGCTGCCGTGACAAGTAGTACAAACATCCTGCATGCGGTCGCGTTTTTTCTGCCAGTCTTCTTTATAGACGGAAACCGCCGGACGCAGCGTCCACGAAATGCGCTGGCCCACATCATGGGTTAGCGGCTGTTTGAGGGCCGCGGACATGTGACAGGTGGCGCAGGTGGGTGCTTCATAATAATCCTGGCCGGCCACCCAACGGTCGGCCTTTAAATTCATCTGATCGATATGTGTATAATAGGTATTGCCATGCTTGGATTCCTCATAGATCTCTTTTTGCGGGTGGTCGGGGCCAAGGTGACACTTGGAACAGGCTTCCGGCTGGCGCGCCTGCGAAACCGCAAAAGAATGCCGGGTATGGCAGGCATTACATGCGCCTTTGGAACCATCCGGATTGACCCGGCCGATACCGGAATTGGGCCATGATTCTTTGGACAGCTTGTTGGGCGATTTGTCATCAATTTTTACTAATGCGCCATGGCAACTTTCGCAGCCGGTAATAGCTACAGGTTGGCCGGCGGCGACATGCGCCATATATGCATCGTTAGAGTCCAAAATCAATCCGGCCGTGGCATGATAGGAATTTTCCACTTCCTGCGACTCTTTGGGATGGCAGCGTGAGCAATCTTTGGGGGTTACCAGGGTGGCAATTTGGGCTTCGTAATGAGTAAATGCGTCTTTATCGCCTTTGGCGGCGCCATGGCAATCCAGGCACACCACATTATGCCGGCCATGCGCCGAATTATACCATTGATTATATAATCCCCTTGAAACTTCTTTGTGGCAGGTTAAGCATTTTCCTGCCTGCGTTTGCGGTTTCTGCCCATATACAGATACGGTGAAGTATAAAAATGCAACTGCAATAAACAATCGTTTCAACATAAGCAACTCCCGGATTTATGACTTGATGTTTTGTTGGTTTTACGGTCGCCTTATCTTTTTACGATTTTACCAAACCGGTAATGCCGCAAAACGCCGGCTATTATTAAAGAACTTTTAAATTTTTTTGGAACATTTTTAAAAAATGTTATTATCAAAATAACAACAAATTAGCGGTTAAAATTATTCATTGCCGGTTATTCACAGAACCTGCTTACAAGCGCTTTTCCGACAAATGCGTGAATCGCATTAATCCATAACCAACCGCACAGACAACCCGCTTCTTTTATTATAAAAAATATAACGGTTTATATTGGCGTTGGTGCAGGAAAGCTCACGGTACCATGCATAGTCACTGTTCAACTCGGTAGCCGACCAGATTATTGCCGCTTGACCGATAAGATAAAAAGCGCCGTCATTAAAATTTCGATAGCCCGCAGCCCGCGCTGAAAAGCCGCTGCTATTGGTCGCCCCGGTATTGGGGCTGGCCCAATATCCGAAACCGGCGGACTTTACTTTTCCACCTTCCCCGGCGCCCCTTAATCCGCTGGCTTCAACATCGGTCTCGCTCATTCCCAGTGTCCTTTCGAGTTGTTTCCATTCCTCGTCGCCAGGGACATGCCAGCCATCCGGAGCCAGCTTTTTATCACTAGTCACTGCGTACCAGTTATACAAAGCGCCGAATTCCTCGGCGTAATTGCTGTCATTATTATAATAACACAAGCCCCCGGTTGTCAGCCCCTTCCATTGGTTATTGCCGGTGATATTCGGGATTGTGTCGCCATTACGATAACGAGTTACCCGCAGATTTTCAGCCATCCACCATTGGTCGCCGATTTTCACTGTACGATATACATTGCCGTCACAATCGGTCATGGTACCGGTCTCTAATTTCTTTGTTTTCTGGTTGAGGGGATTTTTTTCTTCACAGGAACTTGTAACCAGGATCATTGTTACAAGCAAAGCCAATAATCTATTTTTTTTCATAATTCCCGGCAATAGTGGTTAAAGGTAACTGATCACATAAATATAATTCACACTTTTCACAAAAACAACAGCGATAATAATTTAAAATAATTTTACTAATAAAAAATGGCAGCCTGGTATTTCCAGACACCCACCCCGGTTTTTATGACCCTGTCTTGCCGGTGGTTCGCCAGGGTCTGTAGCAACATTACTGTCCTTGGTGTTCACAACTCCATAATTATTTATTAGAAATTTACGGTTTTTCAGATAACAAGATAGCTGCTACATGTCCAATTATTTCATGCGTTTACCCTGAACTGCGGAGAATGAGTTGCGGCAGGTCGGGCAATATGATCGTGACTATCGTTTACTATGCCCAAATCGGCCAGAATTGCCTCTGCTTCTTCCATCGTGTCCGCACTAAGAATCTCTTTAATGCCGGCTGCCACCAACCCCGCCTGTACAAATGGGTCTATTTGTGAAGCAATTTCCCGGGATATTGCCAGCCACGGTGTTTTATTATTCACTTCCTGGTAATACAATACATAATTTTTCCGGTCCAGATATGCTGCAATCGCTTCGCTAGTATTTTTAACAACATCATTATTTATATTCAAAGAGAACTCGATCTTTAACGACCGCATTTTATAAACAAGCAATTGATCGATAAACGAGAGAATATCTTTATTTATCGGGTGAACAATGATCGATTTGAACAGGCTAAAGATTAAATTTTTCCGCTGTGTAATGCGCGTCATCAGTTCACGGTCGACTGTCGATTGCTCGCTGTCTACCAGCTTGTACTCGGCTGCATTGTGTAATAACTGTACACCGGTAGAGTTCATTGCCCGCCAGGTTGCAGGGTTGATCGGTATAAAAGATGATCGCAATTTTTTATCAAACTTTTGCGCCAGGCCGGACTGATCATTAAAGAATAAATTTACTGGCTCGGTTAAAATATTGTTAGTGTTTGGTATTATTTTTTTCTGGCTCAGATGCGATAATACATTGACCGGTTTGTCGTTCAGCAACTGGTAACAATGATTCAGAACCTGTAAACCGGTTTCGGGAAGGGGTTTGTTGCCGTCCTGGTATTGTTGATTGATCTCGATAATCACATCGATGATATCCTGGTCTGTGGGATCTTCCCGAACATTCAGCTTTAAAAGCAAATCGGCATAGTGATACCAATAAGATTCAAGCTGCACCCTGTATTTACCAAAATCATGTTTGCCTAAAAATACCTTTTGCGCCGGCAAATAACCTTTTCCTTCCACAAAGATAAACGGTTTTCCCTGCAGCAGGTCGATTGCTGGGTCATTCACATATTTGTTTAAAAACCGGTAGACCAGGGGGGTCACCTTTTCATTGCTTTTAATACAGTTCAGTAAATGCAGTACAACTTTATCACAATCCGGCGTTGTTGGAATTTCCAGGTAATGTATAAACCCACTGTAACTTTTTTGTTTATCTATATCCAAAAAGAGGGCCGTGGATTTAAAAAGAGCCGCGTTAAAAGTTGTATACAATTCATCAACGGAATGCCATTGCACAAAATCGTTTTCCGCCGGCAACCATTTTTCTTTTTTTAACACATAATAATCTTCTTTATCCTTGTCATCAAGTTCTTTCCATATAGAGCCAACTATAGCAAAGATATGCTGAATTATATGGCGGTTTTGTTCATCCGGGGGTTGCTTTATCACCTCCCGGATTCTTGATAAAATATCCTGTGAACGCAATTGGTACGAAATACCCAGCCATTTATAAAATTCAAACAACGATTTTTGCTTTTCTATCATAGGCGCTACAAAGGCAATATTACTGCCGAAAATCTTTTCCCGCTCCCGGTCATAAAAATACACATCCTGGGGTTTTCTTATCTTGCCGTCATAACACTCGATGATCTCTAACTGCTGATAAATAGTTTTTACCTGGTCATTGCCAATGAACGTCCCCAGGTTACGGGATAAAAACTGCACCAGTTCCCTGATCTTTTCCCTGCTCAATCTGTTCTTGTCCTGAAAACAACGGGGAACAAACATTTTTACATAATTGATAATATTCAGTTCCTGAATGCCCAGAATTGTCAACAGGTCCCTGTAATTATTTAAAATATATTTATCAACCAGGGAAGTTATGTTCAGCGGATCTTCAAAATTCCCGGGGATGAACAGTTGTTCGATTGTATATAATTTTTCTCCGGAAGGCCAGATCGGTAATTTGCGCAACCTGGCTATCAGTTCCTCATCGCCTTTGATTATTTTCCGCTTTTGATCGAACCATTCGATTAAACCGATTATACTCTGTGGATGGCTTTTCCAATGCGCTTCCAGGTGGTTTTCATCGGATGGCTCAAAAATATCCCGAATGCCCAGGTTAATAATGTCAATTGCCGCCGGCACATCAAATTCATTGATCAATTGAGATATCCCCGCCGGGTTATTGTTAGCGGCAAATACATAAGCCAGGTTGAGCGCGCTAAAAACATCAACTTCTTCTTTGTCCGCTGCCCATAAACTTTTAGGGGCATTTAATTTATTTACAACCGATATAGCTATGCAACAATTCTGGATTTCGGATTTGATAGAAGGTAAAATTTCAATCCTTTCCCTGTTGAGTAAACGCTCAATTTCCGCCCCCAGTTTTTTTCGCCCTTCATCATCCAAAAACCATTCCGGCGCTTCAACCAGGTCGCGTGGATTGCCAAAGCCCTGTAAATGCAGAGCCCGCGCCAGTTCCAGGGCTCCAAAACGGGGAATATTAATTGACTCGTGCCGCATCAATTTTTGCTTATCAAACAAATCCGGGTGCACCAGCTTTAATCCCAATGCTTCCAGGATATAAGCTATTTCATATTCGACTTTATCTTCAAGTAAAAAAGTCTCACGGGGCAGCAGCCATTCACCGGAATTACTGTATACAATCCGCGCCTGCGCCAGATTCATTTGTAAAATATCCCAGATCTTCTTTACTACCGGCACATTATGCCCCTCTATAACCTGTTGATGGGCATCGCGAATTCGCTCCAGAAATTCCCAAAACTCTTTTGGGCCTAAAAATTCGGCTATTGAGGTTAAATTCCCAATCAACGATCTGGCGACCTCAATTATAGCTGTTTCATTCCATATCGCCTGGTAATCATTTTCAAATATAACCCTTTTCCGGTCGGAGGAAGTAAAAAAATCGGCATTTATATGAAAAGGTAAACTGGTAATTTGAGGAATAGGCAGATATGCATAAAAATGGCCGTGAAAATTTGACATGTCGCCGGGAATAGCAATCGCGACATCAGCCTCGCGCTTTTCTTCGATCTGGTACGGATATTTATTACGCAATTCCGCCGCAGTATGGTTGAAATCGGTTTTGATCAGGTACCACACTATTTCTTTATTGTTGACCAGTAAAACCTGTTTATTATCCTGAAGCGGCTTTTTGATAATTGTTTGAATTACCTGACCATTTTCCTTGACAACAATATTATTAATCTTTCTCAGGAATAGAATACTGGTCGGCAGGGTGTGCAACAATTCCTGCTTTAAATTTTCAATGGATTTTTCTGTAATATGCTCCAGTTTTAATTTGGTTCGCACATTACTATGGGGATTTCTGGCCCAGGGAAAGCCAAAATAAGTTTTACCATAATCGTTACAATCAATTTCAACAATGCGCTGACCTTCATCAGCTTCCGGGTAAAAAGTCCATTTGCGCCCGGAAGAAACGATGATCGGGTTATCGGTGATCTGGTAAGCGGAAAGAAAACCGATGCCGAATACGCCGATAGTATTTAATTCCGTACTTTTAGCGCCTGCGGCAATTTTGCGCATGCGGTCAAAATCCAGTTCGCGAAAAGAGCCGTTATTTTCAACGAACATGGCCATTTCGTTAATATCAAACGAAACCGAGGTAACGTCCGGGGCATCATCCGCGTTTTGCAAAATTTCATTGGTCAGAGTGGCATACCCTTTCAGGTCGCGTAATTTTGCCCCTAAAAACCCCAAAAAATCAACTGTTTGTTCAAGATATCTTTTCATTTTTTTCCCTGCATATCATATTACTACCGATAACACATTACCAGTTCAGCATCCATTATGTAAACAGACTGTCCGAGAACCCAGAGTTCTCCGCTCCAAACAAGAGAGATTGTGTGAAAACCAAAATTATTACTGTAAAAAGTGGAGTGCATCGCCTTTATGCGATGCGTTGGGCCGAAGGCCCAAATATCATCTGTAACATGAAAACCTTACTGATTATTACATATATGCTCCATGCCATTTAACTATATGTTTTTATTAAAACAATAAATTGATTCGAGGCCGCCTGCGGCGGCCCACAGTCCATAAAGGGACTGTACTCCGGGTCCGGTAAAATCTGAGCTACTTTCAAGAGCTGACAACTAGGCTTTTACAGGCGTTTTCACACAGTCTCAAAAGTCTGGAGCGAAAATTAAATGCAAAACTTTGTTTCGCAAATGATTATTGTTTATACAATTATTGAAAACTTTAGTTTTTCACCTCTTGTTAGATAACGAAATTCCTTCAAAACATTTTTTGAAAGAAAATACTGGTTCTCAAGCAGTTTGCACAGAACGCTACAGTGAAACAGACATTTATTAATTACCGGAATATAATATATGAACATTGTGCAATTAATGCAGATATTTACAAACACCAATCACCGGTAACCGGGTGTACTGGATAAATTTTCCCCCGGCAGGGAATCCTTGTCCGGCTTGAATTATCAATATGCCGGTGATCGATATACTCGAAACTTTATTAAAACGGCAACTCTATTTTCAGGTCATAGTCCTTTTTTATTTGCAGCATGGTTTTTTGCATGGTCTCCTTGATCGGCACGCCATGCTCCATTATATATTGCTCGCGGTTATGGCCTTTTTCACCGGCGGTGTAAATTCTGTCGCAGCCCGGCAATTTGCCGGCGTTACGCATGGCGCGAAGTATGTTGCCGGTGATTTGGCGGAATTCGTCCAGATCAATAAAATTGGCCACATTCAAAGCCAGGAAGAAATGGCCCAGTTTGTTGGGGATTTTATTACCCTGGTCGTCAAATCCCGATAATCCCCACGAAAACGGCCCGCCGCTTAGAGCGGATGATAAAATCTCTACCATCAGACCCAACCCATAACCCTTGTGTCCGCCCAGTTCTTCGCCCACTCCGCCGAGGGGCAATAAGGCGGCTTCTTTGCTTCTGAACAGCTCCAGCACCTTTTTGGGATCACTGTGAAAATGGCCTTCCTTGTCAATTACCAGTCCTGCCGGCACGGGTTTTCCTTCGCGATCCAGTGTTTCTACTTTGCCTTTTTGAATGATCGAAGTCGCCATATCCAGCAGAAAAGGGAACTCTTCATCGGTTGGCGCGGCAAAGGCAATCGGGTTGGTGCCGTACATGGGGTCGCGGCTAAAAGTTGGCGCTACGGTCGGCCGGGCGTTGGTCACGGTGAGGCCGATCAATCCTTCATTTGCCGCCATAAGTGGATAGTAACCGCAAATGCCAAAATGCGTACTGTTACGTACAGCCACTGCGCCGATACCGACCATTTTGGCCTTTTCTATGGCCAGCGCCATAGCGCGGTACGAAATAACATGGCCCATACCATAATGACCATCAATTAATGCCGTACTGGGCGACTCTTTGATTATTTCAATATTGGTAACCGGAGTTTGCACTTTATCTTTGATAAAATCCAGGTACATCTTTAAGCGGCCAATACCGTGCGATTCTATACCATGAATGTCCGAACGAATGAGAACATCCACAATAATTTCAATATCCTTTGCCGGAACGCCAACTTTTAAAAAAGCTTGTTTCATAAACTCTTTCAAATCAGCCACAGGTACGCGAATTACTGACATGGTTTTCTCCGTTAATTTTATGGTATGACAACAATATTGATTTTGACGTTTCACTTTAACCGGCCGACAAGTTGTTCCAGGTACACTCCTTCATTTTCAGCGGCGGGATGTGATATTAACATATCATATTCAGCTCGGATTGCCTGCCGGTGTATATCAAAATCCGGATCCGACAGGGTGGTTTCTTCATAACTATCTGCAATATCCGCCAGGTACCCCTCCGGTAACGACTGGTCAAGCCGGTTATGCACAAGTAATTTCAATAAACAATGCAAAATTTCAAAAAGCAGCGTCCGGGCATGTTCCCATTTATTTTCATGGCGCAAATACCTGGCGCGCACCAATAATATTTTACAAGCTTCTATTACTTCAAAGGAACCAACCTTTTCGCCTGCCGGGATCTCTAATGCCAGGGCAACATCCCGGGGTATTTTATGCAACTCTTGCTGAGCGGATTCATGGGCAAAAAAACTGCTCAATTCCGGCATGGCTTCCGCCAGGTTTACATATAATTCGACCAGAGTATTTTTGTCAATATCGCGAATGGTTTTTCGCAGCGTGGAAAAGCTGATAAAGCTACCGGGACCGGCCAACCAGGCGAGCAGCATAGCCACTTTATGTTTACAGGGGCGGCTGCCGGCGGCACAGGTACATCTGCCAAATAACTGCCCATCTTCTACCACCATTTCCACAACATTATTGCCGTTATCGCGAACCGTGGCTTTTAATCCATAATCGGTTTGAAATCGGTATTTAACCAGATTATTTTCAAAGATCTGTTTGCCACATTCATAAACATCATTATCAGCATAATTTTTCACATCAAGCGGAGTAATCCTGGCTGGCATAGCGGCACTCCTTTGATTTATTTATACGCTACTTTATTGCTGCAACGCTTTTTTGGCATCTCTGGCTTTTTGTACAACCTTTTTTAACGCTTCTTTATCCAGTTTGTCATTGCGTTTAAATAATTTCGGAAATCCGGCGGCATCTTCCAGGGTTGCCGGAGAGTAACCGGCAACCGGCGCTACTCCAATTGCCAGCGGTTCCTCGCGGTCTTTGATAGTCAAAAGCAATGCACCTTCCTGATCGGCAATCTCTTTGACAATTTCCCAGGGTATATATTCCGCCCGCGGGCCCACCGGTTCAGTTTCTGCGCCCGGTCTGGTTATGGAACTGCCGAAAAGCGAATTGGGTTGAACCAGCGCTTTTTCCGTAATCCGGAATTCCAGTCCATAATAAATATTACGGAAAAATGCCGCGATAATTCCCACTATAAACACGACAAAGAAAACGATCCTGGCGCTCATGGCAGAATAAGCGGGTAAACCAATTATTAAAAATACAATAGAAGTAAGAATTCCAGACACAAACCCGCCCAGCAACCATGTAAAAATTTTTGTAAAAAAGCGGTTGGTCGCCCGGTAGCGCCAGCTAAACAAGGTTTTGCCAAGGTCTTTATTTTTCTGCTTTTGCCAGATTTTCATTATCTGTTATACTCCTCTGCTTTTCGTAAAAAATAATTTCTATCAATCCTGACGGCGATCTTGAAATTACCTCCCCTGCAAGGTGTGTCCCTGCGGATAGCGAATGAACTACCCTGCTTTTTCATTATACTGCGGCAAATTTATTTCAAAAGCCGGTTACTGCAATATACAAAAATGACGGTTACTATTACAAGAAAATAATTACAAATTCGCCCGGCGCCGGTCATTATATTTCTACTTTATGCCTGGTTTGACCATCGCCGGTAATGACAAATTTACGGGTCGTCAACGCTTCCAGTCCCATTGGCCCAAAAGCATGCAGTTTGGTGGTGGATATACCAATTTCCGCGCCTAATCCCAGTTCGCCGCCATCGGAAAAGCGTGACGAGGCATTCACAGCCACAACCGAGGAATTGACCTCCCTGACAAACTTTTGCGCGGCCTGCAGGCTGTCCGTTACAATTACATCGGTATGTTCCGAACCATATTTCTCGATATGCGCAACCGCCGCTTCAACATCCGGCACAACTCTAATGGCAATGATCAGCGCCAGGTATTCGGCATAATAATCATCTTCCGTTGCCGGGACAACTCCGGAAACAAGCGCTGCAGTTTCGGCGCAGCCATGAATTTCCACATTCTTTTTATGTAATGCTGCCGCCGCTTTGGGCAGGAACCGGGCGGCAATATCCCGATGCACCAGCAGGGTTTCCAAAGCATTGCACACCCCCGGACGCGATGTTTTGCCGTCAATAAGCAGGTTGACGGCCATTTCCTGATCGGCGTCTTTATCTACATAGAGATGGCACACGCCTTTATAATGCTTGATGACCGGAATACGGCTGTTTTCCACCACAAAGCGGATCAACCCTTCGCCGCCGCGCGGAATGACCAGGTCGATATACTGATCCAGTTTCAGCAACTCCTGCAGCACGGCGCGATCGGTGGTCGGCACAAATGACACTATTTCCTGCGGCAAACCGGCCGCCTGCATAGCTCGGTGCATGGAATTGACAATAGCCTGGTTGGAATGGAATGCTTCGGAACCGCCGCGCAGCAACACGGCATTTCCGGCCTTTAAACACAAGGCCGCGGCATCTGAAGTTACGTTAGGGCGAGATTCATATATAATCGATATAACTCCCAGCGGGATACGCATCATGCCCACCTGAATGCCGTTGGGCCGGGTGCGCATTTCACTCATTTCACCCACCGGATCGTGCAGGGTGGCAATTTCCCGAATTGCCTTGGCCATTCCGGCCAGTCGCGATTCATTTAACACCAGCCGGTCGATCATTGCCGGCGACAGTCCCTTTTTTTGTCCGTCCTCAACATCGCGGGCGTTGGCAATAAATATCTCCTGCCAGTCATGTTCAAGGTGATCCGCTATCATGTGCAAAACGCAGTTTTTTTCCGCGGTGGTTAACCGCGCCGCCCGCCGCGACGCTTCTTTGCAAGCCGCAGCTATATCCGCCATTGCTTTATTGGTTATTTCCATGCTCCTCCCGTTTTATCAAAACCATCTCATCCCGGTTAACGACCTCCTCAGAATAAAAATAATCCACCAGCTTTTCTATTTCCTGACTTTTTTTGCCGATGATCTTTTTCAAATCCGCACTGCCATATTGGGTAATACCCTTGGCAATAATTATTTCCTGTTCGCCTCCGGCAAAAATGATCTCTATTGTATCCCCGGCGTTGAATTCACCGCTCAGCTTGTTAATTCCCGAAGGCAGCAGCGATGCGCCTTTGGATACCAGCGCATTGACCGCCCCCGAATCGACATATATCTTGCCGGCGCTGGCGCGGGCATGCAGCATCCAGTGCTTTTTACCTTTTAGCGGGTGTTCCGCTTTGGTAAAAATGGTGCCGCAAATGATATTATTTAATAATAATTCAAAATAACCGCGTTTGGTACCGTTCATAATAATAGTATTAACGCCGCCGCAGGTGGCTTTTTCGGCAGCCTGGATTTTGGTCAGCATTCCGCCGGTTGCTATGGTATTATCCGTTCCCCCGGCCAGTTTATAAATGGATTCATCAATCATATCGACGCGGGGTATCAACTGCGCGGCGGGATTTTTATGGGGATCGGCATCATACAAGCCGTCAACATCCGAGCAAATGATAAGTAAATCCGCATCAGCCAGCACGGCTACATAAGCGGCCAGGTTATCATTATCACCTACTTTGAGTTCATCAACAGCCACCGTATCGTTTTCATTTATGATCGGCAAAGTCTTCATGCTTAGCAGTTCCATCAGGGTGTTTTTGGCATTGACAAACCGGTTGCGGTTATAAATATCATCATAAGTAAGTAATAGCTGGGCGCAAGGCAGGTCGAATAACCGCCCCCATAACGCCATAAGCAGGGACTGCCCAATTGCAGCCAAAGCCTGCTTTTCCGGTATCGTGCGATGTTTTTTGCCGATCAACTGCGGCTGGGTGGATAGCCCTGAAGCGACCGCTCCCGAAGAAACCAGGATAATTTCCTTACCCCGGTTGATGCACTCCATGATGAAACTGGCTATGTCCAAAAGATACTTGGTGCTGCATTTATTGCCGCCGGCGGTCACCAGGCCGCTGCCCACCTTGATCACCGCCCGTTTCCATTCCGGCAAGGTAGCGCCGTTCTTGGGAATAATTTCTATAAACTTTTGCGTAGTATTGCTCCCGTTAATTTTTTAACGTTAATAATATATTCATTTTTATTGAATGAAAATAGAAAATATTCTAAAATCGGCAAAGTGGTTTTGTAAATACCAACCAATTAAAAACTAATCAACTACCTGGACTAATAAAAATAACTGCCGGCTGCTAGCCGACAATTTCGCCTATCAACTACTTAACACCAGTAAGAAAATCCCGGCCAGCACGCCGCTCAGGGCGAGTAACTTTATTCGTTTATTGACTTCTTTGAACCAAAAACTGCCGATAAGAAACGAAATAACCACATTCAACCGCCTGACCGCAATAACCAGAACAATTAGCGCAGCGCTGTAACTGAGCGCGCGAAAATATAAAAAATCGGAAAACACCAGGAAAATGCCGACGAGCGGAATGCTCCATCGCCACTGGAAAGGAGTGCTGGTTTTGCGCTGTGGATACCATAATACCAAAGACAGGATTAAAAATATTAAAACGATATAAAAAGAAAACCAGGTCAATACTACAATCGGTGTAAAACCCAGCTTTTGAATGAGTTGCTTGTCATAGAGGCCGCTCAGGGAGCCGATGATTGTTTCCAGGATGAGCATATAAATCCATTTATTGCGATGAAATGAAATCCCTTCTTGGTTACCTATCAAAGTAAAAGCATAATAAGAAAGTAAAATCAAAATCAACCCGGCCCACTGCATTGCACTGGGCTGTTCATGAAAGATCAGAATGGCGCCGATCAGCGTCCAGAACGGCGATGTGGCGCGTATCGGCGTAAAAATGGAAATGGGTAAATGTTTTAATGCGAAAAAGCCCATCGTCCATGACGAGGCGACAATAACGGCTTTGATGATAAGATAAATATGAGCATCAAGCGGCAAAACAGGGACATATAAACCCCAGTTCTGCATGGCTAGCGGTGTAATTTTAGATAGCGCGATCACAGGCACAACCAACAAGGCGCCAAACAAGGTTGAGCCTAGTAGCACAGGAATGACCGCATTATCATTTACCGCATGTTTGCGTCCGACCTCATAAAAACCCAGGAGAACCGCCGAACAGATACCTAATAAAACCCACAAGTTATCACTTCCATTTCTAACAAAAATTGAAAATTACTATTACAGGCTTGTGTCAAAATTCGGTTCCAAAAAAATTTGAAACATTCTCCGCTTCGACAAGTAACATAATGTGCTCCCTGTTACCACTGCTTTTGGCATAAATTGGCGCAAGAGAGTATGAAATTGGGAATACGTATTGCAATTGCGTCCTGAATTCGTTAAATTAACAAAATTCCGGTATACAAGGGCTAAGAACGGAATCCGGAAATAACACAAGCAATAAAAGATAAACTTTAAAGTACAAAATTTTGGATCTTTTTCAAACAGAAAATCATCAGCAGCCGTCTACTCCGGCCTACCGGCCCCTGGCAGACCGGATGCGTCCGCAGACCTTGCAGCAATATGTCGGGCAAACCCATTTGCTGGCCAAAGGGAAAATTTTGCGCGAGGCTATCGAAACGGACAAACTGGTTTCGATGCTCTTCTGGGGTCCGCCCGGCGTCGGCAAAACCACCCTGGCGCGGATCATTGCCGGCGAAACCGGTTCGGACTTTAATGCCATTAGCGCCGTAACCGCCGGGGTTGCCGATATTCGCCAGGTGATCAAACGCGCCAAAGAACTGAAGAAAATCCATAAAAAAACTATCCTGTTCATAGATGAAATTCACCGGTTCAACAAAGCGCAGCAGGATGCACTGTTGCATAGCGTTGAAGACGGTACGCTTTTACTTATCGGCGCGACTACGGAAAATCCCAGTTTTGAAGTCATCTCGGCGCTGCTTTCCCGCTGCCGTGTCTATAAACTGGAATCGCTCAGCCGTGATGAATTGAATGTTATTCTCGATAATGCCCTGTCTACAGATAGTATGCTCACCTCGCTCGCTATCGGGTTGGAAGAAGACGCCCGCGCCATTTTGCTGGATTTGGCCGGCGGCGACGCCCGCAACATGCTGAATGCCCTGGAACTGGCCGCCCAGCTTTCGGTTACGGATGCGCAAAACAAAAGAATGATCGACCGGGCCCTGGTTGAAGATGCCATGCAGCGCCGCACCTTGCTGTATGACAAAAAAGGCGAATACCATTACGATGTAATATCCGCTTTTATCAAAAGCGTGCGCGGTTCCGACCCCGACGCCGCGGTTTACTGGCTGGCGCGAATGCTGGAATCGGGCGAAGACCCAAAATTCATCGCCCGGCGGCTGGTGGTGCTGGCATCCGAAGATATCGGCAATGCCGACCCGCATGGCATGATGGTAGCCACTTCCGCTTTTACTGCCGTTACCTATATCGGTATGCCCGAAGCGCGCATCGTGCTGGCGCAGGCGGCGACCTATCTGGCCTCGGCGCCGAAAAGCAATGCCTCGTACCTGGCGGTGGATCAGGCCGCCCAGGATGTACGGCAAAACCTTCCCGGCGATGTGCCGCTGCATTTGCGCAATGCCCCAACCCGGCTGATGAAAGATATGGGCTATGCCGATGGCTATAAATATCCGCATGATTTTGGCGGTTTTGTTGAACAAGGCTACCTGCCCCCGGAAATGGCAGATAAAATATATTACCGCCCGACAGAAAACGGCGTTGAAAAACGCATCAAAGAACGGTTAATGCAGTTGTGGCCAAAACGAAAAAGATAAGCTCTGTTGCTGAACCTATGCTGAAAAAAGAAGCCCTTAATCTACTTTGCCTGTACCTGTTGTTGTTAACCTTACCGGCAGCAGCGCAGCAAATCTCCGCCGTAATGGACAGCGTTGCAGGCGCAGCCGATTCCACGCTGACGGCGCCGGCTGTGGCAGACAGCGCCTGGCAGGATTCCGTTCAAATGGATCAACCAAAACCCGTCAAGTCCGATATTGATACTACTATTTACTATGATGCGGTCAAGATCTATACCGACGTCGATAACCGCTTTACCGAACTGGTAGGCAAGGCGGTGATTAAATATAAAAAAGTGTCCCTGAGCGCCGCCAAGATCACCCTCAACTGGAATGAAACGCTGATAACCGCCGAACCCTTGCCCGATACGGTGTGGGTGAAAAAGGACTCGACCAGTTCCGATTCGACCATGGAAATTACCATGAACGGCAAACCGGTTATTGTGGATGGGGCTTCGGAAATGGTTGGCGACATGATGTTTTATAATTATAAAACCGAAAAAGCCCGCATCCTGCGCGGCCGCACCGAAATGGAAGGCGGCTTTTACAACGGCGAACAAATCAAACGGATCAACAGTAATACCTTTAATATCAAAAATTCATCCTATACCACCTGCCAACTGGATACAAGTCCCCATTTTCATTTTGAAGCGCAAAAGCTGAAAATGGTGACCAATGATAAAGTGATTGCCAAAAACATTGTCATGTATATGGGGCATATCCCTATGGCGTTTTTGCCGTTTGCGGTTTTTCCCAACAAATCCGGCCGGCAGTCCGGCATTCTTATTCCCCGCTATGGCGAAAGCTATATGGAAGGCCGTTCCTTGCGGGGAATTGGCTATTACTGGGCGCCGAGTGATTATTATGATTCTAATGTACAAATGGACTTTTTTGAAAAATCCGGCTTGTTGTTCCGGGGCGGCGCCCGTTACAGCGTGCGTTACCTGCTTAACGGCAACTTGTCCGGCTCGTACACCAATAGAAAAATTAACGGCGAGAAAACCCAAAGCTGGGATATGAGGATGTCGCACAACCAGGAAATAGACCCGACTTCACGGCTTAACATTTCCGGTTCATTTGTCAGCAATAAGGACTTTTATAAACAAAACAGCGTTAACCTCACCTCCCGGTTAACCCAGCAGGTGCGATCCGATGCAACCTATACCAAAAACTGGCCCAAACAAAAACTCAGTCTAAGCGCCAACATGTCGCGGGTTCATTATCTTCAGGATGATGTAACCGACATGACTCTGCCGCAGTTGTCATTGCGGTTAGGGCAATCGCAAATTTTCAAGCCGTCAAAAAGCAAGGGACGGTCCAAACCGGGTGAACGCCGCCGTAATGAATCGCCCTGGTATGAATCCCTGTATTTATCCTACAATTCCAACCTGACCAATAAAAAGCACGAATATCTTGTCCGAACTACCGTTGATACAACCAAAGATGAAGAAACTACCCGGCGTATCAGCCATGACCTGGATTTCTCGCTGAACAGTCCACAAAAATATTTTGGGATATTATCCGTTAACCAAAACCTAAGTTTTACCGAAGACTGGTTCGATGAAACCCAGGCTTATTCTTACAATTCTGCAACCAACACTATTGACGCCAGCGATAAAAAAGGGTTTGCCGCCCGCCACACTTTTTATTATAGCGCCTCTGCCAATACCAAATTCTACGGCATGTTTGCCCCGGGCATCGGTGATATTCAGGCTATCCGCCATGTGGTTACCCCTTCTTTAACCTTTAGCTATCAACCCGATTTTTCAGATCTCAAATGGGGGTATTACACCGAAATTAAAAAACCGGACGGCTCCAGCATAAAAAAGGATCGCTTTGGCGGCACCGGCCAGGGTGCTCGTAAAAATGTTTCACTGAGCGTTAGCAATATTTTTCAAATGAAAAAAGGCTATGGCGATAAAGAGAAAAAGTTCGACCTGTTCTCGATGAATTTTGGCACCGGCTTTAATTTCGAAGCCGAACAACACAAACTATCGGACTTGACGACCTCATGGCAGGCAAATCCCGGCAGAGATTTTAGCCTCAGCGCCGGAACCACGCACAGTTTTTACCAATGGCAGTCGGTATCAAGCGGTTCTTTTTCAAGCGGGTCGCGCTCAAACCGGTATCTGTTTGAAGATGACGGCTGGAAAAAAGGCCGCATTGCGCAACTGACGTCGTTGCGCTTGAATTTCTCTATTCGTCTGCAGGGCAAGGAAGACAAAGATAAACGGCAGAAAACAGCGCAGGACCCGGATGCCGGCGCTATTGACCGCGAACCGGACCCCTTGCAGGAAGAAGAAGAACTGAGTGTATTGGAAGAGGATTTGGTCAGGCGGGGCAGCCGCTTTGATGAGCAGAGCCGGCTAAACACGTTGACCATTCCCTGGAAATCCAATTTAAATTTCAGCTTTAGCCTGGACAAGAGCGACCCAAATAAGACCAGAAAAATATATTATATGGATATTCAGGGCGCGGAAGTGAGCCTGACCAAAAACTGGCGACTCGCCTATCGCATGCATTATGATCTGGGGAAAAAAGCCATCTCCTATCACAGCTTTACCATTTACCGCGATCTGCATTGCTGGGAAGCGACCATCGAATGGGTGCCCTCCGGCGCTGGAAAAAGAGTTTATGCTATCGTCCAGATCAAATCATCGGTGCTCAGAGATATCAAACTGGAAAAACGCGGCGGCGGCGCTGCCTCGACTATGTTCGGATACCCCGCTTATTAATACCGAATTACCTTCAATCAATCCGGTTATTCATTATCACGTTATCCTGATAAAACTCTTCGTCATCATCATCCATACAATCATAGATATTTTGCACAGTTCCCCTCTCAAGGTACTGTATCCACTGGGCGCTTAACTGCACCGGACAATACTTTTTACGCGGATCGCTATTGGGCATGGATTGCAGTTCGCCAATAGCCAGGATAATGCTGCCCTTTTTCAAAAATCGTTTGCATTGCAATGCCTGGTTCGACCAAACCACTATGCTGACATAACAAATCTCTCGTTCCTGTTCTTCCGGGGGTTTCATGCTTTTATCCGGAATGGTATGGATGACAAAATTCGTCACCGCTATACCCCGTTTGGTTTTGCGAATTGGCGGATCATGGACAAGTACCCCGGCTACCGCAACCTGGTTCACCATCGGGAATTTATAGCCTTTATCAAACCGAAACCGCTGCGTATAATCGGGTTCTGGCGCATAAACTCCCATTTCTTCTAAAATAATTATCTCTTTATAACGGTCTTTCTCCCGACTCACCACTTTTCTCCTGGCTGGCGACATCTGGTCTACTAATTAATTACAGGCGCTGTTTTACTGCTTAATATAGTATATACCTGATACAGACGAATAATTATATTAAATATATTTTTGCTGAATGAATAGCTCTAGACTACCGTATGCGGAAGGGCTTGTTAACCTGGTATTCACTCTTAAAAAGCCGGCCAGGGTACAATCGTCGGCCGGTATTATAACAATACTTGTATATTCAAATCTGTCGCGGGCACGATTACTTTTATCGATAATTTCCCGAACAGACAATGATGTGGAAGCTGTAAAAAGTAATTCCGGTTTGGAATGTGCATTACACTGTATTAATCCTGAACTTGTTAAATTTACATCGTCGGGCAGCAGCCCCAGTTCCTCCTCAAGCTCTTTAAACATCGCCTGGCGAATATCCAGGTTAATACTTTTTTCATCCATACCAACATGCCCGCCGAAAACATCTATGCAATTACGATATTCACCTACCTGGTTACTTCTACGCATTAAAACCATAAATTGATCCCTGCAAACAACCAGAGCGCTGATTCCCAAAGCCCGTGCAAAACAATTAATACCCCAGTTCTCGGCAATCAGCCGGGCATGACTGTTGGTATACATTAGGGTTCTATAATCCGTTATGCTGGTGTTTAATAACAAGGTATTAGCATCAACAGACCAGGAATCAAGCCGTAATAACAAACCATTAAAAAGGTGTTTTCGATTTCGTATTCTGTTCCAGTACAATTCTATGTTTTGCTGCATTTCCGCCGGTAATGGATGAAACACCGGATGACAGACAACCCGGACATTGGCAAAACCCAATTCCAGGACGCTGTATCCTTTACTTTTCTTTTTCAAAGAACATCTCGCTTGTAATAAAACTTTATTTTCCCGTTCTGATCCTGCCGGGGTAACCGGCATGACTAATAATAACCACTAGTAATTGTGTTCCTTGTATAAACCTGAAAATTCCTGGCTCTTGCTTGTTTCATGTCTAAATTGACCAGGTAATCGACCGCATTATTAACGAACGCTGGTCAGAATAACCTGGATCGGAAAGTTAATAACACGGTAAATTGGCAGTGTTGCCGGTATCACCAAGGGATTTTTGCTCACTTGTCATTTTACCGAAAAAAGGTAACAGAGAGTGTCACCCAAAATCTATTTACTTTTTTATTATTTTTAATGGTGGTTTCCGAACGCCCGGCAACAAAGTTTAAAGGCCTGGTTATCAAAAACAAATTTTGTTAAAAATTTTTTACAGCAACACATCCTGCTAGTTAGTAAAAATATGATGTGCATTGCCCAAATCCCGGGCCGCCGGGGTAACGATGATTCCTTTTTTAATGAGAATTTTTTGTTTTTTAAGTATCGCCTGGCGGACATCGCTCTCGGTTATCAGCTTTTTGTCCGGGGCGGTGGGGTCTTCATAAAAACCTATACTGTTTGACACAATAAAAACCTGGTCGCCGGTCTTTAACCCGATGGCATTCGCCTCATCCATATCGATGTGCATTTGTAATAAAAAATCTTCGTGCACCCGGATCAAAACATTGCCCATGATACACAGACGCGATTCCATCTTGTCACCCTTTTCATGCGCCGGGGCAACAAATACGGTATCCTTGTCCTTTACTCCCAACTCGGCCGCATCGGTGGGATTTATATGAATATGGCGGCGGGCGATCATGATATTTTCAGTTAATACAAGCGATCCTTTCGGCCCTTTAAGCGTTACCGATTCACCTTCCGGTAAGGCGGCAAACTTGCCGACCGGGGGATGGATGCCAAGATGGTAGGCATCGGTTCCCGACACTTCCACCTGAACATAATTACGCAGCGCGCCAAGAATGCGAACATGAGAGAACTTGCCGGCAGGGCCAATCATCTCTACGATCTGCTCCGAAGCAAACTCTCCCTTTTGATACAGACTTTTGTAGACGGTTAATTCGCTGATTCCGAATAATTTTTCCAGCACTTCACGGGAAACATGCAAATGACGATTCGATACCCCGACCGGGATCAATTTTTGCAAACTCTGGTCTCCATTCCTGTACTTTGTTCCAAGCCCTGATAACGGTAACAATTTGCCAAAAAAAATGTCAGACTATTACAATTTGGAAATTATCATTTATTGTGAAAATAATCAAGAAGAAAATTTTAAAATAAACCAAATCAGGAGAAAAAGTCAAAAAAAAATTGTTTAATAGTAAAAATTTTACCATATTACTTTTTAAGTCAGTACTCTCTATAATTAAGGAAGATATTATGCAGACCAGCACTATTATTTGTGACGCTCATGTCCATATTTACCCGCAATTCGATTTTAACGTCGCGTTTGATTTTAGCATAAAAAATTTTAAGGCAATTATTAAAAATCAAAAATTGCTGCATGATACAATAGCCGTATGGCTGCTAACCGAGGGACAACAATTTAACTTTTTTTCAAAACCACCGGCCCTGCCAGGGTATCAAATAGAAAAAACGCCGGAAAAAGAGAGCCTGGTAGTTGTCGATTCTACTACAGGTAAAAAGGTTTTATATATACTTGCCGGACGGCAAATAGTTTCAAGTGACAAGCTGGAAATTTGCGCCCTGGGCACTACCGCAGTGTTGCCGGACCGGGAAATGAACACACAGGATACTATAACGTGGGTACTTGAACATGACGGCGTTCCGGCGTTAAACTGGGCGCCGGGCAAGTGGTTTTTTAGTCGCGGTAAAATCGTCAACTCGGTCATCGACAATAACTCGCCTGAACAATTGTTGATCAGTGAAACGACCATGCGCCCAACCTGCTGGTCAACCCCCGTTTTAATGAAAAAAGCCCTAAATAAAGGCATGAAAGTGCTGGCTGGTTCAGACCCACTACCCTTGCCCGGCGAAGAAAAGCTGCTCGCCACTTATGCCAGCATAATGAGCGGCTCTTTCGACCCGGCTAACCCGGCAAAATCTATTAAATCACTGTTACTGAATCCCGGCGCCTCGATACAAAACACCGGCAAGCGTAGCGGGCTGGTTGCATTTGCAAAACGACAATATGGAATTATGCGGTATAATAAAAAGAAATAATAAGCCCTGTATAAAAGCAAAAACGCCGGCGCTAATGACCGGCGTTTTACTTTATAAACTTTTCCTGTTCTATTCTATTACCCGCCCCCGGATTATAGATTACTTGAACAATTTGGTATCGACTAGCCCCTTGCCTAATTCCATAAACTGAATCGTTATTGATTCTATATTGGCCAATATCCCATAATATAAAAGGCTGCGCCTGGTTTTTACTGCCCCTTTTTTAATTCTTTTGATCTGGTTTTTATGCAAGATACGGATCTGGTGCAGTATATGTTCGCCGGCAATCCGGCTTTCTGTAACAAGTTGTTTATTACGTTGTTCCAACGCTTTTTCAGTTTGTAATACAAATTCAGTAAATACTTTTTTTAGCGCTTCCAGTTCCTGAACCTGAACATCGGAAAAGCCGCTATGTTTATTTTCCACATGAACCAGACAACTACTGCTCAACTCGCGTAACCGGCGGCTGGATTCTTTCAGAGCGGTTAAAATTTCCGGACTCACATCAACATCGGCGTCATTTTCATGGATTTGTAATAATGTGTAAAAACGGGTTATTAATTTATTGGCGTTTTTTTCCAGTTTTTTGGATTCATTTACTGCCTGCCGCAGCACATCTCTTTTTTCACTGATCATGCCCTCAAAGGTATCACATACCGTATCTAAAAAATTATGCAAATACTTGTGCATTTTAACAAGAATAGTATCGAACTCTTTTACAGGAGATAATTCAAGAATGTCATGTTCATGCTCTGTTTCCTCTGCATCTCGTTCACGTTCTCTTTTTTTATGCAAAAAGTTGGTATGGAGAACAAAATAAATCGCGGCCAGTATTAAAAAAATGATGGCGGGTAAACGGAAATAATAGATTAACAATGCCAGCAGAAAAGCAACGGTAAAAGCCATAAAAGCGGTGAAAAACCAACCGCCGATGACAGTAAGCACCCCGGTTACACGATATACAGCGCTATCGCGTCCCCAGGCGCGATCCGAAAGCGACGAACCCATGGCTACCATAAATGTAACATACGTTGTCGAGAGTGGTAATTTCAATGAAGTGCCGATGGAAATCAAAGCGCTGGACACCACCAGGTTAACGGAAGCACGTAACAGATCGAATGCGGCCAGGTCTTTTTTCTTTTTCTTGTCAACTGGTTTTTCGAAACGCGCATTGATTTTGTTTCTGACAGTTTCAGGTACAACCAGGTTGATTGGGCGTGCCAGGGACATTGCCATTCGTACAACAATCCGTGAAAGTCCGGTAGCTTCGAATCGTTCATCGTTTTCATCATCCTGTCGGCCAAGACCGACTTCTGTTTTAGTTACTGTTCTGGCTTTTTTGGAAATCCATAAAGTTACTACCATGATAATCCCGGCCACAAGCAGCATCCAGGAATCTGTTTTAATCTTGCCGTTCATGCCTTCCATCGAAGCTACTAACGGATTATCCGGGCTTGCCAAAGCAATTTGATAAGCATTGAATCCTGCCAGTGGGACGCCAATAAAATTTACCAGGTCATTTGCGGCAAATGCCATAGCCAGCGCGCCAGTACCAATCAGTATGATGGGTTTTAAAATATTAATTTTCGTAAAAAGGGTGAGCAGTTGAAAGATCAGCGTAAAAACCAGAAAATTAATGCCCAAAAGCATCCATGTGTGGGTTTGAATCCAGGCTAAGGCATTTTCGGTAATGAACGAAGCATCTTCCGCCCCTTTGATCAAGATAAAATAATTTATCGCCGTCAGGGCCAGACCACCCCAAATACTTCCAAACCGACGCAGGTTCTTCTCAAAATCAAAGGTAAATATTAAACGTGTAAAAAACTGAATGATAGATCCGCAGGTAAAGGCAATAATTATTGATACCAGAATACCGGAAATGATCGCCAGGGCTTTGGCTGAATTAATATAATTAATCATCTCTGCAAGGTTATCGCCGGACTGGATAATTTTTATCATAGATACAGCAACCGCGGCGCCAATTAATTCAAAGATAATAGATACTGTGGTTGAGGTAGGCAAGCCAAAAGTATTATATAGATCAAGTAATAATAAATCGGTTATGGCTACAGCCAGGAAAAGAACCAACAATTCAGAAAGTAAAAAATATTCGGGATGGAAAATTCCTTTTCGCGCCACTTCCATCATCCCACTCGAAAAGAGCACCCCCAGCATTATCCCCGCACTGGCAATCAGCATTATGATCCAGCGCGGCGCTACCCGCGACCCTACCGCAGAATTTAAAAAATTTACAGCATCATTGCTCACACCCACGGCCAAATCTGCAATTGCAAAACCAAACAATGCCACGACAATGAACAGGTAAAGTTCCATATACTAACCCTCGGTTAAGCCTTGTTTAAATAAAAACAAGTGTTTAGATCAACATAATTCCTAAATAAAATTTTTACCTAAAATATATATTATATTAAAAATATATGAATTCAATGTTAAGATAATGTTAAGAAAATGTAAAAAGATTATCGCTTGACTTGAATTAAAAAACCGAGTATTTTATAATAAAAAATAACCTGTAAAGAGAGTGTCACCTATGGCAAAAAAAATCCTGCTTGTTGACGATGAAAAAGACATTATCGATCTGCTGGATTATAACCTGCGCTCCGAAGGCTATGAAACCAGAAAAGCGTATGACGGCAACCAGGCTATTGAAAAGGCCTGCGCCGAATTACCTGATTTGATCATTCTGGATATCATGCTGCCTTATAAAGATGGCTGGGAAGTGCTGCGCGAACTGCGTAAAACCAGGGAAACGCAAAATATCCCCGTTATTTATTTAACTGCCAAAGACAGCGAAATTGATGAGGTAGTCGGGCTGGAACTGGGCGCGGATGATTATATCGTCAAACCAATTGCCATTCGCAAGCTGCTGGCTCGCGTTAAAAAAGTCCTATACAAACAACCCGTTGACCAACAACCACAAAATTCAACCATCAAGATAAAAAATCTTGAAATCGATCCTTCCCGTTACCTGGTGCATTATCATGACCAGGATATTGTTTTAACCAAAAAAGAATTTGAGATTTTATTGTACCTGGCGAAAAGACCGGGACGCGTGGTGACCAGAAAAATATTACTGGAAGAAATTTGGGACGACAATGTCATTGTGATTGATCGTACTATAGATGTTCACATCCGTAAAATTCGCGAAAAACTCCAGGATGACGATAATGAGCTCATTGAAACGATCAAGGGCGTCGGTTATCGTTTTAAAGCGGATTAACATTATATGAAAATCTCACTGCGTCAAAAACTCATCGTCCTCACCTTGTCCCTGGTTGTTTTTGTCACTATTGCCGCCGCGATCCTCTCTTCAGTAGAGATCCAAAGGTATTATACGCTCAAGATTAAACAACAATTGGAAATGCAGCTATCCGAGGTTGAGTATTTACTGGCAAATTCCGCCCTGGTCGATGAGGATTCCCGCTATACCAAATTTACCGGTTATGCCCGGCAGGTCAACTTGCGGATCACCTTTATCGATTCCCTGGGAACGGTATTGTACGATTCCACTGTTCCTGAAGATTCTCTGGCTTTTTTGAATAACCATCTGACCCGCCCGGAAATACAAATGGCCTTGCATAACAGTTCCGGTTACGATCAACGTCACAGCACATCGGTTCCCGAAACCATGCTTTATGCCGCTAAAGTATTTAACCGTGAACTTGCCGGCGACAAACCCCTTTTAAACCAAATTTATTTTATTCGCCTGGCAATTCCCCTGCGCGAAATTAATCAAGTCATCAATGCCCTGTTGTGGAAAATAGCCGGCGGCAGCCTGATTGCGCTTTTATTGTTTTCGCTGCTTAGTTACTACTTTGCCAACAAGCTCACTTTTCCCATCCAAAAACTCGCCGCCATCGCCGAATCGATTAAAAAAGGCAATCTCGATGCGCATTTTGAACATAACACCAAAGACGAACTCGGCGAGTTGGCGGAATTACTCAATGAAATACTGGATAAACTCCGCTCCGACCTGGTGCAAATGCGTAAACTGGAAAAAATGCGCAGCCAGTTTTTAGGCAATGTTTCCCACGAATTGCGCACCCCCATTTTTGCAGTACAAGGATACCTGGAAACCCTGTTGCAAAACAAAGAATGTGATGTAAAAATGCAACGCAAATTCATTAAAAAAGCTCATCGCCAGGCGGTGCGGTTAAACAACCTGTTTACCGATCTGATCGATATTTCCAGAATCGAATCCGGTGAAATGAAGATGGTGTTTCGTAACTTTAACCTGCACAAATCGCTGCAAAGCATAGTCAACGATCTGCAGGAAACCGCCGATGATCATAATGTTACCCTGGTGTTTGCTAATAAAAATGACGATAAAGTCTATGCGCTGGGCGATAAAAATCGTCTCAAACAGGTAATCATCAACCTGGTTGTAAATGCTATAAAATATAATGTTCCTTATGGCAAGGTCGAAGTCGGAACCAGGGAAGAAAAGGGGAAAATTACCATCTATGTCGCCGATACCGGACGCGGTATAGCCAGAGAGCACATTAACAGGATCTTTGAAAGATTTTACCGGGTCGATAAAGAACGCTCCCGTAATCTGGGCGGCACCGGCCTGGGACTGGCAATTGTCAAGCATATTATCGAAGCTCACCATAGTGAAATTCAAGTGGAAAGTGAGGAAAATAAAGGCTCCACTTTTAGTTTCTCTCTGGTAAAAGCAGCTCAGGAATCATAATGCCGGTAAAGATAATGGAAAAAAATAACGACAAAACTGTTGCAATCGCCATGAGCGGCGGTGTAGACAGTTCCGCCGCCGCCGTTCTGCTCTTACAGCAGGGATTCACCGTGTTCGGTGTAACCATGCTGCATTACGATTCCGCCTGCAAAAAAGAACTGACCGCAGTCAACGATGCGGCGGCCGTGTGTAAAAAGTTATCGATCGACCATCATGTTGTGGAAATAAAACAAGAATTTTTTACCGCCGTTATTGATGATTTTATTACGGAATACCTGGCCGGGCACACGCCTAATCCCTGTGTGCGTTGCAACCCCCGTATCAAATGGGGCGTTTTACTGCAAAAAAGTTTGGACTTGGGAGCCGATCTGTTCGCCACCGGCCATTATTGCCGTATTGAATTTGATGCGGCAACCCGTCGGTATTGCCTGCGCAAAGCCCCTACTCTTAAAAAAGACCAGTCCTATGCCCTGTGGAAACTGCGCCAGGAGCAACTGGCCCGAACCATCTTTCCGCTTTCTCATCTCACCAAACCGGAGGTACGCACTGTAGCTGCCCAGGCCGGGCTGGCCATTGCCGACAAAGGCGACAGCCAGGAAGTCTGTTTTATTGAAGATGATGATTACAATAGCTATATTACGGAGTATCTGCGCGCCAAAAACATAGAAATTATCCCCGGAAATATTCTCGACCAACAGGGTCATGTCATTGGTAAACATCGCGGCTATCCTTTTTATACCATTGGCCAGCGCAAGGGGTTGGGGATCGCTCTGGGCCGCCCGGTGTTTGTTACGGAAATCAATGCGGAACACAATACGATCCGGATTGGCGATAAAGAGGATTTGCTATCCCCCGGGCTGACAGCATCGGACATTAACTGGGTGTGCTGCGCCGAACCGCAGCCGGGAATGCCGGTAACGGCGCATATCCGCTATAATGATCCCGGTTTCCCCGCAACGCTGGAAAAAGTTGACACCCATTCTTTTACTATCCGTTTCGCCGAACCGCGCCTGTCGGTAACCCCGGGACAATCGGCGGTATTGTACGACGGCGACCGGCTGCTGGGCGGCGGCATAATTGACAAGGCAATTAAATAAAAAGGAGCGCTGATGAAAAAACTGTTCGTTTTACTTTTATTGCCGCTGTTTATGGGCTGCTTTCACGAACATTACCAGTATAATATCAAGATCGAGGCCGGAAATATGGATCGCAGCGCCGGCCCTGTTTATGTGGATGTGCTGCTGCCGGCGGTGGAATCAAACACCCCGGCATGTATCATGGACGGTAAGGTTAAAATTCCAGGCCAATTGGAAAATCTCGGCGGCGGCATGGCCCGCATCTGGTGGACTTGTCCGGCAATGAACGCCGGGCAAATCAAGGAATATACCATCTTTTTCCCGTATAAATGCGCCAAACCGGGTTATCAGTGGGCTATGGAAGCCGACACCGCCGCAACGCTTACTTTTAACAATATCCCGGTTATAAAATACCTGTATGCGCCTTTTAACCAACAAAATTTTGTCAATACCCAAAAGCCCTATCATCATGTCTATGCCCCGGATGGAGGGGAAATCATCACCAAAGGTGATAGCGGCGGCTTGTATCCGCATCACCGAGGCATCTTTTTCGGTTATACTACGGTTACCGTGGGCGACAGCTTGTATAACTCATGGTACTGTAATGGGGGCGAATATACCGCGCACAACTCTTTTGTAACCCAAATGACCGGCGCGGTGTATGGCGGTCATGTGGTGAGCATCGACTGGATGAACCGCCAGGGCGAGCCTTATGCTTTGGAAACACGCACAGTCCGTGCTTTTAAACTACCGGACAGTTCGATCCTGATCGACTATGCTATAAACCTGGATTCGTTTGGGGATTCGGTGCTGTTAAGCGGCGACCGTCAGCATGGCGGCGTCCATTTCCGCGCCGCCCAATACGTCGCCGATCACGACAGCGCCACCCGCTTTATCCGTCACGAACAATGGTCTGCTGTGCCGGCGGACAGCGAATACAACGCCGATGATTTTCGCAACGTCCCCTGGGATGCCATGCAATTCAGCATCGATGGGCACGACTATATAGTTGTTTATATGAGCGACCCGGTTAATCCAAAACCGGCGGATTTCTCCGAACGCAAATATGGCCGCTTTGGCGAGTTCTTTCCATATATGCTGACCCCGGAACAACCGCTTGCAGCGCATTACCGCTTCTGGATTTTAAACGGCCACGATATCAACCGCGAACAAATTGAGAAACAGTACCAAGCTCTGGTCAACCCGATCAAGATCAGCATCTATAAGTATGATTGATGGTTCAGGAAGATTTTCCAGGCTCTATTCCTGTTTATCAAGATTGGCGATCTGCATTCGTATATATCGAATTAAATTACACCAATAAAATATTACATTCAGCATCTGCCCGCCCTGGAACTCCTTATTCAGGGCGTCTAATCGGTAATTTAACAGAACCGGCAGGTAGAATGATGATCGTCCGGGGTTTCATAACCCCGGACGGGCAAAAACTGTAAGTGTGGTTCACCTGGGGCACAGGACTGCTATAAAGAAAATTCTATGAATTCGAACTTGACCTGTCTTATGCTATATCTGCGGCGAGGTGGACTACACTTTTCCACACTCGTTAAAGACAAGGGGCAAAAGCCCCTTGTTCCAGGGTTAGAAACCCTGGCGCATTTCCCGCACCGGGATGTGAATCCCGGCGCGATCAGCGTAGTTTCCCGGCCGAGCCGGGTAACTATTGGTTCCAGGCCGGGAGACCTGGAACCAGGAAAAACCATGTAACATCCCCGGTTCTCGTGGCTAAAAGGCACCCCCTCGCTGCGCTTGTCGGAATGGAAAGAATGGGTAAAGTAAAGACTGTACTTATTGTAACCACTCCCGATCCTGTTATTTACCATTTTGGAAATTTTCAGCCCAACTTTATGGTTAAGCTATTATATAAAATTTTGTTATTACCATTGTAAAACAATCACGAGGGAACTATGGCTGAAGAAAAAATCACCGAAATCAAAGTCCAGGATCATAAATCCTATGCCATTACCGGCAAGATCAAAATCATCAAACCGGATGGCAGTGAGGAGATCAAAGAGGGTACGACCTATTTATGCCGTTGCGGCGCCTCCGGCAATAAACCCTTTTGCGACGGTTCACATAAAAAGATCGGTTTCTAGATATTGCACAAGGGAAGGAGCAAGAACTCGCCTGTTCCTTATTCTTTCGCTATTACCCCATCGGCTGGCGGATAACGGTTTTCATTTTTGACCATGATGTTTTACGCGGATCGTTTAAATAAATTTCATGGTGTTTGCCGCGCAACTCTTTGCCCTGCTCACGGATAAACTGGTGTAGAGCCGCCACGGTCGGGCCTTCGGCGCTGTATGGCCCGATGTGCATGATCTGCGCCGCTCTGCCTTCGTGGTATTTTTCAAACCGTATTTTATCAAGCGCCGGGGGATCCTTTTTCTCCCGCACTTGGGTTATGCCATTCTGTACCATTTCCGCAGTTATAAATTCCGGCTGCATGATCATCATCGTCCATTTCCAGTCATTCTTGTTTTCGATACTGAAAGCAGCCATATCGTCGCACCACCACAGGCCTTCCAGCGGCGGCACTACATAATCCACATCGGGATTGTCTTTTTTCACCATGAATTTCAACGTATAGGCTACCGAATATAGCGCTTCGACCGCCTGCTGGTACGCCGGCGCGGTATTGGGATCGCCTTGCCCGTCGATCATTAAAAAATTCATATCCGGCACCTGTACCTGCACGCACTTTTTATCACCGGGCTGGTAAAGGTTTTTATGTTCTTTTTTCACATCAATTTTAATCACTCTATACTCCTTCTCGTAGATTCAGCCGCCTTTGTACAGATTCACTGCGCAGTTCCCGCAGGGCATCCGCGGCAACCCAGCGGGCACATGTCGATGATTGTTTCCTGATTTCTTCTCCCACCTGAATTGCTTTTTCACAAAGCGTTAAATTCCGTTTCCCGATCTGCCGTAGCGCCCAGTTGACCGCCTTTTTCACGCCGTTACGGCTATCGCCGGCCTCGCGGACAATGTAAGCGAAAAACGGCTCGAACCGGTCATCCGGGGTTTTTTTATCACTCACGGCCAGCCGCGCCATTAATACAAATCCGGCCCTTTTCACAAATTCCTCCTGTCTTTCCGCCCATTCTTCCGCTTTACGCCAGGCCAGGGCGGTCTTTTCAAACAGGTTCATAATACACTGGTCGCAGCTTTCCCAGTCATAAAAATCGGCCACCCATTGTTCCATTTGCTGTTCACTCACCTGTTTTGGGTCGTCCGTTAATGCCGCCAGGATCATAGTCTCGCGGTATTTGGCCTGCCACAATTGCTGCGCCAGTTCATGATTGCGGCCTAACCGTTTGCCATACTCCCGCAACTGCGGCATGGTCCAGCCGAATACCATGTCTGGCTTTATACCGAACCGCGCCATACCCTGCACAGCCTGTGGATTTGCTTGTGTTACCAGTTGGTCGATTATTGTTTTTACATCCGTCGCCATTTTCCCTCTTATCAGGTATTGATATCTTGAACAAAAATTATAACGCCATAATTAAAACTTGTCTCTCACCTTCACGAACTATCTCCATACTTATAATTTGTCCTGTTCTTAACTCGGACAAACGATTCCGATAATCATTGATATTATTCACCGGCGCACCGTCCAGCGCAACAATAATATCTCCCTTTTTCACCCCGGTAATACTGGCCCGGCGGCCCTTTTGGACATCGGCAATCTTTAAGCCTTTTACCCTGGTCGCCGCAAAATCCGGAATAATGCCAAGCAAAACCTGGGCGTTTTGTTTAACCGGCTGAATATTTGGTGCGGTTTCAGTAAAGACCAGCCGGGAGTCGCGATTGCCCAGTTCCACAATAATATCACAAGCAAGTTCAGCAATTTCCTGCATCCCGGAGTAATTAATACGATCCGCATCATCGGTTGGCTTGTGATAATCGTCATGTGTTCCGGTATGGAACGTCAATACCGGGATATCCTGCAAACAAAACGAATGTTCATCGGACCACCCGACACCCTCCGGAAAAGCATTAATTATGAATCCAATTTTTGCCGCGCCTTGTTGGATAATATTTTCCAAACCCGCTGCTGTTCCTGTTCCCCTGACAGTCAATATTTTTTTTACTGAATCCAGCCGCCCGACCATATCAAGGTTGATCATAATATCTATATCCTGCACCGGCAACAGCGGATTGTTAACAAAATAGTGAGAGCCCAATCGTCCAATTTCTTCAGCATCAAAAGCAATAAACAACACGGACCGCTTCAAGCCGTTCGGCAGAGCGGCAAGCTTTTCCGCAATTTCCAGCATGGACGCCACACCGGAGGCGTTATCATCCGCGCCGTTAAATACCACCAGGCTATCCTGTTTGGACGTTTCCATACTTTTAACGTCGTAACCCACGTGATCATAATGCGCGCCCACAACAATGACTTGCTTCTTCAACTCTGCATCCCGCCCTTCCAGCATGGCCAGAACATTGGCGGCTTTTTCAAGGTGCTTGGCAGGCAGAATATTGGCGGTCAGGTTTTTTTTAATGATAAAACCTGATGGCCTTTTAGACTCACACAACCGCTTTTCTAACTCTTTTATAGTAGTACCGCACTCGCTCAATAACTGGTCGGCAATATTGCGCTTCACCTGCAAAACCGGCAGCTTGTCAGTGAGTTCACTCATATAAACAGTCGAATCCGCCGGGGCATTGCCTTTATCATAGTGTTCCCCGGCAACAAAAATCACCCCGGCGGCGCCGCGATCTTTGGCGATCATCACTTTATTATGCAATTGACTGTGTTGCGCAAACCCACAGGCAGGGTTACCTCTATCAGGGGCGCCCGACAGCAATAAAACCCAACGGCCTTGCACATCCAAACCGGTATAATCATGCCAGCTAATACTGTCGGCGTCAAAATCCAGCCCATAACCGGCAAAAGCAACCTGGGTGGACACTCTGGTTTTATCAAAATCCAATACTGTAGAAACCAACACCTCAAAATTCTGAAAACCATCCTCGCCTGCGAGTTTTAATTCTTTGCTGCCTTGCAAGTTCTTTAGTATATATACTGCGGCTTTTTTACCGCCTTCACTACCGGCTTTGCGGCCCTGTAAAGAATCGGCGGCTAAAAAATAAACATGGTTCTTTAATTCTGTTTCCGTTATATCGGCGTCACCGGCAAACATGGCAACATTAGAAACAATCAGGCCGGCAAGTACTAATAAAAGTGTTTTGTTTAGCATATTTTCCCCTTTATCAGGTTGATTTTCACAACATCAGGAAAGTTTCATTATCCGGAATTTAGTGTTTAATATAAAAACATACAAAATATTTCATAACACTTTTTTTGCCAATGCGAAAGTTCCCCGGACGCCGTTTTGCCGGGGGTTATACCTGGGTAACTAAAACATCGCAATATTAACCATCTGTATCACTTTTCATCTTTCATGACATTGTTAAAAATTTTTTGCGATGCTTATAATTCCACAATTAATAAATGCTTATCACCATCCCGGATGATTTCCACACTGATTATTTGTCCGGTTTTAAAATCGGACAAACGGTGCATATAATCATAGATATTATTCACCGGCTTGCCGTCCAGCGCTATAATTATATCGCCTTTCTTCATTCCGGCAAATGCGGCCGGACGCTCCTTGATGACGCCGTCGACCCGCAATCCCTGCACATCGGTAGAGGCGTGATCCGGCACGATGCCCAGGGTAACTTGAAACTGCCGCCGTAATTCCGGTTGATTTTTCGGTCCGGCTTCGGTAAAGATCAACCGCAATTCCCGGTTACCCAGTTCACATACCAGGTCGTACACAAGTTCCGTTATCTTTTGCAGGCCGGAGTAATTAATTCGATCCGTATCATCGGCGGGGGTATGATAGTCTTCATGCGCGCCGGTAAAGAACATCAATACCGGAATATCTTGCACATAAAACGAGGCATGATCGGAAGGGCCATACCCTTCCGGTGAAGCATTAACAGTTAAACCGGATTTTTCCACACTCGGTTTCATAATCGATACCAGACCGGCAGCCGTACCCGTGCCCATAACGGTCAATACATTTTTCACCGAATCGAGCCGGCCGATCATATCCATATTCAGCATGATCTCGATATTTTGTAACGGAACGGGCGGATTGCGAACAAACCAGGAAGACCCCAAACGGCCCATTTCTTCGCCGTCAAAGGCAATAAACAACACCGACCGTTTTAATCCCTGCGGCAAAGCGGCAATTTTTTGGGCAATTTCCAGCATTGCCGCCACACCGGAAGCGTTGTCGTCGGCGCCATTGTGTACTGCCAGCGTGTCCGGCTTGCGTGATCCCGAATCATAACCGCCATAACCCAAATGATCATAATGAGCGCCAACTACAATTACCTGCTTTTTCAGACGGGGATCGCTGCCTTCAATCAATGCCATTATATTAACAGCGTTATCGTATTGACGGTCGATCTCGACAGTGGCTGTAACAGTTTTATTTATCATAAAACTGTGTGATGTTTTAGAGTCATTAACACGTTTTTCCTGGTCATTAACAGTGGTTCCGCTCTCTTTTAACAACAGGTCGCCAATACTCCGTTTAATCTGCAGCGCCGGCAAACCGGCGGTGGATTCGCTCATATCAAAAGTTAAATCCAGTAAGTCGTCGTTTTTATTGACATTTTCACCGGCCACAAACAATATACCGGCGGCGCCATGATCCCTGGCGATCATCACTTTATGACGTATCTGGCTGTGTTGCGCAAACGGACTGGAGGGGTTGTCCATATCCGGGTCGCCTAACAGTACCAGCACCCAACGACCGGTTACATCTATCCCGGCATAATCATGCCAGTGTACACTGTCGGCGTCAAAATCCATACCATAGCCCACAAATGCGAGCGGCGCGTTTGCAGAGGCATTTTCACTAAAAGACAGGGGAGTGAAATCCTCCATGGCCTTGAACGATTTTTTTCCAACTTTAAAACTGGTGTTTTCACCGGGTTGCAAAGCAGTAACCACTTTAAAATATTGATAGCCGGCGTCCCCCTCCAACTGCGCTGTTTTACCGTTAAACAGGTGTTGATGAATATAAGCAGCCGCCAGTTTACTACCGGCGCTGCCCGGTTTACGCCCCTGTAATGAATCGGCTGCCAGAAAATAAACATGCTGCCTTAATTCGGCAATGGTTATATCAGAGTTTTGCGAAAAAACGCCAATATTCAAAAACAACAGGCTGGTAATTAATACTGAAAATATTTTTTTTTGCATATTTTTCCCCTTAGCAGGTTTTGTATTCACAACACTGGGAAACTGTCTCTATTTCCAGGGTTTCATGTTCAATATCGAGATCATGCAGTATGGTGCGTAATTCCTTTCTCAACTCACCAATTTCCTCCCAGGACATGACGTCCCGTACTACTATATGCGCCGATAGAACATGGTAGTTGCCATCCAGCGACCACACATGCACATCGTGCACCGATTCAACCTGTTCAACATGAGACAAGTTATTAATAATTCGCTCAATATCTATAGCGGGGGGAATTCCCTGCAAGAATAATTGCACTATTTCCCGTAAATTCTTTACTACCCGGTACAGGATATATCCGGCAATTAACAGCGATAAAAGCGGATCGATGACATAAAAATCAAACGCCATGATCACCAAACTGCCAATTAATACCGCGACCCAGCCCAACATATCTTCCAGCAGGTGTAAACGCACTACCTGTTCGTTACGCGATTTACCGGTTTTTAATTTAATGACGGCAAACCCGTTGACTAGAATTCCCAGGACAGCCAGTCCCAGCATACCGGTCTTGTGCACCGGGGTTGGATTTATAACCGCCGGAATCGCGCGATAAAGGATGATCATTGAACCGGCACACAATACCACGGAACTGATGAGCGCTGCCGCCAGGGAAAAACGCCGGTAGCCGTAAGAATAATTTTGGTCGCGTTGTTTACGGGAAAATTTTTCCAGGTACAGGGACAAACCAATCGTAATCGTATCCCCCAGATCGTGCAGGGCATCGGAGAGAATGGCCATAGAGCCGGTTAACAGTCCCCCGCCAAACTCTATGATGGTAAAAATCAAATTCAGTGCAAAGGCAACGCGGAGGTTCGCCGGCGCCTCATGTACATGCTGATGTGAATGTGCCATAAGTGTCCTGCCTAAAAGCCGGTAAGAACGCCGGCCTGGTAAACAATAAAGGAAACTAGCCATGCCAGCGCAGTTTGAAAAATAATTGAAAACAACATCCAGCGCACGCCGATTTCACGTTTCATAGCCAGTATCGTTGCTACGCACGCCGTATAGAGCAGTATGAACACCAGGAATGTATATGCGCTCAAACCGGTAATGCCGTCGGCGCGCAGCTTGGCGGCGAGACTCACCGTTTCGTCTTCCGCATCATCGCCCATTTGATAGAGAACGCCCAGCGTTGAAACGACCACTTCTTTGGCGGCAAAGCCGGTCAGCAGTGAAACGCTCATTTGCCAGTTGAATCCCAGCGGTTTAAAAACCGGTTCCAAAAACTTGCCGATCCTGCCGATATAGGAATGTTCCAGGTCTTCATAAACCATTTGTCGCTGTAATGTTTTAATGTGTTCCGGCGCTTGCGGATCGACCGAGTTTTGCCACAGTTGTATTTCCACCTCATAGTTGCGGCTATAGTGCGTATTACGCGGGAAATAGCCCAGCGCCCAGAGAATGACCGAGGCGATCAGGATTACTCCACCCATCTTTTGCAAATAGATTTTTGTTCGTTCCCAGATATGGATAACCAGGGACTTGCCGGTAGGCCAGCGGTAAGGCGGCAATTCCATAACAAAGGGTAGGCTCTCTTTTTTGAACAGCGTGCGCCGGTATATTCTGGCAATGATAATCGCCATCACAATGCCCACTATATAGATTGAAAAAACCACATGCCCGGCAAAAGCGCCGAAAAAAGCTCCGGCAACGAGAATATAAACCGGCAGCTTGGCGCTGCAAGAGACCATCGGTAAAAGCAGGGTCGTAACCACCCGGTCTCGGTGCGATTCCAGGGTGCGGGTTGCCATGATAGCCGGTACGGTACAGCCAAACCCCATCAGCATGGGGATGAACGATTTGCCGTGCAGCCCCAAAAAGTGCATAGGCCGGTCGGTAATAAAAGCCGCCCGCGCCATATAACCGGAATCTTCCAGCAGGGAAATGCCAAAAAACAGGATAACGATGTTTGGTAAAAACACAATCACCGCGCCCACCCCGCCGATAATACCATGCACGATCAAATCGCGCCAGGGACCAGGCGGCAGCGCGCCATCCAATAACGCTTGCAGCCAGCCGACTGCCGTTTCTATTGCGTTCATAGGCGCCTGGCCGACGGCAAAAGTAGCGTAAAATATCAGCCACATAATCAATAAAAACAGGGGATAACCCAAAAACGGATGGGTGAAAAAATTATCAATCTGCGTCGAAAGCTGCATGCGGTTGACGGATCGCTTTTTCACGACTTCGCGGACAATGCCGGCAACGTAGCCCAGTCGGCCTTCCTCAAAAGCCAGGTAAGGATCGAGGGAAATTGTGGCTTTGATGTGCTTTTGCGCGTGAGCGATCTTGTCCCGCAAATGCGGACGCTTTTCAATGTCTGCGCCATACTGCGCTTTAATTTCAACATCGTCTTCGAGCAGCTTTACAGCAATCCAGCGGGAATTGCTGTTTGCCAGCGGCAGGCCGCTCTTTTCAATCTCAGCGGCAATTTCGACGATCAAATCGTCAAGTTGTGAACCATAAGAAACCGGCGGATGATGGTGGACAGTATGTTTGTTTTCATAAAGATCAATAACGGCCTGAAGTAATTTTTGCACCCCTTCACCCTTGCTGGCCACGGTGGTTACCACCGGCGCCCCCAGCAGTACGGATAATTTATCAATATCCATGCTTTGCCCGGATTTGACCAGTTCGTCCCACATGTTAATATCTATCACTACATCCAAACCCATAGCAATAAGCTGGGTGGTTAAATATAAACTGCGTTCCAGGCAGCCGCCGTCGATAACATTGATAACAAGATCGGGCGATTCTTTGAGCAAAAAATCCCGGGCGACTTTTTCGTCCAGAGATTGCGCCGTCAAACTATAAGTTCCGGGCAGATCGACTATGATGATATTATAAGGTTCCGCATAGACCGTACCGGTGCGTTTCTCCACGGTAACTCCGGGGAAATTGCCGACTTTGTGCCGCGCCCCGGTAAGCGCATTAAATATCGAGGTCTTGCCGGAGTTGGGATTGCCGGCAAGGGCAACCAGTATTTCGCGATCGTTTTTCATTCCGTTTCCTGCACCGGTGCAACGCTGATTTTGGCCGCTTCCTTACGGCGAATACACAAATGGCCGTCATTGATCGACACTTCCAAAGGATCCCTGAACGGCGCACATTTAATCATTGTAACAATCCGGCCCGGCGCAAAGCCCAACAATACCAGCCTGCGGGTTACGGCAGGTTCGGCGTTGATGGCTGTTATTGTGGCCTGTTGGCCGCTTGTTAATTGTTCCAGATTCATATTTATTCTTTTATTCACGTTACTCCAAAAGGGGGTAATTTAGCTGTAAACCTTTACAAAAACAACAATTATTTTTTAGATATTTATCCAATTTTTTAAAACATTTCTTTCAGTGGAAATGCCGGTCAAAAATTTTTTGTTACTCCATTTACTGTCATATTTTTTATATTGCCAGGTTAAAAAAATTGATTATAACTAAAATGTGAGGCGACAGTGATACTCTCCGGTCTGGAAATTAAAAAACGGCTTGGTAAAGATATTATTATCGAGCCGTATGATGCAAATAAACTCAATCCCAACAGTTATAACCTCAGTCTGCATAATGAACTGCTGGTTTATGAAACCGAGCTATTGGACATGAAGCAGCGTAACCGGGCGCAAACCATAATCATTCCTGAAGAAGGCTATGTGTTGCAGCCGGGCAAATTGTACCTGGGTAGAACTGTTGAATATACCGGCACCGATAACCTGGTGCCGATGCTGGAAGGGCGGTCTTCGGTTGGCAGATTGGGCATGTTTGTGCATGTTACCGCCGGGTTTGGCGATGTGGGATTCCACGGCTACTGGACCCTGGAAATAATCTGCGTGCAGCCGATCCGCATATACGCCGGGGTGCAAATTTGCCAGATCTATTATCATACGTTACAGGGGGACTATGAAAAATACAGTAGCGGTAAATACCAAAACAACACCGGGGTGCAGCCCAGTTTGCTGTATATGGATTTTATTAACAAGAAATTATAAAGGGAATTTTTTCCGTAAGGGCAAAGCATTCGTTCCGGCTGGAGCATAAAACACATACAATTTCCGGCAAGAATGCTTTGCCGGTTTAATTGTTTATTTTTTCACCATTGATCGCCCTGGATCTCATAATCCAGGGTTGTTGCATACTGACCAGGAAATGTCGTCTTGATACGTCCGTCCCGCTAAACGAGGCGAACTACCCGACGACCGGTTTTTCCGTTAAACCCCATCATTGCCACGACCTTCAGGTCGTGGGACAAATAAAGCAAAAACAGGGCTTTAGCCTAAGATAGTGTTTGACTAAAGTCAATTTTTAGTTTTAGTAATCCACGTCATAAATGACGTGGCAATGAGCAAAAAGATTAACGCTCACCCCAAGTCAAGCCTGTAGGTCGGGCCTGCGGCCCGGCAGCAATTCAGTGTGGGCCACCTGGGGCACAGGACTGCTATAAAGATAACCCTATGACTCCGAACCTGTCCAGGCATGTACTGTATCTGCGTCGAGGTGGGCTACACTTTATAGTACACCGATCAGAAAATGTCGTCTCGAGACATCCGTCCCGCTAAGCGGGGCGAACTACCCGACGACCGGTTTTCCCGTTAAACCCCATCATTGCCACGACCTTCAGGTCGTGGGACAAATAAAGCAAAAACAGGGCTTTAGCCTAAGATAGTGTTTGACTAAAGTCAATTTTTAGTTTTAGTAATCCACGTCATAAATGACGTGGCAATGAGCAAAAAGATTAACGCTCACCCCAAGTCAAGCCTGTAGGTCGGGCCTGCGGCCCGGCAGCAATTCAGTGTGGGCCACCTGGGGCACAGGACTGCTATAAAGATAACCCTATGACTCCGAACCTGTCCAGGCATGTACTGTATCTGCGTCGAGGTGGGCTACACTTTATAGTACACCGATCAGAAAATGTCGTCTCGAGACATCCGTCCCGCTAAGCGGGGCGAACTACCCGACGACCGGTTTTCCCGTTAAACCCCATCATTGCCACGACCTTCAGGTCGTGGGACAAATAAAGCAAAAACATGGCTTTAGCCTAAACAAGTATTTGACTAAAGTCAATTTTGTGTAGTTTTTGTAATCCACGTCATAAATGACGTGGCAATGAGTAAAAACGATTAACGCTCACACCAAGTCAAGCCTGTAGGTCGGGCCTGCGGCCCGGCAGCAATTCAGTGTGGGCCACCTGGGGCACAGGACTGCTATAAAGGAAAACCTATGAATTCGAACCTGTCTATGCTTGTGCTGTATGTGCGGCGAGGTGGGCTACACTTTATAGTACACCAGCCAGAAAATGTCGTCTCAATAAGTCCGTCCCGCCAAGCGGGGCGGATTACTCGACGACCGGCTCTTTCTAAATCTGTAACGGTCGTCGGGCAGGACGGTCGATCACAGCGCGACCGACGAAAATCTGTTACGATCACCAATTATAATTATTAAAGCGGGATCAAATCCGGGTTGGCCAGGTATTTCTGGAAATTCTGAATTTCCACATCGGTATACTGCGAGGCGTCGCGCAGGTTGTTATCCAGCACTTTGGCGGCGAGACTAAAATTTTGCAACTGATAATGCCCCTGGTTACCGGCCAGATTCTGGATTTCTAACAAGTCGTGAATATTTAAAAACCGTTTCACGACCGTGGTGCGGAACATAAAAGACACCCCGGAATTTTTGATTATTTCAATACTGTTACGAATATCGTCCAGCCGCGCCTCAACCCCGCAGACCGCCGGGTATTTTGCCAGCGGCGCTTTAATATCCATGGCGATATAATCCACCAGGTTTTCCCGTAACAATTCATTCAATACCAGCGGGCGGCTGCCGTTCGTGTCCAGCTTGACCAGGTAATCCATTTTTTTGATGTCGCGAATAAAGTCCACCAAATCTTCCTGCAGGGTAGGTTCGCCGCCGGTAATGACGATGCCGTCTAACTGCCGGCGGCGTTTGGCAAATAACTGAAACAAGCTGTCCGTCGCTACTAACGCGCCATATTGCTCCGGTAAAACCAGTTCGGGATTATGGCAAAACGGGCAGCGGAAATTGCATCCCTGTGTAAATACTACAGCGGAGAGTTTACCGGGATAATCGATCAATGAAAATTTTTGCACACCGGCTATTTTCATGCAGAAATTGTCTTTCGCATTTTAAATTCTTCCTGCTTGCCGTCATTCCACTGGGCCACAGGGCGTAAATAGCCCACCACCCGGGAATAAACTTCACACTTTTGCGCACATTTGGGACAAAATTCCTTTTCACCATCGATATAGCCACAACTTGGACAGACGCTAAAAGTCGGGGTTATGGTAAAATAGGGTAACCGGTAATTGTTGCAAATTTTACGGATCATGTTTTTCAAAGATTCGGTATCTTTGATGCGCTCGCCAAGGAACAGGTGAATAACCGTACCGCCGGTATAGCGGGTTTGGGTTTCATCCTGCAAATCCAGCAGGTCAAATATATCATCCGTATAATTGACGGGTAAATGCGAAGAATTTGTATAGTACGGTGCCGCAGAAGAGCAGACCTTGTTCTCCAGGTCGATGGCGCTGATGATATTGGAATATTTACTTTTATCCAATTTGGCCAGCCGGTAGGTGGTGCTTTCCGCCGGGGTGGCTTCGAGGTTATAATTATTATCGGTTTCTTCCTGGAATTCCACCAGCCGGTTGCGCATATAATTCAATACCCGCAGGCTGAACTGGCGGCCGGTCTCGGTGCCGATATTCTCGCCAATCAGGTTCACACAGGCTTCGTTCATACCGACAATGCCGATGGTAGCAAAATGATTTTTCCAGTACTGGTTAAACCGCTGCTTGACGCTGCGCAGGTAAAATTTGGTATAAGGATAGAGATTGTCATCCGTAAAGCGTTCCAGGATTTTCCGTTTAGTCTCAAGACTATCCTTGGCCATGACCATCAGAGTGTTCAGGCGATCAAAAAATTCCTCTTCAGTCGATGACAGGTAACCCAGCCGGGGCAGGTTAATAGTAACAACGCCGACAGAGCCGGTGAGGGGCGCGGACCCAAACAAACCGCCGCCGCGATTCCGCAGCACCCGGTTATCGATACGTAACCGGCAACACATACTGCGGGCATCTTCGGGGTTCATATCGGAATTGACAAAATTGGCGAAATAGGGCAAACCATATTTCGCTGTGCCTTCCCATAGCAGATCCAGGTTCGGATTATCCCAGTCAAAATCTTTGGTAATGTTATAGGTGGGAATGGGGAACGTAAATACCCGGCCTTTGGCGTCGCCCGCCAGCATCACTTCCAAAAAGGCCCGGTTGAACATATCCATTTCTTTAGTAAATTCTTTGTAGGTTTTGTCCTGCACTTCTCCACCGATGATCACGCCCTGATCCGCATAATAAGAAGGGATGGTCTGATCGAGCGTAACATTTGTGAACGGCGTTTGAAAGCCGACGCGCGTGGGCACGTTGACATTAAATAAAAATTCCTGTAATGCCTGTTTCACTTCCGTATAAGTAAGATTGTCGTACTTGATGAACGGCGCCAGCAATGTATCAAAATTAGAAAAAGCCTGGGCGCCGGCAGCTTCACCTTGCAGGGTGTAAAAGAAATTGACGATTTGACCCAGGGCGCTGCGGAAATGTTTGGCCGGCTTGGATTCCAGCTTGCCGGAAGCGCCTTTAAACCCTTGCAGTAACAGATCGTACAGATCCCAACCCACACAATATACGCTCAGTACTCCCAAATCGTGGATATGCATATCACCATTTATGTGCGCCTCGCGGATATGCGCCGGATAAATATTGTTCAACCAGTAAATTTTACTCACTTCGGCGGATATATAGTTATTCAACCCTTGCAGGGAAAAACCCATATTACTGTTTTCCCGAACCTTCCAGTCAGTTTTAGTTAAATATTGATCGACCAGGTCGACATTAAATTTGGAAGTGATCTCACGCATTTTGGCGTGCTGTTCACGATAAATAATATAAGCTTTGGCGGTTTTTTTATAAGGGGAGGCTAACAGTACTTCCTCAACCAGGTCCTGAATTTGCTCTACTGTTACAATGTTATCATTTAACAGGTATTGAGCCAGGGATAATGTTCTTATAGTTAATAATTTAGCGGTTTCCGATTCAAATTCCCCGCTTGCCTCTCCGGCTTTGGCGATAGCATTGGTGATCTTTTGCGAGTCAAAATCAACTACAGTGCCGTTTCGCTTTACAATCTTTCGGAAGGTTTTTAGTGCTACACTCATCGGTTACTCCTCCACATAATATGTCCCGCCTGGTTTAATGAGGCTGCCATCTTTTTAATAGCGTCTAGAGAAAATATTACCCGGCAGAAAAGTCATTCGTTGCCATTATTTAAAACATTTTGGTTCGGTAATTTCCTGTATCTGAAAAAAAATACAAAACCGAACCCTCATTCCGGGGAAGCGCCTCCCTGCCCCGGAACACTATATATATACCTTTGACCTCGTTATAAATACAATATATATGATTTATCAGGAATTGTCAAGATGTTTATTTCATATTCTTGAAAAATTTTTTTCTTGTCGCATTTTACGGTATGATGAAAACATTCAAACTATAAAGTATTTATAGTGATACCAGGATGAATACCTGCTTCATATAAAAACCTGAAATTCTTAAATTTTTCAGGCAGGATCATCGAACTAGGCTATATTCACAACATGAGTAATTCTCTAAAACTTGTTTCATTAAAAAAAATACATTACATTAACCATCGAGTTTATTTTCTATTGGTTTATTCTGTCTTGACCTGCAAACATTCTATTATCATTGAAACACTAAAAAATCATCCTCGTATAAATACTATAAAAATCTAAACCTTACCAGGACCTTTCATGATGATAAAAATACTTTGCTTCACTACCTTTGTAATTCTCATACCTACCCTGTGTATGAGTATATCGTCGCCTGTAGCAATCCAACAAATTGATACCCTGATGAACAATTATTATGAAAATGGGTTATTTGACGGGGTTTTATTGGTAGCAGAAAAGAAGCACATCATTTACCATAAAGCTTTTGGACTTGCCGACCGGGAATGGAATATACCCATGACCACCAACACCAAATTTAAAATAGCTTCCATTTCCAAGCCTTTTACTGCCATAATAATATTACAATTAGTACAAGAAGGAAAAATCAAACTGGATGGAACACTTGCCGAATATATTCCGGATTACACAGGCGCTAAAAAAGATAGTATTACCATTCACCAATTGCTTACCCACACCTCAGGACTGATCGGTAATTTAAAGCCTGAAGATGAAGCGGTTCAGGAACGCCTTCCCCACGAACTGCGCAGTATGGTTCATTATGCCGAAGATGCCAGCCTGCTTTGCGAACCAGGCAGCGAATTTCATTACAGCAATTTTGGTTACAACATACTCGCCTTTATTGCAGAACAAGTAACAGGGAAACCTTTTGCTGTTCTGCTCCAGGAAAGAGTATTTACACCAGGTAACATGATAGATTCAAAGCAATATGTGAACACACAAATTGAACCCCGGCTTGCCAGGGGATACGAATATAAATTATTAACCGGTTATGAAAATACTACTTTTTTTGACAATTCTTTTGTAACTGGCTGTGGCGGGGTAATTTCAACCGCTGAAGATATGTTTAATTGGCATTGCGCCTTGTTTTCCGACCGGTTAGTAACAAATGAATTGAAACAACTCATGTATAAACCGATAAAACAAGTACAATATGGTTATGGTTGGGGTATTAATTACAAAACCATAAATAATATCCAGGACACATTAATAATTACCGAACACAGCGGCAGTATAAATGGCTTTGGCAGCTATTTTGGCCAGGTACTTGACGATACTACCTGTATCATAGTCCTTAAAAATTCCCGCGAAAATACTTTTATCAATCCCGTTTTTGCTCCCGATATTGCCCGGGAAATTATCTCTCTTTTGTATAATGAAAAAGTGCCACCGCATAAAAAATCAATAGCCCGACATTTAGCCTTAATTATTGGTAAAGAGGGTTTTGACACGGCCAAAAAGGAATATTATCGAATAAAACAACAGGAATCGACCCGTTATTTACTCGACGAATCTGAGCTGAACAAATTGGGAATTGAGCTGTTGTTTAAATTTAAATTGCCGGACGAAGCGTTACATGTTTTTGCCCTGAACTTGGCAGAATTCCCTAAATCCTACAATACCTATGATAGTTATGCTTATGCCTTGATGCAAAAACAGGAGTATGCCGCATCCATCCGTTATTATAGAGAAGGACTAGAAATACTGAAAAAGTATCCCCGGGAAAACGCCGGTCCGCAGATTGAAAAAGACGCCCAAAACGCCCTGGAATTTATAAAAGAAATGGAAAGCAAGCTGTCCACAGAAAAACGTGGCGACAAACTCTGATATATTATATGATTCATTCAGGTATTAAATGTACTGTTTTATTACCTTGAATTTTTATCATTTATTTCCAATATTAATTACAGTAAATTCGGATGGGTGACCCCCATTCCAAATTGACAATTATCACTACAATTATTACAATGATCGAAAACGAATTTATTCAATCAACTTTTTCTCAATCCGGCGCCGATGTTTACGGCATAGCCAACATTGAGCGTTTTAAAAACGCTCTCCTAAATGCCGGATATGCCTGGATTCCTGTCCGCAATCGGCATTGAACGGCGCAACCATAGATCAAAAACAATGCCGCAAGTTCTGCTTTTCCTGCAGCGAGGGTGGTGGCTGGCTGATCAATTGTAATACCTGCCGAACTAACTGTATGTCCGTTTTCCCGAACCTAACTCTTATTACACTTCCAGCCAAAAACCGGGATTATTAACCTCAACAGTTAAACTTGTTCAAGCCACTGCCATTGTTTAGCCTTTGGTGTTTTTTACATTAAACACCAATTTCTCAGTAAATGGATTTTTTGATTACCGGGGTAAATAATAATTAGCACTATCTATAGGCATTCATAATTTCGAAACTTTTTTCTTGTAAAGTTTTGCAAAATTACTAAATTTACTTCATACGAAACAGCGTGGATTTTCTTCGGGTGGATATAGAATAAACGATTTTTTTGTTTTTATTAATATGTTTTTAAACCACTTTCATTTTACTATTTAAAAATAATTAACCAGGCAGAACAATATATATTGGTTTTATGAATTGAATTTTGGTTTTATGAAATAATCCAATTCAGGTATTTTTTCCATATATTCTTTGTGTTGTATCCTGATAACAAGCGCCAGATAACCATATTGGCAAATATCGTGTTTATACCCTACCGTATCCAGGTAAAATGAGCGCTCCTAGTCAACTACCGGTTTGGGTTACTGCACTGTTGTAATTTGGAATGGCCGCGTCAGGCAAAATGACTGGTAAAGTTTTTCCTTCTGAAATTTCCCGGAACAAGGGACAAGTAGAAATTTTTTAGTAATTAATAACTACCACTATGTAAAACAAATCATTTTAAGGAAAGGAACCAGCTATGAAATCAAATTATTTAAAATTGCTATGCACAGTATTATTCCTTCTCGTTTGTACTGATTTTACAATGGCCCTTGACAACAATCGCAAGGGTATAACTCTTGGCATTGGCATTGGCAAATCGGATCTGACTTTTGATCTGGAACAAACCAATCTGCCGGTTCCTTACAATGACATAAATTTAGCTCGTCGCCGTAGTAATTTAAACAACATGGCCACTAATTTTAAGATAGGTTATGGAATCAATAATCATTTTTTACTTTACTGGAACAGCCGTGTAAGCTGGTTTGGTGAAGGGCCGTTGTACAGTTCTTTGAACGATGAAAGCAACAATAAAATTACCTCCTTTATAACCGGTGTTGCCGGGCTGGGTTTTAGCTGGTATTTTCAGGACACAGTCCCATCGCCGTTTATTTGTGGTACAGTTGGCTATAGTAATGTCGGTAATAGGGACGCCGGCAAGAACCGTACGGGTTTTGGTCTGGGATTTGGAGCCGGTTATGAATTTTCCCGGCACTGGAATGCTGAACTAGCTTTCAACCTGGGCGCGCCGGGAGAAAATAAAGCCGATGATTTAATAATTACAAATATTTTTTGTTGCATGATAACGCTGAATTGGGTGATATATTAAACTATTTTGGGGGAATTTACTTGTAGCGCCGTAATATATCCCTCCCGATTTTGGGAGGGAGGGATATATTACTAATCATAAAAATAATTTTATTCGCTTGTTTTTACTTGTGGATTTTGTATATTTCAAGTTCATGGAATGGATATCAACAAAGTAAGAACAATGATAAAATTATTTTTTATTAACAACTATTAACTCATTGTACAATGGCAATCGAATTTTCACATGAATTAGATACTATTCGGTCGACTGTAAATGGTCAAAGCAATCGACAAGAACGATTGAATATCGGACAATTTTTAACACCTGTCCGCATTGCCCGGTTTATGGCTTCATTGTTTGAACAAGAAAAGCAAGATGTACGGATTCTCGACGCCGGAGCTGGAGCAGGGGTTTTGTTTACATCGCTTCTAGAAACCATTTTAAATCGAAATGGCTCTCTTCGTTCTATTAAAATTATAGCTTATGAAAACGACAAAAACATATTAGCTTATTTACATCAAGCTATGACCCGATGTGAAATGCTTTGTGGTCATGCAGGTATCCTTTTTAAATGGGATATCCGCAACGAGGATTTCATCCAGGCAGCCATACATCAAACCGAAACAGGTTTTTTCACAGAACAGCAGGAACGCTTTACCCATGCCATTCTCAACCCCCCTTATAAAAAGATCAACAGTGAAACAACTACAAGACATTTGCTCAATTCGGCAGGGATTGAAGTCTCGAATTATTATGCGGCATTTGTTTGGCTGGCAGCGCAAATGCTGGAGCCAAACGGAGAAATGGTTGCCATTACTCCCCGTAGTTTTTGTAATGGCCCTTATTTTCGTAAATTCAGAATCAACTTTCTGAAAATGATGAGTTTAAATCATATTCATATATTTGAATCCCGTAAAAACGCTTTCGGGGATGATGATGTATTACAGGAAAATGTAATCTATCATGCAGTCCGCAGATCCAATAAACCAGATCATATTATCTTGTCTTCTTCTGACGGTTTGAACTTTGACGAGGTAAATAATAAAACAGTGCCATATAAATATATTGTTAACCCGGACGATCATGATGCTTTTATTCGTTTATTAATAACAGATACTGATGAACTTGTTATGAAACGTATGGATTGCTTTACAACATCTCTAACTAAATTGGGATTGGAAGTTTCTACCGGACGGGTTGTCGACTTTCGCGCTCAAGAGTATCTTCGCGCTCTGCCGGAAAAGGATACGGTACCGCTCATCTATCCCTGTCATTTTGAGAACGGTTTTATACACTGGCCAACTAATTCAGGTAAAAAACCCAATGCAATAATCAGCACTGATGAGACAAGGAGCCTCCTTATTGAACCAGGTTATTACGTACTCACCAGGCGTTTTTCCGCTAAAGAAGAGCGTCGGCGCATTGTAGCGGCCGTATTTGATCCGAATGTAATTAAAGCCTCGCTGCTTGGCTTTGAAAATCATTTAAACTATTTCCATGAAAAGGGTAAAGGATTGCCGCCGGAGCTTGCCAAAGGGTTATGCCTGTACCTGAATTCTACCCTGGTGGACCAATATTTTCGCCTGTTCAGCGGCCATACCCAGGTCAACGCCACCGATTTACGAAAATTACGCTATCCCACCTGCGAACAATTATTGCGGCTTGGTTCCCATATTCAAGATCAAATTCCCGACCAACAGACCATAGATGCCCTTGTAGAAAAAGAGTGTTGCAATAATGACTAAAAAGTACCCGGCAAGAAAGATACAACAAAAAATTAAAGAAGCTCTGAGTGTATTAGAGTCACTTGGGCTTCCATCACAGCAGCAAAATGAGCGTTCCGCTTTGACGCTGCTTTCACTGTTATCGCTTAAGCCCGATGATCCCTGGGAAACCGCTGCCGCTCCTTTAATGGGCATAACCCCTATGATGGATTTCTTTGCCGAATATTATGATAAACATTATGCTCCTAATACGCGGGAGACGGTACGACGGCAGACAGTACATCAATTTCTTCAAGCTGCTCTTATAGTAGCAAATCCCGATATCCCTTCCCGACCAACAAATAGTCCCAAAGCTGTCTACCAGATCGAACCCTCTGCTTTACAATTATTGCGTAATTTAGGAAAACCGGTTTGGGATACTCACCTGCAAGAATATCTGCAAACTGTTGAGACTTTGAAAAAACAATATGCTCGAGAGCGGGAAACAGAACGTATTCCTGTCACACTATCCAAAGACCAAAAAATAAAACTCTCTCCTGGCGGACAGAATGTTCTAGTCAAAAAGATCATTGATGATTTTTGCTCTATATTCACACCCGGTGGAATTGTAATATATGTTGGTGATGCGCAAAAAAAATGGGCTTATTTTGATTCGGAGTTGCTTGAAAAGCTGGGTGTTGCAGTAGAAGAGCATGGTAAAATGCCGGATGTGGTTGTTTATTATACAGAAAAAAACTGGCTGGTATTAATTGAAGCAGTAACCAGTCACGGTCCGGTTGATGCAAAACGCCGCGGGGAATTGAAAGAACTCTTTACCGGAGCTAAAGTAGGTCTTGTTTACGTTACTGCTTTTATGGATCGAAGGACTATGGTTAAATACCTTGCCGATCTATCCTGGGAAACCGAAGTGTGGTTAGCAGAAGCGCCTACACATTTGATCCATTTCAATGGCGAGCGGTTTCTGGGGCCGTATGAGGAATAAGTTATAATATATTTCAGTAGTGTTTCAATTTAAAGAGATAATTTTTTACAGAATGAAAAGGGGTAAAATGAATTCATTTAATTACCATGAACTATATTCTTTGATAAAACCAAATGATTCTTGCTATGTTGAATTACATTCAGCACTGAAGCAACTTTTAAAAGATCACGACTTTTACACTAATAAAATTAAAAATATTGATTATAAAAATAGTATGAATGAATATTCATTTTTTATGAAAGATAAAAAAATCTATAGTATGAATACTGTTGAACTTGATGTGGCGCTAATAATAAATGAACCTAATAACACATACTTAAATTGCTTTGTTCCCCTCAATGAAACAAATAGAACTCTCGATGCTTTAAAATACATTATTCGTAGCTTTTCCCTGGATCAAATTTTAATGGACATTCAAGATAATGACTGGTTAACGAAACATGAAATTATTACCAGATGGCTCTGGATGACGGAACAAAAAAAAGAAATTACTAAAGGGAAAAAAATTAATTATCCATTTTTATGCAGAGTAGGGAGAAAAAATAATAGGAAAACATTAGACAGAGAATTTTTTACTTATTTAATTTTCGCCCCATCTTACAATAAAAGACATCAAAATAATATTTTATTACAAAAAAAAGGTGAACACCCTGATTTTATAGCGCTTGATAATTTTTCTAATCAAATAGAACTTGAAATAACTGAAGCAATAGAAGACGAAAAATCTCCTCTTGAAGAGAAAAAGTGGGAACTCCTCATTGATAAAATCAATAAAGACTTGAAAAAATACAATCTTGCAATTACAGTCATTACACGACCATCCTGGTCATTTTTATTAGATAATTATGACACATTTAAAGAATGGCTCAATAGTGTTCTAAAGAATCAAATAGTTGGTCAATATACAAATAAGAATTTACATATATTCATTGATATAAATAAAAATGATAAAGGAATTACTATTCTTGATATGAGTGGTGATGGTTCAGGCATGCCTTCCTATGGTTATACAAACGAACAAAAAGTGTCAGAATCAATTATTCTTGCTATTAATAAAAAATTGAAAAAAGAATACACTAACAATCCTGTTCTTGTCATTTACTATAATACTGGCTTTTTTGATATTGATTTTAAAATTGTAGTCTCAAAATGCCAAAATAATGAACTAATAAAATTTCAAAAAATGTTTTCAGAAATTTGGATTGCAACAGATAAAGAAGCATATTTTTTAGTCTAATAAAGGTATAGGATTTAATCGTATAACATCAAAAATTTAAATACGAACTACATGAAAAAAGATCAATTCTCTGAACTCCTCGCCAGTATTAAAGAAGCCGGCGAAATCATGAAAGGCCAGAAAAAGCCCTCGCGACTTTTCACATTCGAAAAACCGAAAAATAAGGTAAACAAACAAAAATAATATTACTCCCCTGCCTCCCTGCAATACCCCCTTTAAAACTCCTCCACGGTGAGTACTAAAATATCGGTAACTTACCCATCAGTATTCATTCTTGGCTCTAGAAAAGCCTCGCACCCCCTTGCATCTTTCATAGACAAATATCGCCCCTTTGTAGAAAACTCTTGGCATTTTCCAAAAAAAATACTTATCATTAGTAAAAATCAAATCACCATTATACTAATTTCAAGGGAACACTATGACCGATCAACAATGGCAAGAATTATTACACATATTGGCCGGGGAACAGCCGGCCAAACCGCCCATCGGCTTTATTATCGACAGTCCCTGGCTGCCGGGCTGGAGCGGCATGTCCACGCTGGACTATTATACTTCCGATGACCTCTGGCTGCGCGCCAACCTGCAGGCCATCAACACCTTTCCGGAGGTGATGTTCCTGCCCGGCTTTTGGTCCGAGTATGGTATGTGCACCGAACCCTCGGCGTTTGGCTCGCGCCTGGTATGGGCGGAACAGAACCTGCCGCATGCCGACCAGGTGGTCGCCTCAATGGAACAAATCCCCGGTTTGCAGCAGCCCCGCGTTACCACCGACGGCCTGCTGCCATTCATGATCAACCGCTTGAAATTAACCCAGCCCCAAATTCAACAGGCGGGACATAAAATCCGCTTTGCCATTGCCCGCGGCCCGCTCAACATCGCCTCGTTCCTGATGGGCACCACCGAGTTCCTAACCACCATGATGATGGATCCGGATAAAGCTCACGATCTGCTGGGTAAAATAACCGATTTCATCATTGCCTGGCTGGAATACCAGCGCTTTACCTTCCCCACTATAGACGGCATCTTTATCCTCGACGATATAGTCGGCTTTGTTGGCGACCAGGAATGCCGGGATTTTGTGGCGCCGTACCTGACAAAGATCTTTGCCGCTTTTAAAGCCTCGGTGCGCTTTTTCCATAACGACGCCCAGGGCCTGGTGTGCGCTCCCTATCTCGAAAGCATGGGCATCAACCTGTTCAATTTCAGCTTTAACCATACCATGCAGGAAATGCGCGACCTGGTGGGCGACAATGTAACCCTGCTCGGTAATGTGCCGCCGCGCGATATTCTGGCCCAGGGCACAGCCCAGGATGTTAGCAAAGCCGTCCGTGAAATGGTCGATTCCATTCAGGACAAACGCCGTATTATCTGGTCCTGCGGCGGCGGCATGCCCCCGGATGTATCCTCAGAAAACATTAACGCCTTTATTGCCGCTATCAAGGATTGTGTAAAATAACCTACGGAGAGTTCCGGAATGTTGAAAAAAACATCTCTGCTTATAATAACGCTGCTTATTGTAACGGTAGTTTCTGCCGCCGATTATCCATTAAAAATCAAGGTTAGCGCCGGAGCATACGAACGTCACAATACCCCGGTCTGCCTGCCGCTCGATTACCTTCCCGCTCCCGGCGATGATAAAACCTTCATCCTGGTTGAACTCTCCGGTAAAAACCGCATTCCAACACCCTGCCAGGTGGAAGCCGGGTATAACAGCAAATTATGGTGGATCCTCTCCGGCGTTACCCCGGCCGGGAAAACCAGAATGTATGAACTGGCGCTGGCCGATTCTGTTGTTGCCCCCGCCGCCGTGCAGGTGAGCATGGATGACGCCGTAATTCTTGTTCACCGGGGCGATCAAAAGGTGCTGCAATACAACCATGCTGTCGTTAACCCACCGGCCGGAATCGATCCCCTGTTCAAACGCAGCGGGTTTATCCATCCGCTGTGGTCGCCTTCAGGTGCAGTCTTGACCCGCATCCAGGCGCCGGATCACTATCATCATTACGGCATCTGGAATCCCTGGACCAAAACCAAATTCGAGGGCCGCAGTGTGGATTTCTGGAACCTGGGCGAAGGCCAGGGCGCCGTGCAGTTTGCCGGGGTGCAATCCCTGGTGAGCGGGCCGGTTTATGGCCAATTCCGGGTCTTGCAGGAGCACATCGACTTTAGCGCACAAGGGCCGGACAAAACCGCGCTGCATGAAGTGTGGGATGTGCGGGTGTGGAATATCTCCGGTACCGAAACGCCGGTTTGGCTATGGGATTTTACGTCTATTCTGAACTGCGCCTCATCGCCGGTGGAGCTGGAAGCTTACCGTTATGGCGGCGGCATTGGATTTCGCGCCACCCAGGACTGGGGGAGAGATAATTCACGCATTTTAACTTCAGAAGGCAAAACCATTGCCGACGCCGACGGCAGCGGCGCGCGCTGGTGCGATGTGAGCGGCGCGTCCGCAGCCGGACAACGCTCCGGCATTGTGTTCATGAGCCATCCCGCCAACCGGGCGCATCCTGAACCCATGCGCGTATGGCCGGCGGATATGAACGGCGGCATCGGTAATGTCTATTTTGAATTTTGCCCCATTCGCCATAAAAGCTGGTACCTGCTGCCGGGCAACGACTATGTTTTAAAATACCGACTGCTGGTTTATGACGGAGAAATGTCCCCGGCTGTTGCAGAGTCCACCTGGAAAAATTTTGCATACCCGCCGGTGGTGGAAATCATTCATTAAAACTATCAGGGAGGATAAAATGAAGATAAAAAGTGTTATTTCTTTACTCCTCATCATACTGCTGGTCGCTGCATTTTCATGCCAATCCGGTAAAAAACGGGCGTTGGTATATAGCAAAAACGGTGAAGGCTATGTGCACGACAATATTGCCGCCAGCGTGCAGGCGGTTAGCGAACTGTGTATGGAAATGGGCGTTGCGGTCGAGGCCACGGACGACCCGTCCGTATTCAACGATGCAAAGCTGCAAACCTTTTCCGTGATCATTTTCTGCAATACCAATAACGATGCCTTTGCCAATGATGAACAACGTGAGGCTTTTAAAAAGTATATTCAATCCGGCGGCGGGTTTGTCGGCATCCATTCCGCCTGCGGCTCGGAGCGGAACTGGCCCTGGTTTTGGGCTATGCTCGGCGGTAAATTTCTGCGCCACCCCTCTTTGCAGCCCTTTGCCATTAAACCTGTTGATAAACAAGATCCTGCATCCTGTTTTCTTCCCGATCCCTGGCAATGGGAAGATGAATGTTATTATATCGATCATCTGAATCCGGATATACACGTCCTGCTGGCAGTCGATTTGACGACTATCGACGACCCGGATCGGGCCACATATCCCGGCGTCACTTTTGGCGACCTGTTCCCCCTGGCCTGGCGCCATGAATACGACGGCGGCCGCCAATTCTATACCGCGCTCGGCCACAAAATTGAACACTATGCCGATGCCAATTTCTTAAAACACCTGCAGGCAGGTATCAACTGGGCTATTAGCAAAAACTAGCGGTTCATAACCCGCACTATGAAAGGATTAAAAATGAATACCAAAACAAAAGGCACTAGTCGGCGTGAATTCATAAAAACAACCCTGGGCACAGCAGGACTGCTCTCCTTTCCCGCAATCGTTCCCGCTTCGGTGTTTGGTAAAGATGCCCCCAGCAATAAAATCCAGGTTGCCCAGATAGGCTTTGGCCGCATAGCTATGAGCCACGATCTGCCGGAAACCATGGTCAGCGATGATGCACGGGTGATTGCCGTAGCGGACCTGGACAGTAACCGCCTGCAGCAAGGCAAACTCTATATCGAAAACTGGTATAAAATGCAAAAAAAAGCCGCTCCTTATATCGAGGTGAAAACATATTCCGATTACCGGGAAATGCTGCAAAACCCGGAAATCGATGCGGTCATCATCAGCACGCCGGATCACTGGCATGCGCAGCCGGCCATTGAAGCGGCCCTGGCCGGCAAAGATGTGTACCTGCAAAAACCGACTTCACTGACCATTACTGAAGGACGGCAATTGAGCAATGTTATCAATAAAACCGGGCGTATTCTGCAAATCGGCAGCCAGCAGCGTTCCATGCCACAATTCCGCATTGCCTGCGAACTGGTGCGCAACGGCCGTATCGGTAAACTGCATACCATTAAAATAGGCCTGCCGGGCGACCCCTCCGGCCCGGAAGAACCGGAAATGCCAATCCCGGCCAACCTCAATTACGAAATGTGGCTCGGTTCCACCCCGTATGTCTATTACACCGAAAACCGCGTTCATCCGCAAAACAGTTATGACCGACCAGGCTGGCTGCGCTGCGAACAGTTCGGCGCCGGCATGATCACCGGCTGGGGCGCGCATCACCTCGATACCGCCAACTGGGCAATGGGTACAGAATATACAGGGCCAATTGAAGTTGAAGCTACTGCCGAATTTCCCAAATCCGGTTTGTGGAATGTACATGGCCCGTTCAACGTTATTGCCAAATTTGCCAACGGCGTTACCATGCAGGTCAATGGTGAACTGCCCAATGGCGTGCGTTTTGAAGGCGACGAAGGCTGGATTTTTGTGACCCGCGGTAATTATAACGTAACCGCCACCGACCCGGTAAGCAAACAACAAACCGCCCAGGCGCTGGAAGCCGGCGACCCGAAAATTCTCACCTCGAAAATTGGCGAGCATGAAATCCATCTGCATGTCAGCGAGCAGCAACATTTGGACTGGCTGCACAGCATTAAAACCCGCAAGCCGCCGGTGGCCCCGGTAGAAGTCGGCCACCGCGCCTGCTCCAACTGCCTTGTCAGCCATATTGCCATGAAACTGGGCCGCAAGCTCTACTGGAATCCGCAACAGGAGCACTTTATAAACGATGATGAAGCAAACGCCATGCTGTCCCGCCCGCAGCGTTACCCCTGGGGGACGGATTATATAAAAGGATAGTGATTTAATCCAGTGGAGGCCGCCGGTGAGATCAAGCTGTAAAAAAGATCATTTTAAATTCAACGTTATCGGTTGTAACGGCTTGCGCAAAGGCGTCCTCCTCTTATACTCCGGCTTGTACTAAAAGTGGTTATACTACTGGACACTAATGTGGCGTACAGGCGCCCCGGTTATAACAACTGTCCCTTCCGGGCAACAGTCACTTCGGCAATTGCAGTAATTCCCGGTTTTTTCCATCATTTTTCAAAAATCACCCATACCATCAATTAAACATAAAATATTATTTTTATTATACTTGTTGATAATGGAAAAATTTTAAAAATGTTTTACATATTTGTAATTATGTGGAACAGTTTTTGTAAAGGATTAGCTGTAATTAAAAAAGGAATGTGTTTCAAAATGGATGGATTATACATAAAGACCCCGCAGACCCAGTTTGGTCCAATTAACAAGGCAGATGCGGAACGGCTAATTCGTGATGGTATTTCAACAGCACAGGACCTGGTGTGGAATATACGTGATAATACCTGGAAACAGCTGGGCTCATGTGAAGAGTTCCGTCCATATTTTGATGAACAAAAAAACAAAAAGAAAACCGCCAAAGTCGTTGCATTCGCAAGTGGTAAGGGTGGTGTTGGGAAAACGGCGTTAACCGCTTCGATGGCCATTGAGCTTGGCAAGATGGGCAAAAGAGTGGTTGTTGTTGATGCCGATTTTGGCGGTCCCGATTTACACGAATGGATGGGCGTCAGCCGGCCGTCGGTTACGCTCAATACATTCTTTACATACAGAAATGTTGATTTTAATCACCTGCTTTCAACCACACCTTATAAAGGTGTTAAACTGATCAGTGGTGAAGTGGGAAAAATTGAATACGCCAATCCGCGCTTTTTCAAACGTCAAAAATTCCTGCGTCAGCTCCATTCCCTGGACACCGACTTTGTGTTTGTCGATCTCAGTCCCGGGGTTGCTTTTTCAACGGTAGATATTTTCCTCGCCTGCGATGAAGGTATTGTTATCACGGTTCCTGAACCCACTTCTTTTATGGATGCCTTTAACTTTATTCGCAGTTGCCTGATCCGCAAACTGTTATTATACATGGATTTCAGCGAGTATACCATGAAGAAGCTCCGTGAGTTTGAAGACTGGGACTGGATTAAATACGATAAATCGTTGCTGGATATTTATGAAAAGATCATGCTCAAAGATCCCCGCGCCGCTTCGATCATGATTGCGGTTATTCAAAAATTCAAACCGCGAATTATCTCCAATATGGTCTATAATAAAGCCGAAGTGAGAGAAGCCAGCGCATTTAAACTGAAACTGAAACAATTGCTGCTGATCGATGCCATTTTTCTAGGCTATATCGAATTCAATCCCGATATGCGGCGTTATGCCAAAGAGAAAAGACCCTTTATTTTATCCATGCCGGAAGAAGCCGAAATTACTAAAGTACCGCAGATTAAAGTGGATTTCTCCCGCGATAAATAGTCTTTACACAGGGGGTTTTTTTCAGGTTCTTCAACTTTTCCCCACCCTTAAAATACCATTTTTATATTGGTAAAGTGCGGTATGGCTTTTTGTATTTTCACAAAATTATAAATTCCTATCATTTATTATAAACTGGCTGCTCAACCTGCCGATCGGCGTTGTTGTGGCAATTTTAAATTTATACTCTCCGTGATCATTATTAAATTTCCTGTAAAGTAATTTTCATCACACTCGGCTCTTTTTATCCGGTTATCCCGGAAATAACCGTTCCGGGTTTTTGTTATAATGAATATATAATACATACCGGTGTATGTATATAATGTTATTTTATTACCGGAATAGACTCTGCCTTATAGGGTTGCCGGTGTTGTTCTTTAAAAATTGCATTTTTGTGACCCAGGTCGTACTTTTTTTTGGCAATTATTCGTTTAATTACCTGGATATAACAAAACCGTATTCATGCCAGTCCCTGAATATTTGTAATATGAGACTGGAAAATTGTAATAAACAAGTGATTGGACACTATGAAAAAAATCTTTATCCTGATCCTGTTGCTGCCGGTGCTAAGCTGCGAAATTGACCATGGTCTCGGTACCATGGATTCGCGTATAACCGGTAAGATCATTTTCATCAATCCGGATAAAAAACCGGATTATGTTGAATCGGTGCGTATTGTCGCTGTAGCCAATTACCCGCCGGAATCGCTGGGCGACCTGGTGATTACCAACACCTCGGTGAACCTGAGCAAGGAGCAGCCCGAATATTATATTCCAGCGCCATTGGCGACCTATCACCTGGTTGGCGCTATTTTCAAAGAAAAAGGCCACAATTGGGACTATGGAAACCTGTTGAGTTATTATGGATTTGATCCGGTCAATTATAAAATTGACATCATTCCCATTGTATTATCAAAACAACATCCCATTGCGTACAACATTGACATTATTTGTGACTGGTCCCTGTTACCTGAAAAGAAAGAAAATTAACCGGTATGATAAAAAGAACTCTAATAATAATCCTTCTGGCACTTTTGCCGGCAATTAATCCGGCGCTGGCTAAAATAGCCGGTACTATACAAGGCCGGGTTTTCTCCGCAGAGGACAACGAGCCCCTAGCCGGCGCCAATGTGTTTATTGTCAATACCTTTATTGGCGGCAGCGCCGACGCCCAGGGTCATTTTATTATCACGGCGCCTCCCGGCAGTTATAGCCTCAAAGCCAGTTATATCGGCTTTAAATCTGCCGAGCAGTCCGTTACCGTAATAACCGACCGTACCATTGAGGTGGATTTCAAGTTAACCGCCACGCCGCTGCAATCGGAGCAGATCATTATCACCGGCTCGCGGCAGCCGGAAACGCTGTCGTCCGCAGCATCCAGCATTAATATTCTGGGTAGCGCCGATATCAAGCGGCGCAACAATTTCCGTATCGACGACGCCCTGCTCAGCGTCCCCGGTGTAACGATGGTCGGCGAAAATGTCAACATCCGCGGCGGCTCCGGTTATAACCGGCTCGGTGGCAGCCGCTCGCTGGTACTTCTTGATGGCGTGCCGATCCTCACCAGCGACCTGGGCGGCGCCAACTGGAATATTTTACCGGCCACCGAAATTGAGCACATCGAAGTGCTCAAAGGCGCGGCTTCATCTCTATATGGCTCCGGCGCATTGAGCGGCGTCATCAATGTGTTTACCAAGCTGCCGGGCAGCAAACCAGGGCTATCGGTTAAACAAACCTCCGGACTTTATGACGAGCCCTCCGTACCGGAATGGAAATGGACCGAAGACCGCTTGTATAATAATCGCACCGATGTCAGCTTTACCGATAGCTGGGGGCCGGTTGGCCTGCGCCTGGCGGTATCTAATCATCGTTCCACCGGCGACCGCGAAAACGGCTTTTTCGACCGCTGGTATTTTACCGGTAAAGCCAATTTTCAACTACCGGCACAGTCCACGCTGACCCTGTTCTCAACATATAGCCGTGAAGATCGTGAACTGTTTTTACAATGGATGGAACAGGATCACGCCCTGCAGGTGCCGCCCACAGAAAAAGGCAACCGCTATATAATGGATGGTTATGTGGGATATGCTGTTTACAATAAACTCTTTTCACCGGTACTATCGACCAAACTGCGCTTGTCCTATAACCAGCAGTTGGTAGGTATTCCGTTCAATATCCAGAATGCCTTTACCCCGGCGGTGGGGTTGAGCGGCGAACTGCAGGTGAATTGGAAACCGGCCGACACACACAGCCTGTCCCTGGGTATTGATTACAAGCATGACCAGGTCGAGTCCAAATACTATGGCACCCGCGAAGCCAATGGCATTTCTCCCTATATCCAGGAAATCTGGCAGGTTTCAAACCTGATCCAGGTAAATACCGGTTTGCGCTGGGATACCTACACCCTGGTCGGAGATTCAATAGAACACCAGCTGAATCCAAAAATCGGCGCCAGTTACCAACCCTGGTTCGGCACAATACTGCACTTCTCCGTCGGCAGGGGCTTTCGCGCCGCCACGGTTGTAGAACGTTTTATCGATGTGGGCTCCAAGGATTTCAAAGCCCTGCCCAACCCGGACCTGGAGCCGGAACGTTCCGTATTGTTCGACGCCGGGTTGCGTCAAGATATTGGCGAAAATGCCTATGCTGAATTGACATTGTTTTCCAGCACCTATAAAAATCTCATCGAACCGACGCTACGTTCCGATTTAACCGCCCTGTTTTTAAACTATGAAAAAGCTCGTATCCAGGGCATCGAAACCGAATTCCGCTGCAACCTGCTGAACGACCATGTGCGTCTGCAAGGTTCAGCCACCTGGATGGACCCTGTGGAAGTGGCTACCGGTGAACCCCTGTTGTACCGGCCGCGTTTTATGGCGTTTTTTTCGCCCTCGCTATCCTGGGGGGGGGTTATGCTGGAAACCGATTTCCGTTATATGAGCAAACTACGCAAAGTCGCGGTTTATCCATTGGATGAACGGGTGCCTACCAAAGTGTGGGATGTACGCCTGAATTACAAACGAGACCCCTATTCCGTACAATTTTATATTAAAAACGCTTTAAACTATAACTATACAGTATCTGAACGGGTGCTGGGTGAAATCCGCAATTTTGGTATCTCGCTCGGCGCTGATTTTTAACCAATAATGACGACTAATAAAAGGATGACAAATAATATGAAATGGAAAAATTTGCTCTGGCTGGCGTTTTTACTCTTGACGACCGGCGCCTTTCCACAAACCAAAACCCTGGACCGGCAATATGTGCCGATCATCCTCAGCAATAGCGTGCCGCCGATCTATAATATCAATATAAATGAATGGACTGCTTTCAGATACGACCGCTCATCCAAAACCTGGCATGGTGTTCCCTTCCAGGTCGATGAAGTCCGGGTAACCGGGCACTATCAGCGCGATGTTACCCAGATCTATCCGGAAATTGATCAAAACGATGAAATTGTCTTCATGCCCGAAGACCTTGGCGACCGGGCGCCGCAATCCGCCTGGGTCGATGTGACAGGTTCTGATAAAGTGGATCGTATTGAAGTGCAAATAACCGACCCCCTGGATACCGGCAAAACCGGCTGGCTGTACCTGTTTAAAAATGTCAACAATCCGCCCATCATTCCCGGATATTTTACTTATGGAAAACCGGCAACAACAACTTCGGCGGATACTTTGATAACGAATTCATACCGGCTGGTGCACAATGGCGTGGGCATGCCGGAAAAATTATCATTCAGCCCCGCTTTCAGCGGTGATTTTATCGACCGGCTTAAATTCCGCTTTTCGGGTAAACCGGCGCTGGGCAGCGCTTATAATATTACCGAAAATGGTCTCTATGCGCAAACTTCGCCGCTATCCACTTTTCCCGGCTCGGTTCGCTACTTTCGCGATGTTCGGGATCGGATAAAAATTCCCATCACCCTAGTTGGCGATAAAGACTTTAACCCGAACCTGCAATATTTCCCCTATTCCGTCAGCGGCCAGGTGAGCCTCGATATTACCGGCGGCTACATTTCACTAGCCGGTGTCAAGTTGATACGCTTGTCGGTTGATCTTGCCCCGGATGCTGCAGGAATGAACTTTTTCTCGGAAAAGAACAGCGCCGGCCAGCCGATTAACGGCAGTCCCGATACTCCGGACAAAACCATTACCGACCCGAACACCCTGAACTGGTTCATGGCTACAGGCCCCCAGGGAACTGTTGTAATGAATCTGAAACTTCCGGCCGTAGAAAATGCCACCACCCAGTTATATTACCGTGATAACAGCGCCGGGGGCAGCGCCGACGGCACTGACGATACCGGCGATAATCAGTCCTGGGGCGATATGGGTATCTATATCAGCACCACCGGCGACTATATATCGACCACCAAACTGGAAGTCGTGTTTACAATGTATTTCATTAACCAAAATTTCACCGCCAACGCTGCGGAAATGGGTGACAAGATCAGGGACTGGCAGGAGAACCCCTGTACTGTTAGCGCTGTTTTACAATCGTATGACGCCACCCGGATAAATAAGAAGACCTATAAACCAACTACATTTCAAATGTCCCAGCCCTATCCCAATCCGTTTCACCATCAAAGCGGTTCTTTGGCATTTTCATTTACCAGCGCCAAACAGCGCGACGATTATACGTTGACGATCTATAATATCCTTGGTCAGGAGATCAGGAGATATGCCAATATCTATGCGTTAAAAGACAGCAAGAGAATAGTATTTTGGGATGGCCGCAATTCCGGCGGCGTCCTGGTCATGCCGGGTACGTATTTCTATAAATTACAAAACTCGCGCGACTCGTTAACCGGCAAATTTATAATTATTCCGTAAAATTCTGTTGCATAGGAACAATTATTTAATATATATTGTTCTAGAACTTTACAGTGATTCATGATTTCAATCACACAGACCTATAACAGGAATGTGTATATTATAAACAAGATAATCTGACTGGTTATACTAAAAACAACAGAGAGGCAAAAAATGAAAAAATTCACCCCATATATACTGGCGCTTGCCGCGCTGTTTATCATCTCCCAATCTATTGCAAATGCCAGCACATTGCAGGAAGACCGCGAATATCAGCCGGCCGTTTTAACCGCGCAATCGCTGGGCAGCTTTCAGGGCTTGCCGGTGAACCAGATTTATGCCTATGCCTACAATGCCGGCAATGGAACCTGGTCCATGATCCCGTTTCAAATTGATGAAATGACCTATGGCCCTAATCCTCTGAGCGGCGTTGGTAAAGAAAAATGGTTCTACTTTACCGAAGTATGGGCATATATTGATTCAATTACCACCAAAACGCATAATGGCGTTTTTGACGACCATGATGAGCTGGTGTTTATGGTGCGCGATATGGGCGATCGGGCGCCGAATAACAAATCGACCTGGATCGACAATGAAGATTCAAAAAAGTACTCCCGCCTGGAAATTGCCCTGTATGATTCGAATTTAACTACAAAAAGAGCGTATGTTTACCTGTACCGCTCCGCTACATTGAGCAAAAACGATATACCCCGCCCCTATGAAATGTCGTTCAACGAAGCGACAAACACCGTATCCACCAAATACTATGATTTAACTTTCGGCAATCCCGGCATGGTCAGCGGTATTGCCATTAAAGCTCCCGGTGGCAGCGGCCTGGACATTCTCGACCGTTTGAAACTGCGCGCCAATGTGCTGTGGAGCACCGCTTTCGGGGTGCTGCCGGTCATGTTTGTGGAAGAAAGCTTGTACAGCGACAGTCTCTATTACACTAAAGACCCGATCGTGCGTTTTATCCGCCTGTTTGATTTCAGCTTTCAATCCGGTTCCATCAAATATAAAGACCATGCGTTCAATGTCGATACCAAATTCTATCCCTTTAACGGCACCATCCGCGGCGGCTCGGAATTATCAACCGATTCCCTGTCCGAGATCGAACCCGAACCAATGGATATAAAATTTATGGATTTGCGTTACTCGTGGGATTACAACGTCAATGCTTCCGGCATGAAATTTTATAATCCGTACAACAATGGCTTGGTGGTGGACGGAACCCCGGATAACATAACCACCACAATAGACAGACCTGCCGATAAAACTAAACGCATCCCGGTTTGGAACATGATCTCCGGCGATCAGGGTACGGTCTTTTCTTATGGTAAATTTTCCAATACTAAATTCACCACATTCAAGTTATATTACTGGGACAATAAAAACGGCGGCGCCGCCGACCAGAATATTTTTGTCGATCTGGCCAAAGACACCGGCGACGAAGTATCGTATGGCGACCATGGGGTCTTGATGCAGGCATCGATCAACGACACCCTGGAACTGCTGTTAAACTATACCCTGTATATGCTGCCGGAGAAAAATGTCGACAGAGCCTTTGCCGAACAAATGGCCGCTAATGTTGCTACAGGAATTGAACTGGCGACCCCGATCGTTTTAGGCGTCAATGACAATAACCAATCGCTGCCGACAGGGTTTACTTTATCGCAAAACTATCCCAACCCGTTCAATAATTCCACTCGCATCACTTTTGAACTGGAACGCGCCGGGGATATTTCCCTGCTTGTATATGATACGGCCGGCCGGCTGGTCAAAACCCTGGCTAAAGACAAGTTTGCCGCCGGGTTACATGACCTGCACTGGAACGGCACGGATAATAGCGGTCTGGAAGTTCCGTCAGGCATGTATTTCTACAAATTACAGGCCGGCCAGGAAACCATTGCCAAAAAACTGCTGCTGATAAGATAATAGTATAAAGACAATAAAACGAACTTGTACTCCGGGCGGAAAAACACCTTCGCCCGGTTTTTTCATAAAATTATCAAATAATTCTAAGGCCCTTACACACGTATTCTTTGCAAAGAGAGGAGCGGTGATATATGTTGAGGCGAATTTTTTCACATCCCCGAACCGGTTCCCCGGGATGGCGAATTGCGCTGCTAATTGCCTTGCCGGTGTTGTTCCTGCTGGCCTGTAGTAATGATCATGGCATTGCGCCCCTGCCCGGCGCCTTGCAGTTGCAACTGAAATTCTATAGCAAACAAATACCGGAAGGTACCCAGGGCGTTTATTTATTCGTGGCTCCTAAATTCCCGCCGCACGCTATCAATGAAATGTTCATGAGTCCCAACAGTTTGCCGCTCGGCAAGGATACAATTTATACAACCATGAATCTGCCTTATGGTCATTATGAAGCAATCGGTCTGTGGTGGTATAACAAAAAAACCATCTCCAACCTGGCCGATGCCTATAACCTTAAATCAGTCGCCACTCTCGACACTCAATACGTGTACCAGTTTGATATTACCAAAGAGGAACCGGTGCATAGTACGGATATGTGGGTGGACTTACGGCAGATGAACCGCGACGCTTTTATCGAAGGGACGATCACTTTTAACGGCCCCTTCCCGAAAGATACCTATGCCACTGCTATTGCCGCATACCATACCCGCATACCGACCGCCAAAATTGATTTCCTCGCCTTACTTGAATCCATGGATTTTTCCATCGGCGAAAATCCCTACCATTACAAATTACCGATCAAAAGCGCTAACCGGATTGTTTTCCTGGTGGTTTTCTGGCTTTCGGATACTGGCGGCCTGGATAATTTTCAAATGCTGGGTTATTATGAAGACCCGAAAAAACCGGGAGTGCCGGGGCAAATTAAACTCAAATCCGGCAAGACGGCTACAGGTATCGATATCCTGGCCGACTGGAATAACATCAAGTAATAATATCAAATCCCGCTGAAAGGTGACCCATGACTCTTTTAAATAAATTTGTCAGTTATTGCCTTTTCCTTGCACTCCTTGCCGGCTATGGAAACGCTTTTGCCGCGATCACCGGCGTTATCAGGGGTTCCGTTATCGATATAAAGACCAAAGAACCGCTGCAGGCGGTAAATATCGTTGTGCAGGGGACGGTGCGCGGCGCCAGCACGGATGGTAAAGGGCAATTTATCATTCAGAACATGCCTCCGGGCGTCTTTACCCTGCGGGCTTCGATGATCGGCTACCGCACCATTACTATTGCCGATGTTAAAGTCCAGCCGGATCGCGAAAGCGTAGCTAATTTCCTTTTGGAAGAAACCGTTCTCGAATACGATCCTATTGTGGTTCTGGCCGGAAAAATGCAGCAGCGTCTCGACCAGACCAGCGTTTCCATGTCGGTGGTAACATCAAAGGATATTGAGCGCCGCAACCCCACCAGTATTATCGAAGCGCTGGAAACCGCGCCGGGGGTGAACTTTATTGGCGACCAGATCAACATCCGCGGCTCGACCGGCTTTACCTTCGGCGCCGGCAACAAAACCCTGCTCTTGCTCGACGGCGTGCCGGTTTACGCCAGCGACACTGGCGCATTCAACTGGGATATGCTGCCGCCGCTGGATATTGAACAAATTGAAGTATTGAAAGGCGCAGGTTCAACCCTGTGGGGCTCCTCCGCCCTCGGCGGCGTCGTCAATATCATTACCAAAGACCCGTCGCCGGAAGGTGAACTGCTGTTTGCCTATTCCGCCGCGAAAAATGATAAACCCTATTATAGCGAATGGGAATGGACCGATCCCGACCGGCTGCATTACACCCGCGAAGATATGAGTTACAGTAAACGCCTCGGCAATATGGGGTTCCGGATTTCCGGCAGCCGCTTCTTTTCCACCGGTCATACCGAACTGGGAGACTTTAAAAAATATAATCTCACCGGCAAGGTCGATTACCGTTTCAAGAACGGCATCAAAGTAATGGCTTATACTGCCTATAGCAATATCAACAAAGGCTTTTTTCTGCAATGGAAAGGACAAAACGATCCGTACCAGGTGGATGTGACCAACCTTTCCAACCGCGGCAAAGTGAACCAGATCAGTATCTATACCAAAATCGCCATACCGCTTTCGGCGCGATTTGCCATTAATGCCCGCGCCTCACTGAACCGCTCTCTGCTGGGCAACCAGTTCGGTCGCGACGCCGATTTTAACCCGGCTTATGGTCAGGGTGGTGAAATTCAGGCGGACTGGATTCCCTATCCCGGTCATGTCATCACCTTTGGTACGCAATACCAGTCCGATAAAGGCAGCACTAAATATTTCGGCGAACATGAAGGTTTTTTCCTCGGCCCGTTTATTCAGGACGAATGGAAAGCCCGTGAGAACCTGCGCATCACTACCGGCGTAAGGTATGATCGTTACAAGCTGGTCAAAGGCGAAAAGGAAGACCTGTTCAGTCCGCGTTTTGGCATTAACTGGCAGCCCTGGCCCACTACCAGCCTGCGCGGTTCGGTGGGCAGCGGTTTCAGGGCGGCGACCATTATCGAACGCTTTCTTGAACTGTCGATCATGAACTTTAAAGTTCAAGCCAACCCGGATCTGAAATCAGAAAGCTCCTGGGCGTATGACCTGGGTGTGCGGCAATATATAAACCAGGACTGGAATGTCGATGTATCTTTCTTCCGTAACGATTATTGGGAGTTGATCGAAGCGCACCTTGACCTGATCCGCGGCCAGATCCAGTTCCGCAATATTCCCCGCGCCCGCATTCAGGGCATCGAGGCAACGACCAATTTCAGCTACCCGGTGTTCCTCTTCGGCGTTGACTGGACACCCGGCATTCAGGCCAGTATAACCTGGATGGATCATGAAGATCTGAAATACCATCAACCATTGACCTACAGACCTAATATATTGTCAACGATTAAAACATCGCTCAAGGCAAAAAACACCACTTTGCAGGTGGATTATCGTTACGCCAGTGAAATCGATGAAGTAAAAATCTACCCCATTAACGACCGCGTGCCGATGAAATTTGTCGATCTGCGGCTGGATTATGACTGGGGGCCGCTCACCGTACAGCTTGGCGTTATCAACCTGTTCCAGTATAATTACGCCCCGCGCGAAACCGACCTGATGCCTATGCGCACCTATACCGTAGGATTAAAAGGACGAATATAATACTCTATATTGGGAAAAAAGCCGATTATTTTAAAAATAACCGGCTTTTTTTTGGCAATCACCATGTCGGGTGGGTCTTGTTTCATCCAAAAGACATTCCGTTTACCACAAATTATAATTCAAAAAAAATCAGAATACAATAACGGGACAAGCCCCACCAGCCAATAAAAACAATTCATAATATTCTATTTTGAAATTTTGATTACGCTTCCTTTAACGCCTCTTCCCGTTCCACAAGCAATTTTTCTACATCATTTATATCATCCGGCGACAACGTCCAATCCGCGGCGTTGGTAAAATCGTCGAGTTGTTCAGGCCGGCGGGCGCCGACTATGGCCGCCGTCACTTCCGGGTTGCGCAGGGTCCAGGCTATTGCCAGTTCCTGGGTGGTTTTGCCATTGCGGGCGGCAATAGCGGATAATCCTTCCACCAGCCGCAGGTTGATACTTAATTCCGGTTCCTGAAAATGCGGGTCGCGCGAACGATGATCCGTTGCCGGTAAGGTGGCCGATCGCTCACGGGTAAACGCGCCGGTCAGCAAGCCCTTGAACATGGGACTGTAACCGACAATCCCGATATTATGACGTTTGCACCAGGGCAGAGTTTCCTTTTCAATCCCGCGTACCAGCATACTATAAGGTGGTTGCAACGACGCCACCGGGTGGATCTCTTCAATGCGCGCCAGTTGAGCAGCGTTAAAATTACACACTCCGCCGTAATGCACTTTGCCTTCGGCGACCAGTTCGGCAATGGCGCTCCAGCCTTCTTCTATATCTTCCTCCGGCATGGGCCAATGCAACTGGTAAAGATCGATCCGCTCTATTTGCAGGCGTCTCAGGCTGTCTTCACATTCTTTAATGATATTATCGCGCTTGAGATTATAATCAATCTCTTTATTTTTATTCCACACCCGCGCGCACTTGGTGGCAATATATGGTTTTTCCTGCATTCCTTTTAACGCCTTGCCCACCACGGTTTCACTGTGCCCCAGGCCATAAACGGCCGCCGTATCGATCCAGTTAATGCCCAAATCCAGCGCCCTGTGGATCGTAGCAATAGAAAGGTCATCATCCTGCGGGCCCCAGCCAAACTTCCAGTCCTCGCCGCCCATTGCCCAGGTGCCCAACCCAATACCGGTAAAATGAAATTCTGTCCATCCCAATTTGTTCTTTTTCATATTTTTCCCAAAGGTTTTACTTGCTTTTTCCTTAATCAATTAGTATAATTTATAATAACGTTTATTAAAAGCAATCAAATAATCATTAAAGATGATTAACCATGAAATCATGGGTAAAAGACATAGTCACTTTTTTCAGGTCATTGCACGAGTTCATCACGCATGACTTGTGGGCCCTGGATTTCAGCAAAGTATCACGCGCCCGGGCATTGTTTTACAAGCAATTGCTCATCATTTTCCTGGTAGGCCGGGGTTTTTTCAGCGACCGTCTGCTTATCCGCGCTTCCGCCCTGGTCTATGCCACATTACTATCAATAGTTCCGCTTCTGGCGGTGATGTTTTCCCTGCTCAAAGGCTTTGGCTATCATAATAAAATGGAACCGGCGCTGATAAAACTGATGGAGCCCCTGGGGCCGCAGGCGGTTCAGGCTATTGTCCCTCCTATCATCAGTTTTGTCGATAACATCAAGGTCGGGGCGCTGGGCTCGGTAGGTTTTTTATTGCTCTTTTTGTCGGTCTTGTCGATTGTTAACAATATTGAACGGGCCTTTAACGATGTGTGGAAAATCCGTAAAACCCGCAGTATCCACCGCCGCTTTACAGACTATGTCAGTGTTTTAATCGTCGGTCCGTTGCTGGTTTTTTTATTTATGGGTGTTTCCGCTTCGTTACAAAGCCTGGTCATTGTTCAGGCTATCAGTAAAATTCCCGGTATTCCGTTTTTGTATAATAAAACAGTGCCGTTTCTATTCACATGGGTTTTTTTCTTCTTTGTACTGAGCTTTGTTCCCAATACCAAAGTCAGATTCCGCTCGGCGTTGTGGGGTTCTGCGCTTTCGGCCGTTTTATGGGTTATGTCCAATTATTTCTTTGCTCATTTTATCGTCAGTTCGTATCAGTATGGCGCGCAAACGGCTATTTACGCCGGTTTTGCCACGTTGCCGCTTTTTTTATTGTGGATATATATTAGCTGGGCAATTATGCTGTTGGGTGTGGAAATTTCTTATGTGCATCAAAACAGCGATAAAATTTCCTGGGAACTGCGCGATACCAATTACAGTCACTTTTTAAAAGACAATGCCGCCCTTAAGCTCATGTTATTTTGCGGGGAAAGGTTTCACAAGGGAGAAAAAGCGCCGGTTATTTCTGAAATGATCGAGACCTTTGACCTGCCGCAGCCCTTGGTGCTCGATATTCTCAATTTGCTGGTAGATCAGGGATTGCTGTATATCATAGAAAGCGATCCGCCAGGATATGCCCCGGCTAAAAGCCTGGAAAACATTTCCGTTTTTGAAATCTATGATAAAACCGGTTCCTTTGGTATAAATCATATTCAGGATGAGGAACAGAACAAGCTCGGTTCAATTGCCGCTTCCATCCGGGAACAATTGCACAAAACCATGCACAAAACTTTCGCCGCGAAATCGCTGCTGGATTTACTGAATAAATCAGTTTAAAAAACATAAACAGGGGACTTTATGACCAGATCGTTATTATTGATTTTAGCGTTCCTGAGCCTTTTTACACCTGTTCAGTCGCAGATCATTCTCAGTGAGATCATGTTCAATGCGGCCGGCAATGAGCGGTATAACGAATTTATTGAAATTTTCAACAGTTCGGCCCAGACCGTCGATCTTTCCGGCTGGATGATCGGGGACAGCGACAAATACAGCCCTATCATTGCCCTCGACCAGGGTTTGCTTTTACAACCGGGGCAGTATGGCCTTATTCTGGTCCCAACCTACTTCACCGCTAGCAACCAGTATGCCGGCTTGATCCCCGCTTCTGCGTTGCTGCTGACCACAACCCTTTCCCAGCTTGGCGCAAATGGCCTGGCTAACGACAGGGCCGAAACAGTATACCTCTACCGGGCCGACAGCAGTGTGGCCGATTGCCGCCAATATCATATTCCCAATGACGATGGCATTTCCGATGAAAAAAGGCTGCTGACCGGCGGCAATGAGGATACAAACTGGGGGCATTCGCTGACTGTGAACGGCAGCCCCGGAGCGGTTAATAGCATTGCGCCTAAAGAATATGATGCGGCGCTGAATATCGATTCTTTACATATAACCCCCGGCGCCCCTGCCTGGGGAACGCCAATCACCATCGAAGCAACAATAGAAAATGCCGGTGTAAAAGAGCTAAATGATATCCGCATAATTGTTGCTATACGTTCGTTTGCCGATGCCGCTCTGCCTGCGGTTGTGGATAGCTGCGTTATCCACTATTTACCGCCGCAGCAATCGACCGGCATCAGTATGATAATGCACAATATCCCATCCGGGGCCGATTCCCTGACTATACGGGTTGTACAGGCCCAGGATCAGGAGCCGGCTAATAATTTTTACGCCGGGGAACTGGTTTGTGGTTATCCCGAACTGGCGCTGGTAATCAATGAAGTTATGTTTGCGCCCCTCTCCGGCTTGAGTGATTGGGTAGAGCTGTTCAATCCCGGTTTTAAACCGGTAACCATAAAAGACTGGCAGATAAAGAACGAGCACTCTGCGCGGATTGCGCTTACAGATTCGCTTATAATAATACCACCCCGGTACTATGTCGTTATTGCTCAAGATTCGACAATTTTTAAAGTCATCAGTTCTCCGGCGCCGGTTGTAATCTGTAATAAATTTCCATCCCTGGGCAACGATACCGATTCGCTGGCAGTATTTGACGGCGCGGGAATGATCATCGACCGGCTTTCATGGACTAGTGGCGCTGAAAATAAAAGGGGCATCTCCCTGGAACGGGTCAACCCGGATAATCCCTCAAATTATAAAAACAACTGGACTTGTTGCCTGGCAGGGGACGGGCACACCGCCGGGCAGGTCAACAGCGTTTACAGTAAAAACCTGCCGGCAGCAACGCGGCTGCTCATTTCTCCCGATCCGTTTTCTCCGGATAACAACGGCCACGACGACCAGGCGGCCATACAGTATACCCTGCCGGAGTTCACAACTGTGATCAATATCCGGATATTTGACGTCAAAGGCCGGCAAGTGCGGTTTTTACAGAACAATCAACCCGCTGCCGCCACAGGAACGGTTTTTTGGGATGGCCGCGATGATGAAGGGTTATGCTGTCGGGTGGGTATTTATATCATTATGCTGGAAGCCAGGAATTCCCGCGATGAATGGCTCGAAAAAGTTTATGGGACGCTGGTTCTGGCAAAAAACCTTTAATGCTGTTACTGGTTTTCACCCTGTTCTTGTTTTTTCTCTTTGGCTAATTCAAGCTCTTCCAGTTTCTCAAGTTCTTTTTCCAGGTCTTTTAAAAAAGAATCCGCTAGCACATTTTGCGGCATAAACTGATGCGACGAATCGAGAACGCCGGATAAAATAAGGGTTTTGCCCACATCTTCCAAATGCTGACTGAGCTGGGGAATTTGTCGCAAGGTAAATTTCAAACTTACTAACGGATCTTCACCAGGCGGTGGCGGTGGAATATGACGCCAGATGAGCCGTTGCTGCCGTTCCAGCTTTTCGATTTGCTTTTGCAAATCTTCATCGCTTTCAAAATTCAGCTTTTTTTTCAGATTGACATCCAGAGCAACAGTAATGCCGCTATCGGCCTGAAAGACAACCTGGCGGCGCAAGTGCTTCAGGGTAGAATCTTTTTGCCAGAGATTTTGCATTTCCCAATGCAGATCTTTCATTTCCTGCAACTGGCTGGCAAGGGCATTTTTCTTCTTTTCATCCCATTTGTATTGCGGTGGTGGTCCCCACTTGAACCGATCCCGCTTAAATACTTTATTAAAAACCGGCGGTACAGGTTGCGTTGGCCGCTCGGTTTTGACGCTGCGTTGCGGTTTTTCATCCAATTCAAAGATCTGTATCACTTCTTCGGGAGGTAATAGTGTGTCCTGTACCGTTAAATTCAAAATATCTGCGGCAACTTGTTCAATTTCTTCCGGGGCGACCTGGTTTCTATCCGCCTTGACCATAAAATCATCGATCTTTTGCCGTAATACTTCTTTTTGCTCGCTCTCGGGTACCATCGCCAGCAGATCATCGCCAAACATTTGCAATGAGGAACTGAGAATATTATCTTTAACTTGTTGATCCTTGACCATTATGAAAAAAATGGCTGCCGAGAGGATCAACACCAGAAAACCGACCAGAATATTTTTTATTACCTTCATAATACACTCCAAACAATAAACGGAGAAAACCGGCGCTGAAATAAAAATAACCTGTTACCGGTTTATTTAGGAACAATCAGCCTGAGCGCCTGCGGCTGAATGGAAATATGTAAATGTGTGCCTGCATCCACCGGCTCGCCGTCATAGTGAAAGGGACCCGGCTTTTCGCGGATGATTTGCACCGATTTGACCCGGTACCGCTCATACTTGCGGATTTTATCAATTTTACCGGTAAAAATTTTTGGCAAATGAAAAAGCGCATAACCTAATTTTACCCGGTGTAATACACAGACATCGAGATAGCCGTCGTCCGGATGGGCGTCCGGGGCAATAATGGCACCCACACCCCATTGCCGCTGGTTGGCAATGGTTACCAGCAATGCCGGGATTGCAACTTGCTTGCCGTCGAATTTCAAAATGAACACTTCCGGTTTGTAAAAGAGAAATTCCCTAAAGCCGATATAAAAATAAGGCAATGGTCCGCGGATATTGCCTTCGTCGAATATCTTGCCAACTACCGCATCGAATCCCATCCCGGTGACGATGAAAAAGGTGCGGTCTTCAATTTTCCCGGCGTCGATGGTTCTTACCCGGCCATTCACTAGCAGGCGTGTGGCGCGGTTGATCGACAACGGTATGTTCATATTGCGCGCCAGGCCATTGCCGGAGCCAATCGGTATTATGCCGGCGGTCGTATCGGTATACAACAGGGCGGTGGCGACTTCATTTACTGTGCCGTCGCCGCCAACAGCCACAACTGCGTCATAACCGTTTTGCGAGGCTGCTTTAGCCATCTCGTGCGCATGCCCGCGGTAGCGGGTTTCCTCAAAATCGTATTCAAATGGGGCTTTATTCAAAGAACTGGTAATTAACTTCCGGATGATCAGCGGACTGCGAATAAGACCGGATGTGGGATTATGTATGAATTTTACTCGCCTTAATTCCAAATTCTGTTTTTCCAGGTTTTCACTTTAAATCAACAAGGTTAATTATCATATCTTCAAAACGGATTATTGTGGATAACCTCAATCCATTTAATGCTAGGGATGGGCTATCCAACATGACGCCAAACAGTACAAAATATAATATAAAAGGTTACGGGAAAAAACCAAAACAATTATGCTCTTTTACGCGCCAAAAAGATAGCTGTTCCACTAAAATAATTATATGGCGCTTTTTCAAAACTACCCAAAACCTGGATGACCTCAAAACCAGCCAGCTTTAACAACAATTCCATTTCATAACGGAATACATAACGGTATTTCATTTTACAGATTTTATCTTTTTTCCCGTCCTGCCGGTAGGTGTTTTGAATGGCCAGGACCTGTATTGCCGGGTTGTGTTCAATATGACAGGATATGGAAACGCCGGCTTCCGGGTCTGCCAGTTCATCCTGATTTATCTCATCATCCCAGGCAGAGTTTTCAATAACATGATATAACGGCACAAACACATCGATTGCCAAAACCCCGCTGGGGGTTAAATGGTCATAAATACATTGTAGTGTTTGCAGCTGTTCTTCCTGGGTTTGATTGTGCAAAAAAGCCCGAAACGGCACAATACACAAGGGGAAACGTTCTTCAAGTGAGAAACTGCGCATATCTCCCAGGACTAGCTTGATGCTGTTCTGTTCATTATCCGGTAAAGTGGAAATATTTTGGGCCGCCTGTTTTAGCATGGGCATAGAATTATCCATGCCGACCACCTCATACCCTGCTTCCGCCAGTAACATGGAAATCCGCCCGGTGCCGGCGCCAATTTCCAGTACCGGTGCTCCATATTGTTGCGCCAATGATAAATAAAAATCGAGATCATCCTCTTTATGACCATATTCCAGGTCATAAAATGCTGCAAACTTGTCGTACATGGCTGTCATAGCAACTCTCAATAAAAAATTCACAAATCGGTTTCAGCTAAAAATAAAAATGACCGCTGCCATGTTCACAGCAGCGGTCATCACAATTCTCTGTGAATAAAACTTATATTTCCATGATATCTTTTTCTTTGGCATTTACCAGGTCATCAATTTTCTTGATAAAATCATCGGTCAGTTTCTGGGTTTCATCCTGGGCTTTGTGCAAACTGTCTTCCGAAATCTGGTGGTCTTTTTCCAACTTTTTCAGCTTTTCATTAGCGTCACGGCGAATATTTCGAACGGCTATTTTACTATCCTCACCGGCTTTTTTTGCCAGTTTAACCAGGGAATGGCGGCGTTCTTCAGTCAATTGCGGAATTGGTACCCGAACAACAATACCATCGTTGGTCGGATTTAGACCGAGATCGGACTTTAAAATTGCTTTTTCAATTTCTCCCAGCATTTTTTTATCCCAGGGCTGCACGACTATCAGCCGGGGTTCCGGGGCGCTGACATTGGCGACCTGCCTGATGGGCATTTTACTGCCGTAATATTCCACCGAGATGGTATCCAGCAATGCCGGGGAGGCCTTGCCGGTGCGCAATTTGGCAAATTCAACTTTTAAACTTTCCAGCGCCTGTTCCATACGCTTTTTAGCGTCATTTTTGGTTTCTTCAATCATATCATTCACCAATTACTTTGGTTCCAATATTTTTACCTAAAATGATTTGCTTTAAATTTTCCGGTTCTTTTAATTTGAACACGATTATGGGTAAATTATTTTCCATACACAATGTCACTGCGGTCGTATCCATCACTTTGAGACGTTTTTCCACAACCTGCATATAGGTTAATTTATCAAATCTTACCGCATCGGGATAAATTTGCGGATCTTTATCGTAAACGCCGTCGACCTGGGTTCCTTTGAAAATTGCGTCGGCTTCAATTTCTATGGCGCGTAGCGCTGCAGCGGTATCGGTAGTAAAATAGGGATTGCCGGTACCGGCGCCGAAAATGACCACTTTGTTATTTTCCAGGTGTGCAATAGCTCGCCGCCGGATAAAAGGTTCGGCCAGTTCTTCCATTTTTATAGCGGTCATAACCCGTGTGGGCACGTTATATCTTTCCAGGTAATCCTGCAGGGCGAGTGAGTTAATCACAGTGGCAAGCATGCCCATATAATCCGCCGTTACCCTGTCCATGCCGCGGGCGCTGGCCGACAAACCGCGAAAGATATTACCGCCGCCGACAATTATACCAACCTGCACACCCATATTGTAAATTTCACTGATCTCCTGGCTGATTTTGTCAACTGTTTCAGGATCAATCCCCAGTTTTTTGGTATCACCCATCAAAGCTTCGCCGCTCAATTTCAGCAGGACGCGTTTGTACACAGGTTTTATGCCGGTTTTCGCTTTCTTTTCCAAAATTACCTTAACATTTATACCCTATAACAAAAGAGCAAAAGTATTTACTTTTGCTCTCGAAATTTATTCGCCTAACTGAAAACGGATGAACCGTTTTATGACGATATTTTCACCTAACTTGGCAATTAACTGATGTAATAAATCCTTAATGGTAATATCAGGATTTTTGACAAAAGCCTGTTCAAGCAGGCAGTTTTCCTGGTAAAACTTGTCCAGCTTGCCGCTGACCATTCTTTCAATAACATTTTCCGGCTTGCCTTGTTCACGTGCCTGGGCGCGATATATTTCCAGTTCTTTATTTATCAAGTCCTGGGATACTTCTTCGCGGTCTACTACCAGCGGTTTAGCCGCGGCAATATGCATGGCAACATCTTTACAAAATGTCTGAAAATCATCGGTGCGGGCTACAAAATCGGTCTCGCAATTTATTTCAACCAACACACCCAGGCGGCTGCCGGGGTGGATATAATGCTGAATGAGCCCTTCCTGGGTCGATCTGCCAGCTTTCTTTTCAACTTTCTGGAGGCCTTTTTTGCGTAAAAAATCGATAGCCTCATCCATATTTCCATTTGCTTCTTCCAGGGCCTTTTTGCAGTCCATCATACCGGCGCCGGTTTTTTCACGTAATGTTTTCACATCCGAAGCTGAAATGGCCATTTCTGTCTCCTTAATCTATTTTCATCTGCAATCCGGTGCAGGAATCGGGTTATGTGAATTTTTTATCTATTTGTAGACTCTTACTGAATTCTGCGGTTGCCGAAAATGCAACCGTTCATAACTCACAACACCGGATGCTGATAATTATCATTCCGTTAATTATTCTTCATCATCTTCTATTTTAATCGCCAGAGCCGGTTCTTCTTCCGTATCGGCTTCTTCCGCCATTTGTTTTGCTACCTGGTTGGCTTTGCCTTCAATAATAGCTTCGACGAATGTATGGGTTACCAGGTTAATGGCTTTGAACGCATCATCATTACAGGGAATCGGGTAATCGATTAAATCGGGGTCCGAATTGGTATCCATTAGTGCAAAAACCGGAATTCCCAGCCGGATAGCTTCCTGGAGGGCGATCATTTCTTTTTTAGCATCGACAAGGAAAAGAGCCGAGGGTAAATGGTTCATATCACGAATGCCACCCAACACCTGGTTGAGTTTTTCCTTTTCGCGTTCTATTGTCAAAATTTCTTTTTTGCTGAGTTTATCATAAGTGCCGTCGGTGGCCTTTTTTTCAAGATTTTTCAATCTTTTAACACTCTTTTTTATCGTAATAAAATTGGTCAGAGTGCCGCCCAGCCAGCGTTCAGTAACATAAGGCATACCGCATCGTTCGGCTTCGATTTTGATAATATCTTTGGCTTGTTTTTTGGTTCCTACCATCAGAACTGAACCGGCTTCGTTGCGCACAATGTCGGTTATTGCCTGGCAGGCATTTTGGAGAAGGACCAGGGTTTTGTTTAAATCGATAATGTGGATGCCATTTCTTTCCATAAAAATGTATTCTTTCATTTTCGGATTCCATCTGCGGGTGAGATGGCCGAAATGACAACCTGCTAACAATAAATCCTGAATTGTTACTTTGGGCATTTTTCTACCTCATTTTGGGGTTAATCCGCCATTCTCCGCAAAGAACCAAAAGGCACCCCTGTCTGGAGAATGTGAGTATTTTTGTTAATTGTAAAGATTAACGTTTGGAGAACTGGAACCGTTTTCTGGCGCCGGCCTGGCCGTATTTCTTACGTTCAACCATACGGGGATCGCGGGTCAAAAAGCCGTTTTGACGCAGCATTGGGCGTAATTCTTCATTTGATTTTACCAGAGCGCGGGCAATTCCCAACAAAATGGCGCCCGATTGTCCGGTTAAACCACCGCCGCTAACAAAAGCTTTAATATCATATTTACCGATATTGTTGGTAACAACCAGTGGTTGTTCAACGATCATTTTCAGGGTATCACGCTTAACATAGTCAAACAATTCTTTATTATTGACTTCAATTTTTCCGTTACCCGGTTTTAAATATACTCGCGCAACAGCATTTTTACGACGCCCGGTTGCGTAGTAATAATTTTCCTTCAATTCTTTTCTCCTTTATTCCTGGCTTGATAAAAGATTTACTTAAACATGCAACGGTTCAGGGGTCTGGGCCTGGTGCGGATGCTCGCCTGCTGTATATATTTTCAGCTTTTTCAGCAGCTTGCGTCCCAAACGATTATGCGGCAACATCCCTTTTACAGCTTCCCGTAAAATCTCTTCCGGTTTCGTCTGCATTACCACATTGTAAGTGGCGGACTTCAGACCACCCGGATAGCCGGAAAATCTCCAGTATAATTTCTGTTCCGCTTTTTTTCCCGTTATACGAATCTTGTCGGCATTAACGACAACAATATAATCGCCTACATCAGCATGCGGCGCCCATATCGGCTTTTGCTTGCCGCGCAATACCTGCGCTATTTTACTGGCAAGGCGTCCCAGGATCAAACCTTCGGCATCAACAATATACCATTTCTGGTCAATATCCTTGGGTGTTGGTGAATATGTTTTCAAGGCTAAAATCTCCCATTTTAATAATGTCATAGAATGTAAATTTATAAAAAAAAATATTAATATGCAAGAATTTTGTATATCATCAGGGCTTTTTTATTTTTTTTTCTCCGCATCGCTCATCCAATATAAACTGCGGTTAATTACACAGGTGGCTTGGCCGGTCAGGGTTTGCCCGGCAAATGCGGTATTGTTTGATTTTGAATAAAACTTGTCGATTTCAACAGTAAAACTGCAGGACGGATCAAACACAGTTAAATTTGCAGCAGCGCCTTCTTTGATGACAGGAATATCTAAATTCAATACTTTACGCGGCCCGATACTCAATAGTGAAATAGCTTTCTCTAACGGTATTGTGCCTTTTTTTACCAGATGAGTATTGACCAGCGGCAACAGCGTTTCCAGCCCGATCATCCCAAACGGCGCCTCGGCAAATTCTACATCCTTTTCTTCGATGGAATAGGGGGAATGATCGGAAACCAGCGCGTCGATTGTGCCATCAATTAATCCCTCCAGCAAGGCGTCGCGGTCATCCGGCTGACGCAAGGGGGGATTGATTTTCAGGTTGGTATCGAACGTTGTCATTGCCTCGTCGGTCAGGAACAAATGATACGGTGTAACTTCACAGGTAATTTTCAAACCTTCCTGTTTGGCGCTCCGGATCAATTCCACACTGCGCCGGGTACTGATATGTGCAAAATGAATCCGCCCGTCGGTGAGCCGGGCCAGGGCAATATCCCTGGCGATCATCACTTCTTCCGCCGCTCCCGGGATCGGCATTAAACCGAGGCGGGTGGAAACAATACTTTCATTTATTTGTCCTTTGGCGGACAAATGCAGATCCTCGCAGTGGGCAATGATCGGTAAATTATACATGCCGGCATATTCCAGCGCCCGCCGCATTACAGCCGAGTTCACTACCGGGCCTTCATCGTCCGAAAAGGCAACTGCACCGGCGCGTTGCAATTCCGCCATTTCTGTCAGTTCGGCTCCGGCGCGCTTTTTAGTCAACGCCGCAATCGGATGGACATTAACCAGTTCCTGTTCGGCACGTTTTTTTACAAATCGAACCACTTCCTGTTTATCGCAGGCAGGATCAGTATCGGGCATGGCACAAATTTCGGTCAAACCGCCCGCCATTGCCGCGGCACAGCCGCTGGTAATGGTTTCCTGATCCTCCCGTCCCGGCTCACGTAAATGAACATGCATATCAATCAAACCCGGTAAAATCAATTGTCCGGGAACCTCGATTATTTTACCCTGAAATTCGGAAGTTGCGATTACACCGATTTTATCGATCTTGCCATTTACAACAACCAGGTCGGCCGGGGTTTGCTCGCCGGTTGTCGGATTCAAAATTTTACCGCCCCTGAGTAAAAGTTTGGTCGCTTTTTCACTCACACAAATACCCTTTTTTTTATACTGATGCTTCCACACCGCTCAACAGCAGTAACACCGCCATTCTAACCGCCACTCCATTGGTTACCTGCTGTAAAATTAAAGAATGCTCCGAATCTGCAACGTCACTATCCAGTTCAACACCCCGGTTAATTGGACCCGGATGCATTATTGTAATATCTTTTTTTGCTCGCTCTAATCGTTCTCTGGTAATACCAAATTCCGTATGGTATTCCCGAATTGACGGGAACAACCCTGCATCCTGACGCTCAAGTTGAATACGTAAAACATTAAGGGCGTCGGCCCATTCTATGGCTTCATTTACATTATATGTAACTTGTACGCCCAGTTTTTCTATATCCCTGGGAATCAATGTTTTCGGGCCGCAAACCATCACCTGAGCGCCCATGGTCAGCAAACCAAAAATGTTGGAAGTTGCCACGCGGCCATGAGTAATGTCGCCGACAATCGCAACTTTTAATCCCTCCAGGGAACCGAATTTTTCCCGCAGCGACATCATATCCAGCAACGCCTGGGTGGGATGTTCATGCATGCCATCGCCGGCATTGATTATTGCGGCATCCACGCATTTGGTTAAAAACAAGGGCACTCCCGCCGCCGCATGGCGCACGACAACCATGTCGATATTCATGGCTTCAATATTACGAATCGTATCGCGCAGGGTTTCGCCTTTTTTAACGGAACTGGTAGAACTTGAAAAATTGACGGAATCGGCGGACAGTCGCTTTTCGGCCAGTTCAAAGGATATCCGGGTGCGGGTGGAATTTTCGTAAAACAAGTTCACTACAGTTTTGCCGCGCAGGGTTGGCACTTTGGGAATTTCCCGGCTTAGGATTTCTTTAAATGATACAGCCGTATCCAGTATCAAAGTTATATCCTCTCTGGAAACTCCCTCCAGCCCCAGCAAATGTTTGATTGATAACGACATTATTCCTCCTCCCTGGGGGCTTCAACAAGGTACACACAATCTTCGCCATCAACTTCTTTTAACCTGACCTGTATTTCTTCGCCTACCGAGGTCTTGATCGCTTTGCCCACATAATCTGCACTGATTGGCAATTCGCGGTGCCCACGATCAACCAGCACAGCGAGTTGAATGCTGGACGGACGGCCAAAATCCATCAGGGCATCCAGGGCGGCGCGGGAAGTTCTGCCGGTATAGAGCACATCATCGACCAGAATCACATCCACATTATTGATCAGAAAAGGAATATTGGTCACCTGAACTTGTGGCTGCTTTAACCGCTTGCGAAAATCATCGCGGTACAGAGTAATATCCAACAATCCCAGGGGCACATTTTTGTTTTCCAGGGCGTTAATTTTTTGCACCAGCCGCTCGGCCAAAGTTGCGCCCCGGGTCCTCACACCAACCACCACCAAATGGTCAACACCCTTGTTGCGTTCAATGATCTCCACAGCAAGCCTGGTCAGGGTTCGCTGCAATCCCTCGGCGTCGATAATAATGTCTTTTATTTTTGCTTGCATATTATTACTTTATAGTTAGGATGATTGTTCCTGATGTGGAACTGACCGGTTTGCAAAAAAATACCTTCAGGAAAGCTTCGAGAAGGCATAAGAAACCGGTTTGGCTAATCTATATAATATCATAAAGAAACTTTATATTTGCAAGTTGTTTTTTTTAGAAATTCAAATTCATAAACCTGTTTACCTGAAAGGATAGCCAATGCCTCCTTACGCCAAAAAATTCAATCCCGGTGAAGTCATCTTGATCTATTTTCAAGAAAAACCCACAGTGTTTGCCAGAATTGAGGATATTCGTCCGGATAGAAAAAAAGGCTGGTGGCAATTGACCTTTCTACCGCTTGCTTTGCCTCTGCAGTTAATTACCTGGACGCTCGATGATGACCAGGTACGGGGCGCTGCATTTACCATGCAACAGGAACCTATCCGGTTGGAACGTGTTGATTCGCCGCGGCCGACGATTGACACCGATTCGCCGGACACTCCCGGCGACCCTGCAAAAAAAACCGGCGGGCGTATTGTCTCAATGTTTGACGAGCAGTAAACTCACCGTGGGAAAACCAGATCATTTCCTTCATTTGCCCACCTGGAGCGTACTGTGATTGAATCGGGATACATATAAATCCTGTCCGCCGGTTTGTACGGCCAGGCTTCGCCATAACTATAAGCTTTATTCCCGTCATCATCCCGGAATATTATGATTTTATATAGTCCGGGTAAAATCCCTTTAAATAAATACTCTCCCTCGCCTTTTATCCACTTTTCATAATTAATGCCTTTTTCGGCAATGGCTTGTAAATAAAAAGCCCCGGTTCCGGCGCTATCCGCATCGCTAACCGAGCCTGAAAGTTCCGAAAGCGTATCAGGATTCACGGTTGTAAAACGTTTGACGAACAAAGTATCGGCGTACTGGTTGCCGAAATGATCAACCAGAGAATCGACCGGGAACTGTGCCAGGTACAGAGTTTCAACCGCCAGCGGGTCTTGCGGTATAAATGTAAAATGAGCGCCGTTATGCCAGGTAAAGGCGCCTTTAACCGTATTGCCAACCGTATCCTGCAGGGAAAAAAACTTTTCCACAGATTTTTTATCCAGCGTTTCAGTAAAAAACATATCGAGCCTGGTATTGGTTAAAATATTTACAGCGCTGTCGGCCGGCAGCATAGTCATAAATGCCGGGCCCAGGGTGTCGGGGCGGGCGCTGCCTTTAAAGGCGATATGCAGCGTGTCGGCGGCGAGCCGGTGACCGGTCAGGTCTTGTCCATAATGGACAAACACAAAATATAACGAATCGGCAAGTTGTTTTTCTGTGGTTAAATATACCAGGGAGGGGTTTAGAATATTATGAAAAGCATCAATTATCGCCAGGGTATCACTATGAGTGCAGAGCACGTAATTGGCTGGGCGCTCCAGGCTGTCCGGCGCCATCTTTTCTGAAAAACGAAGTTCCACATGATGCTGGTCGAGGGCCGACGCCGTACGCAGCTCAGGCGCCGTCGTATCGCGCAAGGCTATTTTAAAATTCACATTAGCTTCGGTAGAATTCTCTGGCGTTAAAAATAAATCACGGGCGGCAACCCCCAGTAAATCATATTCGGCGTCATAATGGTTATTCATGTCACGGTCATTTACGGCCAGCAAGCGATAATTGCCCCAGGCCAGGTGCGACAATTCATAATCACCATCGCTGCCCACCTGGGTAATGTACAAGGGAAAATTTTGCGCCGGGTTGGGGTCCGGGGTTTCCTTTAAATCATAGGCCCAAATCTGGGTTCCCTGCACCGGAGAATCACTATATACAAAACCTTTTACTAAAGCTATATCAAGCACCGCCCCGGTGGAAAAAGCGAGCGTATGTGACGCCTTCATAGCATTGTTGCGGCGATCTTTGGTGCCGGTGCCAATGGTAATAATATAGGTGCGGTTTAACGCCAGGGGCTCGTTAAACTCAATTTTTAGTTTTTTACCCTTCCACTTGTATTTAATTTTTTCTCCAGGGAAAGGTGTTATAAAGATCGCCTCTTCGCAGGTATTGTGATCGACTAGTTCACTAAAGACTAATTCTATTTTAGTGTCTACAGAAACATTCGTAGAATCAGTAGCCGGGATTGTGCTGACAATATATGGAGGTCGTTTATCCACCGGGCCGCCCGGCGGATACCCCTGCTTGGCGCAGGTAATAAGTAAAATACCCGCCCAAATCAAAAACACAAGTTTAATATGCCTCATAGTCCTCAAAAATTTTTTTATAAAATTATATATTAATATCACCAATAACAAGAAATTTTTAAATAATTTGAAATTGTTACAGAGTGAAACAGTTATGCCGGTTAAAACAAGCGGACATTATATCTGCAAAAACCAGAAAATCGGCTTGCCGTAACATCATAAAATACAAGCTGCTGTAAACAACAAATAGTTCCATGCCCCTGAATTTTTTACCGGCTTGCGGTGTGATTTTTGCTATAGTTTTTTAAATATTATATAAATACAGGATTATTATGAAAAATACTCTATTTAAAAGTGCAATTCTGCTTCTGCATACCCTGTTTGTTTCTTTTTCTGTTGCCAACGAAGGTTCAGTCCATATTACCTGGGACCCGGTAACGGTTGACATTAATGGAAATGCCGAAGAAATAATTTATTACTATATATATTGCGACGATTCTCCCTATATCGAACCGCTAAAAGAGCTGTTAGTGGGAGCAACGGCTGATAATAATTTTTATTACACCGATGACAGGTTGTTAAATCCCGAAATTCAATTACATTTTCTAGTTACTGCTGTGGATGTTTTTGGCAATGAATCGGGTTTTGTGCCGGACAATACCTTGCCGGTGAAACTGACCGATTATAATCTTGAAGAAGAAAATGGCGCTGTGGTAATCAGCTGGACAACACAAAGCGAAAAAGATATCCTTGGTTATAATATATTCAAAGCCACCGACAAGAATAGCGACTGGAAAAAAATGAATCCGACTCTTATTAAAAGCGCCGGCGGGGCGACCGTTAAAACTGAATACAGTTACAGGGATAGTACCGCGGTTCCCCTGCAAACCTTGTATTACAAGCTGGAATCAGTAGAGATTGACGGTCAATCGACCATGCACGAGATGAAAAGTATTTATGTAACTACCGGCAAGCCGGATAAATATACAATAACCCAAAATTATCCAAATCCCTTTAATCCACAGACAACTATTGATTACGCAGTACCTGAAGGCTGTCGGGTTCAGGTTATTATTTACAATACCCGCGGAGAAAAAGTTCAACAGCTGGCAGATCACTTTCACCCAGCCGGAATATATTCAATTAAATGGGATGGCCGTAATTATTATGGCGCCAAAGTATCATCTGGGGTTTATTTCTATAAAATTATTACCCAGGATTTTACTGAAATTAAAAAAATGATCCTGGCAAAATAACCAGACAGAAAAATTCACTTTTAGAAATCATCGTCCAATCACCAAACATAATGATAGCTCGGTTCTATCATTGTGTTAATTGGCAGTTTTATTGTAATTATTGGAAAAAGCAGATAAAAACCTTGCATTTAAATTTTTCCTGATGTATCATATAAATTCAAAATTTTTAAAAAATAATCTGAAAATTCATGAGTTATCGCTTTAAAAAATATCTTCGCAACAGCCAGGCGGCCAGTAATAAAAGAGGTGAGTCGTTGTATCGCCGGAAACGAGTCACTTTATTGAAAACCGACCGGCATGGGTTTATTGCACAAGTAAAAGACGGCTTGACTTTTACAGTTCATGCGGAGACAAACAATGATGAATTGTTGGCTAGCTGTTCCTGCGAAAGCTGGTCAAAATGTGAACATATTGTCGCCGCTCACCTGGCCTGGGAAAACTGGCTCAATACCAATAAAGACAATGACAATCAACCGAAACACCCGGAATGGAAAAGCTTTTTTTCAAAAATTCTGGAACAGACAGACAACTCTATTCTCCGCCAGCAAAAAGGCAGTCAGCAATGGAAACTGGTATACATTTTAAAATTTGCCCATAATTGCTGGTTCCTTTCTGTACAAAAAGCTTACATTAAAAAGGACGGCATTCTGGGCCGTGTTACCAATATCGGCGCTTTTGATCCGCAATCAAAAGAAATGCTCTTTTCAGAAAACGACCCGGTTATCATATCCTATCTGCAAAAAAGAGAAGAAAGCCATAACTCCTTTTTTAGTTATGACTTTTTCAGTATTTCTTACGATAATGCCCAGAACAGCTCCAGCCTGGAATATGGCGCACAGCTTGGCCCGTTGCTTGAATTGATGAGAGAAAGTAAACTTTTTATCTCTTCGGAAAACAATACCATCGAGCCGGTAACATATAGCGACCAGGAATGCCATATTGAATTTTCATTTACTGAAGATAACGACAATTATACACTCTCACCCTGGTTTGTTTGCAATGGAACCAGACAAATCTTTAATTCCGAATTCCATGTCCTTTCCGAACAACCGGTGTGGGTGTTCAAAGGTCATACCCTGTATAAACTAAAAAATCCAAAAATAGCCGGTCTGCTTTTGCCCTTTAGCAAAGAAGAGATCGTTCTGCATATTCCAAAAAAAAAATTTCCGGAATTCCTGGAAAAAAACTATTCACAGCTCAGCCCTTTCGGCTCAATTCCCCTGCCGGATTCATTTCCTGTTCAGAAAACCTCCACCTATAACGGGAAAATCCTTAATTTTAAAGAAAACACCGACTATTTGGAAATGGCGCTGCAATTCGATTATAAATGTCATATCATTGATTATACCGACCAAAGAAACAATATCTTTAAAAAGAACAAAGCGGAGGTGTTACTCATCAACCGGGATCTGCAGGGTGAAAATGAAACCTGGAATGACCTGGCTGCCTCCGGTTTGCGCATCACACCACGCGGGTCTTTACGTATCGGCCATGCCAATGCCCAAAAATGGCTGTTCGCCAATTTACCTGCTTTTAAAGATAAAGGTTTTCAGATCAGTGGGCTCGACAAACCCGGCAAGTACAAGATTCGCACCGGCGAACCTACAGTTAAAATTGCCGTTACCACTAAAATCGACTGGTTTGATCTTAACCTGGAAATTGACATTGAAGGGGTGAAGCTGTCATTAAAGGAATTACGTGCGTCATTACGCCAGAACAAAAGAATAGTGCGCCTTGAAGACAAGAGCATCGCCCAGCTTTCCGAAGAATGGTTTAAAAAATTTAAACATTTGTTTAATTTTTCGGAAATCCAGGATGATCATATTAAAGTCGCCAGGCACCACATAACCCTGATCGATTTATTGTTTGAGGAAGTGACCAATAAAAACCTGGATGCGGCATTTCAGGAAAACCTGCAAAGATTAACTAATTTTAAAGGGATTGACCACATCGCGCTGCCGCAAAACATGCAGGGAATTTTACGCGAATACCAGGTAGCGGGACATGACTGGCTGCACTTTTTAAAAGAATATTCTTTCGGCGGCTGTCTGGCCGACGATATGGGTTTAGGCAAAACTCTGCAAACCTTGACCCTGCTGCTCAGGGAAAAACAAGCCGGCAACACCATTCCCAGCCTGATCGTTTGCCCCACCTCGGTGGTATTCAACTGGGAAAAAGAGGTTCAGAAATTTACCCCGCAACTCAAAACCTTGTTGCATACGGGAAACGTGCGCAGCAGATCCACAGATGATTTTGCCGGACACGATATTATCCTGACCAGTTATGGCATTATGCGCCGCGATATTGCTTTTTTAAAAGATTTCGAATTCTTTTATACAATTCTGGATGAATCACAAAAAATTAAAAACCCGCTTTCGCAGACTGCCAAAGCAGCCCGTATTTTAAAAGCCCGTCACCGCCTGGTTTTGACCGGCACCCCGGTTGAAAACAATACTCTGGAATTATGGTCGCAATTCTCATTCCTCAACCCCGGCTTGCTGGGTTCGTTAAACTATTTTAAAAAAGCTTTTACTTATCCCATTGAAAAAAAACAGGATCATGAAACCGCCGGATTACTGCGGAAATTGGTCTATCCCTTTGTGCTGCGCCGTACCAAAGAATATGTAGCCAAAGAATTACCGCCCAAGAACGAACAAACCGTGTATTGCGTTATGAATCCGGCCCAGGAAAACCTCTATCAACAATGGAAAAATTATTACCGGGCGATAATTTTAAACAAGATCGAAACAGAGGGTCTGGATAAAGCCCGAATGAATGTATTGGCCGGCCTGGTCAAATTACGGCAAATTGCCTGTCATCCCGTCCTGGTTGACAAAACCATAGAGGAAGATTCCGGAAAATTTGAGTATTTAAAAGAAATTCTGGAAGAGATCATTTCCGAAGATCACAAAGTGTTGTTGTTTTCTCAATTTGTGCGCATGTTAAAACTTGTCCAAAAATTTCTTGATGATAATGGTATAAAATATGTTTATCTTGATGGTAACACTATTAACCGTCAGGAAATTGTCGAGCAATTTCAGAATGACGGAGAAATAAAAATTTTCCTGATCAGCCTCAAAGCCGGCGGTACCGGATTAAATCTTACAGCGGCTGACTATGTTATCCATTACGATCCCTGGTGGAACCCGGCAGTCGAAGTCCAGGCTACAGACCGGGCGCATCGCATCGGTCAGGATAAAAAAGTGTTCGTTTACCGGCTGATTACCAGGAATTCTGTGGAAGAAAAAATGTTAGAGTTACAAGCCAGAAAACAAAAACTGGTTTCCGATCTTATAACTACCGATACCGGCTTTTTAAAAAACTTGTCCGGTGATAATATTGAATTTTTATTCAGTTAAAAAACAGAGCTGTGGAGGGTTTATGATCATCGATCAAAAATTTTTCGATCTGACTGTAAAAAATTATCTCAATTTCATTAAAGACGACATTGAAAAGATGCCACCGCAACGCCAGCAGGAAATCCTCGGCGTAATGAATTATATGCGCAAGATTAATCTGGCCAATATTTCAGAAAAAGACTGGAAAGTTGTATTAATGGCAACAAAACTGTTTGATAATACCCCCTATAAAAATGATATCATGGCGATATTCAAATATGTAAATGAAAAATTTTTAAAAAGTTGAGAATCCGGCATTAACCGGTTAAACTGGTTTATTCCTGCCGGGGGAAGTAAATCTGATATGTTTTGTAAAACAGTGTGTTTTACAGTTTATCCTTTTTTAACTGATTTTTTATATAGCGTGCGAAGAATTTAATGTTGCGAGCAGGAGGGGTTATGCCTTCTTTTATCTTAAACGCTTATTTCAACTTACAGCCATAAAAAATAAGCCTCTATGCTTTTCTGTGGGTAATTTTACCACTTGAACCATTGTTAAAAGTATAAAGGCTCAATATGAACACATTATATCAAGTTCTCTTAATATAAAGACGTGGAAAGATTTTATTCTTTTTCCCTCTGCGTCCTTCGCAACCTTTGCGGTTTCATTCTTATATTTTACCGCAGAGGTCGCCGGGAACGCGGAGTAAAGCTTAATTATTTGTTATTCTTTTAATTACTCATTTATTACTATATGATTTTATTCTTTCAATTTCTTTTTGATCAAAAAGGATAGAATTTTAACAAATTTTATTATTATTCAAGTATCAATAAAAAAGCCCTTTATATATTGAATTGCTTTTACACATCACTTAATTCATATTTTTGAAAAGAAATTTGAATTATTTACTTGAATGATTCAAGTTCTTTTTTTCAAAATTTCCCACTAAAAACAATATTGAGCTTTTTTGTTCTTAAACTAGTGAAAGGATTTCCCACCACAAACATTATAGAGCCACTTATTTGATATTAATAATCCCCGTGTGTTCGGATGTAACAAAGCCGATAATTGCCGCGGTTTCGCCGGCGTCGGTCAATTCGCGCTGTAATTGCCGGGCTTGTGCTTCCGGAACCGCAAACAACAGTCCGCCCGACGTTTGCGGATCGCAAAGCAGGTATTGCGCCGACAAATCAAAACGGGAATGCCAAGTTATATTAGGCGCGGTATACAAATGATTCGCTTTGGTGCCGCCGGGAATAAAACCTGCGCGCGTCGTTTCCAGCGCTGCCGGGATAATCGGAATATCCTCATAAAGTAATTCAAAACCCACCCCACTCCCTGCCGCCATTTCCAAAGCATGGCCCAGCAATCCGAAACCGGTGATATCCGTACAAGCATGAACTCCAACATGCTGACTAATTTCAGAAGCGGTTCTGTTTAGCTTTGCCATTTGCCTGGATACTGCCGCAATAACCCGTTCATCGGCCTTGCCGGCTTTAAGTGCTGTAGTTATAGTGCCGGTGCCAAGCGGCTTGGTCAGGATCAAAACATCGCCCGGCTTGGCGTTACTGTTGGTTAAAATCTTGCCGGGATGGATCAAGCCGGTAACCGCCATGCCATATTTCAACTCGCTATCGGAAATAGTATGTCCGCCTAAAATGATCGTATCCGCTTCCCGGGCTTTGTCGGCGCCGCCCTGCAGAATATCGGCCAGCACCTGCAAGGGGAAAATATCTTTGGGAAATCCGGCGATATTCAGGGCAGAGAATGGCCGTCCGCCCATTGCGTAAACATCGCTCAGCGAATTCGCTGCTGATATTTGTCCGTACATATACGGATCATCGACAATGGGTGTAAAAATATCGACGGTTTGCACCAATGCCAGTTCGTCAGTTAATCGAATAACACCGGCGTCATCAGCCGTATTCAGTCCGACCAGGACCCGTTCATCAGTAATGGGAGGCAGTTTTTCCAAAACTGCGGCCAGTTCATTTGGCGCAAGTTTGGAAGCTCAGCCAGCGCATTTAACAGTTTCGGTCAAACGCTTGGGTGTAAATTGTTCGGGCATATCCATTCCATTAAAAGTTAATTTGCAAATATATAAATAAAGTTGAAATAACCAAATATATTTTTAAAAAGTATTGTAATGAAAAAAAAAGCCCTCCGTTACAGAGGGCTTGATGCTGTGCGGGGCCGACGGGGCTCGAACCCGCGACTTCCGGCTTGACAGGCCGGTGTGCTAACCAACTGCACCACGACCCCGACTTGAGCATATTAAAATACAAAATTTCTTTTCAAAAAGCAATGGAAAATTTCGTTTCCATAAAAAAGGCCAACGACTTGTTTGTTGGCTGGTGTGGGCGATACTGGGGTCGAACCAGTGACCTCCTGCTTGTAAGGCAGGCGCTCTAGACCAACTGAGCTAATCGCCCGATTTTTACTGTTGCGGTTCCTTGTCCTTCTTGCTGCGCCAAAATATTGCCAGTGGCACAAGAATACAATAGCCGATTACCAGCAGTATTGGGGCAAGGGTTAACGACCAAAAACTTTCCGCCGGTCCTTTGGATAAAAAGACGTACCCGACAACAATTACCAGCGCCCCAAGTCCGAATAACTGGTAATTTCGGGCGGTTAAATCCAAAAACACTGCCTGGTGTTTTTTGGCGTTAGAAACATTTTTAATTGTTTTCGTTTTCATAGTAAAAAATAATTTAGTAATTATTAAAATCAGAGTCAAGTGATTTAATCAGGTAACACTGCCTTTTTTCAGCCTGTGATGAAAATCCGGCACTCCCCGCAGCACCAGCAAGCCGATCATCATTATTATGGCCAGGGAAATAATTGCCGCCCGGTAACCGAACATCAATCCCCGGTGTTTACAGATAATTATGACCAGGCTCCAAATTAAAGGCCCTAAAATAGCCGCCAGTTTGCCCGACAAAGCGTAAAGCCCAAAAAACTCACCCAGGTTTTCCCTGGGAGCCAGGGTGATCAACAGCGGCCGGGCAGAAGTCCAGGTTGAACCCAATAAGGCGCCCAAAATACCGCCCAATATCCAGAACATGGTACTATTGGTAGTAAGCGCCAGAAATACCAGACAAATGATCCACAGGGTAATGACTGTCATTAATGTTTTTTTAGGCCCATAATGGTCGGTCAGAATTCCGCAGATTGCCGACCCAATAATGGCAAAGGGAATGAGGATAATAAAAAACAGGTTCGCTTTCTCGCTGCCGAACCCCATAATTATTTGTATGGTAACCCCCATTTTAACAACCACTGTTTCAACACTATCCTCAAAAATCAATTTGGCGATCAGAAACCGTAACAATCCCGGATGTTTCTGGGTGTCGCGAATTGTGCGAAAAACTTTATTATACGATTGCCTGAGAGACCAGTTTTTCTCCGGGCCGCTGCTCCAGGCAGATTCTTTGACAAAAATAAAAACCGGAATTGCAAACACCAGGAATAAAATTGCGGTTGGAATAAATGCGGCTATAGCGCCGCCGCGGACGACTCCCGGAATTTTTAACCCGAAAGCTTCGCCTTCCACAAAAAGCCGGGCTATCACCAGGCCGATGATGGAACCGAAATACCCTATCGCTACGCCATACCCGGAAACCCTGCCAATTGTTTTGGGCGTGCTGACCACCGGCATCAGCGCATTATAAAATACCAACCCGCCCTGGTATGTATAATTTGCCAACACATACAAGATCAATACAATGGGCACCAATAGACTGATTGTAGTTATTTGCTGCCCGGCCATGCCGATTAAAAAAATACTGCCTATACAGACCCCGGTAAATAACATCAGGCCGGCGAGTTTTTTATTTTTGCAATCCGACCAATCGCCAAAAACAGGCATGGTAATCGCAACCAGCAGCATGGAAAAAGAATAGACCAGCGATTCATAAGCTTCATTCTGACCCAATTCCTTGATAAACCAGGTGCCAAAATAAAGCGACACAATATTCATTGAATAAGCGGTATTGGCAAGATCATACAATATCCAGGAAATGGTAGCCATTTTGGACGGTTTGTAGGACAAGCGGTCGGGTGACTCCATGGGGTCAGGCTTCCATTTCGCAAAGCTGGGTTAAAGTTTTTTGTAATTTGTTGGTTATATTGCGGTAATATTGTCCTGCCGGCACAGTAGCCACAATTGTTGCATCCTGCCCGAAAAACGGAATATAACGAAAGATCACCCGTTTGCCGTTAGAGCCGGACACCACGATTTCGTTGATATGTCCCAGGTCGCTGATGCGGTTGATATTTTTCCGTACCGTGGCCATGAACAATGAAACCTCGATAGATTCCGGGTTATCCCCCTGCGAGGAAAGCTGGTTGGCAATAATGGGCAGGCCGTCTTCATTGTAAATGGCTATTGTTTCAAACAGGCCCGATTTAACAAGGTTGGTAAATATAGTCTCAATTTTATTTTGTAGCGATGTTTTGCTCCCGGAGACACTGTTATATTTTCCATTAAACGGTATGCCGCCGCTCATATCTGCTATTCCTTATTAATATACTATTAAATCAGGCATTGACCATGATCAAATCTATTACACTGCGCAGCGTTTCAAAAACCCCCTTGCCGTTCAAGGCCACGGCCTGATGCCAGGGGACATTTAAAAAATTCAAACTGGCCTGCATAGATTCAATGCTCATAGAATTAACCAAGTCGCGTTTATTATATTGTATAACCCAGGGAAATTTATCCAGTGATTGCTTTTGAGCGATCATTTTTTTCTCCAGGTCTGCAAGTGTGTCGAGATTTTCTTTCATCCGCGCCGGCTGTGAATCGGCAACAAAAACTACGGCGTCTGCGCCGCGCAATATAATTTCGCGGCTAAAACCATAATGTTTTTGACCCGGAATTGTATACAAATGAAACCGGGGGCGCTTGTTGTTGATCCGTCCGAATTTTAATTGTAAAAAATCAAAATACAGGGTGCGCTCGTCTTTGGTTTTAAGACTGACCAGTTCTCCCCTGACTGAAGGATCAAGTTGTGAGTATATATATTCCAGATTTGTGGTTTTACCACCCAGCCCGGGTCCATAGTATACTATCTTGAACTGTATTTCCTGCCTGAGTTGATCTATATACATGTTGAATTATTTACTTTATTCCAAAATACTTGTCCAATTCCTTACCTAATAACGACTTGAATTCTACATCCAAAAATTGTGAAGCTTTGGCATGTTCTCTGGCTAGTTCTTCCAGTATTTTTTCCAGTTTTTCCACGGTATTATGAGTTAAAATCCGTACCATACCCATTGCTACACTTTTATCGAACAGAATGATCATTATATATTCTTTGCTGACATTACACATATAAATATTACGATTTACACCCTCGTGGTAAATAAACCGGAATCGTTCCTTTTCCTTTACCAGTTTGGCCATTTCAGCGGTTGCAGCAAAGGTTCCGGCCGCCAGCGCCGTCATTGCAATAATATCGACATCCTCAACATCCTGGTCGTAAGCGATCGGGTAGCCGTTCATATCGGCAAAAATTGTCAGTTGCGCCTGTAAGCGGCTGCGCAGATCTGCCAGTATTTTGATGATATTATGGTACATCGTTTCGGAAAAAACCATCCGCTTCCCGTTGCTGCTGCGTGCTTGTTGTGGTATCATATTCTTGTCCTGATTTTTATAATCTTATTATCTTCCATGTTTCAAACGTTCTATTAAAAACTCTGGAAAGTCCAGAGACATCATAGCCTTTTGTGTTGTATAAACATCATAACTCACACGGATATTTTGATATACTTTTTTTTCCGAATCAAAAATTCCAAATGCAGCCAGAGAACTGTGATCACGTGGTTGGCCGACACTGCCGACATTTATAATGTATCTTTTTCCTTCTTCTATTATCTTTTCTCTATCATAAACCATATCCGGTTGTTTTTTGCCATTAGAAACAAAAATAACCGGTAAATGCGAATGCCCGACAAAACAACAGCGCTGTTCAAAACAATCAAAATTTATCAATGCCTGTTGCGGGGTCAAAATATAACCCCATCGTTCCGGGCTGATTGCAGTAGCGTGAACAAAAAAAGTATCGGTTCCGGTTGCCTGGATCGGCAGCGCAGACAGGTATTCTTTACTTTCCTCATTGAGTACAGAACGGGTCCATACCATTGCTTTTTGTGCATAGATATTAAAATATTCCAGATCCAGCAAATCAACTGCGGCATAATCATGATTCCCGGCAATTACAATATCGGCATATTTTTTTACCACTGCGACACATTCGTTGGGATATGGTCCATAACCGACAATATCTCCCAGACAAACGATCTTGTCACATTTTTCGGTTTGAATTTGCTCCAGTACCTGTTCCAGCGCCGCATAATTGCTGTGTATATCTGAAATTATTGCATATTTCACTTGTAACCAATTCCGAAGCTGGTTAACTTTTCAAGGATTTTCCTGTTTTCACGATCCTTTATTGAAAGATCAATTCAATATACCATTTGGAAAAAAGTAATGCAAGAAATATTTTCAGTTTTTTTTGTGATTAAATTTTTTAAATTATAAGATAATATATCCGGTTTTATAGATCAGATATTTTGACAAAAAAAGAGCGTATTCATGAGCCTGGAATTTTATCATCTTTTTTTGATTGCAGTACTCTAGTATTATTTAAAATCTCAACCTGACTAGCAACTACCTGGCTATTGCGGGCCTTTATGTATAAAACAGTGAAACAGAGGATCAAAAAATGGAACGTCGGCAATTCCTCAAGTATGCTTTGACCGGAACGCTCTCTTTACCTGCTTTTACCATTCTTGGTCAATGTGGCAGCAACAAAGCTGTGCAAAAACAATCCGCGTTGGTCAACAAACAGCGTGTTCTCTTCCTGGGCGATAGCATTACCCAGGACGGCACTTATATTAATTATATCGAAACTTTTTTAACTGTTAAATATCCTGAAAAAAACCTGGAAATTATTGATCTGGGATTAAGCAGTGAAACCGTGTGCGGTCTGACCGAACCCAAACACCCCTATCCCCGGCCCAATGTCAACGACCGGCTGCCCCGTATCCTGGAACGCGTCAATGCGGATATTGTTGTGGCCTGCTATGGAATGAATGATGGTATTTACGCACCGTTAGATCAGAACAGGTTCAAAGCATACCAGGACGGCATATTAAAGATGGTCAATGCCATTAAGGAGACCGGCGCAACCCTGTATTTACTCACTCCACCGCCTCATGATGCACAACCGGTTAAACCTAAAGTCGTACCCGAAACCCATTCGCCGTTCACATTTGACACGCCTTTTGAAAAATACGATGCCGTACTCAAAGAATATGGCGACTGGATCAAAAGTCTGCAAATACCTGGCGTTATCCCCGTCGATATTCATCAACCCATGAATGATTTTCTGTTTGCACAACGAACCGTAACCCCGGATTTTTTTCTGGCCCGCGACGGTGTGCATCCGGGACCATTGGGGCACTGGATCATGGCGATAACCCTCCTGAACGCCTGGGGCGAATCGCCCATGGCAACAATTGCTGAAATTGATGCGCGCAAGAAACGCGCCCGCCAGGGTAATATCAAAAACCTGGTGGTAAAGGACGAGGCGTTGTCTTTTTCCTGGCCGGTACACCTGGCTTTTCAGTTCAATTCGACGTTACCCGATGGTATGCGTAACCTGGAAACAAAACTGCTCAAACACCTGCTTTATATCAAAAACTATCCCTTCCCCAGGGCAAACCTGGTCGAAGGCGAAACCGTTATTGCTACGCTGTCCTCCCAGCAACTTGCCGATGGCGTTGACCTGTCCGCTTTCCCGGCATTGTCGCTTAACAAAAGAAGCGTTAAACTGTTGAATATGATCGGCCAAAAAAGGCGTATATACGATTATTCCCTGTTGTTTGACATTGGCCATACCCTGCCCACCGGGATGACGCCTATGCCTCTGGATAAAGCCACGCTGCGCGCCGATGAATTAAAACTACAGATCAAAGAACTGGCTTTCCCGCTTCCGGTTGAAATGCGACTGGTACCGGTAGTGTCTGAATAAAAACAGGATCCGGCTTTCTTATAGACCCGGAATAACAATAATTTTTAAAACTATCGAGGTTTTACTTGAAAGAACTGAAAAATTTAATGATCTCCGTTTCCGGGGTACGCGGAATTGTGGGCGAAGGACTAACTCCTGATGTGGCAATGCGTTTTGCCCAGGCGTATGGTAGTGAATTCGGGCCGGGTAAAATTGTGGTTGGCCGCGATTCAAGAGCAACTGGTGAAATGGTTAAACATGCGGTTTGGGCCGGGTTAATGTCGGTTGGGTGCGACGTGGTTGATCTTGGTATATGCACTACTCCCACAACTGAACTGGTAACGGAAAAACCGGAACACGCCGGCGGTATCATCATCACCGCCAGTCACAATCCCAAAGAATGGAATGCGCTCAAATTACTGGCGCCCAGCGGCCTGTTTTTAACGGCAGCCGAGGGTGAAAAAGTGTTGCAGCGCGTGCAAAACGATGATTATACCTATGCCCCCTGGAACAAGATGGGCACAATCATCCCTTATGAACATGCCGTTGCCGGGCATATCGATAGAATTCTCAAGCTAAAACTGATCGACGCGCAGCAAATAAAAAATAAAAAGTTTAAAATTGTTGCCGATTGCTGTAACGGCGCCGGCGGCACCATTCTGCCGCAACTGTTCCAGGCGCTGGGCTGTGAGGTGATATTTTTAAACCGCGAACCGAACGGCCTGTTCCCGCGCAGTCCGGAACCGATACCGGAAAACCTGGGCGACTTGAGCCGGGCGGTTAAAGAACATCACGCCGACCTCGGTATAGCCGTCGATCCGGATGTGGATCGGCTGGCGCTGGTTGCCGATACCGGCCAGCCCCTGGGTGAAGAATTTACCCTGGCTTGCGTAATCCGTTTTGTACTATCCAAAACTCCCGGCGATGTGGTTGTCAACGCCTCAACCACGCGGGTGATCGACGATCTGGCGGCGGAAGCAGGCGTGCGTGTTCATCGTACCCGGGTTGGTGAAATAAATGTCGCCGTCAAAGCCCTGGAGATCGGAGCTGTGATGGCCGGCGAAGGGAACGGCGGCGTGATGTACCCGGAAATCCATATCGGCCGGGACGCCCCGGTGGGAATTGCCCTGGTTCTGCAATACCTGGCCGAAAAAAACATGAAAATATCGGCCCTGGCGGCGCAATTTCCGCAATACACCATGATCAAGGACAAGATCACCCTGCCCTTTGGCGCCAATGCCGCCGCAGTGGTGGAAAAATTACATCAAGCCCATGCTGCCGACCGTCTGGATTTGATCGACGGCGTCAAGATCCTCTATGACAAAGCCTGGGTGCATATCCGCGCTTCCAATACCGAACCGATCATTCGTATTATTGCCGAAGCCCCTACGCAGCAGAGAACCCTGGAAATGGTAGAGCAATTCAAACAAGAAGTGATCAGGTTACAATAAAATATTCGGACATTAAATGCACGAAAAAGAAATAGACAATCTCATAGACAAGGTCCTTGCCGAACTTGCTGGTAACTCCCCGGTAATGACAAGGCAGCATAGCATACCCGGCAGTTCACAGCAACTGGCGTCTATGATAGATCATACCCTGTTAAAACCTGAAGCCACCCGGCAGCAGATTGAACAACTCTGCCGGGAAGCCATTCAGTTTGGTTTTGCCACTGTATGTGTTAATCCCACCTGGGTGAAAATTGCTGCTGATTTAGTGCATAATAGTACGGTCAAGGTTTGCTCCGTCATCGGATTCCCGTTAGGAGCCAATACCCAGTGTTTAAAAGTCGATGAAGCCAAACGCGCGGTTGCCGACGGTGCGCAGGAAATAGATATGGTCATGAATATCGGCAGGTTCAAATCCGGCGACCTCGATTTTGTTTTTACCGATATACGCCGGGTTTTGGAGGCGATCAAACCGGCGCACCTCAAAGTGATTATTGAAACCTGCTTGCTCACCGATGAAGATAAAGTCGCCGCCTGTATTGTCGCTCAACAGGCTGGGGCGCATTTTGTTAAAACTTCTACAGGATTTGCCAACGGCGGCGCTACCGGCAGCGATGTAGCACTGATGCGCAGAGTGGTGGGCGATAGTTTGGGCGTTAAAGCAGCCGGCGGCATTCGCGACCGGCAAACAGCGTTGGCGATGATCCGTGCCGGCGCCAGCCGCATAGGCGCCAGCGCCGGTGTTGCAATAATTAATGAAAAAATCTAAACAGTATAATCCGGGGGCGGTTTTCTTTATTAAAATGATTATCTGCCGAAATATATTTTGAATACTTTTCCCCTTGTTTGCATCTAATTACAAGAAAAAGGAAAAACATAAAAACGACTGCTTATTAAAAAAGCAAACGATCATTAATACAGTAATAAAGATACTTTATAATAATAGCAGGAAATTCAGGAGTAAATATGCTGAGAGTAACACAGGAAGCAGAAAATGCCTTTAAAGAACTGGCGCAGGAACAGGGTGCAACCCCGATATTTCAAATAATGGTTATGGGCTTTGGCTGAGGCGGCCCAAGTGTAGGCCTGGTTCAGGCTTTTGATAGTGTCAATCCCGAACATTTGTCGCATGATATACAGGGAGTAAAAATCGTCTGGGATCGTAAAGTTGATCAAATGACTCAATATTATGGTGCACTGATCGTGGATTATGTCAAATTTTTTACCAAGGGTAGATTTGTCGTCGCCTTTGACAGGGCATCATCCTGTTAATCCCTGGTTTTGCAGATATATAAATACTAAAAACCCCGGTTCAATTACTTGTTCCGGGGTTATATTTTTTTACTTTTTGTTGACGGCTTCTTTTAGCGCTTTTCCGGGTACAAATTTGGGGACTTTTTTCGCAGCAATCGTAATGGCTTTACCGGTTAATGGATTTCTGCCCTTACGCTGGGGTTTGGCGTTGACTTTGAAAGTTCCGAAACCGATCAAAGCTACGGAATCGCCCTTTTTCAACGCATCGGTGATCGCGGCAAACACGGATTCGACAACCACTTTGGCTTCTTTTTTGGTTTTGGTTACTTCAGCCACCTTATCAATTAATTCTGCCTTGTTCATGTATCCTCCTCTTAAAATTTTTAAACCTTCAGATCAGCTAACCCCCTTTATGAAGGATTTTAGCTAAATCCGCGACTTGTTATTATTTATTAAATTTTATTTCTCCACAAAAAAGCCGACAACATATAGCATAAAAAATTTAAATTGCCGAAAAAAATTTTATACCAGACAGATTTATTTCATTAATATATATTCAGTTTTGACGGGGTAGCACACTGCCTGTTAATCCTTGTATTATAATAATATAATAAAAATTTTTAAAAAACAACTGTAAAATTTATTTCCTGCAAAATTTTTTACTTTCAATGATGGTAAAAAATTGTTTTCCAAGTTATTATAATTTATTATTTTATATGCTTTTTGCCCGTTTTGTTGACAATAAATTATTTTGGAATAAACTGCTTAAATATAAAAAATTGTGCCTCTTACCCCTTCTCTATCCATTCTTTCAGTTATTCTAATAAAACCTGGCCGGTTGAACTATGCTTCCCTTTTCCCAGTGGTTATCGGGCATTCCCTTTATCAGGGAATGCCCGATTGTATCGAAAAACTCTTATTTGATCTTTTTAGCCGGCACTTGTTGATTTGACTGATAAAGGATCAGTCCGGTCACTTTACCTTCCTGCTTTTGAAACAGGATCTGTGCATCAACAACTTTTAAAAAGAATTTTTCTTCCGACTCGGGGTAAATTTCCACCTGCGGCTGGCCGGTGGCTTGAATATATAATTGCTCATTCTGTAGGCTTACTTTAATGATAAACTGGGGGTTGATTTCATACTCGCCGATATATTGCTCCAACACTGTTGTGTTTACCTCGATTTGTTTATGTTGCGCGGGCGGAAAGTAATTAATTTCTTCGGCAAATTGTTCAAACACAGCAAACTCATCTAATGGACGTTTTTTGGGGGTTTGCGGCCAGTTTTCGGGAATGCCGATAGGAGTAAAACAAATTTGCGCGTAATTATCCGGAATGTTAAATACTTGTTTTACGACCGGAAAAGGAAAAGAATCCTGGGTAAAGACCGTGCCGTAACCAAGGGCGCGGGCGGCAATCATCAGATAACCGGCGGCCAGGGAACCATCATAAATATTATAGGAAGGATAGGTGGAAGCCGAATCAACCAGCACGGAAATATACACCGGCGCGGAAAGATAATCGCTTACAACCTGGGAATACCTGGTGCGCATCTCATCCAGCTTGGCGGCATCGGTAACTCCACCAGCTTTTATTCGCTCCAGGTAACTATTCACGGTTGCTTCTTTTAAAGCGGTAATTTTATCCCGATCCTGAATAACCAGAAATTTCCAGGGCTGCTGGTTGCCGGAGGTCGGCGCGGTTCGGGCAATATCCAGAATTTTCAAAATATGTTCATCGGGGACCGGGGTTGATTTGAACTTGCGCACTGAACGACGATTTTTAAATACATCGAACAGGTAGTCCTGTTCTTTTGTAAAATTGCCGCCGGTTGCAGCAAACTGTTTGACGGCGGCAGTAAATGGCTCCGGTTTAATTTTTATATTCGCAAAGGTGCCGCCCGAGCCATTGCCGCACCACACCCCCACGAACCCGGCGCTGATACCATGCTTTAAATCATTAACGACCAGGCATGGCGTTGCGGCATTATTGACAAAAACGCTTGCAGTACTGTCACGAACAACAACTTTTACATGGAACCAGGCGTCCGGCGCCAGGTCAACAGCTCCTTCATATTTGCCGGGATACTTATCGCGCAGGTAAAACCAGGAATGGCGCGGCGCAGAGATATATTGCACCGTACGTGCCCGCTGAACCGGATTATCGGCGCGGGAATTCTGCGGGCGAAAGTAAATACCCTCATATATATCATTATTGCGGGCGCGAAATACCAGCCCGGTAAAGGTGGGGATGGCGGCAATATCGAGTTCTATGACGCCGTTTTCAAACTGTATATCTTGAATCAAGGCAACGGCATCGCCTTTATCCGGCTGAATTTTTAATGCTTCCTGGCCAAGATAGCTGGAGATCTCTGCCGGTTTACCGGCGTTAACCCAGTTATAATTGCCGAAATGAAACGTTTCACCGGGACCAATTGCAGCGCCGGCGTTTAGTGTAAAACCAATAATAAAACATACGACAAGTGTCCAGCTTTTCTTTGTTAACAAACGGGTATTATTCATTGTGCTCTCCTCCTGTTGATTAGGTCATTCAATTTTATACGCTTAACAGAGAGGGATGTTACATCAAGTCAACTCAATTTATTTAAATTACAACCGGCAAGATTTACACATGGTTACGCAGCATCAGTTCTTTGGGGTGGGGATTAAGATAGATTTGCTTCTTCAGATAACTGTCGTTGTATTTACGGGTATAATGTTGCAGCAAAACCACCGGGACAATAAGCGGCACCTGGTTATTGTAATAACTGTTTATTATGTCGAGCAGTTCCTGCTTTTCATCGGCGGAGAGCTGCTTTTTAAAATAACCCATAATATGCTGCAATACATTAACATGTTTTTGAGGTGTGGCGATAAGCTGCAAAATCGGCATCAGCAGGCTGAAATAATCCCGGAACAATTCATCAACTGCAAGATTATCCGGATTGGAGACGAGCTTTCCCAGCGCGCGCAATTTTGCGGGACTATGCGCCATAAGTAACAATTTATATTCAGTATGAAAATTGACCAACCCGCCGACGGTTTGGTTTTTTCCCAGTTGCCGCCAGCGATGCATAACGAAAATGCGTTCGATAAAATTCTCCCGCAGGGCGGCGTCATTCAGACGGCCCTCGTCTTCAACGGGCAGCCAGGGAAAATGTTTCATGAATGCTTTTGCCCACAGACCGACGCCTTTGTTGACAACCATGCCCTTGTCGTTATAAATTCTCACATCCCGCATTCCGGAACTGGGCGATTTGGTCTTGAAAATAAAGCCGCATAATTCTTCTTTCTCCAAAAACGCCAGTTTTTCCTCAGCCCACTTGAGCATTTGTTCGGTAAGATCGACGCCGCTTTTAACCGTAACCAGCCGGGGTGAATCCACATCCCCAATCAGGTGCATAGCTTCGCGCGGGGTGGACAAGCCGCACTCTACTTCAGGACAAACCGGCGCCCATTCCACAAACTGACCCAGTATATCGCGCAGGTATTTATCCAGTTTATGTCCGCCATCATAACGAACAGATTCTCCTAACAAGCAGGAACTGATCCCCAGTTTTAATTTATTTGTCATTGGCATTACCTGTTTATAATAAAAAAGTAACCACGACCAGGGTGACCATCATCAGCACAAAACCCGGTAAAAGCGCTTTACGTAATTGCACCGAGCCGCCAAAAATGGCAATCATGCCCTTGATAAATGTGTTGGATACTGTGGCATAGACTATAGCTTTCACCGCCGTCAAAGGAGTGATCGCGGCTATATTGTTTTCCAGCCGCGCTACGGACAGCACAATTGCATCCGCATCGGCAAGACCGGTTATGAAACTGGCAATATATAAACCGGTATCGCCCATATATAATTGCGCGGCTTTGGCAACGAACATGATCAGGGTGAACAATAAACCAAACTTGATGGCCGGGGTCAGTTCAAAGGGGTTAACAATGGCAACCTGTTCTTGTCCGGGTTCCGCTTTTTGGGTGCGATATAAATAAATACAATAGAGCAAACCGCTCACAATAGATATTAAAAATGGCGTCCATAATAAAGCAACCAGGCTGCTGTTGATGACGGCTACAATAATCAAAATCCGGGCAAACATCACCGTCCAGGCAATTAAAATGGCCAGGGCAAAAGATTTTGCCAAAAGTGCGGAACTTTTGCTTTTTTGCGTCATGCTGATGGTAACTGCTGTGCTGGAAGCCAGCCCGCCCAGTAACCCGGTCAGAGTTATGCCCTTGTTAGCCCCGATCAACTTCATAAAGATATAACCGACAAAACTGATTGCCGATATAAAAACCACAAACAGCCATATTTTATAAGGATTAAAAATATTGAACGGTTCCGGTCCATAGAGTTTGTTGGGCAGGATGGGTAATATAATTGCCGATATAACAGCAAATTTAAGCGTGGAAAAAACATCCGCACGGGTTAAATTACGGGCAAAGCTATGCAGTTCCAGTTTAAAGGATAACAGGATCGTGATCGTAACGCCGATGGCCACGGCCAGGGTTATCTGGTTCCAATAGGTCAATGCTCCGGTCATAGCGGTCATCAGGGCGGCAACCTCGGTGGTCAACCCCGGTGTGCCATGCCATGCCTGAATAAAATGATTGACCAGGAATAACAAGCCAATAATAAAAATGACCGCAATAAATGGAAGCGGCGAACCGGTTTTATCGGTGATCATTGCCGCAGCGCAGCCGATCAGCCCGATCAGGGAAAAAGTGCGTACGCCCGCCGCCAGTTCTTTGCCCTCTTTATTAAACGCATATTCCCGCTGCAGCCCAATCAAAAAGCCGATAAACAATGCCACAGCAAAACGATAAAAGACACTGTATTGCTCCATCCGCGCCTGCCTCGCTCAAAGTTATGCCGGGTAACTGATCTTGATATCGGAAAATCGCTTTTTGGTATCTACCCAGTTGGCAATAAATTTATCCTTCAAATCGACTAACAATTTTTCCCTGATCTCATCCCGGCATTCATCAAAAGCCCGGGGAGTTGCCGGATACTTTTTATAGACAATAACCACATGATAACCTGATTGGCTAAGAAAAACCGGCGATATTTCTCCTTCCTGCAGGGAAAAAACAATGGCGTCAAATTCTGCGGGCATTTTGCCGGCCGGAATAATACCCAGATCGCCGCCGGCATTACTCCCGGCTGAACACTTGTTCGCCATATCGGCAAAATCACCGCCTTTTAATAATTCGATACGTATGTCGCGCATTTCCCGATAGGTTGTCGGGGCGTTGTTTTGCATAAAGGGCTTGACAATTTGGGCGGCATGCACCTGTTCCGGGTTATAATAATCATTCTTGTTCTCCGTAAAGCAGGTGAACACTTTATCTTCATCAGGCGGCTGGATATGCGCGGTCAATTCGTTTAAAAACCGGTTTAGCCTGATAGTCTGTTCCAGGTTCTTTTTAATTGCGGGCTCGTCGGCTTTGGTTAACCGGTTTACCCGCATAAATTCTTGTTCGTTGCCATAGCGGCTCACAAATTCCTGGTACGCCTGGTTTATATCCGCCTCGGCAATGACCGGGAATCGCCGCACTGCTTCCTGGCTTATCAGCGTCCAATCGACCAGGTTTTGCGCTGCTTTTTTTCTGATCTGCTCTTCGGGCAAACCGGGATTTTTGCTGCGTACATTATAAACCTCCTGTTCGCATATTTGCTTGCTGATCAGATCGCCATTAACGGTTATTTGCATTTTTATCCTTTCAACTTTAATTGTTCAATTATTCGGGTTGAACAGTTTCTAAATTATCCTGGCGTTCCCCCTCTTCGATGATGATGGTCCCGGCCAAAACATCTCCCCAGCGGCGGCCGTCTTTTTTAGTTAAAATCAAAAAGCTCTCAATTATGCCCAGCACAAAAAAACAAACTGCTATCAGGGGAATCAGCACCCACCCGAACAGGGGGATGATAATTAAAAACATGATCATCACTCCCAGCGCCAGCATCCAGTTTCTTTTAAAAGAGATCACTATATCCATTTCTTCGCCTTTAATTGTAACCGGGCGTAATTTTAACAGTTTTTTCCCGATTGAGCGTTTGTCCATAAATTCGTAATTCAGTCCGTCGCGCAGCAGCATATAGATTGTGCCGATTATACCGCCAATCAGGGGAATAACACAAAGCGCAAAGGCAATAGCGGAATCGATTATTGCAGCAATAAACCGTTTTGAGGGATCCGCTTTGGGTTTTTGGGATAAACCTGTGGTAACGAGAGGATTGTTGCTATCTGACATGAGAAATTCTCCTGTTATTGTGCAATAATATAATATTCTAAATATATCAAATATTTACAAGTGTTTTTTTTATAACAGTCACAAACCTGAAAAACCCACTAAAAAACACGTTTTCAGATAAAAGAGAGAAATTTTTATTTTAAATACTGTGTTAAGGCATAGCATTAAAGCAAGTCTGGCATCTTTTCATTTCTTACACTAAATCTCTGAACCAGGCAAAAGATACTAGTATTCTTGTATTATATGGTAATCTCCATGATAAAAAGGAACATTTAAAAACAACCAGAGGAACAGCAATGAAAAAAAGCCTTTATCTGTTTATCGTAATTCTATTCATCGCCGGATGTTCGTCACTGCAGCAACTGGTGCAGCGCCCAACCGTCAAGGTATCCGGAGTAGATATTGCCAGCGCCAATTTCGACCAGATCACGCTCGATTTTGGGTTGCTCATCCATAATCCTAATAGTTTTGGCATTCAAATGGATGGTTTTGATTATAACTTTGTTCTGGAGGGTAATGAGTTTTTAAAAGGGAACGAAAACCGGCAGATCCAGATTTTGAGCCAGAACAACAGCACGGTAAAAATTCCGGTAACAATAGCCTTTAAAGAGTTATATAACCTGGTTACAAAAACCAAAACGCTCGATACTTTGTCCTATCATATCGAAGGTCACATCCGGCCCGGCGGACTTTTATCCGGGTTTAATATTCCCTTTAGCAAGACCGGTTCATTACCAAATATCCGTATTCCTGAATTATCGCTTAAAAGTTTAAAGGTCGATAAAATGAGCTTGTCGGGAATCGACCTGAAACTGGGAATCGATCTGAAAAATAACAATATTTTTGGCTTTGATATTGGCAAACTAAATTACAATATCAATCTGGGTGGCAGCAAGGTCGCCAGCGGTATTACCGATAAACTGGCTTCGGTGCCGGCCAAAGGTAATGGCGAGATCGTTTTACCGATTTCGCTCGATTTTCTCGGCCTTTCATCATCGTTAAAATCGCTGTTAACGGGACAGAATATTGATTGCGCAATTGCCGGCGATGCCGATCTGAATACGCCGTTTGGTATGCTGAATTTACCGATCAACACGACCCAGAATGTGAAAATATTTAAATAACCTGCGCCAGCTTTTCACAAACCGTATCGTAAAGCAATAACCCCTGTCGGGTAAGGCATAATCTTTTATGCAATACAGTTAATAACCGGTTGTGTTTGGAATTTTTAAACGGGAGGGTGCGGGTATCCAGCCCTCCCAGTTCTTTAATAACAGGTTCTGCGCTGGTCAGCAAATCTCCGGAAGCCACTTGGCTCCATTGCTGTAAATCAATGCCTTCCTTGCGGCGCAAGCCCAGCAATATCAACTCCTGGCATTTTTGCTCAATTGATAATTGTTCCTTCTTTTCAAAGGGAAGCAGGTCTTCATCAAGATATTGACAGTATTGCTCCACGTTTGCACAATTCCACCAGCGCTGTATACCGTTAAAAGAATGCGCAGCCGGGCCAAGACCAAGATAGGGATTTCCGTTCCAGTACTTTTGATTGTGCCGCGACCGGTAACCTTGCAGCGCCAGGTTGGATATTTCATAATGTTCATATCCGGCCGATTCCAGAACCTCGATGCCTTTTAAATACATATCCCGTTCCAGTTCCTCATCACAGCGGCTCAACTGCCGGCTCTTTATTGCCAGGCCCAGCGGCGTATGCGGCTCGATTGTCAGGCCGTACATGGAGATGTGATGCGGACGTAAATCAACAGCCCGCTGCAATGATTCCCGCCACGAGGCCGGCGTTTGCCCAGGTATCCCGAATATCAGATCGATGCCGATATTTTCAAAACCGGCTTTACGGGCCAGCCGCACTGCATTGATGGCTTCTTCGCCATTATGAATACGGGTCAAGACGGCGAGTTCCCCGTCATGAAAAGATTGCACACCAATAGTGATACGGTTGAAACCCGCCTTTAAAAAACTGTATAAATTGGTTTGTAAAACCGTGCCGGGATTGGCTTCAAAAGACACTTCTACCCGGCCGGTGATATGGAAATTCCATTTTAAATGATTGAGCAGCAACAGCGCTTCTTCCGGCGCAAGCAGCGAAGGAGTTCCTCCCCCAAGATAGATGGTATTGATGGTATCTAATGCAAAAGGCGGTTTGTTGCTGTATAGAGAAATTTCTTTATTGAGCGCATCAAAATAGCGCTTTTTTGAATCTAATTCAGTTACAGAATAAAAGTCACAATAATTGCATTTTCGCTTACAATAGGGTACATGAATATATAAAGCGCTGCTATCCGGCATTATTGAATGACATTAAATATTCTCCCCCAGCGAATTTTTGATAATATCTTCCACAACGGCTGATGTTTATCCCACGACCAATAGATAACCAGGGCCTCGCCGACAATATTTTCCTTGGGCATAAAACCCCAGCTGCGGCTATCGGCGCTGTTATCACGGTTATCTCCCATCATGAACAAGTACCCTTCGGGCACAACAATCGGGCCGTGGTAACGGCTGCGCGGCGATATACCGGCATAACGCCGGATTACATACTTTTTCCCCTCGCTTGTGGTTACATTATAATAATTGGTATAAATCCCTTCTTCCGCGTCGAACTCTTTTTTCTGGAATTCGAGTTCTTCATAAGGCTTGCCGTTTAGAATGACCACCCCCTGCTGCACTTCCAGGGTATCTCCCGATAATGCGACACACCTTTTAATATAATCCAGCTTCTCATCGCCGGGATATTTAAACACAATAATATCGCCGCGTTTTGGTTGTTTGAGCGCCGGAAACCGGAACGAGGGCAGTTTAATATCAGTAAATGCAATCCGATCCGGTGTTTTGGCGCCGTAAATAAATTTGTTGACCAGTAAAAAATCGCCAACCAGCAGGGTATCTTTCATTGACCCGGTGGGAATGCGAAAAGCCTGAATGACAAATGCCCGCAAAATCAAAGCCGCAATTATAGCAAATGCAAATGCTTCTATATATTCACGGAATATGTTTTTCTTTTTCATGTAAATCCTCTATATCCCTTATTCTAAAAAATGTGCTACAGGTAGCCAAAATTTTGTATTACTTGTGAAATCAGTTAAATAATTAAACTATTTTTTATCAAAAAAACAAGTTATAAATATTTATAATGCTGCTTCTATTTTAGGAACCCGCAACAACGCGAGCCGGATGCCCAGCAGGCAACAGACCAGGGTATATATCGAAAAAAATATTAGCGCCAAACCTGTTCCGGATAATTTTACTCCAGTTACAAAAGCCAATATTCCTCCGCCCAGGTACACCATTCCGGCAATATTCAGAATAATGTTCCCGTTATCTGTAAGCATTTGCCGCGGATTATCCCAGTTAAAATTGGTATGAATAACTCCGATGGCCAGACCGATGGCGGCGGCGCCAAACGTATTAAACAGTAACAGGATAACTGCCTGTAAAATAATGTGCGCCGGAGAATGTTCCAGCACAACTAAAATCAATATGCCAAAAAACAGAGCGGCGGTGGTTAAAAGAAAACCGGTTCCAAACTTGGCCAACAAATAGATGCTATCCGTATTCGGGGCCAGCCGGTTATAATTCATAGCGCGTTTTTCCAGGGGTATACCGCGCGCGGTGAGGCCTCCGGCCATAAAGATCGTAGCAAACAGCATACAAGTAAACGGCGCGTAGTGAGCAAAAGTTTCATTTGCAGCCGTAAACGGCTCCCGCAGCAAAAAGGGTAATACCAGGAACAAGCTGAAATAAAAAAAGATCTGAGTTACAAAACGGCTGTCGCGAAAATAAAGCTTTAAATCCCTCTCCACCATAGCCCTAATAACATGCCGGGACTGCACAACCTGTGCAAATGGGATTCCCGGTTCTGCCGGTTTTTGCCGGGCTGCCCGCACGGCGCCCCCGGTTTGATAACCGGCATATTTATCTATTTGGTCTGCCAGGCGAATAGTCAGTTCATATATCACAACCGCTGCCAGTAATAATAATACCAGTGGGATCATTGCCTGCTGAAGATTATCGGTTACCAGTCCGCTTAGGACCCGGGCTGCCCAGTGCGGGGGCAAAAACCGGCTCAGGTTCATTTCCGGGGTTTGCACCAACCGGTTAAATAAATCCGCATCAAATTCCCCGGAAAACGGATCGAGCCGCGACAAGCGGAAAAATTGCATAAACGCCCACAGGCCGATAATCATTATTCCCATGATCAATGAAGAAAAGTTTTTGGTTCTTTTCACCGGCAGGAACCGGGCAATGAGCAAACTAAAGAGCGAGGCTATCCCCGTGGGAATGACCAGTAACAACAATAAACCGGCCAGGAGCAATATCACTGCCGGCAGCGACACTTTGACGACCACCAGCGCCGCCGCTATAACCGGCAAGCCAAACAAAAAAAATACCGAACTGTTGGAAAAATAGATCTCCCAAAAGCGATATTTTTTTATAACCAGACTCTCCAACGGTAATGCAGACAGTAATATACTATCCGGCGCTAAAAAATTAAAATGCAGTGCCTGGGGTACCCCGCTGATAATTAACAAAATAAATATTCCGGTCAGCAACAGAGCTATAAAATGGATAATTACCATGACATTAAAACCGGGGACTGCGTGCCAGGCGGAAAACAACTCGCGACTTGTCGAAAAAATCCAGTAAGGAATGATCAGCATGACAATAAAACGAACCAGGATTCCCCGTGCTTTATTATTTTTGTAATTGCGCAGCGAATAGAGCGCAAGATTGAGCCGGTTGTAAAGCAGGTTAAAAAGCATAGTTTCAGGCGCCTTGAAGAAAATTTTCTACCTGACTGCCGGTCTCGGAATGGGTAAGTTTCAGGAATATTTCTTCCAGCGAACCGGCCGGCTGCCCATTGCTGTTCCTGATCTCTTCCGGGGCGCCGCAGGCTACCAGGCTGCCCTGGTGAATAATGCCGATGCGGTCGCACATGCTTTCGGCTATTTCCAGAATATGGGTGGACATGAACACGGTCTTGCCCTTTTTAACCATACCGTGTAAGAGTTCTTTTAAATTTTTTACCGCTTTCGGGTCCAGCCCTACGGTAGGCTCATCGAGAAAGATTACCGCAGGGTCATGCAGCAACGTAGCGATCAGGGAAACCTTTTGCTTCATGCCGTGCGAATAATCTTCAATATAATCGTAGAGCCGGTCATTCAGCTCAAATATTTCACACAACCGGGAAATGCGTTTTTGCGCCTCTGCGCCGGGTAACCGATAAATGGTGGCAATAAATTTTAAAAATTCCCGCCCGGTTAGTTTTTCATACAGGAAGGCCTGCTCCGGGGCGTATCCTAAACTGCGTTTCGCCCGGACCGGTTCGGTTAATAAATTACAATCGTTTATCACAATAGTCCCGGAATCCGGGGGCAGTAAACCGGTCATCATTTTAATGCTAGTGGTTTTACCGGCGCCGTTTGGGCCTAAAAAAACAAAAAACTCCCGGCCAATTTCCAGGTTCAGGTTATTTACCGCCGGAAAATTACCATATCTTTTGCTCACATTGCGGACAGATATCATGAAATAACTCAGCCTTTTAATACGGCCAGGAAGGCTTCCTGGGGAACCTGAACGGTGCCCAGTTGCTTCATACGCTTTTTACCCTCTTTTTGCTTTTCCAGCAATTTACGTTTGCGGGAAATATCGCCGCCATAACATTTGGCGGTAACGTTCTTGCGTAACGCTTTGATGGTTTCCCTGGCAATGACTTTACTACCTATTGAAGCCTGAATAGCGATCTGGAACATTTGCCGCGGGATCAATTCTTGTAATTTTTCACAAACTTTGCGGCCCCATTCATACGCTTTATCTTTATGGACAATCACAGACAAGGCATCGACCGGGTCGCCGTTCAACAGTATATCCAGGCGCACAACCTCGCTGGCGCGATAGTCTTTAAATTCATAATCAAATGATGCATAGCCGCGACTGATGGATTTCAGCTTGTCATAAAAATCAAAAATGACCTCGGTCAGTGGAAATTCATAATGTAAATTCGCCCTGGTTTTATCAATATATTCCGTATTGATGTAAATTCCGCGCCGCTCCATGGCCAGCGCCATAATATTGCCTACATATTCCGCCGGTGTCAAAATGCTCGAGGTTATAAAAGGTTCTTCGATATGTTCAATATCGTTCACCGGCGGTAAATTGGCGGGGTTATCAACAGCCACCATTGTGCCGACTTTGGTAAAGGCATGGAATTCCACATTAGGAACCGTGGTTACCAGGTCCAGCAGGTATTCGCGTTCCAGCCGCTCCTGGATGATCTCCATATGCAGCAGGCCAAGAAATCCGCAGCGGAACCCAAATCCCAGGGCGATTGAGGTTTCCGGTTCATAAAACAGGGCGGAATCATTCAGCCTTAACTTTTCCAGCGCGGCGCGCAGGTCTTCGTATTGATCCGTATCGGAAGGAAAGAGGCCGCTATATACCATCGGTTTAACTTCCCGGTAGCCGGGTAAGGCTTCGGTAGCAGGATTATTGACAGTTGTAATGGTGTCGCCGACTTTGGTGTCTTTAACATCTTTTGCCCCGGCAATAATATAACCGACCTCGCCGGCAGACAGGGAATCGTGTTTGATCTGCCGGAGCCGTAAAATACCCACTTCCTGGGCTTCAAATACTTTGCCGGTATTAAAAAACCTGATCTGCTGCCCGGCGCGGATTGTGCCTTCTTTAACGCGGATATAAGCGACAGCGCCTCGGTAAGCATTGAACATGGAATCAAAAATCAACGCCCGGGTCGGCGCTTCCGTATCTCCCTGCGGCGCCGGAATTTTCTTTACCACTTCTTCAAGAATTTCCGGGATTCCCAAACCCATTTTGGCGCTGGCAAGCAAGATTTCTTCATCCTTGCAGCCAATAATATCAATGATCTGTTGTTTTACATGATCGATCTGCGCGCTGGGCAGATCGATTTTATTGATGACCGGGATGATCTCCAGGTCGTTTTCAATGGCCATATATAAATTGCTGACGGTTTGCGCTTCGATGCCCTGCGCGGCATCCACTATCAACAGCGCGCCTTCGCAAGCGGCCAGGCTGCGTGACACTTCATAGGTAAAATCCACATGTCCCGGGGTATCGATCAGGTTAAGAATATATTTTTCACCATTTTTTGCCTGGTATTCCATGGTTATGGCATGCATTTTAATGGTAATGCCGCGTTCCCGTTCCAGGTCCATACTATCGAGCACCTGGTCTTTCATTTCCGCCTTGCTGATCGTGCTGGTTGCTTCCAGCAAACGATCCGCCAGGGTCGATTTACCATGATCTATATGGGCGATAATACAAAAATTTCGAATATTGGTATGTTTCATGTTTATTACTATCTTTGTCAGTTTATTGTAATGGTTTCCCGGTCAGGCGCCTGTGCCTGATTCCGTGCGGGCAGCAGTTTCGATTTGAATTTTTTCTGGATGGAACTCCCGCGTAAAAACCGGACAGAACTATTTGAGAATATTAATTTAATGAAAAAAACGTCATAAAGCAATAGACAAGTAATATTAAATCTATAGCTTGTACATACTAAATAGCGATAACCCGTAAAAAGGAATTTCCTCTCCCTTTTACAGGAAAAACGGAACCCGCAGTTTTTGACAGGGTTAAATTAAGGAATAAACATGCCGGCCTTGTACGTTAAAACATGAAATTAACTTGCTTAACAATGGTGTAAGAAAAATGAAAATTGCAATGGTTTGTTACCCCACTCACGGCGGCAGCGGTGTCGTTGCTACTGAACTGGGGCTTGGTCTGGCTAAAATGGGACATGAAGTCCATTTTATCAGTTACAGTTCCCCGTTTCGGCTACGGGGTTTTCAACAGAATGTGTATTACCATGAAGTGAATGTTTCGGCTTATCCCCTGTTCAAATACCCGCCTTATGATCTGAGCCTGGCGACGAAAATTCTGGAAATTACCCGCGAATACAATCTCGATATTGTGCACGTCCATTATGCCATTCCTCACGCCATCAGCGCTTACCTGGCCAAACAAATGCTCAAGGGACAGGGGCCAAAGACCGTTACCACCCTGCACGGCACCGATATTACCCTGGTCGGCCAGGACAAAACTTTTTACGAGGTTGTACAATTCAGCATTGAAGAATCGGACGGCGTGACCACCGTATCAAATTACCTGACCGAACGCACCAAACGTGATTTTGCCATAAAAAAAGACATAAAAACCATTTATAACTTTGTCGATACCAATCGTTTTAGCGGTGTTGTGACCAATTGCGACGCCCGGTTGTTTAAACCCAACAATGAAAAGCTGCTCATCCACACTTCCAATTTCCGTAAGGTCAAACGGTTGCCCGACATCATCAGGATCTTTGCCGCCGTTAAAAAACATGTGCCGTCGCGATTATTGCTGGTTGGCGAGGGCCCGGAGCGTCAAACCGCCCACGACCTGGCGGTGGAACTGGGAGTGCATGATGATGTTTTATTCCTGGGTACGCAGGATTATATCGAAAACCTGCTCGGCTGCGCCGATGTGTTTTTGCTGCCGAGCAGCGAAGAAAGTTTTGGCCTGGCCGCCCTTGAAGCCATGAGTTGCGAAACCCCGGTGGTCGGTTCTACGGTCGGCGGTATTCCTGAAGTTGTAGATCATAATCTTAACGGCTTTTTACACCCGGTCGGCGATGTTGAGGCGATGTCCAACAGTATCGTAGAGTTGCTGACCAATGACGGAATGATACGCGATTTTAAACATGAAGCGCGAAAAAAAGCGGTTACTGTTTTCGAATCATCCCTGCTGGTGCCGGAATATGAAAAGTATTACCTCAAAATACTCAATTCATAAACCAGGGCAGCAAAATCAGGACGCAGAGCTATGAAAATATTTATAACCGGCGCCTCCGGGTTTGTCGGCGCCCACATCCTCTACAAACTGGTTGAACATAATTATAAACTGGCTTGCCTGGTGCGCAGCGGCAAGCTGCAACGCTCCTTTAACCTTGACCAGGTGGAAATAATCACGGGCGACCTTACGCTTCCCGGCGCCTGGAGCCAAGCCCTGCAAGGCTGCGATGCGATTGTCCACCTGGTGGCTATTATCAGGGAAAACCGCCGCCGTAATATCACTTTTGATAAACTCATCCGCCAGACTACTGTGGATATGGTAAATTATGCCGGGCAGTATCATGTAAAAAAATTCATTTATATCAGCGCTATCGGGGCTGACGCCCGGGTGGAATCTCCCTACTGGCGGGCCAAAGGTCTGGCAGAACAAGCCGTTATCAACAGCGGCCTCGATTATACGATCTTTCGTCCATCCTTTATATTTGGCCCCGACGATGCGGTTTTCAATATGCTGGCATCTGTTATAAAAAGATCCCCGTTTGGGTTGTTCCCGGTGTTTGGCAGCGGCGAATACAAGCATCAGCCGGTTTCCGTGTATAATGTGGCGGACGCCGTAGCCGCAGCTTTGGTAAATCCTGCATCAGCCAATAAAATTTATGATATTGGCGGCCCGGAGCCGTTATCCTGGAACCGGCAACTCGATATCATTGGCCGGTGTGTGAATAAAAAAACCGCTAAAATCAAAATTCCGCTCCTGCTCACCAAACCCCTGGTTGCGGCGGCCGGAATACTACCGTTTTTCCCCATTACTAGTGAACAGCTAAAAATGTTGATTCAGGATAATGTTACCGATAATACCCGGCTGCTCCAGGATCTGGATATTGCTTTAACACCGTTTGAACAAGGGTTAAAAGAATATTTACACTAGAAATTTATCCTGTCGTTTCTTTCTACAGACAACTGCACTATCTTGAAACTGTTATCCCCTGTTTCATCAAGAGAATATTTTTGTCCATTCCGGTGTTTTCCTCTATAATAATAGTTTTTACGATCAATAATATAAAGGATAGATATATGGAAAAGCAATTACAACCCGGCGATCAGGCCCCGGATTTTTCTTTACCCGCAACAACAGGAACAACCATCTCCCTGCGTGATTACCTGGGCAAAAAACGGGTGGTGTTATATTTTTATCCCAAAGACGATACCCCAGGTTGTACCAAAGAAGCCTGCTCGTTCCGCGATCACCAGGATCATATACAGGCGCAGGATACGGTAGTGTTGGGCGTCAGCGCCGACAGCATGGATTCTCACGGTAAATTTATAAAAAAATACAACCTCAATTTCCCGCTGCTTGCCGATACGGAGCACCAGGTGGCCGAAGCATATAGCGCCTGGGGAGAAAAAAATATGTATGGTAAAAAGTATTTCGGCATGATCCGCAAGACCTTTGTTATCGGCAAGGATGGTAAGCTGGAACATGTTTTTCATAAAGTAACGGCCGAAGGCCATGGCGAGGAAATTTTGAACTTGCTGAAAGCGAAATAATTGATTAATTTATATTAATAATTTTGCAATCATTTCATTTACATTAAAGAAAAACATGCACTTCCGTTACGGTAAACAGATCATTGATGTACAGCTTCCGGAGCACATTCAGTGGCAAATCCTGGAAAAGCCGGGCTCTGCCTCGCCGGTACAAGAACAGCAGGTCATTGCCAACAGCATCGACCGGTTAATGTACCTGCTGCATGACCAACTTCAATCTATTCACAACCTGTTGATCATCATACCGGATCATACCCGTAAATGCCGGCTGCCCCTGGTTCTGCCGCTATTAATGCAGCGCTTGCAACCCTATGATCTGAAAACGGAATTTCTGGTGGCTAACGGCAGTCATGTCGAGCAGCCGGAAGCGGCTATAAAAGAACTGGTTGGCGAGGATATCTACACCCATTATCCGGTCATACAGCACGATTCCCGCGATGAAAAAAGCCTGATCCGGTTTGGTGTAACCGATTTCGGCACGGAAATTTACCTGAATAAAAAGGTCAGGGAAGCGGATTATGTGCTGACCATTGGCGGCATTTTATACCATTATTTTGCCGGATTTGGCGGCGGCCCCAAAATGCTGCTGCCGGGAGTGGCCGGATATGAAACCATTCGCATCAACCACCGCCGTACTATTGATGAACAAACCGGTTTTTTCCATAAAGACTGTTTCGAGGGCAACATTACCACCAACCCGGTGTACAGGGATTTGGCGCAGGTTGTGCAGTGGGTGCCCAATTGCCTGTCTTTGCAGTTTGCCCTGGATGTCGATGGGCATATTGTTTATGCAGAATCCGGACCGGTGTTACCGACGCAAAACCTGGTTTGCGCTCAAGTTAAAGAACTCTATTCCCTGTCGCTGCGGGAAAAAGCCGAAATCGTCGTCGCCAGCGCCGGTGGCTTTCCTGCCGATGTGAATTTGATACAGGCTCATAAAGCCATTCACCATGCTTTTCAGGCGGTGCGCGAGCAGGGCGTGGTGGTCATTTTTGCCGAATGCGCCGAAGGCATTGGCTCTAAAACTTTTATGCCCTATTTTACCGAAAAAACCTCACGGGATATTGGCCGGCGATTATTGCGGGATTATATGATCAACGGCCAAACAGCGTTATCGCTCAAAACCAAAACCGAAGCCGTGCATATCATCCTGGTTTCGCTGCTGGACAAAGACCTGGTGCAACAAACCGGCATGATCCCCTGTGCATCAGCCGCAGAAGCTATGCAAACCGCTCAGAATTATCTTGATGGCCGTTCAGGCAAGGGCTATCTCTTTCCAGCTGCTAATTTATATGTTCCCCATGTAACGGAATAACTGCCGTCATCAGGGCGGCTATTCCCCCAAAAATTTTTGCCGGGTTTCGATAGCCCAGCTTGAGATAAATTCCCAGTCGCGGGTATCGACGCTGCCAGCGGTCGGCAGACCGGTTTTTTCCAGCACTTTGATCATAAGATTTTTCATCACCGGGTTCAATTTATCGAAATCAATTTTCCCGCCAAAAGCTTCCATAGAAACCAGTTTTATCTCCGGGTATTTGCTAAACACCGGCATAATAAAATTCTTTTTGATTTCATCCCGGCCGTGGTCGCAATTGGCGGCCAGACAAACGGCGAAAAAAGCCACCTTTTTAGTGGGCAGCACAAAGCGTTCCCGGACAATAAAGTCCCGCACATTAGCCAGCGGCAGATCGGCCCGCACTGAACTGCCAATGATTAATCCATCATAATCGTCAATAGCGTTTACATTATCAATGGAGGTGACTGTTGTTTGAATTGCTTTTTGTTCTGCAAAGATTGCGCTGATCTTTTCAGCTATTTCTTTTGTGGACCCATACCCGCTGCTGTATAGAATCAAAACCTTCATAAAATAAAATCCATTGTTTGGGAATGTAAAAAATGATCAAGTTGATTTTTTAAATTATGATTGTAATTTACAGGCAGAAATTTTACTCCACGCCTGGTATTTGTGATTTTGTGCAGCAAAAAGAGCTGTCTTTACCGGGAGTATTAATGGTCGACAGTCTGATTTTAAGAACAATAATTATATACTTTTTTTCAATAAAAAGCCAGAAAAAAATATTCAGGGGGCACATATTTTGTTATTTATTAAAAAAACACCCGGTTAATTTTTTTCATTCTGCTCCACACCGATCGGAACCAGCACGGTGGGAATATTACCGTTAGTTATTTTCTCTTTCAATGAAACCGCCCAGCGGGTGATCTGATCCCAATCACGTGTGTCTATACTGCCATTGGCTTTTATGCCGGTTTTGCGAAAAACATGCTTGATCAAATCCTGCATAACCGGATTAAGCTTGTTAAAATCAATTTTCCCACCAAATGCTGCCAGGTCGATAATTTTCAACTGCGGGTATTTTTCGGCTAACTGTCGGTAAACAGTGTTCTCAACCTGATGTTGTCCATGCAGAGTATTAGCTGCCAGGCAGACAACGAACAGGGCTATTTTTTTATAGCGTAAAATGTTGTTATTATAAGAGAGAAAATCCCGCACATTAGCCAACAGTTGATCTGCCCGTATAGATGACCCTATAATAAAATAATCATATTTATTTACATCAAAAGGTTCATGAATACTTTTCAAAGTGATGTTGAAAAGAGGTTCCAGGTTTAAAATATCATAAATTTTCTCTGATACTTCCCGGGTGGTACCGTAACCGCTGCTGTAGACGATCAATATGTTTTTTGTCCCGAAGGCCATAAGGAATTCACCATTGTAGGTTCCGTCACATTAAACAAAGTTTTTTTTCAAAATAATTCCATTATTATCAAGGTATTTACAGTTTTGGAAAAATAATTATTTCAGCCTTTTATCAAATGGTGTTTATTGTTAACGTTTACCAGAGTTATTTACATAATAAAAAAATCCAGCCTAATTTTTCTTTAACATTTGCAGAGCATTGTTTATATTTATATAAAAAATATGAATCATATAACAGGAACCCCCATGCTCTCACTGGTTACCGGCAGTAACGGCTTTATCGGCTCCACCCTGGTGGAAGCTTTGCTTAAAAAACAAATCCAGGTGCGCTGCCTGGTGCGCAAGACCAGCGATTTGCGCTGGCTGCAAGGCCTAGATGTTGACTATGTTTATGGTGAATTACGCGATCCCGCCTCGCTGGCCGCTGCCGTTGCCGGAACGGACCTGGTGTTCCACCTGGCCGGAGTAACCCGCGCCAAAGATGAAGCTGGCTTTATGGACGCCAATGTGCAAGGTACTGAAAACCTGCTGGCCGCCTGTAAACAGCATGGCCCGTCGCATTTAAAATTCATATTTGCTTCCAGCCAGGCGGCCGGCGGACCCGGTGCGCCAAACCGCCCGCTGACGGAATTCGATACACCGCAACCGATTTCTCAGTACGGTAAATCCAAACTGTTGGCTGAACAAGCCGTATTGAACTATGCGGATTCGCTAGCGGTAACTGTTATTCGCCCGCCATCGGTATATGGCCCCAAAGATAAGGATATTCTCGCCATGTTCAAAATGATCGATAAAGGCGTTGCCCTGTTGCCCGGTTCGGGTAAAAGCCAGGCCAGCATGGTATATATCGACGACCTGGTCGCCGGGCTGCTGCTGGCCGCGGAACAGCCCGCCGCCAACGGCAAAGTGTTTTATATTGCCGGCGATGAACAATACGACTGGCGTACGATCACCACACTCATGGCCGCCGCTCTCGGTAAAAAACCGCTGCGGCTCTCCGTTCCCCTGCCGCTGCTGGATGTGATCGCTTTCTTCAGCGAACTGGGCGCTAAAATCAGCCATAAACCGGCGCTGCTCAACCGGGATAAGGTACTGGAAATGAAACAGGCCTCGTGGCTGTGCAGTAATGCCCGCGCCAAACAGGAACTGGGATTTGCACCGCACACCTCCCTGGCGCAGGGCTGCTCCCTAACGGCAGCATGGTACCGGCAGATGGGTTGGCTTTAATACCGGCTGTTTTATTGTCGTTATCCGTTTCATTCCGGAAAAAGATCATTTCGTAAACAGAATGTTTTATCTTAAACTTTTTTTTTGTACATTGCATAAAAATAAAATCTAACATCAGTAGAACGGAACAGAAAGGTGAGGTAGCAGGTGGGTGGTTTTTTTGGAGTAACCAGTAAATCTGATTGCGTGCAGGACTTGTTTTACGGCACGGATTATCATTCGCATCTTGGCACCAAACGCGGCGGACTGGCCGTGCTTGGCCCCAAAGGCATAGTTCGTGAAATTCACAGTATCGAAACCAGCCAGTTTCGCAGTAAATTTGAAGACGATATTGTCAAATTAAAGGGCAATTCCGGTATTGGCGTTATCAGCGATACGGACTCGCAGCCGCTGCTGATCCACTCCCACCTGGGACGCTACGGCATTGTTACCGTCGCCAAGATCAACAACATGCAGGAACTGATCGATCGCGCTTTCAAGCAGCGCACGGCGCATTTTTCCGAAATGAGCGGCGGCGCCGTCAGCCAGACGGAACTGGTTGCCACGCTCATCAACCGCGGCAACACTTTTGCCGAAGGCATCCGCAACGCCCAGGAATCGATCGACGGCTCCTGCTCGATCCTGCTGCTGACGGACGATGGTATTTACACCGGACGGGATTTCCACGGCCGCACCCCGGTTATCATCGGCGCCAAACCGGGCAGCCATTGCGTTACCTTTGAAACCTGCGCTTTACCCAACCTGGAGTATCAATTTGCTTATGAACTCGGTCCCGGCGAAGTGGTGCGTATCACTGCGGACGGCTTGGAAAAACTGCTGCCGGCGAATAACAAGCTGCGCATCTGCTCGTTTCACTGGATCTATTACGGGTTCCCGGCCTCGACCTATGAAGGCAAAAATGTTGAATATGTGCGTTATCGCTGCGGCGCCGCCCTGGCCCGTCGTGATAATGTGCAGGCGGATATGGTCTCCGGCATTCCGGATTCGGGCAGCGCTCACGCCCTGGGTTATGCCAAAGAATCCGGCATCCCCTACAGTCGCCCGTTTGTGAAATACACCCCCACCTGGCCGCGCAGCTTTATGCCGCAAAACCAGGAAATGCGTGACCTGGTGGCGAAAATGAAACTGATCCCCATCCGCGAGCTTATAAAAGACAAAAGACTGTTATTCTGCGAAGATTCCATTGTGCGCGGCACGCAGCTCAAGGATACTATTCAACGACTGTTCGACCACGGCGCCAAAGAGATACACATGCGCCCGGCGTGCCCGCCGCTGGTGTATGGCTGCCGGTTTTTGAACTTTTCCCAGTCCCGCAGCGAGCAGGATTTAGCCGCCCGCCGCGCCATTGCCGAACTGGAAGGCAATACCGAAATTGTGCCAAAAGAATATACCGATCCCGATTCGGTACAGTACAGCAACATGGTGAACTGTATTTGCAAACACATGCGGTTTACATCGCTGCAATACCAGCGCCTGCCCGACATGGTAGAAGCCATTGGCCTGCCCAAAGCCAACCTGTGCACCTGGTGCTGGGATGGACAGGGATAGAAGAAAGTGTAGCCCACCTTATTGCATTCCAAGTTCGCCCTGGGGTTTCCAGTCTGTCCAGTACCCCAGGCTCCTCCGCTCCAAACTCCGGTTTGGAGCGGAAAGTGGACGCGAAACTCTGTTTCAGTTATCGGCAACTGAAATATTTTATAAAACAAATTATACAGTCTATCCTTCAGTGACCATATATCTTTTAACCAGCGCCTCAAAACTCATATTCACCTGCACAACATTATGGGGAATAAGCACATAATACCAGGGTTTGCCGCCGTTTTCTCCGGTATATTCTGTTGCCTGGTTACAAAATAATAACGCCGCTTTAGCTTTTTGCTGAACCTGCTCGTCGGGTATTTCAATTTCTCTTTTGGTCTCAATTAAATATATTGCAGTTTCCGTCTCAACCACAAAATCCGGTTTGTACCTTTGCGAATTATGGTTGTAATAGATATGAAACTGGTTGGTTGCCGGACGCAGCCATTTGAGTACATTGACATCCTGTTCCAAAATGATCGCAAAATCTTTTTCCGTCTTGGTATCGAATTTATAGCGATCATGACAGGCCTTTTGAAAACCGGTAAAAACTTTGGAAGGTATTGAATTCGTCGGGGTTATCGTTTCCCGAAAATCATAAATTTCTTCATGAGTATAGCGGGATAAATTATGTTCTTCAATTTTTGTAAAAGGCCGGACTACCGGTTTGGCAAATTTGGGCGCCTCATAATAGAAATGCTCTTTTAATTGCAGATATATGTATTTACCTATATCCTTTTTATGGTACAAAACCACGTTGGCAATCTTTTCTTCCGGAATGTAAGAGCGGAATTTTGTTAACGTTTGCCCGGCGAGTTTAAACAACAAATCGGTGTAGCGGTCATAATCCACTTCAGGATAATTAATCAACTCGGAAACGATAATATTTTCAATATTTTTATTTTTTATTTGGTCCTGGTAGGTATTTATCAATTCAATTTCATTGTTAAGTAATGTCTCGATTATTATTTCTTCCGAACCAGGCTGATAGTTCAGGTTTTTCACATCCAGGTCAAAATCATGGAACCCGGAGACGATTTCCCCGGAAGGAGCCACTGTTATACGCGGTATTTCTATTATTTTATCGGTATAATATTTAACAAAAGTATCATAATGCTCAGCCGCTTCCCTGATCTTGTCCGGGCCATACATATCCATCTGCCGGCCGTAACCGGTAAACTTTTCCCGCACCCGTTGCATAACAATTTCTTTTATTTCCGGTCGGGTTAATTCGGCGGCGTTTTTCACCTGCCGGCTCAGGTCCGGTAAAGATTGCAAAATCGCCTTTTTCGCCTCCAGAACATTCATAGCTTTTTGCTTTTCATCAGCATTGCCGATTTGGGCAATTTGCCCCTGTTCCTGTTCCAAACCAACTTCTATTGTTGATTTTGAAACAATAACCTGTTTGGTCAAATTCGGCTCGGTGGGATCGATAATAATAATATTTTCCTTACGGATCAGGGAATCGGGTTTGTTGGCTTCGTCGATGATTTCCTGAAAACGGTCATGGGCAACAATGGTCAGTTTATCGACTTTGGGCTGACCCGTAACTTTGCCATAGGGCAGGCGCAGCCCGCGGCCAATGGTCTGCTCGCGCAGGGTTTGCGAGGCGGCGGCGCGCAGCGGGATGATGGTGTACAGGTTGGTTACATCCCAGCCTTCCTTGAGCATATTAACATGGATAACAATTTCTATTTTATTGTCCGGGTCTTCCAGGGAAAGCAGGTTCTGAATATTTTCTTCTTTTTCAGAGCCGGTCTGGTTGGAATGAATTTCCATGACCTTGTCCATATAATAACCTTCAAAAAAATCGGGTGAAACGATCATCGCTTTAATTTCCGCGGCATGGGTAGTGTCTTTGGCGACGACCAACACGAATGGCTTGACCGGCTCCATCATATAATCGCGGGCGTAAATATCCAGGGCGACTTTGGTCTCTTCATGGATGCGAATGCCGTCTTCTATTTTTATCCGATCCATTTCAACGTTGGAGAATTGCGCCGGGTTAAAGTCCCGCCGGGTGGCGACGGCCGGTTCCTTGACAAACCCGTCCCGTATAGCTTTGGCCAGGGAATATTCATACACCACATTTTTAAATTTTATTGCCCCGCCGCTTTTCTCCACCTGCGGCGTGGCCGTTAGTTCCAGGCCCAGAATGGGTTTGAGTTCATTGATGACCTGCAAACCGCGGTCGGCGCGATAGTGGTGCGATTCATCCATCAACAACACCAGGTCCGGCAAACCGGCCAGGTAATTGAAATAGGAATCGCCGATATATTCGGACAGCCGTTTCATGCGCGGCTGTTTGCCGGAGCGGGTTTCTGCGTTGATTTTGGAAATATTGAAAATGTTGATATGTATGCCGTCCTGAAAGGCGTCGGTTTGCGAGGCGTACAAATAATTTTCGCCGGTAATAATGCGCGGCTGGTTATTGACCAGCGCGCCGATGCCCTGGAACACGTATTTGGGATGCGCCGGGTTGCCGAAATCCTCGATCAGTTTGTTATAAATGGTGAGATTGGGCGCCAACACAAAGAAATTTTTAATGCCCTTTTCCAGGTACAGCCACACCACAAACGCGCCCATGAGCCGGGTTTTGCCCACGCCGGTAGCCAGCGCAAAACAGAGAGAGGGAAAATCCCGCTCAAAATCCGTGCAGGTGGGGTATAACTGCTTTACCTTTTCCAGTTCCGCCGCCAAATCCACGCTCTTTTTTAATTCCAGGGACTCGCACAGGGTGGTCAATATTTCCAGGCTTGCCAATTGCGGCGGCCGCAGGCTGAGGCGGTTGCGGATCATTTGCGCATTGCGGTTCATTCTTAAACTCCCTCGATTAATAATTAATCAAATAAGCTGGGTAATGGATAAATTTTAGTCTTTCCTTCTTTACTGTCTTTCCCCGGCCCGAGCGGCACAAATTCCGGTTCGTTAGGGTCGCGGGGCATGTTGATGATGTTGAGACTGTAATCCTCCCTGCCGAACTCGCAGCGCCCCAGCAGCAGGTTGGGGATTTTGCGGATATTGATGTTATTATGCCGGTGCGCGCAGCCCTCGTGGAAGGCTTTGCAGGCAATGAGCAGGCTCTCGTCCGCCTGCATGTCCTCGTGGATCTGATCGAGCATTTCCACGGTGACAAATTGTGTGGTGGTAAAGATAAAATCCTTTTCCGTGGAGCGGCCCTGTTTCCAAAACACCTCCTGATCCGGGTGGTACTTAAAGCCCTCGTGCTTGGCCATAGCTGCGGCCAGCATGTCCGCATTATAATTTTCGGTTATGATCCAGTTGCCATATTTATCCTGCTTTAATAAACTGGGGGCCAGTTCATAATATTTAAAGCCGCCGCCGCCGCGCCAGTTAACGGTTTTGGAAATACCACCCTGGTCAGTTCCATCCACCACCTGTTTCAAACGCGGTAGACAATGAGTAGTGCAATGCTCGCCCAGTTCAATGCCGATCCATTTACGGCCCATTTTCTGGGCTACGGCAGCAGTGGTGCCGGAGCCAAGGAAAGAATCTAAGATGATATCACCTTTACAAGTAGTTAATTCAAGAATTTTATGGATTAAGCCTTCTGGTTTTGGGTAATCAAAGGCTTTTTTATCACCAAATAAATACTCCATCTCTAAGCCAGCTGTCATATTTGTACCCACATCATCCAAAATTGATCTTAAAACTTGCCCAGAAGGCATATAAACTCTATGATGAATAGTCCAATTCCCTCTAACGTTTGTAAATTTTATCGTACCATCTTCCAAACCAGTTTGTATTGTCTTTTCAGATTTTTGTGAATTTAAAAATAATTTTGATCCATCGGGACAAATTAGTTCAACAGGAATAGGATTTTGCAAACCATCTCTTGCTAACGTATCCCAATAATATCTTTGCCCATTATCATCAATTTCCTTATATCTTTTTAAATATTCTTCTGTCTGGGAGACTCTCCATTTTTCTTTATGTACCTCTTTTGAGGCATTTTTAGCATAAACAAGAATATAGTCATGATCAATTGCAAAAAATCTTGAGTCGTTTCCTCCACCTTTTCTTTTTTGCCAAATTAGATCACCAATGTAATTTTTTCTACCAAATGTTTCATCTAATACAATTTTTAAGTAAGCATGTTCAGTTTCATCAATATTAACAAACATTATTCCATAATCAGAAAGTAATCTATATAAAAAAATTAACCGATTCTTTATTAATTGTAACCAAAGCGAATGTTCTATACTATCATCATACTGTTCAAAAGCATTGCCGGTATTATAGGGCGGGTCGATATAAATACACTTGATTTTACCGGTAAAGTCCTGTTCCAGGGCTTTCAGGGCCAGCAGGTTATCACCGTGAATAAGCATATTGCCGGTATCGGGGTCGCCATAGGATTTGTCTTTATCTTCAATCAAAATGCGCGGCTCCAGTTTGGGCTGCTTATCCTTGTCTATCCAGGTGAGTTCGAGTTTTTGTTTGGTGGTCAAGATTTACCTCGCGTTAGTCTTACCAGTCAAATAAGAATAGTACATATAAGTATATATAAAACAATAAAATTATCTATTTATAAAAAGATAAAAAGAGCCTTCAGTCAAATAACAGTCAAATAAAAAAATGAATCAGATCATATATCTAATTAAACTAATTTCCACCGTATCGTAAACAACTCTATTTCCTGCATACTTTGTTTCAGGCGCAGTTCAATTTCAGTAATCAGGTCTTCCTTTTTTTTATCCACTTCATCCTGGGACTGGAATAACTGCATACGCAGGGCGTTGCGTTTCTTTTCCATATCCTTGATCTTACGGTGCGCCTCGACTTTGGCTTCGAGGTTAGAAATTTTTTTGGCTTCGGTCTTGCGGAATTTTATTTCCTTGTCCAGTTCTTTCAGTTCCAGTTCCAGGCTGGTTTTCAGGTCGTCGGCCCATTTTTCCAGTTTGCCCATTTCCAGGTCAAAAAACCCGGCGTTACGGGCGGCATTCTCTTGCAAAATGTCCTGTTTTTGTCCCTGCAATAATTCGTCCAAGTTATTATTGATATTTTGCTCAATCCCGGGCGGCAATTCCGTCTCCTGTTGTGCGACAAGAGAAAACATACGGCGGCAGGCGTCCACATCCAGTATTGTTCCATCGTCACAGCAGCCCGCTAACAATACATGGTCTTCGCTTTCAAAAGAGGATATGCTGAAATTAACCGCTTTGAGCCAGCCGCTTTTGTCTTTATGAGGTTTTAGAATTGATATGATCGTTTTTGTGTTGGTGTAATCAAACACAACCGTTTGAACAGGCAAAGGCTGTTGTTTGCAATGCCCGATAATACGCTGGGCCAGCGGGTGGTTTATCCTGTAGATATTGGCGTCCTGAATATTTTTGCCGATGCGGTACGGGCCGGGATGAATGATTTCCTGCGGAAACGGATTTTTTACCAGCGTAAACGAATATTTTTGCCCGTCATATTCGGCATAGTCCTTTAAGAAAAACTGCGTAATCTGCCATAACCATTCTTCATAACGATTCAGGTATTTTTGACTTTCCGATTGCGAAAACTTTAACTTTTCATGTACCTCTTCATCAAAATTTTCCAGTAATTGCTGACGGGCGTTTTTATATTGATCCTGAATCTGTTCATCCAGTTCCTGCTGCAGGGCGTCAAAAGAGCGCTGAATTTCCGCTTCGGTGCGGCATTTCTGGTAAATTTCGGCGATGCGTTTTTCAAAATCCACCCCGGATTCGATAGAACCGAGCACTTCATCGCTGGCGCCGAACACCCCTTCAAATAATTTAAACTTTTTTGAAAGCAATTCATAAACGCGCTGGTCGGCGGCATTCTTTTTATTCAAAAAATTCACCACCACCACATCATATTTTTGTCCATAACGGTGACAGCGGCCAATACGCTGTTCGATGCGTTGCGGGTTCCAGGGCAGATCGTAATTGACCACCAGGGAGCAGAATTGCAGGTTAATGCCTTCGGCGGCGGCTTCGGTAGCGATCATAATAGTGGCATGGTCGCGAAAATAATCAATCAGGGCCGCGCGCAAATCCGCACTTTTGGAGCCGGTCACGCGATCCGTGCCGCGGTGTATTTCCAGCCAGTTTTGATATATAGCGCGGGATTCCGGGTCGGTATTGGTGCCGTTAAATAAAACCAGGCTGCCGGTAAATTCGGTTTGTTCGAGGATGTCCTTTAAATATCTCTGCGTTCGTCGGGATTCCGTAAAAATGATCGCTTTCCGGGGACCGCCCAACCGTTCCGCCTCGGCAAAGCCCCTGGTAAGCGCGGTTAATAACACTTCGCCTTTGGAATTCTTTTGAATGGAATCGGCCAGATGCTTAAATGTGTTCAATTCTGCAACTTCATGGCGGATTTTTACAATATCCTGTTCTGTATAGCGAATAACGGGCGGGGTTTCATAAAAGGCTGGTTCGGAGGATTCCTCATTCAACCATTCCTCTTTGACCTGGTCAAAACTTTCAAAATCGGTAAAGAGCGTTTCTTCCGTTACCTGTTGTGCTGTGACAACAGCCTGGAGTTTGTTGGCCAACGCTTCCAGCGTCCCGGATATGGCATACGTTGAAGATGCCAGCAAGCGGCGCAGAATGAGCGTCATTAAATGGCGCTGGCTGGCCGGCAAGGCGTACAATGAATCGCGCTGCAGGTATTCCGAAACCAGGTCGTATAATTGCTGTTCCTCTTTAGTTGGATAAAACTCCTGGATTATGGCGGTACGATTGGTAAAGTTGATGTATTCCAGCACCTGGCGGCGCAAGGTACGTTTACAGACCGGTTTGAGCCGCTCTTTAATATCCGCGTAACTATCGTTTTCGGTCAGGCGAGAGAACTGGTTTTTATAGCTTTTCAAATCGCCAAAAGTGAAATCATCAATTATGCTCACCAGACCGTACAATTCCAAAAGCGAATTTTGCAGGGGCGTAGCGGTTAACAGTAATTTGGGCGCATTGGCAACCGCGTTCTTGATGGTGTTGGCAATGACGTTGGCGGGTTTATAGACATTGCGCAGCCGGTGCGCTTCATCAATAACCACCAGGTCCCAGTTATTATGTTTGATATAGGCTTCTTTGGCTCTGGCAAAATGATAGGAACAGATGACAATATCCTTACGGTCAAAAGGATCAAGTTTGCCTTTTTTTATGGATTCGTTAAAGGATGCAGTTTCAAGGATTGTGGAGGATAAGAAAAATTTGTCTAGTAATTCCTGGTTCCATTGTTTGCGTAAATTGGCCGGGACAATAATGAGAATTTTGCGTTTTCGTTCCGCCCATTTTTGCGAGATCACCAAACCTGCTTCAATGGTTTTACCGAGGCCCACTTCATCGGCAAGAATAGCGCCTTTGGAGAGCGGCGAATTGAACGCAAACAAGGCCGCTTCCACCTGGTGTGGGTTAAGATCAACCTGCGCGTCAACCAAAGTGGAAGCCAGTTTTTGTATGCTGTTGGATGAACTGCGTTTGGTCAGTTCATACGCAAAATACTTGGCATGATAAGGTGTAAGGCTCATAATATCATATTCATATACAATCTATCAAAAAGAAAGGATTTTCCAGCCCAAAAGAAAACAAGACTATATTATTAATTTTTAACGGCAAAAGCAAGCAATTTTGATTCACCATTTTCCCCTTTTCATTAAGCTGTTTTCCCCCTTTATCCATAATCAGTTGTTGTTTCCCAGCCTGTGAATTATATTAATTCGGTTACCGCAATTACGCCCCGATCACATCACCTCTATCCCGCGGTACGCCGGTTCAGCATTTAAAATCTTTTCTCCAAAAACAGAACAGTTTCTTTAAAGGAGAATGCCATGCGCCATTTCAGACTTTTAATCGTGATTTCAGCAGTTACGTTGGTATTCCTTGCCGCCTGTCAACCCAAACCCATATCAACCGCCGCGCAATACGACCGCGCCGCCCTGCAATCCTTTGTGGACAAGTATCTCGACGCCGTCATTGCCCACGATCCCGCGCAGGCGCCGCTGGCGGCAACGGTCAAATTCACCGAAAACGGTCAACGACTGATCCCCGGCGACGGCCTGTGGAACACCGCCAGCGTGCGCGGTTCGTACCACCTCTATGTCGCCGATCCGCAGGCGGGACAAGTCGGCTATTTCGGCACCATCCGCGAAAACGGCGTCCCGGCTATTCTGGGACTGCGTCTGAAAATTGAAAAACAAGCAATATCCGAAATCGAGACGTTTGTGGTGCGCGATACCACCGGCGCCCAGCGGCTGGAAAAGCTCGGCGCGCCACATCCTGTGTTTGCGCAAGCAATCCCGGATTCCGAACGCCTGTCCCGCGCGGAACTGATCACAGCCGCCAACAAGTATTTTACCGCGCTGGAAAGGAACGACGGCAAGGGCGAGTACAATTTTACCGATGACTGCAACCGCCTGGAAAACGGCAAGCAAACCAGCAACAATCCCGCCAAAGAGCCGCGCCCGTTCGATATCGACGGCATGTCCTGCAAGGCGCAGTTCGAGACCGGCTTTTTCTGCTTTGTCACCCGCATCCGCGACCGCCGCTTTGTGGTGGTGGATGAAGAGCGCGGCATTGTGCTGGCCTTTGCCTTTTTCGACCATGCCGGCAATGTGCTCAATATTACCTTGTCCAATGGCGTAAGTTTCCCTGGCGGCGTTAACCGCCCCTGGACGTGGGAAATTGCCGAGATTTTCAAGGTGGAAAACGGCCTGCTGCGGCAGATCGAAGCGCTGTTCCAGGAAGCCCCGTACGGCATGAACTCCGGCTGGAGCGCCTGGGAACAGGGACTGTCCTCCGCTATTCAACAATGAGAGCAATCTGCTCTATTAATATAAATATACAAGCAAAAACCCGGTGTGAACAAACCTGTCCTCATACCGGGTTTTTTTATGCACCCGCCAACAAACCGTTTGCATAATTTATATTTTGCTTTAAATTAGCAATATCAAACTATATCCCCGGAATTCATTAAACTGAAAGATGTTCCATGAATTGTTAGCTGATTATCGACGCGCAAAAAGGACTTGTTGAAAAAAAGCTCTACCAAAAAGAATTATTCATTGCCACAATCAACAAGGCTATTGCTCACTACCGGGCGCACAACCTGCCGGTGGTGTTTGTCCAGCACAACAACAATATGTTGCAGGCGAATACCCCGGCCTGGGAAATTGCCGCTGAAATCAATTATCAACAAACCGACCCGGTGTTGCAAAAATCGCACGGCAATGCTTTTGAAAAGACCGAACTCGGCGAGTTTTTGAGAGCCCGGGGAGTAACCGGTATAGTAGTATGCGGGCTGGTTACTCATGGCTGTGTGCGGGCCACTATCCTGGGCGCTTTGGCGGAGGGATTCCGGGTAGAAGTATTGCAAAACGGCAACACCCTGTGGAACCAGGATGCTGTGGAAAAAATCCAGAATTTTACCGAAGAAATGTCCCAAAAAAACATTCTGTTTGTTGAATTTTAATTCTACGTATTACAAGAGTCCCGTAATATATAGATCACTTTCTTATACTTGCCAATGATTATTTTATTACAGAATTGGTAAACTGCTTGGCTTTTCTTTTCTGGTGAAAGATAAAATTTTGCTCTCGTGGGGTTTATATAAATTTAAATGTCCTTACAAACCGAACTTTTGGAATGTGTTTTCGTCGTTAAGGTTATTAATCATTTAAATTATTAAATTGGTTTTATGAACATAAATAAATAAGAATCTCAAAATTGATGTGACTCTGGGTAAATTCATTTCACTTGCAAATCTAGTTTATCTATAATAAATTTGTTAAATTGCATCTGGTCAAATTTTTTACAGCGTAAAAACTGACAGGATAATAATGATGACCTCACGGGAAAGAGTATTAAAAGCGGTTACACATGAACAACCGGACCGGGTGCCGGTCGACCTTGGTTCTACTCCCAGTTCAGGGATTTCCGCAATTGCATATAACCGCCTGAAAAACCATATTAAAATCAATCCGGGACCCACGAGGATTTACGATATTGTTCAGCAATTAGCCCAACCCGATGATGCTTTACTGGACTTTTTAGCAATTGATGTTATCGATATTGGACGGGTATTTAAAAATAACCCGACTGCCTGGCGCGATGTGCAGTTGGCTGACAGGAGCCTCGCCCAGGAACCGTCCGCTTTCCGAATCGAAAAACAAAATGACGGTTCACGACGAGCCTTTTCAAAGGACGGTACCTGGATTGCAACCATGCCTGCCAATGGAACCTTTTTTGATCAGGCTTGCTATCCATACGAAAATAGCTATCCCTCTGAGTTGACGGATTTACCCGCCGCAATGCAAAAGGTATTGTGGGCTGCCTTAACTCACAGTCCCTGGGATCATCTGGGAGACAAGGATTTTTGGATAACCTTGCGAAATAAAACCCAGGCTTTAAGGTACTCGACAGACAAAGCATTGATGGTGAATTGTGGATGTAACTTGTTTGAATGGGGCGCTTTTTTACGTCGAATCGACAATTTCTTGACCGATCTGCTTGTAGACACTGAAAATGTTAAAAAACTGGTAGACACTTTATTACAACAGCATCTTGCTTTTCTTGAAAAGGTATGCTCCTCTGTCGGCGATCTTGTAGATATTTGCCGGTTTGGCGATGATCTGGGTATGAATTCCGGTCCGTTCATGGCGCCGGACACCTATCAGGAACTATTTAAACCAGGACATAAAATATTATGTGATTATGTTCATTCTCACAGCAAAATGCACACATTTTTGCACTCCTGCGGTTCTATTTACAAGTTATTACCCGATCTGATCGATGCTGGATTTGAAATTATCAATCCAGTACAAACCAGCAGTGCAGATATGAACCCGATACGGCTAAAACAAGAATTCGGTCGGCACATTACCTTTTGGGGAGGTGGTTGCGATACAAAAACAATACTTAATATGGCAACTCCCGCTGAAGTTAAAGCTCATGTATTGGAACGACTGGAAATTTTTGCTCCACAGGGCGGGTTTGTTTTCAATCCTATACACAACATCCTGCCCGAAGTCCCTCCGGAAAATATTATGGCGATGTTTGCAGCAATTTGGGAGTTTAACGGGGAATGAAAATCCTTCTAGTTTCAGAATTCCTGCTATTGAATTACAGGATTTTTCATTCCGGTTGCTAAAAAACTTTGTTGATTATATAAAAAAGGCGTTTTCTCACAAATCATAAAAATGTATCAATCAATAAAGGGACATATCATGAACCCTTCCCACCCTGACCGTCGTGAATTCCTGAAATCCCTGGGCGTAGTCTCCGCCGCCCTGGTTATACCCGGCTGCGCTACTCTTGGCAAGAAAAGACCCAACATCCTGTGGCTCACCTGCGAGGATACCAGTCCCGCCCTGGGCTGCTATGGCGATGCTTACGCCAACACGCCCAACATCGACAAGGTCGCCGCGCAGGGCATTGTTTACCGCAACGCCTTTACCACCGCGCCGATCTGCGCCCCGTCCCGCTCTTGTCTGATAACCGGCCGCTACGCCACCTCGCTAGGCACGCAGCATTTGCGCTCGGAAATTCCCGTGCCGGCAGACCTGAAAATTCTACCGGAATATTTGCGCGAGGCCGGTTATTTTTGCACCAACAACAGCAAAACCGATTACAATTTCAGTCCGGATGAGCGCTGGAACGAAAACAGCGCTACCGCGCACTGGCGTAACCGCCCCGCCGGACTGCCTTTTTTCAGCGTCTTTAATTACACTATAACCCATGAGGGCAACGCCAATAACAGCAACGACCAAGTCCTGGCCGGGTTAACGGAACGCCATGATCCTGCCCGGGCCGCGCTGCCGCCAAATTATCCCGATACCCCGGAGATGCGCCGCATCTGTGCGCGACAATATGACCTGGTCACCGCCTGGGATCAGCAGGTCGGGGAGCGACTCAAAGAGTTGGAAGATGACGGGCTGCTGGAAGATACGATCATTTTCATCTTTTCCGATCACGGTTTTGGCCTGCCCCGCTATAAACGCTGGCTGTACGATACCGGTCTGCATGTGCCGCTGGTCATCCGCATCCCGGGAAAATTCCATCACCTGGCAAAAACTCATGCCGGACATGAGAATACCGACCTGGTGAGCTTTGTCGATTTTGCGCCGTCTGTACTGCAACTGGCCGGACAGCCGATTCCCGCCGTTATGGAGGGAGCACCATTTCTGGGCCGGAAAACTCCCCCGGCGCGGCAGTTCATCTTTGGCGCCCGCGACCGCGCCGATGACGTGTTCGACGTTTCGCGCTGTGTGCGCAGTGAGCGCTATATCTATATCCGTAATTTTATACCGCATTTGCCCTATATCCAAAACGCGCTGATCTTTGGCGACCAGAAAACCGCTTTCCGGGAACTGCGCCGGGTTCGCAATACCGAAGGCTTGCCGCCGGGTGGCGAAGCGATGTGGCAGCACAAACCACTCGAAGAGTTGTACGACCTGCAGAACGACCCAAACGAACTGCACAACCTGGCCTCTTCTCCCGATTATGCCGATATTAAGGAAACCCTCAAGACCAGATTATTCGACTGGATTTTGCAAACGCGCGATTCGGGATTCCTGATCGAAGCGGAAATGATGATTCGCGCGCAAGGCTCCTCGGTCTATGCAATGACCCATGACCCAAAGCAGTATGACCTGGAAGCGATTCTGGACACCGCGAAACTGGTCGGCGATCCGTCTGTTCCGTTGGATGAGTTGCAGAAACGATTACAATCTCCGGACAGCGGCGTGCGTTTCTGGGCCGCCACGGCGTTCCTGGCAATGTGCGAGGCTGCCGCCCCAGTTCTGATCGAAATAAAATCGCTGTTAGACGATCCCTCCCCGGCCGTGCAGATCGTTTGCGCGGAAATTTTGTGCCATCACAATCAATGCCGAGCCGGATTGCCGGTATTGATGCGAAACCTGGAGGATAGCGCCCGACCCACGGTCGTGCTGTTTGCCGCGGCCAGTTTGCGTAACATCGGTATAATGGCGAAACCGCACCTGGCGGCGATCAAAGAAATCCAGAAACAGTACCTCGGAAAAGCCGGCGGGCGTTACAAGGACTGGCTGTATCCCATGTTTATCGGTTTTGCCCTGGACCAGGTGCGCATCAACTGCGGTGAAAAAATTGACATTCGGGAATAGCGCGGTTATCCACACCAGGAAAGTCCTGAATAAATTTAGTATTATTAATTCTACATAAATCAAAAAAGGTTTCCCAATGCAAGTTGTGGAAATTACTTCTAAAAGTCTGCTGCGTAAGGGCAAAAGGATCGAGTCCTGGTTTCTGTGCCGCTACGGCATGAACCTGTATCGCGGCTGCGCGCATAATTGCGTTTACTGCGATGGCCGCGCCGAAAAGTATAATGTGGAAGGCGAGTTCGGCGAGCAGGTGGCGGTCAAGCTCAACGCCCCGCAACTGCTAACGCGTGAACTCGACCCGGCCCGCAAGCGCTCGCCCATGAAACGGGCTTACGTCATGCTGGGCGGCGGCGTGGGCGACAGCTACCAGTCCCCGGAAAAAGACTATGGTTTGACGCGGCAGGCGCTGCAAATCATTGAAAAATCCGGCTTGCCGGTGCATATTCTCACCAAATCCACCCTGGTGGAGCGGGACCTGGAGATTATCAGCCGCATTCATAAAAGCGCCGGGGCCATCGTCAGTTTCAGCTTTTCTTCGGTGGATGCAGAGATCAGCCGGATTGTCGAGCCGGGCGTGCCGTCCCCGGCGGAGCGGCTGCGGGTTATCCGGCTGTTCAGGGCGCAGGGGATCCCCTGCGGCATCTATTACATGCCGGTCATTCCGTACATCACCGACGCCACGCAGCAACTGCAGGACACCGTGCAGGCGGCAAAAGCAGCCTGGGTAGATTTTATGATCTTTGGCGGCCTCACACTCAAAGAGGGGCGGCAAAAGGATTATTTTTTACAGATGATAAAGGAGCGCTACCCGCATCTGGAAAAAGCGCTTGCGCAATTATACACCGGCGACCCGTGGGGTAACGCCAATCCCCGCTACATCCGTGAACTCGACCGCCGCTTTATCGACATTGCCCAGGTGCACAACATGCCGGCGCGTATTCCCCTGCGCTTGTATAAGGATATAATCGATGATAATGACCGGGTGGTGGTGATGCTGGAACATATCGATTATTACCTGCGGGCGCGCGGCAACAGTTCCGCCTTTGGCTATGCCGCATACAACCTGGCGCAGGTCAAAGAGCCTTTATCTGCCCTGGGAGAAAGACTTGGCGCAATCAAAGGGGTTAGTCCACACATTGTCAAGATTATCCGCGAAATACTGGCAACGGGCACGTGCGAGCTATTAAGCAAATTCAGCACCGGGCAGGGATAACATTGTTTGTAGTCCCGGCTTTAGCCGGTTGTCATTCCGAGGAACAAAGCGACAAGGAAACTTTAATTCAACATATTTTAAAATCAGATTGGGAATTTTTCTTCCGGTTCCAACTTCTGATTGGAACCCACTTCATCCCATCCAAACTCCAGTTTGGATGAATACCGCCTAAAGGCGGTACTACGAACAAATGGCTCGTTTGTAGTACCGGCTTTAGCCGGTTCTTTTAAAACCCGTCTGAAGGGGGGCTACGAATGAATGGTTTGTAGTACTGGCTTTAGCCGGTTCTAATAGATAAATAGTCATTTCAAATCTCTGGATCGTCCCATCCTTTACCAAATTCATAAAGTGGGTACTTATTCCATAGATCTGTAGCTCTGACTAATCCTTCTCTTTTTAAAAATTCACAAGCGGATGAATAAGGCCAGTCTTGCCATTTCTTTACATATCCATGATGCACTGGATTATGATGAATATAATTTATTGTTGCCCAGTAATGATTTTCATTACGAATGTAACGATCTGCACAACGATGCCAAACCTGGCGACCACGTTTTTGCTCTTCTCTATTCCATAAGAAGGATATCTTACCATGATGTTTTCCAAGTAAATTAGAAATATACCTAATATCTGCATGTTCCAAAAGTAGATGGTAATGATTTGGCAATACGCACCAGGAATGAACAAATATATGATTTTCATTTAATAGTGATAATAAAGAAACTGAAAAATCCTCAATCCTGTTTAATGAAAAACCAATAATGTGTTGGTGGCGATAACAAGCCGCTCTAATATGAAATTGATTAGAATCCGGTTGCAAATGAGGTGGCGAATGCCAAGGGAAACCGCGTCTTATACGTTCTTGAAGGATTTCATCTTTTTCTTGTAAAGAAAATATTTTCCAATTATACATTTCATACCCCAATTAAATAAATAATAATCCTCCAATTAATTACCCACCTTGTTTATAATCCCTGTTTTTGCCGGTTTCTTAAAAGGCCCGCCTGAAGGCGGTACTACAAACAAATGACCAGTTCGTAGTCCCGGCTTTAGCCGGTTCTTTTAAAAAGCCCGCCCCGGCAAATAATATGCGTAAAACCGAAACGGCTTTTTGTGAATATAATAAAGAACAATGACGGAATCAAATTATTCTTCAATAATCCCGGTCTGTATATAGTCCTGGCTTTAGCCAGTTGCACGAAACGTATGTAGTCCCGGCTTTAGCCGGTTTCTTAAAAGGCCCGCCGGAAGGCGGTACTACAAACAAATGGCCAGCTCGTAGTTCCGGCTTTAGCCGGTTCTTTTAAAGCACGCCTGAAGGCGGGACTATGAACAAATTGCATGGATTAAAACTATATGGCTGCCCTGGTTGCAGAAACTTGCTGGTGGGGTTTCTGCAAACCAGGGTGAGCAATATTTGTTATATACCCGTAGAGCCAGTTCTGGTTCCGGGCCAGAACCAGGAAAAAGAATTGGTTATCATTCAATTTCAAATGATACAAAATTACTCTTTATTAACCCGGTAAAGGTTTTGCATTTTTTGGTTTTCATAGTATAATAATTTTCATAAACTGCACATGCTTTATAATGGCCCTTTTCCAATGGTACATAAGAGTCCCAAACATACACATAACAAGATATCATTTGATTGGGTTCTATAATTTTAAAATGTTGTTTTTTAACCCAACTGGCATTTTGGAATGTATAAGTAAAGGGCTGATATCTTTCATTATCTTTATAAATTTCAATATAAATTTCTCTTTTTTTGGCAGAATGCTCTTCTAACCGACAATAAAACCTGGTATTAATAAAAAATTCATTGGTATCAAGATTTGTAAAAATCAGAGTACCTTTTATATTTTCAGAAGCATTGAATATATCTTTATCTATTTCCAATTTCAAAGTCAAATTAGCAGAATTTATCGCATGTTCACTTTTCTCTAAATATTTGATTCCGCTGCAAGAGGTTACTATTGAAAGTGATACTAGTAAAATAATAGTAATAACTGATACATGATAATTTTTCATCGAAAATTTCCTCCAATTAAAATCTTTTAGGTAATAAATTCCAGACTTTCCAATAAACCTTCAGTGAAAAACATTATTCCCGTTTCTTCTCTCCACATTATGAACGTGGACGCCCTTGAATCTTCGATCCCTTATATAACATAACTTTATATTTTTCATATTTTAAAACCAGAGGCATTGTTCAAGTGGGTTCCCAATCTGGAGATTGAGAACCATGAGCAAATACTTTGATTTATTTTTAAAAAATTTCACCCCTACGGGGTTTGATATATTTAGAAAACAAGCTCTCTATAAACATTTCGCCCCTGACGGGGTTCTAAACTTAACATAGGATGGTTTTACCGGGTCAAAGTTCAGCCTGTTGCTGATCTTTGACCCGGGGTTAATTTACGGAATCTGATAATTAATAAAACAATTTATTTCTGCAAAGGATAACTAAACACATACTTGCCGGAACCGGCCTCCAGAATTACTGTTTTTCCGGATTGTTCGGACTTGCTAATCCCTTTGGCTTTAACCAGCGGTAATCCGGCTTCCGTCACCTTGTCGACAACAGCGTCCGGCAGGGCAATAGTGGCGGTGGTGTTGGCCGGTAATTCCACAGTCATGGTCATCACGCCCTGTTTGAGCTCCCAGCCGGACTGTATAGGGCCATACATGGAGCTAAAATTGGCCGAGGCATTGCTCAACCCACCGCCGGGTTGGGGTTGGATCAAAATATGTTTATAACCCGGCTGCTGCGGATCGATCTCTATACCCGCCGTAACCCGGTATAACCAGTCGCCAATGGCGCCATAGGCATAATGATTGAACGAGTTCATGCCGGCGTCCTGGAATGAACCGTCCGGCTTGATGCCGTCCCAGCGTTCCCATATCGTCGTAGCGCCGCGGGTAATGGGGTACAGCCAGGAGGGATAATCCAGCCGGTTGAGCAGCATATAGGCCAGGTCGGTATAGCCATAATCGCTGAGCACATGACAGATCAGCGGCGTGCCGAGGAACCCGGTGGTGATATGACCGAATTTTTTCACATCTTCGGCCAGGCGGGCCGCCGCTTTTTCCGCAAGCGACGGGGGTAACAGGTCAAACGCCAAAGCTACCGAATAGGCGGTTTGGGTATTTGAAGACAGTCGGCCGTTGGCGGTAACATATTCCTGCAAAAACGCTTTTTTAATGTTATCCAGCAAGCCGGTGTAATCCTGCACATCCTGGTGGTAACCCAGAATTTTGGCGGATTGCAGTAACAAACCGGTAGAATTGGCAAAGAACGCCGTGGCGAGCAGGTCTTTATCCGTTGTGGCGCCGGGATAATCGGAGCTTTCCGAATTGAACGCCAGCCAGTCGCCAAAATGATAGCCGGTTTGCCACAAATAATTATCGCCGGCCTGCTGGCGCATATACTCGACCCATTTTTTCATGCTGGAGTATTGCTGTTCGAGAATCCGGGTATCGCCATTACACAGGTAAACCGTCCAGGGAACGATCACACTTGCGTCGGCCCAGCCGCAGGCTGCGGCATTGGAAGTCGGATTTTTACGATCCAGGGCATTGGGAATAACGTGCGGAATAGCGCCATTTGGTTTTTGATCGGCGGCCACATCGCCCAGCCACTTGGTGTAAAATCCCGCCACATCTGCATTAAAGCAGGCGGTGCGCGCAAAAGCCTGGGCGTCGCCGGTCCAGCCCAGCCGCTCATCGCGCTGCGGACAGTCGGTCGGCACATCCACGAAATTGCCTTTTTGTCCCCACTGGATATTGTGCTGCAACTGGTTGATGAGGGGATTGGAACAGCTAAAACTGCCGGTGGGCGTAAAAGCGGAATGCACGACCACGCCGGTCAGGTTATCGAGCGCCGGGTCGCCGGGCCAGCCTTCCACCGCCACATAGCGAAAACCCTGGAAGGTGAAATGCGGTTCATAGATTTCAACGCCTTGCCCCTTTAGTGTGTATTCAACCGTCTGTTTGGCGGCGCGCAGGTTGGTAATATAAAAATTTCCTTCTTTATCCAGCACTTCGGCATGACGGAGTTTTACGGTCGTTCCCGCCGGGCCCTCTACCTTTAACCGGATCCAGCCGACCATATTTTGCCCCATATCGAACACCGTTTCACCGGCCGGGGTTTTGATGATCTTGACCGGTTTGATTTCCTCCACCTTTTGCACCGGCGGGCCGACTGGCGCGATCAATATTTCTTTAGAATGGTCGACCGTGCTCACTCCCGCCCAATCCTGGTCTTTATATCCCGGATTGGTCCAGCCCGGTTTTTCTTTACGGGCATCGTAGGTTTCGCCCATATAGATATCTGAAGTAGTAACCGGCCCGGTTGCCGCCCGCCAGGAGGCGTCGGAAATGATCGTCTCAATTTCGCCGTTTTCATAAACGACCTGAATTTGCAGCAGCAACGCCAGTTTTTTGCCCCAGGTATTGCGCTGATCGCCCCAGCCCATATAGCCGCGATACCAGCCGTCACCCAGCATGACGCCGACGGCATTAGCGCCGGTTTGTAACATATTGGTTACATCGTAGGTTTGGTATTGTAACCGGGTATCAAAGCTGGTCCAGCCGGGGGTTAACACCTGGTCGCCAACCTGTGCGCCGTTCAGGTGCAGTTCGTACAAGCCGAGACTGGTGACGTAGGCGCGGGCGGAACGGATCTTGCCTTTTAACTGAAAGTCTTTGCGCAGCATGGGACAGGGAGCGGATTTGGCAAGGTCTTCTTCAAGATTGGGTTGAATCCAGGCCGCTTTCCAGTCCGCAGCTTTGAGCAATCCCATCTCCCACCAGGCCGGTTCACTCCATGCAGATACATTTCCCTTTTGATCCCACACCCGCACCTGCCAGTAATAGCGTTGGCCGGACTGCACATCCGGGCCTAAATAAGGAAGTTGGATCGAGGCGTCGGTAGCAACCTTTTCCGTATCCCACAATGGCTGATTCTTTAAGTCCTTAATACTTGCAGCAACGCGTATTTGCATAGCGGACTGGATTGATCCCCGCTCATTAGACTGAATTTGCCAGCTCAAACGAGGCTGCGCGGCGTCGATACCCAGGGGATTGGTTTTATACTCACAGGTTGGCTGGGTAACGGTCAAAGCTGTTTTAGCAAACAGGGGTTGAATAATAATTGTTAAACAAACCAACAGTAAAACCGGTAAAAGCGCTTTTTTCATTTCCTCCTCCATAAGATTATTTGATTCGATATTTGTAAAAACATTTATCCTTTTGACTATCAAGGACTTCAAGGACATTCCTGTTATTGTTTGGTTTTCAGCGGGTCGGCGGCCTGCTGATAGAACATATCCTGTAATTCCTGAATCCGTTTTTCCTTTTTCAAACTGCGAACCAGGGCGGCCAGTTGTTCCGCTTCGGCATTCATCAACAGCGTGCCGATCTCCGGATTGGCCTGGCTGCCGTCGCCGGCATAGTGGTTTGGATACTTGGCATACCACCAGATCGCCGTGTAGGAATAGGGCAGACCCGCCAGCCGGTCCAGATCGGCGCCGGATTGCAGCGCCCCGCGCTCCGGGTGCGCCAGGTCGGGACGGTGCGACAGAAGCATGGAGGTTTCCACCTCGCAGGCATGACCGCTGAGCTGCGTTTTGCGCAGTTTTTCTACCTGTGCATTCACATCGGGGTTATCCTGGGACTGGAACAGGATCACGGCATAGTCCTTTTTCTCGGCCAGTTGCGCCTGGCAAAAATAGGGCAGAAAATTATTATTGCCGCCGTGTCCGTTGACCAATACGATCTTTTTGAAACCGTTGAGGGTCAGTTCATCGCAGGTTTCCTGCAACACCTTCCAGATCAATTCCGCGCTATAAGCAATGGCGCCCGGCTGATGTTTGGCTTCAAAGATCTGGCTGAAATAGTACTGGGGGAATATAACCGTATATTCCCGTTCCGCAGCCAGCTTGGCCACCTGACGAACGTCGATCAAATCTGTGCCCAGCGCCAGGTGCGGGCCATGCTTTTCCAGCACGCCGATGGGAATGATACAGGTGCCGCCGGCGGCCTCCACGGCCTGGACGAACTCCGGCGCGGTCAGTTCTTCATAATAGATCGACAATTTTTGCGGCTGTTTAGCCGCCGCCATACCAAACAGGGCGGAAGTGAATAATAGACCGGTCATTAAAACCGCTATCGCCAAAACCTGTTTTTTACTCTTTTTCATGGCTACTCCTTTCTGCACTTTGTAGATAGATCCAGGAACAATTCTTTTTTAAATACTCTTTGTTACTTTTCAGGGCTTTAGTAAAATCCTCCGCCCTGAATACAGGTTAATAATTTATTTTCACGTGCATAGAATTAAAACTAAATTCTTCTATTCTAACTTTGCACGCGTTCTAATCATTTTGCAGCATTCCCGCCAGCGAATTGATCCAGATATCAAACGCCTCCAGACGGCGGGCGGTCATAATTTCCGTTTTTGCCTGCGCTTTATTACCCTGTCCCAGGTAGCCGAGCGCCATAGTAAAATGGGCTGCCGCCTGTTGTTTTTCGGCGGACTGCCGTTCACCAAATTTGGCAAAAAAGTCCACTTGAACAGTTTTATCCATGCTTTCCCGTCCGGTTTGAATGAGCGCCGCAAACAGTTGATTGGCCTGTTCCGGTTGACCCAGCTTGAGTAGCGCCAGGCCCTGGTAATAACGAAAATCGGTTTTATGAACATTGATATCCGCACACTTGCGGAAGGCTTGCTGCGCCCGTTCCCGCTGCCCGAGGTTTTCACAGGCCAGGCCGATATAATACCAGGGTCGAGCCGCATCCACATCATTCAACGGCCGGCCGACTTCAAGATTGCGCGGATAGTCCAGCGCTGCCTGAAAATCGCGTAACGCTTTTTTATAGTTTCTTTTTCGCATGAACTCCAGCCCACGTAACATAAATGCATTGCGGTACACATCATAAATGCTGCCGCCGCCCTCCCAGGTATGAAAATGATGCGTGGTTACCAGGTTTATAGCTTTATCGTATTGCCCGGTTTGCACCAAAAGGTCGGCTACCTGCGCTAAAGCATCGTCCCGACTCTCCACAACCGGCAGGTTCTGCATCAGCACATCCAACCGCTTTTTCGGGGGAATGCCGATAGCGGCGGACAAGACATCCATTTCATAATACAAACGAGGATCCTGCGGCTTAAGCGCCAGCGCCTTTCGGTAACTGGTCAGCGCTTTGGAATTATTATTTTCCACCCGCATATATGCAAAACCCAGGTTGCGGTGTACCAGAGCCAGGGTGCTGTCCCGTTGTTGCGATTGCTCCCAGGCGGTAATCGCCCGTTGCGGTTGAATATCGTAAAGAAGATTGCCCAGGTAACAGAGGGCCAGCGCATCCTGCGGATTTTGTTCCGCAGCTTGCCGTAAAACCGGTATCGATTCGTTGCGGTACGGAAAGCAGTAATCCGCCGGCATGGCCGCCGCCAGTTTATAATTCAGCAGGGCTTTTTGCGGATTATTGGTTTGATTCCACAGATAACCGAGGGTATAATAGACCAAAGGATTGGAACTGCCCCGTTCAGACAGGGTGCGGTCTTTACGCTCCAACACCTGTATGGCTTCGGACCAGAATCCGGCGTTGGCATAATCGTGCGCCAGTTCCAGGTGCATTTCCGCATCGCCGTTCATTTGGGCTTCCAGTTCATAAAAGCTGTTTGCCGCCGCTTCGTTTTGGCCGGCCTGCTTTTGTATGAGGGCAAGTTCGTTCATAGCCCAAAAATCCAGGCGGTCAAAAGATAACGCGGTACGAGCGGCCTGTTCCGCTTCCGGCAGGCGACCCAGCCGGCGTAAAACTGCGGATTTGATATTCCAGGCGCGGGTGTTCATGGCATTGGTAGCTATGGCCTGTTCTATATGTTCCAGCGCCGTTTTATAATCTCCCTTTAATCCATCCAGTTCCGCCAGCGCATAATAGGAGGCGGCATTCCAGGCAAAGCTCCACGAGGCCCGGTAAAATGAATCGTACGCTTCTTTATATTTGCCCTGCGCTTTTTGCACCACGCCAAGATAATAATACGCCTCGCCATCTTTGGGGCGGGTATAGTTAGCCGCCAGACGGGATATGGCTTGTTGTAAATGCAGTTCCGCTTCCGCATACATCGCCCGCTTGCAATATAATGTTCCCAGCCAGGTATTGACGCGGCTATCCAAACTATCGCGTTTCAGGGCTTGTGTATAAAAGGGATAAGGATCGATAGCAGCATTGTGGAACTGATCGAGACGCAGCCCCGCCAGGTAAAGTTCTTCTGTGGTGGCCATTTTTTCCGGCGTTACCGGCGGAGTAACCCGTTTTGGCTGTGATGCGCCGGGCTTTTGCACTGATACATAATTCAACAGTTCTTCTCCGCCAGGCGTTGTCAGAGTCACTTTGACATCCTGTTCGGTAACACCGGACGGCAGATTGACATCGGTTTGAAAAGGCCGGGCGGGACTGATATTCAGCGTTTGCTTGAGCAAGGTTTGCTTGCCGGCCGCTACCTGCACAACAGCATCTTGACGTTCACACGTGGAATTCAGCAAGATCCGCGCGGTGTTATGATCCGGGAATTCCAGGTTCAGCGCCCCTTCCAGGTTCGCCTGCACCAGTCCGCCGGTATTGCGGATGGGATACCAATATTGTTTTACCACCTTGACTTCATAGGGCTGAATCCAGCTATAATCGGGCTGGTTATCGGAATACGCTCCGGCCATTAATTCCAGGTACGGGCCGTCCGTATCGGTCAACATCTGATCCCACATTTTCCCCTCGTCGCCGCAGCCAAAAGTAAAAAACTTTTTCCCCGGCGCAATATGATGGTTGCCGATGTATACCGTACCCGCATCCTTACCGTGATCGTAACCACCGAAATAATCCGCTTCATGATCCCAGCAGAAAAACGACACCGGTTTAGGTAAATTTTTCCACCAGCTAATATCGGTATTTTCATATTTATAACCGCCATAGGTACTGTTGGCAATTGGCCATTCGGCAAACTCGCTTTTAGCGTGCTGGGTCACCCACTCCGCCTCGGGCGGGAAAATGACCTGGTAGGTGGAATCCACATGCACCGACGGATTGGCAAAATATAAAAAGGACTGTACAAACGGCGTGCGGTTCTGAAATTTCAGGGTCACTTCCAGGTACGAGCGCTCCGGGAAAATGGTAATGCCCAACAGGAACTTCATACGCTGGCGGCGTTCGATTTCCGTTAGCCACAGGGTTTTGCTGCCATCCGGGTTATTGCACAGGGTATACGTCATGGGCATAAACGAATTGGCGCGGTGGTGATGCGGGAAATTCCATTCCACCCCGCCGGAAATCCACGCGCCCAGCATGCCTATCAGCGCCGGTTTGATAACGCTCTGGCGGTAAAAGAAATCATAATTATTAGTCTTGTCCAGCCCGGAAAAGATACGCCCGCCCAATTCCGGTAAAATGCATAGCTTTATATAATCATTCTCCAGGTACACGGCCTGAAAGGGTTTGTCCTGTTTTTCATTGCCCAGCACATCGGAGATCGGGTAAGGGTAAATGCGGCCCTGGGCGCCCTGGTAAACGCGGCCGTCATAAAAGCGGGGATTTTTATCCGGTTCGCCAACGCTATACGCGGGGATTGATAAAGATTCCTGCCATATTTTAGCCCCGGCATACAGAATAGTTGGAACAAAGGCGATCATGATCAGGATCGGAACCACTTTAGTTAAATTAATTTTTATTTTCATAAACATTATCCTGCACTAGGGTGATGAGAATGAGCTGGGGTTCCTGTAAAACGGAATGACAAAAGTTACGCAAACGTTATCGTAAATAAAACAAAAAAATCCGGAGCGGTATGCGCCGCCCCGGAAAAAGTAATACTTACTTTACAACCAGTTCGCCGTCGTATTCGATGACAATAACCGTAGCGATTTTATCCGGCAATTCCTTTGGCAGTTGCAGGCTGATGCCGTCGCCGGCCGGTTTTACCTTGAATGTCAGATCCGGGGCAGCCGGTACAGAAATATTCTTTACCTGTACTGCGGCAACCGGGATCTGTACTAGTCCGTTCTTGGGTTTTTCAAATACAATTGCAAATAATTTACCCGGTTTTTGCGTATAGCGGCCCCATTCCGGTTTGGCGAAGGGACTGGCGCTGGTGCCATAAACCGCATCGCCATTCACCTTCATCCAGGCGCCAATAGCTTTCAGTCTTTCGACACTGGCTTCCGGGATCAAACCTTCGGCAGTCGGGCCGACATTCAACAGGTAATTGCCGCCCTTGGAGGCAATATCAACCAGGTTGCGGATCAGCATTTCTGCGGACTTCCAGTTATTATCCGAGGCCTTGTAACCCCAGGTATCGTTCATGGTCATACAGCTTTCCCAATCCACACCCGGCAAACCGGTATCGGGAATCTCTTGCTCCGGGGTGCCGTAATCACCGGCGAACTCACCCTCGGCAGTTAATCCCTGCATGCCCATACGACCCTTATCGACCCGGTTATTGATAATAATATCGGGTTGCAAGTTGCGGACATAATTATACAAGTCCTTACCCATCGGCGAGGTCCAATCCTTGTTCCATTCGCCGTCAAACCAGAGGATACCGACTTTCCCGTAATTCGTTAATAACTCTTTTAACTGGGGTTTTAAATGATTCTTAACATATTTGGGAAATTCCGGGTTGACTTTTTCTCCATCATTATAATTGGGAAAGTATGACGCCTGGGCCTGGGGATGATGCCAATCCATAATGGAATGATAGAAACATAAAGTAATACCTTGATTTTCACAGGCGACGCTCAATTCCTTTAAAATATCCCTTTTAAATGGTGTAGCGTCCATTACATCCCATTTTGTAACTTTAGAATCAAATATTGCAAAACCGTCATGATGTTTTGAAGTAATTACAATATATTTCACGCCCGCTTCTTTGGCCAGGGCTACCCATTCGTCAGCGTTGAACTTGACCGGGTTAAACTGCGGGGCAAACTTTTCATAGTCCTGCACCGGGATTTGCGCGGTATTCATGATCCATTCGCCAATACCCTCTACCTGTTTGCCGTTATATTCACCCGCCGGAATGGCATATAATCCCCAGTGAATGAACATCCCGAAACGGGCTTCCTGCCACCATTGCATTCTGGCGGCGCGTTCTTCAGAACTCTCTTGCAAATAATTAACTGCTGGTTTTTTTTCACCGCAACTCAAACAGGTTATCAAAACCAACACCAGCATAATAACACCGTACATTCTTTTCCCTACCATGCCTTCCTCCAAATAAATGTTTGTAACTTTACAACAATGAATTGAGGGTTTATTAAACCTGACGTCGTTGATATGTTAAACAGTCGCCTGGCGTAATTTCTTTTTAAATTTGTGAATACCCTGTCTTATTTTTTCAAGCGCTTCGAAATCCTTGGCTTTTATTGCTTCATCCCGTTTGTGTTTTAATTGCCGAATCTCTTTTTTAATAGCCGTTTTATCCAGGCCGACCACATGATGGTGAACATGCATATCCAGGTTCAATGCAGTGCATATCGCCGCCAGTAAATGATCCTTATTTAACTGGGTATATCCCTTTACGGCTTCATGTTCAATGCCGGCCGCAATGTCGCGCAGTTCAGCTACGGTTTTTTTCTTCAGTTCTTCAAAAGTATGAGCCATGGTGTTGTTCCTCCTTTCGGAATATCATTGCATTTTACTCATTGAATTTGTTAAAATATTGTCTTTCAATTCAGCGCCGATACCGATCCATACCCGAATACTGTTGCCTCTCCTTATCGCTTTTTTTTATGGATAATATTCTTAATAATAACATCTGAAAATTTTAACCATATAATAAATTACACGTTTAAATTCCTTACCTTTATATAGATAAAAATTTAATCAAAGTCAAGTTTATTTAAAAACATCTCCAGACAGCTTTATAATTTCAGGAAATACTGGTTACTGGTAAAAAATTTTTTTATATTCAACTTTACATTACAATTTTTTATTTTGGTTATTTCAGCGCCATTAATCTGATACTACTATCACCAGGAGGAACAGGACACGTTATGTTGAAATCAATTTTTATTCGCAAGGCAATTTTTTTATTTATAATATCACTGATTATTACCGTTCGCCCGTCTAAAAGCCAGGAAGTGTTGCAATGGTACCTGCCGCGTGATGCTCAAAACCGGCAAAGCTGGGACGCGGTCAAGCTCACCGCGATCGGTGAATACGGTTTGGTTCGCAAAGCCCGGCCAACTGTACCGTCCCATTTACACACCGGCATAGACTTTAAACGTCCGGGAACTAATTATGTGGATGAACCGGTCTACCCTGCGGCCATCGGTAAAGTGATCAGCCTGCGCAGCGACGGCCCCTTTGCACAGATCATCATAGAACATCAGGTCGATACCGATACCAAACTATGGACGGTTTACGAACATGTGGCCGGCATTTGTGTTCAATACGGCCAATACGTATACCCGGAAAATCCCATTGCCCGGTATATGACCAAAGAAGAACTGGATAAATATGGCTGGCAGTTCGATCACTTTCATTTTGAAGTGATGAAAATCCCTCCCAGACAAGCCAAGCCGGATCAGCTTAAACCCTTTCGCTATTTTGACACCTATTGCCTGGTGTGTTATACCGATAAAGACCTGGAAAAACATTATTACCATCCGCAAGAATTTTTACTGACGCAGTGGCGACAAACTTCTGCCGCCCAACCCGGCGCCGGGGAATAAACTACTTTACAAGGTTATATAGGCCGTTGTTTGGGCCGGAACACAAATATTTTTCTTGACATAATAGAGTTTTTTTAATATACTTGACAAGATACCGGTTGACAACCGGTAATATTCGGGTTAGTTTTTTTACCCGACAGAGACGCCGGTTTTCCATTAACACACCAGGTTCATTCAGACAGGTTTTTTCTACTCCGCCACCGCTTTGGCTAAACGACTTTTCCAGTACAGCTCAAATCACCGGGCGTCGTGAATGCGCCGGAGAATTAAAAGTTGCTCTCCGGGTCCTTGCCAACTATTAAAAGGAGGATGCTATGCCTGTGGAAAAGCTGAAAAAGTTCCTGGATGAGCACAACATCAAATATGTGATCATAAAACATTCCCCGGCTTTTACCGCTCAGGAAGTTGCCGGACTCGCCCACGTTCCTGGCAAAGAAATGGCTAAAACCGTGCTGGTGCTTGTTGATGGGAAAATGGCTATGACCGTGCTGCCGGCCGACAACAAGGTCGATTTTGCCCTGTTGAAAAAGGCTACCGGCGCTAAAGAAGTGCTGCTCGCTACCGAAGAAGAATTCAAATACCGTTTCCCGGACTGCGAAGTGGGTGCAATGCCGCCGTTCGGCAACCTCTATGGCATGGATGTGTGGATTGAAAAGAGTCTGACTAAAGACGAAGAGATTTTTTTCAACGCCTGCTCACACAAAGACCTTATCAAAATGCAATACAAGGACTTTGAAACGTTGGTGCAACCTAAAATCGGCTCTTTTGCACTGAAACGGAATTATCATTTGGTGTAAAGAACAGATTTCATTCTTTATAATCGACAACTTGTTCAACCAGGTATTATTAAAAAAATTTTGAGATTGCAAAATTTCTAAATTTTCTTAAATTTGGAAAAAACTTTATTAATAAAAAAACATAATGAATTCAAAAATAAAATTATACCTGGGCGATTGTAAAGAAAGATTAAAAGAGATAGAAAATAATTCTATTGATTTGATTTTCACTTCGCCGCCTTATGCTGATAGTCGAAAAAACACTTATGGAGGCATAAATCCTGATTATTATGTCGAATGGTTTATGCCTATTGCCGGGGAATTATATCGCATTTTAAAACCAACAGGAACTTTTGTACTCAACATTAAAGAAAGAGTTGTTGAAGGAGAAAGACATACCTATGTACTTGAATTAATACTGGAAATGAGAAAGCGGGGGTGGTTTTGGACTGAAGAATTTATTTGGCACAAAAAAAATTGCTACCCGGGAAAATGGCCAAACAGGTTCAGGGATTCATGGGAACGATTGATACAATTTAATAAAAGTAAAAAATTTTATATGTATCAAGATAATGTAATGGTGCCGGTAGGCGAGTGGGCAAAGGCCAGATTAAAAAAATTAAGTGAAACTGATAAACTGCGGGATAATTCAAAAGTAGGGAGTGGCTTTGGCAAAAACATATCAAATTGGATAGGAAGGGATCTGGCCTATCCAACAAATGTTATTCATCTGGCAACAGAATGTAATAATAAAAACCATAGTGCCGCCTTTCCCGATTCCCTGCCGGAGTGGTTTATAAAACTCTTTACCAAAGAAGGAGATGTAGTCCTTGATCCATTTATGGGTTCCGGAACAACCGTTATTGTCGCAAATCGTATGGGAAGAAAAGCGGTTGGAATTGAAATAGTACCTGAGTATTATAAGATTGTTACGGATAGCTTTATATCCCTTCAACAAACCCTATTTGAGGAAAGTAAAAACTATGTCACAAATAATGTTGAATGATATAGTACAATATGTTGAGAATCATATTGGTGATTTCCATGCAAAGAGATTAAAAAGTTTACAAAATTTAAAATTAACTGGTATTCTCAAAAGGAAGAATCCATATTTATTTAAAGCAAAAAACATTTTAACAGCTCAAGATTTGGTAAAAACTATTCTTGATGCTCATCTGTCTTCTCAAGAGGAAACTATTTTTGGGGATTTTCTTGAAGGTTTGGCAATCTTTATTAATGAAAATGTCTATAAAGGGAAAAAATCTGCTGCAGAGGGTATAGATTTGGAATTTTCAAATAAGAACATTAAATATATTGTTTCTATTAAATCAGGTCCTAACTGGGGTAATAGTAGTCAAATAACAAAGATGAGAGATAATTTTAAAAAAGCTCAAAAAATTTTAAAAACTAACAATCCCGACATACATATTATTGCAATAAATGGTTGTTGTTATGGGCGAGAAAATAACCCAAATAAGGGTGATTATTTTAAATATTGCGGCCAGGAATTCTGGTATTTTATCTCTGGCGATGAAAATTTATATACTGCTATAATTGAGCCCTTGGGTCATAAAGCAAAAGAAAAAAATGAAGACTTTAATAAATCCTATGCTCAAATTCTTAACAAGTTTACTCTAGAATTCGGAAAGGATTTTTGCAGTGATGGTTTAATTGATTGGAAAAAATTAGTTCAATTTAATTCTTCTCATAGAAAAAATTAATATTAAAAGGACTACCGTCATGCCCCGAATATTCTATTGTTTGTTTGTTCCTGTGCTGGTAGCTGCCTGTTTCAGCTGCGGCAGAGCGCAAAAGCCCAAATCGGTCAGCGATCTGCTCGCTCCCGGCGCGGTCGTGCAAAAACTGGCCGATGGTTTTGGCTTTACCGAAGGCCCGGCTGCCGATGCGGACGGCAATGTCTATTTTACAGATCAACCCAACAATAAAATCTGGAAATGGGGCATCGACAGCGCCCTGACGGTTTTTCATGACTCCCCCGAACGCGCCAACGGCATGTTCTTTGATCTGAACGGCGATCTGCTGGCCTGCGCGGATCAATTCTTCAGGCTGGTTTCCTTTAATAAAACAGGGCAAATGAGCGTGCTGGTCGATAACTTTGAAGGCAAAAACCTGAACGGCCCCAATGACCTGTGGGCTGATGCGCTTGGCGGCATATACTTTACCGATCCCTATTACCAGCGCCCCTGGTGGGAACGCACCGCGCCGGAAATTGACGGCCAATGCGTTTACTATCTCAAACCGGATCGTAAATCTGTGATTCGTGTAATTGACGATTTTGTTCAGCCCAATGGGATAATCGGCGCCCCGGATGGTAAAACTTTATATGTGGCAGATATTGGCGCCGGTAAAACCTGGTCTTATTCTATCAACGATGACGGCTCGCTGACCGGCAAAACCCTGTTTGCCCCGGAAGGTTCGGACGGCATGACCATAGACCGCCTCGGCAATGTTTATCTCACTAACCGGGCCATTTCCGTTTTTACGTCGGACGGCTTAAAACTCGGTATGATCAGTGTACCGGAAATTCCTGCCAATGTCTGCTTTGGCGGGAAAAATAAAACCACGCTGTTTATTACCGCACGCACCGGGTTTTATGCCATTAACATGCAAATCTCCGGCGTTTAGCATACATGACTCTATCAATATCAGTTGGTATCGGTGCGTTCATATTCCCTGGCGCAAGGCGCTTTCAGCTTGAACGTTTAAATAGCAGATAATATTTTAGTTAAACACCAAAAAAATTAAACTGTACCTGTTTTTTACCTTAAAAATATGAAATAATCTTGACTTTGTACAATCTCTTGCTTATTTTATTTTAATTTTTCCCTGCGAATTATAATTAATAAATAACTATATATCATTTACAAACATCATTTACATTGCAAGGAGTGAAGGAATGGGAAATGACACACTAAACACAGCTGTAGAAGTTGTCCAAACAGTTGTAGACAAACCCCTGTTTGCTGTATGGGACTGGATAGTTGTATTTTTATATTTTGTTATCATCGGCATCATTGCCTGGTGGGTTATCAAACAAAAACAAAAAAGCTCTGCCGATTACTTTTTAGCCAGCCGCCATATCGGCTGGTATGTTATCGGCGCCTCGATTTTTGCTTCCAACATCGGTTCCGAACACATTGTTGGCTTGGCCAGCACCGGCGCCAACAGCGGCGTTGCGCTTGGTCATTATGAACTGCATTCCTGGTGCGTTTTGCTTTTAGGCTGGGTTTTTGTACCTTTTTATCTTAGAAGTAAAGTTTTCACCATGCCGGAATTTCTTGAATTACGCTACTCACCGATTGCCCGCTGGTTCCTGTCTATCATTTCGTTACTGGCTTATGTGCTTACCAAAGTGTCCGTAACCGTATATGCCGGCGCGGTTGTATTCCAAACCCTGATGGGTATAGAATTCTGGACCGGCGCTTTAATTATAGTTATCATTACTGGTATTTATACGGCGTTGGGCGGCCTGAAAGCTGTTGTTTATACCGACACTATGCATACAGCAGTTCTGCTAATAGGCACTCTGATTGTGGCCTCTGTTGGGCTCTATAAAGTAGGTGGGTGGAATAATGTCGTTACTTCGATCGGCGCAGAAAAACTAAACATGTTCCCGCCACTGGATTCCCAATTCCCATGGCTGGGTTTAATATTGGCTTCTCCCATCGTCGGTATCTGGTACTGGTGTACGGATCAATGTATCGTACAAAGAACCCTGGCCGCCAAAGACGAAACCAATGCTCGGCGCGGAACGATCATGGCGGCATTCTTTAAACTGACGCCCTTTTTCTTATTCCTTATCCCCGGTATGATTGCCCTGGCATTGAAAAACAGCGGTAAACTGCAATTCGAAGTTGCCGACCAGGTATTCCCGACCATGGTAAAAGCAATGCTTCCGGTTGGTGTTCGCGGTGTGGTCGCCGGCGGATTACTGGCCGCTTTGATGAGTTCCCTGGCTGCGGTATTTAACGGTTGTTCAACCCTGTTCACTATGGATATTTATAAAAAGCTGAGACCAAATGCCGATGAAAAAACCCTAATCAGCGTTGGAAGAATTGCCACCGGCGTGGTGGTTGTTCTCGGTATTCTTTGGATCCCGATTGTGCGTGGTTTCTCCGGTTCTTTATATCAATACCTGCAAAATATACAGGCTTATATTGCGCCACCGATCACCGCTGTCTTTTTGCTCGGTTTGTTCTGGAAACGGATCAACCATTATGGCGCCCTCACCGGTTTGATTGGTGGTTTCACCATAGGTATGACCAAGCTTGCTATCGACACAATTCAAAAAACGCTCGTTGGCAGCGGTTCATCTCTACAGGGAATCTTGCTGCAATATGCAAACGTAAACTTTTTATATTTTGCGCCAACCCTGTTCCTGATTTCGGTTATTTTAATGATCGTCGTCAGTTTTGCAACCAAAGAACCCTCCAAAAAACAATTGGAAGGCTTGTGCTATGCAACACTAACAGAAAAAGATAAAGCTGAAAGCCGCGCCAGCTGGACTAAACTGGATGTGGTTTTAACAGTAATTGTGCTGTTGATCATTGCTGCAATTATGATCTACTTCTCACCCCTGGGTGTTGCAAAGTAATAAACAACTCTGAGGCGGCAGAATCAACCTGCCGCCTTTTTTTCCACTTTAGTATTTACGCTTTAAATTAGTAACAATCCCCTTTTTACTCTTTTCCCGTTATCAATTATACCACCCGGTTCCGGTTGCACGCTCTGCTATGATCAATCACTTATCCGGCATGATACTTGTTTGTCAACGGCATACGGCGATCTTTGCCAAAAGCCCGATGGGTAATTTTCACACCAGGCGCCGCCTGCCGGCGCTTGTATTCCGAGGAATCGACCAAGCGAAGCACTTTTTTGACAATTTCTCGATCAAATCCGGCCTTGACAATATCATCAACACTTTTTTCATCTTGAACATATAATTCCAGGATCGCATCCAGGATCGGATACGGCGGTAAGCTGTCTTCATCTTTTTGATTCGGACGCAATTCTGCTGATGGCGCTTTATCGATAATCGCCTGTGGGATCAGGTCATATCCGGCCAGTTCATTGCGATACCGGCTCAACTTGTATACCCACATTTTTGATACATCTTTTAACGGCGCAAACCCGCCCACCATATCGCCATATAACGTACAATAACCCACACTCACTTCGCTTTTATTGCCGGGCGTCAGCGCCAGCCAGCCGAACTTGTTGGATAGCGCCATTACCACCATACCGCGAATCCGCGCCTGAAGATTTTCTTCGGTCACCCCAAAAGGCGTTTCAGCAAAAACCGGCTTTAGCAATTGTAAACCAGATTCAAACATGCTATCAATATTTACCAGGCGGAAATTGACGCCGGCATTTTTTGCCAGCAACTCGGCGTCATCAACACTGCCGCGCGATGAAAACCGGGTCGGCATACTTAAACAATTCACATTTTCACCGCCCAACGCATCGGCCGCCATGACCGCGACCAGCGCCGAATCGATGCCGCCGGAAAGTCCGAAAACCACCTGTTTAAAGCCATTTTTGTATGCGTAATCACGCAATCCTAAAATAAGCGCATTATAGACCTCTTCAGCGTCAGTTAACTTTTTGGGCTCGGCAGGGGTAATTAATGGAGATTTTATTGCCTGGCGACCTGTCGGGATCGTTACCGTTTTCAGTGCTGGAAATGACGATCTGTAATGGACTGCTTCCATCTGGAAGGATATATTCTGCTCCCGGCAGCCGTGAATTGTGTTAACATCAATATCACAACATATCATGTCTTCGATAAAACCGGGGCATTGCCGAATGATCTGCCCATTCTGATCAACGATCATACTTTGGCCATCAAAAACCAGTTCATCCTGTCCGCCGACCAGGTTGGTATAGGCAATATAACTACAGCACCGCCTGGCCCGCGCCTGTATCAGCCGTTCACGTTCTTTTAACTTGCCCATATAGTAAGGAGAAGCAGAAAGGTTGACAAGTATTTCGGCATTGCCGGTCAATGCTTCCATTTCCACCACACTGTTTTCAATCCAGATATCTTCGCATATACTTATACCAATACATACATCATTTTGAACAATGATCAACGGTTCATTGCCGGCTTTAAAATAGCGCTGCTCATCAAAAACACTATAATTGGGTAAATGAATTTTATGATACACCGCCCATATTTTATGATTTCGTATTATGGCGGCGGCATTGTAAAGATTATTTCTATCTTCATCCACAAACCCTAAAAGACAGGTAATTTCTCCCACCTGCCCGGTAATTTCTTGCAAAAACTTTTTTTGATCATGTATAAACTGCCGCCGCAATAACAGGTCTTCGGGGGGATAGCCGGTCAGGCACAACTCAGGGAAAATGATCATATCACAATCCGACTGTACGGCCTGACGGATACCATGAATTACTTTATCGGCATTACCGTGTAAATCCCCCACAGTAAAATTATATTGTCCCAATGCGAGGCGTAGCGATTTTGTTTTATTCATAACAGCTCATCCTGCTTATTATTATTACCTGCTTGACGGCAGTTGTTGTCCAGAAAAGGGCCCATAGTTTGCAGCATAAAACCACTGTATTAAATTTTCTCTTTCCAGAAAATAATCAATTTTTCCGGAATTTCAAACAGCTTTCCCTGTTACACCTTTAATAACTCTTTTTTAAAACAATGTATTGTTCTTTTTTATCAAACAATAAACTCTACTCCACAACTGTGATAATTTGTGCCGGGTTATTAAATACGCCTGGAAAAAAATTTAAAAGAATTTGACTTTTATAGATGCGGTTTGTACATTCTATGTTGATTTTTAAATAACATTTACTTTTAGTTCCGGATAGTCTATGATACGTTATCTTGTAACCGGCGGCGCCGGTTTTATTGGCAGTAACTATATCCACTATTTGTTTGATAAATATGATAATAATGTTCATGTAATCAATCTGGATAAATTGACCTATGCCGGGAATCCCGACAACCTGAAGGATGTAGAAAACCGGCCGAATTATCAATTTGTCAAGGGTGATATATGTGATGCTGCACTCGTCGATGAGCTTGTCCCCCGTGTTGATATTATTGTAAATTTTGCCGCCGAAAGCCATGTAGACCGTTCTATCGGCGACCCGGATGCTTTTATAAAAACGGATATCTATGGCGCTTTTGTACTGTTGGAATCGGCGCGCAAGCACAAGATTAAAAAATTCATCCAGATCAGCACCGATGAAGTTTATGGCAGTATACTTGATGGTTCTTTTAAAGAAACGGATACTCTCGAGCCTTCCAGTCCCTATTCTGCCTCCAAAGCCGGGGCGGATCGGCTGGCATTTTCTTATTATGTTACCTATAAAACCCCGGTTATCATAACCCGCTGCTCTAATAATTTTGGCATGTTCCAATACCCGGAAAAACTGATCTCGCTGTTTGTAACCAACGCCCTGGAAAACAAACAACTGCCGGTATATGGGGATGGTAAAAATATTCGCGACTGGATTTTTGTCCTGGATCATTGCGATGCGATTGATTTTTTAATTACCAATGGCACGCTTGGACAAGTTTATAACATTGGCGGTGGTAACGAAAAAACCAATATCGATATTACCCGTTTGATATTACAAAAACTCGATAAACCGGCAAGCTTGATTACCTGGGTAACGGACAGACCCGGGCATGATCGCCGCTATTCGCTCGACACCAACAAATTAACCGCTCTCGGTTGGAAACCGCAATACGATTTCGACAGCGCGCTGACCAAAACGATCAACTGGTATAAAGACAATACCCTGTGGTGGAGCAAAATAAAAACCGGCGAGTTCCTGGATTATTATAAAAAACACTACAAGTTATAAAAGGCTATAATTGCAACCCATTACAACAGAATAATATTAACATCTCAATTTTATTATAAAGGAGTTGGTATGGAACTGGAAACAAAACTTTTAAACAAAACCGCAAAAATAGGCGTTATCGGTTTGGGTTATGTCGGTTTACCCCTGGCAGTAGAATTTGCCGACAAGGGATTTTTTGTGCTCGGTATCGACAAGAGCCAGAAAAAAGTCGATAAAATTAACAAGGGTGAAAATTATATTGACGATGTAGAAGACGCCAAGCTGGAAAAAGCCGTTAAAGCGGGCAAGTTCCAGGCCTCGGCAACATTTGAACGCTCCGGCGAATTAGATGCTATTTATATTTGTGTGCCAACACCATTCACCGAAAATAAAGAGCCTGATGTGTCCTTTATCGAAGATGCTACTAACGGCATTGCTCCTTATTTACGTAAAGAACAATTGATCATTCTAAAAAGTACAACCTGGCCCGGTACCACCGAAGAAATATGTCAGCCAATATTGGAAGCCGGCGGTTTAAAGGTAGGCAAAGATTTTTACCTGGCCTTTTCACCGGAACGTATCGATCCGGGAAATAAAAAATTTACCACTGCCAACACCCCGGTTGTGGTTGGTGGCGTTACCGCCAAATGTACAGAGATGGCTTGTTTGACCAATAAACAGATCATTAATACAGTTGTGCCGGTTTCCTCACCCAAAGTCGCCGAAATGGAAAAACTGTTGGAAAATATTTTCCGTAGTGTTAATATTGCCCTGGCTAATGAACTGGCAAGATTGTGCGACCGCATGGGCGGCATTGATATTTGGGAAGTGGTTGAAGCTGCGTCAACCAAACCGTTTGGCTATATGCCTTTCTACCCCGGCCCCGGCATTGGCGGTCATTGCATTCTCATCGATCCCTATTATCTGTCTTGGAAAGCCCGCGCGTATGATTTTCATACCAATTTTATTGAACTGGCTGCCGAAACCAATGAAGACATGCCGTTTTACGTGCTCGGCCTGGTGCGCAGGGCATTAGGACAGGTTGGCGTCTCCTTTAATAAAGCCAAAATCCTGATGCTTGGCGTCGCTTTCAAACGTGATGTTGACGATATGCGCGAATCGCCGGCCTTAAAAGTAATGACCTTCCTGCATCAACGCGGCGCGACTGATATTTCATACAATGATCCACATATTCCGGAACTAAAGATCAACAACCAGACTTTAAAATCTATAGAACTGACTGCGGAAAACATCAAAAAATTTGATGTGGTGGTTATAACAACCGATCATTCAAAATATGATGCGGAATTCATTGTAAAACACGCCAAGTCGGTTGTCGACACCAGGAATTTAACTAAAAAGGTTAAAGATACTGACCAAAAAATAACCAAACTTGGTTCCGGTAATCGTTTTTAAAAAGGAAATAAATGCTAAAAATAGCTAATATTGTGGGCGCAAGACCTAATTTTATGAAAATTGCGCCCATTCATAAACGTATGCAAAAATCAGATTTTTTTGCGCCTCTCCTCATTCATACCGGTCAGCATTATGACGAAAAAATGTCAACGACGTTCTTTGTCGAATTGGGAATGCCTAAACCCGATCTCTACCTGGGAGTTGGTTCCGGTTCACACGCAGAACAGACGGCAGCGGTTATGATCGGACTGGAAAAAATCTTTATCGAACAAAAACCGGATTGGATAATAGTAGTTGGTGATGTCAATTCCACTATTGCCGCATCATTGGCTGCCGCCAAACTACATATCCCGGTGGCTCATGTGGAAGCCGGCTTGCGCAGTTTTGACCGCTCCATGCCGGAAGAGATCAACCGGGTGCTTACCGATTCGATATCGGACAAGTTGTTTGTTACCGAGCAAAGCGGTCTGGATAACCTTGCCAATGAAGGTGTTGCCAAAGAAAAAATCCATTTTGTCGGCAATGTGATGATCGATTCCCTGGTTGAACATCTGGTTAAATCCAGGGAATCGGCGGTACTGGAACAATATCGGCTTGCTCCACAAAATTATGTTCTGGTAACTCTGCACCGACCCTCCAATGTTGACAATTATGATAATTTAAACATGATCCTGGATATTTTTACACAAATTCAAACAGAATTGCCCATTTTCTTCCCGATCCACCCCCGTACCAGAAAAATGATCACCAATTTTAACCTGGATGACAAAATTAATAAAATGCCAAACCTGATCCTTGCCGAGCCGCTTGGGTATTTGCCCTTTTTACGCCTGATGAGCCAGGCAAAAATTGTGATAACCGATTCCGGCGGCATTCAGGAAGAAACCACCTATCTTGGCATTCCCTGTTTAACCATGCGGGAAAACACGGAAAGGCCGATTACGATAACTCTTGGCACAAACCGGCTGGTCGGCATCAATAAACAGGCAGTTTTACAAGGGTTCAGCGATGTTATGCAAAATAAAAAATTTGACCACCAGCTACCCCCATTGTGGGATGGCAATGCGGCGCAAAGAATTGTTCAGGTTTTTGAAAATTTAGTAAACTAGAAAATTTAATATTTTTGGAGGTTTGATGAGCAGGTCTCTCCTTTTACTTTCAGTATCTTTATTTATAATAACTAATCTGCATGCCCAGGTATCAGTAACCCAAAGTAAAGACAAACCCCGTGCGGTTATTAAAGAATATGAAGAAATTGAACAAGAAGAGAATGCCGGTAAGCTGGATAAACTCAAAACCAAAAGAGAGACCCAGTTCCCGGCACTATCTACCCCGTTGGAACACCCGGTCGATGAAAACGAATACTTTGTTGGCCCCGGCGACATATTTGATATCATCATCGGTAACCGCATGGAAACGACATTTCAGACCAGAATTAATCCTGAAGGAATAGTAATTTTACCGGATATCGGCTCAGTGGAGGTAAAAGGACTTTTATTAAGAGACGCTAAAAAAGCCCTCATTGATAAAATTAAAACTACGTTTCTTGACGACCAGGTGAGTGTTTTATTGTCCGATGTCCGTTCCTTCAAGGTAACCGTGAGCGGGGCGGTTTTCAATCCGGGGCTGGTAGTCGTTAAAGCGATGGACAGGGTAACTGATGCAGTTCTTTTAAGCGGCGGTTTTTATAAAGTAGATGAAAAATCTCTTGCCGAACAAAAACTACAACCAAATGAAATTGCCCCGGTTATAAAAAATTCTATACCGATCGAACTTGTTGCAAAAAGAAATGTTCAGGTAAAACATCGCGATGGCTCTGTGGAAAATGCCGACTTGCTTAACTTTGAATTGACCGGGAATCTTGACGCTAATCCGGTTTTGCAGGATGGCGATGTCATTACCGTTCCCAAAGTAACCCGGCAGGACGGTAAAATAATCATCTCCGGCTTTGTGCAAGCTCCGGCCGAGTTCGAATATGTTCCGGGCGACCGTGTAAAAACCATTCTTGCTATGGCGCAAGGCTTTACCCAAAATGCGGATTCCAGCCAAATAGAACTGGTTCGTTTCAACAACTCCACCACTAAACCGCAAACTATTATTTTAAAACTGGATACCACCGAAAATCGTGAAGAAACGCTAAACTTTCTTTTGCAACCGAATGACCGAATCCTTGTACATCGGGATCCTTTCTACAAAGTAAAACCAATGGTAGAAATTTTGGGCGAGGTAAAATATCCAAACAAATATGCTCTAGACGACAGCGTTAAAACATTATCGCAGCTTGTCAAGCGGGCCGGCGGATTTACAAATTTGGCATCATTACATAATGCCTACATCATTCGCCGCCCCCTGGAAGCAATTGAAAATTTGGAATATACCCGGCTGGAAATGACAGAAGTAGGTTACATGACTCCAAAAGAAAGAGATTTTTTTAAAACCATGTACCGGGAAATGAAAGGCAAGTTGAACGTTGATTTTGAAGCTCTTTTCCTGAAAAACGATACCCGTCAGGATATTACTTTACGCGACTATGATTTTGTGTATATTCCAATAGCGCAGCCAAATGTAAATGTCGCCGGCCAGGTTATGTCGCCGGGATGGATCAGTTTTGCCGACAATAAAAAAGCCTCTTATTATATTGATAAAGCCGGCGGTTATAATTTCAGCGCCCACAAAAGAAAAGTCCGTATTATTAAAGGAGATACCGGGGAATGGGTGAAACCCAAGGAAACAAAAATTGAAGCCGGAGATACGATCTTTGTACCGGAAAAATTACCACGAAATTATTTAGCCCTGGCTCGCGATGTGGTGGTTATTGCCGCACAAATAGTTACTGTTATTATTGTTACAAACAATAATTAAACACTATATACATACTATTGTTTTAAAACAAAAAACCCTGTCCAGGACAGGGTTTTTTTGTTTCTAAAATTTACTGATTTGAAGACGAGGCGATAGAACGGATCAACCTTTTTAACATTTTTTCAATATTTTCACACTTTTCAAAAAAAGCAGCCGAGTCCTTGTAATAGCCCAGGTCTTCAGCCAGAATGATCATATAACGGAGCTGCTCCATTTCGGTTAACGCCAGACGGTAGAAATGTACTTTGGCTTTTTTCCCCCGTTTTTCAAAACCAGTGGCAATATTTGCCGGAATGATCAGGGCGGTGTCGCGGGTTTTTGTAAACAGGTATGCCTGATCTTTTTTGGGGAAACGGGCGGTTAACTGGAACACATCAAGAACAAGTTCATGGCTTTTTTGCCAGACAATCAAATCCCGGAAGGATTCGATCTTTTTTTTGTTGTCGTTTTGATGTAACCTCTCTTGCATTGAATTGACCTTTCGATAAGTTCGAATTTTTAAATTTTCTTTTTTCCCTCATAGACTACGTTGTTTGAAATTTACTATCCTTGTTACCTGGAGTATTTAATTCGTTTTTAAAATGGCCATACGGACACTCCGGCAGTAAATCGAAACCCGCCTATACTCATTGATTCAAACCCGGTGTTTCCCTTAACTCCACCGGACGACACTTCCATTTGTAAATAAGCGGCAAGATACTGCACCGGGAAATATTCAAAGCCCAGTTCCATATAAAACCCGCTGCCGGTATTTTCACTGGTCTTGTTGAGCGTAAACACGGAAAGCTGATCGACTTCGCTGGTCTTGAAATAACTGATGCCAAAACCATAATACGAATTGAATTTTCGGGTGATAGGCGGATGAACCCGAACCCCAAACTGATACCATTCTTCTTCCCATCGGGATCTACTTAGATTTGCGCCGCTTTCAGGATGCTTGCCGGTTTTGCCGTTTTGGGAAAATTGTCCATATTTACAGGTAAAGTAATATGCCCGGGTTATTCTCACCCCGGCAAATCCGCCCAGTGATTCGCCCCATCGACTGGTATAGATATCCTCAAACTGATCCAGAGAAATTCGGAACATACCGATTTCCCCGCCCGCCATAATCCTGGGTTGGCTATAAAAATATTCCCACGCCTCCGCCGTATTTAAAGTTGTAAATAAAAGACCGCCAAACAATATCAACGCGATTCTTGTCCTCTTCACATGTCACCTCGGATTTTTCGGGCCAGTTGGCGTTTGCTGGATATTTTTAACAACAAGGGGAAAAGTCCAATTGCCAGCAGAATACCTAACAGATCAGCAATAACATCAAAAACTTCACAGCTTCGTCCCGGTATCGGTATCTGGTGAAGTTCATCAAAAACAGCAAATCCCCCTGTGTAATAAATGGTTTTACGCACATCGTCGGACTTTACCTTGCTACCATCCTTAACCAACGCTCTGATGACCAGCAGCGCTAAAATAAAATATACAAACAGGTGCGCCATCTTGTCAATAAAATTAAATGCCCCGCTTGGCACAGTTAATTTTGGATAAGATGTCAAAATCATAATAATTAAACACCATAATAGGGCGGGTAATTTCCATTTTACAAAATTTCCGGCTGCCATTTACACCCTCGCACAAGTCAATAACGCTTTTGGAATTGCATTAACAATATCTCCGGCCACCAAACCCATTTCGCCATAGTTTTTTTTGGCTATATCCCCGGCCAGGCCGTGCAGATAAACCCCGGCGATAGCCGCCTTTTCTGCGGGCACACCCTGAGCCAGCAAAGCGGCAATCATACCGGACAATACATCGCCGGATCCTGCCGTTGCCATACCGGCATTCCCGGTGGAATTAATATAAACTTGGCCGTTTCGGCAGCCGATAATTGTGGGGCCGCCTTTTAATATTATAGTTACCTGCCATTCCTGTGCATATTGCCGGACAACCTCCAGGCGATTTTTTACAATTTCCGGCGCCGGTAACCCCGTCAACCGGGAAAATTCACCGGGGTGCGGTGTCAGGATCAGGTCTCCTCTATATTCCCGGAATAAGCGGGTTTGACCGGCGCATAAATTAAGGCCATCCGCATCCAGGACACACGGCTTTTCAATCCCGCGTAACAATGCATGAACCAGTTCACCGGTTTGCGGTTGCTGCCCCAACCCCGGCCCGATCACAACCGCACTTTGTTGCTGTATTTTCTTTACCAATTCACCATTATTATCTGCAAACAGGTAACCTTTGTCGTCATCTTCAACTACCCAGGAAATAACCTCGGTTAGTTTGCTTTCAACAATACTATTCAGGCTTTTGGGAACAGCCAGGTAGCACAACCCCGCTCCTGTGCGCAGAACCGCCAGGCTGGTCAGGCAGGCTGCCCCTGTAAATCCTTTTGATCCGGCTACTACCGCTACCGTGCCGCATTTGTTTTTGTGTGCGTCGGCAGCACGGATTGGCAGCATCTTCCGTACATCGGTGCGTTCAATCAACCAAACTTGCGGATTAGACTTGTCTATTGCCATAAACGGCATACTAATATCGGTAACGATTAGCTTGCCGGCATACTCTCTGCCGGGTGAAAACAACAATCCTTTTTTGGGTAACGCCATTGTAACGGTAACATCCGCCTGCACCGCCAGACCCGCCACCTCGCCGGTATCGGCATTAACCCCGGTTGGAATGTCAACAGCAATAACCGGACAAGAATATGAGTTAATATGATCAACACAAGTGGCTATGATCCCTTTGAGAGCGCCCTTGACGCCGGTTCCCAACAGGGCGTCAATTATTAAATCCGGTATCCGCTCAGAATCGGGGAGTTGCCCCCAGAACAGCGGCACACCTATACTTTCAAGAATTTGTAAATTTATTAGCGCATCGCTCGATATTTTCTCCCGTGAAGCCAGGATATGCACATGAACTATAGCCATCATATTGAACAAATGCCGGGCTATAACAAAGCCGTCGCCGCCATTATTACCGGGGCCGCAATAAATGTGAATATATTTTCCTTTAACCCCATGAAGCATTTTTTTAACCTGCCGTACCACACCTAAACCGGCATTTTCCATTAATAAAAGTCCGGGAATATGCATGTGCTCAATACAACTTTTGTCGAGATCGGCCATTTGTTTTGCTGTTACAACCGGCTGCATATCAGGCGTCCTCCCTTTTTTCCAGCACAATCATGGCAATTGCCGATTGTACGCTGTGGGTCATAGATACAAATATTGTGGACTGTCGCAGCCGTTCCGCTAACTGTCCGTAAAGTAAAACCTGGGGGCGGCCGCTCGGATCGTTGCGTATTTCCATTTCATGCCAATGAAAACCGATTTGATCATTGTCGGATAAACATTTAATCATCGCTTCTTTAGCGGCAAAACGCGCGGCTATGGAATGAATAAAATTTGCCTTTGTCCGACAATACTCTACTTCCGCCGGCGTTAAAATCCGCTCAATGAACTTGTCCTGCCAGCGGGCAACTATTTTTTCCAGACGCTGAATATCGACAACATCTACACCTATAGCTTGAATCATAACAAAATTTCTCTGCCGTTATAAATATTAAAACATGTAACCAGGATTCGGTTGCTATTAAACAACACTTTTGTGATGGTTACTTTACGAATAGACAGCCTGAACGGGTGTATTTTATAAAGTTACTATATGTAATTATGTTTTGCAACAACTTTTCCTTGCTTGTTTTACATTTTTGATGTAATTTTCAATTTATTTGAAATAATTTTATGGAAAATCAAACAGCAACTCTCATCAATCAGGCGCTTGCGGGCGACCAGAAGGCTTTTGCCGATATTGTTTCACTTTACCGGGAAAAGATCTACCATTTTGTTTTTCGAACGGTAAAAGAAAAAGAATTGGCCGAAGATATTACCCAGGAAACTTTTATCAAAGCATTTAAGGCCTTGGCGTCGTTTAATTCGGAATATGCTTTTTCGACCTGGTTATATAAAATTGCCGCCAATAACTGCATCGATCATTTCCGCAAGAAACGACTAAAGACCTTTTCGCTCGACAATCCGATCAGCGCCAAAGACGGTGAATTACAGCGCGACTATCCCGACATTGATCATCATACTCCGGAATATGGCATGATCTCGCAGGAAAAGAGCGTTCAAATCCGTGATGCCATAAATTCTTTGCCGAAAAAGTATCGCGAAGCAATCCTTTTACGCCATACCCGTGATAAATCTTATGAAGAGATCGCCGTGGATTTAAATATCCCGCTTGGTACAGTCAAAGTACGGATTTTTCGGGCGCGGGAAATGCTTAAATTAAAATTGCGGGACCAGCTAAAAGGCTAGCCTCGATCTGGTCTCTTGAAAAAAGCCGTTTGCAACGGCTTTTTTTATTATTACCGGTTTGCGTATCTGCCTGCCAAAAGGCACAGATCCGAAAAAGATAAAGTAGAATAAACGCGCCGGTTGCAGATCATTTGTTAGTTTTTAAATCTTTCGTTAATAATTAATTTATAAAGCTGGTCGGAAAAATAATGGATATATTCACCAAAAGAATGCTGCTTCAGGATATTCCCCAGGTCAATCAATTATTGTCCCGCGCCTTTACACAGGGACGTAAAGATGACGGCTTTGAGTATACACATATTCCGCTGTGCCGGCAACAATTCCTGGAAATGTACCGGGAAGAATGCCCGGATGGCTGCTTTGTTTTGCAAAACTCTTCGCAAATAGTTGCCGCAGCCTTTTGCCATATTTGGGGACAAACCGGCTGGATTGGCCCGCTGGCGGTTGAACCCGATAAACATTCAGGCGGACTGGGTAAGCATCTGCTGATGGAATGTCTTCATTTCCTTAAAGAATCCGGCTGTACCACAATCGGCCTTGAAACCAATCCCCGTAGTAATCGCAATATCGGTTTCTATTGCAAAGCCGGCTTTGTCCCCGACACCCTTACCGCAGATCTCATCCGTCGGGTACACTATGATCCCGACGACAAACTGGCTTCGCCGTTCAAGATCATTTTCTTTTCTGAATGTTCCTCTGATGATCAGAAAGAGTTTTGCCGGGTGGTGTTCAAGCTCACCCAAAAGATAACGCCAAACGTCGATTATAGTTCGTTGATCCACAGCCTGGCAAATTTTAATTTTGGTGAATCAATTTTGCTGTTCCATAACACGACCCCGGTTGCTTATTGTTCCTATCAAACCCTTTCCACCTCAGTCGAAGAAGATAATTATATTCTCAGAAATATTATTTTTCTTGCCCACCCCGATGTACCGGTTGACTATTTCGGGCATTTTATTACCGTGCTGGACAGTATTGCCGCTAACCGCGACCTGGACCAATTATTGTTTCGGGTGCAATTAGCCAACAACCTGGTGATTCGGCGTATGCTGGAAATGAATTTCAAAGTCATTCATACCGATCAGCGTATGGTCTTGCAGGATTATCCCGATAAAAGCCGCCCCAATTCATTGTTATTAAGCCGCTGGGTATGAGTACACAACAGGTCACCCTTTTCCCTGAATTATTACCGGTTATCTCTGCCAGCCGGCGCACCGATATGGTGGCTGGAAATCCTGACCTGCTGGCTGGAATCCTGGCCGCTAAACACCCGCCCGAACAGGTGCACTCGCTGGTCATCTGGACAAAAAATCCTCACAACTTGCTTTATCATACCCGCCTAAGGGAACAGGTGGGTAAATATGACCTGGTTTACTTGCATTTTAGTATCACCGGATTAGGGGGAACAATTCTGGAACCTCGCGTACCCACCCCGCAGGCAGCGTTATCATACCTGCCGGAATTGCTGAAATGGTTGAAAAATCCACTGCAAATCCGCATTCGTTTTGATCCGATTGTGCATTTTCGGCTCGCAGATGGTACAAATATGTGTAATCTACAGTATTTCGAGACTTTGGCGCCGCTTATTGCGCAACACAAGATCCGTGATATATCGATCAGTTGGGTACAGATATATGGCAAGGTGAGTAAACGATTACAGGGCATGAAAATTGTAGCGCAAGAAATGACCTTGGAGCAATGGCAGGAAGAAGCGGACTGGCTGCAAACCATTGCCCGGCAAAACAACCTGGTTTTACATGGCTGCTGTGTGCCCGGTTGGCCGGTTTCACACTGTATTGATGGAGAATTGTTGAATTCCCTGCACCCCAAAGACTACAGAGCGTCAACCAAACGCGCCGCCGGACAGCGTAAGAGCTGCGGTTGTACTGCCAGCCGGGATATTGGTTGGTATTACGCCTGCCCGCACGGCTGTGTTTACTGCTATGGAAATCCTCAAATTGTTAATTCTGGTATGTAATTTGTGACACTAGTACACTGAATTTCTTTCAACTGGAATAGTGGATAATATTTATAATTATCAAGCTGTAACAAAGTATAGAATTTTCTAAACTCATCAAGATTTTCCCAGTTAATTTGATAGATAAAAGGTCAATACTTTAAAAATAAAAAAGGAGGCGTTTTATGCAGCAAAAAGGAAAGATTGTAATTCTGGCCCTATTATCCCTGTTCTTATTGTCCAACCTGATATTCGCACAGGTGGAAGACAATTTGACAAGATACCAGGGAGCAAATGGCGAAGGCTATATAAAACCGCTGGTCGCCGGCTTGACGGCCAACATGAACCGCGGCTGGTACCAATCTGCAAAAATTCCGGTTATGGGTATGCGTTTACGTTTTGGGTTGGTGGCAATGATGGCGCCTATCCCGGATGACGATAAAACATTCCAGGCAACCACCACCGAGCCTTTTACACCCCAGCAAACAGTGGATGTCCCTACCGTTGTAGGTAGTGAAAAAAGTGTTTATGCCACCTCCCCAAGTGGCGCTGTATACCCCTTCCCCGGCGGGCTGAACATGAACGTTACCGCTTTTGCCGCGCCCCAGGTAACCATTGGGTTAATGGGTTCAGAACTTTCCGCCCGTTATTTTGCTTACGAACTGGGTGACTCGGATATTGGTGATATTACCATGTTAGGCATCGGTGTCCGCCACAGCATCAGCCAGTACCTGGTTCTGTTTCCGGTGGATATTTCTGTTGGCGCTTTTTGGCAGAGCATCAAAATCGGCGATGAACTCCTGGACATGACAACTTTACATTACGGTGTACAGGTTAGCAAAGATTTTGCTCCGCTGGTTCTTTTTGGCGGCCTCGGTTTTGATAACGGCAGCGCTAAAGTGGATTACACCTACGAAGATGCTTTCACAACCATCCCGGTTGAACTGGATATTAAAAGCGACAGCGCTATGGAAATTACTGTCGGTATTGGCTTAAATCTTGCTTTCATTCACCTGACAACAGAAGCCGCTTTCGGCTCGCGGACTGCGTTTGCTGTTAACGCGTCCTTTGGTTTATAATGTGTGGAGGATCTATGAAAAAAATTATTCTATATAGCTTTTTATTTGTATCCCTATGGTTTATGACCGTTGGCATGAATTGTGAAATGCGACAAGTGGAAATCCCGGTTTTGGGAACCGAAAATAAAATAATTCAGGTTGATGAGGACGGAAGTAGTTATAACGAACAGTTTGAGATTAACTTGAGTTCTGAAATTAATCGGATAGCAAGAGAAAACTCTTTCCAAGCTGTTGGCGCAGTACTTTTGCAGGGTATAACATATACGATACAGGACAATCAAAGCCCTGCCGGAACAATAATTAATGGTACTATTGATGTCAGTAGCGAAAGTTTTTATTCGGAAATGACCCCATTAATTGAAATGACCAATGTTAACCTGGCTGAAAAAGTAGGTATATTAAACGTTCCGCCATTAAAACCTGAAGGGGTTATGGTTATAAACACCGAATTGTCGCCATATCAACATCTTATTTTTGGTAGCGACTTTACTCTTTACTTTTCATTACACGGGACTGCTACTCCTCCGCCTTCCGCCGCGCACCCGTTAAAATTTAAAATACTGGTTAAAGTGTATATTAATATGATTGGTATTATTGAAACGGAAGTACCGGTAATGTAAAATACCTGATCTTAAAAAGCCGGTGTTATATAACACCGGCTTTTTTATTTCAATAATCCCAACCAGGCCTGCCAGCTTATATACAATTCCGACTAAACAGATAATAAATACCGGGTCGCCCAGGCTCTTATCACTACCATGTTTGCCGGGCGTAAAAATGTGCCTTTCAGCAGGCACGCCCGCTTTGTAGAATCCTAAACAATCCTCCTTTAAAATACACAATTGCTGTGGGCCAGGTTGACTGGTTTCGCACTATATTGATGGTGAATTGCTGAATTCATTACATTTAATTGATACAAGGCCTCAAAAAAAACTCGCCCCTAGGATGAGAAAAGACAACATCTGTGTCGCCTGACTTGATATTGGCTGGTATTTCGTCTGCCCGCACGGCTGTGTTTACTGTTAAAGTAATCCTAAAGAATATTCATTGGATTTGTAAGCTATATCACATGTGTTGACCATTTTCTTTATAAATTGGAATAGTGGATTGTGTTTTACAAGTTATAAAGTTGTTATATAGATATAATTAATATTTCGTTTATCATTATAACAGGTGGTTTATCCTGGAAAAAAATAATAAAATTATAAATTAGCAAGGAGGCCCCTATGCAGCAACAAAGAAAAACTATCCTTCTTTCCCTTTTATCATTGTTCCTTTTGATCAATCTGGCATTTGCCCAGGTGGAAGACAATTTGGCAAGATACCAGGGAGCAAACGGCGAAGGATATATGAAGCCGCTGGTGAGCGGTCTGACCGCCAATATGAACCGGGGCTGGTATCAGTCCGCCAGCATTCCGGTTATGGGTATTCGTTTGCGTTTTGGTTTGGTAGCAATGATGGCGCCCATCCCGGATGACGATAAAACTTTTAAAGCAACTACCAGCAGTCCGTTTACACCGCAACAAACCGTTGATGCCCCGACAGTCGTCGGCGAGGAAAAAAGCGTTTATGCCACCGGTACTGGAGGTAATATATACCCCTTCCCCGGCGGGCTAAACATGAACGTTACCGCATTTGCCGCGCCCCAGTTAACAGTTGGGCTTATGGGCTCGGAAATTATTGGCCGTTATTTTGCGGCAGAACTGGGTGACGCGGATATTGGCGATCTGACCCTGTTAGGTATCGGCGTCCGGCACAGCATCAGCCAGTACCTGGTATTATTCCCGGTTGATATTTCCGTTGGCGCCTTTTGGCAGAGCATTACTGTCGGCGATGACCTGCTGGACATGAAAACCCTGCATTATGGCGTACAGGTTAGCAAAAATTTTGCTCCCCTGATAATCTATGGCGGCGTTGGTTTCGATAACGGCAGCGCCAAAGTGGATTATACCTATGAAGACGAATTTACCTCGATCCCTGTTGAACTCGATATTAAAAATGACAGCGCCCTGGAAATTACTGCCGGTGTTGGTTTAAATTTAGCTTTTTTTCACCTGTCAACAGAAGCCGCCTTCGGCTCCCGAACCGCGTTTGCTCTTAACGCGACCTTTGGCTTATAAGATGTGGAGGAACTATGAAAAAAGTAATTATATATAGCATTATTCTGGTCTCCCTGTGGTTTATGACCATCGGGATGAACTGTGAAACCCGTCAGATAGAAATTCCGGTGCTGGGAACTGAAAATCATCTGTTCGAAGTGGAAGAAACGATCAGCACTTATAATGACCAGTTTATGATGGACTTTACCGATGAAATCAACCGGATCAAAGCAGATAACAGTTTTGATTCCATTGCCGTTATTCTGCTGCAAAACATTACCTATACAATTCAGGACAATCAAAGCGCCGCTGGTACGATCATTAACGGCAGCATCGATGTCAGTTCTACAAGCTATAACGCGATGACCCCGATTATTGCAATGACCAATATCGATCTGGATAGTGTGGAAAATGTAGAAATCACGCCGGAACTGGAGCAGGGCGGTGTTAATATCATAAATGTCGAACTTTCTCCAATTATCTCCGGCACAGATAATACTCTGTATTTTTCTGTTCATGGCACAGCTACCCCGGCGCCATCAGCCGCCAAACCGTTAAAATTCAAAGTGCTGGTCAAGGTTTATATAAATGTGATCGGTATTGTTAAAGTGGATGTGCCGGTAATGTAAATTTAAAACTTGATACTGTCAAATAAAGCCGGTGTAAAAACACCGGCTTTATTATTTTAACAATCCCTGCCAGGCCAGCCAGTTTTTACACAATTCAGGCCATATAGACAAAACCGGGTCGCCCAGACCCATATCAAAACCATGTTTGCCTGGCGCAAAAATGTGCATTTCGGCGGGAATCCCCGCTTTGCGCAATCCTAAATAAAAGCCAACACTATTTTCCGCCGGTACGCCCGTATCGGCATTGGAAAGAATTAAAAACGTCGGCGGCGTCTCTGCAGTGATCTGCATTTCCAGGGACATGTATGTGACCAGATCCGGCGCCGGATTCTCTCCCAGTAAATTATTCTTTGACCCGGCATGGGTAAATTCATCCATCATAGTAATGACCGGGTAAACCAGTATCATAAAATCCGGACGGGAATTCATGCGCTCGATGGGGTCGGCGGCTGTGCTGTTGCCGGCGTCATAATGTACGCCACTGCTGGCGGCTAAATGTCCACCCGCGGAGAAGCCCATCACGCCGATGCGTTCAGGATTTATACCCCATTCAGCGGCGTGATAGCGCACCGTACGTATCGCCCGCTGCGCATCCATCAGCGGTATGGGATGCTGGCAATCCACTCCACGCCGGTAGTTGACAACAATACCGGAAACCCCGATCGTATTCAGCCATTCGGCCAGACGAGTCCCTTCGTGATCCATAGTAACGCCAATATAGCCGCCGCCGGGGAAAATGACCACCGCGGCGCCGGTATTATTGGCAGGTGCAGCAGGATAGAAAAGATAATAAGGATCGACCACCTGCCGGTCGGTTTGCAGCGGAGTTCCATTGGGCCACAGTTTTTGCTCGGCCGGCTGCCCGGCCAGGGATAATTCAATACAGCATAAACAGAATATGATCAATAAAGTATAACGGCGCATTTCGAGCTCCTTATTTTAACAGTCCTTGCCAGGCCAGCCAGTTTTTGCATAATTCCGGCCATACGGACAATACCGGGTCGCCCAGGCCGAGATCAAAGCCGTGTTTACCGGGCGCAAAAATGTGCATTTCCGCCGGGACGCCGGCTTTACGCAAACCCAGGTAAAACAACACACTGTTTTCAGCGGGAACGACCGTATCTTCATTAGAGAGAATTAAAAAGGTCGGCGGAGTATCTTGCGTAATTTGAGTATCGAGCGACAAATATTTTATTAAATCCGCGCCCGGCTTTTCACCTAGTAAATTAGCCAGCGACCCGCCGTGGGTGTACATTTCTTCCATAGATATGACGGCATACACCAAAACCATAAAATCCGGCCGCGAGCTCACCCGCTCGATGGGATCGGCGGCTGCGCTGTTGCCGGCGTCATAGTGTACGCCGCTGGTGGCCGCCAAATGTCCCCCTGCGGAAAAACCCATTACGCCGATACGTTGGGGATTTATGCCCCATTCGGCGGCGTGATAACGCACCGTACGGATAGCCCGCTGCGCGTCCATGAGCGGAACAGGATGCTGGCTGCCGGGGCCGCGCCGGTAATTGACCACAATGCCGTTAACGCCAATAGTATTCAGCCATTCGGCAATACGGCTGCCTTCACGATCCATAACTACAGTCCAGTACCCGCCGCCGGGGAAAATAACCACTGCCGTGCCGGTGTTTTTTGCCGGATCGGCCGGGTAGAAAAGATAATAAGGATCGACGACCTGCTGATCGTTTTTAAGCAGTGCGCCGGCAGGCCACAGCTTTCGTTCGGCCGGTTCACCGGCTAAAGTGTTTAAAACACAACAAAAAAGTAATACAAGAACGGAAATCAGTATTGATAAACGCATTTTCTTTCCTTTCTCAATACATGTGTTTATAAATTTTTTGTAATATAAGTATTTTATTGAAAAGTAGCAGCAATATTGTTAGATAGAAATAATTTTTTTAGAGTTGTTTAAAAAAGGTGTGGACGGTATGGACAAAGTGAACAGGATTCTAATATTTTATTGGAACAGTATCTGTATTATATAATAACAAAACAACAAACACGGGCGCCCCATCCCGCGCCCGTATCTTGTCATTTGCTTCCCCCTTGTTAAATTTAAAACTTACCTCACCAGCAGCATCTTTTTCACCAGGTCACCCGACCCGGTTTGCAGCCGGTAGAAATACACGCCGCTCGGCGAGTTGACGGCGTTCCACTCCGCCGTATGTGTGCCGGCAGTTTGCACGCCGCTAAACAGTACCTGTATTTGCCGGCCCAGCACATCGTATACCGACAAGGTGATATGCTCATCCTTTGGCAAAGAATAATTGATACTGGTAGCCGGGTTGAAGGGATTGGGGACGTTTTGCGCCAACTCGTATCCCCCCGGAACAGCGCCGCCTCCGTTATTGATCCCTGTATAAATGTCCCCCGGCAGCGTCCGACCCTCAGGCAGCTTGATGCCGTTCCGGTCCGCTAAAAACGAATTCACCCAATCCGGCCGTTCCGGTACTGTATTGCTTTGCACCAGCTCGGTCCATTCTTCATCAGTTTTACGTTCAAAATCATCGGTTATCATTTCATAATAGCTCATCACCGGGCCGATAAACGCCATGGGCTGGTAATTCTTGCCCGGGCAGTTGGCGATGAATACTCCCAAATTCACCTTGCCAACCGCCACGTGCAAGACCCGTCCAACCATATTGCCCATTTCATCAGTCGGTTGGGTATGGACATCGGCGATCACGTAATTGCCTTCGGCGGCGTCTTCGGGGATGTAATACATGTCCGCATACCAGCCGGAAAACGGCGGCATACCGCTCATACCGTCGACAAACAACATCTTTTTCAGGTACTCCGCCTCTTGTGCATTAAACGGTTCTTTATTCAACTCTTTTTGCGCCAGCGCTTCCAGTTTTTCCACAACGCCCTTTAAGCGGGGAAAGTATTGCTGGATACTGTACATATAATAATTGGTGGCGTCATAACCGGCAAAAAACTGCGATGCTTTATCCGCAAAAACAGCAATCTGGTGATAAAAAGAAGGATAAGGCTCGATATAACTGTAGGGATAGGAACAACCCGTGCCGCCGGTGTAGGACTGCTTGGCGTACAGCAAATTATCATGCCGTAACTGCGCCCATGACGACAACTGCGTATTCAGCTTTAACTGCTGCCAGGCAGTGGTCTGCATGAACAACGGCGCGTTTTGCAGATTTTCGGCGGGATTCAATTGCCGCAGGGAATTGAGCCAGACATTGTACAGGGATTGCTGCCAAAAACTGTCATCATACGAATCGATCAGGTAACGCAGCGCCGCCAGGTTGGTTCCGTATTTAAAATTGCCGAGTTCATCGTGCAGCAGCGGCAGGGCGTTATCGTTGCCCAGGGCAAACATGGCGTCCAGCGGGTCCGGCATGGGCCGCCAGATCTTGCGGCCATCGTACACAATCCGGTCATACACCAGGTTGGAAAATACATAAGAATCGATGATAAAGCGCTGGCCCATCAAGCGGTACGAAACCGGCAAAGCGCCGGGTTTCGGGTCGTAAGGATCCATCATCAGCACGTCGGACAAGATTTTCTGTCCGTATTGTTCATTGCTTTTCAGCAGCGTCTGGAACCCGGCCCAGGCAGCGCTGTCGGCAACCGACGCGGTGGTAATACTATTTTCGCTGATAACCGCTGACAACTCATCCGGCGTCAGGTTATCGCTTTCGCCCACCATAAAAGTGATGATCCGGTCGTTCTCCTGCATCAATGCGCCGACCCCGGCCATCGTTACCAGTTCATTCAGCAGCAATCCGCCCTGATCCATACGTTGTATTTCCCACCACTTCCAGGGATCTTCAAAGGGGTTTTCCGGCGGCGGGGTGAGCAAGAAATCCATGCGCCCAAGCCACATCATGGTCTTGAAATAGGCGCCCAGGGTGCGCAGTTGTCCTTGATCATCCCAGAACTCTTTGGTATAATGGCCGCGCACCGTGAACTGGCTGAAATCCAGATGACGGCTGCGCGCGGAAAACAGCGGTAAATCGATATACTGTTCCGCCGCAAGCGCCGCGCGAATGTCGGCAATATTATTCGGGTAAGGGGACTGACAGGGCAGCTCCTGCTCCTCCGCCAGCGACCGCGCCAGGGTGATATAGAGGTCCACATCACTCAAGGCTGCCTGTAAGCCGGCATCGCTGCTGTACTTGGCCAACAGTGCCGGGTAAGCAGTGTATAATTTTTCCAGAATTTCCAAAAGATTCGGTTCCAATATCGAAATTTCAACATCCATCAGAATGCGGTCGTAAGACATGTGCAGCGCGTGCAATACCGCATCGGTCGTTACCAATACCGGCAGGTCGTTGATATAAATGTTATGCAGGGCAAAGCCAAAATTCTCATAATTTAACCGCTCGCTGACCACCAGGCCGTTTTTGTTGAGCAGGGCCTGCTCACCGGCGGTGAGGTTGTATTTCAACAATACCGAATCCAGATAGGTAATTTTTGTCCCGGCGGCCGCCCCGGTAACATCGGAATAATACTTGTTTTGCAGGGGATAAATTGCCGAAACGCCTTCCGGCTCCAGATCCTGGTTGGTTTGTAAAAAATCCCGGTAAGCGTCGATGCTGAAATTGGTTTGCGCCATAATGGGACTCAAACAGACAAGGAGCATGAATAACAGTAACACATTTTTCATAGCCACACCTTTTGTTGATTGTTAATATATTACAGGCAGTTACCAGCTACCTGACCAGTAACATCTTTTTCACCAAATCCACCGAACCGGTTTGCAGCCGGTAGAAATACACGCCGCATGTAGTATTACTAGAACGATTCAACCTCATAGAGACATGGAAACATAATAATGCATAACAACCATTGACTTACAAAATCTTTGCCAAAATTTTACTGTAATTATAATCTATTATTTTTTATATAATTACAACAACTAACCCGGAGGAGGCGGCGGCAGGCAGGGTACGCAAATTTTTCGTACCTGGTATTTTTTTTCGCAGTTACAAAAGCATGCTTGCTTATTTTTCCCGTTGTATTTCTTTAGTAATTTTTGTCAGCAGCGCGGGAAAATCCTCCTGTAACAAGGTCCCATATTCAAACATCTGCGGTTTTGCCGCTTCGGGCGATTTTCCCGTTTCACTATAATTCACCAACTGGTTAGCCAAATGAACAGCCTGCATCACATCCGGATAAAGAGTTTTTTCTTTATCTGGTGCATGATGAAAAAGCGCTACTTCAATACTGACTTCGGGTAAATTCCACAAATCCAGCAAATAGGCGCCAATCTCCACATGGGTACTCTCTGCCTGGCCGATGGATACTTCGTGGTCATAAAAAGAGAGTTCCGGGTTTTCCTTGCATAGCAGGATAATGGCGTCGAAAGCTTCAGGGAAATATTGCAATAAAATTATTTTACTAATATCATGGGTTATACCAACGGACTTGCAATTATTATCAATCGGATGATCATGAATTTTTTTGTAAATGATTTGAATATATTTATTAACCAGGGAAGAATGGCGGAGGATATTTTGAAAATGCTGCATTTGTCGTTCGGAAAGCGGGTGAAGATTGGCCAGCGATACGGCCAGAACTATATCACGTACGGAATTAACGCCCAGGTACATAATGGCATGTTCAAGCGAAGCTGTGCCCTGGCTGCCATAAAATGCAGAATTCATAACATGCAGAACCGCCGTGGCGACAGAGACATCTTTACTGATGATATCGGCTAACTGCTGATAAGTGGCGTTCATTTCCGAGGCTCGCATAAAGTCCTGATACAACAGCGGCCGGTGCGGTAATTTTTCAATACTGTTCATCAATGAAAGTAACTTTTTACTTTTCAGGGTCTTGCGAATTTTCAGCATCCGGGACAAGCCTGTTTTTAATTCCCGGGCATTGGCGTCTTTGGGTTTAACAAAATAAGAAACCGCCAGGCCCTCTGTCAATGCTTTAACCACTCCGGGCGGTTCGGCAAAACCTCCACAAATTACCCTGATAACCTCGGGAAACTGGCGCTTGACTTTATCCATAAAGTCCCAATGATCGGTTTTGACCAGTTGATAATCATACAAAATTAAATCGGCCTTGTCCTGTTCAAGCAAGCTGATTGCTCCGGGTATATTTGTAGCGCTGAATGAAAAAGTGGCATCCCGAAAGGCATTTTGCAGCATTTTGATCAAGTCCTGGTCTTCTGCAACCAGAATGACAGCTCCAAAATCATTTTTTGTCTCAGATTGCATATTATTTCCCAATTTATTATATTAATTTATCCGGTATGTGTGTGTAATTTAATTTTTCCTGTAATTAAAAGCAATTTTTATCTTGCTTTCATCAATAAAATTCATTAAGGTATTGCGCATTTTTAAAAGGAGAAGGAGAGCTTATGTACAAATCACATGTTATGTTATCGCTTTTAATTGTTATGCTTGCTGCCGGCTGCCTGCTTTTTTACACGTCCGGTTGTACCAGTAAAAACAATAGTAAACCCTTTACTATTCACAAGGGCACCAATATTTCTCACTGGCTGTCGCAAAGCGAACGCCGCGGTGAAGAGCGTCGCGCCTTTTTTGGTGAAGCGGATGTCAAATTTATAGCCGATCAGGGTTTCGATCACCTGCGTATTCCCATTGATGAAGAACAGATGTGGGATGAACAAGGGAATAAAGAAGCCGAAGCTTTTGCCCTGCTGGACAGCGCCCTGAACTGGTGTGAAAAGCATGGCTTGAAAGCAATTGTAGATCTGCATATTTTACGCTCGCATCATTTCAATTACGGTGATAAGCCCTTGTGGACCGACCCGGCGGCCCAGGAACACTTTCTGGATTTTTGGCGTGACCTTTCCGCCCATTTGCAGAACCGGCCGACAGATATGGTTGCTTATGAACCCATGAACGAACCGGTCGCCGACGACCCGGAACAATGGAATGTGTTGCTGGAAAAAGCGATCAAGGTCATTCGTGAAAAAGAGCCCACCCGTACACTGGTTATCGGCTCCAACCGCTGGCAATCGGTGGATACTTTTGATCAATTGCGTATCCCGGAAAACGACCGCAATATATTGCTCAGTTTTCACTCTTATACACCGCTTATCTTTACCCATTACAAAGCCAGTTGGACCAAAGTCGGCGAATATACCGGGCCGATACAATATCCGGGTGTTATTATTAAAGAAGAAGACCTGAAAGGTTTGCCGGAAGATCTGGTAAAAGAGATCGGTTATTATAATGGCGAATACAACCGCGATGTGCTGGTGAAATTGCTGGAAAAACCCCTGGCGGTTGCCGCAAAATACAACCTGCCGCTGTACTGCGGTGAATGGGGCTGTCTGCCGACAGTACCTGAAGCCGGACGTATGCAATGGTACGCCGATATGCGCGCCATTCTGGAACAAAACAACATTGCCTGGGCTACCTGGGATTATAAAGGCAATTTTGGCATTATAAGCATGGACGGCCAGGAAGTATATCAGAATTTAGTTGATGTATTGCTGAAATAAGTTTTCATATTATGCCCGGTTTGTTAACCGGGCATTTAAAACTTTTTCTATTTTATAACCTTTAAGTCTTTCACTTGACTTTTTCATATCAATTTTATACCTTTAAATTGAATATAAACCTGAACAGTAATATTACTAATTGTGGGTAGTAAAGATTTCAGTGTCAATTTCCTAAACACTAACTTTCAATTTTTATTTGAAAATTTTAATTTAGTATATATTTGGATTATTTTATCAATTTATATAAATAAAGGTTTATGATTAAAGTTTTTCAGAAAAACCAAAACTTTTAAGGAAAAATAAATGCATGACAATGAGATGTTTAATATAAATATTAATAATAATTCTTCTCTATTAAAACCCTACTATAAAACAGAGTATGGTAAAGCATATCTTGGTGACACACTTGATATTATAAAATATTTTCCAGATGATTCTATTAATTTAATCCTTACTTCACCACCTTTTGCTTTAACAAGTAAAAAAGAATATGGAAATAAAAATGAAGAAGATTATATCGATTGGTTTTTACAATTTTCAAAAGAATTTAAACGAGTACTTACAACGGATGGCTCTTTTGTTGTTGATTTAGGGGGAGCTTATTTACCTGGTTATCCGGTTAGAAGCATTTACCAATATGAACTTCTTTGTCGAATGGTAAAAGAACAAAAGTATTTTCTTGCTCAAGAATTTTTTCATTACAATCCAGCACGTCTTCCGGCGCCTGCTGAATGGGTAAATGTTCGCCGGATAAGAGTGAAAGATTCTGTAAATCTTGTTTGGTGGCTATCAAAAACTGAATACCCTAAAGCTGATAATAAAAACATTTTACGTCCATATACTGAAGCAATGAAGTCTTTATTAAAAAAAGGTTATATTGCTAAAAAAAGACCGAGCGGACATGATATTACTGAAAAATTTAGTAAAGATCATGGAGGGGCGATACCACCAAATGTTTTAGAACTTGGAAATAATGATTCAAATAGTAATTATATGATTAAAAGTTTAGAAAATGGTTTAAAACCTCATCCTGCTCGATTTCCGAAACGCTTTGCAGAATTTTTTATAAAATTTTTAACAACTGAAGGAGATATTGTGTTTGATCCATTTGCCGGGTCTAATACAACCGGTTATATAGCTGAACAATTAGAACGGAAGTGGTTGTCATGTGAAATTAATGAAACTTATGTTAAAAATAGTATGCTAAGATTTGAAGAAGAACCTAACCTTTTTTCATTTTCTAAAGTAGAATTAAATGGCCAAAATATATAAAAAAAAAGACCTCCTCTTTTTTGTTTCACAAGCAATTAATGATTGTGGTTGGAATATTATTTATTTAAATGATGAACACCCTTTTAAAGTAAAAATCTTTAACCAAAATAATAATTTTTTGGTAAAAATCATAATTTATAATATTACTCATGGAGGAGGCTATAAAAGGGCTGCAAATGAATATCGTATTCAATTTAAAGAACCTTCTATTGAATACGAAACAGGTTTTTTAACATTAATACTTGGTTATTATGATATTTTACAAGTGTTTGCAGGTTTTGATATTTCAAAACATCTTGGTACACCGGGCTATTCTTCTTCCTTTCAAATTAAAGAAGAAACTTTAGAAAAAGCATCAATAAATGGTTTTTCCGCCTGTGATAAAGGCAATAATGAGATTGCCGTTGCATTTAGACCTGATTTTTTTGTAGAATATGTTAGCAATTTAGAAGTACTTCATACTTTTGGTGAATCCAGAACAGATTTATCCATATTTCAAAATGTCTTAGAAAATGAAATTGTTCCAAATGACGAATTGTTGCAACAGATTAGTACACCACGGCAAAAAACCCTTCAAACCATAAGTAAAGCACAAAGAGATAATAGCTTCAGATCTCGTGTATTGAGAGCTTATAATTATAAATGTGCCTTTAGTGGTATTCAATTGAAACTTGTCGATGCTGCACATATAGTTCCTGTTAATTATGAAGGTTCTACTGATGAAACTTCAAATGGGATTGCGCTATCACCAAATTATCATAAAGCATATGATAAAGGTTTAATCACATTTAATGAAAGTTATCAAATTCTATTTAATGATAATGAAATTCAAAAGCTTAAAAACATGAATTTAACAGGTGGTCTCAAACTTTTTTTAAAGAACACTCGCCCAATTATTGATGTTCCTCCAGCTTTATCAGATAGACCTAATGTGGCTTATATTAAAACTGCTAATAGATTAAGAGGCTGGTGATAAGTAAAGTTTCGTCATTATTACATTATTATATTTAAATATTTTTAATATATAATCTTTAGTACTATCAAGAACTTCGGAACGTCTCCCTTATATCGATGCTAAATTCATTCTGCCGCAGGGGTATATAATCACCGCTGGCGGTATGGAAGCGGTATTCGTTTTCCCAGGTTTTACATTTATCAATACATTGACCAATGGCATCGGCAATATAATTCACTTCTTCATCCGTCATGGTTGGATGCAGGGACACCCTGACCCAGCCGGGTTTTTTGCTCAAATCACCCCGGTCGATCAGGTCGGTGATCTTTTTGGATTCCTGCAGGTCGATATGGAAGAGGATATGCCCGTATGTACCGGCGCAGGCGCAGCCGCCGCGGGTCTGGATACCAAATTTATCATTCAGCAGCCGGACAAACAGGTTGTGATGAATCCCCGTTGCAAAAAAAGAAACATACCCCAACCTATTTTTCTGCTGCCGCTCAAACAATTCCAAAGATGGTATCTGTTCCAGTTTTTCCATTAGGGCTGTTTTTAAATACTCTTCACGGGTATGAATATTATCAACACCCATCTCTTCTTTTAAAAGAACCGCCAGCGCCGCCTTGATCGCCTGTAAAAATCCCGGGGTGCCGCCATCCTCGCGGATTTCAATATCATTGTAAAAACGATGTTCCCCCCAGGGATTGGTCCAGTAGACCGTACCGCCGCCGGGTTGATCGGGCACGCGGTTATTATACAGGCCTTTATTAAAAATTATCACACCGGAAGAACCCGGCCCGCCCAAAAATTTATGCGGTGAAAAAAAGATTGCATCCAGTTGCTGTTTGGGATTCGACGGGTGCATATCCATAGGCAGGTATGGCGCCGATGCGGAATAATCCACAAAACAATAGCCGCCAAATTCATGGACAATTTCCGCCATTTCGTGGTAAGGTGTTATTATTCCTGTTACATTTGAACAAGCGGTAAAACTGCCGATGATGAGCGGACGGTGGTGATTTTGTTGTAATATCTCCTGTAAATGATCCAGGTCCGGCAGGCCTTGGTCATTGCGCCGGATGATTTCAACATCACACAGGCATTCCTCCCAGGTGGTCTGGTTGGAATGGTGTTCCATGTGCGTAATAATCACCAGGGGGCGGTGTTTTTCTTGCTGTAACAGGATGTCTTTATACTTATCCGGCGCCCGCAAGCCGAGAATGCGCTGAATTTTATTTATGACCGAAGTCATGCCGAACCCGGTGAATAACAGCACATCATCCGGGCCGGCATGGACATGGCTTTTGATAATATCATGTGCCTGATGATAAGCCGCCGTCATAATCGTGCCGGTAAGAGTTGTTTCCGTATGGGTATTGGCAACATAAGGGCCTAAAAAAGTAGAGACGTACTCTTCTATCGGCCGGTACAACCTGCCGCTGGCGGCCCAGTCGGCATATAAAATCTGCCTGGCCCCGCCGGGGAAAGGATGGATGAACTGGTTACCGGTAATATGATGCCGATAGCCTGAAAAATAATGTTCAAGCGGACCTGGCATAGCTTCTCCTGGACTATTCTGCCTGCACTGTCTGGTATAATATATACTTTAACAGGCAAAGGAGCAAGTTTTTTCAGCTAAAAAACAATACCAGGTCAAGTTATATAAACTCAATTTTATTCTTTTGCAAATCAGATCAAGCTGTTACAACATAATTATTTGGAATATACTTTCCCTATCAACCGTTTTTAAATAAAATGCGCTATTGGGTTTTCAGAGGGTAATTTTACCGATGCGCCATTGTTGATCAAATAAAAAACGCCGAGACTTTTTCCCTCTCTGTAACCCCGGCGTTGTCTAACATTTTGACCAAAATCCCGGTTTCTCCTGGGTTAAACTGAGATTTTGCTGTGTAATGCGTGCTCTTGCTGAAAATTTTTCCTTGTATATTCGCATTATAGTTTTTAAGTTGCATATTAAAGCAAGAAGGGTAACCAGTCTTGAATAATTTGGGATGATTGATGATGATGACAAAATCAAGGGAAAGATTATTAAAAGCTATCACACACCAGGAACCTGACCGGGTTCCGGTCGATTTTTGCGCAACTCCCGGTTCTGGAATTTGCGCAATTGCCTGCAATCGTTTGAAAAAGCATCTCGCTATCTCTTCGCCAGCAACGTCCATCTATGATGTAATCAATCAACAGGCGTTGCCGGAGCTTCCGGTTCTAGACGCCCTGCAAACCGATGTCCTGGATATTGCGCAGGTATTTAACACCGAGGCGATAACCTGGCAGGAAGTTTTACTGGCCGATGGCAGTGTGGCCCGCGAACCCGCCGGAGTTCACATAGAGATACAGCCGGACGGCTCCCGGTACGCTTTGGCGCAGGATGGTACCCGGATTGCCACCATGCCGCCGCAGGGAGCAGCATTCGAACAAACCTGTTTCCCCTATCTGCAGGGATATCCGCTGGAATACACGGAATTGCCGGCTGCGCTGAGCCACATTATGTCGGTTGCGCTGCCAAACATTCCCTGGAATCATATTAACGAAAAAAATTTTTGGCTTTCACTGCGACAGAAAATTATAGCTTTGCGCGCCACAACCGACCGGGCGCTGGTTGTCAATTGCGGCTGTTCCTTGTTCGAATTGGGCGCTTCTTTCCGTCGTAACGAAAATTTTCTGATCGACATGCTGGTCGATATAAATCATGTCAAAAAGCTGATTGAGCAGCTTTTACAACAGCATCTGGTTTTTCTTGATAAAGTATGCACCATCCTTGGCGATCTAGTCGATGTTTGCCGGTTTTCCGACACTCTGGGCATGAATGCCGGCCCTTTTGTAACTCCCGATACATACCGGCATCTGTTCAAACCGGGCCATAAAATACTTAATGATTATGTTCACACCCATAGCACAATGCGCACTATGTTACATTGCCGCGGCTCTATCTATAAAATTATGCCGGATATGATCGACGCCGGTTTCGAAATTATCAATCCCATTCAATCCTGGTGCGCCGATATGGAGCCGCAGCGGCTAAAAAGAGAATTCGGCAGGGATATAACTTTATGGGGCGGCGGCTGCGATACTAAAAATGTTCTGACTTGCGCTTCCCCTGCATCCGTTAAAACTCATGTTCTTGAACGGTTAAAAATTTTAGCGCCGCAGGGCGGTTTTGTATTTGCAGCCGAAGACAATATACCGCCTGAGGTTCCACCGGAAAATATCATGGCTATGATCGGAGCAATCAAAGAGTTTAATGGTGAATAATAAACCCCTGCTCTACTTTTCATGCTATCGGGCGACAGGGTAAGAACACTAGTATTTAACTGTGTACCTGATAAACGTGTACCTCGCCACAAACCCAAAGCAATGTCATCGCTCCACCAAAAGGGAAAAGATACCATGAATGTAAAGATCTTGTTAATCCTGTCAGCTTTTTTTCTCTGTCTGCCCGTAGCCTGTAAACAGGACATCCCGAAAACAACAGCGGATATTCAACCTGTTGAACATATCTATGCCGTTAAAGACAGCAGCTCTCTGCACGTCTTTGTTTTTACCCCAACCGATACAGGCAAGGAAAAACATCCTGCGATAGCGCTCATTCATGGCGGCGGCTGGGCGATAGGCGAGCCTTCCTGGACATTCTGGCAAGCCCGGCATTTTGCCGAGCTCGGCATGGTAGCCGTCGCTGCGCAGTACCGTTTATCGGATCAGAAAAACATAACCCCGCTCGAAGCAATGGCCGATACCCGTGATGTCATTCTATGGATGCGAGCCAACGCGGATTCTCTGCAAATAGATCCTGATAAAATTGCCGCTTATGGCTGGTCGGCCGGAGGCCACCTGGCCGCCAGCACCGCAGTGTTCCCGGATACTGCCTGCTCTATTACTTCAATTCCCAATGCTCTTGTTCTCGTCTCCCCGGCCGTTACCCTGGCCAAAGACAACTGGTTCAAACAAATGTTGTTGAACCGGGCAGAAGTAGCGTCCCTTTCACCGGATCAGCATGTCCGCGCTGGATTACCGCCCACAATTATTTTACAGGGTCGCACCGATACGGTTACGCCGCTTTCGGAAGTGCAGAAATTTGCCGATAACTTGGCTGCCTGCGGCAACCGCTGCGAGTTGATCGTTTACAATGGCGTCGGTCACATGTTCACGCCGTCCAGCATTCCGGATTACAATCAACCCCAGCCCGATCCTGCAATCCAGGCGGACGCAAATACTAAAATCGACCTGTTCCTGAAAGACCTGGGTTATATTAAATGAACCGGCTTTATTAAACTCTGGAATAACGCATGCCATTAAAATTCTCCTACACCTCGGCCTATGTAAAGTTTTTTGTGCATCGCCACCGGATGGCTTGTTTTGAAGACATTACAGAAATTGAACAGCAAACCTTTAACGATCCCCGCATCAGCAGGATTGTCACGGAACTGCAGGACTGGCCGTGTTATGCTATAACCAGTCATAAAAACGTGGCTCACCCGCTGCACAAGCTCTCGTTCCTGGCAGAGCTGGGATTTAACCGGAACGATCCGGGGATAGCGTTAATCATTGATAAAGTGTTGGCTAACCGTTCGCAGGAAGGCCCCCTGCAATTACTGATCGAAATTCCCAAACATTTTGGCGGCAGCGGCAAGCCGGAACTGAGCTGGGTAATGAGCGATGCGCCGGTATTGCTTTATGCAGCTATAAAACTGAATGCTCTTGAAATTAACAAGCCCCTTCGCCAGGGAATCGATTTTATTGCCGGGCTGGTTGCGGACAACGGCTGGGGCTGCGTTGCCGCCAAAGAACTGGGTAAATTCCATGGACCCGGCCGCAAGCAAGATCCTTGTCCCTATGCGACCATGTTTGCATTAAAAATGCTGGCGTTAACCAAAGAACAGGAATACACTGCTGCAAAAAATGCCGGAATAGCTGCGCTTTTCGATCTGTGGGACAGAAGAAAGTTAACCAAACCCTACCTGTTCGGTATGGGCACAGACTTTAAAAAACTGAAACTGCCGTTTGTGTGGTACGATATATTGAATGTGGTCGATACCCTCAGCATGTACCCGCAAGCCGTGCAGGATAAACGCTTTAAAGAATGGCTGGCAATTATTATGGACAAGGAAACCCCGGCCGGATTTATCCCGGAATCCGTTTATCTAAAAGTCAATGACTGGGATTTCGGGCACAAGAAACTCCCTTCCGAATTTATGAATGCGGTTATTGAGCGCCTCTTGTTCAGAATCAACGGCTATAAATGATGTGCATGTTTACTACCTTTTATATCAGATAATCATGCTTGGTTTTTTTAGAAAAGATTATAATTTTACCTGCATAAACAACAACATTAATAAAATGTTATCTTTATTCTGTCATTGTCCAGGAAATAAAATGAAAAAGCACATATTCCTTATCGGTATTTTCATTAGCATTGCCTCTGCAATATGGGCGCAAAATCCTATCGTGCCGCCGGGTGTGTACGTTGCCGATCCCTCGGCGCATGTGTGGAATGACGGCAAGCTGTATATTTATGGGTCTCTCGATGAAAGTACAGATTATTATTGTTCATGGCGGCATCATGTCCTTTCCAGCACGGATTTATTGAACTGGACTATTCTTAGAGACCGCTTTGCTTCCAAAGGGTCCAATGACCAGGTTCCGGAAAGCGACGCCCTGCTGTTTGCCCCGGACTGTCAGTTTAAAAACGGCGTTTATTACCTGTATTATTGCCTGCCGGATCATCTCTACACCGCAGGGGTTGCCACTGCCCCAAATCCTGCCGGGCCGTTTATGAATGGTAAAAACATTGACCTTGGCGGCTATAACCAGATCGACCCTTGTGTTTTCATTGATGACGACGGTCAGGCTTATTATATGTGGGGTCAGTTTACCGCTAAAATGGCCAAACTGCTGCCAAACATGAAAGAACTGGACAAGAGCACGATCCGGGACAGCGTTTTAACCGAGAAGGAGCATTATTTCCACGAAGGTGGCTATATGGTGAAACGTAACGGCATTTACTATTTTATTTATGCACACATGGGCAGGTCATATATGCCCACCTGCATTGGTTATGCTACCGCTACATCGCCAATGGGGCCGTTTAAATATGGCGGGGTTATTATTGATAATGATGGCTGCGATCCCGGCAACTGGAACAATCATGGATCAATCGTTGAATACAAGGGGCAATGGTATGTGTTTTACCATCGCGCCACGCACGGCTCAAAAATGATGCGCAAAGCCTGCGTGGAGCCGATTACCTTTAACGCTGACGGCAGCATTAACGAGGTGGAAATGACCTCGCAGGGCGCCGGAGGGCCGTTAAACGCCCGGCAACAAATTGATGCGGAAAGAGCCTGCCTCTTGCATGGCAATGTCCGAATTCAGATGTGTGCCGCCGACAATGAAGAACTGGGCGGAATATGTAATGAAGACCGCGCGGCGTTCAAGTATTTAAATTTTGGGCAGGGAGTAAAAAAGGTTATCCTCAGAGTAAAACCCGGGAATAAAGGGGGGAAAATAGATTTGGTATTGGATTCTCCCTGGAGCGGTGTCGTTGCCTCAGTAGAAGTACTGGCCCGCAGCAAACAGGATGAGTGGCTGACCCTGAGCGCGGCAATAAAACCGGTTACCGGCGTTCATGCCCTGTGGCTGAACTTTTACGGCGCCGGTGACAGCCTGTTTGCGGTGGATTGGCTCAGGTTTGAGGAGTAAAAAGTACAAACAACTTTTTTAAATTAATAATAGCTACAACAAAGTTATTTCAATTATCTAATATACAAAAATCTCTTTATCTTTTGCGTGGGGGTTTTTTCAAATGGCTCGGTTTGCTCGATAATTTTATTGATGCGTGAAAACCCGGTCAGTTTTTTATTTACCTGCTGCTGAATTCTTTTTAACAACTCTTCGATCTTCTTTTTTAGTTCCAGTTCGCCGGACACTTTGAAATCCCTATCCAGTGAAGGATAATTCAAATGAACGCGGGCGGCAATTTTACCCTGGTCATAATATACCAGTGATTCCACCACGTAATCGCAGGCATTGATCTGGGTTTCAATTTCTTCAGGATAGATATTTTCCCCACTTGGGCCAATCAGCACATTTTTGAGCCGGCCTTTGATATATAAAAAATCATCCTTGTCGAATATCCCCAAATCACCGGTTCTGAACCAGCCGTCCCTGGTAAATACCTGGGCAGTTAGTTCCGGGTCGTTATAATATCCCTTCATCACATTTGGGCCTTTGGCGAGGATTTCTCCTTCCTGGCTATAGGGATCGGGAGAATTGATCTTTAACTGAACGCCGGGGGCTGCCGGACCGGTTGAACCAACACGGGTTTGAGTGGGACCGGCACCTGCCAGCAATGGGGAGGTCTCTGTTAATCCATAGCCAATTGCATACGGAAACTCGGCGTCCTTTAAAAATTGCTCCACTTCGGTTGCCAGCTTGGCCCCGCCAATACCAAAGAAATGTAAACAGCCGCCAAAAGATTTATACAGTTTTTTTCCAGCCAGTTTATGCAGTTTTTTCCTCAGAAAATCATTTTTATACATACTTTTAATAATTGCGTTCTTTTGGAATTGCGGCAATATCCTGTTTTTGTAAACTTTTTCTATAATCAATGGAACTGTCAACATAACAGTCGGTTTGATCTTTTTCATAGCTTCAACCAAAAGATTTGGTGAAGGCGGTTTTTCAAAATAATAAGTACAGGCGCCACCGGTAAAAGCCACCAACAAACCAACAGTGCACTCGTAGGTATGCGACAAGGGTAAAACCGAAAGCATTCTGTCGCCGGGTTGAATGGGTTGAATTTGAGCGGAAGCGATGGCATTGGAAACCAGGTTCTTGTGCGTCAACATCACCCCCTTGGAATGACCGGTTGTCCCGGAAGTATAAATTATTGAAGCGACATCATCTTCCATAACATCATTAAAATACCGTTTGGCCAGCTTTAGGGCGGCTATCTTTAATTTGGCCAGTTCCTTCCCGCTATCCCTGAGCATTTCTTTTAGCTTATCAATGGGTGTGCGCGGACGGATTTCGCTAAATGTATTTAGTAAATAAATACGCAGATGTGCGTCAAATTCGGCTTCAAGATTTTTTTCATATTGTTTCTCCGATATAAAGAGCGCCTTGCTATTGGAATGGTGAAGGATATGCTGTACCTGGTCGGGTAAAAAATCGGGTAATATAGGGACGACAATAGCGCCCATTGTGGTTATAGCAAAATAGGCAACCACCCAATTCGGACTGTTTTCTCCGAGGATTGCAACCCGGTCACCGGCCCGTATTCCTGATTTTTGTAAAAAACCCGACACATACTGTACTTTATCATATAATTCACTATAGCTGAACGGTTCACCATCGACAAATGATAATGCTTTTTCTTTACCATAATTTGTGGTGCAATATTCAAAAAAATGTTTTAATGTTAACCTGGGTAATACCAAACCAACACTCCTTTATATATTTCTTGTCTCCAAAACATATTGAATCCGGTTCAAACAATATTATTAATTTTCCGTCAAAGAAACAAGCACTAAAATTTATCAGCGCGGTCAGGTTGTATGTTTTTTATCTTTTCGGGATTTAATCCTGGCGGCGCGGTTTCCGGTCATAATATTCATATAGAGTTCACCGACCGTTTTACCGGTGCTGCCAAGGTAAATATGCACCAACAAAAACAAGGTCAGTACAATAGTTACAAGGTAATGCAGGATCGCTATCGGGCCGACTCCGCCCACGCCAAACAATTTATCAGGCGCCAGGTGCGGAAACATCATCATAACACCGCTGATTATAATGAGCGGCAAAAACAAGTACATTATCACCAGGTAGGTGATTTGCTGCATGGGATTGAATTTTTGTTGCTTGCCGGGCGTAAATGGCGGTTGTTCGCCCCGGTATATGCCCCACAGGTAATACCGTAATTGTGCCGTCATACGCGCTAACCAGGCTTTGCGCGCCGGCAAATAATGTTTTATATTTTTACTGGTAAAATTCCCGATAATGAACAACACATAACTCAGCGCCAATATCTTTGCGGCAATATTATGAATGGTCACTGACGCTGCAAAACTGATCAGTGACGAAGTGGAAGCAAAATGCATTGTAAAACCCGTCACAAGTAACACGATAAACACCAGGGCATTGACCATGTGCCACAACCGGGTTCCGGCAGAATAGAGATCGTCCTCGCTTGCGGATTTGTGCGTTTTTTTATGACGGTTTACAAAACGTAAAATAATATGGATGAGAATACCTGCGCAGGTTAACAACAAAATGCCGACAATGATCTTGTCCGCCGCCAGGTGACGGGTGGCGCCGATAACATAGGCATTCTGGAATAAATAATAATTACTGATGCCGGCGCCGGCAATAGCGGTCGTATCGTTTGCAGGATTATACAACTTGCGGGCCAGCAAGGTATTGGTTGAATGGCATTCGACACAGTTATGTTGTGCTTGCTCTTTGGGCAATATCTGGTGTATATCGCTCTCTGTGGATGGGGTATGACAGTCTACACAACGCACGTACTTCCAGTGCGCCGCTTTGTTGGGCAAAAAACTATGCGATAAATCCCGAATGATGGCGCTGTCCGCTAGTGTAGAAAACCGCACCGAATCGGTATGACATGACATACATTGGTTGTTATACCAGGCAATCATGGCAATTTTACTAGTGTCCAGGGCAGCGTAATTGACGGTATGGGGATTATGACAGGAAGCGCAGGAAAAATTCTCTTTAAGAACAAGGGCATGCACGCTTTTTTCATACCCGCCGCTCATTACGGTATAATCCTCCCCGTGACAGTCAAGACAAGACAGCGTTTGCATGGCGTCGGTTAAATGCGGAACCTCAATAAAAGTACTTTCGTCGCCTGTATGACAATCAGTACAGGTTAACACACCATGTGTTGCCTGTGCAAAACTGTCGGCGGATAAAAATAATTGCAGCCGGGCTCCACGGTCAGTCTCCGGCGCTATCGCATGATCGCCATGACAGGTAAAACAATCTTCATTTGTTTGTCCGATTGCGCTAGTCATGCTTATTACAATTAAAACCAGCGTAAAAATACTTTTAATACGCATAGATGTCATGCCCTCTATAATAAATAATCAAGTTGCTTTATATTTAATACAATTTAATATCTGGATAATTAAAAAAAAACAGTTTATTTTCACCCCTCTCTGTTTAGATTACTCATGGTTGTGCAGAAAAGATAATGGCGGTTATTTCCCCGGCAATAAAAAAGGGCTCCGCTAAAGATCAGCAGAGCCCGACATAAGCAGAGCCCGATGTACCTGGCGCTAGCAAGTAACACCGGAGGCTCTTATTACCAATATATGATTAATAAGATCACCTCCATTCCACAGGGCGCCGGTGTTCTCACCGGAATACTCCCTGTTAATATTCCGGTAAAGCGTGAATTCTCTATTATAACTATGTTCAGAAAAAAAATGTTCCCTCTTTTTTCCGGCAAAGATCATTTTCCCCAATCCGTTATCCTGGCTACTTTATGAAAATTGTCTGCCTTGCCGAGGCTATTATAAACCGCTTCACACCAGTTCCAGGTTACCGGTATTGATCCAACAATAATAATCTCAGCCGGATAAAGCAGTCCCGCTGCCTGGGGTAAATCTGTTATACGCAGGCAATTAAGCATTTCAATGGCATCGCCGCGGCCATCGGGTTGGCTGGGCTGGTTTTGCGTGGCCGGGGGATTTTCCAGGAAAACCCGGTCGATCCCGCCATCCAGCAAGGCGGCATAGACCAGCGGCGCGCATAAAGCTCCGCGCGCTGCCAGGCACATAGCAGCGCTGTCAAATCCTTCCAGGCTCCGTAAAAATTCCAGTCCTCGCAGTACATCATAAACCTGCATGGAGGCAATGGTTCGCCCTGTCCATGCCAATGCCCGGCGAATATGCCATTGCATATTTTCATTCCAGCCGGTTTCGCCGACGCCGCGAACATCTAAAAACGCTAAATTATAGCGCTCATCAAAACCTTCAACCCATCGCTCGGATTCCGTGCGGTTTTCGCCCGGACTGCGTAAAATAACCAGCAGCGGGGCGGATTCTTCCCAGGGATGGCGTCTGTAAATATCAATTTTCAGCCGCCAGTCCGTTTCTGAAACAAAACTGTAAACCTCATGTCCAAAGGGGGCATCATCCAGGGTGCGGAATTCCAGGCGCGGCTGCATGACGGCAGCAGCGTCGGGAAAAGCGCGGAAGGTTTTTTCCCGCAAAAAATCAATTACCTTTGCCCGGTACACTGCCAGGTCTTCTTTATTGGTTATAACCGGCGGAGTGGCGGTTTTGATAAAAGTTTCCTGTATAGAACAGGTGCGGTCATCCGGCGGCGGGCCGTTTTTATATACCCGCAAATCCACAGCGGAAAATTGCCCGGCAGCCGTGGTATCAATATCATCTATCTCCGTATATGGGATTTCTTTATTGTACAAATAGCGGAGAAAAAAAGCCATAATTTTGGTGCGCGACAGTATTTGATACGAATGCCCGCCCGGTGTTTCCACCAGTTCGATCTGCTCCCCCTTGTCATATAACTCATAAATTTGTTTGATATACTGTACGCACTCGCGGGTCGCATCGATCGTGTTCAGGCCATCGCGATCTGCCGCCGCAACCAGCAGCGGCCGCGGAGCGATCAGCGCGCCAATATCGTGAATATCACGCAGACAGGTATTGACCGGCATCATGCAATCGCAATGGCCATCAATGGTGTTGTGAAAAATATGCGCCTTGACCGTGCTGGTGCCGCAGCTTGGGGCGGCTGCTTTGATGCGCGGGTCGGCGGCAGCAATAAACCAGGTTTGCGCGCCCCCGCCGGAGGTGCCGGTTACGCCAATCTTGTCGCTATCCACTTCGGGCCTGGCGCACAGCAGGTCGATTCCGCGCAGTGCATTCCACAATTCGACTCCGGCCGGTGTATACCCGCGGCTTAACCAGTGAAACCAGCCACGCGCGTACGTCCCCCAGTGTTCGCCGCGCACCTCGCCCCATTGTATAGTCTCGATGATCAGGCAGACAAATCCCAGTTCCGCAAAACGACGGGCATGCGCCTGGTAATGAACCTTTTGGGTTTCGGCATGACCGCAAACATACAGAATGGCGGGGACCGGTTTTTCCAGACCTTGAGGTATATACAAATTCGCTACAACGTATAGCGAAGGTAAAGATTCATAATACAGTTTTTCTATGCGATAACCGGATTTTTGTATCGTTCCGGTAATGGTAACGTTTAAAGGGCAGCGCGGCTCATACAAAGGTTGATCCGCCAGGCTCATCATATCGATAAACTCGGCATAGCGCTGCGGACGCGCCGCTTCCCATTCGGGTAACGTTGCAAAACCGGCCAGTGAAGTCTCTGTTACCAGTGCAGCTACCCGGTTAAGGTAATGAAAAATATTATTACTCTGATCATTTACCGGTGCGGTAATAAACGGTGGGGTTTGCGGGAATAAACGGAAAGAGCAGATGAAAAATACCCCGGTGATGAAAATCAATACTTGTTTTTTATTCATATTGAGCCTCGCGTGCTGACGCCAGGGAATCAGGGGGTTTCAGAGGTCCCCTGGGGAAAATAATTCCGATAGTCTTTGCCTAAAATCAGGGTTACGACAATGTGGTGATTTTCCTGTTTATGATATATCACCTTCTGTGGGTCATATCCGATTTCAGCGCAAAATCTCTTTAACTCACGGTTATTTTTTTTACAACGGGCGATAATAACGGTCTTTTCAAAATCATACCGGTCGGCATTCCCTACGGCGAACACATCCCATTTATATAACTTTTGTGCGATTTGCGCCGCCAGACCGGGCTCGCCACAGCCATTCTGAATTTCTATGGAAAGGGGATCCCGGTTTTTTTTAATGTAAAAATAGGATGACAGAATGACCGTGCCCAAAGCTAACAGAATAAAAATAATCAGATTTCGTTTTTGGGTCAGCATTGGCCTCGGCTTCCGCATTGTTTTCGCGGCCTGGCGTTATAAATCTGTTTTATGAAAAACCAACCGGCGCTAGTGATCATTCTTGCTAATTTTCCTGGCGATAATATTTCCGCATGTCTGAACAAAATGAAAGTTGCTACACTATCTCCGGCTGGAAATATTGTAATGCAACTTTTTTCATTATCAACATAAATTCAATTATATTTCATGATTCAGTTCTTTTAACAGGTTTCTGAATGTATTAATATAATCTTCTGCAAGGGATTTGTCAAATTCTTTTAACCAGTTTTCAATATAATTGCAGTCAAAATTCGGATTGTGGAGAATGATACTTATTACATCTTCAATATCCCTGGGGCGCCCGGCAATGAGCTTGTGAATGATCAAATCTTCCAATGAAACATACCTTACAGAAATATTGTTAATTTGAACCGGAATTGCCCGGGACAGGGCTTTTTTTCCGAAAGCAGAAAATGAAAAAATAAAATCAATATTAATACCGGTTTTTTTATCTTGCACCGGCAAGACCATTGTCCTTTTTACAAAATTTTCAGGGTCGCCGGTACGGATAAAATAATTTTGGTCGGCAACCAGTTTTTCAATTTGCAGATAATTTTCTACTCCAAGTCCCAGGGTTATATCAATATCCTGAGTAAAGCGGGTAACGCCATATACAAGCGCCGCCTGGCCACCAATGATCATATAATCAATTTGCTGATTTTGTAATGCTTGCGCAATATCACAGAGAATTTTATCAAACACTATTGATGATCCGGGCTAGTTTGATTTTTACTTCAATACCTTCCAGAGGATTGGCGCTGGGAATGGCGCCCATCCTGACGGCATGTTTATACATTTCTTTAAACAGGCGCCGGTTTTTATTAAAATCAACTTTTTCCCGGCGCTGCTGCTGCCGTTCAAATTCTTCAAGAATATGCGGATTAATGACCATACACTGTCCGGAAAGTATTAATTTATATTTAAATAATATATACGCAATTTCCGGCAATTTTGCAATAGAAATACTTAAACACTTGTCATTGCCATTGGGCAGGATAAACTTTAAAAGCAGATAAAATCAGGTAAAAAAAACCCCGGATTGACCGGGGTTTTTGAAATGATCTATTGATTAAAATCGACAACCGGGGCTTGCTGCGCTTCCGGCGGTGCTTCAAAATAGGGCCGTTGCTGAAAGCCAAGCATTCCGGCAATAAAATTACGCGGGAAAACCCTGATCTGGGTATTATAGCTTTTAACCGTTTCATTATAATTTCTTCTGGCTACAGTCAAGCGGTTTTCGGTGCCTTCAAGCTGAGCCTGCAGATCCAGAAAATTCTGGTTGGCTTTTAAATCCGGGTACTTTTCCACAACTACCATCAAACGACTCAGCGCCGAAGACAGGCCGTTTTGGGCATTCATAAATTGCTGCATCTGTTCAGGATTATTCACCAGGTCGCCGGCGTTCACTTCCATTTTAGTGGCGTTAGCGCGAGCCTGGATAACCCCTTCCAGGGTTTCCTGTTCAAATTTGGCATAACCCTTGACCGTATTAACCAGGTTGGGGATCAAGTCCATACGCCGTTTCAGTTGATTATCTACTTCAGCCCAGGCATTTTTAACGGTTTCATCGAGTTTTACCAAACCATTATAAGTCGAACCGAATAATAATGCAACAACAACCAAGAGTCCAACAACAACCAATAAGCCTTTCCACATAGTTACCTCCTCAAATAATTATTGCCATGCATCTACGATGATGGCTAGTTTATGTATTTCTTTGATATAATTTACAGTTAATTCAATCAGTTCCGATTTTTCCGGTTTATATGTCTTTTCTCTAACAGCAAGCACCCGGCTAAAAATTTCCTGATCGAGTTTAAAAGATTCCGCCGCTTTTAATATTGTGTCTTTTTTGGTTGCCGGAACAGCAATATTATTAAATTCCAGCAAAGCGGTAAACAAAGAGGCAAAGGCGGGAATAGTAGCCGCCAGTAAGGTTTCCAGAGCCTGACGGTTGCCAAACGTCCGTAAAAAGCCTTCGCGCAGGTGCAGCAATTTTCCCTTTACCTGTTCCTCGCACTTTAAACGCAGGTGCTCACGGGAGAATTCCAGCCCGGCCAGAATATCTTCACCATAAACCGGTTTATGATATTTTTTCATGTTCAGGAATTCAATAGGAAAGCTGTCGAGCGATGAAGCAATATATTCACGGCTTAAAAACAGCGGCGCCGAAACTTTACGCTTGTCCCATTTTTTAACAAACTCCAGGGCAGCCGACAATTTACCCATTCCGGCTTCGGTCAATACCACCAGAAAGTTAATATCCGATTTTTTGTACACATATTCGCCTTTAGCGCCGCTGCCATAGAGAGCAATAGCAACCAGGTCGTCGCCAAACAGCGCCTTGACATCATTTGTAAACTCGGTAAAGATCTCTTCGGGTGAATGAGGAATTTTCACCATAATTATTCTCCAGAAATTTATGTTAATTCAATAATTATCAATAACCGCCGCCGGCGCCGCCGCCGCCGCTCATGCCGCCGCCAAAGCCGCCAAACCCGCCGCCAAAGCCACCGCCGCCGCCAAAACCACCACCAAAACCGCCGCCGGAACTCTTGCCGCTGCCCAGCATCGATCCAAGGATCAGCCACGGAATTGCGCTGCCCCGGCCTTTACCGCCGCCGAACATGCTTAATAATATCAGCAATCCAATCAGCATGCACAGCCAGTTTGGCGAGCCTGTCGATTCATCCTGTCCCCTGGCTTCCGGCGAACCGGAAAATTCTACATTGTAGTATTTAGCGACAATATCGGCAATCGCCAGGTACCCGGATAAAAAACCGTTGTCAAAATCACCATCGCGAAAGTGCGGTAACATGATATTACGCCAGATGCGCGATGCGGTCGCGTCCGGCAGGTATCCCTCGGAGCCGTAACCCACTTCGATCCGCACCTTGCGTTGATCATTGACATGGAAAATCAAAATACCCTGGTCGTCGCCCTTTTTACCAATGCCCCAGTTTACAAATAACCGGTTGGCATAATCGGTATACTCATTATCGCCAATAGTCGGCAGCGAAGCCACCACAATTGCTACTCCGGTCTTTTCAAATATTTCCCGGCCCAGCCCTTCGATGCGGGTTTTGGTTTCTTCACTTATCACCCCGGAAAAATCATTGACCACGGTGCCCTGGTTTTGCGGGAATTCATAGGCGCTAAAGGATGTTCCGATGACAAATATCAATACAAGAATAATTGCTGTAAACCGATTTTTCATGTCATACTCTCATCTTAAATAATACTGTTCTTGCACAATATAAAAGCAACAAGCTATTCTGCCTGCCGGGCAGATACCTTGTCTACAAAAGAAGCCGGAATCTTTTTCAGGCGATGGGTACGGTAATCGAAACCAGCCAAAACTGTATACCCGTTACCGATCACGGCGTCATCGCTTTTTCGGGATATAAAATATTCCACTTTAAAGCTGGCCCTGGAAATATCGGTAATTTTAACACCGATAACCAGTTCATCTCCATAAAATGCTTCATTTTTATAAACGATATGCGCCTCAACCTGCGTCAGCGACACGCCATCGCCAATATCGGCTTCCGTTACGCCAAGCTCTCTGAAATACCGCAGCCTGGCTTCATGAAAAAAAAGCAGGTACTTGTCGTTGCCGGCATGTCCGCCATAATTGACATCGCCAATTTGTACAGGCAATGTGGTATAAAACGGGTACGTTTGCACTAGATACCCTTTAGTAGTTCATTTATTCAATTTTTTAGTGCTTTTTCCGGTTTTTCAACCGGATTTTGTTTTATCGAGCCTGTAAAGATATTCTTCTGCTACCAGCCTGTTGTACAAGTTATATAATTTACATAAAATTACCAACAACTTTTACAATTTCCCGGTTCTAAAATCCCCGGGCTCTGGCATATTCCGGGAACAAAAAAAATAATAGCATTGTTATAATAAAAAAGCAGGCAATCAAACCCCTCCTTTGAATGCTGACCCCCCTAAGCGTTCAATAATTGATTGTCTGCTTTTTTTATTTGCATTAAAACCGGGAAACGATTAAATTTTAAGTTGAAAACATTGAGCGCCTGTAGCTCAACTGGATAGAGCTTCTGACTTCGGATCAGAAGGTTGGGGGTTCGAGCCCCTCCAGGCGCACAAAACCAGGCCGGATCAGCTAATCCGGCTTTATTATTCAAAGGTGCGCAGGTGACTGCTGTGCAGTACCTTGCCGTAAATGGTGATCTCTTCCATACTTTTAATAATCGGGGGATTGCGTCGCGACGCCGATACCAGCACGGCCATACTTTCCTTTTTGTGAAAGAATTTAACCAGCAAATCGCCAAACTCATCGGCAATGATCACCAGGCTGCCGTTCTTCAGGTTATTTTTGTCGTCAACCGGGGCGACAAACAGTAGATCGCCGTCATAAATACCGGCATACTGCATGGAATTGCCATGCACCCGCAGGGTATATTTAACCTCTGCACGAATACCCGGAAATGCCTTGGTAAACGAAACCGGATCCTGCAACCTGTTGGGCATCGGGTCGCCGGCGCCTACTTCAAGAGGTATAAGCGGCAGTTCGCGAACATGTTTAACGGTTGGAAACGGGAAAATCAGGCTGTCTTTATTGATTTCTTCGGTATTGGTCTGCCCGGCTTTTTTAAAAAAATAAACTTTGTTGCCGGCAAATTTCCAGGCTCTGCCTGTTGCCCTGGCTATCTTTCTGGCAATTTCAAACTGGCAGGTTTCTATTTTTCCGCTGAACAACTTGTCCATAAAAACCAGGTCCAACTGCGCGGCGCGGGTCAGATCGACCAGAGTAAGATCATCTGCCGCCAAAATTGTCTGAACTTCGGTTTTGAGTTGTCCGGCATCGATCCAGGGATTCTCGATTGAATGAACTTCTTCTTCAAGTGAGGCGACAGGGGCTTTTGGCTGTTTATCATGCTGCCGGTCTGCCACTGATGGGATATCCGGATCAACTACCGGTTCACTTTGCCCGGCAAGCAGGGAGGATGATTTAAAGCCCGCGTTGCCGATCTGTGGCATCACCCCGGCGTGAAAGTCATCGGCAAAATCGATGATCGGAGGATGTTTTTCTATTACAGTGCCGCGTTTTTGCCGGAGCAGAGCGGCGAAAAAATCTTTATCCAGCAATTCAGGTACCGGAAAGTGTAAATAGTCGGCGGCTAATTCCAAAAGTTTGGTGGAAGCGCTGCGCTTGCCGCGGATCAGGTTGGATAAATGCGCCTCAGAAATACCGATAGCTTTGGCAAGCTCATTACGCGGTATGTTCAACAATTTTATTACTTTATCGACATTATCCCAAAAATGCTGCACTTGAAAATCCTGAAAAATTTTAATAAATTTTACTTGACAGTGGTTGTAATTTTATGTACTTTTGATATGAAAATTAACTGTGTGCTAAAATATTTAGCATAAATATAATAAAAAAATGTTCGTGTGTCAAATCAAATCTGCTGGAAAGGCAAAAAAAATCAATTCATTATTCCAGGGGTATAAAATGAGAAAATACTATGATTCGATCCTGAACCAGTTTTGTGACAAAAAAACCCCCTTATATCTTGCCCCCTATACGGATCATGATGATTTTGTTTATGCCGCAAATGGACAAGTATTTATCCGGGTGCCCAAGATGCTGGTGCAAAACAACTATCCACCCTATTCGGCTTTTCCGATCTCCAGGGTGAGGAAATATTTTTCCGAATGTAAAAAAACCTTGCAAAAATCACCAGTACAGCTACAGGTGCATGACTTGCAAAAATTACTGGACTATAGTAAAAAGACCCATGAGAAAAGTACCGGCGCCGGTTTGTTCAAACTGATTGATTGCTATTTCCCGCAAAAAGGCATTCGTTTGTTGCTCAAATCGACCGAATACCATCACTTCCCCTTTGTGAATATGTTGACGGATCGACCGGCTGAGCCAAATTTGTTTACCAGCGGCATAGCGCAGATCATTCTAAACCCGGAATGCCCGGAGAAGAAATAAATTTGAATTATTATCCCCGGTGATGGCTCCAGGGTGTCAGGGTGGAAACCATCAATACTGCTTACTGTTCGAATAACTGTAACATTTTATCTCGAACCAGAGTTTTTAATTCGTCCGCTTCAAGATCACAGGTTTCGGAATATAACACCGGTTTGCCGAACCGTAATATCATTTGTCCGGGGCGAAGGATTGGGCTGCCTTTGCGCTTGATCTCAAAAGCGCCGATCATGACCATAGGGACTATATCCGCACCCGCTTCTTTGGCCAGCAAAAACGGCCCGCGTTTAAAAGCGCCAAAACTCCCGGTTAATGTGCGGGTGCCTTCGGGCATGATCATGATCGAGATGCCGCGGGCAAACGCCTTTTTCGCCTGCATTAAACTGTTCATAGCGCTGCGGGCATTGGTGCGGCTGATGGGGATCATTTCCAGGCGGCGTAATACCCATCCCCAGAAAAACCATTTGAAATGGGTATCCAGTTCCACTCCACGCGCGAAATTGGGAATATAGCCGTACAAGACAATCCCGTCAAACTGGTTAACATGGTTACACATAAAAATATAGGTGCGGCGCGGATCAACATGTTCGCGGCCCTCGACCCGGATTCTGATGAATAACATGCGCATAATAAAACGACATCCGGCCTTAATTAATCCATCAAAGCGCCGGGGATTGATAACGATTCCCGTAATAAGAAGCGATAAAGATACCAGCAGAAATGCGCTGAAACCACATATCCAGGCAAGCGCCGACGCCAGGTTCACTTTAACTTTTTTAAGCATCTTTTTCATAAATCAAAGACCTTGATTTTTCCGGGCAGGATCGATACGGTTATCGGCGTCTCTCCAATGATCTCGCCATCGGGCGTCAGAGCTTTAGGGACAGCCGGATGAAATGTCATGGCGCTTCCCTGGAACGTTTCGATTTGCGGAATGCGAATATGCGATCCATTAAAAATTTTCGGCAAAGTTGATAACAGACCATAACGCGATATTTTATTGAGAATGACCACATCCAGCTTTCCATCATCGATTTTCGCCGCCGGCGCCATGATCATATTCCCGCCGGTTTTGGTGGAATTGCTGATCTCCACAAATACATTGTCCCGGTGATACGTCTGCCCGTCGATCTCGAAATCCAGCGTACAGGATTGCAGATTTTTGGTAATAATGAAAACGCCGATGATATAACTAAGGCTGCCCCATTTCTTGAATGCTGCGGCTTTTTGGGCAACGTCGGCGACAAATCCAAACCCCAAAATATTAATAAAATAAAAGGATCGTCCCGGACTTTCACAGTATCCCAGGTCAACCCGACGGGTCGTACCGTTGACAACCGCCTGAACGCCAGCCTGCAGGGATTGCGCGGCCAGGTCTTTGGAAAAAGAATTGCCGGTGCCAACCGGTAATACGCCAAGTGGTACCGGCAGGTCCGGATTCCCCTGCATCATACCGTTAATGACCTCAAACAAGGTGCCGTCGCCGCCCAGGGCGGCTATACCATCCCAGCCACTATTCACTTCTCGTTTGGCTATTTCAATGAGATGCCCGGCATATTCGGAATAAATGCAGGTTACCTCTACCCCCTGTTGATGGAAAAGGGTTAATGCTTTTTGTGCAGCTTGAGTGCCTTGCTTACGCCCGGCTGCAGGATTGACTAGTAATAAAATTTTCACAAAAAGCCTTTCGTTTTTTTGTACAAGGACATTTACTAGTACTGTATTTAGGTTTTTACAACTGTTGGCATTTATATTATTTTATTGTCACTCCAGACGGTAAGACATTCTTTAACGGAAACTTTTTTACACCTATCATCCATTCATTTCCAATTGTTTGCAAAGAGAACCACACAACTAAGATATTATTAAATACTAAACCTGTGCTTCGATATATCTTTTTACTATTATAAAAACCAGTTGTATTAATTAATAAGGGATTACAATTAAATGTCCAGTTAACTAAATCTGAACTAACTGCAAGATAAAGTTTTGAATCAGAGAACGGTCCACATGCAAGCATAACGAATTTATTACCTGCCGGAAAAACATCAATATGCCAGGGAATAAAACCTTCAGGGAACTCTGTATTTATTGTTGTACGATCTTCAAAATTCATGTTGTTGCTATCAATATTTTTAACAAACTGAATCGGATAATGATATCGGGAAAGGTTAACAAAAAACAGATAAAATATTGAATCTCTTTTAACAATAGAAGGAGAAACTATAAATATGTCTTGAGGAAAAACAAAATGATTAACAAGCGATCTTTCCCATTTGATACAATCACTACTTTTCAATCGTATTAAATTCTGATAATCAGGTTTTACTGTTTCCAGATAAAACAAATAAAATTCTTTTTTTTCTTTATCAAAATATAATTCCGGATCATTATTATAACCATTTTTGGGAGTTCTAGCCAACGGATTTTGACTTATCGTAAATTCATCATAGTCTACTCCGTTATTGCTAACTGCAAGACACGGATTTTCATAACTATTCTTACTAAAAGGATATGGTGTGTAAACTAAAAAAAATTTGTTTTTATTAAATCCCTCTTCAAAGTATTGAATATCCGGATGCACGCATTGACCTGATTTATCTGGTGTTGGCAGGGCAAGAATTATCTCCTCAGGTATATCCTCAACGACGAATTTGTCAGACTCATTTAAAATGTAATCTTTTTTTGTACAAGTCCCTGAAAATACAATTAGCATTGAAATAATCGAAATTGCCTTCAAAAATTGCTTTCTCGACGGCATGAATTAAAACCTCATGGAAAGAGTACAGACATAATACAGGGTATCTAGATTATACCCGACACTTATAGAAGGATAAAAATATTTTATACAAGTACAATTTTCGTTTATTCCGAAAGAAATGTAATTATTGTTTCTAATACCATCAAGTATCAAGTTAAAAAACAAAGTAATATCAGCAAAGGTTCGCCGGTAATAGAGTGCATTATAAGGGGAGCGAATAAAAGCTGATTCATGTTTTTTCTTTTGCCAATTGTATTGTTCAATTTGCAAAAAATTTATCTTGAAAAGAAATTGCAAAGATTGTTTGGGACTAGAAAAAAACTGCATTACAATACCTGAACCAACATTCATACGCTGCTCGCCGATTGATTCTTTACCGGCCGGTACAGAGATATTTTCGATTAAAAAAAATTTTTCCGTTAGCTGCACTGACCCCGCAATTACCGGGTCCGTAAAGCCGGCTTCCACAACTCGGCCGCTTGGTACCAATTCTGCATATCCGCCTGATAATGCAATTCTTGTTTTTGTCGTTATGTTATAATGGATCATCAGATTATAATTTACAGTTTTATAAAAACGGTAGTTTTGAAAATGATAATACCCTTCAACAGTCGGTCGGGTTTCCTGTAAATTATCAAACAAGAACGATTCATTAAAAATAGATATAAAGGAAGGCGACCATTTAATGTTAGCCGAAACATTATTTATTACAAATAACATCATTAAAACACAGATTCGGTTACTTGTTTTTACGAAATCGGTTTCGGACATATTCTTTAAACTTTTTGGTTAATTACTTTGACAGTTTAGATCAAACTCAATAATTTTACAAATTAAAAACTCTTTTCCTAAAAAAAAATACTTTTCTCTGGTCTGTGAACCAAATTTTTGTTTATTCAACACTCTTGAAATAAATCCGCTTGCTGTTATTCTCTCCTCATCAAGCTTATTGTCGACAAAAAACCCTTGCGTCACATTGTTTTTTTCTTTACTATTTTACATGGCCACTAATATAAATAACTTTTCTATAAAAAATATACCGTTATCTCTTGACATTGTGAAAGGAATCAACTATATTAATAATCGGAATGATTATTAATATTGATTATGCAAAAGAAAGTCGAAAATGTTACCTATAAACAAAGCCGGCAACGTGTCCGCATTCTGGAATTGCTGCGCTCGACGACCGAGCACCCGACAGCGGACTGGTTGTATGCACGGTTAAAAAAGGAGTTTCCCCGGTTGAGTTTGGGTACTGTGTATCGTAATCTCACGATATTAAATGACCAGGGCCTGATCAAAAAGATCCATTACGGCAGCACCTTTGACCGTTTTGAAGCCAACATCACGCCACACCATCATTTGATATGTGAAGAATGCGGAGCTATCATTGATTTTATTATGCCTAACTATGATGAAATCATTGCCTCCGCCGGCAAATTGACAGATTTTACAGTACGGAGCCACAAAATAGAATTCTTTGGAATATGCGCGAATTGTAAGGAAAAGAGTATAGCACAATAGTAAAGCTGAATTTGCCATTCATTTACACAATAATCATTCCCTTGAACACTTAACCAAGTTGTGAAAGGAGTAAACAATGGCTAAAGAAAAAAAGCTGACGACTGCTGCAGGAATTCCTGTAGACGACAATCAAACCTCATTAACCGCCGGCCAGCGCGGCCCTACCTTGCTGCAAGATCATTATCTTTTGGAAAAGCTGGCCCATTTTAATCGCGAAAGAATTCCCGAAAGAGTTGTTCACGCCAAAGCCGCCGGGGCGCATGGCATCCTCACCATTACCAACGACATTAGCAAATACAGCAAAGCCAAACTGTTTGCCAAAAAAGGCAAAAAAATCGAGGTGCTGGGCCGGTTCTCCACAGTTGCGGGAGAAAAAGGCTCGGCCGACACGGTGCGCGATGTACGCGGCTTTGCCCTGAAATTCTACACCGAAGAAGGCAACTGGGATATGGTGGGCAACAACACCCCGGTTTTCTTTATCCGCGATGCCATCAAGTTCCCGGATTTTATCCACTCGCAAAAACGCGACCCGCAAACCAACACCCGCTCCGATACCATGCAGTGGGATTTCTGGTCCCAGGTACCGGAAGCTCTGCACCAGGTGACTATCCTGTTTTCCGATCGCGGCATCCCCAAGGGCATTCCCTTTATGAACGGCTATGGCAGCCATACCTACAGTTTCATCAACGCCAAAAATGAACGCTTTTGGGTGAAATTCCATTTCAAGACCAAACAGGGAATTCAGTGCATGATGCAGGATGAAGCCGATCGTCTCGCCGGACAAGACCCGGATTACCATACCCGGCATTTATTTGAAGCGATCAAAAAGGGCGATTGCCCGAAATGGACTTTTTATGTACAGGTGATGCCGGAAAAAGAGGCGGAAACCTATCGCTGGAATCCATTTGATTTAACCAAAGTGTGGCCGCACAAAGATTATCCCCTCATCGAGGTCGGCGAAATGGAAATGAACCGCAACCCGGAAAACTATTTTGCCGAGATCGAACAGGCGGCGTTTTCCCCGGCGAATGTGGTTCCCGGAATTTCTTTCTCGCCTTGTAAAATGTTGCAGGCGCGTATTTTTGCTTATGCGGATGCGCACCGCTACCGGCTGGGTGTGAATTTCGAGCGGCTGCCTGTTAACCGTCCCCATGTGGAAGTGAATAATTACCAACGCGACGGGCACATGCGTTTTGACGACAACGGCGGCGCTTCGCCGAATTATGAACCGAACAGCTTTGGCGGCCCGCTTGCAGATCCTGCCTACAAAGAACCGCCGCTCAAAATCTCCGGCGATGCGGATCGTTATGAACAAAAGCGCGGCGTGGATGACGATTATATTCAGCCCGGCAACCTGTTCCGCTTAATGCCGGCAGCTGAACAGCAGCGCCTGATTGCCAATATTTGCGGCAGTTTGGGCAAAACACCAAAGAGCATCCAGGAAAAGATGGTGGCGCATTTCCGCCGCGCCGATAAAAACTATGGCGACGGCATAGCTACCGGGTTGGGTTTGAAATAAGCTGATAGGCTCGCCCTGGGAAGCCCAGGGCGTATAACCATCCTCTATCATGTCATTCCGAGGAGCGAAGCGACGAGGAATCTTGTTCATTACTTTAATGTTAGAACAAGGGGCTTTTGCCCCTTGCCGTTATCAAGATTTCTCGTCCCAAGCACCTCGAAATGACAATGGGGAATGGATCATGTGGAGTACGCCTTATGGCACAAGTTTTTACAATTAAAGTATCTTTTGATCCAGGCGGTCTGAAGTATAGCTAATGCTCTGCAGGTGTGTTTCACTTTGATTGATAATTCTTGATAAAGTTTAGTCCACCACGGGAGCGACGATGAAAAAGCTCGTTTTGAAACACATCAAGTTTTAGCTTGTATGCTGCGCCAATCCCATCCTGCTGTAGTACAAAGGGCTTGATGAAAAGCTGTTGACAATATTGGCTTACTCCTTTATATTGAGTTATGAATAAAAAGATAGATAAAATAATCCGGGATTTTGTCACTGATTCCCGACGCCTGCTAAAAGACAACCTGATAGGGCAATACCTGTTTGGCTCTTATACCCAAAACAAGCAAACAAAAATGTCCGATATTGATATTTTAATCATTGTTAAGGCATTTAATATGGACATAAGGAGGCAAATCAGCGCCTTGTCGTCTCAATATTCTATAGATAACGGAATCGTCATTTCCCCGGTATTGAAAGATATTCGCGTCTGGGAAATGAATAAAAAGCACAATACGCAATTCTATAAAGAAATTTGTAAATATGGCGTTTTGTTGGGAAGTATCAATTGCCGGATGCCTAACACTTGAAACTGTTTATATGAATATTTCAGCATTTAAAATTTATATGGCTTCGGCAATAGTTTATAATTTTTTGACTGGTAAATTTTGAATCAAACAAACCGGTTTTAATTATCTCAAGTAATCCTTTATCAATTGGCGCTTCTGCTTGTGCATTACCACAAGCAAATGCCGACTGCAAATTCTCACAGGTCCAAATTTTCGTCATAGCATATAATATAATTGAATCATGCTTGATAAATCTGTGACAGCCCTTTTGTAATACAACAGTTAAATCTGGTTTCGGGTGACTGCTTTTTGAAGAGACAGAAACTACCACAAACTCTTTGTCCTTGTCGGGCAGAGTTAAAATAATATGTAAATGTGGTTTTGGGGTCCCCGGAAGTAATGGGAATAAAAACGTTTCCCCCGGAAAAATAGTAAAAGTCATTTGTTAATCAGAGAATTGGAAACCAGCATAAATTTTATATTTTCAATTATCTCATTTACTTTATAAACCGGCATGCCGGAAGCCAGTAAAATATCCTCATAATGAATGGGTATTGACGATGTACCCGGATCTTTATATTCCGGCAAACTGTGGGTAAAGGTTATCATGTCACTATAATTTTTGTCTTTGTATTTATTATAAATCTGCTGCAAAAGTTCTTTTTCGGCAACGGACAATTCATCATCACCGGGTTCATTAATTAAAATGACATTATAACCATCTTTTTTAATAAATTCCCGCCATGTTTTCCCGCTATTTTCATTCTTTATTAGATTCAAAAACCTGCTGACTACCGGGCCGTTAGGTAATGAACACATGTCGTCAAAAGTAATCGGAAATCCCCATTCCAGAATGGCCTTCCGGTCCGCCAGGTAGACAAGTTTTATCAATTTGGTATAATTTTCCCGCCCGTTATTCAACTTGATTAGAAAAGCGGCGATTTGCGCGGCTTTAATTTCGCTAAAATCCGACATAAAATTTCCCCGTTTTACCTTGTCCATCTATTTTACATTTATAAAATACACTTATTTATGGAAAATACAACAAAAATTTTGCCAAATGTTTACAAATTAAAAAATTTTTATTAAGTATAGTAATCCCTATAGCTGACAAAAAAAATACAATGTCATCTATGAAAAATTATATAATGCACACATCTTGTAATATTTTCGTTTTCAACTTCCACGTGTTTTTAATATCTTTATAAAAATCCGTGTTTAGAAATAAAGGATCAAGAACTACAAAAGTAAAATCAGCATCTAATGGACGAAATACTGTTTCATAAAAAATACCCTTAAAGGGAATACCTTGACTTCTAGACTTGAAAGCCTCAATAATACCATTTCCCATTTCCTTATCTTCAATTTCATGAGGGCTATCAGATAAAATATATAGAAAGGAAATGTTATTATATAGTTAACCACCCCCCACATTTCCTGTTTCAATAATCCCGCAAAATTCGTATTTTATGGCAATCGACCACAGGAGAAGAAGTGAATTTTATTGAATCATATATAAGCAACCCAACCATCTTAAAACTGCAAGGCGCTATTCAGCATTACGCCTGGGGCGGAAAAAGTTTTATTCCGGAACTGCTGCATCGAGATAATGCGACGGCTGAACCCTTTGCGGAGTACTGGTTGGGCGCGCACCCGAAAAGCCCTGCCATCATCAAGGCCAACGAAGAATCCATTGGCTTGAACATGCTATTCACCGCCGCGCCACAACTTTTGGGCGCTGCCGTTATCAACAACTTTGGCCCGGCCCTGCCCTACCTGTTTAAAATTCTCGATGCCCGGGAAATGCTCTCCATCCAGGCGCATCCTTCCAAACAGCAGGCCCGGGAAGGCTTTACCCGTGAAAACGCCCGGGGTATTCCGCTCGATGCGCCTAACCGTAATTACAAGGACAATAATCACAAACCCGAAGTGCATGTGGCGCTGACGGACTTTTATATGCTGCACGGTTTTCGTCCCCTGGCTGAAATTGAAACGATGTTGAACGGCATTCCCGAATTTGCGCCGCTGCTGCCGGAATTTGCCGGCAACGACCTGAAAAACCTGTACCGGGTTATCATGACAATGCCGCAGCGCCAGGTGGATGACCTGCTCAATCCCCTGCTGGCGCGGCTGGAGCCCCTGTTTGCGCAGGGCAAGCTCACTCCTGATGCACCGGATTACTGGGCGGTGCAGGCGTCGCGCAGCTTTCCCCTGTCGGAGGGGCACAGGGATCGCGGACTCTTTTCCATTTATCTGCTCAACCTCGTTCATTTGCAGCCGGGACAAGGCACGTTCCAGGCAGCGGGCGTACCGCACGCCTACCTGCGCGGCGTCAATGTGGAATTGATGGCCAATTCCGATAACGTGTTGCGCGGCGGCCTGACTCCGAAATACATCGACGCCCAGGAGCTGCTAAAAACTTTGTCCTTTGCCGCCGGGAAACCGGAAATTCTGAATGGCGACAAGGTGTCCGCAACAGAAACCGTTTACAAAACTCCGGCGCGGGATTTTGAATTAAGCAAAATCCATCTGACCAACAACGAACGCTGGAGTGCTCCGGCGTTGCACGGCCCCGATATTCTGATCGCTCTGGAGGGTCAGGCCATCATCTCAGCAGCGCAAAACCAAATGGAAATTAGCCGCGGCGTAGCCTGTTTCGCTCCCGCCGGACTGGATTATCATATAAATAGTACCACCGGAGTTGTACTGTTCCGGGCAACCGTACCATTAAACAATAAAGAGTAATTATGAATATATATGCTATTATTATCCTTTCCACCATATTGCTGGAATTCATACTTGACCTGGCGGCCGATCTGTTTAATCTTAAAGCCCTTAGTCCCACCTTACCGCAGGAATTTACCGGCCATTATGATGCGGAGAAATACGCCAAATCACAGCGTTACACCCGCGTCAACACCTATTTCGGCTTTGTCACCGGCACATTCGACCTGGTCGTTATCTTGGTCTTTTGGTTCGCCGGGGGATTTCAGTACCTGGACGGCCTGGTGCGCGGCTGGAACCTGCATGCCATATGGACGGGGCTGATCTATATCGGTATTCTGGTGTTTGTAAAAATGGTGTTGTCGCTGCCGTTCAGTATTTATTCCACCTTTGTCATCGAGGAAAAATTCGGCTTTAACCGAACCACAGTTAAAACCTTTGTTCTCGATCTACTCAAGGGACTGTTGCTCGGCATCTTGCTGGGCGGGCCGATCCTGGCCGGGGTGCTGGCCTTTTTCCAATACGCCGGCAGCCTGGCCTGGTTGTACTGCTGGATCGCCGTCACCCTGTTCTCGCTTATTATCCAGTACGTTGCTCCCACCTGGATCATGCCGCTGTTCAATAAATTCAAACCCATTGAAGACGGTGAATTAAAAGAAAGAATCATGGCGTACGCGCAGTCCGTCAAATATTCTTTAAAAGAAGTGATGATCATGGACGGCTCCAAACGTTCCAGCAAGTCCAATGCCTTTTTCACCGGTTTTGGTAAGAACAAACGCATCGCCCTGTTCGATACCCTGGTGGAAAGACACAGCGTCGGCGAGCTGGTTGCGGTATTGGCGCACGAGATCGGTCATTATAAAAAGAAACACATCCTCAAAGGTATGGTCACCGGCATTCTCCATTCCGGCGTCATGTTTTTCCTGCTGTCGTTGTTTATCTCTAATAAAGACTTGTTCGCCGCGTTTTATGTTAAAGAAGTTTCCATATATGCCGGGTTGTTGTTTTTCGGTATGCTCTATGCGCCCATTGAGATGATTCTCTCTATATTTATGAACATTGTTTCGCGTCGCCACGAGTATGAAGCGGATCGCTTTGCCGTGGAAACCACCCGTGAGCCGGAAACCTTTGTTACCGCGCTTAAAAAGCTGGTGGTCGATAACCTAAGCAACCTGACGCCCCACCCGTTTTATGTGTTTTTTAATTACTCCCATCCGCCGGTGCTGGCGCGCATCCAGGCCATTCGACAGGTTGGCGTCAAACTACCCGAAGCGCACGTTTAACTTTACATTATAAAGGAGTACCAATTGTTTTCATACAAATTATCCTGGAAAGAATATGCGCTGCTGGCGATCATCATAATACTCGATTATCTGTATGTACGGATCGACCAGATATTCATACCGGAAAAATTCAGAGCCTTGGCGTTTGCCCTGGTATTGATCATTTCCCTGCTGATCTTTTTCTTTTTTGTTAAACCGGAGCAACCATATCGCCTGTCCCGTTTTCTCAGTTTCTGGCTGGGCGTTATTGTGTTGATCATTATGGTGATCACCCATGTCATAATTACGTTTGATCTTTCTGTAAAAGGGCTGGTCATCCTGACATTAACGATTGGTATTCCCTGGTTAGCCGGAGTTCTATACAAAACCATTACAAAAAACAAAACCCGTTGTTGAAAATTAATATTTAAAAACATAACCTTTTGCTTTTATGACCCATAATCCCTTTTACATCAGCCGGCAGCAGCTCATGCGCGAGGAATACAAAGCGCGCATCAACCGGGTGATCGATTATATCGATACCCACATCGACCAGGAATTGTCTTTGGATACCCTGGCCGGGGTGGCCAATTTTTCCCGCTTTCATTTTTTCCGTATCTTTCAGGCCATCACAGGCGAAACTTTGAACCAGTTCATTCAACGCGTTCGTGTGGAAAAAGCGGCTGCGCAGCTCATCCAGAATCCCAAAAAGTCAATTACAGAAATCGCTTTTGATTGCGGTTTTTCAGGTTCGGCTACCTTTGCCCGCGCTTTCAAAGAAACCTATAATATGAACGCCAGCCAATGGCGCAGCGGCGGATTTATCGACTATAGCAACGTGTGTAAAACGAATAGCAACAATTGCAAAACGTCCGGCAAGGATGGAAAAGAATGTAATGCTTCCTTCAATTATATTAATAACGAATCAACCACCACTAATAATTGGAGGAATACCATGCAAAACAAAACCCAAAACTATTTACCGGTCAATGTGGCAGTAAAAGACCAGCCGGAATGGACCGTCGCATACATCCGGCACATCGGCCCTTACAAGGGCGATGTTAATCTCTTTGGCAACCTGTTCAACAAATTATTCAAATGGGCGGAACCGCGCGGCTTGCTGCGTTTCCCGGAAACCAAAGTGCTATCTATCTATCATGACGATCCCAACATCACCGACGAGAATAAACTTCGGGTCAGCGTTGGCATTACCGTAGAAAAAGCAACCCCGGTGGACGGTGAAATTGGTAAAATGACGCTGGCGGCCGGCAAATATGCATATGGACGCTTTGAGATCGCCGGTGATCAGTTTCAGCAAGCCTGGGACACCCTATGCGGCGCCTGGCTGCCGGAAAGCGGTTACCAACCCGCCGACGGCCCGGCATTTGAACTGTGTCACAACAACTGTAATGAACACCCGGAACACAAATTTATCGTTGATCTGTGTATTCCGGTAAAACCGCTCTAAGGTGTAAAGAGTCAGCAAGTGCGCCCTGGGTATGAACTCCGGGGCGCACAATAATGCAGGATATTCGTCCTGTTTGCCTAGACATAAACGGGGCGAAAACTGTAATTCTATTAAGGAGGAGTGAAATGGGAAATTTATCAATTTATAATACAACAGTCGAAAACATTACCCAATTCGGCGTGTGCGGGTACAAGAACCCAAAAAAGGAAGGCTTGCCCGAAAAACTCGGCTGGTTTGAAAAACGTCTCGCCGAAGGTCTGCGCATTAAAACCCTGTATTCGGAACAAGACGGCACCCAGGGAATGATCGAATACATTCCCGGTCAATATTGCTGGCGACCGGTCAACGCAGCGGACTATATGTTTATTCACTGTATTTTTGTGGGCTTTAAAAACATCCACAAAAACAAGGGTTATGCCACCCAATTGCTTAATGAATGTGAACAGGATGCCCGGCAGCAAAACCTTAAAGGCATTGCTGTCCTTACCCGCAAAGGCTCGTTTATGGCCGGCAAAGAACTGTTCATCAAGAACGGTTTTACTGTTGCCGCGTCCGCTAAACCGGATTATGACCTGCTGGTTAAAAAGTTTGCTGAAAACGCAGCAAATCCCTCTTTCCGCGATACGTCCGACACTCTGAAAAAATATGCCCAGGGACTGACGATTATCCGCGCGTTTCAATGTCCCTACACGGTCAAGAATGTGAATGAAATCTGTGAAGCCGCGCAAAACGATTACGGCATTACCGCGCAGGTCGTTACATTGGAAAATTACCGGGAAGCGCAAAACAGTCCTTGTCCCTTTGGTACTTTTTGCATAATTTATAACGGTGTGGTGGTGGCGGACAGTCCCATTAGCAAAGGCCGGTTTGTAAATATTATGAATAAATTGAAAAAATAGTCTCCATGATCAGCATTAATTTTAATACTTTTATCGACGAGAGTGAACTGGAGTTTTCCGCGTCGCGCAGCAGCGGTCCGGGCGGCCAGAATGTGAACAAGGTGAGCAGCAAAATCACCTTGTCCTTTGATGTACGTAAATCCGCCGGACTGACAGAAGAACAAAAGGCTCTCATCATGCAGCGGCTGGCTTCGCGCATTAATAAAGAGGGAATACTGCAATTATCGGTGCAGGACAGCCGCAGCCAGTTTACCAACAAGAATGTGGCGATTCTCCGCTTTACCGAATTACTGGCCGGGGCGCTGCAAACCCGCAAAAAACGCCGTCCCACCCGGCCCTCTATGGCCGCCAAAGTGAAAAGACTGGAAGCGAAAAAACAACGCAGCGAGGTCAAGTCTACACGGGGAAAAGTGGAATACTAGAAATTTTTTCTTTATTGATTTTTGAGGGGGATTGACCCAGTATTATCACTTTCAGTAATACTAAAGGCAATTGTAAAAAATAGCAAAATTAAATTAACGTATTATGGTTAAAGTATATAATATAATTGAAACATAGTTTCCGTTGACAATGCCATTCCCAAACTGGACAGACTGTGTTAAAACGAAAGTAAATGCCAGGTTATTAGCGTTTCGAAGTAGCTCGGATTCTACCGGAACCGGAGTACAGGCCCTTTATGGACTGTAGGCCGCCGCAGGTGGCCTCGAAAAGCTTTATTATTTGGATAAAAACATCTAGTTGAATAACATAAAGTTTATATGTAATAACCGTCAAGTTTTCTTGTTTCTGATGTTATTTGGGCCTGCGGCCCAATGCATCGCATAAAGGCGATGCGCTCCATTTTTTATAGCAATCTTTTTGGTTTTCACACAGTCTGTGGAGTTTGGGAATGAGAATACCTTCTCCCAGCCAAACTCCGGTTTAGCTGGGAAATTGTCCTTGTAACTCTGTTTCAACCTAATTTCAATTGCAAATAATATGATATACCAGCCTTTGACACAGTCCCCTACTTGCTACCTGCCCGCCAGTCATTCCACAACCCCCTCTGCCTTCAACTGCTCATACAAGTATTGTGTATACAAAGCAGCGCTCAGGCTGTTCAAATGCTCGCCGTCCCGCCAGTAATTATCGGGATAAGTGAGGTGCGTATGATTTAAAAACAGAATATTTGGATAACGATTGACAATGTCGTTGTAAACAGTAATGTTATTTTCGGGAACCTTGCTTAAATATTTTTCATTGACCGGCGTATTGACAAAAACCAGCGCGATCTGCTTTTCTTCCAGGTAGCGGATGATCTTGAATAAATACTGCTTTTGCATTTCTGAAATACCAATGTACTGGCCCTGCTCATCGTGGTACTGCCGGGATATAGTCCAGGTGATCACTGAATCGCTCAAGTTGCTGTGGGTATCGTCATAAAACGAACCGATAAAGGGGAAATCCCGGTATTTTAAACGATTCAAAATATCTTTGGAAAGCAACGCCGTGCTTTTTTTGGTAAATGCGGGTAAATTTTGTACCACCCCAACCGGGTTGACGCGCAGTAAATAAAATAATAAATCGCTATCATATACCGGCAAATAGCGATAGCACATGGTTTTAAATTGCAGGTTGTTCTTTTTCACAGTGTAATCATATTTGCCGCCAACACTGTGATAGGACAAGCCGATGATAATGGTTTTGATTTGCGGATTGACCCGTAAAATTGCCTTGAGTTTATAATAGGTATACACATAACTTTCGGCGGAACGGCAGATATTCAGTGAATTTGGAAACAGCTTGTCGTTCAGGGCGCACTGTGGATGGGAATCGCCGACAAACAGGGTTTGCACATGGGAGGGTAATTTGACCTGTTCGATCGTATTGTTAAAAATTGCCAGCATAACCGGTGCCGTTAAAAAGGCAAGCATTAATATCAGAAAAAGTATAACCTTAAAAACAAATCGCTTCATGCTCAATCCTTAAAATTGAAAATAAATAAATTCCTGCTGGTTGCCGGGGAAGAACAGGATAATAAAAGTAATAATACCATATATCGCCCAGCGCAGCAGCCACTGCCGGTTACTTGCAGAAAACGCCAGGGCGTGCTGCTTTTTCCGTTGTAGCCATTCAAACGAGATGAGGATAAAAATAAAAACAAACACCATTTTCGGTAAAACTTCCGGCCTGCTAAACAGGGTCGAGGAAAACATGCGTTGTAAATAGAGCAAAGCATCGGTCAATGTGTTTGCTCTGAAAAATACCCAGGCAACCAGAGTTATAAAAAAAGTGCCGCACATTTGTACAAAATCTTTAAGCGGCGGCAGCAGCGCATTTTCGGCGCTGATAGTGATATTTTTACGGTTTTGTTTGAATATCAGTAAAGGCAAAAAATAAAGAGCGTTAATAAAACCCCATACCAGGAAGGTCCAGTTGGCGCCATGCCAAAAGCCGCTGACCAGGAAGATGATGAAAGTATTGCGAATTTTCATCCAGTTCCCCCCCTTGCTGCCGCCCAGCGGGATGTACAGGTAATCCCTAAACCAGGTGGTTAGGGAAATATGCCAGCGGCGCCAGAATTCCGCAATATCCCTGGAGAAATAGGGGAAAGCAAAATTTCGCATTAGCTTGAAGCCGAACAGCCGGGCTGCGCCGATGGCAATATCCGAATAACCGGAAAAATCCGCATAAATCTGAAACGCAAAAAAGAACACGCCAAGAAAAAGAGCGCTGCCGTTATAGTGCGAATAGTTGGCAAAAACCTGGTTAACAATTGTCGCGCAGTTATCGGCGATAACTATCTTTTTGAACAACCCCCACAAGATTTGCCGCATGCCGTCGGCGGCCTGTTCATAATGAAAGGTTCGTTTTACATAGAACTGCGGTAATAAATTAATGGCTCTTTCGATTGGTCCGGCCACCAGTTGCGGGAAAAAGGTAACATACGTTAAAAAAGCAATAAAATCTCTGGTCGGCTGCATTTGTCGTTTGTATACATCTATCGAATAACTCAGGGTTTGAAAAGTATAAAAACTGATGCCCACCGGCAAGACAATATTCAGCCGGGCGGGATTGATCGGCTGCCCCAGAAACGTAAAGGCATCGACAAAACTGTCCACAAAAAAATTAAAATACTTGAAAAACCCCAGCAACCCCAAATTGACCATTATGCTGGTCAGGATCAATAATTTCCTTTTTCTTTCATTCTCTGTCAGGGACAGGCCATAGCCGACAAAGTAATCCAATAAAGAACTGATTATGACCAGGGAGAGAAAGCGCCAGTCCCACCAGCCATAAAACACATAACTGGCAATTAACAGCAGCAGGTTCTGCAATTTCAGGCTTTTATTAATAACAAACCAATATAAAATAAACACAATTGGTAAAAAGATGGCAAATTCAATGGAATTATAAAGCATTCACCGGCTCCTTGGATCACAAAAGTACGGTTTCCTGGCTTGTAAAATTAATTTTGAAAATGAAAATAATATAGTGTTTTTCCCCGTAAAAACTAAGAAAAAAACATGGCTGAATAGTACTTTTTAATCGAAGATACACGATCAATTCTTTTAACCGCTTATCCTTCTGCATTATTGTTTATTTCCTGTATTTTATGGAATTATTTCCTGGTGTACATATTGTTATGTATTATATCCTTGAGAAATTCATCATCATTATTTCAACATAAAGAGGCACGTATGGAAAATTACAACTCTACAATTTCCCGCCGCAGGTTTTTACAAACCGGCGCCGCCGCAATGGCGTTCAGCGCCGCTCCGTTCATCAATTGCGGCGCGCTCGGCGTTAAACAACCCATGACCCGTGATTTCGGGCGGCTGGATTTTCCCGTCACCACGCTCGGCCTGGGCGGACAAGCTTCGCTGCAATGGACGCCCGATAATGTCGATCCCGTCAAGATCATCCTCAAAGCTTATGAACTGGGGGTTAATTACTATGACACATCCAACCTGTATGGACCCAGCCAAAGCAATTACGGCAAGGCGTTCAAACTATTAGGACTGGCGCCGGGTGAACCCGGCTACAGTGAAGCAAAAAGACGGTCATTGTTTTTAACCAGCAAAACCGCCTTGCGCTGGGGCAAAGGCGGTTACCCGGTTGAAGGGGTAATGAACTGGACGAATGGCGATCCCGCATCCCATGCGGTTGATGATTTAAAGCGTACGCTCAGCCTGGTGTTTGGCGACGGCGCCGGTAATTACCCGCAGGGCGCCTACCTCGACATGATCCTCATCCACGCCTTGTCCTCCATGCAGGAAGTCGATATACTGTACACGGGATTGGAAAACACCGACCCGCTGGCCGAACACATCGGCGCTTTGGCGGCGCTGCGCGATTACCGTGACGGCACCAACCTCACAGGACTGAATCCCAAAGAAGAAAAACTGGTGCGCCATATCGGCTTTTCCGGGCATTGGTCCCCGGCCGTGATGATGGAAATGATCCAGCGCGATACCCATAATCTGCTTGAAGGCATGCTGGTCGCTATCAACGCCAACGACCGGCTGTATTTCAATATGCAGCATAATGTTATTCCGGTGGCGGCGGCCAAGAATATGGGGGTCATTGCGATGAAAGTTTTTGCCGACGGCGCCATGTACAGCAAAGAGGCCACCTGGTCCAATAAACCGGCGCATGTGGTGCACAGCGTGGGCAGCGCTTCGCTGCCGAGTCGTCCCCTGGTGGAATATTCCTTAACCACTCCCGGCGTCCATACCGCAATCATCGGGATTGGCCACATTGATCAGAACGGCAAAGCGTGCCAGTTGCAGCAAAACCTCTCTGCGGCGCAAATCGGCCTAAACGGTTTGACGGCAGCCGACCGTAGCCGGGTGGAAGATATGACCCGCGTGGTTAAAGAGGGAAAAACCAACTATTTTCAAGTTCCGGAAGGTAAACTTACCGCGCCCCGCGAGACAGGCATTAAACAACAGTTTGTCAATAACGACCGCGTTGTGCGGCTATCCTGGCATACAGCTTATGCCGGCGCCGAACCGCTCCGGCATTATGAAATCTGGCGGGATAACCAGTTGGTGTCGCAGGTGCTGCATTATCCCCAGATCAGCAAATCTCCATATCTGTTTGAGGATAAAGTAGCCGACCGTAAACCACATTCCTACAAGCTGGTATCGGTCGATACCGGCGGCAACCGGGCGGAAACGGCGCCGCTGGCGCTTGCTGCCATTTAGTTATATGCAGATCGATTCGGCATCCCTCCTCGTTCCAGGCCTCCCGGCTGGAATGCAGACGCCCAAGCCTCCGGCAGGAAACACAGAGAGCCAACCAATCCACTGATCGACCCAGGGCTGTGCCTTGGGTCGTACAATAATAAAGGGCTGTGTCCTTTTGCAGGGAATGGGCCCAGCCCATCCCGTTTTTATGCACAGGGACCAAACCCCGGCGCGATGAAAGTGGAGTGCATCGCCTTTATGCGATGCGTTAGGCCGCAGGTCCGACCTACAGGCTAAACCCCGTCAGGGGTGATATGTTTATAGCAAAATAAATAAAAAACTCGTCACCCCGTTAGGGGTGAAACCTGGCAGCTCGATCAACAGTTATCTCGATACGTCCCGAAAGATGAAGCAACGGGACTACTCGATGAGCGTAATGCGTTTGTCATTCCAACGAACGCGGCAAGGAGGAAGGATGACATCGCTCAAGGGGCAAAAGCCCCTTGTTCTGAGTAGTATTTTTTCTACGGGTACGCGGCCAATCATGTCGGCTAACCGGATTGAGGAATCCGGCGCCATTGTCCGTCCGAGGTGAGGAACATTTCATTGCCACGTCATTAATGACGTGGATTACAAAAACTACACAAAATTGACTTTAGTCAAATACTTGTTTAGGCTAAAGCCCTGTTATTGCTTTATTTGTCCCACGACCTGAAGGTCGTGGCAATGATAGGGTTTGACGGGAAAACCGGTAGTTCAATAGTCCGTCCCGCTCAGAGGGACGGACAAATCGGGTCGACATTTCCTGATCAGTACGCAACAAAGTGTAGCCCACCTCGCCGCAAATCCGGCACAAGTCCGGCTAGGTTCGAAGTCATAGCATTTCCTTTATAGCAATCCCAATCCCCAGGTGTACCACACTGATGTTCTGCCGGGCCGCAGGCCCGACCTACAGGCTAAACCCCGTCAGGGGTGAAATGTTTATAGCCAGTAGAATAAAAAACTCGCAACCCCGTTAGGGGTGGAACCTGGTAGTACGATCAATAGTCATCTCGATACGTCCCGAAAGATGAAGCAACGGGACTACTCGATGACCGGGGTGTTCCGGTGCGCCTCGATGCCTGATCGCCCTAGGGCTGTGCCCATCCACTTGTATGCGCAATCAACTTATTTTATGCTAAATCATGTGTTTTTTAATTGACAGGAATGCAAATATTTTGTATACTTGAATGTTACCTGTAATACCATAAACCACTAGTATTTTACAGGAAAACAAGTTTTAAAACCGGGCGAAGCTGCACATTAATTTGTACTGTTTTATTTGTAAGGTGGGTGGTAATTTAGTTTATCACAGAACAAAAATTGGGTAAAAATTATGAATCCTTTAAATTTCAAAATTTTATTGTTTTTATTCATTGCCGCTCTGCCTTTATACAGTGAAACCTGGGAAACGCACACCTGCAAAAACGATGTACAAGACCTGTGCTGCGTTGGCGATTATTGCTGGGTAGCCACCACCGGCGGCGTGGTAAAAGTGAATATCAATGATTTTTCATTTGAGGAGTTTGACCAGGATGACTGGCCGGCAGGAAATTCAGCGTCTGCGATAACTTCTACCGATAACCAAATACTTTTGGGTCTATCAGGGTGGGGAATTACTTTTTATGATGGAATTAATAGTATTAATTATACAACAAACAATAGTGACCTTGTCGATAATCATGTTACTAGTATTGCTACAGACACCCTCAACCGGATATGGATGGGGACATGGCAGGGAATATCAATGTACAATGGTAATGAATGGCAAAATTTGACAACAGAAAATTCATTGCTTGGCGACAACCATATCAATACAATGGCAGTTGATAAGAATAACAAAGTTTGGTGTGGGACAAACAAGGGGCTTTATAATTATGATGGCACAAATTGGCAATCCTTTACCAAAGCAAACGGACAATTGCAATCAAATATTATTAGAGATATTTTTTTTGAAAGTAATAATAAATTATGGTTGGCTACCGAAGGCGGCGGTGTACATTATTATGAAAATGAACAATGGTTAAATTATAACAAAGACAACAGCGGCTTGCTGGAAAACTATATAATGTGTGCATTTGTTGATAGCAAAAACCAAAAATGGTTCGGCACCGGCTATGGTCGTGTTTATTGCTATAATGATACAACTTGGACAGTATTTGATTCTACTAATTGTATTTTACCTTTTGATTCAACATATAAATCAAATCCATCCGCAACGATTAATTCCTTTTCAGAAGATAAAAACGGCAATCTGTGGGTGGGGGGAACCAGTGGATTATTTTTCTATAATGGCAGCGAATGGAGAAAAGTAACCATTTCCCGTGAACTGCAAACCGGTTGCATTACAACGATTGCGGTTGACCGGCAAAACAATAAATGGTATGGCACAAATAACGGCGGCGTTTCTGTGGATAGAAACGGTACATGGCAAAACTATGATACTTCAAATAGTGCCTTTGGTCTTAATTTAATAATTGATATTGCCGTTGACAGCTCCGGCAATGTATGGATTGCTTCGAATTGGGGAGTATTTATTTATAACGGCGACAGTTTAAGGACTTTGAATCAATCCAACGATGGGATGCCAAAGACAACAGTCATGTCGATAGAGGTAGACAGAGAAGGTAATGTCTGGTTAGGCACAGGGAATTCCGGTGTTTATAAATATGACGGCAATAAATTTACAAACTATTGTGATCCGGACAATAAGCTGAGAACCACCATGGTTGTGGATATCGATTTTGATGAATATAATAATAAATGGTTTTGTACCTCGAACAGCGGAACTCTTTTATCGCCTTATGCTTATGGGATTGCCCGTTTTGACGATACGAACTGGCAATTTTATAATGTGACTGCAGGGCTCAATACTTCAAATAGCGTTCATGCCGTTGCTCAAGAAGACAACGGTGTTTTGTGGTTTGCTACTGCCAATGGAGTTTTTAAATATGATGGAAAAAGTTGGACAAATTATGATACCGAAAACAGTGGATTGTTTTTTGATTATGTTACGTCACTTACAATTGATAAAAAGGGGCGAAAATGGATTGCCTCTGAATGGTATGGCCTTTGTATGTATGATGATGAACTGTGGTATACTTTTTCAGCAGCTAATAGTAAATTAATTGGCGGGTATATTTATGATTTAGCAACGGATAAAACAGGAAACGTAATAATCGGTACTCATATTGGAGTTTCAATTTATAAAGATACCCAAACAAAAATTACAAATAAACCAAAAATTAATATACCGTGTAAAACCACATTATTCCAAAACTATCCCAATCCTTTCAATTCGGAAACCACTATTAACTATAGCGTGGAAAAAGACGGCCCGGTACAAATCACCATCTATGACCTGCTCGGCCGCCGCGTGCAAACCCTGGTGGACGAGCGCCGCTCCGCCGGATCGTACCGCGCTGTCTGGAACGGCTGCGACAATAGCGGCCGCTGCGTGGCGTCGGGCATTTATTTTGTGCGGATGCAGGTTGGCGGCAAGTCGCAATCGTTCAAGATTTCATATTTGAAATAATTAATCGCTTTCACTCCGTCCCAAACTCCGCAGACTGTGTGAAAACCAAAAATTTTGCTATAAAAAGTGTCGTGTATCGCCTTTATACGATGCGTTAGGCCGCAGGTCCGACCTACAGGCTGAACCCCGTCAGGGGTGAAATGTTTATAGCAAAATAAATAAAAAACTCGTAACCCCGTTAGGGGTGGAACATGGTAGTACGATCAATAGTCATCTCGATACGTCCCGAAAGATGAAGCAACGGGACTACTCGATGACCGGGGTGTTCCGGTGCGTTTCAATGCCTGATCGCCCCAGGGCTGAGCCCTTTTGCAGGGAATGGGCATAGCCTATCCATTTTTTACGCACGGCTTTACCCCGGCACTCCTTTATTTGACAAGGGCGACCCGCCGGATCGCCCCTTCCAATGCTTCTCTTCCCCGGAATGTTCACCCTATTTCAAATATAAACACTTTTTCATAGCCGTATGATCCGGTGTGTTCAACTTGTAAAAATATACGCCCGAACCCAGGTCTTTTGGCCGCCACGCCAGCGAATGCTCGCCGGCACTCATCTGCGTATCGGCCAGCTTGTCGATCTCCCGGCCCAACACATCATATACGATCACCGTAACATGGCCGGCGCGCGGCAGGGAAAAGCTGATCTCGGTAGCGGGATTGAAGGGATTGGGATAGTTCTGCTCCAGCCGGAAAACGACGGGTTTTACAGGATCATCATTTACATTAACCACCGCCGGATCGACTATCCGCATTCGGTCAAAATAAAAATCCATATCCGTTATGGCATGATGTTCCGCCACGATCTGGAACTGGGCTATATCGCTCCAGTCAAATTCACCCAGAGGATTGTACCACTGATCGTTATCCCATGACCCATGTTCGGTAAAATCGCTGAGCGGAATTTGCACGTGATGCCAAAAGCCATTAAAATCCGTAACATTTTCATTTATCGTATACCGCATCCGCCAGGGATGATCTTCGGGCACATCGGTCTTGCTGTCCAGAAAACGAATATCAAACGAGGCGCCGCCGGCATCGGTGCGCATCCAGAAATCCAGGGCATAACCTTCATCCAGCAACTGCGACAGATCGCGATATGGCTGGAATTCCAGGTTTATAGCGCCGTATTGGGACATATCGGACCAGTGAATGCAGTAATTACCAAACAACGGCTCCTCGCCGGAATAATGGTCCAGCGTCCCCGATGGTGCCCAACTGGCTTCCAGCAGACCGGTTTCGATAAAATCATCATAAATCGTAAACCCGGTGGTGTCCGGTTTTTTTATAAAGGTATACTGCGGCGGCGGCGTCAGCCCCAGCGCTTCAATAACGGGAATCTCCACATCATAATCGAACATCCGGTTGCTATATTTTTCAAAAATGCCGAATTCCGAACCATATTCCCACATGCTCCAGCTAATATTTTTTTCTTCCAGATAAGAACGCACCGCCTGCAGCCAGCGTACCCGGTCTTCGGTTTGACAATTGGGCTGATAAACGCCAAACTCACCGCACCAAAGCGGCACATTCCGGTCATTGCCGAACTTGACGGCAATATCTATCTTCTTCTGCAAATAAGCAATAGTACCGGGACAGTTATCGCCCAGCGCGGTGTTGATAAAATTATTGTATTCCGATTCCCACCAGGTGCCCTTTATTGTCTCCGGCATTTCCGGCATTCGCACGGGATCGTACGGGAAAGGCACATCGGCAATATCGTTGCCGGGATTGGTCCAGGATGCGCCCTGGTGGGTAAAGATCATGGGATCGTAAAAATGAAATGTATAAATAAGATTGGTATCCGCATACACCGGCATATTCTTCAGGTTATTGTAACTGTTCCAGCCGGCCGGGCCGATGACAATGGTATGGCGGGTATCGATAGCGCGGATGGCGTCCACAACCTGCTGCTGCATGTTGTTCCAGGCGGCGTCGGCGATGCCGTGCGGCTCGTTCAATACTTCATACAAAATATAATCGGACCGATCACGGTACCGGGTTGCAAACTGTTGCCATACCGAGACCAAACGATCCAGTATCTCCGGTTTGGTATCCTCTTCCACGCTAAAGCTGTGATTATCCAGAATGAGGTAAAGCTGTAATTCTTCCGCCCAGGTTACCGCATGATCGAGAAAATAGAACAACAGCGGGTCAACCGTATAATCAGGCGCAGCGCCGGACATGGGATGGATTTCGATGGGCAGGCGGATGTGATCGCAGCCGAGGGATTTAATGTTTTCGAAATCCTGCCTGGTATAACGTGTAAACTGGATAGCCGACGCCGAAGACTTTTGCAGCCAGCCGGTGAGATTAACCCCGCGTTTCCAGGGAATTTCTTTGGCGAATAATAATTGCATGCTCATTAATAAAATGATTATAGGTAAAAACGCTCTTTTCATTCCAAACCTCATCTACATTAAATGATTACAGTAATGTAAATCAATTTATTATCAAAATTTCTTTCATGCAATGAAAATTATTTAACAAAGCTCACGCTGTCGCTCCCTTTATTCTTTTATTACTTGTTCTTAAAATAAAGCAATACCTGAAAATTTTTTATTAAACAAGTAAATTCCATTTGCAATATTTAATTTTATATTGTACTTTTATTCCATACATATTTTAAACGTTTAAATCGCTTGTTTTATATCACACTTTTGGGAGAGGAGTCGATATGAAAAAAAGAGCAGCTACAGTAATGTTTCAGACAGTTATCGTTGCGTTTTTATTTCTGACCGGACTTGTTAGCGGTCAAAATGTGATCTCTAACGGTGGTTTTGCCGACACGACCGGATGGTCAGTAAGCAATCTGGATGCTTCAACTCTTGCTGAAGCCACTTTTGGCGTAGATGACGAAGAGCGTCCGGCAATGGGCAGCGGGCCCTATCTTTACCTGACAGGCGTTGCTTCCGATTATTCAAATATTGCCGTTTTTCAAAAAGTAACCGTTATCGGCGGAACGCAATACCAGTTTTCCGGCGCGTTCAAAGATTTAACCTATGGACAATTAAATCAATTCTGGAGCGAAATTTATATCAGCGTTGAGGCTCCTGTCGATGGTTCCGATTACACCCCGCTGGCCGGTTCCAACTCGAATCGCTACCTGGCCTTCAATACCTGGACCGGCTGTGGTTCTGGTGTCGATGGCACTTACCAGGACAATGGCTGTAACTCGCCAAATACCGGATTATATACTGCCCCGGGCGAAGCGGGCGTGCCGGTAGAAGTTTATGTGGTTATTAAAACCGGCATCTGGTGCGGCGGTCCCGAATACTCTTTTGACGTAGCTGTCGATGAAGTCAGCCTTACCCCGGTTGGCGGAACTGCAATCAATAAAAATGACCTTGCAAAAAATGAACAATATCAATTGTTCCAAAACTATCCCAATCCCTTTAACCCGGCAACGACGATCAACTTTTCGTTGCCCGGCAATGAAACGGTGTCGCTGGCAGTCTTTGATCTGACCGGACGAAAGATCAAAACACTGGTTAACGAAACATTCAATGCCGGAAACCATACGGTTACCTGGGATGGGTGTAATGATGCCGGACAACGTGTACCTTCCGGCGTCTATTTGTATAAAATACAAACCGGTAATTTTTCCATGATTAGGAAAATGACCCTGTTGCAATAGGATCAGCCGCCGGTTTGGGGAAGGCTAATCCCTCAAGTTAGCTTTGTCTCATCTTTACTCAGGACAAGGAGGCGGTTCACCGTTCTCCTTGTCCTGCTCCCATTTTTTAATAGGTATATAAACTTTTTTTTTCGTATTTTAATCCCATTAATAAATTAAACACCATACTTTAACCGGTTACGACCAGGTTTTTTACATGTCTCTTGTTGAACAGGTAAAACAGGCGGGAGTTATCGGCGCCGGCGGCGCGGGCTTTCCCACACATATCAAATTAGCTGCTCATGTGGAGTATTTTCTCGTCAACGGCGCGGAATGCGAACCGCTAATGCACAAAGACCGCGAGTTGATGACGCACTTTGCCGCCGATATAATCGCCAGTATAAAACTCGCCCGGCAATGCGTTGGCGCGAAACAAGCCGTCATCGGCATTAAATCCAAAAACAAAGAGGCTCTTGCCGCTATAAATAATGCTATCGACGACCCGGCTATATCGATCCACGAGTTTGGCGATTATTACCCGGTTGGCGATGAAGTGGAACTGGTGTACGGCATTACCGGCCGTCACATCCCGCCGCAGGGCCTGCCCCTGGACGTGGGCTGCGTGGTTAATAATGTCGAAACCGTTTATAATATTTACCGGGCCAACCAAAACCTGCCCGTAACCGATACATTCATCACTATCACCGGGTTAGTGAAAAAGCCGGTAACTACCCGTGTGCCGGTGGGCATGACGGTTCAGGACGTTCTGCAACTGGCCGGCAGCCCCACAATTGCCGAATATGGTATTATGGAAAGCGGCCTGATGATGGGCAAACTGGTCACCGATCTGCAAAAACCGGTCAACAAAACCAGTGGGGGACTGATCGTTCTCCCCGCCGATCACCCGGTGATTACCCGTTACAGTAAAACCCGCCAACAAATGGATCGCATCGGTCATTCCGCCTGCGATCAGTGCAGCTTTTGCACGGAACTCTGTCCCCGCTATTTGCTGGGTTACGATATTCAGCCCCACCAGGTCATGCGCAGTCTCGGCTTTTCGGTAATGGGCCCGGAGTTGTGGAACAAGTACGCGCTGTTGTGCTGCCAGTGCGGGATATGCTCCCTGTATGCCTGTCCCGAAATGCTCTATCCGCGCGAAGCTTGCGCCCGCGGCATCCAGGAGTTACGCGCCGCCGGCAAGGGTACATGGCAGGGCAGCCGCGAGGTGAAAACCCATCCCATGCACGATTCGCGCCGCCTGCCGCTCAAACAGTTAATGAACCGGCTGGGAGTTGCCGGTTATGACGCCCATGCCGAATATACGGAAACCAACGTACAGCCGGAGATTGTTCATATCTGCTTGCACCAGAACGTCGGCGCGCCGGCTGAAGCGGTTGTCAGTGTGAACGACCGGGTAACCAAAGGCCAGCTTGTCGGCCGCATACCGGAAGGCAAACTGAGCGCCAATGTCCACGCCAGCATCACCGGCCGGGTGACGGCTATTAAAGATAATATGCTCATTATTGAAAGAGGAAAATAAACAGATGGCGCCTAACGCAATCGGTCTTTTGGAGCTGAACAGCATCGCCGCCGGCATCGATGTGGCGGATACCATGTTGAAATCTGCCAATGTGCAGTTGGCGCTGGCGCGTACGATTTGTTCGGGCAAATACCTGGTGATTGTCGGCGGCGAGGTAGCCGCGGTGCGCTCCAGCGTGGAAGCCGGTAAAAGCAAATGGCCCGGCGCGGTGATCGATTCGATTGTGCTGGCCAATATCGACGCCCAGGTGTTTCCGGCTATTGCCGGGTCCAATAAAGTGGATACCCTGGCGGCGCTGGGCATTATCGAATCCTTTTCCGTGTCCGCCCTGGTTGAAGCGGCGGATGCGGCGGTCAAAGCCGCTAATGTGCAGCTTTTGGAGATACGCCTGGCGATGGCTCTGGGCGGCAAGGCGTTTGTTTCCCTCACCGGCAGCGTGGCCGGAGTACGGGCTGCTGTAGAAGCCGGGGCCGCGCTGGTCGCCGAAAAGGGCCTGCTGGTGAACAAGGTCGTCATTCCCGCGCCCAGTGCACAGTTGTACAAGGATTATATTTAAACCAAACCGGGGGATAAAAGACTAAAGGGGGATCAGACCGATACGGAACGCCGCTATTCTTAAAATGAGCGCCGGAACCGGTTTAAACCCTGTGAGGAGTTATTATGGCCAACCATGTTTACATTGCCTGTTCGCTGGACGGCTTTATTGCCAAACCCAACGGCTCCATCGACTGGCTGACCTCGATTCCCAATGAAAAAGACGATGACTGGGGCTATTCCCGGTTCATCAAAAAAATTGACGCCATTATCATCGGTCGAAAAACCTTTGAAACGGCGTTACTGTTTGGTGAATGGCCATATAACAGACCGGTTTTTGTATTAAGCAATAATATTAAACAAATACCGGACTTTATCAGGAGCAAAGCCGAGTTAATAAACGGGGATTTACACAAGATCATAGATTTGTTACATATCAAAAAATTCAACAATATCTATATCGACGGCGGGCAAACCATCCAGTCCTTTTTAAAAGCGGATTTGATCGACGAGATGATCATCACCACCATTCCCATCATTCTGGGCAATGGCATCCCTCTTTTCGGTAGCATCGACAAGGAACTGGAATTTAAACTGGTGAATTCGGAAGTGTTGAATAATTATATGGTCAAGAGTTATTATAAAAGGATCAGGAATAATCAAAAATAGTATGCTTTACCAGTTAGTATTGGTAAAGCATTATTACCGGTCAATATCATATCATCATCAATCCCCAATACCACAATACCTTGTTGCTTTCTGTCACTCACCCACTGGTGGCGGATTATCCCGTAATTCCGCTTCCGTCAGGGTCGTCATACAGAACCATTGCCAGTCTTTAGTTACATATTTAAACTTGCCGATGCCGATATCGCCGTTAGTTTTGAAATTATCCCATGGCGCGGTCAAGGTAGACCAGTAATCGCCGCCTACGCTCAATAAATAGCGGGCCGTAGCGCGGTCATCCACCAGGGTGGTATCATCAAGCACGAGACGGGCGCGCACCATGGTAATCACCCCGCCAATATCGTTGGGATTAATACTCTTACGCCCGTTACTTGACCAGAAATGGAAATTATAGCCATCCCCGGCGGTGACGGAAATGCCGCCTTCCGGTTCGGAGCGTTCATCCGCAGGTTTATTAGCGTCCCCGGAAAAATCTTCCACATAAGCGTTACCATCGATATTTGTACTGGAATCCGCAGTTTGCCAGGTGTGCTGCGTTTTGCTCAGAATATAAGTGCGTATTTGTTGCAAATGCACACGGGTATTGCCGGCGGGATTGCCCTGGGCGTCTTCATACACCTGTCCCCAGGCGATCATCGCTTTGAACGCGCCGGGATTGTTGCCCATACCGAGACGCGGCCCGCTGTACCAGTCATAAGTGGACGGTATTCCATGCGGCGTGCCCTGATGCGGCGGGATCATGTCCCCGGCGATTATATCAATAATATCCGGTTGTGCAGCTTTGGGTTTTACCGGCTCGTCTTTTTTACAAGCGCTTGTTATAAGAAATATTATGCACATTAAAAAAGGTGATGTCTTCATCATGTTTCACTTTCTCTGTTGTCATTTTTACCAAGTTACGGGGCTTATAAAAGGTATTACTTTTGAACAAGGGGTTGCAACCCCTTGTTCTAATTTTCCTGGTTCCAAGCCTCTCGGCTCTGCCGGAAATCTGGCACAGGCGCGCTAATTGCAAGTCCTTATATACTGCTGATTATCAGCCGGAGGCTGAACTACTAACGCCAAGCCGGAGACTTGCGAGGTTAATGCCTGCTATTGCATTTTTTTACAGGATAAAATGTCCTGCTTTATTTTGCGCCCTGGGGAACATCCCCAGGGTGATCTGATCATTCGTCCAACAAGTCCATGCCGTCCACGCTAAATATAAACCGAAACCCTACTCCAATTCCTCCAATTTGATATTGCGGTACTCTATTTTGGTGCTGTGGTTTTGCAGACCGATATAGCCCTTGCGGTTGCGTAGGCCGGGATGAGTATCGGTGCGGTGCATGTAATTGAGCAGATCGGCGTTGATGATTTCATGGCCGTTTACAGTAACCTGTACCAGGGTATTAATGCAAACAATTTGCATGGTTTGCCACTCGCCGGCCGGTTTGGTGTAGCGTCCCGCCGGGGCCAGCACGCCATAGATGCTGCCGGTATACTGCCAGGGCTGCAAGGTGGTGTACTCGGAGCCGCCGTCATCCAGTACCTGAATTTCCATGCCGACATAAGCGGCATCGCCCTCGCGCGGCGCGCGGATGAACACGCCGCTGTTGCCGTTCGGCGGCAGACGGAATTCCAGGTCAAGTTTAAAATTACCGTATTGTTTTAGCGTGGAAATCCAGCCGCCACCCCCGCCGTTGGTATAGAGAATACCGTCCGCCACCTGCCAGGTGTCCGGGGTATTACCAACTACTTGCCAGCCGGTCAAATCTTTGCCGTTAAACAGATCACCATTGAACAGTGGTTCGCTATCCGGCAGTTCACGAATAAAAATATTTTTAAAATACAGAGGGTGCAAATGCGCCTGCAATTCAATCTGACCGGTGGGGTAGATGGCTTGATCCCGCTCCCAGTAATTTTCCATGATCACATTATCCACCACCAGCACATCGTTCAGCCACACGCTCACCCGTTCACCGCGCATGATAACATGAAAACGGTTCCACTGCCCAACTGGTTTATCCGCCAATTGCAGGGGTTTGTCCGGATTTTTCTGATTATTGTACAACCCGCCGGAGCCAACCGGGAACTGCGCCGGATCCCAGATCTGCACCTGCGGAGAACCGCGCAGGTACAGGCCGCTATCGCCAAGTTTTTCAATCTTCCAGTCCACCCACAACTCAAAATTGGCGTAATCCTTGATCGTACACAGGCTTTCGCCCAGGCCGTCAAAGCACAACACTCCGTCGACTACATACCAGTGGGCGCGCATACTGCTGTCCGCTTTGGCCTGCTCTTGCGCGAGTTGTTCGGGACTCATTTTGGCGCGCTGCACCGGATCGGCTACCAAACCTTTCCAGCCGGTCAAATCCACACCATTGAACAATGCCGTAAAGCCCTCCGGAGGCACATTTTCGCTTGCCTCTAACACTGGGGTTGTTGCCAGACTTGCCAGCAGCTTTTTATCCGCGCCCGCTTCGATACAGGCCAGCGCTACCTGCTCCGATGACAGTCCCGCGCCGGTCTCTTTATCTTGCGTCGCTATTTTTAATGCGGCCATAACAGCGTCGCGGCTCAGGTCGGCGTCATGAGTAAAGGAAAGCGCGTATTTTAGCGCCGCAACCGATTTGATAGTCGCCAGGTGCGCCAGAACCAGCCGCTTTTCATCGGGGCGAGCAGCAGCCGGCATGAACTTTTGACAATACATCAGGGCGCGTGGTTCGCCCATCACGGTCTCGCGCAGCAGGCGCATCGCGCCGCGAATGGCAAGGATTTGCTGTGTGGTATCTTTAGTGGTTCCCGCCAGGTCGAGCAGCGGCTCCAGGGCGGATTCGTCCGGCCAATCCGTTATCGCGCGGATAGCGGCGTCGCTTAATTCCGGGTTAGAAATTTCCGCCTGTACGAGTTTCAGAAAACGACTGCTGCCCACAGCTTTGAAGATACCAAATAAATCGGCTTTTTCCGGGGCTGCCGCTTGATTATAGATCGCAACAAACTTGTCTGCAGCAGTCCGGGCATCGGCGCCATCGCGGACAATGGCGACCAGAACGGATTTTGCCGCCCGCTTTTCTGCTCCTGAGCTGTTCAGGTAAACCTCAGATACATACCCCAAATCATCGCTATCGGCAAACGGCGCCAGGGTTTCCAGGGCGGCAACCCGCACTTTTTGTTCGGATTGCATTTCGGCAAACAACATCGGCAAAAATTCTTCAGCATTACGCTGTTTTATAATATCCATTAAAACCAGTTTCGCTTCCGGGGACTGGGCGGAAAAAGTAGTTGCTATTTTTGGCAAAATTACCTGGCTCGGCAGCGTAAGCAATTGCTGGTGAATGGCATCCCGCTCAATCTTTTCCCGGGCAACGTTCAAAGCTGTTAATAAATCATTGACCGAGCTATCCCCGGCTATTTTCACCAGGGCAGGGATCGCCGCCAGCCGGACGACTGTTGGGCCCGATTGCAGCTTTTCACGGAGTACCGGCACTGCCCCGGTATTGCCCTGCTCGCCCAGCATGGTAACAATATCCACCTGCACTTCGGGCGTGGAGGTTTTGAGTAATTCATTCCATTGCTGTAAATACTTGTCATCTTTAAAGGGGTTTGTCAGGCGCAGCGCCGCTACTCGTTCCGTTACACTACCTGAAGCGACCATTTTCTGAATATCGGCAAACGCTTTTTCTCCGTTTATTTCCACTAACAGGGACAGCGCGGCAATTCTATCCTGTTCTGCTGTTGTGCCGGACAAAAGTTCACGGCAAATCGATTCACATTTTGCCGTATCGCCGTGTTTCGCGCGGTTGCGGGCAAACAGCAGCAACAAATCTGCTCCGGCTTGCTTTTCAGCAATGGCCGCGCGTATTTTGTCTTCCGCAGGAGCGTATCCCATATTCGCCAGGGCGTGCAGAGCGCCGGCCCGGCCATTAGGCTCATCACAAATACCCATAATTGTCGAAGCGGTTTGCTCATATTGTAATTCTCCCAGCGCCTGAACGATAGCCAGTCGTTGCGGATACCACACCTCTTTTGAAGCTTTGTGCAGCGCTTTGCCCGCCTCCGCCCCGCCAATTGTTACCAGCGCCCGCGCTGCCGGATCGCAAAGTTGTTCGTGATGTAAAAGAACACTAATCGGCTTGATGGATTCTTTACCGGCGATGCTTTGTAACTGCGCCAGCAAAAACGCCTTGTGTTTATCCGGTAAATCGGTTAATAATGCTTTATGCAGGGCGGAAAGGAGCATTTTTTTCTGCTGTTCGCGTCCCGGTTGAGCAGCGCTATGGACCAGGCCGCTGATTGCATAATGTGCATTAACGGATTTCAGTGTGTCCGGAGCGGCCAGGTCCTTACAAATAGACACAATATTTTCTTCGCCGCCATCCAGAATAGCTTGCATAACCAGGTCATTTTGCACGTTGTTAGCCGCCGGTATTTGCTGTAGCAACTCCTGCAACATACCCCCTGTTGCCGACGTTCCGGCCAGGGCGCTACCGGTGATAATTATAACTATATTTATAAAGGTAGAAATCGTTTTTTTCAACATGATTATCCCTCAAATAATAGACATTGTTCAGTCACATTCTAGACATGCCATGGAGCGCGCATGGGTTGGTGAATAAGGCGGTTGGCTTCGTCATCATTAATAAATTCCTGTTTATCCGGATCGAAACGCAATTTACGGTTCAATTGTATGGCGCATTTGGCCAGGTTGACCATGGTACAGGAACGATGACCGTTTTGCTCGTTAAGGGCGAATTTGCGCCGCTCCCGCACCGCCTGGTAAAAATCGGTCATCTGTTGTTGCGGTTCCGGAAATTCGCGCATTTTTCTATCCAAATCAGGGATGTCCGATTTAAAACCTTTGTACAACTTACCATTGGGACCTTCCAGGAAGGGCACATGCTCGTTTTGCGATTGTCCGTCCAGCGTTATTTCACAGCCGTCGGCATATTTCATAGTGATTGTGCGCCAATAACCGCAGGCGTCCGGGTGCGATTGCGGAGCATCCGCTTCAATTTCAATGGGACTGGTATGGTCTTTTTCCAGTAGATACTGCACCGGATCGAGGTAGTGCTGGCCCATATCGCCCAGGCCGCCGCCGTCATAATCCCAGTAACCGCGAAACCCGACATGCACACGGTTGGGATGGTAGGGCTTCCAGGGCGCGGGTCCCAGCCACATATCATAATCCAGTTCTTCCGGGATCCACTGCGGTTGATAACTTACTTTACCGCGCCAGTAAAATTTCCATTCAAAGCCGGTTGAGGCGCTGATGTTGACCTTGAGCGGCCAGCCCAGTAATCCGCTCTCGACCAGTTTTTTTACCGGGGCAATGGTGGTACCGAAACCGTAAAAAGTGCTGTCAAAGCGGAACCAGGTGTTAATGCGGAAAATCCGGTCGTAGGCCTGAACCGCCTCCACCACTTTTTGTCCTTCGCCGATCGTGCGGGTCATGGGTTTTTCGCACCAGATATCCTTACCGGCTTTGGCGGCATCAATGGAAATGAGTCCATGCCAGTGCGGGGGAGTAGCTATATGCACAACATCAATATCCGGACGGGCGAGGACGTCGCGGTAATCGTGATAGCCCTTAACCTCCGGGCCAACCATATCGAGCGCGGTTTGCAAATGTTTGGCATCCACATCGCACACAGCCAGCAGCCGCGCGCCGGGATAGCGCAGGTGTCCCTGCCCCATGCCGCCAACGCCAATCACCGCTTTGGTTATTTCATCGCTGGGCGGCGTATATCCCTGACCGCCTAGCACATGCCGCGGCACAATGGTAAACGCCCCGGCGGCCGTGATAACGGATTTCATAAAAGTACGACGATTCATGTTTTTCTGCCTCGCCTGATTATGTTCATTAATTGAATAAATTATTTGGATGGAGAAAAGATAAAAAAGAAAATGGTAATTTGCAAGGATTAAGAATGGGGTTAATACTAATAAAGTTAGTACTTGAATTGCAAAGATGCAATGATGCTGCTTCACCAGAAATATTACTTTGTATTACTCAATTTTTTAACCCCCTGCACAAACACCATAAAACTATGTGACCGGGTATTTACCGGGTCAAGATAGGGCGCTATTTGTCTGGACCCGCTTACCTTTTGGTATTCAGGGACAAGACGCTCAAGTTCCTGCGCCGCATTGGCGAGAGTATCCGGGTATCGGTATTTAGCCTTATTTTGCTTTTTTGCCAGACCGCTTTTATTCATACCTCTTTCAACTGCCAGTAAATCGGCCAGGTACCAGCTTTCCAATTCATGACAAGCGATTCGTACTAAAAAATCATGTCTGCCGGAATTTTGACATTTTTTTAATAACCTCTGTTTTATTATATGACAATCCCCGGCATCTTTGTCCCGCAATATAATGAATTTTGCTTCGGGATTTAAATAACCTCGTAGTTTAACTTCTAAACGTTTCTCGAGATCGGTTTTACCTTCAAAAGGGATAGTACGAAAGGTAACATTTTCAGGAAGAATTTTCGGCAACAGGCCTTTCAACATTTCTTGCGCGGAAGGTTCTTCCAGCAGAAAAACCAGTTCGGTCATTGCGGGTCGGCTCCTGCAAAAAAACCTTCCTTCCACAAATAACCGAGTTTGTCTCCTTCTTCAACATATTTACGGACCTGTTCATCGTCTGCTGCCCGGTGGATATGTGTATAGCCGTTTTGCTTTTCCAGCCAGCAAACCTCTTCCAGTCGTGCTGCATTCAACAAGTCCGGAGAATGTGTGGAAACAAATACCTGGCCGCCGCGACGGGCATAATCCCGAAATTCTTCCAAAAGTTCTCCTAATAATTTTGGATAAAGCTGGTTTTCCGGTTCTTCAATACATAAAAGAGGGAATGGCGCAGAGTCATGCAGCAGTAAAAGATAGGCGAACATTTTAATGGTGCCGTCGGACACATAACGGTCAATAAAAGGGTCTTTAAAAGAACCGTCCTGGAATTTTAACAACAGCCGCCCATCCTGGGTTATTTCCGGGGTAATGGCGCCGATTCCGGGCACCCGTTTTTTCATTTTTTCCAATATAGCCGTAAAACGGACTTGATCATTATCATAGAGATTTCTGGCCACATTTTGCAGGTTATCGCCGGTAACGGAAAGGTGATCCCCAAAGCCGGCGGCGTCTTTGCTGCCCCTGGCCAGGTTTATATGAAAATCGGATACATGCCATCCTTCAATTAATTCACGAAATTTGTTAGCCGCCTTAAAACGCTGAAATTGTCCCAACCCTTTAATGGCTAAATTGTCCAGAGATACTTTTTGCTCTTCACGATTTAAATCCTCATCCGGCTTGGAAAAATCTTCCTCATTTGTAATTGCATATCCTTTTCCCATACTAAAATCTAAAAAATGAAAAGGAGATCCATAAGCTCCTCTTTTATATCTGAGAATTTCTCGCTTAATACACGGTTTGTTATCGACCAAACAAATTTCCAGAATATAAGTAACCAGTCTTTCTTTACCCGTAATCTCCATCCGGTATTGGATTTCAAAAGTAATATCCTGATCTTTCTGTCCCCGCGATACCATTTCATTAAAGCCGCCTCTGCTTTGAATGGCTCGCGTTACATTAAAAGTAAGACAATCTTTAAGAAAACCAAACACATCAAAAATAGTTGTCTTGCCGCTGCCGTTGGAACCAACGATCAGGCACAGTGATGGTATGTTTTCTAAAGAAAAGTCCTGAAGCGCTTTGAAATTCTTAACTTTAATACTCTCTATTTTCATCAGGAAACATCTCCGGATTTGAGAATGCCAGGATTATGCTCTTTATTACATCGATAATAGCAGGTACAAATACTAGATTAATAATGTAATCATGATATTATAATTGTTTGTGTCAATTTTAATGAAATATATAATTTTTATAAAATTAAGCAAGGATTTTTTAATGTTTTCCTGGTGTTATTTTAGCAACACTGCCTTTTTTACATCCCCCTTTTCCCCGTTTACCACCAGTGCAACAAAATATATCCCCGCGCTGATTTCTCCCGCCTTCCAGGCTACCTGCTGTTGGTTAGCGGCCGGATAGAGCGTTTCCACAAGTTGTCCCCGGAGATTGTAAATGTCCAGCCGGACTTTAGCTCCATCCGGCACACGGAACGTGAACCGGGTCTCCCCATTAAACGGATTGGGATAATTCTGATACAACATAACCGTTTCCGGCTTGTGTTCGGGATTATTAATCCCAGATGATACGGAATTGAGCGCCCCGGGAGTGCCATGCCCCTGTGAAACTCCCCAGTTTTCGGGCAGACTGTTATCTTTATCCGGCTGAACAAGTTCCAGGGTTGGGCCATCGCCATCCGCCGCCGTCGGCCAGGGGGAATGGTCGTCATAACGCACAGAATCAATCAGCGCTCCGCCGGCGTCGTACAAGCGCAGTAATTCCCCTTCGTTAGCCAGGTTAAAGGGAAAATTATCGGTTACGACATTTACATCAGGAAACAACGCCTTGAAGCTGGTTAGATCTTTACACAGCGTCAAATACCCGTTAGTCGCTATTTCCGTCCCTTGCGGAAAGACAAACACATGGGCGTCGTTTTCATCTTTAAACTGCCACCCGGACAGGTTAACAGAGCGGTTATTCGGGTTGTATAATTCCAGCCAGTCGCCGGGATCAAAATCATTGCCGGAATGATAGTTTATTTCATTGATGACCAGCCCGGTCTTTTCATAATTAACAGGGAGCAGAGTTGTAATTAATGCAGAGGCGACCGGCTGCAATAACGGCGAAAGCAGATGAATGGAATCGCCCGGAGCAATAGCAAAACAGAGGTTACCGACCGCCGGGGTAAAACCCGGCAGCGAAGCGGCAAAGTTCTTATTGGTAACTATAAACAATGAACTATGGGCCTTCAGAGTGGTATTTTCGGGGATCATAAAATCCTGGTAACAGGTATCCACGCGCACATGAAAACAGGACAGGTCGATGTTTTGCGAACCGGGATTCTGCAATTCAATAAAATAATCCTGAAAAGCAGCGCATACATTGCCAATGCGAACATTTTCAACAGGATTCCTGACCGAACTGTACAGTAAGGTCATGGTATTGGTGCGTACCTGCTGCAGATTATAAAGACCATTATGCGGGTAATTGTTATTCGAACCGGTGAAGCAAAAAGGGATCAGATTTGAATCGGGTTGTGTTATGGTCAATTCGTTGCCATAGATCAAATCACCGGCCTGGAAATCATTATGCTTGCCGTCGTCCCATAAATTCAGGGTTTTAATAGTGTATTTGCAGCCAAATATTTCCCATTGCAAATCGGGACTATAGACAACTGTAACCGGTTGTTTTTGAGCAGACCTGATCCTGAAAATCACTTTATTATCATCGCGGGTTGGATTAGGGTTTGAACAATAAAAATCATCCAACCCGGTTTTGGGGAAAGATACCTGTCCGGCATTGTTAACCGCCCGGTTGTGCAGAAATTTTTGCAGAACGGCTCTTTCCTCATCAAACTCCCGGTTGCTGCTTCTTTTGGCCGAATCCTGCCAGACATCACATTTGATGGCATTATAGGTCGAATCTAAACACCCGGCAAGATAGGTAAAACCATCAGTCAATATGGTATTGATTTTATTAACAAACAACGAATTCCACTCTTTCTTATCCAGCAGTCGCTGCAATAACTGGTTATGATACAGGCATTTCATGCGATATCTGGTTTCCATTACCTCGGCATAGTCTCCCTGCCAGCTATTACCAAAGGTAATATCATTATCCCAGGGAATGATCTCCCAACCATCAGTATCGGGATTATAATAAAGATTCATGTTTTTGGTAAAACAATCCTCGGCGGTAATAGAATATTCAACAGCAAAATAAGTAAGGACTTGATCCACAGCCATTATTTTCACTATTTCGCTGTTGAATTGCGGTTCGGGCAGATATAGATATTTATTGAACAAAAGCTGCAATTTTTTATAATCACCCGGCGTTCCTTCCTTTTTCTCCCAGGTGGCGGCATAATCATCGTAATGTGCCAGGGGCGCCATAGTGGCGCCGTGATCCATAGCCTTGTACAAATCGCCATCCGGACGGCCGCGTTTATTGAAAAACACATTGTCGATATCTTCAACCAGCAGGTGCACGCCCAAATACTGATCGTTCACAACCAGGTTGATATGCCGGGTTGCCGGCGCCGGATAACCGTAATAACGGAACAAACTCATTGCCAGGTGGTTGCGCAGCAGCGATTTATCACGATACTCGGCGTTGATATTAATCGCCTTTGCGTCAAATGGATTATCCCGGTCGGGAAACTTGATGCGCCAGCTTTTTTTGGGCAAGGTTCGGGAAGAGGTCCCCTTGAAATGTAAACGACATACCAGGGTCGTATCGAAAACGGTCAGGGTCACCGGGAACCATTCGTCGGTATACGGGTTGGAGTATAATTGGCGTAACAGCTCGGGGTCAATGTCAACGCGGAAAACCGGCAGGGTTAAATTCATTTTCGCCGCTGAAAACGCCGGGATAATTCCGGTAATGACCAGAAACAGCAAACAAATTATCCGTTTCATTTTCTTTACTCTTTATACAGAAATGAATCGCCCGTTAGTGATATTATACTAAATTTTTGTTAAAAGCAAATATTATTTTTAAAAGACCCTGTTATAACCGAAAACCAGGCTTTTTATACTTTTATAATAATGAAGTATTGTCATCCCTACTGTATGACCCGACCGGAAAAGCATAAGCAAACATTTTAAATTACGTCTTTAAAGTCACTTTCATGCTGATAAAAACAACTCTGCCATTACTCCTGTTTGTGTAAATCATTAAAAGCCGCTTCCATGAGCAGAAAAAAAGCCTGACCTTCCGTAGCTGTTCCGGGCCGGTCAAAATTTGGCGCACCGCAAACTCCTTGTACAAGCCCGAAATCGTCAACTTTGGTGTAAACAGCCTTACGCATTTTATCTGCAAAAGGCAAATAGTCTTTGGCCAGCCAGCCACCTTTAATGCCGCGATAAATCGAATATGCCAGCATCTGCGCCAGGTTGGTCTCAACAAATGTTGCGGGATCGTCTACAATATCATGAAACAGACCGTCCGGGCGCTGGTAAACCAGGCAGCCGTCAATGACCTGTTTGATATAACCGGCCAGCATGGTTTTTCCTTCAGGCATGGAATCGGGTAATGCCATCAAAACCCGGGTCATACCGGCGGCCGCCCAGCCGTTTCCGACACCCCAGAGCAATTTTCGTTCATACTTTTGCCGGTCCTGATCCCAGATATGGTAATAAAGATTTTTATCCGCATTCCACAAATATTTTCTGTATCCGGCAATTTGTTTCAAAGCCTCATCCGGGCGTCCGGCCACTGCTAAAAACGGCGGGACCATATAAAAAGCATCAACCCATAACATATTTTCAATGTAATTATGATAAATGATCCCATCGGGAGTTTTCGGCGCTTTGTATAATAAAAACTCCAGCATCCGGTCGGCAGCCTTTTGCAGATTGACATCCCCGGTCATTTTGGCGGCATACAATACCGGTTCACCATTCGAAGCCGGATCTGCAACCGGACGATCATCGCCGTTTAACCCCAGTCGGCCATCCTTTCTTTGATTGACAACAGCATCTTTGGCAAACAAAACCACCAGATCGGTCTCGCCCATTTCCAGTAATGCCTGGGCGGCAACACCCTGTTCCCAGGCCCGGCGCTGCATGGCAAGCATGGCGTTCTTTACTTTTTGAATGGTCATGGGGTTATCCTTGTTTTTAATATTGGCCTGAAACATGGGTTCTCCAAAGAGCAGATCGGATTGTAATATCAAAATACAACCATATATTATTACATTCCGTAATGTGTAGAATATAATTTTTGATTTCATGTTATACTCCTTATACAGGATATTGCCGGTTCTGCAATTAAACAGATATAATAGTGTATTTATACTTTTTTTCTTTTACAATAATTTTGAACATTGGGAAGGAGTGTCAACAGCACCACAATCAGTCCCCAGCTAAAATACAGTACATGTAAAAACACAATCTCTCGTACCATCAGCACCTGCACAGCAATCCAGATCATCACAATCACACCCGCAGCCCAGGTTGCCGCCCAGCTCCAATGTTTACTTTTACAGGGATTAAACAGCTCCGGCCATTGCCAGGCCGGTCGTTTCCACAGACTCCAGGCTGCGAGCAGCGGGTAAATACCATTAAAAATCGCCAGTATCAATCCCGGTATCAGGAAATTTTGAAATGGAGAATGCTGCAACATACTGACCGGCATGTGCATCAGGTGGCCATCCGGGGCCAGAATTAATAACACACCGCTGGGCAGCGCTCCCAAAGCGAGAAGAACAAGCAAGATAATGATCACCCAAACGGTTAACAAAGGTTTTTTAAATTTGTCACTCATTTTTTTCCTATAGAGACAATACAACCAAAATTTTATTTTCATTACATGATCAAATTCTATATCTTTTCAATAATAAGCTATTTAACTTTAAACCCCTTCCAGATTGTTATTTTCCGTCCATAATTTATTCTGTTAATGATCATTGCCGTCAGCCAGCCGACAATGATCATTGCCAAACCAAACAGAGAATAAGATATTTCCCAGGGAATATGTTTTGTCAAAGCGCTGTATTCCGACATGCCGCCAATGCTGGCAATTAAATTTAACGGTAAGAATATCACATTAATTATGGTCAGTTTTTTTAATAACACATTCATGTTGTTATTAACTAAATTGCCCCTGGCATCCATTAACCCGGAAAGAATGGTCGAGTAAATTTCCGCCTGTTTGGAACATTGGTTATTCTCGATAATCAAATCTTCCAGTATTTCAATTTCATCCTGGGTAAAACCTATTTTTTGCGCGTTATTATGTAATTTGATGAGCACAGTACTGTTGGCGCTGATAGCATTTATATAATAAACCAAACTTTCGCTGAGGCTGAACATTTGTATCAGGTACTTGTTTTCCAGGGACATGTTTATTTTATCCTGGAGTTCCTTGGACATCATGTTTATAGTTTTTATATGATCGACATAATGCCGGATCGTAAAAAACAATATTTTCAGAAAATAATCATTCAGAGATATGACTTTATTAAACTCTCTCTTGTTATATAATTCATAATCCTCTGTAAGAATAAGAATAATTTTTTTCCTGGACAAGATAATCCCAATCGAAGAAACCTTGAAATGCAGATCATTAATGGAAGAATAATTATTCGGCCTTTTCCACAAAATAAAAGTGTAATCTTTTTCAAACTCTACACGCGATATTTCGTCCGCATCCAGCGAGGATGATAAAGTATGTTCATCAAAATCCAGGTTCTTTAATATGTTTTGCTTTTCTTTATCATCAGGATTTATATAAAAATCGATTACATTGTCTTCTTTATCGGTAAGGACAATTGTCCTATCGACAATGTTAAACTTTTTATACATGATAACACCTCCGTTAAGAAAGGTGACCGATAGTGTTTATTTCCTGTTAGTCAGCGAATGGGAAAAAATGCAGAGTAGTAAAACCGGAATGCCTTATATTACAGGGTAAAAATCAGCATATAGACAACTAGCCCCTATATGCTTAAAAAAGATTTTTTACTTTTAATTGATAATATATTATTATAGGTATTTTTTAGATTTTTCCCAAATATTTTTTTGCTTCCCCCAAAAAACAAAAAAATTTTTATTGACTGTCCAGTGTGCCTTGTAATTTAAATGCAAATTGTCTGGTTGTGATTTTTATGAGAGACGGGAGTGGGAATCGAACCCACATCTGCCCGTTTTGCGAACGGAGCAGCATCACAGGTTTGAAGTCTGCGCCGCACACCTGCACGGTCGTCCCGTCATTGTAATTTATATGCTACGTACCTGGGAATTGAAACTTTTAAAAACAAGATTCCCCCGGTTAGTCAGTATTCACTAAAATCCTTGCCTGGTCGAGGTGCATAGCACATTCTTCCAGTCACTTTATCGAAGCAGGATCATTTTTTTACATTGCACAAAATCATCGGCCTTTAACTGGTACAGGTACACCCCGCCGGCAACGCTATTGCCAGAATTATCCCTGCCGTCCCATTGTATCTTATAGCTGCCGGCGTTTTGTCTTCCCGCTATAATTATTTTGATCAATTCGCCGGTGATATTGTATATACTAATATTAACCTCAGTATCATGCGATAGTTCATATTCGATGCCGGTTACAGGATTAAAGGGATTGGGATAATTTTGTTTTAACCGGTAATTTTCGGTCAGTTTTGCATCACCCTCATTGTTTTTTATATTGTTAACCGGATTGTCCCAGTCCAGCACATTTGCCCAGATGTCATTCCCGCTACCGCCGGCATGATTACTCTGCCAGGTATTGTAAATTCTGCCATTTATCAGTTTTACTACGGGATCAGATTGATTCTTATTTCCTGTCATTGTCACTCTGAAATTCGCCTCTTTTGCAGCGCCATTACTGGTATACCGTTGGGCAAAGATATCACTATCCCTATTTCGCCCATCTTCCCACGTTATTACAAAATTTCCCAACCCATCGGTAGCGATGGAGGGATAACCTTGGAAAACATTCAAGATATGATCGTTGACCTGGAAATTAGCGCCCAGTGCAACTCCACTATTGTTGTAACGCTGGGCATAAATATCCATATCCCCATTACGATTGTCTTGCCATGTGATGATGAAATTTCCCAAGTCGTCAATAGCGACAGCAGGGTATTCTTGATAGGCAATTTCAATATTATCATTAACCTTAAATTGAGATCCCTGTATAACGTTATTATAGTTGTATAGCCTGGCAAAAATGCTATTATCACCATCAAGTTTATCTTCCCAGGTAATGATAATATTTCCAGCTTTATCAATAGCAACAGAAGGATTTCTTTGATCCGTACTGTCACTATCATCGTTAACACAGAAATTATTTCCCTGCATTAATCCAATACTTGTATATTGCTGGGCATAGATATCTCGGTTACCATAACGTTCATCTTCCCAGGTGATGATAATTTTTCCAGAGTCGTTCATAGCGACCATGGGAGACCATTGATCCTCACTCCCTGCATCATCATTAATCCGAAAATTCGCTCCCTGGACATTTCCGTTACTGGTATATTGCTGGGCATAGATATCCCAATTGTTATTACGACAATCTTCCCAGGTTATAATGAATTTTCCAGAATCGCCCACAGCAACATCGGGAGATCTTTGAAACATTTTTCCGCTATCATCGTTGACCCGAAAATTGTCACCCTGGGCAACTCCGGCAAAGGTGTATAGTTGCGCATAAATATCTCCATAATGGTCATTACGATAATCTTCCCAGGTGATTATAAAATTTCCAACCCTGTCAACTGCAATGGAAGGATACCATTGATCCGAACTTCCTGTATCATCGTTGATTCGAAAATTTGTTCCTTGTGCTTCTCCACTATTAAGAAATCGTTGGGCGTAGATGTCACTATCAATATATATATTATCAACCCACGTAATTATGAAATTACCAATGCCGTCAACCGCAACTGCGGGTTCATATTGGTCTTTACTGTCACTTGCATCATTTACCTGAAAATTTGCACCTTGTGCAATACCACTACTTGTGTATCTTTGGGTATAGATGTCATAATTATTATTGCGATGATCTACCCATGTAATAATAAAATTACCCGAATTATCTATTGTGACTGAGGGAAGCGCCTGACTCGAACTACCACTATCGTCATTGATCTGAAAATTCGCTCCCTTTACAATGCCGTTACTGTTATATTGCTGGGCAAAGATGTCTCCATTAACACTATTACGATCATCTTCCCAGGTTATAATAAAATTTCCAGATTTGTTTAAAGCAACAGCGGGATCTCTTTGACCCGTATTGTCACTATCATCGTTAACACGGAAATTGGCTCCCTGCATTAATCCACTATTTGTAAATCGCTGCGCAAATATATCCCCGTAAAAGTTAATACGTTTATCTTCCCAGGTTATAATGAAATTTCCTAACCCATCAACTGCGACAGAGGGATTGTAGTGATTTTCACCTTGAATATCATCATTGACCTTAAAATTGTCCTCTATCGCTACTCCGCCGCTATTAAACCGTTGGGCATAGATGTCATAATCAAAATTACGATTATCCTCCCAGGTAATTATAAAATTTCCCAAGCTGTCAACCGCAACAGCAGGCGATCGTTGCTCCATGCCCCCGGGTTCATCGTTAACCAGAAAATTGATGTCTTGTGCAACCCCGCTATTGCTGAAACGTTGGGCATATATATCGCCATTATTATTACGCCGGTCTTCCCAGGTTATAATAAAATTTCCCAATCCATCAATAGCGACTGCGGGAGACTCCTGAATCGCGCAACCGCCATCATCATTGACCTGGAAGTTCGCTCCTATCTGAATTCCATTGTTATTGAATAGCTGGGCATAGATATCCCCATCATACCCATTTCGATCATCTTGCCAGGTGATGATAAAATTCCCGGATTGATCCATGGCAATAGCTGGATTCTCTTGAGCTGCTCCAGCCGGCCCGGCGTTTTCATTCACTTGGAAATCGGCAATAACGGCTTGCAGAGTTGTTTCTTCCTGAGATGTGAGCGGGCGGTTATTCTGAACAATTATGTTTAAATCCTGCTTTCTTCCCTTTTCCATTTTATCGTTATATCTGTTTCGTTTATTGTCCTCTTTCTCCCAGGCTTGACTCCCTAAATTCTTGCTCCCGCCGTCTTTAACAACAGGGGCAAAAGATTCGCTTGTTTTATTCTGCTGGCTGTAAGAGATGGAAATAATAAAGATTATGCAAATTGAAAGAGAGTTAATTTTATGCATTTTGTTCCCTCCATTCATTTTAAATACAGATTACCATCTTTACATAAACAAATAACAGTGATACTTAAATTCGCCCTGGTTACATCACTACAAGATATTAAAAAAAAGCAATTAATCAACAAAAAATTACAAAATAGACTTTCCTGAAAGCTGAAAATCTAAAAAATATTTACTTTATCCTTCTTGTGAGACGGGAGTGGGAATCGAACCCATATCCGCCCGTTTTGCGAAAGGGGCAGCATCACAGGTTTGAAATCTGCGCCGCACACCTGCACGGTCGTCCCGTCTTTGCTATTAATGTGCTACGTACCTGGGAATTGAAACACTTAAAAACAAAAATCTCCCGGTTAGTCAGCATTCTCTAAAATCCTTGCCAGGTAATCTCGATACGGGCCGCATGTTCATTTGGCAAGATATTCCTGCATCATGAACGAATAACGTACTTGATAACAATTCTGCGGCCCTACTCGATGACCGGTTTTGGTATATTTTTACCTACAACTCCCACCCTTCTCTGTATAACGGCTTAACCAGCTCGTTGGCTTCCGGCACATTCGTAATCCGCATACTGGCTGCATCCCAATGCAGCTTTTTACGGGTGCGCATGGCGATAATAGCCAGGTTCAAACTCTCGGTCAGCGTCGCGGCGGTGGCAAAATCTGCGCGCGGCAAAGGTCCGCCCTTGCAGGCGTCGATCCAGTCCTGGATATGCCCTTTGGAGCGGGGAATGGTGGGTAAAGGTCTTGTATAAAGTTTATCCCGTTCCGCCGGTATGAGCCGCGGCTCGCCGCCCTGAAAATTGGTCAGCAGTTTGCCTTGGTCGCCAACGAACAGAATCCCTTCTATCGGCAGGTCTTCGTCGCCCATTTCCGGGGGTTTGACCGGCAAAAGCCCGCCGTCGTACCAGTACAGCGACACTTCTGGAAAACCCAACCCGCGCGCCGGGAATTTAAAGAAAGCCGTCATAGCTTGCGGGTGCGCTACGCTGTTATCCAGATTAATCGGGATCGTGTCGATAACATCACAATAGATGCTGGCGCTTGCTTCGACTGTGTCCGGAGCGCCAAGTTTTAAGGCGCGATAGATGGCCGCAAAAGAGTAGCAGCCCATATCGCCGATGGCGCCGGTGCCAAAGTCGTACCAGCTGCGGAAAATAGTATGCGTATACAATGGATGAAACGGGCGGTACGCCGCGCGGCCCAGCCACAAATCCCAGTTAAAGCCATCGGGGATTGGCGGCTGCTCCTGCGGGATTTTGGTGAACCCGGAAGGCCATACCGGGCGGTTGGACCAGTTATGCACTTCACGAACCGTGCCGATTGCGCCGTCCCACAACATTTCGCACAACACATCGGTCGCTTCGGAAGATACATTGCCGGTAGCCACCTGGGTCACTAAACCGCTTTCTGCGGCGATTTTACCCATCAGGCGCGCTTCATAGATGGAATTGGTCATCGGCTTCTGACAAAACACATGCTTGCCCTTTTGCAGGGCATGGATAGAAACCTGGGCATGCTGGTGATCGGGGGTGCCGACGATAACGGCATCCAGATCCTTTTCCTTCTCCAGTAATTCGCGAAAATCCGCATATTCGGCGCAGCCTTTATATTTCATCCCTTTTTGTTTGCCGTACCAGGTTTCCACAATTTGTTTGGCCGGTATACGACCGGCGCGGCAGCCTGACACACCTTCATCCCAGTTTGGCTCCTCGATGGCTTCCCGGATGCCATCGCGCAGTTCAAAGTGACCCCAGTTCAGGTAGGTATTGTCGTCGCGGTTCGGATCGCACACGGCGACGATCTGCAGTTCCGGGTGTTTTAATAAATCCAGCATCACACGAGTTCCCTGCGTGCCGACGCCGATACAAGCGATGTTCAGTTTGTCGCCGGGTGAAAACTTTTTTTGTTTGCCCATTACATTACGGGGTATAAAGGAAGCAGCAACTGCACTAGTCGTAGCCGCGCCCATAAACGCCCGCCGTGACAAAAGATTTCCCTGCGGTTGATCTTTATGATTATCCATAGGATTATCTCCACTTATTTATATTTGCTCAACAGGTGTTTGGTCAATAATTCCTTGCCCTGACGAATGGCGTCGCGGCCGCTGGATTCAATGCCGTACCAGCCGCGATAACCGGAATTATAACACAACTCGATCAGCTTTTTGGTGGTCTCTTCGTCCGGCTGGTTGCGGTAGGACAAGCCGCCGGCCCAGGGCAGCATTTTCTGTATATAAGCATAATTATCAAACTCTTTGCTGGGACTGCGCCAGTCCGGATACGAGCCGAAATAGAGACTGTTCACCAATTTAAACAACGCCGCCATCCAGTCCGCGTCGTTAGAAAAGCCGCCGTGATTCTCGATGAGGATACTGATATTGGCCGGTATGGCGTATTCCAGCATTTGCTGATAGGTATCCGCCGACCATTTTAACGCTTCCTGGGGGTCGTCACCCTGCTTGCCGCGGCAATTGGTGCGGATGGCGTGGCAGCCAAGGTAATGGGCAATATCGATCCATTTTTGGTGATTGATTACCGTCTGTTTGCGCTCCGCCTTGTCCGGCGTGCAGGTTTCGCCCTCGTCATCCACCATGATCAGCACCGAAGTGACGCCCTGGTCGGCAACATTTTGTTTGAGCTGCGCCAGGTAACCGGCGGTGGGATTTTCAAACAAGGTATTCACATATTCGATGCCGCTAATGCCGAAATCCTGTCTGGCTACTTTTGCAAAATCCAGGGTTTTCCATTTGCCGGCCTGGATTTCTTCAACCAGCGCCCATTGCGCCAGGGAAATATCATCCTTCACCGCATGCGGCGTGGCAGTAGTGCGGGAAGGCTTGAACAAACCAATACTGCCGGCTGCTACCCCTGCTGCGGCAACGGTTTCCATAAAACGACGACGTGTCATCATAAATTGTACTCCTGTCAAGATTAACGAATGTTCCGGGTATGCAGCGTAATATACGCCAGGGGGAGATATAATTGCAACAATTTTATTTTTATTAAAATTGTGCTTATATAAAACAACAAAGGGCCGTTCTTTTAACAGAACAGCCCTTAAAGTTTCTTGCCTTTTTGTATATTGTTACTTTAGCAACAGCATCTTTTGCCGGGCTACAAAATGCTCGCCGGCCTGAATTGTATAAAAATATACGCCGCTGGCGACGCGGGAACCATGGTCGTTGCTGCCGCTCCAGGTAACGGAATGACTGCCGGCCGGCGTCATCTTGTCCAGCAGGGTGCGGACGGTTTTGCCATTGATGTCGGTAATGATCAACGTCACATTGCACATTTCAGCCACGTCATAACGAATGGTGGTTGCCGGATTAAAGGGATTAGGGAACGCCGGGTATAAGGCAAATTTCTCCGGGATTTCCATCCCTACCTGTACCTCGACCTGCTGACTGTAATCGATCAGCCCGTTAATATCCACACTGACCAGGCGGTAATAATAGCTGTTCTTATTATCTGCGGTATTATCGGTAAAAGTGTAGGTATGACCGGATGTCGTTGAACCCTGCCCTTGCAATTCCGGGTTAGTTTTATAACCGGCAATCTGCTGCCAGGCAAGCATTTGTCCCGTGCCATTTTTCTCCGCCCGTTCAATATTAAAGCCCAGATGATTAGTTTCGCTGGCGGTTTTCCAGGTAATAACCACGGCATTGTTCTGCCGGGAAGCGTTAAAGCCTATCAGCTCCACCGGCAGGCTTTCATCCATTTCAGTAATAAGCACATTCGAGGGATTTGTGTCGCTGTATCCCCCTTGCATCCATGCGCCGGTAGCCGGCACAATAATATCTTCGCAGCTGGAAAAACCGGGGCAAAATGATAATGACGGGTTTCCATTAGTCAGGGACCACTTTGCATCACAACTTTTATTCACAAGATAATAAGTACCATCTTTAATATACTGGGGGTAACTTCCATAATCGCCGTCTCGTTCATAAATACCGTTAAAATCTTCATCTTCCGCGTCGGTTACATTATAACGTGTCGGGTAGCCGTTGAATACGATTATATTAAAAGTTTTTTCTAAATACAATTCGCCATCATCGGTGGTGCGGATCTTTACCGAATAGCTGCTTTTGGTGCTTTTATGGGCAACAAAAGCGGACTTTAATGTACTGCCCTCAATGGTAAAACTGGCATTATCCGCGCCGCCGGCAGCAAAAGAATAGGTATGAACGCTCGCATCTTCCGAATCGGTAGTCGTGAGTGTTCCAACGGTTGTACCATTGGGATCATCTTCATTCAGTACCCGGTTGGACAATGTTAAACTGTTGGGCGCCACATTCACAAGGGTGTAATCAATGTCATCGCAATACCAGTTGGTGTTTGAGCCGGGCGTGACCCCGCGAATTTTGGTAATACCGGTCCAGTTGTCAAAAGTGACCTGCGTATAAGAAGTGGTTACTGTCACATCTTTGTTGTATAATTGTGATTCTTCATCCAATCCGTAAAAACTGACTGTAAAATTGATGGATGAGCTTTTGATCCATAAACTGTTGAGCTGGATTTTGTTCCCGGTAGTCTTTCTTACAACCCAGGCGGCGCCATAATTAGAGCCCTGAAATATACAATATGGCGAGCTGCGATAACCGGAAGCGCTAATTGTACCCCATTCACTATCAAAGAACCAAGTATGTTCGTTTTCAGTCCAGGAAATACCGGAAGAGTTAAATGTTAAAACATAAGCGTTTGCGGTTTGGGTCTGGAATACCAGGATCACTGTTAACAACAAAAGCACTAAAATACATGTTTGCTTTTTACCATTACTTACTTTATCAAGCTTCATAAGCCTGCCTCCTTTATGGTTTTTTGGTTACTTTCTCCTGCTTGATTATACTAAAAACCGGTAATGCCGGTTGCTCTTTTTTCGTTGCACAGGTCAATTCCCAACCGAACAACGGACACTCTTGAATATCCAGCTTGTTTTTATACATCATTTTGCCGTCTATTAACAACACCCACTTGCTGTGGCAGCCTTTGTAACGGATTTCGCAATTCCCCTTTACATACAAGGGACGATCATTAAAAGCGCCGCTTAATACATAAATACCATTCGCTTCCGCTATCCCGGCCTTTTTTACACTTAAATTTTGCGCTTCGAGCCGGGCGGTAAATACCAGTACAAAAATTAACAAAATTTGTAAATTTTTAAATTTATAAAGCAATTGCACCGTCCTGGCTCTCCTGTTCCCGGTTATTGATAGGCTACAAAATTATTAATAACAAGACCCATTCCAAATGCTGCTAAAAAAATGTAAAGTGTCAAGATCAGCGTTTGTTTTTTGCCAAAGAAACTCAGCAACATGATAAAAGAAGAAACGCAAATTGCTGTTGAAGTCAATGAAAACGCGATAGCTGTACCTATACCCAGGCCGTTACAAAGCAGCGGCCGCAGAAACAGCACATCGGCGCCGTTACAGAAATAGAGCGGAATGCCGACCAGGGAAAAACCGGCCAGTCCTTTTATACTGCTATTTAGAACATGCTCCGCCACTATATTTTTCGGCATAAAAAGTTCAAAGCTAAGGCTAAAAATACCGGCAACAAGCAACCAGGGTAAGATTTTTACAAAAATTTGCCGGGTTTTTTCCAGTAATCCCTGTCCTGCCACGGCGCAACGATTTGTTTTACATGCTAGTGATTGACCGGAAAAGAGCCGGGATGTCCGCGTAGTAAAAAACTCTATTATATAACCAGCGCTTATGGCAATAACCAAAGCCCCCGCAATTCGCAATATCGCATATTTCCAACCCAGAACGGTGAACGATAAAACTATAATGTATGGATTCAATATCGGCGCGGCGACGATAAATGTGACCAGGGTACGATAGGATAGCCGGTCTTCCATTGTATATAATAACGGAATAACACTGCACGCACATACCGGGATTACTGAAGCATATAAAAAAGCAGTAAGCGGATTTTGCGGATAGTATTTTTGATACCTGCTGAAATAATGCTCAACCAGCACGGAAAGAAATACACCGGTAAGAACCAGCATACCGAGTTCAACAAAATTTTCATAGATCAGAAATAATACAGGGGGTAATGAGCGGTTGAGAATACATTTGGAACGATCAACGTAAGAGATGTTGTTGATGGTTTTATAGATGAAATCTATGGATAATAGCAGAAAGGAAAAATACAAGGTCAACTGCAGAATATGCAGTCCGCGATCATTGTGTTTATTAAATTTAAAACAGGATAAAATGCGGTCGTTCTTAAAAAAAGCAAGATTTTGTGCAGATGATTCCCCTTTCTGTAGCAACCGAGCCGTAATATTTCAGTCCAATAGTTTTGAGTTCGAGTTGACATTAACATACTAATTTTTTGAAATAATATCAACAGCCATTTTTTGGAGCGGATCATTTTACATCAGTCTAAAACAATTATTACTGTTTCTCAGTCAATATAGTAATACCCTTCCCTTGTATCTATGGCACCGCTCTTGTACTTTCGGGATAAATTAAATGTAACTGTTGCAGTAACAGGTGGAATTATTAAAAGATAAAAAGGCTCATGATCCGTCCTGGTCAGTAACATACCGAGCGTTACGCCGCCAAGACTGCCAAGCATGGTATTATAAAAAGAGCTTGCTTCATTCCCGGAAATTCCGCCAAAATAGACGCCGGCGCCGGCGCCAAGACAAATACCGGTCACTAACTGGGGCGGAATCCATGAAGCATTAAACTCCTTGTCATTATAAAATGGCGTGGCTATTAATGCACCAAGCCAGGCCCCAATGCCGCCAGCCAACGCCTGTTTGGTTATGGCGCCGAATTTTAATGGCGGCCGGGAAACAGGCGACCGCAGAGGTTTATTGGAATAATGAATGGCCGGGTAATTTATATATGAAACAGAACCGGCCGAACTCAATTGCCGGTTTGGAAAAGGATAGTAATTATTTGGCACGGCACTATTCATACAAAAATGTTTATAATAAAAACTATCTATTGAAAAAGCGTCGCCTTGAGCAACAGTTAACCCGGGAATGAGTATCATCAACGTTAACAGAAATGTGGGCATTGTTTTCATTCTTCCTCCCTTTTAATTTTTTTTACAAGAATACCTGTTCGCTGCAATAACTATACAGTTGTGTATTTATGTGACGCTTACGGTTAAAAAAATGTTTACATAATTAGGATTTTTCCCCACATTCCTATTGTTTTGCCCAGGAAACGAATAGTTTTATTTTTTTTGCTTCTGGTTCCCAATCTCCCGATTGAGAACCCGCTTGTACAAAATCTCTGCGTTGAAATGTAAAGCTCATATTAAAAATTAAATAACTGCCTGAAGGGAATCGGAGATTCCTGACCACTCTCGTTCAAGATCGGGAGATTAGGAACGAGAAGATAAAGAAAAATTGGCTCTATATGCTTTTCAGTGGGTAATTTTTTGACGATTGTTGCATTATTTCAAAAGGTTAACAGGTAAAAAGAAAGCTATTTGCAGTTATATTTATTATTATCAGAAGAGACCTGGATCTACAATGTTCTTTTTCCTCTGCGTTCTCTGCGGTTTCATTCTTTTCATTTTACCGCTGAGGACGCCGAGAACGCGAAGAAAAGCATTCAAACAATTGTTATTATAGCTCTTATTGATAGCAGTTTTTCTTTACTAATCTTTTAGTTTAAAAGGTTGTTTTTTGAATGGCAGGCAATATTTTCTACAAACACAAGTTTAATGTAATTATTGTTGTTCAACAAAAAGTTACATTAACCAGGTCTTTAAAACTGATATGACTGTATCCTTGTTCTTAAAATAGCAGGTGAATTACCCACTACAAACAATATGGAACCAAAAAATTTTTTTATACTGTAGCTCTTTTTTATTCAAACCTTCATCCCGCTTTCCGCGTCGACGTCCTCCCATCCTTGTGGCAGTCCGCGCATTTAGCAAAGTGAATATTATTCTTGCTGGCCGGATCACGGAAGGTGGTGTCCATCACTTTTACATCCAGTCCGCAATTGGACAGGGCAGGATGGCAATTGCCGCAGGATTGCGCGGTTTCGTGTTTGTGCGGCGCGTGACAGGCCAGGCAGCTCAATCCCTCATGCACGCCGCGCGGGGTGCGGTCATCGCTGGTTCCAGCCTGATGCCACGCATCTGGCGCATGGCATTGACTGCACACCCGCTGCCGCACATCATCGGAGACCTGCACCGGGCGCGCCCCTTCCCATAGTTTCAATGCCGGTAAATCGGCGGCGGCAAAATGCGTTTTTTCACTGCGCACGTAAAATTCCACATTGACCAGCCGGGCAGGCCGGGTCGAGGCAATCATCTGTGGCTCGGCATAATCGGGCGCCTGCGCCGGTTGTCCGGGACGATGGATATGATGACACGCCAGGCAGGGAATAACCGGCTGCTCTGCTTTTTCAGCATCCACAAACCGCCAGGGACCCTGGTTGTTGACCGGCGTAACAATCTCTGCAATGTTACCGGAGAAAAACATCCCGTGGCAGCGCATACAATCGTTATGCGGCTGCTCGGTGTGGTTGTGGGTCGCGTCCAGGTAAATATCGGCGTAAGTAACGGAATGGCCACCCGCTTGCCAGTCCGCATACTCGGCTTCGTGGCAGCCTTTACAGCGCGGCAGAATTCGGAGGATTTGTTCTTCCTGCATGGCCAATTCCGGCCTGGAATTTCCGCTAAAATGCCCAACCACCCGCCGGCCGTTTTCCAGCATACTGTGCCAGCCGTTGCTCAAAGCGCCGCCGTGACAGGACTTGCAATTAATGTCGCGGTGATACGAGTCCGCCCAGTTATCATAGTTGGTTTGCATTTCATGACAGGATAAACAGGTTTTGCGCGGCGAAGCCAGGCTCCACCAGGTAAAAAAAGCGCCAAAAGCAATAAGTAACGCCAGCGTCAGCGCTCCGGCTAACAAGATCATTGTAGTTTGATTGGGTTTTTTCATATTTTGCCCATATTTTTTAATTTTTTTGCCCTACCAGGATATAACGGGTTAACCTGCCGGTTTTACATTGTCAGGAGCGGAATTTAGTTCCCTGCCACTCTTTATTTATAAAAGCCGCCACCCAATAACTCAGGGCCATAATGGTCAGCACCGGGTTAAATCCGCCATTGGAAACATGCAGGCTGCCGTCGGCGACGAACAGGTTGTCGATCTCGTGCATTTGCCCGAATTTATTGGTCACCGAGGTTTTCGGATCATTGCCCATGCGGCAGGTGCCGGCCTGATGTTGGCTGCCGCTCACATCCCGTCCGGGCAGGCTTTGCCAGGTTTTGACCGCCCCGGCTTGCCGCAGCCATGCTTCCGCGCGGTCGGCTAAAAATTTGGCAACAACAATATCATTTTCATGGCGGTGCCCGGAAAGCCGCACCACCGGTATGCCCCAGTGATCTTTAACCACCGGGTCAACCTCCACGCGCGATTCGTACACCGGCAGTTCCTGCACCGGCCCATGCACCGCAATGTGCCGTTTAAAATAACTGCGCTGAAACTCTTTGTGCTCTTTGCCCCAGCCGGCTGCGCCCTGCGGCCTGATAGAAGAGAACTGGTACGGCATACGGATAAATTCGTTAGCCAGTAACCCGCCGCCGATGAGTCCGGGATTGCCGTGATTAAAATCGCATACCGCGATGCAGGCGCCGGGACCAACATCGTCATAGACCTCTTCCTTAAACAAGCCATACGCGCCCGTATAGGCATGGCCCTGCAAAGTCCGCCCCACCCGGTCGTTATTATTACCGGCGCCGTTAGGGAACAAGGCAGATTTTGAGTTCAGCAGCAGCCGCGCGGTTTCGGTTGCGGAAGCGGATAACACCACAATATCGGCAGTTTGCCGCTGTAGCATGTCGTTTTCATCAAAATATTCAACGCCCTTCGCCAGGCCGCGATTATCCAGAATGATTTTACTCACTTGGGAATCAGTTCGCAATTCGCACAAACCGGTAGCCAGGGCAATGGGTATGACCGTATTCTGCGTGCCGCATTTGGCGTTAACGGGACAAGCATAGCCGACGCAGGTGCGCATGCGAATGCACGCCGGACGGCCATTATAAGGCACGGAATTGCGCAACATGGGAATGGGAAAAGGATGGTAGCCCAGACTTTTGGCTGCCTTGTCCATAATTTGCCCTTCGCGATTATAAGCAAACGGCGGCATGGGCTGGGGCTTGTTGCGTGGCGGCGCATAGGGATTGCGGCTGTCGTCGCCGGAAACACCGATCTCCCATTCGGCTTTTTCATAAAACGGTTCCAGGTCGTCGTACGATATCGGCCAGTCCTCAAGAACGGACCCGGCTACGCTGCCGTAAATACTGCGTAATTTGAAATCCTGCGGCATGAACCGCCAGGCCATGGCGCCGTAGCTCAGCGTGCCGCCGCCCACACAGGCGGCGTTATTGCTGTATGCCCAGGTGTTCGGTAATACTACCCGGCTTGAGCCGTTGCTATCGACCACCACACGGCGATAGCGTTCATTATCCGGACCATAGCCGCAGCCCAGCGTAAACATACGTTGCGACCACAATTCGTCATGATCTATATCGTTAAAATCCTGCTTTTTACCACGCTCAAACAACACCACCGAAAGACCGGCTGTACTCAATTCTTTGGCCATAATACCCCCGCCGGCTCCGGCGCCAACTATCACAGCATTGACATGTTTGTTAGCCACATTAAACTCCTGTTATTATGATCCCGTTCACTCAGGATTGCCGGTAACGGTTTTGCCCGATGATATAAGGCATATCCAGGTCCAGCATTTTATAGCTGATATAATTTCTGTTACCGCCGTGCCGCGGACTACCGTAAAAGCCCTGCATGGTATGGTCGCGCAACAGACTGAAGAAGCGCTGCGGCGATTGTTCTCCCCATTCTTGTTGGTCGACATTGCCGGATTCCAGCGCCTTTAAAACTGTGGTTTGTTCCTCCCACTTCAGTTCTAAAAATGTTTTACCGAACATTTTCCGGCAGGTGTGCTGCAAAAGCGGCAGTCCCCGGCGATAGTCAGCCTGGTAAGCGGCCAGCGGCCCAACCAGTTGCTTGTCAATATAAAACACCACGCCCGCTTCGATGGCGCCGGGATCGTCGTCCGCCGGGATGATCTGCCCGGTGATCGCTTCAACCAGTTTGGCTTCCTCTTCCGTAAAAAACCGCCAGTGGGAAAAATGTGCGGAACATCCCAACAAGGATACGACGCCCAGTCCGGCTGCCGTTTGCCCGATAAAACGGCGGCGCGAAATGTCATTCACAGTCATGTTGTCCTCCTCTATAATCCAACCGGCCCTGCAGATAACGCCGGGCGCTGAATTTATGCTTTAAGGAATATTTTCTGTTTATACAAAAAGTATAAAAACAACCATTTAACCAGCAATACACAGAACAAGGTGAATAAGCCGGACAGTATGCCAAGGTGATCGACAAAGCCATGTATGAAAATATCGGCAATGATCTTGAAATTAAACAGGCTTTGTGCAACATAAATAGTAATGGGATTCAAGCCGATAACGATAAAAACAAATGCCCAGCGTCGATAGCCGCGCATATCGATGATCCAGTAAAACAAGGCCAGCAATAAAACGCTCCAGCCGCCAGCCCATAACACATAAGAACTGGACCAGAACAGCTTGTTGATCGGGAAAACCAAACCCCATACCCACCCTGCTAACAGCAGAATGACGCCGCCGCCGCATAACCACAATATTTTTTTCTGCTGCGGGACTGCCGATTTCAACCAGTGTCCGGCCAATACCCCCAGTAAGGTTGTGGCCACAGCAGGGATCATACTAATTATGCCTTCATTATCGCCAAAGGTATAGCAACAAAACGATCCCGGCAACAACAACCGGTCCAGGTACCCGGCAAGATTACCTTCAGGTGTCAGCACCCCGGCGCCAAATCCCGGCACCGGGATCAGCGCCATAGCGCCCCAGTACAACAACAGGATGGCCCCGGCAATGATCGCCTGCGCTCTGACTTTGGTATTGATCATAATTATTGCGGTAATAAAATAACAAATGGCTATTCTGTGCAGCACCCCGGTATACCGGTAATGACTGAAATTAAAATCAAACAAGCCGTTATAGATTAACGCCAGCACAAACAAGGTTACGGCGCGCTTGATAATGTGCATATAAATTTGTTTTTTCGGCTCGCCCTTTTCCATCCTTTTGCCCAGCGCAAAGGGCATACTCAAACCCACAATGAACAAAAACAGCGGGAAGATCAAATCGTAAAAGGTAAAGCCATGCCATTGCGAATGATCCAGTTGACTGGCAAGACTATCGGTAAAAGGGAGTTTGAATAACCGGAAAAAGGTTTGAAAAAAGGCGTCCCCGCCGATGATCCAAAACATGTCAAAGCCGCGCAGAGCATCGATGGAGAGAATTCGCCCGGAAGGTACATTCTTTATCTGCTGTTGCATTTTCACCACTCCTGTGAAATGATTTTATTCGAAAATCAATTTTAACTTTTATTGCCGGTGTGATAATGTTGGTAATCTAAAGCAGGAATAACAAAATTACAGAGTATATTATTAAAAAGATTGCAATAATTCAAGCATTTTTCTGTCTAACTTTTGCCCGTTAAATATTTCATATTTGACATCAGCGCGATTGCTGTTCAAAATTCCAAAAGCGCCGCGGAAATTCCACAACGCCCAACCCCAGCCAACTTCTTTCCACAAAGACAGGTAATCTTTCATCCAGGCCAGCGCCGTTTTGTGGGGAGTTTGGTTGTAACAGCCCCACTCGCCCACATGCACCATTACCCCCTGCTTTTCCAACTCTAGCCAGGGGGCAATAACTTCTTTGTGTAACATATCCTTATTCCAGACAATATGTTCATCGCTATTCAGAGGCCAGGAAGGATTCGGCCACAGCCCGGATTCCCCGATCCAGTCGGCTTTATAATGGCTCACTTGCATGGGGTCATACCCCCGTGTGCTTTGCGCAATATTCAAATCTTTTAACCCGAAAACCGGCGTCCGGCCCCACCTCAGGCCGTCGGCAAAAATCAGCCGCTCGGCGTCATAGCGACGGATTGCGCCGACCATAGCTTGTACAACCCGGACATAGACTTGTTCCGGAATATCCGATGGTTCATTTAAAAGATCAAAACTTAAACGTTCGGAGGAAATACCTTTATAACGTTTCGTAAAGCATTCCCAATGCAAACAGGTCGCTTCAAGCGCCTTTTCATTTTCCCACAGCGACACCGGTTCGCGGGGAGTATTTACACAATAACCCGGAGCGCGATGAAAATTCAAATTGACATGAATGTTGTATTGTCGGCCAAATTCCACTGCCTGGTCAATCTCTTTCAACACCTTTTCATCAAATTTCGTCCAGTCATTAACATCGGACCAGCACCAATACGACATGGGCAGGCGCACAAAATTAAAGCCCCATTCCGCCATCCAGGCAAAATCCGTTTCCCGGTACGGGGCATTGATCTTGTCGGTAAACTTTTCCAGCAGGTTAAACCCCCGCCAGCGTTTATCGTCGCCGGGTTTGAGCGCGGGAGTTTTACGACATTGGGCGCCGGTCATAAGTAATGCAGAAGCGGTTGTTACTGTTTTCAAAAATTCGCGTCTTTCCATCTTTTTCCTTATATGTGGTGTTTATCTGAAATCACCGGTAATTGTAAACGCTCCCCAGAACGCAGGATAGGGATTGATCTCGGTATAGACAACCTTTTGCGCCAGTTGTAACGCTTCGGCCCGGCTCTTGCCTTCGGCCAGGTAACGGAAAAATCGTTTGATGAGCACCGCCGTTGCCAAATCGTCCACTTTCCACAAACTGGAAAGCAGCGACGCCGTACCGGCATAAATAAAACTGCGGGACAAGCCGATCACTTCATCGCCGCCGTGAATAGCGCCCAGGCCGGTCTCGCAGGCGCTCATAGCCACCACAAAAGCATCCAGGTTTAAGGAGAATATTTCATGCGCTTCAAGCCGGCCATCGTTACTGGAATCCGGGGCTAACAACAACGCCGAAAGCATCGGGTTGGCGTCGTCGTACTGGCCGTGACAACTGAACAACAACAGCGGCGGATATTCATGCTGATCCAAAAAATTGGTTTCCGAAGCCCGCTTTTCAAAAAAGCTGTTCACCGTGGGATAATAGCGGGTCATGGCATTCACTTCCAGGGAAGCAAACGGCAGAGACCAGCTTTTGTCGCCCAGATCCGGGTTGCCAAATGCCAAAAGCGGCATACTGCGCCGGTCGCGCGTGAGCAGGGAATCGCCACGCGCCATGCAAAAGCCATATACTGTGGCGCTGGGTGCAATCGAATTGGCTTTTTTCAAACCAAAAAACTCGCCCATTTGATCCTGTAGTACAGCAAACGGCAGGTAATGCATTTGTCCCTGGGGAATAATAACCACCTGTTTAACAGCGGCCAGGTCGCTTTCCCATGGCGCAAAAAACACATTATATAATTCCTGCGACCATTTGGTAATGGAAAGCTGTTTTTCCAGGGCCTGACGCAAATCGAAAATCTCCTGGACGACCTGTTGCTCATTGACCTGCTGCTTTTTAAAAACATAATGATCCCACCTGACAAACCATGAATACAGATAGTCTTTATAGAAATAAAATTCCAGAATCGCGGCGCTATCCGGCAGCATCGCCTGAATTTTTTCTAATGGCCAGGGATTGACGCTCATCATATCGGAAAGCTGGGGATTGGTTTCCTGCAATTTCAATAAATGCGCGGTATAGGCGTTTTTCAGCATGTCCATCTCCGCTTCAAGGGCAAGTGCCTGCCGCGCATGAACGCTGTCCGCAGAGGTTCGCAGGTAAAACAATTTGGATTGCAACGCCTGCATTTGCGTTTGCAAACTATCGCCAATTGCTTCATCCACGCCGTTTTTAAACGCTATCTTTTTATTGCCAAGCAAATCCAGAAAACTGCGGCTTTTGGCGCGTTCCACCAGCATCAGGGCATCGCCGCCGCGGTTATTATTAAAGAGCAGGGAAATAAGGGCGCCATAAACCTCCATTTTATCATCAACAAACCCGGAGGCATATTCTTCCACCTTGATGCGGGCGCGCATTTTTTCAATCACATCCAGCGCCAGGTAATAATTTCGGATCGCGTCATCCGTGTTTTTTTGCAACGTATCGGTTTCGGCCAGGTTCTTGTAAGCGCGCCATTCAATATCCGGTATGAATAAACGGTTCGCAGCTGCCGCAGCCAGGTTAAAATAGACCCGCGCCGAATCGGGTTTATTGTTTAGAAAATGCAGCCGGCCATATTCCAACTGGCATTGCGCCTGGTTGCGCCGGTCGCCAATGTCGCTGGAAATTTGCATAGAGCGGTCGCAATAATTCCGCGCCGTGGCTAGTTCCTTACGGGCAATATAAATCGAAGCGATATTGCGAAAATCATAAGCCAGGCCGCGCCGGGAACCGATTGTCGAATCAATAGCCGCAGCCTGTTCAAAGCTGGAAAGCGCCAGGTCGTCGCGCCCCATGGTGCGCTGGATCATACCGATATTTTTATATATAGTCGCCTGGTCGCTTTTATCATTCCGCGCCGAGGCCAGTTCCAGGGCTTGCAATTCAAATTCCATAGCCGGCTGCGCCTGTCCCAAACTAAGAGCGATCAAACCGCGGGTTGCATAACCGACCTGCAATAATTTTTCATCATTTAAATCTTGAAAAATTTCCAGCGCCTGGTTTTGATTGGTCAGCGCATTCTGAAAATCGCCGGTCTTCCAGTAAACATTGGCAAGGTATTGTTTGGATAAACCGATCAGCTTACGGCTGTTTGCCGCAGAAGAGATTTGCAGGGCTTCCTGCTGGTATTGCAGAGCCTGCTGGTAATTGGCCATCTTTTCTGCGGTTATGCCCAGGTTGTGCAGCGCATCCACCAGGTCCGGCGACGGCCCGAGCGAGCGGAAAATTTCCAGCGCTTGTTGCTGTACCTGCATAGCGTCATAATAATTATCATAATAAACAAAATTAATGCGGCCAATATCGCGCAGACACTGGGCGACCCCGGCCGGTTTATTGATCGACTGGAATTTTTCTTTTGCCTGGGTGAAAAATTCTATAGCGGTAGCGTACTTGCCGCCGCGTTCATATATAAGCCCGGTCTCGCGCAGGGATTTGGCTTCTTCTTCCTTCAGGCCATAGCGTTCGGCCAGTTCCGAGAATTTGGCTTTGGCGGCTATACCATTATCATAATCGCCCTTTTGAGTATAGAAAAAGGCCAGGTTGCTGTAACCGGAGGCAATGCCGGAGACATTGTTCTGTTTTTGCGCTTTATCTATCTGGGCAAGCTGAGTCTCTATCGCTTTATCCCACAATCCGCCGTTTACGGCCGTTTCCAGGATACGCTGCTGTAATAATCGCACACTCTGCTCATCTTTCTTCAGTTCTGCCATTTGCGCAGCGCTTTCATAAAAACGAATAGCATCGGTCCATTCCCCCAATTCAAAAGCGCTATGACCGCGGCGTACCTGTGTCTCAAAACCTTCAACAGCATAACGGGTTTCTTCCACCTCGCTCATGCCACCAAATCCGTAAAGCTGAAAGCGCCCCCAAAATGATGGTGGTTTGCCCTGTTCCCTAAAGCCGGCCTGGGTGGCCCGCAGCGCCTCGGCAACCGGCATTCCCTGTATTTTTTGGTAAAATTGGGTTATAAATTCAGCATTCTCTTGCGGCGTGGTTTCCCATAACGTTACCAGCATGGAAGGCGCGCCGGCATAACGAAATGCCCGTTCCCAGGCGATGAACGGCTCATTATACCTGTTAAACGGAACGCTGTTTTCAAAGCCGATATACACCAATCCGGCATTTAACGACATTTTATACAGATCTATCGAGCTAAAGACCGCCGCGCTCGATTGCTTGATGCGGAACCCCATACGTGACCGCGCCGGGTCGATTGCATTCCAGTCGCCCGTTACTGACATGTAGATCAGGTCGGACATGGTCATGGGCTGAATCTGCTCGCTAAAGCTGTTCGGCTGAGTGCTGCTCAGAGGCAGGGCAACGGTATACCCGTATTCTTTTAACTGGTTGTGGGTATCCTGTAATGAGGCGAAAAACACCCGCTGACCGGGGATTTTACGTTTATCTATAGAAAAATAATAATCGGAAAGACTGGAACAGACAACAAAAGGCAGCGGTTGCCGTTCCGGGTTGAGTCCCTGCAGCAGTACCGCCCAGGGCGCCAATACCGCGTCCAGCGACGGAATGATGATCACGTGATCTACCTGGTCTTGTATAGCTTGCAGCGGCGTCAACAGTGAAGCAATGGCCGTTTCAGCCGTCCGGGGATCCTTTCCTGACTTTATATCGGCATTGAGCTGCCTGAATTGCATACTCAACTCATTGGCGGAAACCGGCACGCTGTTAAATGTTATCTGCGCCGTCGTTATCAGCCACACCAGCGCCTGATCTTCCTGGCTGTCAATGTACAGAATTGCTTCCCGCTCCTGCAGCCGGTCCTGAACTTGTTTTACCCCTACCGGGTTTACCCGTACCAGGGTCTCCAGTTCAGGCACTTCTTCGCGGGCGCTTTCCAGCAGTCCCTGGTATTCCTGTCTATATTCTTCCAATTCCGCACGGGTAGCTACAATTTGTGAATAAGGAATATTGTACTGATTTTTATATTTCAACAGGGTTATTTGTAATTCATTGATCTTGTTTTGTAAATATTTGGCATTACCGTAATAGATCTTGTGCCGTTCCTTGCGCAGTTCAATGTTCTCGCCGCTCACAATATCCAGGTACAAATTTGCCCGCAATCTTTCAGAAAAAGCCAACGCTTCCTGGAAATCGCCTTCCTCCACCAGGTATTTTATGGCCCGGCGATAGGGGATCTGGTGTTCCAGGCGCACTGTAGCGGCGTTTGCCCCGCCAATTTTCTCCGGGTACGACTGCATTACTTCTATGGCTTCATTAAAGTACTCGTAAGCATCCCACTGAATTGCATATTTGCGTTTAACGGACAGATCCATTATGGATAACAGATCACCCAGGTCGGTATCGATCCTCCATAATAGATCATAATAAGCGTTACGGATCGCCAGCTTGCGGCTGGCATTAAGATAACTGAACGATTCGTCGGCATTACGCAGTTTCATATATAATCTGCCCAGCTCGTAATTGACGGAACATTCATCATAGTCCAACTCATATTCCCTGCTGATCCGCAGCGCCTCTTCCAGGTAAGTTTTGGTATATGAAGCATTATTTAAAAAAGTCATGGTGGCATTTATATTGGCGGCTTTATCCTGTGTTTCCGGGTTGGTAAAGCTAATGAGCGAAAAATCGGCCAGGTAACGGTACAGGTTGCATTTTAATTGCGCATAACGGGCTTCTTCATCCTGGGTTGCCGCCAGGGCATCATTGATCTTTTCAGCGGCAATATCATGATAACGGCGCAAATCATTACCAACCAGGCTATAGTCCAATTGTCCTTCCTGAAGACCGGCATTCAGCGCCAGGACAATTTTTGCCAGGTTGGTGCTGTTGATGATAACCCCTCTTTTAATATCCCGCTTTTTACTGACCTCAAAGGACTGGAGAAAATAATTCCAAGAATTGGCATAATCGCCCTTTAAAAAATAGAGAAAACCGATATTGTTCAAAAAAGTAGCGTTTGCTTCATAGTCCTTGCGTTTTTTATACAAATCCATCTTTTTTTGCAGGTACGAGATGGCTTCGCTATAGTTCTTTTCACGAGCATAGCTGTTGCCCAAAATTGAAAAAACCAGGGCGCGTTCATCGTTGGTGGTCAATTTCAAAGCGGCGCCCGATGCCATTTTACTCAAATCGAGAAAGGGCAAAGGCATGTATAACCCTAATATTCCCAATTTAACCCGGCTGGCTTCGTTTTTAACTTCCTTTACTTTGCCGCTTTCCAGCAGATCTATTGCCAGTTGGGCATAATAAATGGCGTCTTTAGGTTCGTCGAGCATCAGGTAATTATAGGCAATGCTGCGGTAACTGCGCATCAGTTCGTCATACATGTTCTTGCGCTTTTGCATCTCCGCCGCACTTTGAAAATACTCTATAGCATATTCATTAATATCGCCAATCTGGTACAACAGGGCCAGGCGGCTGTTGTTCAGTAACACATGCCATTCATTGCCCTGTTCTTTATAAAGTTTTATAGCGCGTTTTAAATAGCGCGGGCCGCGCTCCAGGTCTTCCACCACCAGGGCGCAGTGACCCATGCGCTCAAAGATCAGCGCTTCGCGCTGTTCATCAAAAAATGTGGAATCCAGAGCCAATTTGATATGATAGTATTTATAGGCATTTTCAAAGCCGAACTCGCCGAGGTTGTAATAGTTATTAGCCAGGTTCAGGGCCAGGTTGGCTTCCAGTTCGGGATCCTGGCGCTCGTCATTCAAGCCAATCGCTTTGGTCAGTTCATGAATGGCGCGTTCATAATAACCGCGCGGGGCGTCCAGCTTGGCAAAGGTGATGGTATTATATAACGAAATAAACGGCGCCTCGATCATTTCCTTTGCCCTGGTAAAAAAGCTCTTGGGCTTGGCGCGCTGCCGTTGCAGCGCCTGTTCCATCATTTCATAATTATAGCTAATGGTTAAATACGGCTGCACCAGGGTATAATCCATCGCCAGGGAACGGGCAATGGTGGAACTGGAACGATTGAGAATGCCCGGGTCGAGCGCATCCGGTTCATTATATAGCTCGGCTTTTTCGGTTCCCTTGTAAGAATAGGCCAGACCCAGGGAATATAATACAGTTTGTTCCTTTGGATATTTCTTGACGAGCCCCTCATATTCCACCACCGCCTGGTCGATTTTACGCAAATAATACATACATTCAATGTAACCACGGTGGGCGTCCAGCGTGGATGGCGACATTTCTTTGGCGCGGGCATAACGTATCAACGCCAGGCTGAATTCCTGCATCTGTTTCAGTTCGTCGCCCGATTCCAGCAAGGCATCGAGTAATTTCTGCCATGCCTGGGTGTACAGGGCCGGTCGGCCGGTCTCAAACTTTTTATAGAGCTGTTCCAGCAGGGTGAAGGCCTGTAACTTTTCACCCATTTTTAACAACGCTTCGGCTTTGAACATTTGCGCGGTAAATACTTCATCTTCCAGATCGGGAAAAAGGGAAACGATCAGATCAAATTCCTGAATGGCTGAAGCATAATCGCCGGCGCGGTACAATATCTCGCCGATGCGTTGCTGCGCTGCGGCCGCCAGCAGCGGAAACTGTGAATACTGGCCAACCAGTTCGCGATATTTGCCAACCAGTTGCGTCTCCCGCGTCACCTTAACCGTCAGCAGATCGAGGATCCGGTCGCGGGCCGGCACCATCCATTGCCGCTGTTCGGGGTAATTGATAACCACCTGCAGATAAGCATTGATCACCTCTTCCTGGGCGGCAAAGCGTTTGAACACATCGCCGATCTTTAACTGGCTTTCGGCGCACTGTGACCGCTGCTGTGGAAATTCCCGCAATACCTTCTGATATTCCCGGAACGCTCGGGCATCCTGCCCGGCTTTGAAAAGCAAATCGCCCATCATAATACGCGCGGCTGCTGCCGGCTCCGCCTGGTCTTTATACTTGCTGTTAATAGCATCAAGTCCTGAAAGCAGCATTTCCAGGTTATCCTTGTGCCGGTTTTGCTGCGCCGTCATCCCCAACATCACCATTTCGGCATAAGCGGTTATGATTCGCTCATCAGGATAATTATCCAATAATAATTGCAAAAATTTTGTGGCTTCATCGGGAAAGCCGATCAGATCGTAACACACGCCCATTTCGTACAATGACTGCGCGGCCAGGGGATTATCGGTACCGTGAAAATCCAGCACCCGGCGGAACGCCAGGGCGCGATCCCACAAGATCAGTTGCTCGCGGTTGCTTAGAGTAGCAGGGTCCCAATCCAAAAACAGGGGGCCTAGCGTTTGCCGCGTCATTCTGGCCGGCAGGGCATAAGCTGTTACCGCCAGGTCATATTGTTCCTGCGCAGTGTTCATCTGCGCAATATAACCCATAGCCGGGAACGACCACACATCCAGGTTGCCGCCACGGTCGGAAGTAAAATAGATACGGTTGTTGGCGCCTGACCAGGGCTGCATGGCATTTTCACCGCCGGAGGTCAACGGCATGGCATAATGCACCATGCGTAAATTAAAAGACCTGCCCAGCGCCTCCAGCATGGGGTTACTTGCCTGCGCCGTATCGACCGGGGATTCGTATACTTCAGCTTCCCAGACTATGGCGCGGTCTGCCGGGGAAAGACGCATATCGGCATTTGTATCGAAATGGTTGCGTAAAAAGGTCACATTTTTTGCGTTTGGGTTCCAGGTCGGAAAACCATCAATATCCGGCCCTTTGGTTATTTGCCAGGTGGGACTTTCTCTTTTATCCCAAAGCAGGGTATCGTTGCCGGTGGGTTTGGGCCCTTTAAGATAGATAACAAAAATATCGCCGTTATTTTCGTTGCCGTCACGGAATGAGGTAAAAGCAATAAAACGTAAATCCGTGCTCCATACCGGGTGGGTGCCGCCTAAAAAAGTCAACTGGCTGGTTTTGCCGGTATTATCGTTATGAAACCACAATTCCTCGCGCCCGGTGCGATCCGAAACCCAGCACACCTTTTTACCATCCGGGGAAACGGCGGGATATCCATCGAGGCCCAGGTAATCGGTGAGGCGTTCCAGTTTATCTTTGGGATATAATTTACCTTTAACTTCCCGTAATTGAACCCGCCAAATATCGCCGGCGGCGTCGCTACGCTGTGAAACAAAAACAATGGATTTTCCGTTCGGGCTCCACACCGGATAATAATCATCCGCTTTGTGCGTAGTGATCTGAATATCGCGTCCGCCCGCCGTCGGGCGTATCCAGATGTCAAAATTCCCGGATTGCCGCGATACATAGGTCATCCATTTGCCATCCGGGGAAATCCGCGCCGACAAATCGATATCCGGGTGTGTGGTTACCTGTTGATAATCCAGGCTCTTTTTGTCAACCGCCTGCGAAAATACCCGGCTTCCATTCAGGCCGGATATTTGGAGAATAATGAACAAAAGAACTGTTCTTTTTATACCGGTTAAAGCGCTTTTTTTCATATTTGGTAAATATCTCCAAATCGTTTACTTTTTCTCCGTCCATGAACCATCGGACTTTTGCATTAACGTGCCGGAAGGTGAATTATCGTAATTGAGTTTGAAAAATATCTGGTTTCGCTCTTCTTCATTTGCCTCTGCCGCCGATTGGTTGATGGCAATTATTCTCTCGTATACAACTTCACGATCCTGGTTCTCTTCGGCAATGACCTGGTCGACCAGGCGCTTATAATCGGCGTCGCCGGTATATTTTTCGGTCGGCACAACTTCCAGGTAACCTTTATTATTTTCGCCAACGACCTTATCGCGTTTAAATTCATCAATCTCATCCTTGTTGAATTTGCGGTTCTGCACCGCATCCAGCACCTGTTTGCGCTGCGCCGAGATTACCCCGGTTTGTCCGCCGCCAATGGAACGGGTGGAAGCGATCACCCAGCTATCGCTTTCAATTTGCTGATAAACGCCCAGCACCTGGTTTTCCAGGGTGGTTTTTTCACCGGTAATATTAAATTCCGGCACCTGAACGCTGCAACCCAAAATCACCATAGCCAGCGCTAATAATACCCCATAATATTGTGAATAACGCATTTTAACCTCCAAAACACTGCATACATGCACATTAACTTTTTAAACTGGCGGTCTTGGCGAGCGCCATTTGAATAAAGAAATTGATCGGTTTCCGATTCAATTCAATCTTGCTGCCGCTCAGCTTGGCCGGAAAATACCATGGCTGGGAAAAATCTATAAATGTATAAAAGAATCCATATTTAAATGAAAACGTGAACAGTTGCGGTTTAAAGCCCAGGTTGATGAGCCGCCGGGTCGTGCGAATGCCGGAATCCACACCTTCCGGGTCCAGAGAACGCAGTAAATTATCCGCCACTTTGGGACCAATCTCGGTAATATAGAAATCACCTTTAATATCCAAACCCTGGGCAATGTTCAAGCCGGTGCCGGAGAATTGTGCATTGGCGTTGATAACCCCCAAACTTTTATCGCGCTTGATTCCCGCCAGTAACAAGTCGGAATTAATGCCGGAAAAATGCCCGGAAAGCTGATAGGTTGCCTGGTTAATATCGCCCCCAGCCAGGTTAATGGAAATGCGCCCGCCAATATTACCGCCATACACCGATCCGTAATACGATGGTATATCAATGCGGCCCCGGCCCAGGATCGCTTCCATATTAAAATTGTCGATCTCGTATCCTGCCGCCTGAATTTTACCAATAGATAAATAGGAAACTTCGGGTAGAGTCTGCCGGTAATATGGCCGGTATACCAGGTAATCGACCGAGCCGTCGGTAGGCGTCAGAATCGGCGGTTTTTCACTTTCCAGAAATATCTGGTTCACCAGATCGAGCGCCTGGTCAAATTTGAGATCGGCGTTAATATCCTGCACGCGGGTTTGCTGCGGCAGAAATAAGGTTAAATTTTTCGTTTTAAGTGAGCCGGACAGGTTGAGCAAGGCGGTATCCATATTCACCTGCACCAGCAGATCGGTCACGCCGCGCACCACAAATTCCGGGGTAATCTTGAGCGAATCCGGGGCATCCTGCTTGAACCACAACATGGCGGCAATTTGCGGATTGGTATCCACATTGTTAATATCGGCATTAAAAGACCCGCCGGCCTTGAGATCGGGTAAATTGATTTTGCCTTTATTTACCTGAAAAGACAACATGTCTTTGCTGGTAACTTCCAAAGCAATACTGTTGTTCAACAGCATCGAGGCTTTGCTCAACATATCCGTATGCACTGTATCTATATTCAGAGCCACTTTTACCAGGGTGTTCATTGCGGAATTGAGGTCCGCAACCACATCCAGCTTGATCCCGCCTATATCAACCAATTGCGAAGGATATGTTACCCCGGTTTGGTTGGTAAACAAGTGAGCATTGACCTGGTAATCGAGGGTCTTGGGCTTTACCTTACCGGTCATAACAGCTTCGAGCTGGGTATTGCCGGTTACTTTGAGATCTGCAAATTGCTGCCGCAGGCGGTCGGGCAGCCAGTCGAAAATAGCGGCATGCCTGAGCAGCAGGTTTTCCAGTTTCATTTCGACTTTTTCCTTGCCACCCTGCACGACGCGGCCGCTGGCCCTGGCGGTCAACAGATCATTTAATTGCATGGTCAGGCTTTTCAAACGGATATTTTGAAACAAGGTATCGGCGCCAAGATCGGCATTAGCCAGAAAATATATGGAAGGCAGAGTTTCCTGTTCATATTCAAATGGAACGACCAGGGAATCGGTTACAAATTTTATCCGCGCGGTAATATCGTCAATACTTTTGATCGTAAAACTAGTCTGCAATTCACCGCGGGTTTGCACCGGCGAGGGGAAATTTTTGGTATCGATATTGGTTATAGCTATTTCCCCGGCGCCGGAGATACTTTTTATAGTGTTTGAATTATTAATATGTATCTGCGAGTTTAAATTTGTTCCCAGGGCGTTGGCAATTGAAAAATTGACATCGGCAAAGCGGGGCAGCATTTTATCATTTAATCCCGCATTCATGGTCAGTAAAATTTTCCCGGTATAGGCAGCAAGAGTGTCCGAAATAGCATAAAACGTAGAATCTATAGAAAGCGTCGTGTTCAGGTTAAGGCCGGCGATGCCGTTTAAAACCAGTTTGCCGGATGCCTCGGCAGAAAAATTCAGCTTTTCCAACTCTGCCTGTCCTTTATCCATTGTTACCCCAAAATCCAGGAACTCTACTTTGGTATGAAAGTTCAGGCCGCTGCCGGGGAGGCTGTCCGGTGGAGTGCCGGAAAACCAGGTATCTTTTAAAACCAGCGCCGCATTTTGATTATGAAAGGCAAGTTCCGGCAACAGTGAATCGGCAACAAACAATTTACCCAAAGTCATTACCTGTTCAACAGGCACTGCACAATGTTCTATCCGGGCCGAGACTTGCGGCGAGGTGGTGGAGATAAACTTTTGCACCTCGGCAGTCAATCCCAGCCATTTTTTATCATCCACACTCACGTTCATCCTGGTAAGCCGTGCTTTTTCCGCGTTCACATTCACAACGGCGGACAAATCCAGGTTCAGCGAAAAAGGCATTTGTAAAGAACTGAAATTGGGTATAGCCGTTGATGCAAAAAATAATTGCTCCAGCAACAACCTGGCGTCCAGCGTCACGGAATCGAGCGTTACAACGTTGAGTTCTGTAGCCAGATCGATATTCCCGTTTACAGACATATTGCCGGTTTTAGCCGAAACCTGTTCAAAAGAAAAGTCGGCATTCTCCGAATTGATCTTGAAAGCTCCTCTTAACAGACTGTCGTTTGCCAGGATATTGCCACGGGGAACCGTGATCTGATCTATGTAGACGTCCAGGTCCTCAAGAAATACTTTTTGGGTCAGGGAAGAATCCTGCGTGGTAATTTTTATTTGCGCATCTTTGATGCGTAACTTGTTCAGTTCCAGAGCCAGGGGAGAGACCGGTTGCGCTACGGAATCCGGCTTTACTTTTTGGGTGGTATCCGGCGCCAGGGTTAAAAACGCTTCAATTTGCGGGGTATCCAGGATTACTTCGCTGATGCGCAATTCCTTTTTCAACAGGCGTTTCAAGCTGTATTTTAACCGCACCGATTTTACAGCGGCAAAATCCACCGGAAAAGGCGGGTTTACTGCCGTTGCCAGAGAATCCGGCAGCTTTTCCAGCCGGACATTGGTCAATTCCACGCCGGTCAATGGGTTGATATGAATTTTATCTATGACCAGTTTGCGGGAAAAACTTGTTTCTACAAATTGCGCGGCTTTGGCTTTAACATAATCCGATGGAACTACAAACCGGAACAGGATTACCAGCAATAACAGAATGAACACAATAGTTAATCCGAGCACACCAAGAAAACGCAGGAAAAACAGCGCTAACCGCCGCAGGAATGACTTTTTTGCGGACTTTTCTTTTACCTTTTTTGCCATGGTTGCTTAACCCTGGTATAGTGTTAAAACATGTTTTTATCCGGGTTGGTTTAACCGGGGTGTTTAAATAAAAAATATTCAAGTAAACTGTTTTTTAGCAAATAGTATAAACACTCTATTTTCTTAATCAATCAACCCACTTTATCATAAAGATAACCGCCGGTTATCGTTTGCGGTTCCGGGTGGCGTTCCAGGAACTCTTTTTCATTCATCGCTACCAGTGGGCTGATTTCTATAACATCCAGAACGTTGCCGGCTTTGTCGCGTTTTACCGGAATTCCGGCCTTTTCAAGCCAGGAACCGAACAGATTTTCCAGATCCTGGCGCGCCTGTTCCGGCGAGTCCTGTCCTTCTTTGTTTTTAATTGGACTGAAATCTTGTTTGCGATCCGTTTCCTGCACCATTATCGTTTCGGCAAACGGCAGTGCATCAAATATAAACTGTTCAAACTTGTAACCGTTAGGTTTTTCCGGTTTTTCCTGGTTACCGAAAGCATCAATCCAGGGTATTTTTTTATGGGCAAGGTGATATGGTAAACTGATATTTTCATCTTTTAAACGCCGCAAAAAGCTGACGTTAAAAACATGTATTGCTATACTGCCCTGACCAAACACCAGCCGGCCATCAGCATTTCGGGCTTCCATTTCCTGTTCCGAAAGCTCGGTATATTCAATAACCACATTTTTGCCGTTGACCTGGCCAATGTTACCCAGCTTTTCATACGGATCGCTTTTATACACGGTTTTAGCGGACATTTCCGCCCCTTTTAAAACATGGTTGCCGATAAATACCGGGTCACACACTCTAGTCAGGGGGCTGTCTACCTGGAAATAAAAAATATACTCAATGCCGCGCTTTTCCATATCCTCAAGGATCTGGTTTTTAAACATCGCCCGCAGTAAACCGCCATGACCGTCCGGGGCGACGCTTAATTTACCCTTTTCTTCAAGGAACATTTTTCCGCCATCGCTCAACGCCGGCAGCATTCCCTGCCGGAAAAAAAGTATGGTTTCCCGGTCTTTGCCAAAAAATTGTTTTTGGGCAAAGAACTCTGTAGTTTGTGAATAATTCAATTCACTGGTCATAATATAAAATGGAATAACTGTCTGTAACCTTCGTTCCAAAGCCAGTATTTTTTCCGTATGGTATTGAAACAGGGTTCTGCCGGTAACCGGCCCCACCGGGAAAGTGCCTTTCGGACCATCGTATCCGAGGCGGGTGCCCTGGCCGCCGGCCACCAGCATAACCGCGACCTTTCCCTGTGCGATTGTTTGTTCACCGCAGGCGCGCGCCCGGTCAACACCGGCAATTTCTTCCGGCGTTTTGGGTAATTCTATTACCTGCAAGGGCTGCAAGGTTCCGGGGACATACTGGCCGGTCTGTTGTTTATTTTGCAATAGAGAGCGGCAATACTCCAGCAGTTTGAAATCAATTTCATTAACCTGGTGGAGCAATACCTGTTGCTGCTGTTCGTCCAGTTGGTCAAAAAACTGTAAAATATGTTCCTGACCGTAACGCTTTAGCTCTTGTACAAGTTGATTAATATTGCTTTTATCCATTGTGATCCATATCAAGCTTTTTCTTTTCAGTTTTTGCGCTGGTCTTTTTTTTAATCGCTTTTTTTCTTCCTTTTATTGCCAAATCCAGAACCTGATCCAGCGTTTCCACCGGATAAAAAACCATATCTTTTTTGGCATTTTCAGGGATCTCTTCCAGATCCTGTTTGTTCCTGGCCGGGATGATGACATTTTTAATTCCCGCCCGTCTTGCCGCCAGCATTTTTTCCTTAATTCCGCCAACCGGCAGCACTTTGCCGCGCAGGGTTATTTCCCCGGTCATGGCAATATCGTTGCGGATCGGTTTCTTTGTTAATAACGATACCAGCGAAGAAGCCATCGTCACCCCGGCGGATGGCCCGTCTTTGGGGATAGCGCCGGCCGGAACATGCACATGAATATCGCTTTTCCCGAATATCTTTTCATCAATGCCCAGCATACCGGCATTGGCGCGAATATAAGATAATGCCGCCTGGGCGGATTCCTTCATAACATCGCCCAGTTGCCCGGTCAGGATCAAGCCTTTGCTGCCGGTCATTAGAGTGGATTCAATAAACAACACATCGCCCCCGGTCGGGGTCCAGGCCAAACCGGTAGCAACTCCCGGTTTACTGGTGCGTTCCGCGATTTCGGAATAATATTTTACCGGGCCCAGCATTTCCAACAGTTCCGCCTGCCTGATGACGATTTTTTTATCGTTTCCCGAAGCCACCTGCTTGGCTACTTTGCGGCACACCGTGGCTATTTGCCGTTCCAGATTGCGGACGCCGGCTTCGCGGGTATAGTCGCGGATGATACGCTGCACTGCATCTTTACTGAAAGAGATATGCTTTTTCTTTAAGCCGTTTTCATTGATCTGCCTGGGTATTAAATACTTGGTAGCAATGAACACTTTTTCTTCTTCAATATAACCCGGCAGTTCCAGCACTTCCATACGGTCGTGCAGCGCCGGGGGTATGGTATCGAGTACATTGGCGGTAGTAATGAACATAACTTTGGAAAGATCAAAAGCGACATCCAGGTAATGGTCGGAAAATGAAAAGTTTTGTTCCGGATCCAGCACTTCAAGCAGCGCCGAAGATGGATCGCCGCGAAAATCCTGGCCGATCTTGTCCACTTCATCGAGCATGAAAATGGGGTTATTGCTGTCCGCATTCTTTAATCCCTGGATTATTCTGCCGGGCATGGAGCCGATATAGGTGCGGCGATGGCCGCGGATTTCTGCTTCATCATGCACGCCGCCCAGCGAAATGCGAACAAACTTGCGCCCCATTGCCCTGGCAATAGAGCGGCCCAGCGAGGTTTTACCCACTCCGGGTGGGCCGACAAAACATAATATCGGGCCGCGCGTATCGTTCTTTAACTTGCGCACCGCCAGGTACTCCAAAATCCGCTCTTTAACCTTGATCAGATCATAATGATCTTCGTCCAACACTTTATGCGCTTCAGTAATATCGAGGTTATCTTCGGTAGAGCGTTTCCAGGGCAAAGCGATCATCCAGTCCAGATAAGTGCGCGAAACGGTGTATTCGGCTGCGCCGGGCTGCATTTTCGACAAGCGATCCAGTTCCCGTTGCGCCTCTTTTTCCGCCGCTTCCGGCATACCGGCTTCCCTGATCTTTTTTTGCAGTTCGTCGATCTCTACCGAGCGCTCGTCGCCCATACCCAGTTCTTTTTGTATAGCGCGCAATTGTTCGCGTAAAAAATATTCGCGCTGGTTCTTGCCCAGTTCGCTCTGCACTTTATCCTGAATTTTAGAACCCATTTCCAGCACTTCGAGCTCGCGGTTAACATAAACTGTCAGTTTTTCCAGCCGCTGCTTGATATTCACCGCTTCAAGGATGATCTGTTTTTCTTCAACGCTTAAACTGAGATTGGACGCCACCAGATCGGCCAGCTTACCGGGGTGCGAGGTGTTGACAATAACCACCTGTAATTCATCCGGCAATTGCGGCACCAGGGACACGACTTTTTGAAACTGCACGGCAACGTTACGTTTCAACGCTTCCAGTTTGGTGGTCTCTTTAAAGCTGTCCTGCTTGGGCTCGGCTTTAAAAACAAAATAAGGATCGGTGCTGATGTTTTCCAGCAACTTTATGCGTGAAATACCCTGAACCAGCACGCGCAGGGAGCCATCCGGGAATTTTAACATCCGCAGAATGATTGCGGCCGTCCCATACATATAAATATCATCAATACCGGGATCTTCAATCTCGGCGTTTTTTTGCGCCACCAGCCCTAATATCCTGGTTCCGGCTATAACATCATTGATTAGTTTAACGGACTTTTCCCGCGCCACCACCAGCGGGGTGACAATATTCGGAAAAGCTACAGTATCACGTAACGGTAAAATTGCCAATGCCGCCGGTATTTTTGCTTCCAGTTCCGAAGTGGCTTCCACACTTATGTTAAATTGGTTTTCCTCCATTTATATCTCCCGCTTATCGTTATCAATTCTTTCCACTGCCAACGCCTTTTTACCTGTTTGCATCTACACCGTGCCGGTCATGGATCGGGATTTCAACAATATCACTTTTTTTGGAAATAACAATTTCCAGAATGCCCTCACCAAGCGTTGCTGATATATTATTATGCTCCAATATTTCAGGAATAACTATGGCTTTTTCAAACATTCCGTAACTGATTTCCAGTTGATGAAAGGAAACCGGCCGATGCGGTAATTTTTCCCGGCGCTCGCCGCAGATCAACAATTTTCCGTTTCTCACTTTGACGGACACATCGCCATGTTTAACTCCAGCCATTTCAATTTTTATAATTACTTCATCTTCGCTTTCAATTATATCCGTATTCGGTTCCCAATGCGTCGTCTGGTAATGATCAATATCTGCGCAAAAAGCCTGCGCTTTGCGCCGGTTATCAAAAGAAACGGTATCCGTAATTTCCCGGATGACATGAATCAATTGTATGGGCATTTTACTTACCTCTACCCTTATTTATAAATAAATACAACTAATTACTCTTTACTTAAACAACAGCATTCTGAATTTTATTTACCTGGCTTTTTATCAAGTTATTGCAATTTTTTAATTTTTGCCAAATCCTCATCCTTACCCATCATCACCAGGATATCACTATCTTTGATAATGTGATCGGCGGTGGGAATCAGGACCACATTTTCGGGTACCAGTTCTTTAACAATCAAAACCAGAACGCCATAACGGTTACGCAAATCCAGCGCTCCCAGGGTCTTGCCGACCAGCGTGTTGGGCGCGGCAATTTCCAAAATACTGATACCTTCCGACAATGTAATACTATCCAACACATAATCGCTTTCCATAGATTGCGAGAGCCGCACCGCCACATCTCGCTCCGGGAAAACCACCTCGGTCGCGCCGATAATATCCAAAATCTTACCATGATCTTCGGTAATGGCTTTGGCGATGATCTTTTTTACACGCAGTTCCCGTAAATACAAGGTTACCAGGATGCTGGCGTCGATCTGATCGCCGAGACTGACAACAACAGCATCCAGATCCGTTAATCCCAGGCTTAACAGGGTTTCCTTGTCGCTGGCATCGGCAACAACCGCCCGGTCCACAAATCCCTTTACCCGCTCCACCCGTTCTTCACGCTTGTCTATTGCCATTACCTGGTAACCTTTAGAAGACAGGGTTTTCGCCAGGTAATAACCAAAACTGCTCAAACCGATAATTGCAAATGATTTCATTCTAGTCTTTCCAATTAATAGTTTTGTATAACTGTTTTACAAAAAACAATCTTTGCCTTATCCGGTTCACTAAACCGGAAATATTCTTTTAATATTTGTCAACCTACCCAAACCTGTTCTTCAGCATAACGAATATGCAGGCTCTTTTTGGTAGCAATCGCCAGGGCAATAGTTAACGGGCCTATCCTGCCGAGATACATTAAAAATATAATGGCTATTTTGCCGGTCAGGGATAAAAACGGTGTTAGCCCCATACTCAGCCCGACTGTGCCGAGAGCTGAAAAGGCCTCAAAAACCACCTCAACAAAAGTAGATCGTCCCGGCGCCGGGATTCCGGGGGGGTGCTCTGTCATAAGCATCAGGATTATTACAGCCGTTAATAAAAACAATGCAAAAAAGAGAATTGCAATAGACTTGGAGATCACCTGTTCCGGCACTCCACGCTTGTATAATCTTACTTGTCGCTGGTCGTTGATTCGGGAAACAATCATCGCCATAATTACGGCAAAAGTGCTGGTTTTTATACCACCGCCGCATGAGCCCGGAGATGCGCCGATCAACATTAATATGATAATAATCATGATCGACCCGTTATTCAGATTTTCAATTTTAATTGTATTGAATCCGGCAGTGCGGGGGGTTATAGATTGAAAGGCGGCATTTAATACTTTATATGGTAAAGCCAGGTGGCTGAGAGTATTATTCCATTCCAGTAATAAAATAGCCACCATACCAATCAGAATCAGGGCGGCTGATGTAGAGATCACAATAATACTATGATAACCAAGTTTACGGCGGTGATTTTTAATTAAATGAATGACATCAAACAGCACCCAATAGCCAATACCCCCGGTAACTATTAATGCCATGATGACAAGGTTAACTGTTATATCATTCTGGTAACGTTCCAAACTGTTGGGGTACAGGGCAAAACCGGCATTACAAAATGCGGATATGGAGTGAAAAATACCATGGTAGAGAGCTGTAAAAAATGGATACTGTTTTATAAACCGTAGAGTTAACAACAAGGCGCCAATCATTTCAAAAGTCAGTGTTCCTAGAACAATCCCCGACAATAATTTCCCCAGCTTGGGTATATGCATCCCTCCCAGGCTGTCTTCAATCAATTGCCGGTTTCGTACATTCATTTTTCCGGCTATAATGTATGCGCCCAAAGTTGAAAAGGTCATAATTCCCAAGCCGCCAAACTGGATCAGTAATAAAATGATAATTTGCCCGGCCAATGTCCACTGCGTACCGGTATCAACCACCGCCAGGCCGGTAACACAACAGGCGCTGGTTGAAGTAAAAAGTGCATCAATAAAGGTTACCTGATGATTAGAACTAAACGGAAGTAATAATAAAAATGTGCCGCCAATAATGAGTATCAAAAAACTTATTGCCATTGATTTAGCGGGAGTGATATTTTGCTTTTTATTCTGCACCATATTTAATAATACTATCTTGCTAAATTATACAATCCGAAAATATGTGACCGCTATAATATAATAAAAAAAAACAATATTTCATTTTTTATCTCAATAAAAAAGAGGTGAGCCGCGGCTCACCTCTTTTAAACTTTTCCTGCTAAAATTACAAGCAAGGTTCACTATGTTTTGTGCTTTCCCTTACCTGCCACAGAGTAATTAAACAGGCCGGGTTATTATATCAAACACCAGAACATTTATTTTTTAAATATCGGGTCCAGGTGCCGTATAGAACAGGGTAGACCGCCTTCCTGGTATTCACAATCACCCCAATACATACAGTTTATAGAACAGATCGTACTGCTGTCACGAAGATTGGTTTTGGGGTATTCTTCCGCATCTAGTGCTACGTTTTTAATGACGCGGTGTTTTTCTCTGAATCCTTTCCAGCCATCCTTTTTTAACAAGCCGGAAGTGATCAACCGGGCCAGGCTTTTTGATGCTTTTGATTTGGGATTGTCGAGAATAAACGGCCGTAATTCTTTGATCGATTTACGTACATTGTCATCGTATTCAATATACCCGATATAATTCACGTCAATAGATAACAGCTCTTTAGCGGCAGTTTTAAATGTGTCCCCTTCTTTAATTTCCTCGTTTGAATGCACCATATTTAAGATCAAAAGCGGTTTGAATTCGGAGAGAAAAGTATTAATTTTCCCGGCGGATTCCTGGTCACCCTTTTCGATTTCCTGTATTATATCGACCATGGTAGAATTCATACGACCGCGTTTAGCATCCATTTCGCGTTCCAGAATTTCCAGAACCAGGGTGTTGTTTTTAAATTCTCTTACCAGTTTCCGTAAAAAGGCTACTTTAAGGAAATTAAAGGTTTCCTGGATCGCCATGGGATCCGGTGTGGTTACCAGGATTCCCTGGTCGGCGGCAATAAAAAAGTCGATAACATTATAAGAAGACCCGGCGCCCAAGTCCAGCAAGATAAAATCAGCATTCAGTTCGCGCAGCTGGTTGATGAAACGTAGTTTCTGAAAATACTGGGGATTAGCCAGGCCCAAAGTGCCGCAGGCGCCGCTGATTAGCTTGAGATTTTTCACCGGCGTATCGAGCATAATATCATTCAGGCTGTCGCGCTGCATGGTATAAAAATGATAAAATGTATACTCGGGGTCTAAAATACCCATGCAGGTGTGTAAATTAGCCCCGCCCAGGTCTGCATCAATTGTAACCACGTTATAATCGAGCGCCGCCAGCCCAATTCCCAGCGAGGCGGTAAGACTGGTTTTACCAACGCCGCCCTTCCCGCCGCCGATTGCATACACTATTTTTCGCGTTTCTGCAGTTTCTAAAGGTGAAAAAATTTCACCTAAATTATCCAGTTGCCCGGCTTCTATCCATTCCTGGGTATCTTCATGAAAGACTAAATCCTTGCGGCTGAATTCTCCGTTTGCGGCCAGTCTCTTTAATTCTTTAGTAGAAAAGGGGCCCTTTTCCTGGTTATTTATTTTAACAAATAATTCCGACATAGCTCAATTATCCTGAAAAAGCAAACACATCATAAACATCCACATAAATCGCTTCTTATTCTTTTTCCGCAGCCGGCGCTTGTTCCGGTTCAGCCGGTTTTTCTTCGCTTTCCTCTTCCTCTTCTTCCGCATCTTTACGTTCGAGCAGGTTTTCCTGGTCTTTAAACTTACGCATAACCAAATATTGCAAGGTGTTTCCAGCGGTTAACGTTGTAAAGGCATACGATATGACCAGTGCGCCGATAAACAGTACACTGAGAGCATAAAGATAGGAAGAAATAACTACAGAAATCGGTAATTCAGTGAGGGGTATCAGAGAATAATTATGAGTGAAGAAGAGCTGCGGTGCGCATCCTTTAAAAATGCTATCTATAATACTTTGAAATATGAATGTCCAATCCTGCACCATAGCCTGTCCATTATTACAAAGATTGATAAAATCGTTGCCCATAAAATTTACAAACAAAGCATTCATGATCACCAGCGCTTTTTTCACAAAAAAAGCAAATATTGCAAAACTGAGCAGGGTTTGCACAACATTGATTGCCTGGTAAAAAACAAACCGGCAGGGTTGGCTCCAGGTAATGGAAAACACCTGAAATACCGCCTCAAAAGCATCTTCATCGGTGGTGGCAATAATACCGGGCGTCAATAACAGCGCAACAATAGTTACAATGCCAAAAAATAACATAATCAGCGCGCCGATAAACCACAGGATTGTGAACAGGCTGACTCCCAGTTCACCTATAAATGGAATTTTTCCCAGCAAGCCAATGACCAGACTGCCCAAAACCATCAACCCGATAAGAATAGCTATGGAAATCGGCGTTAACAGGATTGACCATACTTTTTTAAAAGCAAAACAATAAGCTTCTTTCCAGGAATAAAAATGATTGCCCTTGCTTACCATATACAGTGCCCGCGCTACTGCAGTATTGGTAACCAGGTAAACAAACAGCAGTAACAGAACGCCAATTGCCCATAATAACCATGAATACCAGGGAAAAGATTCTCCGGTTATAAAAAGACAGGGAAATAATCCAAATCGACCCCAAACGTCTCCCAGTTTATAGTTATTTAAAATATAACTGAGATAGGTAAGCGCCAGGTAGCCTGCATAACCGAAAAATAAACCGGTAAATTGAATCCAGATCCTTTGAATACTAAATGCAATTCTGGGTGCGTTAAACAGGTCACGGTAATCAAATCTCAATTTTAACATTTATAATCTCCTGTCGTTAAATTTATTTGCAACATTTAGAAAATAATATTATCAAAATTATGGCAGATAGTCAAGATTTTTCTAAATCAACTCTCTGCGTTTTTGTCGTTATTCTTTTCAATGTCGGGATTATTGGTTATGCGCACCAAAATAATCCGGTTATTTTCCACTTTTTCAACTTTTAACAAGTACTTGTTATACACTACTTCCTGCTTTTCGCGCGGCACTGTGCCGGTCATTTCCAAAATAAAACCGCCGAGAGTATCATATTCGTCTTTTTCCGGCAAATTGATATTGATCAGGTCGTTAAGCGATTCAATATCTATTTTGGCATTTACCAGGTAATTATTTTTATCAACTGTTTTAAACAACGATTGTTCCTGGTCATATTCATCACGAATGTCACCGACAATTTCTTCGATTACATTTTCCAGCGTAACTATCCCTGATGTACCGCCATACTCGTCTACGACAATTGCCAGGTGCTGCCGCTCTTTCTGAAACAAGCGCAGCAGATCATCAATTTTTTTGCTTTCGGGAACAAATATAACCGGCCGGGCTAATTCCAGCAAATCTTTCTTTTGTATGGGATTGGAAACAAATGGCAGTAAATCTTTGGCATTAATTATCCCGCTGATCTTGTCAATCGTTTCTTCATACACCGGTATGCGTGTATGTCCTTTTGTTTTTATCAGTTCTATCAGCTCTTCCAGCGAAGAATCATGAGAAATACAAACCACATCCGGCCTGGGGATCATGATTTCCCGCACTATAGTATCGCCAAATTCAAAAATCGAATGGATCATTTCTTTTTCTTCTTCTTCCAGCTCACCTTGTTCCTCACCTAAATCCAGCAAAGCCTGGAATTCGTTGGAATGGAAAAATTTTTCCTCTTTTGATTCTCCTAATTTAAAAATACGGCTTATAAAGCTGATACTTTTATCTATGATTACTGTTAATGGAAAAAACAAATAATAAATACCATAAACAGGAAGGGAAAGCCGGTAAGCCCAGGTACGGGCGTTTTTAACGGCAATAATTTTGGGTGTTATTTCACTAAACACCAAAATTAAAAAGGTAACTGCCAGTATATTAATCAGGTAAGCTAATTTTTCATCAATCCCTGCACGCAGACACAGCCGGGTGGTGATAATTGCCGCCAGAGAAGCAGCTGAAACATTTACAAATGTGTTGCCCATCAACAGCGCGCTTAATAAACGACGAGAGTTTGCCAGTAAACGGGTAACTCTTTTGGCGCTGCCGGTTTTTTCCTCCGCAATTTGCCTGATGATAATATCATTTAATGAGAAAAAAGCTGTTTCGGAACCGGAGAAAAAGGCAGAAAAGATCAAAAAAACAAAAAAAACAATTATATATAAATGTATCGGGTCTTCCAAAATTTATTATTTCTCCTCTGTTTGTTCCAGGTTGACCGATATTTAGTTACGAAATTACAGGAAAACCTTTAATTATACATACTAATAAATATATATTATTTAAGCATTAAAACAAATTAAAATTTTTTAAAATTTTATTCTCCTGCTCGCGCATTGTTAGTCGGTCGGGTTCGGTCTGATCATCATAACCAATCAGGTGCAAGATTCCGTGTGCAATTAACCGGTATAATTCGCTTTTAAAAGTAACCGCAAATTCAATGGCCTGAGCGCGGGCGTGGTCTATGCTTATATATATCTCTCCTTCGCTATATTCTTCAAAATCTTCACTTAGATCAAAAGATATAACATCGGTGGAGGTATTATCGTGCAAATATTTGTTATGAATATCGGCAATGATTTCATCAGAAATTAATACCAGGTTGATATGCCATACTTTGTCCTGCTCAGGAGTTGATAGTATATCCTGTACCAGGGATTCTATTTCAGCTTCATCCAGGTCGTCAACCCCGTAATGATTTTCGATTATTATCTGGTGTATTGTATGACCTCGTTAGTTACATATCTTATTAAATATAACGACAAACATGCAAACCGGTTCCGGAATTGCGCTTATATTTGTTTGGCGGCAGCCGGTTTTTTTTCTGTTGGATACTCAACGCGGCTGTGAAAAATGCCGTTAAGAATTTTCTGAAAAGCCTCGGATATATTGGAAAGATCTTTCAACGTCAACGGGGTATTGTCAAGTTCCCCGCTTTTAAAACGCTCATCAATGATCTGTTCCACAAGCCCCTTGATGCGGCTTGGCGAAGGCTCTTTCAGAGTTCGCGACGCCGCTTCAACGGCGTCGGCGCACATCACAATAGCAGTCTCGCGCGACCGGGGTTTTGGACCAGGATAGCGGAACTCATCTTTTGATACCTGGTCTTCGCTGGTCTTTTCCAATGCTTTCTGATAAAAATAGGACATTAAAGAAGTGCCGTGATGTTCATAAATAAATTCTTCCACTTCTTTGGGCAAGTTATATTGCCGCGCTATATCCACTCCCTTTTTTACATGATTGGATAATATCAATGAACTCATCGAAGGAGAAAGCTTTTCCTGGGGATTTCTTCCTTTGGTCTGGTTCTCTACAAAATACTCGGGTTTTTCCATTTTACCAATATCATGATAATATGAGCCAACTCTGGCAAGTAAAGCATTGCCTCCAATAGCCTCGGTAGCCGCTTCGGCCAGGGTGCCGACCAGGATACTATGATGGTAGGTGCCCGGCGCTTCAATAGCAAGCTGCCGCAACAAGGGTTGATTTAAATCGGACAACTCCAGCAACGTCATATCCGTTGTCATTTCAAATACAAATTCAAAAATGATGACCAAACCATAAGCAAAAATCGGGGATAAAAAAGCGTTGATTAATCCAAAGCCAATATCCTGGGCAATACTGCTGAAAGGAATATAATTGATTAAATCATGCACCAGAATTGCCAGCACATAGGCGCCGGCTATAGCTGCGAATGAATGTAATACCCAATTACGGGTTCTAACTTTGGTTACAGTTAAAATCGCAATTGTTGATACAAAGATCGAGATAAATGCTATGCCGAATTCATCGCCGCGCATAGCCCCCACCAGCAGGCTGACGGCTACTGCAACCAGAAAGCCCACCCGTGAATTAAAAAATATGGTAATAATGATTGCCGCTATAGAAACCGGAATTAAATATACGGAAAGTGAAAAACTGTTCAGCAGAAAAGTTATTATTCCCAACAGAATAATGACTATGAGTATTAATAAAAATTCTTTTCGGTCATTCACAATTTGCGGATGATCGCGCCATAGAAAAATAAACAATATTCCAAGGATCAGGGCCACCAGAAAAAATTTCCCGATATTTGGTAATAAACGGGACCAAAATCCCGAGGATTCACCTAACTCTGCTTTGGCAAGGGCTAAAGAATTAAGCCGCTCTATATGGGTCGCGGTAATGCGCTCATGGCTGTCAATAATTCGTTCTCCTGCCAAAACCTGGTCCTTGGCAAGAGGAACATTGGCTACAGCCATGGTGTTCATTTCTTCAGTTTCCTGCTTGTTATACAGGATATTTGGCGCCAGATAATGTACCGCAATTTGATAGATTATTTTAATCCGCTTTTCATCCAGCTTGTATCTGGTGCGTAAATTATCCAGCAAGGTTTTTGATGCTTCTTCTTTATCAAAATAGTAATTAATATCTTCAAGGTATGGAACTTCATAATCTTCAGGAGAAACCCGGGATGTATCACTATTAACCTGGTGTACTGTAATTTTCGTTGTCGCTTTGGGTAATTCCTGCTTGTTCAAATCCAGTATTCCGGTAGAATAAAAATCATTTACCGCCGCCCTGGTAATGCGCGCTATATCTTCAAAGGCTGCCATTCGGGTTTCAAGTTCATTTTTAGTTCGCACCGAAGCCGAATTGCTTTCAGTAAAACCGGAAATGAGTAAACCGACATCTTCATTGGAAACAATGATGCCATCATTGCGGAATAATTGCTGCAGCCGGTCACGGTTGACATTGGTCGTATTGAGCAGCGTGCGAACCTGATTTAAAAACCTGGCCAATTTTTGCTTTTGCTCCGTTTCGATGGTGTTGTTACGCATAAAAACCGGCGCAATACTTTCGCGGGCCTGTGTAACATCGGCATTGTATTCTTCCGGGCTTTTATTAACCGGGAAAGAGAAAGGGGCTATTATTTCTGCACCAACATATACCCGGCCTTCTTTCAGGTCGGTAAACTGGAACGATTTCCCCCTGGGAAAAAACAGGGAAAGTAACAGTGCACTAAAAAACAACACAACCAAATTTAAAGAATACCGCCTGATGAATTTTTTTATTTTCTTTTCGGCGCCACTTTTTTTTGTTTTTTCAGTTGTTGTGGTTTTTTTCTTTACCTTTTTAAATCTGTTTCCAAACAGTCTCATCATAAACCGCTTCAATTCGATTTTTTAAGATTGACGATTGCCATTAGCTGCATAATTTTCATAAGCATTGATTATTTTCCGAACCAGGGGGTGCCTTACCACATCCCGGTCGGCCAGATAAATAAAATCAATACCATCTACTCCTTTAAGAATTGTTTGGATCTGTATCAATCCAGATTCCGTTTTGGGGGGCAGATCAATTTGTGTAATATCGCCGGTAATAATAGCGCGTGAATTGGCGCCAAGCCGGGTGAGAAACATTTTCATTTGTGCAGTAGTAGAATTTTGCGCTTCATCGAGAATGACAAAGCAATTATTCAGAGTTCTGCCGCGCATAAAAGCCAAAGGCGCCACTTCAATGATATTGGCTTCCATTTGTTTGGTAAGTTTTTCAGCAGGCACCATGTCAAACAGGGCATCGTACAGGGGTTGAAAATAGGGATCAACTTTTTCCCGGTAATCGCCGGGTAAAAATCCCAGGCTTTCACCGGCTTCTACTGCGGGGCGGCAGAGAACAATTCTATCCACTTTTTTTTCACGTAAATAAGAAACAGCTATAGCCACAGCCAGATAGGTTTTACCGGTGCCGGCCGGGCCGATTGCGCATACAATATCATTTACTTTACTCGACTCAAAATACCTGGTTTGACCTTCTGTTTTAGGTTTTATATAACCATGTTTGGTATAAAGAACAATTGATTCCTGGTCTTCCACAGGTTTGAGGAGTGCGCCGGGAACAGCGGTCAACCGGCTAACGGTATCAATATCATCAATTGTGATAAAACCATTGCGGTTAGCCATTTGCAAAAGTTCATTAATTATTCGTTCTGCTTTTTCGGTTTGTGTACTGGAACCGCGAATAATAATTTCATCCCCGCGGGCAATAATATGGCTTTCAAGTAACGATTCAAGGTATTTAAGATTTTTATCCTGGGCGCCAAAAAAAGCCAGAGGCTCAATACCGCGTAATAATATCTTTTTTTCACCTAATGATGAACTAGTCAAAATTTTACAACACTCTCCTTTTAAATTATCGCTTTTGTTCGGGTATATTTTATTACCGAACATACCGTATTTGATAAAAAAAACTCCCGGCCCTGAATATAGGCCGAGAGTTTATAAAAATTACAGGTAGATTCAGTTGCGTTTACATTGCATTAAGCAAAAATGCAACACGAATACCTTGCCTGATTATTATTTAGGGATTACCAGGACCGTATGCGGATAGATCAAATTGGCATTTTCGCCAATGATGTCTTTATTCTTTTCGTATATTTTGGTCCAGGACGCCGGATCACCTAAGATAGAGGGGTTGGCGGCGATTTTCTGCAAATAATCACCTTTGGCAACCAGGTATTCATCCATACCAACTTCTCTTTGAATTTTGAGAACTTGTTGCGGATAAATCAGGTCCGGATCTTTAATCTGGCTTTTGTTGTAGGAATAAATACGCATCCATTGAATTGGATCGTTATAGATTTCCTGTTTTCCGGAAATTTTCCACAGATAGTCGCCTACAACGACATTGTATTCATCATAAACAGCTTTCGGCATTTTGTTCTTTGCCTGGGTTAGCTTGCCTTCGATAGCTGCAATGAGATTTTGCATTTCGGTCAAAGCAGAAATTTTGCTTTGTTTTAATTCATTTAACTTTTCTTCTGCTGCTTTTAACTCGTCGCGTTTTTTGTATAATTCTTCCGGAGAAAGGGCCAGCAGGCCGTCAACCTGAGCTTCCAGGTCTTTCAGGCTTGCGCGATAGGCATCCACACCGGCTTGATCTGTTCCGACTGCGCCAAGAATGGCTTTCCAGGTAGCATCGGTTTCCGCTTGAGCTTTTTCAACTTCCGCTTTCAGGCTTATTACATCTGTGCCGCATTTTTCGCCGGCAGTTTTGGCATCGGCTTCCCTTTTCTGCCAATCTGCCAATTGGGCTTTATATTCATCCATAGACATTTTTTCTTGTGCTAAGGAAAAAGAAGCCCCGAATAATAATGAAATTGAAAGAGCCAAGGTAAAGAGTATCAATTTTTTACCTAAAACTTTCATTAGTTTCCCTCCAAGGGTTTCGAGTTTTTATGCATATAACCGTTATTTTTCCAGGGCTTGTAGCCGTTTTGTAACATCAGCCAGTTCCTGTTTCATTTTATCTAACTCTTGATTCTTTGCGGCTAATTGCGCTTCCAGTTGAGCTTTTTCGTTTTCACAATCAGCCTTTGCACTTTCAGCTGCCATAGCAGCAGCTTTGGTTTCTTCCAATGCTTTTAATTCTTTTTCATTCGGGCCACCACAGCCTGTCAGAGCAAAAGAAATAAAAAGAATTGCGATAGCTGCAAGGATAATTACGCCCTTGATCTTTCCTGTCATCAAGCAAACACCTCCTTTCGACTCTTTTTTATAACTGGTATTATTGGGTATGTATTATAAATGAACAAAATGTTGAAACTATTGTTTTTTAATTGTATATCACACTAGAATAATTCTATGTTAATAAAAATAAGCATAATTGTCAAGAAGAAAATCCAGTTTTTTTATTGCTTTAGGGATTAATTGGTAATTTCAATAAATATTTTACCTATTTCTTCTTTATTCAGGGTAACGACTACCGGATATACAAGTCCCTGACTGTTTATGGAATACTCCTTTAACAAATGCTTATCAAGTGGTATGATTAAATGACGGTCTTCTGCGTCTCCCCGTCCTACATACCCTTTAAAATTAACCTTGACTGTTTTTTCTTTATCGATACTTTGGTCGTTGTTCATTTCTATATCGATAATTTCTATAGCATCGTTTTCAATGAACTGTATTGTTTCTCCACTTTTAACATTAAAAACCATATCTTTATTTCTTATTTTAACACTCATTAATTTTGATTGTTCCAGCTGCAGCCGGAAAACTGAATAAATGGTATTTCCGCTTTCAATGCGAATTTTATAGATTTGCCCGTTCTGGTCTTCCGCATATTCAGGCATCAGATCCCTGGCGGTATTAACGGCTACATTTCTATCGTCGGCGTTGTTCGACAGTTTATCCGGTATAAAACCATACAAGTTTATCCGAATATCTTTATCTGCTTTTGAGGATGGGACTGTGTCAATAAGTTTTACAATATCACCCTGTTTAAGGGTAATGTTTTTTTGATCATCAAACACTTCAATCGCGCCATTTATGTCCAGAACCAGGTATGGAAACGTTTTACGGGTATTCGAAGTATCATTATTGACCAAGACTTTAATTTCACCGCATAAAAACTTGTCTTTTTTAACATTGATCGTGGTCGACCTGTTAATTTTTAACCTGGTGCGGAAATCATTCAACGTTCCATAATCAAGCACATCAACGGACAAACCCCGTTTGTAATTTGCTTCAACATGATCAATTTCGATTATATCATCTTTTTTTACATGCAGTGTTTTATTGTTGGGTATAATTTCCGATTTATTATCATTCACTGTTACAATAATAAATTTTAATTCAGGATAATCAAGGTATAGTCGTGGCACTTCAGGGACAATATCAAAAAGCCTCATAAATTCATTAATGATCCAAATCTGGTGCCGGACTTTGGTTTCAAGGTCTGTAATGTCTTTGGAAGATTCAATTCCAAACGCCGGAATACCAAAATTGGAAAGAGCATAAAATGTAGCCGACGTGCGCTGCTCGGCATGCCTGGTTCGCTGTGAAAAGGTATTATGATTATTAAAATGAAAAGAATATTTTTCGTCGGCAATTTTTTTATTCACATTGGTAATAACTTCACGGGCTATTTCTTCAAGATTAAGCGTGCGGGATGAATCCTCGGAATGATATACTGCAATATCGGCAATGATCGACTGGCCATAGCGCATAGGATTTTCCTGATCAGAAATCCACACTTCGCGATAAAATCCCGATCCTTCATGCAAATTCAGTAACACATCGGACTCGGCTATTAGGCCTTTAAGAACCTCAACAATCTTTTCTTCAAAACCTTGTTCCTGTTTGCGCGCAGTAAATTTGCGATTCATATCGCCATTCAGGGCACGTGAATTCTGGATGATGGTATTAAAATTTGCCCGCGGCACCATGATCAGGGTGCCCTTTTCAAGATCCAAATCTACATAATGATCAGCCGCCAGGTAGCCGGTGGGTTCATCACCCTGAATACCGCCGATGACCAACATGGTTTTATTGGGAATCCGGCCTATAATTTTATAAACATTCAATTCATAGGGTGTATCTTTAAAATACGTGGTTTGATTTAACCCCTTTTTTTCAGCGGCTGCAATTGACAAAGGATATGATATTAAACAGAACAGCAATATAACATTTAAAATGCTATTTTTCATCAATTTTTTCAGCTTTACGATATATAATATTGCCGTTCTTTGCATAAACAAAAATGACTAAATTTTGCAGTTGTGAAGGTGTTGAGGAAAATATTGTTACCGTAATATTTTTTAAATATTTTATGGAAAATGGATCTCCGGCAGTAATATTTTCAATTGTAAAGTCTTTTCCTGTTTTTACTGCTTGTGGAAACAATATACCTGCTTCAGGTCGCAGTGGTTCCGGGAAAGCTCCGACAACCAGGTAGCCTTGCAAAGGAGCCGAACTAGTGCCGGTATTTTTCAGCTTGAAAGTTACAGAGAGATTGTTTTCATCAACCCGTAAAACCTGTAAATCCTGAACCGAGATCAGGGTTGAATCAACCGGGGTAAAGCCAGTCATTACGGTTGTTTTTACTTCATCTTGAGTTTTTTTAGATTGCGAACCTGGCCCCTTGTATTCTATAGGCTCGGAATTTAAAACTTGAAATTGTTTTTCATTACGAAACAGTTTTTGTTTTAATTCGGTATTCTGTTGTTTTAAAACAAAAATACCAATTACCAAACCAATAAATGATAAAACAAATAAAAATACCAAAAATTTGAACACCTTGTATAAAACAAACGGCAGGTGTATTTTCCTGATTTTATAAGAGCTGCGGATAAACAAAATTGTCAATAATTCTTGTCTCATCGGACTTGGTCGACCTGATTATTTATAATAATTTAATTTAGCCTGGTCCACACTTCTTTAATTATATGATACTGATCGTTATCTTTCTGTAAATAGAGTTGTTTAATTCCGTAGTCAATATAACCGTCTGCTTTGTAGGTTTGATAAAAATTTACCACGTATTGTTCCATTTCACATATAATCTGGAGATTAGAAAATTCCACATCAATAGATTGGGTGGTATTAAAAATATAATTTTTGTAGTCGTGGTATTCCTGCCAGTTCATAAAATTTAAAGTAAAATTCGCCGCATAGCATTGCATATAACCTTCAATATTTCTGTCTTGCCAGTTTCGCTGCCAATTGTCAAGAAATGACATGATATTGTTTTTATCCTGGTTAATAAACTGTTTTTGCCTGTACAATAATTCATTAACAATTAAAACGGGGGTAATATGCGGCTTTACAAATTGGCCCAGGTCTTTATAGTCTTCATTATTCAACACAACACAACCCTGGGTATCGTTTGAGTTTTTAATTCGTTCAGGCTCATTGGTGCCATGAATCCATATTCCATGCCCGTTCTTTTTATTTAATTGATCAAATGCGTTGGGATAATCCAACACAAAAGCACCGGCGCCATAAATTAATGATAATCGGGAGCTGTCCTTTTCTTCAATGATAAAATAAATCCCTTCCGGGGTTTTCAGGTCACCGGCTTCATTTTTATTACCGCTGACTTTACCGGTTGAACAGGAATATTGTTTTATTACCGAAAACGCTGTATCGTTTACCTGTAATATAAAAAATTGTTGACTCTTTTTCTCAACCAGGAAAACAATACTATTACCGGTAAAATGCAAAAAAGGAGAAGGACTTAACTGACTGGCATGATAATCACCATCCAGCAATAAATTATTTCCGGCCAGAGCCGGAATAAAAAGAATTACAATACAAAGGAATAACACTTTTTGATAGAGTTTTTTGTTTGTAATGGGCATAGGAATCAATTACTCGTAACTTCTGGTCTGCCGTCTGATTCTAATTTTTTCCTGACTTGTCGTCTTTTTTTATGTTAAACCAGGACAAACTCCATTTATTTTGGGCGCTGAAAAATTTATCTATTTTTTCATCGACTGATTGCAAAAGGGCATGCAGTTCATCATTGTTAAGGTTATGTTCTTTTTTTAATAATTCCAAAATCTCATTATGCAAAGTTTTATAAGTGAGCAGGGTTCCTTCTTTTTTCAATAATTTCTTGTATTGCAAAATACGTGAAATCTTTTTTTCCAGACTTGCCAGTTCAAACGGTTTCATTATATAATCAAAAGCTCCCAGTTTCATAGCTTCTATTGCCGTATCAATTGAAGCATAACCGGTCATCATAATAACTTCGGTCGTTTGCAAATTTTTATTCACATACCGTAAAATATCCATGCCCCCTTCGATATTGCCGTTCAGCCCTTCCATGTTTTTATCGGTAATAATGATATCATAGCCGTTTTGCTTTATCAAATCAATTGCCTGAGGAACGTTCGTTGCAGTTTCGACCTTGAAATTTAACTCTTTGATAAAAGCGTCAAGTAATTTCCGTAATTGCTCATCATCATCAATGACAAGAATTCGTGTATTCATCGGTTTTTCCATCTTTACCCTATAATGATAGAATTAATTTTCCCAATAATAACAAGGCGGAACGAATTATTAACCTCTCTTATCACTTTTTCCTTATATCCCTTCATATAACCGCAAACCCAATTCCAGTAATTGTTCACTTTTAACTGTAGAAGGTGAGCCATCCATAAGAGAAGATGCTGTTGCAGTTTTGGGAAAGGCAATTACATCGCGAATGGAACTGCAACCTGCCAGGATCATGATCATCCTGTCAAATCCAAAAGCAATTCCACCATGCGGTGGAGCGCCATATTTAAATGCTTCCATCAAAAACCCGAATTTACTTTGCGCTTCCTGATCGCTGATACCCAGAGCGGTGAACATTTGGGCTTGTAACTCGGCGTTAGCAATACGAATACTTCCGCCGGCTATTTCCATACCGTTCAATACCAGGTCATAAGCCCGTGCGGTTACATGTTCCGGATCGGTCAGTAATTTATGCTCATCGGCCGGGATCGGCGAAGTAAAAGGATGGTGACAGGCAACCCAGCGACCTTCTTCGGCGCTGTATTCAAACAGCGGAAAATCGACAACCCAGGCCAGCTTATATGTATCTGCCGGGATCATATTCTGTTCACGGGCAATTTTCAGGCGCAGGTCGCCCAATAATGGCAAGGCTACTTTTTTTACATCGGCGACAAACAACAAAAGATCGCCATCCTGGGCGCTACAGGTTTTAACTATTTGCTTACGTTGTTCATCGCTGAAAAATTTATCCAGAGTGCTGTCCCAGTCATCGCCTTTGACTTTGATTGCAACCAGGCCCTTGGCGCCTTGTTCTTTGGTCCAGCTGGTAAGATCGTCAATTTGTTTACGAGAAAATTTGCCGCCGCCAGGCACACAAATTCCAGCGACAACATGACCGGCTTTGACTGTTTGCGAAAATACATTAAATTCACAATGTTCTACCAGCGAAGAGATATTGTTAATTTCCATGCCAAAACGTAAATCCGGGCGATCGATACCATACTTTTCCATGGCGGTTTTATAGGGTATGCGCTGGATTGGAGAGGGTATGGTAATGCCGAGTATTTCTTTCATGACGCGGGCAATCAAACCTTCCATGATCTTAAAGATATCTTCCTCGTCAATAAACGATAATTCCATATCGATCTGGGTAAATTCCGGCTGGCGGTCGGCGCGTAAATCCTCATCGCGAAAACAGCGGACGATCTGGAAATAACGGTCGTAACCTGAAACCATTAAAAGCTGTTTATATTGCTGCGGAGATTGCGGCAGGGCATAAAATTTGCCCTTCCAGACGCGGCTGGGAACCAAAAAATCTCTGGCCCCTTCCGGGGTGCTCTTCATTAAATAGGGGGTTTCGATCTCTAAAAATTTATTTTCATCGAGGTAATTTCGGACTATTTGTGCGGCTTTATGACGAATGAACATGTTCTTTTGCATGTCCGGCCGGCGCAAATCCAGATAGCGATATTTTAAACGCAGGTCTTCGGAGGCATTTATATCGCCGCTGATCGGGATCGGGGGTGTTTCTGAGGTGTTTAATATCTCTATTTCATTGGCAATCAATTCAATTTCTCCGGTTTTCAGCTTGACATTTGTCATTCCCTCAGGACGGCCTTCGACAATGCCTTTAAAAGCCACAACATATTCATTACGTAACTTTTTAGCCTCCTCATAAGCAGCGGAAGCTGGATTAATTTGTATTTGGGTTACACCATAACGATCACGTAAATCTATAAAAATCAAACCGCCATGGTCGCGCCGACGGTCGACCCAGCCCATTAAAATAGCGGTTTGTGATTTTTGCTTGCCGGTTAATTCTCCACAAGTATGTGTTCTCTTCCACTTCATAGTAATGGAACCCTGTCGTGTTTATTGTGTTTTTAAAAAAAACCGTCAGATAACTTTTACCTGACGGTTTAAAGATAAGATTCTTTAGGAAAAAAATCAACAACGAATTGCAGTTATGTAACACCTGCTGTTAATAATTAATTCTGAATACCGGTCCTAACATAAATACTTTATTATAAGCAAAAGTTTTAGTTTCATAAAACGCCAATTTTACATCGATCCACAAAGCGCCGGAAACTTTCATCCTGGTAGTAACTAAATGAGACCAGCGGTCGCCAACGCCGAAACGCCATTGCAAGATAAATTTGTCCACGCCGGTATTCTGATCCGGGTAGCCAAACTGTGTATCAATAAAAAACATTTGGACTTTATCCGGGTTGTCGCTGTTGTATTCTATGGCGCCATCATTTCCTGGTAACCCGGAATGGAATACTCCATCTTCAATCATATTGTTTTTCTGTTCAAATAACTGGAACCAGGATAATCCAATGCTGCGCAGGTAATAATTGCCTAATTCATAATCTGTTTCCCGGTCGAAATTCAAACCCAAACAAACACCGGTAAATTGTTTAATATACGTGTAGGTATTATTAAATTCTGCCGCACCGGTAATATTATTATTACCGCCGATATTATGGGTTTCTCTGTAGGAAATCGGCAATTGCCAGGGTACGGAAATTTCAATATTGTCCAATTGCGGGAATTTATACCGGTTAGCCTTGCTGAAATTGAAGGTTTTGCTGGCTTCAAATTGTAAATTATTAAGAGCGATGCGGCGATTGACCAAATCATCTCTCTTCAGGTACTTGTTATCAACAGCCTGCTCGACTTCATTGATCAGCTCATTCATTAATGGATTATAGGAGCGGAAATTAACTGAAACCTTATCCACTATTTTGGTAATATCACGCATACTTTTGGAAAACTGCCAGTTCAGGTAAAGAGACTGGCTGCCGGCCCACACAAAGGGGTAATTGAGTTGTTCCTGGCCCAGGCACGTGCCAACAGTTATATAATGATTTTTAAGATTGATCGAAGAAGAAATATTATCAAAGCCTAACTGGAACAGATTGGTTTGATAATCTTTGCCTTTTACGGTTACGTCTGTGGAAGCGGCCCAATAACCGGAATTCAAATTAAAATATTTTTGCCACAGGGCATCCTCTTCCATGAATTGATAATAATCATTACCAACATCGGTACTGGTTTTGTTGACTTGATCATCGGCATCGCGTGCATTAATACTCATGGAAACAAAAGAAACCAGGGAAAAGCTGTTTTCCACTGCATTATCATACTCATTAGTGCCTTCGGCGGGAAGCTGTGCAACATTATAATTATTGGTCAGAATGGCTCTTACATCATCTTCCAGGCCGGTTTTTTCAATAATATTTTTGGCTATTCCTTTTAAATCGGCCCCGGCTTTGATAGAAATTTCATTTAATTGTTCACCGGTATACAGTAAATCGGCTTTGCCACGTTTAATACCGGACACAATAATGCTATCCATAAAAAACTCTGCGCCCTGGTTTTTAATATAATACCTGACGCTGAATTTGGACGGCCAGTTCTTACGGTTCAGGTTCAAATCGGATGATTGCTTATAAGAATCCAGCCACAATTCTTTGCCCAATTCACCGGCTTCGCGTCCGCTTTTAAAAGCATTATTAACTTCGGAGCCTTTAAGGGTTTTTACTTCCTGGCCTTCTTTCAAGAATTTCAAATTAATGAGCCGTTTAAACCGTCCTGACCCTTTGGTGGTCATGACGATCTGATAATCGGAAATGTCTTCATCATTAAGAGCAATCCCCAAATTCAGTTTTTCATTGAGGCGGTCGATAAAGCGCCGGGTTTCATCGGGATTGATCTTTTTATCGAATACAAAGGAATCGGTGCCGACTTCTTCAGCGCCGGCTTCGCGTGACAGGAATACTTCTTCTTTGCGGACAAATATTGGGTAATTTTCCATCAAGCGCGGATCAACGCTGGTTTCCTGATCGGAAAAACAATATTGCAATACCCGCACTGGCACATCGGGAACTTTGCCAGGATCATTCACTTCCAAACGGTCGGGGTTGCTTCTGCCGGCATAACTGATTTCCAGTCTGGTCATTTTAGTTTGCCGTTCGGTATCATCAAACGCAAACACCACATCAATTTCAGTGGCGCCTGCTATTTCATTTTCGCCGATTATATCACTTTTTAATAAATTCATAAAATCATTAAAAGCATTGCCGTTGTCCTGGTTCAAAGCCTTATTCGTATACCAGACTTCTTCGCTGGCATACTGAGAAAAAACCATGATCGGAAAACAGAACAGGAAAGTAAAAAATATTACTTTATTCCAGGCTTTCATTCATTCCTCCATCATTATTTATTGGGTAAATCCAATGGCGTTATTCTTTTTTGCTGATTGTTTTCATATTTCAATTGATAATGCAACGTTACATCAATTCGGTCGCCTTGCGCAGCATTGTTCAAATAGATCAAATCACCGGCCAGGTTATAAGAAAGGTTTGGCGAATATTTTGATCGTGCCTCTACCCGGTCGATCTTTACTTCATCATCGAAATAATCGCGAAAATCTATTTTTGCTGTATAAATTCCGGTGCTGCCGTCGCTTCTGATAATTAAATTCAGATCGGTTTCCGGCACGCTTTGCACCATGAACCGGCGCAGATGACTGTGATTGCTTCTGGTCGTTACAATCAAATCCACATATTTTACATCGCGACCAACCGTGTAGCCAAAATAACCCAGATCATTAGGATTTTCTGTTCTAACCTCGCCGTTGCTGGAGCGAACTTTGATCTCTTTGATCAGATTGGTGTTTACATTTTTCAATGAATAAAATATATTTACGTTCCTGGTCTCAAATACTAACGCCTGACCGGAGGTTTGCTGGCTGTTGACGGGATATCGGTTTTCATCGCGATAGGTGCGTACAAAAGTATCCAGTAAATCCTTTTCATGGCCCTGCATCCGTTGCGGGGTTATCGGCGGCCACACCTGGAAACGATAGGGGATAACTTCTACCAGCCAGTTCCTGGTCCGTTCCACAGCGCCGGCAAAGGCATGTAAAGACACATTAACAAACGTATTGCCGCGAACATTAACATCCTGGGTAGTGCTGACGGGAATATCAATATCCAGAACCGTCCGTTGATTCGACGAGGTAATGCTCATACCATTCGGCAGTGGTTGAGGATTACCATCCGTCAAGGTGGAAATATCCAGGTTATTCAACAATACTTTACCTTCAACGCTTAATGTAAAACGGTCTATCGGAAAGGTAGCGGACACGGTCTGTTTATAGGTGGTACCCACAGGAATATTGAGGCGTACCTGGTAGCCTTCCGGCGGATAGATCAATTGAAAATCTGTTGCTCCCCTGGGACCCACATGAAAAATGTGCATCGGGCAGGTAACGCCGCCGGAGGATACTTCCTGAATAATATCCGCATAATTGCCAGCCAGTTGCGCGGCTTCCGGAATATTAAAAATCACCGGAAAGTAAACCCGGGCGTCATCAAGGGTAACATTATCAATTGTGTAGGTGCCGTTTAAAAGATTAATTTTAAAAATATCGGTGGTAAAACGCGACTTTTTCTGGTTGGACGTTCCCGCCGAACCACTGCCCGGCTCGGAAACGGAACCAATTTTTTGCACATCCAGCAATATATTTTTATCCGCAGAATATGCAACATTAATTCTTTCATCGGTTAATTTTATTCGTTTATATACATAAAGATGGGTAATATCTTTAGTATGATTTAGTTCAAGGTTGTCATAAAAATCGTTGCCGCGTTTTTCCAGGTTTACGGTTAGAGATGATTTTTTGCTGTTTTCAAATTTAGTAATAGTTGTGGTATTGTTTTGCCGTTTTATTTGATAGGTAAAATTGTACATCTGGTAATTGTTTTTATTTTTGTAAAAAAAGTATATTTCATCCTGGTCATTAAAACTGGTATCGGGAATGACCAATTGCATAATATTTCTTCTTTGTTCTTTTCTGTCTCTGGTATCGGTGGTTGCCGGGTCTTCCGTAACAGAAACCTGGTTGCCAAATTCACCCTGCAGCCGGTATTCCGTTCTGCCTTCCGGGTTTATTACAATTTCATCAATCTGTTTGGCCAGCTTGAAAGAAAAAATATGTCTTCCGGAAACCAGCGGCCAGTAGTTCCTCATTTCATTGAGAGAATCGCCGATGACGATACTGCCGTTGTTGGTTAGTATTTCCCGCGTCAGTTCGTTTTTGGGCTGATCAAGTAAATGAGGATTGATAAACTTTAAATAGGCCGTTACCAAAAACATCATTATATATAAAATCATAATTATCGCATTACGACTCATGGATTATCATCCCTTTTGTTGTACATACTGTCACTTTTATTTTCATCATTGCCGGAGATATTATTTAATGTTGATTTTCGCATTATTTAATGCAATTTTAATTCCTTCGGCTATTTCTTCAGGATTGATCTGTACTTTTTGCACATCAACAACTGCGGCTTCCCTGACTCCTCCTTTAACCGATTGAATTTCTTTTCTGCCGACTGTTTCTTTGGGACGATATTGTTTGGGGAATTTATAACCCAGGTAAAACGCGCCGACTTCGGCAAGACCGCCCAGCACCATAATAAAATGCAACTGGCTGAATCCCCATTTAAATGCGGCTATCTGCGAGATTGTCTTGTAATCCGGCATTATGCCGATCATTAAATACCAGGTATCCCAATAATATTTAAAATCTAAAAGCTGGTTTTCTTTAAAAAAGATGATACCGATAATAGCAAAAATCATGGGGATAATACCCAGGTTCATGATCTTGGTAGGGATAATACTGAAAAACCCACGCCGGAATTCTACAGATTTTTGCGCCACCTTGTTTTTGGTAAATTGAAATGCGCTTATAAACGGCACCAGTACCGCAAATAAAAATGCGATTGAACCGACCCAGAAAAATACCAGGCCGATTGCCATTTTAAACCGGGACGGCGTTTCAAAGTCGGCCAGATCATTGGATATCTTTAAAACATCAACAAATTTTTGGCTGTAGCCGGTAAATGAAAAAACAAAAAATAAAAACAAGATAAAAATCAAAAATACCGGAACATGCCACAGCTCATCGGTCGAGTCGATTTCATTTTGCGGATAATAATATGTTATTTCATTAACATACTGTTGAATTACTTCGTCGGTATAATTGGTATTTCCGGTAGCGCGTAACACCTTTTCCAGAACGCTTCTAATTTCATCTTCAGTTGAACCAGAGCTGCCCGGCCAATCGGTTACAAAAGAAATTAAAAAATCCTTGAATCGTTTTAAAATCGGACGGTTCTTGTTTTTTTCACAAATCTGGTTAAACTCTTTGATGATGTTTTCTTTTGACGCTTCATCAATTTTGCATTTGATCTTTTTTTCGCTTACTTTTTGATCTATTCTGGAAAAGATTCTTTCAATATTTTCATTTGAAATATCATACCGAAAGCTAAACATATAACTTCCTCCAATAAAATTCCAACATGTATTTAACTATTTGCAATATACTTTTTAACTGCTATTATTTAATCAGGATAGATTCCCGACTTGTCTTATCTCCGTTATTTGGTTATATTTTAACCCTTAAACAAGGGATTTTATTCATTTTCAGGCTAGTACATAACTACGGTCATTTTTAAATTCTGCAAAAATATAAAACGGCACCAACAGATGGTGCCGTAATATTTTTCAAAATTCCAACATAAGCAAAAACCATTAGGTTGATAGTGGCTGTTGATTACATTTTAGCAACTTCAAGTCTGTTTAAAGCTCGTAACAAAGCGGCTTTGGCGCGGGGAATATCCGTATTTTCCGCTTTTTCTTGTAATCGTTTCATTGCTCTGTCCCGAGCCCGCTGCGCTCGTTCCAGGTCGATAGAAGCGGCGTCTTCTGCGGCTTCTGCTAAAATTAACATGGTATTCCCTGTGACCTGAACGAAACCTCCGCAAACGGCAAAACACTTATTTTCTTTACCCATTTCGGCTTTGATGTTCCCGGTCTTTATTACCGTTAAAAACGGTATGTGCTCCGGTTTAACGCCAAAATACCCATTATATCCGGGCGCCTTAACATGGTCGACCGGGTTCGAAAAAACAATCTTTTCGGGGGTTATGATTTCCAGTTTTAAATTTTTATCAGTCATAAGAGTCTGTACATTCGATAATTATTGGTTTGCCCGCATCTTTTCGGCTTTGGCTATAACATCTTCGATTGTGCCCACCATCCAGAATGCCTGTTCGGGAAGATCATCATGCTTACCTTCAATAATTTCCTTAAAGCCGCGGATCGTATCTTCCAGCTTTACATATTTGCCTTCAAAACCGGTAAATTGTTCGGCAACGGCAAATGGCTGCGACAGGAAACGTTGAATTCTTCGGGCGCGGTTTACGGTCAGTTTATCTTCTTCCGATAACTCTTCCATACCCAGAATGGCAATAATATCCTGCAAATCTTTATATTTTTGTAATATTTTCTGGCAAGTCCGGGCGACAGTATAGTGTTCTTCGCCCAAAATCCGCGGATCAAGGATGCGGGAGGTTGAATCCAGGGGATCAACCGCCGGGTAAATACTTTGTTCGACCAGAGCCCGGTTTAACACTGTAGTAGCATCCAAATGGCTAAAAGTTGTAGCCGGGGCAGGGTCGGTCAAATCGTCGGCAGGGACGTAGATGGCCTGTACCGAAGTAATAGAACCATCTTTGGTTGAGGTAATGCGTTCCTGCAGCATACCCATTTCAGTTGCCAGGTTTGGTTGATAGCCTACTGCGGAAGGCATACGTCCCAGCAGAGCGGATACTTCAGACCCGGCCTGGGTGAAACGGAAAATATTATCGATAAACAAGAGCACATCGCGGTGTTCAATGTTGCGGAAATATTCAGCAATGGTCAATGCCGAAAGACCAACCCGCAAGCGGGCGCCCGGCGGTTCATTCATCTGACCAAATACCAGCGATACTTTGGATTCTTCCAGGTTTTTCAAGTTGATTACACCGGTTTCCTGGAACTCTTTCCACAAATCATTACCTTCACGGGTACGTTCACCTACACCGCCAAATACGGAAAATCCGCCGCGATAAATAGCAATATTATTAATTAATTCCTGGATCAATACGGTTTTACCTACACCGGCGCCACCGAACAAACCGATCTTGCCGCCTTTGGGATAGGGTTCCAGCAAGTCGATTACTTTGATACCTGTTTCCAAAATTTCAGTAGAAGTGGTCAGGTCTTCAAGGGCCGGAGCGTCGCGGTGAATAGACCATTTTTCTTTTGCTTCGATTTTGCCCATATCATCGATCGGTTCGCCGATCAGGTTCATCATTCTGCCAAGAGTACCTTTGCCAACCGGAACCTGGATGGATTGTTTCGTATCAACAACTTTTTGGCCGCGTTGTAAACCGTCGGTGGAATCCATAGCGACGCACCGGGTGGTGTTTTCACCCAAATGTTGAGATACTTCCAGTACCAGTTTAGAACCATCTGCTTTTTCAACTTCCAAAGCATGGTATATTTCAGGTAATTTCCCTGTTTCAAAATGAACATCAACAACCGCACCGATGATCTGTGCAATTTGTCCAATATTTTCCATTAATTGTCTCCCATATAACATCTCAACAACGTTCTTTTAGCCCTTTAACGCTTCAGCGCCGCTCACAATTTCGTTCAATTCTTTGGTAATCGCCGCCTGGCGGGCTTTATTATAGTACAATGTTAACTCTTTGATCATTTCCTGGGCATTATCCGAGGCAGTTTCCATAGCCGTCATGCGGGCGCCAAATTCCGAAGCCGCCGATTCGAGCAGAATTCTCCACATTTGAAAATTCAAACTCATCGGTATCAGTTTGTCGAGAATAACTTGTGGATTCGGTTCGTATAAAAAGCTGATGGGTTTGGATTTTTCTTCCGTAGCTGTTTGCTGAACCGGCAAGAATTGCTCGACTTGCGTTTCCTGCTGTACGGCATTTTTAAACCGGTTATAAATAATATAAACACGATCAAAAGTGCCGTTTTCAAACGCTTTCATTAATTCTGCAGCTATGCGTTGGGCATGCGTAAATTCGAGATTGTTAAAGATCTCGATATAGTGCGCATATAAAGGAAAATCATTGCGTTTAAAATGCTCGTATCCTTTTTTCCCGATAGTAACCAGGTATTTCTTTTCAGCAGGTGAAGAATTTAACTCTTTTTTAGCATAACGGATCAGGTTGGCGTTAAAGCTTCCGCAAAAACCCTTGTCGGCAGTCAATAAAACATAACACACTTTATGGGGCGCCCGGTTTTTCATCATGGGATGTAAATCACGGTGTGATTTTTTTGCCACATTGCCCAAAACATCGGTGAGCTGACGCGAATAGGGCCGGGTGCTCATTAAACGGGTTTGTGCTTTTCTCAGTTTTGCCGCCGCCACCATTTTCATGGCTTTGGTAATTTGCATGGTGCTTTTAACGCTGGCGATCCGGCGTTTTATTTCCCTTAAAGTAGCCATTTATTTTTCCACTGCAAACTGTTTAATAAAATCCGCACAGGCATTATTCAGGCGGGTGGCAATATCTTCGTTTAATTCCTTTTTCTCTTTAATATCGCGCAATACTTCGCTATAATTGGTTTCCATAAACTGGTAGAACTCTTTTTCAGCGCGCAATACCTCGTTAACCGGAATTGCATCCAGGAACCCTTTGGTTCCCAGGTATATTACCGCCACTTGTTTTTCTACCGGCAATGGCGCATACTGATTTTGTTTTAATAACTCGGTCAGTCGTTGGCCGCGATTTAATTGCTGTTGTGTGGTTTTATCCAGGTCCGAGCCGAATTTAGCAAAAGCTTCCAGGTCACGGTACTGGGCAAGGTCCATACGCAAACCGCCGGCGATTTTTTTCATGGCTTTAATCTGGGCGTCGCCGCCTACCCTGGATACGGAAATACCGGGGTTAATAGCGGGCCGAACACCGGCAAAAAACAGGTTCGGTTCAAGATAGATCTGGCCGTCGGTAATAGAAATGACGTTGGTCGGAATATAAGCGGAAAAGTCACCGGCCTGGGTTTCAATGATCGGTAAGGCCGTCAATGAACCGCCGCCAAGCTTATCGCTCAGTTTAGCTGCTCTTTCCAGCAAACGGGAATGCAGGTAAAACACATCGCCGGGGTACGCTTCACGTCCCGGTGGGCGGCGCAGCAACAAAGAAAGCTGTCGGTAAGCCCAGGCGTGTTTGGAAAGATCGTCGTAAGCAATTAAGGCATGTTTGCCGTTATCACGGAAATACTCGCCCATAGCCGCGCCGGAATACGGAGCAATATACTGCATCGGCGCCGGTGAATCTGCTGTGGACAAGACGATGATGGAATGCGCCATAGCGCCGGCGTCTTCAAGAGTTTTAATCAGCCGGGCTACTGTAGAGGCTTTTTGGCCGATAGCCACATATATACAAGCCACGTCGGTATTTTTTTGGTTGATGATGGTATCAACCACAATAGCGGTTTTACCGATCTGGCGGTCGCCAATGATCAACTCCCGCTGGCCGCGGCCGATGGGGATCATCGAATCAATAGATTTTAACCCGGTTTGCAAAGGTTCTTTCACCCGCTGCCGGGCGACCACGCCAAGAGCTTTACGCTCAATGGGACTGGTCAGTTTGGTTTTAATCGGCCCCTTGCCGTCCATAGGCTGACCTAAGGGATTGACAACCCGGCCTAATAATTCCGGACCAACTGGCACTTCCATAATCCTTTTGGTTCGTTTAGCTATATCGCCTTCTTTGATCAGGCGATCTTCGCCAAACAATACGCAGCCGACGTTATCTTCTTCCAGGTTAAGGGCCATGCCAAATACACCATTCGGAAACTCGACAAGTTCCATAGACATCACGTTTTCAAGTCCATATACCCTGGCAATTCCGTCTCCGACCTGGAGAACCTGGCCAACTTCCTGAACATCTATTTCTTTTTCAAATTGTTCAATCTGTTTTTTTAGTACAAAAGTAATTTCTTCTGGTCTTATTTCCATATTAATCCTGTTACCTCCATGAGGTCAAAAGTTATACTGCAGAACCAGGAATAAAACTCTTCCAAAATACGCTATAATCGGGTGTTATATGATCGTTTCTGCTATGCAGCATACACTTTGGTCTGCATTAATTCCTGCTTCATGGTATTTAATTGATGGATGATGCTGCCATCAATAATTTTTCCTTCAACCTGGATAATGAATCCGCCCAAAATATCGGGTTTAACCACATTTTCCAGGATAATTTGCGCATGAAATGATTCGGAAAGCAGAGTTTGCAATTTTTGGAGATTCTGTTCCGTTAAAGCAATAGCTGATGTTACAACAGCCTGTATCCGGTTGTGTTTCCGGTCGTTAAATCGATTCAGGAAGAAAACGATCTGTTCGATGGATTCAAGCCGGTTATTTTTAATCAGGAGCAATAATGTATTGGAGACGATTTTATCGACCTTGTTATGCAGTAACGCATCCAGAGAGGCGCTTTTTTCTTGTTTACCGACTTGGGGCGATAAAAAATAATAACGCAGCCGGGTATCTTTTTGCATCACTTCTGCAAAAGCTTTTAACTGGTCAAAAACCGTGTCGAGTTTATTTTGCTCTGCCGCCAATTCAAAAATTGCTCTGGCATATCTTTTTGCGACCGGATGTATTCTCAATTCAATTTTTCCATTCGTTTAATCGAGTTCTGAATTAAAGATTCGTGTTCGCTTTTGTCCAAAGCTTTGCCAATAAGTTGTTTGGTTGCAGCCATAGATAATTCAACAGCCAGGTTGCGGATATCCTCAATGGCTTTATCGCGGCTCAACTCTATTTCCCGTTTGGCGTTGGTCAGCATGGCAGCCGCATCCGCATTGGCTTTCTGGATAATTTCTTCTCTTACCAGTTCGGCCGCTTTGCGGTTCTTTTCCACAATGTCCATGGCCTCTTTTTTGGCAGCGGCAATGACATTTTGCTGATTGGTGAGCGCTTCCTGCACCTTTTGGTTGGCTTTGTCGGCAGCTTCCAGGGATTCCCTGATTTTAGTCTCCCGTTCCGCCAAACCCTGAATGATCGGTTTCCATGCCACCTTCCATAGCATCAGCAGCAAGGCAATAAATGTTACGGCGGTCCAAAAAATCGTCCCGCCCTGCGGTGTCATTAATTCCATAGTTTTTTTCTTTTTAGTTTACTTTAAGCTTAACAAAAAGCAAATAGCTGCGGATAACAAAGCAACACCTTCAATCATGGCGGCGGTAATGATCATTGCGCCACGAATTTCACCGGCGGCTTCCGGCTGACGGGCTATGCCCTGCATGGCGGCGCTTGCCAGTTTGCTGATACCAAATGCTGCTGCAAAAGTTACACCTGCGGCTCCAAAACCTGCGGCCAAAAATGCTGCTACTTGAGATTCCATTGTTCCTCCTCAAAAAACATAGAGTGATAAATAAATAGTTAAACAATTACATTTTTTATGATCTATTAATGCTCTTCAGCCATGTTCATACCTATAAATACAGCAGACAAGATGGTAAAAACATAGGCCTGAATAAAAGCAATCAATATTTCCAGTATTGCACAAAAGATAATAATTAATAAAGGAGCCGGGGCGACGATCCAGCTCTTGAAAATAAAAATTAACGACATAATAGCCAGAATGGTAATGTGGCCGGCAATCATATTGGCAAACAAACGTATAGCCAGGGCGATATGTTTGGCCATTAAGCTGACGATTTCAACCGGGATCATGATCGGTATTAAAAATCCCGGTAATCCACCCGGTATTAAATGTTTCATATTACCCCAAAAACCGAATTTACGGATACCGGCAATTTGTCCCATTACCAAAGTCAGTATTGCCAGGGCTGCGGTAACGCCGATATTACCGGTGGCTGTAGCGCCGCCGGGCACCAGACCCAGTAAATTGCATAATAAAATAAAGAAAAACGCCGTTAAAAGATACGGAGCATACATCATTCCATGATGCCCCATATTGGGTATAATCACATCATCGCGGATGTATACAACAGCGGCTTCCAGGGCATTGGCGAGCCCGGAAGGGACCAGCTTTTTTCGGCGAAATGATAATCCGAAGGCCAAAAGCAGTATTAACGAAGTAATCCACATCATTAATACGTGGTTGGTAATTGTAAGATCCACACCATAAACGGTGGGTAATTTGATGACCGGTTGGGCTAATATGTGGTGCATAATAAATGCAGAGCCGCCCTCGGCGCCATGAGCGGCATGCTCAGCGGCCTGGGCTGCTTCAGCGCCATGTTCAACAACTTGTTCTGCTACGTGTTCAACCATAATGTCTTATTTCAGTTTACTTTTCAATTCCTGATTGATTATTTTAATTTCATAGATTTGCATTAAACAATAAAAAAACACAAAAGCGCCAACAAAGCCGAGCAGTGGCACAGTAGTAAAATATTTGTAAATTAAAAACAAGACCACAATAAAAATAACAAAACGTAAAGCCATTCCACCATATAAAGCGGAATAAAAAATCTTTGCCTCTTTGTTAAACGCCCAGCGTAATAGCAGGTAGCCTGATATGATATTAAAAAGACTGATAAAATAACCCATTCCTAGAGCAATTGCATAACCCGCCCCGGTAATATAATCAATCCCGGGATACAGAAACAGGAAAATTTCACCCGCTACAAAGAGTAAAAAAGTTATCAGTAAAAAAACTATCAAGGAACGAATTGGCTTATTTTTGGAGACCTTTTTTATTTTCTTTTTTCTCCGAATAAACTGTTCTATAAATATTTAAAAAACCTGCACTTGCACCAAGCAAAACTCCCAAAATAAAAAATAAGGGAATTGTACCCAGCTTTTTGTCCAACCAATATCCGCCGGCCATACACAACCCGACAGCTACAGCAAATTGTATACCAATATCTAAAACCTGAACAGTAGATTTTTTCAAGTTAATCATGAATTAACGAGATTGCACTTTGAATGTGGGTTCAAGGTTCTTAATATCATCATTCTTTTTGGTTATATCGGTCATCTTTTTATCGTCGCCGAGCATGGAACATTTACCATCGAAAATAGCGCCTTCATCGATAACCAGTTTTCTGGTTTTCATTTCACCATGAAATTCCGAACGGCTTTCCAGAACCGTTTTGCCATCGGCATCGACTATTCCGTTCAGTTTGCCGCCAACCACCAGATTCTTAGCCTTGACGTTACCTTCAATTTCTCCATCCTTACCCACCACCAAAGTATCGGAGGTTTTAACATCCCCTTTTACCTTGCCGTCCACCCTGAGGCTGTGTTCGACGGTAATTACACCTTCAAAATAAGCCCCTTTACCTAATATTGTATTAAGTTCACCAGGTTTTTCCAAGTTTTTCATTTTTTTTCCATTCTTGTTGTTAATTATTATAAAGAATTTAAGGTCATATTAATTATTGGCAAAAGCTAGTAAATACTGTTTTGGATCAAGCGGCACCCCGTCCTTCCAGATTTCAAAATGCAAATGATGGCCGGAACTGATGCCGGAATTACCCAACAGGGCGATATTATCACCTTTTTTTACCAGGGAATTTCTTTCAACAATTAAACGCTGATTATGGCCATAATAGGTAAAATAACCGTTACCATGATAAATAATTACCAGGTTGCCAAGATTATAGGTCCATCCGGCAAACACAACAATACCGTCGGCTGCTGATTTTACCAACGCTCCTCTTTCACCAGCAATATCAATGCCCAGATGATTGGATTTTCCTTCAAACGTCAGATTGCTATAATCGTTACTCAACACACCTTCAACAGGTAAAAATGTCGGTATACAGTTTTCAAAATTTTCATGCAGCAAGGTTTTGGTGCGAATCAGTCTTCCAAACCTTTCCCGGGCAATCATGGGCACTTCACGGTTTACCTGGGAAGTCTGGGGCGGATTTACAATCGGGGCGATATCCGGATATACCGCAGGTGTGGGCTCTTCTTCTATATCATTTTCTTCGCTGTTATCATCATTTTGCGCCGGTGGTGACATGTTGACATTTTCATCACTATTTCTGCTGCTTCCCAAACCCAAAGCGCCGCGTATTTTAGTTTGCGAGCTTTCCAGATCTTCAAACTTGGCTACCAGTTCATAGATGCGTTTGTTATTTTCTTCCAACTGCTGATTAACCTCGCCAAGTTCCCGGTTTTTATTATAAACCCGAAAATATTGAAAATAAGCGACAAATCCCAGAAACATGTGTAATATCAATAACACACCGATCATTTGAAATATTTTTAACCGCTTTATCGGAATACTAAAAGTCTTGGGTTCATCCTTATCATCAGGAATAACCAGAATTTGTAAAGACTTGCGGTGTTTTCTGGGTTTACTTAACACAATTATTCACCATTTATTACTGCAACAAGCCGGTTTAAATCGTCATCGTTATAATATTCTATTTCAACAAGGCCGCCTTGTTTTTTTGCTTTAACAACCACTTTGGTCGCCAGGCGCAGCCGTAATTTATTTTCTACATCTTCAAAGTAATAGGTTCTGGCATTATTTACTGTTTCAGTTGTAACCTGCTTTTTCGGCTGTGAATAATTCCGAACCAGTTCCTCGACTTTGCGAACCGAAAGTCCATCCTTGACGATCTTTTTCCACACCTCAACCTGGGCATCGCTATCTTCCAGGGCCAATAGCGCACGGGCGTGACCCATTGATAATTCACCGGTTTTGGCGCTTTCCCGAATCTGCCGGGGTAATTTTAATAACCGCAAAAAATTCGCCACTGTTGCGCGATCTTTGCCTACTTTTTTGGCAATCACTTCCTGGGTTAAATGACACTCTTCGATGAGACGACGGTAACTGTTAGCAATGTCGATGGGATTGAGATCTTCTCTGTGAATATTCTCAATGATCGACAGCTCCATCATGTCTTCATCGCTCTCTATATCCATGATATAAGCTGGAATTGTGCTGATTTCCAGCTCACTCACAGCGCGCAGCCGCCGTTCTCCGGCAATAATCTGGTAGCCGTAATTATAACGTCGCACCGTAATCGGCTGAATGACGCCTTTTTCCGCGATAGAGTTCTTTAATTCTTCTAGCTTTACCGGGTCGAATGTTGCTCGTGGTTGAAAGGGATTGGGAGTAATTTTTGCAACTTCAATAAATTGAATATTTGCCGCTTCTGCCGCCAGCGTTGCTTCCTGCTTCCCTTCAGGGACATCCGGTATGAGCGCCTTGAGCCCTCTACCCAGCGCTTTCCTGTTCGCCATGCTTTATTATTTCCTCAGCCAAATTCATATAATTTTCACTTCCAGCAGAAACGGCATCATATAATATTATTGGCTTTCCAAAACTTGGAGCTTCACTCAACCGAACGTTCCTGGTAATGATAGAATCAAAAACTCGACCATCAAAATATTTTCTAACATCCTCGGCTACCTGCCGGGACAAATTTAATCGTGAATCATACATTGTCAACAATACACCTTCTATTTCCAATCCCTTGTTTAAATGCTTTTGCACCAGGCGAATGGTATTTAATAATTGCCCCAATCCTTCCAGGGCATAATATTCGCATTGTATCGGGATCAAAACAGAATCCGAAGCGGTCAGCGCGTTAACTGTCAGTAAACCCAGAGAGGGCGGGCAATCGATTAAAACATATTTGAATTGTTTGCGAACATCTGCCAACGCATTGGTCAGCTTGTGCTCTCTGGATATGGTAGTTACCAGTTCAACTTCAGCGCCTACCAGGTTAATGGAAGAAGGCAACAGCTTTAAACACTCTAATTCAGTATCGAGGATCAAATCGGAGGTTTTATACTCATTGATCAGGGCGTCATAAATGGTATGTTTGAACTCACCGGCGTCAAAACCCAAACCGCTGGCGCTGTTTGCCTGGGGATCCATATCGACCAGCAAAGTTGGATACTCCGCCACAGCCAGACACGCAGCCAGGTTAACCGCAGTCGTGGTTTTACCTACACCGCCCTTTTGATTCGCTATTGCTATTACTTTGCCCATTAACGGGCATCCTCCATTTTAAGTTAAGTAAAAATATAATTCTTTTATGCCATAAAATCAATAAAAAGTTTTACCAACACCGGCTATATTGCCAGGCCCCTGACCTGGTATCTTTTAAACTTTCAAGAATTTGAACAGACTATTTATGTTACCAGATAAATGCCAATTTGTTCCGTTTTTGCTTTCATTATATCATTTGTGTGTAATTTCATTCATTACAACATAAAAACACTCCAGTTTGTACTTGACTTGTAATTTAAAATCAAGTAATTTATTCTATAAATCCCATCTGCTAAAACAAGGGTATCAGTCATGTCACTATTCCATAATCTGTTGATCAAGTTTATGCCCCTCGTGCCGAAACCCATTGTCAAATTCGTTTCCAAACGATATGTAGCCGGGGCAACGCTGGCGTCCGCTATCGAGACTGTCAAAGTACTTAACAGTGAGGGTACTGTTGCCACTCTTGATGTGCTGGGTGAAAGTTCAATCCGGCGGGAAGAATGCGAAGCTGCTGTAAATGAATATCTGCAAGTACTGGACAGTATTGCTGAACACAGGCTGGATTGTAATATCTCCCTTAAACCCACTCAGCTTGGTTTACTGCTCGATGAAGAATTATGCTATCTCAATATCCGTCAAATTGTTGTGCGCGCCGCAAAATATAATAATTTTGTTCGAATCGACATGGAAGATGCGCAAACCACCAGCGCAACTATAAAACTATTCCTGCGCCTGCACAAAGAATTCTCTAACGTGGGTTTGGTCATTCAGGCTTGTCTGCGGCGCAGCCTCGATGATATTAATGTTCTGGCTGAGGCAGGAGCCAACCTGCGATTGTGCAAGGGTATTTATAATGAAACCCGCGCACTGGCGTTCAAAGATCCCGCCATTGTAAACTATAATTTCTCATTGTTGATTAAAAAAATGCTGCAGGCAAAATGTTATATCGGCATAGCCACACATGATGAAAAAATAGTATGGGCCGGTTTGAAATATATCAACCAGTTCAATGTTGAAAAATCCCAATATGAATTTCAAATGCTGCTGGGAGTAGAGGAAGAACTGCGTAAAATTCTGCTGGCTGGTGGCCATAAGGTCAGGGTATACGTGCCATTTGGCATTAAATGGTATGCCTATTCAATGCGCAGGTTAAAGGAAAACCCAAAAATTGCCGTTTATATTATCAAAGCCTTTTTCAGAATAAAATAACAACCAGTTACATCCGGGAGTTACTGTTTTTGATCAGGGTTTTATTGCGTTAAGGATACCCAAGGTTTCTATTCTGCAACGGCTGTATGGTGCAGGTAATAACTTTATTAATGAACGGGCTTTTTTAGTAAGATATTTACAATTAAACTATGAATTATGCAACAGGACGATTCAAACCGAATACAGTATTTACGCCAGGAATTGCAACGCCATAATTACCATTATTATGTGCTTGACGATCCGCAGGTTTCCGATGCGGAATACGACCGCTTGTACCGAGAACTGCAAGACCTGGAAAGCCAACATCCAGATTCCATAACCCCGGATTCACCTACGCAACGGGTTGGCGCAGCGCCGTTGCGGGTATTTAACACGGTCGTCCATTCGCTTCCCATGCTCAGCCTGGATAATTCTCTCAATGAGGGAGAAATTCGCGCTTTTGATGACAGAACCCGAAAAGCATTAAATACAGCGACGATAGAATATGTCTGCGAACCTAAATTTGACGGTCTTGCAGTAGAACTGGTTTATGAGAATGGTTTGCTCAGCGTTGCTTCTACCCGTGGTGACGGAGTAACAGGCGAAGATGTTACCCAGAATATTAAAACCATCCGGGCTGTGCCGCTGAAATTATATAATTATGATACATCTGCCGGAGCCCGGCTTGAAGTCCGCGGTGAAGTAATAATGGAAAAAGCCAACCTGGCCCGGTTGAATGAAACAAGAGCGCTGAATAACGAACCGCTGTTTGCTAATCCCCGTAATGCTGCCGCCGGTTCATTACGCCAGCTTGACCCGACGGTTACCGCAGCACGGCCCCTGGATATTTACTTTTACGGTATCGGCCATGCCGGTAATTTGTCTCTTGCATCGCATTTTGACATTTTACAATACCTGAAAAAAACCGGTCTAAAAATCAATCCGTTAACGGAAAAATGCCTGGGAATTGAACAGGTTATCGCTTATCATCATCGTATGCAGGAGCGTCGCGAAACCCTGCCTTATGATATAGATGGTGTGGTAGTTAAAGTAAATTCGCTGGCTTTACAGGAAAAACTGGGCATTCGCACGCGCAGCCCGCGCTGGGCAAACGCTTATAAATTCCCTGCCAGCCAGGATATGACGCAGATAATCGACATTAAAGCGCAGGTGGGCAGAACCGGTGTTTTGACGCCGGTGGCGGAGATGATGCCGGTCAATATTGGCGGGGTGATCGTCAGCCGCGCCACGCTGCATAACCAGGATGAAATCGACCGCAAGGATATTCGCATTGGCGATTGGGTTATCATCCAGCGCGCCGGGGATGTTATTCCCGAAGTGGTACAGGTGATTCACAGCAAACGCACCGGCGCAGAACGGAAATACCAGTTGCCGGAAACTTGCCCGGTCTGCGGCAGCCTTACGGTGCGCCCGGAAGGTGAAGCTGCCCGGCGCTGCGTTAACATGTCTTGTCCGGCACAAATCAAAGAGCGCATTATCCATTTTGCCAGTAAAGATGCAATGGATATTGAAGGTATGGGCGAAAAACTGATCCATCAACTGGTGGATAAAAACCTGTTGCGGAATGTGGCGGATATTTACTTTCTCAATCGCGAGCAACTGGCCGGCCTGGAAAGAATGGCGGCAAAATCAGCCGAAAACATTATTAAAGCCATAGATAACAGCCGCTCCCGTTCTCTGGATCGTGTTCTGTTCGGTTTGGGCATTCGATATGTGGGGGAACATGTTGCCCGGATTCTCGTCAAAGCCTTTGAAACTATAGAAAAGATTGCTCAAACTTCACCGGAAGATTTGCAAACCGTTTATGAAATTGGACCTCAAGTGGCCGGAAGTGTGGCGGAGTTTTTTGCCAATTCCGAAAATGTGCAAATTATAAACAGATTAAAAGAAGGCGGCGTAAACTTTTCCGCCGGAACGGCCGTCAAGAGTGCAGATGTGTTAAAGGGCAAGACTTTGGTGTTTACCGGCGCCTTGCAGCGATATTCCAGGAGTGAATGTGAGCGCCTGGTGGAATCGCTGGGCGGTCGCGCCGCGTCATCGGTTAGTAAAAATACCGATTTTGTTGTAGTTGGTGAAGGGCCCGGCTCCAAAGCGGACAAGGCCCGGGAACTGGGTGTGAAAATTATTACAGAAGATGAATTTATTGCCCTGGTGCAACCAAAACAGTAACCTCAAGGATAATGGATTGAATATGTATAAAAAAATATTTTCACTACTACTGATTTTACCCGTCATTAGCTGCCTGTTTTCATGCGCCGGTAATAAAAACGCGCAAAACAAACTGGATTTTGTTACCATTGAAGAAGAAATGTTTCTGGGCAAAGAACTGGCCCGTGAATGCTCTAAACAATTGAAACTTTATAATAATCAGGAAGTTAGCGCTTTTTTTGAAGGGATTGCAAATGAGATTGGTGATAATTCGGACTGGAGAGGATTGAATTACTCTGTATATATTGTAAATGATACTACCATCAATCATTTTTCACTTCCGGGAGGCAGCATTTATCTTTACCGGGGCCTGATTGATCTGTGTGCTAATGCCAGTGAAGTAGCTGCTATCCTGGCGCATGAAATTGCCCATATTGCCTCCCGTGATGCCGTTGACCGGGTCTCTAAAAAATATACCTTTGCTTTTGCAGCGCAAAGTGTTTTTGGCTACAACCCCGAAATTCCCAAACAAATTGTCGCTTCGCTCTTTACCTCCGGAACAATTCTGGATTATCCGCAAAAAAATGAATTATACGCCGATGCCAAAGCTATTCAATACGTCTGGAATTCCAATTATGACCCCACCGCTTTAATACGAATTTTGGAAAGACTCCGCGCTATCGAAAAAATTGCGCCCGGACAAATTTACAAACTATCGTTAACTCATCCCCCCGCCGCTACTCGTTTCAAAACCGTTTCATCTGGAATCAAAGACCTGAATGGTAAAAACGATTTTATCAGAGACCTGCCAGAATATGCCCGTATCAAAGCGCTAATCCTTAGCCAGAACTAGTTTTTAAATGGCAAGAAATTTGCATTTTTTACAATATGTCCGACGTTGGACATCTTTGTAAATTATGTTCGTTTATTGTTCATTAAAAACAATTACTTACGCTGCCTGTTTTCAGAGCTGTTTTCTGATAGAAACTCTAGTTGTTCGATAGTCGACCGCAGCGTCCGTTCTGTTACACCTAACCTGATCTTGATAAAGGGTATCGGTATGAAAACGCTTTGCGCCTGGTTCTTTATGCTTCTGCTGCTGCTGCCGGTTTTAGGCTTGGCCGTAAATTCTCTACAAATCAATGCTACCACAGATCTCGTCTTAACCGAACTACCGGAAACTATAACCCTGCAATGTAATGAGGTAAAATCCGGAGAAAGACTGGATATTGAATACTTTATCGATGTCAACAATAATAATGAAATCGATTTCTACGATTATAAATTTGACCAGGTTACCCTGGTTGACGGTATTGGTTGGATACGCGATGCCGAAGCGTCGGAAAATGATATTCCCGGCGATGAAGCGGAGGCTGCCGGGGTCATTTCCACAACTTTACCGGTTAGCCGTCAAAACCATCCGTGCGGTTCGCAAACCTGGCTGGTTCGCGCTGCAGGCCAGGGAACCCCGGCTGTAGCGGTTATACACTGGAACCTGACCAACGAACAATGCTCCGTTTATGGCAATATCAGGGATAACTATAGTAAAACCGGCGCTGCCGGTGAGTTGCTTTTCGCTACAGAAATTGATTATGCCGGTGCAGTATATTCAACCATGTCCGACTCTTGTGGTAATTATCACTTGTCATTGGAACCGGGAACCTGGAAAATTTATACGCACACTTGTTCCGATACTGTAGAGGTAACTGTTGCTCCCGGTAAAAAGGTGCAAAAAGACCTGCGCTTAAATCCGTTGGCGAGTTTCATTAGCGGTCAGGCGTACTATGAAAATGGAAATCCGGCGCCGGGTTTAATAATCACCGCGCAAAATCCCGATCTTTTACAGTTTTATTTTGCAACAACCGACCATAATGGCCGTTATGTTTTAAATGTTGCTCCCGGAACAATAGAAATTTCCTGCAACCCGGCTCTGCATAACCGGTTTGGTAACAATGCCTGGCCGGATGGATATTATGCAGTTCCGCAGCAAGAGACCGTAGTGGCAGAAAAAGCCGGGGAAACGCATGTTAATATCAGGCTGGAACATTACCCAATTACCTTGCATGGCGTTTGCCTGGTTAATGGCCAAGGCTTAGCCGGAGTGCTTGTACAGGGAGCCGCCAGGAATAATGTAACCGGTAAAATGCAGTTATTCCAAACGTGGACTCGCGGGGATGGTAGTTTTGATTTGGGAGTTAGTGGCGAGCCGCTGGTAACCCTGGTCGCGCAGAAAACCGGTTATACCCTGCACCAGGAAAACGGTTATTTAAATATTGATCCATCCACTGTAACCACAGGTTTTAATTTCACTTTTTCAGCAGAGAAGCCGTTGATGACTATATCCGGCGCTCTCAATAACGATGATATGACTCCCGCCTGTAATGTTCCGGTTATCGCCTATAATCCGGAAGAAAAAAGCTCCGCGGGATATATCATGCAAAGAACCGATGCACAGGGGCAATTCAGCTTTTACCCCGAGGTGGAAGGCGCATGGCAAATTGGTTTGTATAAAAAAGATTTCAAGTCCATTCCGCCTTTATATTATTTGTATGTGAATGAAGGTATGGGTTATACGGATATTAAATTTTATTTATACCAGGATAAAGATTATGCCAGAATTGACGAAGGCCATTTTAAACCAATGGCATTGAATATAATCCCCAATCAACCGCTGCCTTTCGAGGCGGTAACCAGCATCCAATTTGTGTTGCCGGAAGCGCGGTGTACCCGTGTACAAATGCTGGATATGGATGGGAATTCTCTGCGCACCCTGGTTGATGAAAAGTTGTCCGGCGGTAAACATACTATTGCCTGGGATGGCGCCGATAGTAACGGGAATCCTCTCAACAGCGGTATCTATTGGTGCCGCATCGATGCCGTGAACGAAACCATGCAGCAGGCCATTACTTTATTGCGGTAATTGAATGACTTTTTGTAGGATGGGGGCTTGCCCGGATAGTGCCTTATTCTGATAATATGCCTTTTACAAAGCCTGTTCTACATTAAAGATACTTTCTTTTGCATGGGCAAGGCTCCATCCTACCAGTTTTCTTGTTCACCTTTTGTAGGATGGGGTCTTGACCGATTATTTCAGGATTTTAATCATTTCCCATATTCAGATCATCATATCAAATTACACATAGTTTCTATTGCCAAGGTCAAGCCCCCATCAGTTATTAGCATAATATACCATTCTACCAGCTGATGATATGCCTTTTACAAATCCGATTCAAAATTTTGATTATTGTTATTATCGGGCAAGACCCCATCCTACTAGATATTGTAACCCGATAAATTCCAGGCAATCTCATATATTCATAATGTCGCACGCGGACAAGGTACGTAGCACAGTAATAATAATACTTCCCTTTGCAAAAGTCAAAACCCCATCCTGCCGGATGCCCCTGGTAAAAAATTAAAAAAGGTGTCCGTAGACCGGACACCTTTTTTATCGTATTAAAGCGAGTTGTTTGGTTAATTCAAATTCTCCGGCCTGAATGCGGTAAAAATAAACACCTGCGGGCACGGACATACCAACTTCATTCATACCGCTCCAAACAACGGTATGTGTTCCGGCGCCTACAGTATAGTTGACAAGATTTTTGACCAACTGCCCGGCGGTGTTGAAAATATCGAGCCGCACCTGTTGCGTAAACGGCACACGATATTGTATGCGGGTTTCCGGATTAAAGGGATTGGGATAATTCTGCGTCAACTCGTATGTATCAACTGTAATCCCGTTATCATTGATGCCGGAATTGGTTTCCTCAATAATTAAAAAACTGCCGTCCTGAACAGTAAAGGGCAGCTTTTGATTATTTTTGTCCATTACCGTAACTTCATTAAAGCCGAGAGCATAAACCTGGCCCTGGGGGGCTTCTGCGGCAACGGAATAGGATATATTCATAAGGGAGCCTTTGTTGGGCAGGATAAGGCGGTTTTTGCTCACCAGCAAAATAATTTCTATGGCTTCATCGCTATAATTATAGCTAAAAATCTGCGGATTCGTTCCGGCGGCAATCCACACGGAATCCACTGTAATAAATGGCGTTAAATCGGTAACGGTTAAACTGAGACCTTTCAGGGTATCTTCATTATCCACAGAAAGAGTGATCAGGTTATCCGTACTGCCCGGCTTACCGCTGCCGGAGCTGAGAACCAGTAGATTCTCACCGGCAAACGCTGTACACGCTGCCAATATGAATAATAATACTAACCCTTTTTTCATGGTAACTCCTGTTGCGTTTTAGATTCCGATGTAATGGAATTTTTGTGATATTTTCTTTATACCGGCCGGTTTAAAAACCGGCCGGTACATTTTGTTCAAATTTACAACCTTGCCTTGAGTAATACATTATTCATGGTAATTGCAGTCAAAGCCGCCGCAAGTCGAATATTATGGTAACTCATCAATAACCCGTAAGGCGTCAAACATATCGATGTCGCCGTCTTTATCCATATCGGCGGCCATACGTTCATAGTCGGTCGGAACCGCGCCCAGACCGAGAATGATATCCACGATACGATCAACATCAGCCTGGTCGGTTACACCGGAGCCGTTAATATCGCCGCTTAACACGTAATAGAAATTACCATTCACCAGGGTTGGAATAATCGCCTGGCTGGCTTCATTACTCATCCGAACTTCGGAGAATGTAACCGAGGATGACGTGCCATAAGTAGCTGTATTTTCTACTACTAACGGTATCTGTAAAATTGCGCCGCTGCCGGCTGCGATCGATGTAAACGACGTTGTGTTAACCATAACGATATTGATATACCCGGCGGCTAGTTCTTCGACATTCACTGTAAAAGTGGATGCGCGGTTGATCGCAACTGGACCTGCAGGCGCCAGACTCAGATGATTCGGCGTATCAGTAAGCCGGAATTGCAAACCGCGGATGGGAACCTGGTTGGTGAGTGAAACATTCAATACCACCGTTTCCGCTTGTTCGCCGCTGGCGCTTTGGATGGATAATGTTACCTGTGATGTAGTAATGCTGAACACCGTATTGCTGACATCCGAGGGTACTGTATCTGTATCCTGCACTTTGACCAATGCCTGGGCAGTTGAACCGGATGGTAACGTCCAGGAATAGCTGCCGTCATTGGGCGTGCTGGCAACAATGGAGGTCCAGTTTGTGCCATTATCGACGGAATAGAAAATAGCGACATTGGCAATTGTCCCGGTCGAAGTCCAGGTAATATTTTGTACTGAAGTGGCCGCCCAGGTTTCGCCGCCATTGGGGCTTGTCACAGTAATTGTACCGGCGTCGGCAGTAATTTCAAAAACCGTTGCGCTGGTACCCCATGGCATACCGTCTACGGCATCCGAGACTCGTACCAGGCAATTTGTCGATGAGGCGCTGGGAACAGTCCAGCTATAAGTGCCGGTGTTGGTTACGGATGCAACAATGGTGGTCCAGGCAGTACCGTTATTGGTAGAGTATTCAATTTTAACATTACCTGTAAATTCGGAAACATCCCAGGTTATGTCATGTATAGATCCGACAATCCAGGTTTCACCGCCGGCCGGCGATGTAACGGTAATTTGCTGAGCGCGGACTGTGAAATCGTCAATATTATTGACCTGGCCGCCAAACAGGGAAACGCCGGAATAATAAAAACTGCTGTTGCCGGTGGTTTTGGCCGGATCGGAAACCGTGCCGTCCAGCTGGTCGTTAACGTAAACTGCAAAATGATGGCCATTTACATCGGTTGTGGCAACAACTTTGATGATATCGCCGGCTACGGTTGTAGCTTTGGTAGAATTGACAGATGCGATAGTAGCGGTACGAACGACCACGCCATCGACAATCGGGTCAAGGTAGATTTTGCCATTACGACGCATGATAAAATAACCATCGGCTGTTGAGGGGCTATTTGTAGTCAGATACATGGCAATACCGCCGGAGTTCACGCCCAGCGCCGAACCACCGGCAGCCCATTTGAACTGCACTTCGGAGGGACTTGTTAATCCTTTGTAAATCGCCAGGTAATCCCAGGATTCTACAGTAGCAGAGTTGTCCAACACTGTATTACTGGCAATAACATATTCGGGATCCGCCGCCCAGTTGATGCCTAGCGACGCCCGGTTAAAATCATCCACAATGGTTACGGCGCTCAAAGGCAAAACTGATGCACCGAACAGGATGACGAGAATGATCGAAAGAAATGTTTTTATTCTCATTTTGTTACCTCTATCTTGAAAAAGTGTTCTTTTTTCCTGTTGATTATTTCATTATAGCCAGTTTTTTAGTCAGGACAACATCCTGCGCCGTTAGCCTGTAAAAATAAACACCGGAAGAAACCAAACTGCCAAACTCGTCGCTGCCGTTCCATTGAACGGTATAACGGCCGGCTTGTTTGTTATGGTCAACCAGCCGCTTGACTAATTGGCCGGTGGTGTTAAAGATTTCCAGTTTTACGGGAACTGTGCCATTCTGTAAATTTGGTACATCAAACGTAATCATGGTATTCATGTTGAATGGATTCGGGCTGTTTTGGAATAATGAAAAATGTTCCGGGACAACGGTTGCAGCACTATATTGTCCATAAATTGTCTGCATGGGGGTCGCGCCGGATGTTCCTGCCAGGGCTTTGACAATTTCCAATACACCCTCCTGAACTTGTTGTTTTTGTACAGTTACCGGCAGATTAAACAGGGTCGACTGTCCGGCAGGGATTGCCTGGCCTTCAATGCCACACAACAAAATACTCAGTTTGCCGTCGGCTCGCTTGCTCACCAGTGTCATACTTTTTGCAGCATCTGTTAATACCGGTGCATCAATCATGAAATCTTTGCCGGCGGCATCTATCACCATCTGCAAACCATGCAATGGAGCGGATGTATTAACCTGTACCGGAATGTTAATTTTACCGGTAAAGTTTGCCGGGATTGACGGCATATCAATTTTTACACTACCCTGGGCAGCTTTAGCCAACGGGGTCACCGCCGCCGCTACACCAGGATTGACCGACTCATCCATTGCGGCAGAAATATCGACAATAGTAATCAGGCCGTCATCGTCGCTGTCCGCCGCCCAGCGTTCATAGGCGGTTGGTACAGGGGGGCGATCCAGGGCTATATCGATAATACGTAATACATCGAACAAATCGACTACGCCATTATAGACAACATCCAGCTTGGTGCCGAACCAGAAGGTATTGTTAACCGCCGTTACCGGAGTAATGGGGTTGTTGGACGTATTGGCCAGGCTTACGTTACTTAGAGTTAACGCTGCGGTTGAACCACCCGGGGTTCCAGCGCGGACGGTAACTGCGATGGACAGAATATCGGTTCCCGGTTCGGTATTATCTATTGCCAAAACCTGGGCGTTGTCGTTGGGAAGTAATAGAACTTTGATTACTCCACCGACCTGGTTATAATAGGCAGTGAAATTTGCCGCGGCTGCGCCAAGCACGGTAACGCCATTGGCCGTTAACGAGTCCGGCGCTGCGGAAAGTTGAAAAGAAACGCCTTTAACGGTTGCCGGATTTAACAAGCGGATGTAAATTAGTCCGTCATCGCCGGGTAAGGCAAAAAGCCCATCCGTCGGGGCGACTGTTCCTTTGGATACTTCAAGTTTGTATCCTTGCGAAAATGCCGGTACCCCAAAACATAATACAAAAACAAATATTGCAAGAATCAGGGCCGGTATGGTTGATGATCGTTTCATCATACCCTCCATATATCATTTTAGTTTTTACTCTCTGGTTAATTATAGTTTCATCTTTAAACAGGCAGTGTCTCTAAATGAAACGCTTGTGATTAAAAACACAATATCTGAAAAAAAAACTGTACCTAATTATCCACCTCCTTCCACGCACCGGGCGTTTTTACGGCCCGGAAAAACTTCTTTTAACTTGTTAATATTATTACATTAATCTCTTTGTTCATTTTAGTATTTTTTATTGGTATATCATTTGCTTTGTTTTATTCTGTTCTTTACGAATTTTCTTATCTCTATATATGCAACGTACATGCCATTATTAATAATTCCTTTTTTGCCTTTATACAAAGGGAATATTATGCATTTTTTTATTGTATAGAGCATTATTTTTAATTACTTTTATTATTATATTTTGCAGAAATATTGCTGTACAAAATTAAGGAAAACTATGTATAAAATAAACAGTTATCAGGTAGTACCGGTAGTTCCCGAAAAACTGGCATTTCTTCATAAACTGGCTTTCAATTTATACTGGACCTGGGATCACGAATCCCGCTCGCTGTTTCGCCGTCTCGATTACAACCTGTGGGAAAAATTCAACAGAAATCCAATTCTGCTGTTAGGAAATCTGGATCAAAGAGTGCTGGAATCCTTTGCAAAAAACGAGGGCTATCTTTCCTTTATGAAAAGAGTGGAGGAAAAAGTCCAGGATTATATGAGCCGTGCCACATGGTACAAAGAGAACTTTCCGGGCAAACAAAAGGTTCGCATCTCTTATTTTTCCATGGAATATGGCATAACCAACGGATTGCCTATCTATTCCGGCGGCCTGGGCATTTTGTCGGCAGACCACCTGAAATCCGCCAGCGATCTGGGCTTGCCGGTAAATGGCGTAGGCCTGATGTATCAACAGGGATATTTTCAACAGTACCTGGCGCGCGACGGCTGGCAGCAGGAAACCTATCCCTTGAACGACTTTTTCAATTTACCGGTTACCCTGGAACGGGACAAGAACGGCGCGCCTATTAAAATCTATGTAGAGCTTCCGGGACGAAAAGTGTATGCACAAATCTGGAAGGCGCAAATCGGCCGGGTGCCGTTGTATTTGATGGATACCAATGTGCCGGAAAACAGCCCGGAAGACAAAGCGATCACCTCGCAATTGTATGGCGGCGACCTGGAAATGCGCATCAAGCAAGAAATTCTGCTGGGTATTGGCGGCATTCGTCTTTTGGAGGCGCTTAACCTGCGTCCCGATGTCTGCCACATGAATGAAGGTCACGCCGCTTTTCTGGCCCTTGAGCGGGTGCGGATCACTATGCAGGAACAACAGTTACATTTCTATGAAGCTCTTGAAGCCGTGCGCGGCGGTAATGTTTTTACCACCCACACCCCTGTTCCGGCCGGTATCGATGAATTCAACAAAGACATGATCAGCCGTTACCTGGGCGATATGGTCGATTCTATGGGCTTGTCCCGCGAAGATTTTTTCAGACTGGGCGGCACGCAATACAAGGAAACCAACGGAAACTTTAATATGGCAATCTTTGCTCTTAATTTAGCCGCCGGTTGCAACGGTGTAAGCAAGCTGCATGGCCAGGTTGCCCGCAAGATGTGGCATTACCTGTGGCCGGGTATACCGGAAGACGAAGTGCCAATCGGTCATATTACCAACGGTACGCACATCCGCACCTGGATCTCTGAAGATATGGCGGAATTATTCACCCGCTACCTGGGACCAAACTGGTATCGCGACCCGATGGATGAATCGTTATGGCCGCGTATAGATCAAATACCTGATGAAGAATTATGGCGAACCCATGAACGCCGTCGCGAACGGCTGGTAGCAATTGCCCGGCAAAAATTACAGGCGCAGTTAATTAATACCGGCGCCAGTCAGTCTGAAATTGAAACTGCTTCCGAAGTGCTGGACCCGGAAGCCTTGACTATCGGTTTTGCCCGGCGTTTTGCCCAATATAAACGCGCTTACCTGATCTTTAAAGATGTGGAACGGTTAAGCAAAATCATGAACAATAAAGAAATGCCGGTGCAGATGATCATTGCCGGCAAGGCGCACCCCCACGACAAGATCGGCAAGGGTATTTTACGCGATATTGTCAATATCATCCGCCAGGAGAATTTCAGGATGAAAATCGTTTTCCTGGAAAATTATGATATTACCCTGGGATCGTACCTGGTTCAGGGTGTTGATATCTGGCTGAACAATCCGCTGCGTCCCCGCGAAGCCAGCGGCACCAGCGGGATGAAAGCCGGGGCTAACGGCGCGCTTAACCTCAGTATTCTGGATGGCTGGTGGGATGAAGCCTATAATAATAAAATCGGCTGGTCGATTGGTAAAGGTGAAGTATATGAAGACCGGGAAGACCAGGACGAGGTGGAATCGACTGCGCTATACCATATTCTGGAGCAGGATGTTATTCCCACCTTTTACAAACGCACTAAAAACGGTCTGCCCCGCGACTGGATAAGAATGATGAAAACCAATATTCAACAGGTTTCCCCGTTCTTTAATACCAACCGTATGTTACGGGATTATCTGAAAAAATACTATTTACCGGCTGCGGATCAATGGGAAAAATTAAGCAAAGAGCAATTCAAGGCAGCCCGTGATCTTGCCAAATGGAAACATAAAATATATAATAACTGGCGTTATGTTAAAATTGTCAATGTATCTTCTGCCGAACACGAACAAATCAAAGTAGGTGGCGCCTTGTCCCTGCAGGCGACTATCGAATTACAGCATATCACCGCTCATGATATATGTGTACAGGTAATGTATGGCCGGCTCAACGGCAAGGATGTTATTGTAGAGGGTGAGGCCATGGCGATGACCCTGAAAGAAACCCTTGCCGATGGTAAATTATTATACCAGGCAGAAATCCCGTGCAGCGATACCGGTCAACATGGCTTTACAATACGCGTTCTTCCGAATCATGCAAACCTGGTCAATCCACATGAAATGGGTTTAATTACCTGGTATTAAAATGGATAATTCTGGCAATGGAAAATAAAACATCACAAAAAGACGGGGTAACCGGTTATGATTATTAGTAAAATAAATATTCGGGCCTTTAAATCAATATACGAGATGGAACTGGCCCTTAATCCCAAAATCAATGTGTTTATAGGCGCCAATGAAAATGGCAAAACCAATATCCTTAAAGCCATTGAAGCTTTTCGCAATGATGTCCCCTTTGATAGTTCTATTACCTGTCAATATTCCAGCCATTACCATGCAGGAAAATGTCCGGAAATAACCCTGGAATTTTCCGAAATCTCCAAAGAGAACCGTCGTAAATTACTGGCTTTATCAGATGTCTTTAAAGAGATTAACAGCTTTCAGATTCGCCGCGACGGCCCGGAGTTGACAGATTATCACCTCATCATTGGCGACAGCGAAACCGACAAGATCGACCAGAAAAAGCTGTTACAGATATTGCCCAAGATCATCTATTTCAGTGAAATACCTCTGCTTAAGAACAAAGTCAATTATGAAAGCCTGGTTTCCAACAGCGCGGAATTTTCTGCCGAAAAGAACCTGCTGCGGATCGGCGGGATTGAAGATTACGACTCTATTTTTGAAGACAGCTCGCGCGGCCGACGCGCGGCTGAAGAAGCCAGCCGGATCATTACCGAACAGATTCGCCGGGTATGGTCGCAGGAACAAACTATCGAGATCAAACTGCATATTAACGGTAATGTGCTGTATATAGATTTTTCCGATTCCACCACCGTGCTCGATACCCCGGAATCGCGCAGCATGGGCTTCCGCTGGTATCTCTCTTTTTATGTAAACTTTATTACCAAAACATTCGAGAACCGCAGCAACGATTACATTTTCCTCATTGATGAACCGGGTATCCATCTGCATCCGGCGGGACAAAAAGACCTGATCAAAGTTTTGGAAGACTTGTCTCTGAATAACCAGATTTTGTATACCACGCATTCGCCGTTTTTAATTGACCGCCGCCACCCGGAACGGGTGCTGCTGGTAAACAAGGACAAAAACGGTACCAAGGTCGATACCCAGTCCTATCGTGAAAACTGGCGGCCGCTGCGTAAACAAATCGGTTTGGCGATAAGCGACCTGTTTTTCTTTAACGATAAAAGTTTAATTCTGGAATTACCGACCCGCAAGCGTTTTGGTATGCTTGCTAAAAGAGATGTACAATACGAAGAAGGGGAAGACGGTAATTGAGTTCGCTTTGCGATGTGCCCGGTTTTCGCATCGGCCATTGCCATAACCTGGCCGCCCGAACCGGCTGTACGGTGATCCTCCCCCCCGGCGAAGCAACCGCCGGTGTGGATGTGCGCGGCTCAGCTCCCGGCACCCGTGAAATTGAAGTGTGTAAACCGGTGCGCCTGGTGCCGAAGATCCATGCTGTTTTACTTTCCGGTGGCAGCGCCTTTGGACTCGATGCTGCCGGCGGCGTGCAAAAATATCTTGAAGAACAAAACATCGGCTACGATACCGGCATAATCAAAGTGCCGATTGTGCCGGCGGCCGTCATTTTCGACCTCGGCGTCGGCGATGCTGCGGTGCGCCCGGATCATAAAATGGGATACCAGGCGTGCCTCAATGCAACCGCACATGAAAGATCACAGGGCCCGGTTGGCGCCGGATGCGGCGCTACTGTGGGTAAATTTTTCGGTCAGAATTACGCCAGTCCCGGCGGAATCGGTACCTGCTCGCAAAAAATCGGCGCTGTTTGTCTAGGGGTATTGTCAGTTGTTAATCCGCTGGGGGAAGTAATCAACCCGGAAAACGGGGAAATTCTTGCCGGAATAAAAAAGCCGGATCGCACCGATTTCATTCCCTCGCTGACCGCTATGAAAAGCCTGTCATCACATAAACCGCCGACCGCCAACACCACACTTTGCGTGGTTGCCTCTAATGCCGTATTCAATAAAGAAGAATGTATTAAAATTGCGCAAATGGCCCAGGACGGCCTGGCGCGCGCTATCCGCCCGGCGCATACCATGTACGACGGCGATATCGTTTTTGCCTTGTCTGCCGGCGCCGAAAAAATGGATGTTAACCTGGCCGGCGCCATAGCCTGTGAACTGGTAGCGGAAAGCATTGTCCGCGCCGTACAGGCGGCGAATTAAAGCCTCTAAAAATTGCCCACGTTTACAGCAAGTTTATTTTCCAGATAATACAATTTTTTTACAAGTATGCCGGGGAGAAATGAAAATACCAGGATTAAAAAAGTTGGTTGGCTATATCAGCATTCCGTATTGATATGGCTGTTTTTTATTAAAAGTGACGCGGCGGCCGGGCCTTCATTGAATATTAAATCCAAAATTGACAAGGGGAACAGAATATCGTCATACTGCTGATAATATGAAAAAGGCGTTAATGAAAAGCTGTGCAGATTCATTCCCCCCAGCGTGATTACTTGCCGGGCAATAAAATTACGCTCTTCAGCAGCGAACAGATACGTATCGCACGCCAGCTCCTTACCCCAACACAGCGCCCGCTCACTGCGGTCTTGCCGGTGCGGCAGCGCGCTGCTTTTGACAATTTTTGCAGTAATGTGCAATTGTTGCGTCAAAAATAAAAAACTGCTCCATAACAATTGTTCAAGCAGTTGTTGATCGTGGTTATAAACCGTCTGCAAATTTTCACAATAAAAATGATAATACGCGGCGTTACGATAGTTGATTTCCAGGGTGCGCCGGTGCTTTTGTTGCCATTTTTCATGGTTATCGATGCGCATGGCAGAGATGGGGGCGCCGCTGTCCGGCGTGGAAAAAACCGGTATGGTCAGCCATTTTGGCCCGGCAATAGTTTTAATAACCGTGCGGTTAATTTCGCTGTGTTTATTAAAGGTAAAGCTGTCCGCCCAGACGATAACATCGGCAGCCAGCGCCCGGCCCAAAACGGGAATCGCGGAAAAATAGCCGGGCTGTATAACACAAAACCGCATTATACATCCTGCGAAAAGGAGTGATATAATTGTAATAACTTGTGCGCTTCCATATCCCAGTTATAATTTTCCTGTACAAACCGCCAGCCGTTTTCGCCCATTTCTTTGCGCTGCGCGGGATTTTGTAATAACCCGGCAATTGCCGCTGCATAAGCGGCAGGATCGTCGGCTTTTACAATTATGCCGCTGTTGGCCTTGTTGAACACATATTTCAAGCTGGGCAGGTCGCTGGCGATCACCGGAATGCCGCACGCCATATATTCAAAAATCTTATTGGGAAAGATCATGCGCAGCATTTGTTCATTTGGCTGCCAGGGGATCAGGCCGATGAGCGATTGCACAATATAGTCCGGCACCTGTTCGTGGGGAACATGATTGATATGCTCAATACACCCTTCCAGGCCTTTTTCACGGATCAGGGCTTTAACGGTTGCTTCGACATGCGCTTCGTTGAACGGGCCAAGCAGCAACAAGCGCAGTTCAGGGAATTGCCGGTTCAGAATAGCCATTATTTCTACTAAAATCCCGGCGCCGCGCACCATTGTTAACCCGCCGAGATATAATAATCTGTTTTGTTTGGGTAACTGTTTTTGCAGGGCGTTATCAAAATTTTCCAGCCGCGGCAGGTTACGCACCATAACGGTGCGGCAGCCTTTATGCGCCAGCCGTTTTTCCTGATCCGGAACCACGCACACCACCGCATCCAGACGCTTCGCCAGAACCGGCTCTATAGAAGCAATAAGGCGGGAAAGAATCGGCTTGAGCCAATCGGGATACCAGACCCGTTCATAGACAGCTTCGGGGAAATTTTCATGGCAGTCATATATAACCCGGCTGCCGGTTGCCAGCTTTAAGAACAGGCCGACCGGCAGCAGTTCAAAATCGTGAAAATGATACACATCAGCCCGCTCTTTGAGGCACAAGCAGGTAAACCGAAAGACATTGAAAATGCGAAAAAACCGGTTAACCGGCCGTTTAACGCCTTTAACGCGCACGCCCCAGGAAACCCGGTTATCAAATTCTGCATGAGCCAGCAGAACAACCCGGTGGCCGGCCTGGGACAGCGACCGGGCTTGTTTATGAAAAATGCGCACATCGAACGGTTTGTGCACAGTAGTAAATACGCATATTTTCATAATATCAGTCCAACACCATGCTCAGGGCAATCCGGCCGCGTTCCTTGTCGATGCTGACAACCTTAACTTCGACTATATCGCCAACCGAGACAATATCGAGCGGATTTTTAACAAATTTTTTCGCCATACGGCTCAGGTGCACCAGGCCGTCCTGCTTGACGCCAATATCTACAAAAGCGCCGAAATCTACCACGTTGCGCACTGTACCTTTCAGTACCATGCCTTCAGACAGGTCTTCCATGCTGAGTACATCGCTGCGCAGGATCGGTTTGGGCATTTCATCGCGCGGGTCGCGGTTGGGTTTTTCCAGGCAGTCAATAATATCCGCAAGCGTTTCCTTGCCACAGCCACATACTTGAGCCAGTTCATTGAGCGACTTTTTAGTCGTTTTGATTTTGGCGCGCAGTAAATGGCCTTCGGCTTTGATCGAATCGACGCTCAGAGCCAGTTCTTCGAGCAGTTTTTGTGTGGCCGGGTAGGACTCCGGGTGTACGGCGGTGCGGTCAAAATAAACATCACTTTCCGGGATACGTAAAAAACCGGCCGCCTGGGTAAAGACATTGTCACCCACGCCCTTGACATTTTTCAAATCATCGCGGCTTGTAAAGCGCCCGTTTTCTTCGCGGTATTTAATGATATTTTCAGCCACGCGGGAATTAACGCCGGAGACATAGCGCAGCAGCGACGCCGATGCAGTGTTCAGGTCCACGCCTACCAGGTTCACAGCAGACTCTACTACATGATCGAGGGCTTCTGCCAGGCGGGTCTGGTTCACATCGTGCTGGTACAAACCAACGCCGATAGACTTGGGGTCGATTTTCACCAGTTCGGATAACGGATCCATCAGGCGCCGGGCTATAGAAATGTTGCCGCGCATCGAGGCGTCCAGTTCCGGGAACTCTTTTTTAGCCACCGGCGAGGCGGAATAAACGGAAGCGCCGGCTTCATTCACTATGGTGTACATGACCTGGCGATCCAGTTCACCGATCAGCTCGGCGGTCATTTTTTCCGTTTCACGGCTGGCGGTGCCATTGCCGATAGCGACTATATCAACATTATATTTAACGATCAGGGCTTTGACGGTTTTTTTTGCGTCTTCCCACTGATTTTGCGGCGCATGCGGATAAATGGTAATACCTTCCAGGTATTTGCCGGTGGGGTCGATAACCGCCACCTTGGAGCCGGTGCGGAATCCGGGATCGATGCCCAGAATATTCTTGTTACGCAGCGGCGGGGTCAGCAGCAGCGCCCGGAGATTGCGGACAAATACGCCAATTGCGTGCTCGTCCGCTTTTTCGGTGAGGGTGTTGCGGATCTCCCGTTCCATTGCCGGCGCAATTAACCTGCCGTAAGAATCGGCCAGCGCCGCTTTCAAATCATCGGTAAAAATACATTTGGGATTTTTGACATACCGGGACTCTATTTCCGAAATCATTTCCGCTTCTGGCGCCTGAATTTCCACTTTGAGGAATTCTTCCCGTTCACCACGATTGATGGCCAACACCCGGTATTCGGGAATGGATTTGACCGGCTCGGAAAACTCTTTGTACACCTGGTATTCGCCGATATTTGCCGGGTCTTTAGCGGCCGAGATCAACAGCCCCTTTTCAAAGGTTTTTTCGCGAATGACCTGGCGAATATTCGCATCTTCAGAGACCACTTCGGCTACAATATCCCGCGCCCCGGCTAGAGCTTCGGCAGCCGTGTTGACGCCTTTATCAGCATCTACAAATTGTCCGGCTATTTCATCAATAATGCCGGAAAGGGTTTCCTGTTTCATAATTAATTCGGCCAGTGGTTCCAAACCCTTTTCTCTGGCAATGGTGGCGCGGGTCCGCCGTTTCGGTTTATAGGGCAGGTACAGGTCTTCAACTTCCTGCAACATGGTGGCGGCGTTAATTTTTTCTGCCAGTTCCTCGGTCAGTTTACCCTGCTCTTCAATGCTTTTTAGAACGGTCTCTTTACGTTCCTGCAGGTTGCGTAAATAACGGATGCGTTCTTCAATATTTCTTATAACTTCTTCATCCAAACTGCCGGTCATCTCTTTACGGTACCGGGCAATAAACGGGACTGTATTTTCATTGTCCAGTAATTCTATGGTATTGGTTACCTGGTGTTCACGAATATTCAGTTCTTCCGCAATCAGCGCATACATTTGTTTCTCGTTCAAGGGTCCTCCGTAATGTTGTAAAAATTTCAAGGCATTAAATATAAAAGTTAAAGGCTGGAAAAGCAAGAAGTTTACATAACGACATAAAAAAAAGCGAGGAATTGCAGAGGCTATATCGTTTCTATTAACCGCTACCCGGTAAACAAAAAAGGCTGATGCGTATATTCATCAGCCTTTTTCACAATTAATAAAGGGGCGAACCCTTCATATAGATTTTAATCTCGATGCGCCGGTTGAGAATGCGCCCGGAAGACTTTTCATTATCGCCGATCAGCACCACCTCGCCGGTCAATCGTTCAATTTGCAGGGGATTATACTCGCCAAATCCCTGCGTCTGGTCGACACGGCTGACAATACTGTCATAATAATTCGGATGTTTCTTTTTCAGGTATTCTTTGAAAATCTCATAAAAGCTGTTGGCGCGCCGGTCCGACAGCCGCTCGTTGATGGCCGAAGAGCCGGTTGCGCAGGCATGGCCGCTAAAGGCAATGCGCATAGCCGGATTTTCCAGTAATATGCTGGCCTGTTCAAACAATTTATCCAGGTAGAAATCATACAACGGATCGGTTTGCGCAAATTTAAGCGGTACAGCAATACGCTGTTCACGGGTAAAGTCCCGTTTATGCATCAACACTTTTTTCGGTTGGGTGCGGAAGGTTCGGCCCAATGTGTCGGTAAAGAGGATATGGTATTCCGCTTCTTTTTCATCCCAGTACAGGTCTTCTTTATTCACCGGCAGCCATTCGACATTTTTATTGATCTTGCTGCCACTGGCCAGGCTAAGCGAAATAGTATCTTTAATACCGCGACCATAATACAAAGAAAAAGCCTCGGCAGCAGGAACGGCATATTTTAACTCGGTTTTAAAAATTATGTGTTTCAACAAGGTTTCATTGTCGCGGTGTTCAACCGGTAAAAATAACGGATCCTGGCCGACCGAATCCGAGGAGATTTGCACCATACGGCGTTCTTCAAAAATCCATTGCGCGTCTTCCGGGTTGGAAGGAACCCGGCGTGACGGCAGTACCTGCCCCGCGGCAATCCTGATCTGGTTGGGCCGTACACCCCGGTTTAACAGCGTATCCCGAACCGCGCGGGCGCGTTGATCGGCCAGCTCTTTGGTTGCGTTTTCCGAATTGGTATCGGCATAACCCTGTAACTGGATTTTATACTGAGGATAGCGCACCAACCGTTCGGCTATGATACTGAGATGCGGATCGAAATTGGAAAAGGTCAGATAATCGGGGGCGACATCCGCTTTATTAACATCAAAAGTAATTTCCGTTACTATCGGCATGGTAATAACTACCCGAGAATTGATCAGAGCCAGCGCCGTATCCGCAGTAGATATTTGTCCTTTAGGTATGGTATATTCATCCTGGATCAGGATATTATTTTTCTTGTCCCATTCCACCAGTTTGTTTTCCACATCGGCACAGGCAATAATTTCATGTTTACCCAGCCAGCGGCTGTACCAATCCAGGTGGATGGTTTTTTGCTTGCCGGGAACCAGCGAATCGATGGTCGTTTTGGATAGCAACCGGGTAAACGGTTCATTTTGATATGATTCGTCCAGTTGTTCTTTAAACACGCCAAGCGAGTCCGTAATATTGACAATAAAATTCCTGGCAACCCGATCGCCGATATTGGAAACCGTTACCCGCAGGGCGCCGTGATATTCATCCAGCGTGATCCAGGGACTGTAATCGAACTCGATCTTTTCAATATTAATATCCGGCATGGGCACATAGAACCGGGCGATATATTTATCATCTTTTTCCGCCATGCGCACATGGTTATCTTGATCGACAGCGCACACCGCCCAATAATAATTACCGCCAAAAGCCTGGGTAAACAGGTAATCGTTCTTTTGGACAGCGGTTTTTACCAGAAAATTGGAAACATTAATGTACTGCAACAACATATCCGGATCGTCCCTGTATAACTGGTCGATGCGGGCCATTTTTACGCTATCCTGATCGATGAGCAGGGTATACGCCACATCATCAAACAAATCGGGATCGACCGTGCCCTGCCATTTAACCAGCACGGTATCGGTTAAAAAGGTATCCACGTCGGCAGTGGTCAAAAACTTGAATTTTTCAGGCCCGATGGGATAATGACTCATTGTGCCGCGATAGGTGCGGTTAAAAAAGTCCGCTTCGTTCATGGATGCCAGATCGACGCGCATGGCATTGTTGCGTCCGGGGAATACATCTCCCAGCGAAGCAATATTCACATCGTCCAGCCTGAGACTGGCGCCAATGGATAATTTTTCGAACAGGTCGTTATCAAAATTATAACCGCCATTAATAGATAAAGTGCGGTTAAGCGTAACTTCGGCGCCGATACCCAGCACATCCTTTTCATCTTTAACCTGCTGGTAATCGGCGGTTAATAAAACCTGCACGCCCTTGTGCGAACCGGTGTAAAAAGCCAGGCCGGCGCGCATGGTTTGCGGTAATGGCGTTCCGGTCTGGTTAAACAGCATGTCGTTGCCTAGCTGGGTAATTGCCACACCCATAGAAACAATACCATACGGAAACAGCGGATTACCCATGGTAAAGCGCGGGGTACGCAAGGACAGCCCGGTATCGAACACCCAGGTTGACGCGCTGTATTCATCGAGATTACTTTGTAAATATTTAAAATTTGCGCCCAACGCTATATTTCTTGATAAAAACGTTAACGGCTGGCCGATGCTGACTGCCGCCACCATATCATTATAAGAAGCCGACGGCATAGCCTCATCGGTACTGTCAAATTCCGGCATACCCTGGTAAAGCAGGCCCAGAGCCAGCCGTGTCTGCCGGCTCCAGGGAGTGGGAATTTTTTGTCCGTATATGAACGAGGCGTTGGAAATATCGGCAATCCATTTAGTATAGGAAGCCGCCCATTGCCATTCCCGTAAAAATCCGGTAGCGGCTGGATTGGCATAAATGGCATGCGGATCGTCAATCACCCCGGTGTGAGCGGCGGCCATAGACTGTAATCGTGCGCCCGGCAGCATCTTTAAAAAAGCCGATCCGGCCCGTATCTGAGCGTACAGATTTCCGGTTATAAAAAACAACAGAACAAGAATAAACCAGCGTATTTCTTTGCTTTTCATAGTTATCTCACAATTATTAATTTTTTCCAGTCCTTAAACTCACCGGATTGCAATGTGATCAGGTACACACCGCTACCCACTTGAACGCCGTTTTCCAGCATGCCGTCCCATAACCAGGAATTCCAGCCGCCATTAAAAACATCTTCGGTCAGCTTGGTAATATGCCGGCCGCTGACATCATACACATCCAGCCGCGCCAGTCTTTGATATCCCAGCTTGAAACGAATATTAACATAATCTTCCAGTTCCGGTTTATAGACATTCCGGTCAAGCACCATGTGATCGCCGCTACGCACCAGTAACTGAGTCTGCGCTGTTCCCCTGGCGCCGCGCCGGTTGACAGCATGTAATTCTATGATCACCAGGTCTTCGTTAGTGGCGCCAACCAGTTTAGTCTGGTTGTACCAGTCTGTTATATCGAGCCAGACATCCGGGGTTGGCGACGGGTTTTGGTCTATGAACAGATCGGCAAAGGTACTATCCACCTGGCCGTTTGGCAGGCGTACCCACAAATCCCACTCCGTTACCTGTACGGGTATGCGAATGCGCACCTGGGCGCTATCGGTAACATCGATCACCGCAGGATTAACCTGGATTTCCGGAGTAAATGGCGGCGGTTCGGGCACATAATTGAATACCGTATTCAATGATAGATTATTATTTTGTTGTGGTGTATTCTCGTTTGTTGCGGATATGGTTACACGGTTTATCAACATATTGGTTCCCACCGGCATCCATGCGGCCACCTGAACATCAAAAGCAAACACAACCTGTGCATTGGGTTGTAAAGAATCCAGCCGCCAGGTAGCCGCTCCGGTTGTTGTTTCCGCCGGAGGGACATTGAAATTACTTATTATAACGGAATCGGGGAAATTGCTGGTTATTTGTACATTGATAGCAGCTACCTGTCCGATATTTTTGGCAATAATATAATGGGGATAAAGTTCGCCTTCACGGGCAAATTTTAATGTATCGACGCCGCTCACTGCAAAGGAATCCGGCAGGGCCAGTTGCTGCGGAACCACATCGACTAGCTCACCGGCGCCCTGCTTTTGTAATATATAGATTAACGCCGATGCGTTATTATTGCCGGCAACCGTATCGCGCGGGGCGGAAATATGCGCCGTAGCATTGACCGGGTAGGGAAATTCCGGCGCGGTTTGCGGCGCGGTGGCGGTGAACAATGCTGTCCATGTTGTTGCGCCGGCCAGGGTATCGATGCTCCAGAACAAGGTATCGTTATCTGCAACCGGAGTTATGGAAAAATCCGACAATTCCAGGATTCCGGGAATAACAGAGCGTAACGAGATAGAGCCGCCCGGTTTGGCGCCGGAATTAATGACCTGGAGCCGGTATTGAAAAGAATTTCCGGCAACCACGGCTTTATAGACCGCCTCACTTAATTCCAGGGTTGTATCTGTCAAAGCCTCAAGCGTAACATAGGCGTCGAACCGGTGCTTGTCCACCGGGCCAACCGGCTTGTGCGCTACCCGGACAGTGTCCGCAGCCGAGTTGTTATTATCCGTAGAATCATTGGCCGCATACATCAGGGTTTTGCTGATCAACCGGTCAACAGTTGCCGACACGCTGCCGGAGAGCGCGACATTGACGCTCCAGGTGGTATCCTGTCCCGAAGGCAGGTTGCGGATGCGCCAGAACAAACTATCGCCAAGCTGGAGATAGGGGGTAATAACGGCAGAAGTGAAACTCACATGAGCGGGTAGTTTTTGAATGACTTCAATGGTATCGGCGCTATTCGGGCCGTTATTATTAATAGTAATAGTATAGCGATACTCACTGCCCGGCTTGACGGCTTTCCATTCCTGTTCATCGTCAATAACAGTGGTGTCGGTCAACGATGACATTTGTAACGCCAAATCGGTCATTTTAACACCGGGACCAACCGGTTTACGCACTATTTTTACGGTATCGGCGTCGCTATTATTGTTTAAAGTGGAATCATTGTCCGCATAAAGTAATGCGCTGCCGGTTAACCAGTTAATAGCTGCGGGAACATTGTTTGACAGGAAAACATTTACCGTCCAGGTAGTGTCGCGCTTTGCAACCAGGTTGCGAATCCGCCAAAACAGGCTGTCACCCTGTTGACGATATGGTGTAATTGCGGCGGATTTAAAAGTTACATTCGCCGGTAATTGCTGAATGATTTCTATGGTATCGGCAGGATTCGGGCCGTTATTGCTGATATCCAGGCGGTATTGATAATTGCCGCCCGGCTTGACGGCGTTCCAGGTACGACCACCGTCAGTTACGGTTGTATCGGTCAGCGAAACCATTTGCAAAGCCAGGTCGGTCATTTTTTTAGCCGGCCCAACCGGTTTGCGTACTATTTTCACAGTATCGGCATCGGCGTTGTTGGTAGTGGTTGAATCATTACTTGCCGTCATTAATGCCGTACTTGTCAGCCAGGTTATTGCCTCGGGAACGTTGCCTGATAAAGTAACCTCTACTGTCCAAGCTGTATCCCGGCTTGCCGCCAGGTTATGGATATTCCAGTACAGACTGTCACCCTGCTGACGATAGGGAGTAATTGCGGCGGATTTATAACTCACATTGGCCGGCAACTTTTGCGCTACAGTTATAGTATCGGCGGCATTGGGGCCGTTATTATCAATGGTAATAGTATAGTGATAATTGCCGCCCGGTTTAACGGCGTTCCAGGTGCGATCGTCATCAATCACAGTGGTATCGGTCAGCGAAACCATTTGCAAAGCCAGGTCGGTCATTTTCTTTCCGGGACCCACCGGGTTACGTACTATTTTTACCGTGTCGGCGTCGCTATTGTTATAATTAGTAGAATCATTAACGGCCGTTTCTGTGACGGTCGCTGTCAGCCAGTCAATTCCATCGGGAACAGTGTTGGCAAGAGTAACATTTACCAGCCAGGTGGCGTTATTGCCGGCCGCCAGTTCAGCAAGGTTCCACACCAGACTGTCGCCCTGCCACTGAAAAGGCTGCAGTGTAGTGCTGTTAAATTGCACATAGGCGGGTAATTTTTGCACAATTCGCAGCGTTTGCGCCGGATGAATTCCCTGGTTATGTAAAGAAACCCTATATTGGTAATCCGCGCCCGGTTTGACCGCGTTTCTTTCCCGGTTGTCAATAATTACAGTCGTATCAGTTATTGCTGCAAGAGTAACCGCGACATCAGTTTTTGCCGGGGGCAGTATCTTTTCAATAACATAAACCAGATCTGTCGCGCTGTTGTTGGCCGGATTATCATCGAGAGGATGAGCGACAACTGCAAAATGCTGAATCTCAAAGGGGTATGCGGTAACCTGAGAAGAGACGTATGCATTGAATTGCACCTGGCGATTATCTAACGGCGCCAGAACGCCAAACTGCCAGAATAACGTATCACCATTTTGCCGCGTCGGCGGGGTGGTAAAACCGGATAAAGTGACTGAATCCGGTTTCAGGCTCCACAACACCGCATTGGCGGCAGTTTCCGGGCCATTATTGATTACCTGTAATGTGACCGGGTAATTTTCACCGGGATATATTGCTTTAACTGTAGTATTATTTATTGTCGTGGTCTTGCCGGTTTGCGCCTGCATAGTGAGGGCCAGGTCGGCAGCAGGCTTGGCGGCGATCGCCTTAACCGTATCCACATCGGTATTGTTAAGCGCCAGGGTATCGTTTACCGCCGTCACATATCCTTTGGTAATTACCAGGTTTTCAGCTAACGGTAATTTAACTTTGACTGTTGCGGTAAAGGGAATGACCTTTACTTCATAGGGAAGGAACAACGGAAAATTCCACACCAGGGAATCGGCATTATGCCAATTGGGGGTTACGACTGCATTTTTATAATTAACCAGCGGGGAGAGTTTGCTGGAAATTTTTACTATTTTTGCCGTATCGGGGGAGACGTTAGTAATGCGCAGGGTATATTGAATATCTTCATTTTCCCTGGCGATGTTTAAAGATCCCTCGGCGGAAATATCAACGGAATCAGTGACCGACTCGATGCGGAGGGCAAGATCGGCTTTTTCCTGGTGCGGCCCGCCGTTGTCGGTCAGGGACCAGAATTGTCCGATTGCCGTATTATTTACAAGATTAATATCATTAGGGGCGTCCAGCATCGCGGGGCATTCCAGCAAGGTATAGCCGTCCGGCATGGTTGCAGCCAGGCGGCCGGTGATCGTTACAGTAAAGGTGTTCTGCGGCTCCAGGTCCGGCACATCCCACAACAAGGTATCACCTACCATTGCTTTGGGTGTAATAGAGAACACCCGGTTTTGCAGAGCCACAGGCAGAGCTCCTTTTAACACTGCATAGCGCAGCCGGTTTTCGTTTATGTTCTGCGCGCGCAGGGTAATTGTTACCTGTTCACCGGGATAAGCAACCTGGCGTAGTTCGCCGTTATAGAGCCGGATTCTTGCCGTCTGCACATTCACCTGGACGGCGCCATCAATCCGTGGCTCGGCAATTACAGTCAGCACGCTGTCAATATAAACGCTTTCCGCGCCGCCTTCCTCGGTGGTGCCGCCCATTGGCGGATGCAGGAATTGCGGATATTGCTTGTAGATTTCTCCATAATGATGCAGACGAATCGTGCTTGTCCCTTGCTTGAAATAGAACAGCCCGGCATTTTCAAAGACCGAGACCGTATCCATACCCACCGAATCGGCAACTACACGGTAAGGTCCAGCATTCGGATCTTCTGGGGTTGAAACAGTGCCGTCGCTATGATGTACCGTTAAAAAATAACTTTCGTTCAATTGGTGATCGCCGCTGTCGTGCGCCATGCGCGGATATAACCGGTAATACCCCGGATAGTGTACCTGGATTTGCACCATATCGGCAACCATTTTTGTTGGCCCCTTGTCTACACGCACACCAACGTATGCAAAAAGGCTGAAATCTTCTATCGGTTGTAATTGCGCCTGGACGAGGAAAGGAAAAAGGAGCACGGCAAAAAATAAACAAAGAAACCCTTGTTTAAAAAATGCAGGTGTTTTCATTTTTAACCCAATGATTACTGTAAGATTGATTGAATTAATTTACCTGTGATTAAATATAATATAAAACATATATAAATACAAAACATTCATGTAATTGCAGAGGGAATCCGGTTTTTATAACTACCTGAATAGTAAAATAATATAAAATCTTTTATCACCGTTCTCAATAAAATTACGTTATACAACAGTTTTGTTAGGTGCTATCATTCCCTAATTTTTACCGCCTGTGTTTCTGTAAAAAAATAACCGGATCGCTTACTAATTCAACATACCGGGCGGGTGATAATAACTAGCTCTTGCGCTCCAACAGGGCAACCACTTCAACATGAGCGGTATGTGGAAACATATCCACGGGTTTGACCTTGACAAGCCGGTATTCCTGTTCGCACAAGATCGCCAGGTCGCGCGCCAGGGATGCGGGATTGCAGGAAACATGCACAATACGCTGCGGCAGCAATTTTAGAACCGCCTGCACCGTATCGGGGTGCATGCCGCCGCGCGGCGGGTCAATGATCATGACATCCGGCTCGCCGCAGCTTTCCAGAACTGCCGGAATATTCCTGATCAAATCCTTTAAATCCCCGGCAATAAACCGACAATTTTCCACATTATTCAAAACACAGTTGTTATTCGCATCTTTAATAGCGGACTCGACTGATTCAAAACCGGTCACCCGGCGCACCAGGCCGCTGATATAAATGGAAATTGTGCCGGCGCCGCAATAGAGATCGTATACATTTTCATTTCTGGAAAAATTGGCAAATTCAATAATCGTATCGTATAACCGTTCCGCCTGGTGGGTGTTGGTTTGGAAAAAAGAGTTGGCGGAAATTTCAAAGCGGTATTTGCCAAGCTGTTCATAAACGGTACTGCGGCCGTACAGCAGGGTTTCGGTTTCGCAAAAAGCCACCCCGCCCAGACTGGTGGTCGTTCCCAGCAGCAAGCTGGTAATTTGCGGGAAACGGGCGGTCATTTCCCTGGTGACCAAGCGGGCAATTTTTTCATTATATTCACGGGTTACCACATTGACCATCAGATCGGTGGTATTCAGGCATTTACGGACGATCAGGAACCGCCAGAATCCTTTTTGCGCGCGGCTGCCATAAGCGGGCAGTCCGCTTTGCGCCGCAACTTCCCGGATATGTTTTACGATTTCGGCTACGATAGGGTCGGCCAGGTAACATTCCTGCAGATCGACTACTTTTTCAAAAAATCCTTTGGCATGCATACCCAGGTAATGGCCGTTTTTATTGAACTCGGCATTACTGCTTATTTCATCAACATCCAGCCATCTTTCCGGGGCAAAGGAAAACTCCATTTTATTGCGGTAATGAAATTGTTCTTCCGCAGGTAAAATCGGCAGCATGGTAAAATCTGTCAGTCCGCCTATTCGTTGCACTAAATCGCTTACCTGTTCCTCCTTGGCGGCAAGCTGGCTGGAATAATTAAAATGCTGCAGGGAACAGCCGCCGCAGCCGTTTACATGCCGGCATAAAGGTGGGATATATTGGTCACTTTGCTTGAGGATACGCAGCAGCCGGGCTTCACAATACTTTTTTTTCTTTCTGGAAATGCGCGCCAGTACCGTTTGTCCGGGTAAGGTATCATCCACAAAACAGACCATATCATTGATCCGTGCAATACCCCTGGCGCCAAAGGCGAGCGCCTGAATTTCCAATTCCAGTTCTGTTCCTTTTTTAGGAACGATATTTTCAGACAAAGTCATTCGTAACCATACTCCCGCCCCGGTTATTCCATTATACGCTTTGCGCCCAGGTACTGGCTTTTATAAGGAGCTTCGGTTAATGAAGACACGATAACACCCTGGCTTTCCGACGCATGCACAAATTTTCCTTTGGCGATATAAAATCCCACATGATTGATTTTTTTGGTCTGCCCGTCGCTAAAGAACAGCAGGTCGGCAAAACGCACCTGTTTAAGTGAAACCGTTTTGCCCTTTTGCGCCTGTTGCAGGGTGCTGTGCGGCAGTTCGATATTGGCGGCGCGTTTATACAGGCTGGAAATGAGGCCTGAACAATCCGTTCCCGCCGGGGATGCGCCGCCCCAAACATAAGGAGCGCCCATAAATCTCTTAATCTCGGCAAGAAATTTCTGATAAACTAATTTATCCAGTTTTCCGGTATTTACCGCTGCTGTACCAGGTGTAGTATCGCCCTGTTCCGTAATTGCTGCTGTATCTTCGGGCGGTAATTCCCCTTCAGGGTAGCGGGGAACAAGTTTAATACCGCAGCCAGGCAATAAACTAAGCAGAAAAAATGTTACTATAATTAAAATCACACTATTTTTGCGAGTTTTTATCATTGCTGTTCCTTTTACTGGTTCACGGTATGAACAATTGATACAGCGCTGCCGGTTATATTAACTAAAAACAATTACCCGGTATTCCTATTTTCCAAAACCATTTATATAAAACAAGAGTAACTTGCTGGTTTATCATTACATATATACCTGATAAAATACTTTAATGCAGGCAAACTAGCAAGGAAAATATTTATATTTTTCACTTGACTTTTGCCGAACCTGAATTTAAATTTAACTGTTTTTAAAATAAAGAGTTGCCCCTTTACCTGTTTTCAACAAGGATAAAAAAATGCCAGAACCCGCAAAAGGAAATAGCTTTCGTATTGTTATCTTGATCGTTCTTGTTATTGCCGGCTACTATGCCTATCAAAAATACCTGAAACCCTCGTCGCCTGCAGCCATCACTGCCGCTGCGGGTCCGGTCATTTATGATACCAATCCGCAAAATGACTCGTTTATAAAAGGAACATTAACCGCACAGCAACTGGTGCAGTTAGATAAAATATTGGAATTCGAGAAATCGCAAACCGGTATGCGCATTACCCAGGAGCAGCTCAAAGAACTGGCTGCCAATGACCTGGCCCTGTATGACGCCTATAACCGCTGGCGCCGGTGTGTGGATATGATGCGATCAACCCATCATACCATTTACCCCAGCGAGCGGCATTTGTATCAGCGTAAATAGACCGGCTTTTAACTGCCGGGCATTTACCATTGAGTATTAAATCTCCTTAAATACACGGTTATTGTTTTAAATGGCTGGTAATTCAATAGATCGTCCTTTTCCATATCATTCCCGGCGCTAACCCGGGTTTCACATTTTTACAGGCACAGGCAGATGAAAATGACCCTGTTCGATAAACTCCGCTGGTCGCTGACCGGAGCTGAGCAGAAAAGCAAGCGAATTGCTGCTGAAACTGATCCGCATGTGCTTGTACAACTCGCATTATTTGAAAATAATCCGGATACCTGTAAAAAGATCATCGACCGGCTCAGCGTTCACTTTGCCCTGGCAAAAATCGCCGGTAAGCATCCTGATCCGGGAATCCGTATTTATGCCCTCGATAAAATAACCGAACAGACGATTTTGCAGGAATTTGCCGAAAATGACCCGGACGACACGGTGCGCCGCGCCGCGCTGGTTAAAATTACCGATCCCCTGTTCCTGGCAGAACGCTGCCAAAACGATCCTTCAGTGTGGGTACGCCAGGCGGCGGTAAAAAAAATTGACGACAAGGACTTGCTGCACAAAATAGTCCTCTCCGATAACAGCGGAGATGTACGCCGCGCCGCCCTGGAAAAGATCGGTAACCCTGAAGTCATTGTGCAGCTGGCATTGTACGACCATGATGAAATGATGCGTCATGCAGCCGTGCTGAAAATTCATGACCAACTCATTCTTGAAAAGATCGTCCGCAGCGAAAAAAGCGCCCTGGTGCGAAAATCAGCCGTGCAAAACATTCATTCGCAGTCGTTTTTAGCCGAAACCTTGCTGGGTAACCCGGAAGAGCAAGTACGCGAAGCGTTGATTATGAAAATTAAGGACGAGAACTTGCTTTTCAAGACCGCAAAATTCGATAAAAATCCGGCATTGCGTGAAATGGCCGCCAACAAGATTACCGATCAGCAATTATTGATCTCCCTGGCCCGCCTTGCCGACGATCTGTCGATCCGCGTGCTGGCCCTGGAACGGATCAGCGACCAAAATGTGCTTGCCGATATTGCCAAAACCGATAAAATGAACCAAATCCGCGTAGCGGCATTAAACAGATTGATAAACAAAGCTGTTTTAACAGATATTGCAATTACCGACAAGGAAGAATTTGTCAGCCTGAAAGCGCTGGAAAAAATAGATAATCCGGGATTCATTGCCCGCATCGCCATGGATGCGCATTTGAGTACTGTTCGGGAAAAAGCGTTGGCGCAGATCAGCGATCAAAAAATCCTGTTTGAAATTGTCATGTATGATCGTGATATTCATGTTCAACAACAGGCTTTGCTCAAGTTAGCCGACCCTGCCCTACTCGAACGGATTGTGTTAAACGAACGCCTGGATTATGAACTGCGCAGCAAAGCCCTGGCCGGCCTGCAGGATCAGCCTGGTTATGCTGCATTGGTAAAAAAAATGGGGCTATAGGAGAGTTTACACTGTTGAAAAATTTTCATAAAATTAGTCCACTAGCGTGTTATGTGCTGTTTGCCTGTCTATTATCCGGATCAGCTTTGGGTCAGCAACTAGCCCTAAATCCGTTGCAAATAACCTGGGTGATGACCATAGGTGAAAAAGGCGACCAGCCGGGACAGTTCATGCTGCCCGGCGGTATTACCGCCGATGCCAACGGCAGTATTTATGTGGCCGATACCGGCAACAATCGCCTGCAAAAATTTGACTCGACCGGCAAGCTGCTGGCCATTACCGGCGGTTTTGGCTGGGATAGCGAACAATTCCAGCAACCGGTGGATATTTGCTCCGGTAATATGCTCGATTTTTATATTGCCGACCGCGATAATAGCCGGATTGTTCGTTATAACAAAGAAATGCATTTTATTTCCGCCGTTTATGCCAATGCGGCCCTGGAAGAAAAGCTGCAATTCGTCTTTCCGATATCCCTGAGTATGAGCATTCATGGCGAGTTGTTCCTTATCGACAGCGAAAACAGTAAAATTGTCAAACTCAACGCCCGCTTTGAACCGGCGTTTTCGTTTGGCGATTTTGACTGGGGCCAGGGCGCGCTGGATAAACCCGCGCAAATCCACGTCTCCAGGAACGACCAGGTATTCGTCTCCGACCAGGGTAAACAATGCGTGCTAGTTTATGATTATTTCGGCAATACCCTGGCAGAGATCGGCCGGGGAGTGCTTGTCTCTCCCTCCGGCCTGTGTACCGGGCTGAACGACATGCTGGTGGTTGCCGACAGCGGCCCCGATCAACTGCTGTTTTTTGACAAGAACGGCGCTTTTTTCCAGCAATTCGGTGCGAACGGGAATGATTTTGGCGCGTTCAATAATCCGGGCGATGTTGCCATACAAAATGATCTTTTGTATGTCGCCGATACCGGCAACCATCGCGTGCTGGTTTTTAAAATTACAGTTCGTTAATAATCGGGTCGGAAAGGATTTCTTATTTCTACATTCATTCTAGTATACACCTTGACCGGATTCATGGGCGGAAACTAGTGGCTTATAACAGACGACATAATGCCGGTTTTTTCACCCCTTTATTGTTCCTGCTGTTGCTTTCGGTAACCGTTCAGGCGCAAACCTCAGGTAACTTCGGCGCCATGAGCCTGTTCGACAAGGATATTGTCATTCAGGGTGAAGACCGTAAAGGTCCATACTTTTTGCCGGACAGCCTGATCATTTCCAATTCCGAAACGGTTTTTATCAACGGACTGTATACCCCCCGGCTGGCTTATGATTTTGATTATATCAGGGGTGAAATCCGTTTCCGCAATTCGATTGATAAAAATTCGCAAATCCGGGTGCGTTACCGGCTGCTCTATACCCCCCTGCAAAAAGAATACTATCACCGCCAGCTTCGCCAGCAAATTCTCAATGCTCCCGATGGCCCGTCGGACCAGCACAAAATCGACGCCGCTTCCGCAGGCAAGGAAGAGGATTATGCCGCTAATCTCACCAAGAGCGGCAGTATTACCCGCGGCGTCTCCGTCGGCTCCAACCGGGGACTCAAGGTCAATTCGAGTCTCAACATCAACGTCAGCGGCAAGGTAGCGGAAAACGTCGAGGTGATCGCCGCGCTGACCGACCAGACCACGCCGATCCAGCCGGAAGGCACCACCCAAAATTTGCAGGAAATCGACAAAGTATTTGTGCAGATCAAAGCGCCCAACTTGTCCGCCACCATGGGCGATTTTCAACTCAACTATTCCGGCACCCAGTTCGGCGGTTATAGCCGTAAACTGCAGGGCGCCATGGGCGTGGCGCAAACGGACAATTACCAGGTTACGGTTTCAGGGGCGGTGTCGCGCGGCAAGTATATATCGCTGCCTTTTTCGGGACAGGAAGGCTATCAGGGCCCCTACCAGCTCAAAGGCGACCAGGGGCAGATCGATATTATCGTGCTGGCGGGCACGGAACGGGTGTACATCGACGGCGAGCAGATGGTGCGCGGCGAAACCAACGATTATATCATCGACTATGCCTCGGCGCAGATCACCTTTTCGCGCAGCCGGCTTATTACCTCGGACTCGCGTATTGTGGTGGACTTTCAATACTCGGATGAAAAATTCCGCCGCAACCTCTATTCCGCCGAGGGCAAGGCGCAGTTCCTGGACGGCAAAATCAAATTCGGGGCGCTGTTCCTGCGCGAAGCCGATGACCGTAACAATCCCCTGGATTTTACCCTGAGCGATGATAAACTGGCAATATTACAGGCGGCCGGCGATAATCCCGATCTGTCCATTATCAGCGGTGAAACCTATGTCGGTTCCGGCAATGGCCGCTACACCAAAAATACGCAGGGGATTTATACTTATGCGGGAACCGATTCCGGCGACTACCAGGTGTCTTTTTCAGATGTCGGTGAAGGCGATGGCGATTACCGCTACAAGGGTTCGGGTATTTATGAGTATGCCGGCGCAAAGGCCGGTCGTTACAACCCGGTCATTCTCCTGCCGGCCGCCAAAAGTCACAACCTGACGGATTTTGACGTGCAGGCCGCGCCGTTTTCTTTTCTGACCATGCGCGGCGAAATGGCGTTCAGCAGCCTGGATAATAATACCTATTCCGCGCTAAACGACGACGATAACCAGGGCGTGGCGCAAAACTGGTCGGCGCTTTTTAAACCGCAGAAGCTCAACTTTTGGGGCGTGAACTGGGGAAAACTTGAACTGGGCGGCAAATACCGCAAGATCGACGATCTGTTCCAGGACATCGACCGCACCACCGAGATCGAATACAATCGCCGCTGGGACTTGCCAACTATCGGCAAGCGCGGCGAGGTGACCAAAGAAGTACAGGCCAACTGGTCGCCATTCAGCGATTTCTCCCTGGGCGGCGAATACGGCAACATCCGCAAGGGCGATTATTTCTCCTCGCGGCGCTGGCAGGCGCAAAGCGCCATGACCCGAAAACACCTGCCGGAATATAACGCAAAAATTGAACGGATCATGAAAGATAACCACACCCAAAACCAGGATGGCGACTGGTGGCGCGGAACCGGCAGCGCCGCTTATACGGTTTGGAAGTTCAAACCGTTCATTAAATATGAAAATGAAATTAAAAAGGAAAACTGGTCCGATTCGCTGCATACCGGTTTTAAATTTGCCGACAAAACCGGCGGTATCGAATTCAATCCCGGCTCGCGGTTGACGGCCACCGCCAAATTCTCGCGCCGCGACGACAGCGATTACCTGGGATATGACCGCTTTGCCAAAAAATCGCAAGCCAATACGCAAAACTATAAACTTGCTCTGCAAAATATCAAATCCTTTTCTGCGGGACTGGAATTTACCCACCGCGAAAAGAGCTTTACCGATCCGAATGTGAGCAATGTGCGCACCGACCTGGCGGATCTGCGCATGCAGTTCACTCCCTGGAAACGGGCGGTGAGCGGCACGGTGAATTACCAGATCTCCAATACCGCCGCCGCCAGAAAAGAACGGGTCTACATCAAAGTCGGTTCCGGCGAAGGCAATTACCGCTATGATAAAGAGCTGAACGAATATGTGAACGATCCGCTTGGCGATTATATTATGCGCATTGTTACCACCGATGATTTTCTGCCGGTGGTGGAATTGAAATCCAGCGCCCGGCTGCGATTCGAGCCGGCGCGACTGTGGCAGCAGGCTTCCACCCAAAGCAATAAACTGCCGAAATGGAAAAAAACCGCGCGGGTGTTGTCGCTGGAATCGTACTTTGCGGTGGAAGAAAAATCGCAGGACAAGGATGTGTGGGATATTTACCTACTGAAATTCTCCAAATACCAGCAGCCGGGTACAACGATTTTTGGTAACATGCAGCAGCGGCAGGACTTGTACCTGTTTGAGAACAACCGTTCATTTTCACTGCGTCTGCGCAATAAAACGCTCACCGAAAAAAACAACCAGTTCCTGGAAGGCGGCCAGGATCGCAAAGAGCGGGAAAACTCGCTGCGGTTGACGCTACGCATTTCGGATAAAGTAAGTACGCAAACCGAGGTCGGTGCTACCCGCACCGAGCGTATTTTCGATTACCAGGGCCGGCAGAACCGCGATATTGTCGCCAACCAGGCAAAAACCGATCTGTCCTGGCGACCGTCATCGTCCCTGGAACTGGCGCTGGAAGGCCGTTACTCTCTGGAAGAAGATCGCTATTATGAGGAGCCAACCCGGTTGACCGCCCTGGCGCTGACGCCGCGTGTTAATTACTCGCTGCAACAAAAAGGGCGGCTGCGCGCCGAACTGGAATGGAGCAACGTTAAATCCGAACCGGAAGGACGACTGATCCCTTATGAAATGGCCGGCGGTCGCAGTTTGGGCAATTCGCTGCGCTGGGATATTCGTTTTGATTACAAGGTATCGCAAACCATCCGCGCCACGTTTTCCTATAGCGGCCGCAACGAACCGGAGCGCGATCGCACCATTCACACCGGCCGCGCCGAAGTGACCGCGGCGTTTCGGTGAGATAAATGATGAATTGTAAAGGAGTAAGATAAGCAATAAAATTTGTAGGATGGGTGGTGTCCCATCATTATTTTCAAATCAATTTCAATTTGCAATATATTATTATTTATAAAGTTATCTTTGTAGTGGGACCCAGCCCATCGCTCTTTAAAAAAATGTAATCCCTTTACGTTCAGAGTTCTTTTTAACGCAGAGGCGCAGAGATCGCGGAGAAAAGAATAATATGTTATAAAATTTACATTACAAACAAATGATGATATTATCGAGATCAACTTTTTGAGAAAACTACCGGTTATTACACAATGAAGAAAATATTATTTATGTATTCAATAATAAAATGTTTTATCTTTGCGTTCTCTGCGTCTCTGCGTTTTTCTTTTTTAATGCCGGGACTAGAAAGATGCAGAGAACAAATAAATGAGTAGAAATAATTTCTGCTAGAGTAATGACAAAAAATGTTAACAAAAATACTTAAAAATATGAGATTAGCCCCTCTGCGTCCTCAGCGTCTCTGCGTTTTAATCCTTTTTTTAATCGCCGAGTGTGCTTTGGCCGCGCCGCAGACCAAACCGCCGACGCGCATCGACAGGATCGATTTCAACGGCGTACATCGCGTGCCGGTTAAACAGGCGCGCGAATGGTTCGGCGTTGCCGAGAAAGCGGCGTTCAACCAGGGCGAGCTGCAAAAAGCCGCCATGAACCTGCTGAAAGGTTACGCCGCCGCCGGGCTGCCTTATACCCGCATCGACTCGCTGACTTTTGCCATAACCCCGGATAGCCTTGCGGCTACTGTTCATGTGTATATCCACGAGGGCGGCGAGATCGTTACCGGCAAGATCGAACTCTCCGGCCTGGACAGCGCCAAAGCGCAGGAACTGAGCAGTCGCTTTGATACCCGTCCCGGCAAAAAGTTCGAGGCCGCCAAACTGGAAACCGACCTGGACGACGCCCTGACGCAGTTGGAAAAACAGGGCTACCCGTTCGGCAAGTTCTCTCTGGCTGCCGTTAAGCTGGATACTACAGACGATAAACACGCCGCCCTTGGCATGACCTGGAACACCGTTACCGGGCCGCAGCTTATCATTCAGGAAATTCGTTTTAGCGGTAACGAGGTTACTCAGGACAAAGTGCTGCTGCGCGAGCTGCGTATGAAGACCGGCGCGCTGTACAATTATAACAAAGTGGCGCAAATCCGCCCGCGACTGCTGAAACTGGGCTTTTTCGACGAGGTGTACGAACCGGAGGTGTTCCTGGCGAGCAAGAACGAGGGCGGGCTTATAATCCGCGTTAATGAGGGCAACGCCAGCAAGTTCGACGGCGTGCTGGGCTACAATCCCGCCACGGAAAAAGAAAAGGGCTATGTTACCGGGTTGATCGACATTTCCCTGGGCAACCTGCTCGGCACCGGCCGCTCGCTGCTGGTACACTGGCAAAAACGCGACCGCCAGTCCCAGGACCTGAAATTCTATTACAAGGAGCCGTGGGTGGCGGGCATTCCGCTCACCGTCGGCGGCGGATTCGAGCAGCTCATCCAGGATACCACTTACATCCAGCGCGACCTGGCGATGGATTTTTCGCTGCCGTTGTACGAAAATTTCACCGCCATCGCCGGTATTGCCCGCAACGAAACCAGTCCCGACTCGCTGGGCACTTACCTGCTGGGTATACCGAAAAGCCGCACCCTCAACGCCTCGTTCGGTATTGTGTACGACACTCGCGACGACAACATCAATCCCCGCAGCGGCGCCTATTACCAGACCGGCATCCAGTCCGGCCGCAAGACCAACCTCGGCCCGGACGACCTCATCGCCGACCTGGAGCTGCGTAAAAAAGTGGATAACAAACGCTTGTCCCTCGATATAGAATTTTACACGCCGCTGTTCAAGCGGCAGGTGCTGGCGGTGTCCTTGCATGGGCGACAAATTCGCAGCAACGAAAAGTATATCCCGGTATCGGACCTGTACCGGCTGGGCGGAGCGCGCACCCTGCGCGGCTACCGCGAGGATCAGTTCCGCGGCAGCAGTCTTGGCTGGACCAACATGGAATACCGTTATATACTGGGACGGCGCTCGCGGGTGTTTGTGTTTGCGGATACGGGGTATTACTATAGCGTCACCCAGTCCGGCACGCAGGAAGATTACAAGATCGGCTACGGATTCGGTTTCCGCCTCGAAACGGGACTCGGCATTATGGGCATCGACTACGGTCTCGGCCGCGGCGAAGGCGACGGCCTGTTCAGCGGCAAAATACATGTGGGGATTGTGAATGAATTCTAGGGGGGTTAATATGTCAATATATTCATTGGTTCCGTTTTTCGTAGGGGCGATGCATTCGTTCCAGATATTCTAAAAATTACAAAAATTCTATTCCAGAATGCATCGCCCATTCATAAAATTTCATTTATCCGTCAAAGGCATTGCATTTTTTCAGATTAAATCTCTATATGGGCGAAGCATTCATTGCAGGATTTGTGCATATTTTTTCATTTTGTTTGTAAGAATGCTTCGCCCCTACGATTGATATTTAATGATATTTCCTTTTATAGATTTTCTTCATCTGTCCCCCATCCTAACGGATTATTTACAATGTACTCGCGTATATGGTTTAAATCATTGTCATCGCGGATAATATGTTCCCAATAATTTCGCTGCCACAATTTTCGTCCCGGTGTATTGCGAATATGATTTATTTTTCTGGAGGTCACTGATGTAAAATTCTGTATTATTGCCGCCAATGAACCCGGTTGAGCGCCATGTGGTTGTTGATATTGTATGGACGATGTATTCGTTACGGATATCGATTGTATGGATGAAGCATTCAGTGCAGGTTTTATACAAATATTCGCAATCTGTGTGTCAGAATGCTTCGCCCCTCCCTCATTTTCTGTAATTATTATTATTCCGTGTATATGATTAGGCATAATTTGAAAAACATCCAATTCCACGTATTTAAAATGGCTTGGTATTTTTTGCCAGTGAGAATCAATAATTTTTCCAAATCCGTTCAAAACCATTTTACCATCATCAATATCGCCAAACAGACATTCACGGTTTTGTGTGACCAGGGTAATAAAATAACCGCCGGGTTGGGTATAATCGTATCCCTGCAATCGAATTGAATGACGATGATGTTGTTCAGGATTGTATTTCATTTCATTGATTTATATGATGTTAATATAAAATTTTTTCGTTTTCGTAGGGGCGATGCATTCGTTCCTGGTGATTTAAAAATTACATTTATATCTTTGCCAGAATGCATCGCCCTTTCATGATATTTTTTCTTTTCCATCAACGATGTTGCATTTTTTCAGGTTCTATCTCTATATGGGCGAAGCATTCTTACACACAAGTCTCTACGCTATGTAAAAAAATCGCAATGAATGCTTCGCCCCTACGGTTGAATGATAATATGGGTATGCGTTCAAACGTGACCAATGTAAAAAAGAATGTCCCGCCGGGAATGAATAAACGACGATATTCGGGCATGTTTGACCCCTCTTTTTTAATAAAATGGTGGGATAGAATCCCACCCTACTTGTTTTCCGGCATATTAATACTTCCGGTGGGTCATGACCTACCTTGCCGGGGAAAATGCTTACTCTAGCCGCGTAAACTCAAAATGCTCAAAATTCATGAGCCCTTGGGTTAAAATCGATAAAGTGATAACCTGAATACCCTTTTTCAGTTCAATATGCGCCAGATCACCCAGGTAATTCCAGTGATGCCACTGCCGCCATTGCACGGTGTCAGCAGGATTATAGGTTTGCGGTAATTCAATCGGGCCGGTTCCGGGTTTATCGTTGACCTGAAAAGAAATTTGTCCGCCGAAACGTGAAGTGTACAGCAAACCGATTTTATACTTGCCGGACCTGGTTACATTAACAGTATATTTCACCCATTCGCCGGCCGAGGTCCAGCCGACATAATGTTGGTCTTTACCCGGATTGACCAGGTTGAACGGACTATTATCGGTTTGCTCGACGGTAAATTTTGTATACGAAATATCAACACTTTCTTCTTTTCTGAATTCATGCAGGTACGAGCCGTCCGCAGGGTTTAATACTCCGCTGCCGGAATTAATAAAATCGTCATCATGGTAGGCAATACCCTCGCCACCGAAATCATAATATTCACACTGGATGATACCGGGTATGGTTTGCGGGCCGCCGGTATAAACTGCATCGGCAAACGGCTTGCCGATATATTCTTCCGGCTTGTTGCAATTGGTTTGATATAAAATAGCGCTTAGCGTCAGTACAATAAAACAGGTTTTTCCTCGCATCGATATCTCCAGGTAAATAATTGACGATGATATATTTAATAACAGTAAAAAAAAAATCAAACACAAGCAAGAAAAAAATGACCATCCGAACAGGAAAATAATTTTCTACGAACAAGTGTGGACTTTCAGGGTGCGCCCGGATTATTTATTGATATTGTGCCGATATTTTTGTATACTAGGTGAATAAATTCTAGTTTCAGGTGTAGATGAATATAAAAAAGCTCACATACGATGAAATCGTTGCTTCGCGGCCGGCGCCGGAAGCGAGCCTGGCAAAACCGCGCAACCCGATCGTCGCCATTGCCGATGACATTCGCAGTTTGCACAATATCGGCGCGATATTTCGTACTTCGGACGGGGCGCATATCGAATACTTGTTTTTATGCGGAATTTCCGGCACCCCGCCACGCAGTGAAATCCGCAAGGCCAGCCTCGGCGCTGAAGATTCCGTCCCCTGGAGCTATATTAAAGACGCCGCCCCGCTGATCACCGATCTGAAAGCGCGCGGTTACCAGATCGTTGCCCTGGAGCATACCGACAACAGCGCCGATTATCGCCAGGCCGATTACCGGTTCCCGATATGCCTGATCGTCGGTAACGAGTATAATGGTATTCAGGATCGCCTGGTGGCTAGTGCGGATATGGCGGTGGAAATACCCATGCTGGGCATTAAACAATCGTTAAATGTGTCGGTCGCGTATGGTATAGCGGTATATGAAATACTAGCCCGCTGGCGCGAACGAATAATAAAATAACCGCAACCCGACAGGTTTTGCAGAGTATAATAATAAAAAGGATATAGAATGAATTGGTTCAAAGACGGCTTTAAACGCCGCGGCATTATTTATATTGTTATTGGAATTTTGGGTCTCGCCTACGAATTGTTCTTTAGCAAGGTTATTCGTCCGGTGGTGCTGGTATTATGGTCCGGCATCATTGGTATTGGCGTTATTGTGATGCTGTATTTAAAGGATAAAAATACTGGCGCTGAAAAATAACAACCGGACAGGAGCCTGGTTGTTCCTGTTGCTCTTTCCCGCCTGGCTGGCCGCTCAGGACAAACTGGATTTTGACCCGGCGGCTACGCCGCGACATATTAATTATCAAAAAATTGCTGCCTCTGCTGAAAATCCCATCGACGTTTTGCATTACGATGTTGCGGTGAGCATTCACCCGGAGACAAAAAGCATTCAGGGTGACGCCCGGCTGCAAATCCGCCCGACTGCCGAAACGCTTTCTCAATTCACCCTGGATCTGTTCCAAATGACGGTGGACTCGGTATTCATCAATAATTCCATCACCCCTTTTAAATACAACCAGGAAATCCTGGAAATCAACGCCGGCGCCCTGGCCGATACGTTTACAGTCCGCCTGGTTTATCATGGCAAGCCGACCAATGACGGTACCGGCGGGTTTTTCTTTACCGAAAAGATGATCTACACCCTGGGCGAGGGCCTGCGCACCTACCCGCCTTCCAAGCTGCGTTACTGGATCCCTTCGCACGATACCCCGGATGATAAAGCCCGCCTGGATTTACGCATAACCGCGCCGGAAGCCCTGCAAGCCTACAGCAACGGCCGCCTGATTGGCAAAGAAGTACAATCCGCCCGGCGGACAATAACCTGGCATTGGCGCGAGGACCACCTGATCGCCCCCTACCTGGTGGCAATTGCCGTGAGCGATTATGAGGTGTTGAGCGACACATACATATCCATCACCGGCGATACGATCCCGCTGTTCTTTTACGTTACTCCGGAAAAACTTGAAAAGGCCCGCGAGGATTGGAAAGATTTAAAAGAGATGCTGGCTTTTTTTGAAAACGCCTTTGCTCCATACCCGTTTGACCGTTACAGCATGGCGGAAGTGATCACCAGCGGGGCGATGGAGCATCAAACCATGACCTCCTATGGCTCGGCGCTGATCACCGGCGACCATACCTGGGATTATGTGATAGCCCATGAACTGGCGCATCACTGGTGGGGCAACCTGGTCACCCTGGCGGACTGGCGCGATATTTGGTTGAATGAAGGTTTTGCCACCTATTGCGAAGCGCTGTATTTTGAGCATAAATATGGCCGTGATTATATGCAGGAATACATGGCGGCTCTGGCCTCTGAATATTTTGATGAAGCCGGTCAGTATGGCAATTTTCCTATATACGATCCCGATTACCTGTGGGGCGCAACAGTATACCAGAAAGGCGGCTGGGTGTTGCACATGTTGCGCCGCGCGGTCGGCGATGTGGCATTTTGGCAGACACTGCAACTCTATGCCCGGCGCTATGCCTTTGGCAATGCCACTATTGCCGATTTCCAGACGCTGGCCGAACAGGTTTCCGGACAAGACCTGGATTGGTTCTTTGCGCAATGGCTCTATAACGCCGGGTTCCCGGAATTGTATATCGGTTGGGATATGTCGCTCATCCACAACAATGAATACCGGGTTGTTGTCGACATTCACCAAAAACAAAGAACCGGGCAGTATTTTCAATTTCCGCTCGACATTGGCTTGCTCACCGAGCAGGGCGATACTTTGACACAAACCCTGTGGGTTTCGGATATAAAACAGACTTTTTCTTTAACGATAACAGGAAAACCGCAACAACTAGTGATCGATCCGGATAACTGGCTGCTGAAAAAAGTGATTATCACTGCCCGGCCATTGCCGCCCGGGTTTGATGAGAACCGCTTTGGCCTGTCGCAAAATTATCCCAATCCGTTCCGACCGGGCCGGGCTGTTCCCGAAACCCTTGTCGATGTACAAATTCCAAAAACCAAAGCGCCGCACCCGGTTTCCCTGATCATATACAACACCCTCGGGCAGCAGGTGAAAACCCTGGCGGACAAGAAGATGCTGGGTGGATTATACACTCTCTCCTGGGATGGAACCGATAACCGGGGCGTCCGGGTTCCATCAGGGATTTACATTATCGCATTATCATCAAATGATACCCTCCTCTGTAAAAAATTGACTTTATTAGAATAATAAAAAGTATTATATTGTTTTTTATGTGTAATTTGTGAATTATGTAAACACCCGCCAGTTTGTTTATGGTTATTCTTTGGGAAGCTGGAACAGAAGAAAAAAATTATAGAATCGGGAGCATGAAATGAATAGTTATGGTCATTTTGATGATGCAAACAGAGAGTATGTAATAACCCGGCCGGACACCCCGTTACCGTGGATCAATTACCTGGGCAGCAATGAATTTTACGGCATTATTTCCAATACCGCCGGGGGCTATACGTTTTATAAAGACGCCCGCATGAGAAGGCTGACCCGTTACCGCTACAATAATATTCCGCTGGACAGCAACGGTCGTTACCTATATATCAAGGATGGCGATACTGTATGGAATCCCACCTGGAAGCCCACCAAAACCCCGCTGGACAGTTATGAATGCCGGCACGGCATGGGTTATACCACCATAACAGGAGTAAAGAACGGCCTGGAAGTGACGGTAGTTTTTTTTATTCCATCTATGCAAACGATTGAAATAATGGATATTCGTATTAAAAACCTCACCGGCAAGCCCAAAAACATTCGGCTGTGGAGTTTTGTGGAATGGTGCTTGTGGGATGCCTGGGATGACATGACCAATTTCCAGCGCAATTTTTCCATTGGCGAGGTGGAAGTAGAAAAAGATACGATCTTTCATAAAACCGAATACCGCGAACGCCGCAACCACTTTGCGTTCTATTCCTGCAGTGTACCGACTTCGGGGTTCGATACCAACCGCGATGCCTTTGTCGGCATGCACAACGGTTTGGATAATCCCCGCGCCATTCAGCAGGGTCAATGTTCGGGCAGCGTAGCGCACGGCTGGGCGCCGGTGGCTGCTCACCAGGTGGATATTACCCTTTCTCCCAATAGCGAAAAACGCCTGCATTTTTTACTGGGTTATGTGGAAAATGAACAGGACAAGAAATATAGCGCTCCCCATGTTATCAACAAGGAAAATGCCTGGGCGGTCATCAGCCAGTTTGCCGCTCCCGGCGCTGTGGACGCCGAACTGAAAGCCCTGCATGAATACTGGAACGGCCTGTTCGCCAAATACCAGGCGGAAACAGTGGATAGCGATGTGAACCGCATGGTGAACATCTGGAACCAGTACCAGTGCATGACCACCTTTAACATGTCCCGCTCCGCATCCTTCTATGAATCCGGTATCGGCCGCGGCATGGGTTACCGGGACAGCAACCAGGATATTCTCGGCTTTGTGCACATCATCCCCGATCGCGCCCGGCAGCGCATCCTCGATATTGCGGCTACGCAGTTGTCGGACGGCACCTGCTATCACCAATACCAGCCGCTTACCAAAAAAGGCAACAGTGATGTCGGCGGCGGCTTTAACGACGATCCACTGTGGCTGATCTTGTCTACAGCGTCTTATCTTAAAGAAACCGGTGATTTTACCATCTTGAATGAAAAGATTGGCTATGCGGATTTGGGCAATAAAGATGGCGCAACATTAATGCACCACCTGGAAACCTCGTTGAATTATACTCTTAACAACCGCGGCCCGCACGGCCTGCCGCTCATCGGTCATGCGGACTGGAATGACTGCCTGAATTTGAACTGCCACTCGGTTACCCCCGGCGAAAGCTTTCAACTGGCCGGAGATATTGGCGGCAGCGTCGCCGAATCGGTGATGATTGCCGGGTTGTTCTGCAACGCCGGAATGGAAATGGCTGGAATATACAAACAGTTAAACCAGGCGGATAAAGCGGCCACTATCGTTAAAGAAGTAGAGGGAATGAAACAAACCGTTCTGCAGCATGGCTGGGATGGCGAATGGTTCCTGCGCGCCTATGATTTTAAAAGCCGCAAGATCGGCTCAAAGGAATGCAAGGAAGGCAAAATCTTTATCGAAAGCCAGGGCTGGGGCGTGCTCGGCGGCATCGGCATAAAAGAGGGCAAGGCCCGCCAGGCGCTGGATAGCGTGAAAAAACATCTTGCCACCGGCAACGGCATTATCCTGCAGCAGCCGGGCTACCAGGTGTATTACCCGGAACTGGGCGAAGTCAGTTCATATCCCCCCGGTTACAAGGAAAACGCCGGTATTTTTACGCACAACAACACCTGGATCCAGATCGCCGAAACCCTGCTGGGCGACGGCGACCAGGCGCTGGCTTATTATCGCAGTATTTGTCCCTCGACCAAAGAAGCACAGATCGATACCTACCGCGCCGAACCGTATGTGTACAGCCAAATGACCGCCGGCCGCGATGCCGCAACGCCCGGCGAGGGCAAGAATTCCTGGCTGACCGGTACGGCGTCGTGGAGCTTTGTCTCCATTTCGCAGTATATTCTCGGCGTCCGACCGGATTATAAGGGACTGGTGATCGATCCCTGCGTGCCCAAAAGCTGGAAGTCGTTCAAAGTAACGCGGGTATTTCGCGGCAAGACCTTTAACATCACTGTCAGCAATCCCAAAGGCGTTAGCAAGGGCGTGGCGTCCATTACCGTCGACGGCCGCGCAATTAAAGGCAATACCGTTCCGGTGGATATGGGCGGCGGCGCCGTCGATGTGCAGGTGGTGATGGGATAGGAAAATGAAAGGCGATCTGACGGATCGCCTTTTTGATTTGCATAGTATTTACCTGTTTATAATCCTGGTACGAAAAAAAAGCGCGGATACGAAAAATATTCGTACCAGGTGAGGTTTTTTGATTTTTCTTTGATGTCGTATTCTCTTAAATATTAGATAGTTAAGCGCTTATTTCTTTTGGCATTTTATTTGTAAGGGGTACAGAGTTGTTCACAACGTTATTCCAGGAAATATTATTCGGAACTTTAAGCTATCGCCGGTTTTTTCGTCGAGGAGCACAATATTTTTTGAGGTATCCATGAAAAAATCTGTTTTGCTAGCCATCTTCTTTACAAGTCTTTTGCTTTGCGCCGGCTGCCATAAACATATTAATGATCCGATGAAAGGTAATGGCGCTTTTGAGCTTTCCGGGATTCTGTTCTGCAACCACCATCCCCTGGTCGGAGCGCAGGTATCCATTGCCGAAAATGACAAATTCACCGCTACGTCAACGGACAGCGGCACATTTGTAATGCACGATCTGCCGCAAGGGAATTATACCCTGCAGATAGATAAAACCTTTAACGATAACGCGTTTTTGCAGGTAACCCACACTATAACCATAAAAGACGATCTCGCCCTCGATACGCTTTATCTGCCGCTCGCGCCCCGGCTTTACCAGGTGGCGGAAAACCGGCAAAACAGCGTCTCCCTGCGCTGGAATAAAACCGATGCGCCGGATTTCAAAAGCTATCGCCTCTATCGCCACAACAGCGACACGATTACCGATGAAACTGGTGAACTGATCTACACCGGCAATGCCATTACCGACACCACGTTTCAGGATACGACCCTGCAAAGCGCCACTACTTATTATTATCGCTTGTATACTTTTACGACTCCAGGCAAGAGCGGCGGCAGTAATGTGTTAAGCGCGACCACAAAGGAACCTGAACCGCCGCTTATTTTTTTTGGCAATAAAAACAGCAATGATTATATCAATGACTTTAAAGCCACTTCTGATGGCGGGATAATTATTGCCGGAACGACTAGAGGTCTCTATAACGCCTGGTATGTAAAACTTGACGCTAATATGCATGTGCAATGGAATAAATTTTTGGATAAAGAATCTGCCTTCAACAGTGTCATTCAATCTGTAGACGGCGGTTTTAATTTCACCGGTTCGGTGGGAGAAGATTTATTGGTCCTGAAAACCGACGCCGCCGGGAATACAGAGTGGGAAAAAAGTTATGATTTTGGAATGCATGATTGTGGGAATGATATCCTCCAAATAAATAATGGTAACTATTACCTGGTCGGCTATTCGGAAATAAAAACAAATTATGACCGTTCTAGGTTAAGGGCAACCATGTTAATTTTAAATAATAGTGGTGATCTAGTCTTGCAAAAATTTATTGCTAACCCACCGGGGTATAACGAAGATTATAAAAGTAGGTGCTTAAAAATAATAACAGCTAATGATGGTGGTTTTATTGTCTTGTTAAATACCTCGATTTTTACTTACCAGTTATTCTTTACAAAAATTGATGAAACAGGTAATGTTTTAGATCAAAAATTTATCATTCACGAATGGCCAAAGGGTTATATTTATCCAACTCCGGACCGTAATGGGTATATGTTGATTGGCGAGTTTAATAATCAAGGTATTGCTCCTCAATTGTATTTCGCCAAAATTGATAATTCGGGTAATAAACAGTGGGAAAAATTATATGCTGAAGGCAAAGGCTATTCCGGGTATTTACTGCCTGATGGTTCTTGTTTGGGAGTCGGGTATTATAATTATAGAGTACCGCCAATATATAATGAATTAAATATACCGAGGATTATACACTTGGATACTGATGGAAATTTAATCTCTGATTTTAAACTGACAGGTTATGATAATCCAAAATCGCCCGGATATTACTTTATCGGAAAAGGTATTCTGAAATATGACGATGAACACTACATTCTGATAGGTGAAAAAGGGAATCCCATTAATAACAGCATCGATGGTTTTGCCACCATTCGCCCGTGGTCGGAGTTGGAATGAATTTTAAATTTATTAATATGAGGTATCCATGAAAAACACTGTCCGGTTATTTACTGTTATTATGCTGGTGCTGCTTTGCGCCGGCTGCCATAATCATATCAATGACCCGGTGACGGGAAACGGCGCGTTTGACCTTTCCGGGGTGCTGTTCTACAACCACAATCCCCTGCCCGGAGCGCAGGTCTCCATAGCCGAAAATGACAAATTCACCGCCACGTCAACGGACAGCGGTACATTTGTGATGCGCGATCTGCCGCAAGGAAAGTATACCCTGCAAATAGATAAAACCTTTAACGATAACGCGTTTTTGCAGGTAACCCGCACTGTAACCATAAAAGGCGATCTCGCCCTCGATACTCTTTATCTGCCGCTGATCCCCCGGCTTTTCCAGATCGCGGAAAACCGGCAAAACAGCGTCTCCCTGCGTTGGAATGTAACCGATACGCCGGATTTCAAAAGCTATCGCCTCTATCGCCATAACAGTAACACAATTAGCGATGAAAGCGGCGACCTGGTCTACACCGGCAATGCCATTACCGATACCACCTTCCAGGATACAACCCTGCAAAGCAGCGCTTCGTATTATTACCGGCTCTATACATTTACGACTCCAGGCAAGATCGGGGGGAGTAATGTTCTGAGGGCTTTTGATGAGTTCACCGGGCGTCTTACAGGGACTCTGCTGTATCAAAACTTACCTCTCGCCGGGGCAAGCATTTCGGTTATCGAATTGCCGGCGCTCACAGTGACTTCAAATGAGGATGGTACTTTTATTTTGCAGCCGGCGCCCAATGGTTCTTATCATCTCCGCATTCAAAAAGCCTTTGCCGACAACTCTTTTCTGGATTATTCCATCGAGGCGGTATTAGATAACGAATTGAACCTTGGCGCTATTGCCTTGCCGAATGTGCCGCTGCTGAAGCAACTCAACACGAACACAAACTCTGTGACTCTAGTTTGGAATCCGACGACATGTCCGGATTTTCAAAAATATCAGTTGTACCGGCATACATTGGCAACCGTAAGTGATGAAACGGGAAGTGTTGTTTATACAGCGAATAGTATTACCGATACTTTGTTTACCGATAATACTGTAGTGACCGGGACTGATTATTTTTACCGGTTGTATTGCTATTCAAAGCAGGGAAAAATCACCGGCAGTAATGTCCTTTCCCCGATAATTCATATAACCGGCGCGATTAGCGGTACTTTGCAATATCAGAATACCCCCCTGGCCGGGGCAACGGTTACACTAACAGAATTACCGGATATTTCCGCTACTTCATCCACAGACGGCGGTTTTTTACTCCAACCTGTTGCTAATGGAGACTATCATCTCCGCATTCAAAAAACCTTTGCCGATAATTCTTTTCTGGATTATTCTATCGCTGCAGTTCTTGACAACGAATTGAACCTGGGCGCTATCGCTTTGCCGATAGTATCCCTGCTGCTGCCGAATCCTGTAGTCACAGATAGTTCTGTCACCCTCTCCTGGAGCCTGACCGATGCCACTAATTTTTCTGCATATAAACTCTACCGCCACACCCAGGACAATTTTACCGATGCCAATGGTGAATTGATTTTTACAGGTGATAACATCAATGTTTGTACTTTTACAGATAACAACCTGCAAAGCGCCACCACCTATTATTATCGCCTTTATACCTTTACCTCACAGGGCAAGATCGGCGGCAGTAATGTTTTGAGCGCAACAACAAAGGAACCTGAACCGCCGCTCATCTTCTTTGGCAATGAAAACAGCGATGATTATATTAACGATTTTATACCTACACTGGATGGCGGTATTGTAGTGGTCGGGTATACTACCGATTCGAATAACAATCAAAAAGGCTGGTTAGTTAAACTTGATCATACCATGAAGGTGCAATGGGAAAAAATAATAGATAAATATGAATTAAAAAGTGTCATTCAAACTTTAGATGGATGTTTTGTACTTACCGGTTCATTTAAGGGATATCTACTAGTCATGAAAATAAATACCAGCGGTGAGACTGAATGGGAACAAACTTTCAAAGATATTTCCGGTCCTGGTATGGATGTGTTACAAACCCAGAATGGTGATTATTATGTAATAAGTTATACGTGCCGATTGCTAAAACTTGATTCAAATGGAAATCAACAATGGGAAAAAAGATTATCCACAACGCAAAAAGGCTCAAAAATAATTAAAGCCAATGATGGAGGATATATAGTATCAGTATCAAATTTTGTCTGGAATTCGTCTTCCTTAAAATTTTTTAAAATTGATGACGAGGGTAGTATATTAAAGGAATCTGAATCAATTGCTTGGCGATCCGGAGGAAAAATTTATAATACTAAAGATCAAAATGGTTATTTGATAGTTGGCGGTGCATTCTATGAAGGTAGTAGTTATATGAGTTACATTAAAATAGATAATCAAGTCAATGTTCTGTGGGAAAAAAGATTAAGCGGTCATGGGTCTTCAGGTTACCTGCGCGATGATGGTACTTTTTACGGAGTTGGTTATAATACTGGTTCTTCTAATATTTATGATGATCCTAGTCAACCCTGTATTATCCATATCAATTCTGAAGGCGCAATTCTTAAAGATATTAAATTAGGAAAAAGTGTTATGTATTTTTATGGATATGGAATAGTAAATTATGACCATGACCATTATTTATTAATTGGTACTAAAGATCGTCTTTGTGATCCGCAATATTGGATTAATAAAGATCTTGACGCTTTTGTCACCATCCGTCCCTGGTCGGAGTTGGAATGAACTTTTTATATTAATATGAGGGAACCATGAAAAACACTGTCCGGTTATTAATTGTTATTATCCTGGTCCTGATTTGCGTCGGGTGCCATAAACATATTAATGATCCGATGAAAGGTAATGGCGCTTTTGAGCTTTCCGGGATTCTGTTCTGCAACCACCATCCCCTGGTCGGAGCGCAGGTATCCATTGCCGAAAATGACAAATTCACCGCTACGTCAACGGACAGCGGCACATTTGTAATGCACGATCTGCCGCAAGGGAATTATACCCTGCAGATAGATAAAACCTTTAACGATAACGCGTTTTTGCAGGTAACCCGTACTGTAACCATAAAAGGCGATCTCGCCCTCGATACTCTTTACCTGCCGCTCGCGCCCCGGCTTTACCAGGTGGCGGAAAACCGGCAAAACAGCGTTTCCCTGCGTTGGAATGTAACCGATGCGACGGATTTCAAAAGCTATCGCCTCTATCGCCATAACAGCGACACAATTAGCGATGAAAGCGGCGACCTGGTCTACACCGGCACTGCCCTCACCGATACCACGTTTCAGGACACGACCCTGCAAAGCGCCACTACTTATTATTATCGCCTGTATACTTTTACTGCCCAGGGCAAGATCGGGGGGAGTAATGTTCTAACCGCGACAACAAAAGACCCCGAACCGCCGCTCATCTTCTTTGGCAATGAAAACAGCAGTGATAATATCACTGATTTTAAATCGACTACAGATGGCGGAATTATTATTGCGGGTTATACTACTCCCTCTTCAGGTATTAACAACGCATGGTGCATAAAACTCGATGCGACAATGCAAGTACAATGGAATAAAGTTTTGGATAAGGAATCAGCCTTTAACAGCGTGATTCATACTGCGGATGGCGGTTTTGTTTTTACGGGTTCGGCGGGAGAGGATGTGCTGGTTCTAAAAACCGACGCCGCCGGCAATACTGAATGGGAAAAAACTGTCAATGATGTTCCTGACGCTGGTATGGATATTTTACAAACCAATGATGGTGACTATTATGTAATAAGTTATACCTGCCAATTGCTTAAACTTGATTCAAATGGAAATCAACAATGGAAAAGAAGATTATCCACAACTCAAAAAGGCTCAAAAATAATTAACGCCAATGATGGCGGATATGTTGTATCAGTATCAAAGTTTGTCTGGAATTCGTCTTCCTTAAAATTTTTAAAAATTGATGACGAGGGTAGTATATTGAAGGAATCTGAATCATTTGCTTGGCGATCCGGAGGAAATATGTATAATACAATAGATCAAAATGGTTATTTGATAGTTGGCGGTGCATTCTATGAAGGTAGTAGTTATATGAGTTACATTAAAATAGATAATCAAGTCAATGTTCTGTGGGAAAAAAGATTAAGCGGTCATGGGTCTTCAGGTTACCTGCGCGATGATGGTACTTTTTACGGAGTTGGTTATAATACTGGTTCTTCTAATATTTATGATGATCCTAGTCAACCCTGTATTATCCATATCAATTCTGAAGGCGCAATTCTTAAAGATATTAAATTAGGAAAAAGTGTTATGTATTTTTATGGATATGGAATAGTAAATTATGACCATGACCATTATTTATTAATTGGTACTAAAGATCGTCTTTGTGATCCGCAATATTGGATTAATAAAGATCTTGACGCTTTTGTCACCATCCGTCCCTGGTCGGAATTGGAATGAAGGTCAAGACACTAAAACAAAAAAATTTACTTTATGTTTTTTTTTATTATATTTACCAAAAGCACTATTTTTAAAAGAGAACAATGAAAATTAAAGAACAACTCTCCCTGGCATATCCATTGGGAAAAACCAGGGCAGGACAGACATATAAAGAAAAGCTAACTACTTTGTTGCAAAGCGACCTTGATTTTCATAACCAGTCCAGCAGCTATGCCACCCATAATTTTCATTCTTTTCCGGCAAAATTTCTTTGTTGTTGTATTTGAATCTTTTTCTTTTTGCAACTTGAACAGTGCATGAATAGAGTATGCAATTGGTTTTTTAACCGGTTAAATTTGAATAAGGGGAATCAAAAATGACTTTAGATGACTTGCGTAAAGAATACCATGATGCTATTTGTCGTGATCTGTTACGAATGAATAAAAATCAACAAAAGGGAGATTATCCTAATAATGCTGATGGTGATAGCAGAATCAGTGTCAGTATTGCCAAAGAAATCTATGCACAGCTTGGCCCTCCACAATATGCTACAATTTCAGTTCAAAACTCCGATGATCTGTTTGCAATTTTAACAAAGGATTTCATTGAAAAATGCTTTAACCTGTTGAATCATCTCCGTCCCGGCAATTGGCGTTATTATCTCAAAACTGAAATATCTCAATTTGAGCAATACAAGGATTTTGCTGAAATGGATTCCTTTTTAAAAGAACATAAAGAACTGGCTACAACCATCGGACAGGCTTATATCCCTAAACCGGATATTCTTATCGGCAGAGAACCTTTAACAGACAATGAGATTAATAAGTATAGGGAAATCCTTTCCACAGGAATCAACAGGGGTAAACGAACTCCGTTACGTCAAGCCAATAACCCATCCCCAAAACCAATACTGTTTGCCGCAATTTTTTGTCCCTGGACCCTTGGATTAAATCAAGCGCAAAGGATTAAATTCGATGCAATATCTTTGATCAATAAACGCAAAGGCAAAGCGCCACAGATAGCAGGTGTAACCGCCGAAACGAATTTGTTAAAAATTGCCTCCCTTGCTTTTGAAACCGGAGAACTTGATTGTGTTTACCATTTTGCTCTGAATGAGTTGAAAAATGCTATCACTACTATCAATGACGAGAGTCAGCTTGACATGTATAAAACCCTGGTCGAAGGCCGGCGGCTGCGCGATATCAGCGATTTGCCTTTTGATTTGGCAGTATAACTCTTACTCTTTTTCTCTGCGTTCCAGGTATTATCGGCGGGTTCAATTTCTTTTTCTTTATAACTATTGTATTCTCATTACAGAGTAAATATATATGGACAGTAAGTGGACTACATGGATTGAATAGCTGACTATTTTATCCACCTGGTCTACACTATTCTTCTGGAAAATTAATTCGATAATTATCTGGCGATTTTGTTAATATAAATCCCCCCTTTCCTCTGCAAATGGCGTTGCTTTGTTGCCTGCTGTTTTGTATATTCTTACCTGTTAAAATTGAATTGACTATGACCCAAAATCCTGTTAAAAAGAGTCCCCTGCTGGTCGCCAGTGACGGCCATGGCCAGGTATTCGAAATCCCCGGTTTCGAAATGGCTGCCATGCGCATCAATGAACGGTTTACACCGCATGAAGAAGAACTGATCCCCATGCCGCACGGCTCGGTGCTGATGGAACTGCCCGGCCGCAAACCGGTGGGATTCAACCACCGCAGCAATCGTTTCGAGGTGGTGGAACAATACCGGGGTATTCCTTTGCTGGCTGTGGCCGCATTTCTGGCCCCTGCCTATACCCAGCTCTACCGGGCGGCCTATCATACCCAGAACCCGGCGATCAAACTGCCGTTGTTTGCCTATACGCCGGTTGGCTGGAAACGCGATGGCTTTCAGGTCGCTGCCGTGCGCGTCGATCGGGACATTCGTCAGGACCTGGTGAATTTCGATGATAAAAAGATCGAGGCCGGGGCGAAAAAGACTTTGCAAAAATACCCGAACAACCGGCTCGTCGATCACCTGGTCAATCATTGCGTGCGGTTGTATCATTGCCCCGCCGCGCAGAACTTTGTGCAAGACCGCTGGGAATGCCCGGTGCCGACCAGTCCCTCGTGCAACGCCCGCTGCGTGGGCTGTATTTCCAAACAGGAAGGCAGCGATATCCCGGTTACCCAGGATCGGCTATCCTTTACTCCTACCGTGGCAGAGATCGTCGAGTTTACCGTGCCGCACCTGGAACAAGCGCCGCGCGCGGTCATTAGCTTTGGCCAGGGTTGCGAAGGCGAACCGCTGTTACAGGGCGAACTGCTGGAAGCCGCTATCCGCGAAATCCGCCACCGCACCGACCGCGGCACCATCAATCTCAATACCAACGCCTGTTATCCCCATGTTGTAGAAAAATTATGCCGGGCGGGACTGGACAGCATTCGCGTCAGCATGAACAGCGCTCAGCCGGATTTGTACGCCGCTTATTACCGGCCGCGCGATTTTACCTTTGCCGATGTGCAGGAGACCATGCGCGTCATGCGCCGTCATCACAAATGGATTTCCCTGAATTACTTTATCTTTCCCGGTCTCACCGACGATACGGATGAAATGCAGGCCCTGGTAAAAATAGTGGCCGAGCATACCGTGGATTATATTCAGATGCGCAATCTCAATATCGATCCCGAATTGTACAGCGAAGAACTGGGCTTGACAAACAGGCCGCTGCGCGCTATCGGTATACTGCAATGGCAAAAGGCGATACGTGAAAAAACGCCGTGGCTGCGCTTTGGTTATTTCAATCCGCCCAAAGAGGACTGGTACATCAATAATTCGTGACTGTTATGAAGTAATGATAAATAGAACAAATAATAGAGAATTCCACACCCGGTTATCAAGGAGTTTACTATGCCCCGAAAAATCGTACTCTTGACCTTGTTGATCCTGTTGCCAACGACATTAATTATTGCTGCCAACAAGGAAAAATTACGTAAAACCGCTTTTGCCCTGCTGGACGCTCATTGTCCCGACGGCGCGTTTATTGTGCATACCTCGTATGAAAAATTATCATTTATGGAGGGCAATGATTTTACAAATTTTATTTCCGATGGTGAAGATGAAGTAAGCGTACTGAATTCTTTAAATACCGTGGTGCATGAAGAGCTGCACGGCCTGAACGGCATGTACGGGCCGGTTTTTTTGCAGGAAAAGCTGGGCGGCGACCAAAGCGACTATTGGGGATATGAATACTATTATTTAAATGACCGGCAATATATTCTGGTAAAAAAAACCACGACCTTCCCTTCCCGGGAAATGGTCAATACGTTTCCCAAAGAATTGCGCACCCTGCGTTTTGATTATGTGGATAATAATGACGATGTGCAAAGCACCCAGGGCAGCGGCATTTACGGGCTGCTGGACGAAATGAATGCCTATTACCAGGGCACGCGGGCATCGTATGATCTGCTTTCCTGGTATGAACCAAAGGGGCAAGCGGCGGATTGGCCGCAATATTTCCAAAATATCAACGGCACCCTGTACGGCTGCATGGAGTTCAAACTCTATTTTCTGAAATACCTGCTCTTCGCCCGGCAGAACCAACCCGATATTTACAAGGGACTGATGAACAACAAGAATTTTTTGCTGGCCTATGTTAGAATCGAACAAAACGTCGCAAACTTTTATGCGACCTATACGATGAAAAAACAAGAGATCTTTTCCAAACTGCGCGGCTATGGCTGGAAGGTTGAGGAAAAAGAAGACATGCTGTTTATCGACAAGGGCGGCAGCAACGTCGGGCACGGTACTTTTATGGATGTGTATAACCTGTTAAATAACGAAATGAAAAAGCCGGTTTATCAAACCTTGCATGCGGAAATCAAAAACCTGGTCAAGGACTGGAATCCGGAGAGTATTTACGCCAGCCTTAAAGAAGTAAAAGATGTTCCTCTACCACCTCCCACCGAGCCGGTAAAAGATGAACCTGTAGAGGATAATCCGCCGGTTGTGGTTACCGAGCCGGAGCCGGGAGAACTCAGAATACCTAAAGTTCCTGGCGATGATTATCAGGGCGGCGAACGTATCGCTGTCCTAAATGACACCATGGGAGATGTGAAATATAAATTTGTCGATATCCTTGCCGGATCGATTACCAAAAAAGAGCAAAACATCATCTTTATCCTCGAATGTATGGAACTCCCTTTTAAATTCTCATTTAATAGTCCGGCTCTGGAAGAAAATGCTATGGAATATGAATGGGCGGTGTATCTGGATATTGACGGCAATGGCCGAGAAGATTACAGCGTCAGTTTATGCAGTTTCAAGTTCCCCGGCGCCAAACCCGTTACCACCGTTCTTCTTGACCAGGCGCAAGCCAGTTTCTGGAAGCTGTCCGGCTCCGGCGGCGAAACTGTCGATTTGCAGATTGAAGCATTTCAAAGTAACGACAGTATTGTTTTTGTGGTTCCGGCTTATCCTTACCTGAACAAGATCAGAAACCAGGCGAAATTCCGTTTCTCCGCCTCGTATAATAACGGTAAGGATTCGGTGTATGACAATATGCCGGAATAGTGAGCAACCTAACGTGAGCATGAAAAGATCATGAATATTCTTTCCTTATGTGAAAAACCGGCCAAACTGGTTGTTGGTCTCATGTCCGGCACTTCGGCGGACGGTATCGACGCCGCCCTGGTAAAAATCCGCGATTGCGGTACGGAAACCCGGTTGGAATTACTGGCATTTAATTGTTTTCCTTATACTCCGCAACAAAAGGAAATGATATTGAAATTTGCCGTGGCGGATATGGTTTCCCTCGATGAATTTGCCCGCTTCAATGTATTCCTCGGTCATTTGTTTGCGGACGCCGCATTAATGTTGATTCGGAAATCGGGGTTTCAATTATCCGAAATTGATCTGATCGGCTCGCATGGGCAGACGATCCGTCACCTGCCAAAACCGGAGCATTTTTTAGATTGTTTAGTATCGGCAACTTTGCAAATTGGCGAACCGGCGGTGATTGCGCAACGTACCGGGGTTATCACTGTGGCGGACTTTCGTCCCGCGGATATAGCCGCCGGCGGTGAAGGCGCGCCGCTGGTGCCGTTGTTCGATTACCTGCTGTTTCACTCTGAAAACAGCAACCGGGTTCTGCTCAACATCGGCGGCATCGCCAATGTAACCATTCTTCCCAAAAATTGTACACCGGAGCAGGTCATTGCCTTTGATAGCGGCCCGGGAAACATGATTGTGGATAACTTGTGCAAAACCTTTTTTGCGCGGGATTATGACCAGCATGGCGACCTGGCCGCTTCCGGCAAGGTCAATTACACTTTGGTAAATCAGTTATTACAGGACGAGTACCTGTTATCGCCGCCGCCCAAATCCACCGGACGGGAACGGTATGGCATCGCTTACTTTCAAAAAATCATAGAGTTAGCTCGTGTGGATAACTTGTCTCCCCTGGATTTACTGGCGACAATGACATTTTTCACTGTCAAAACAATATCCACAGCCCTGCAAACATTTTATCCACAGCCTGTTGATGAAATCATAGTCAGCGGCGGCGGTGTTAACAACTTTATGATTCTGCGCCATTTACAGGATTTACTGCCCGCAACCCGGTTATCCACAAGTGATCAACATGGCGTCCCTGCGGACGCCAAGGAAGCGGTCTGTTTCGCCGTCCTCGCCAATGAAACGATCCACCAGCGCCCCGGAAATATGCCTTCCGCCACCGGAGCTACTAGACCGGTCGTTTTAGGAAAGGTGTGTTTGCCGTAAAAACCCTGATTGCCCAGGCAACCGGACGGATGCAGCCCAAGATCAATGATATTGTGGAACTGTGCCGGAAACTCTATGAACACTGGATTTTATCATCAAGACCTATTACCCGGATGTGATATTGCAGACAGAAATGGGTGAAGAAAATCAGAACGCCTTGTCATACTCTTACTTTTATCCCAGGGAATTCATGATGTACAAATAACCATCAATGTTTCTGCAATGACAATGATGCCTTTCGATAATTACAGTGAGTGGGAGGAAGCAAATATTCTATTTGACAAAGCACAGATGAGTGGTGAACAGTTAATAGATACCGCTCACACTCTTCAAGATAAGGACAGGGCCAAAGAATGGGTAAAAAAGAAAATCGAGGCGGAAACATTGGAACAGGCCAGATTAAGCGCTTTTGAACAATTCCAACAGATTGCAGGTGATCTGTCCGCCAATGCTGAAACCAACGGCGGCACGCCGGTAGAGGAACAGTTATTCACGGTGGCCGCCCAGATTGTACAGCAGTTCCCGGAGTTTATTGGCACACCAGATTTTCAGGGATTACCGCCCAGGGTGAAAACGGCAATGGCGACAGTGGTGTGCGGAGTAGGGTGAGATAAAATATATAATATTAAAACATAATACTAAAATTTAGGTAATTAATTTATGGTTTTCCAATTTTTAAGTAATCCATTTTCAAAATTAAATTCCATATTATTATATGTTATTAAACTTTGAAATATATTATCTTTATATGTTTCATTCGTACTTTTAAAATCATTAATTCTTGCACCTAAAGCGATACTTAGCTCTGTAGTAGTTAAATTTTTCGTTATATTATTATTCAATATTTTATCCTTTATATTATCTGAATATGGTGTCAGCTGACTCACAAATGTAATTCTATCCCAATCAATATTACCAACTCCTTTACAAACTTTATTCTTTGGAATATAAAAAACAGATTCTACCCACTTGGGACAACATTCATATGTGACTTCGTGAAATTCTATAATTGGAAGCCAAGGAGGGTTATCGGGGTCCCAAGAAACAGTTTTAATATAATTTGGATTTATGCTTTTAATATTACCAGTAAAACTTGTAATTTTTTTATCTTTAATATAATCTGTTGATATCAATTCATAACCAATATATTCTTCTGCATCCCGTTTTTTAATATTAATTTTTTCAGGTAATTTGGAAAATAAATTAATATTCATATGATTGTAACGTGCAATTTTATTTTTATATTGGTTTGTTTTTAAGTAATCTGGTAATAAATTTAAACCATCTTGATAATATTCTATACTAACAGTATTACTTAATTCAGGAGTTTTAATTATCCAATTTATCCACCCTTTTTTGGTTTCATAAACATTCCCAGAATAATCAAGGATATAATTATTTTCATCTTTTCTATTATAATTACTTATTTGATAGGGATACAAGATCAGGTCTTTATCATTTTTATTTTGTGCTTTTGCTATAACTGAATCAGAGGTAGTAAAAATTATATTTTCAGAAAATTTTACATTTGATTGAACTGAAATCCATTCCTTTTCTAAGGGTATTTTTTCCCGAAGTTTTTTTAAATATAATTGTACATTTTCATATTCATTATTTCGCCAATTAATATTTATTAAACTTGATAAAGCATAAATATTTAAACTATCAATTTTTAATATATTTAGTAAATTATTTTCATGCGACAAGATACTATTCAATTCAATATAAATGTTTTTGTCCTCATTTTTATCACAAAAATAAAGAGTAAAATAAAAGTATTCAGCAACTTGGTTATTGATTTGATAATTGTTTTCTATGAGATATTTTTTTGCTAAAGAATAGCATTCATTAAATATTTTTTTTGTAATAGTGGAATCATAAGATATTGCACTTTCAAACAATTTTCCTGCTTGAGGAAATATCCCTTTATTGTAATAATTCATTGCACGATTAAAAAATTCATTGCTTAATTTATTTTTATATTTTTTGTCAATTTCAATTGACCGCTCAAAGGAAGTATTCGCTAAATTTTCTTCTTCCATATCCAAGTACACAATACCTAATTGATAATGTAATTCTCCATTTTGAGGATTTTTTACTATTTCTGACTTTAATAAATCAATTGCTTCATTATACATGCCAAGTGATTTAAACTTTTCAACTTTTTCGATTATATTTTGGCCACAAAATATAAGGGAACATATTACAAATATTGATAATAACCTTTTCATAACACCTCCCAAAATTGTATTTGAATTCACTTTCCCACAATTAATTTTGTATACAAAAAATTATTATTTAAAAAAATACAAAGTCTTTAAATGTTGTGTAACATTAATTTTAAACCTCGTAATTATTTTTTCAACTTTTAAAATTGTGGAAGGCCATTAATAAATGCAACAATAACTTGATTCATTTCATATAATAACTCGTGATCACACAACCAACCTTTTACTGTTTTCTCAGCAATTTGATTTTTTAAATTATCCGAGGATTTTTCTCCAAGTTTTTCTAAAAAACTATCATCTGAATTGCTACTTAAAAGTGCGACATCTAATATTGTTGATAAAGGCGAATCTCCTGTATTAATATGCCAATTTGTATTCCAATATGTTGTATCAGGAGTGATTATTTTAAAATTTACGTCTACTTTTTTATCTGAGCCAATTCCATATGTTCGAAATATCATTTCATTTATTGTAAAGAAAAGCAATCCATCTGTCTCTAAAATTTTAAAAAGATTAGTATTTTCTATCATATTTAGTTGCCCCCCATCTGTTATACCTTCTTCATTCAATATCTCATCAACTTTTTCAATATTAAGTAGATCAAATTTTTTACTATTTTGCAATTGCAAATAAAGTAAATTTCTAAATACAATTGCACCTTCAACATCAGTTGAGTAATTAATTGCAGGAAGTATAGCTATTTTTTGGGGACAGATACGTTTATATTTAGCGGTGATACTTTCAGTTAAAATCTCAAACTTTTTTACAAAAGCTTTATTAGATGTTTTAAATTTTATACCAATAGTATATTTCCCAATTGGAAGATACATTTTTGGAATATAATATTGATAAATTAATCCAACTTTTAATATAGTTTCATCTTTATAACATATATTTTTATTAGAATCAATAATAATACAGAGAATACTTTCAGGCATTTCACTTTTAGGATAAACATATATAACACCTTGATTATATTCAAATTTATTATTTCCAACTTCTGGATAGTCAGAATATTTTGATAAAAAAACTTCACCATCAAATTTCCTTCTGTTTTCAGCTTGTTCCCAGTTAAAAGATGATGTTGTACATCCTATATAAAGTGACAAGAAAGCATTTATGCTGAGAACAATGATAGAATTTTTTATTTGCAGTTTTTCCAAATTCTAATTTTTAAATTAGTTATTAAGGCATATGACATATGAGAGGAAGAACCAATAGTTCTTTTCCTTTAAAATATGCTACACTTCCATTTTCGCCAAAATGATTATTGACTATTATTTCTCCAATAAAATTTTCTTCATTACCAATTATCATTCCACTTAGGTCTGTTATGGTATCACCTAATTTATATATTTTGAGCCTTGTCCCGATTTTAAGATTGCTTTTTCCCCCAGCATCTAGATATAATTTATTTCCTAAAATTTTTACTACATTACAAGACCATTCTCTACTTTCTAAGATTTTAATGATATTTTCCATTAACTTTATTATAGATGCACGAAATGCATTTGCTTCTAGAGATTCATCATAACCACCACTTGCTCCCATACCTAAAACTTGAGAATACTCTTTTGTTGCTTCCCCTTCCCCTGATTCTGATAAAATAATTTTACCTGTTTTTGCATCTATTATTCTAACATCGACAGCTACAGTTGCAATTTGTGTCTTACTTTGAGTAAAAACGTTTTTATTCCCCTGAGTTGATACAGAATATTTTGTAACTGCTCCTGTTATGATGAAATCAGCGTCTAAAAATTTTGTATTTTGCAAATTTCCTAATGTTAAACCTGATTGTGATAATGCAATTTGTGACATTAAATCTTCAATTTTATCTCTTTCTAAAAGGACAAAACGATTCGTTTTATCTAATTCGGTTGCTAAAATATTACTTGCATTTTGTCCTAGTCTTCTTTTTCCAAATCTAGTTTCATTAGTAAATGATGTTATTGCTAATTTTTTTTTCGGACCAATCAATTTGTTTGTTTCGTAATTACGTAATTCATTGTACATGTTTTGCTTAGTAAGGGTCTGTGTTGTGCATCCAGATAAAAAAATTAACGTACTAAATATAAAAATTATTTTTTTCATTTTTTTAATTCTTGATGTTAAATTACTTATAGTTTACTCAAATATAATATTTGAATTTAATATTTGAGTTCAATATTTTTCATCACAAATTATAAAAACTAAAATGATATATGATATGAAAAAATACAAAAAGAACTTCAGTTGCCTTGTTCTATAAATTGCTTAAATCCTCCTTTTCTTTTAAAATTTTTAAAAGGGTTTATGCTTTTGAGCAATAATTAATATAAAGCAAGAACTAAAAAAAGATAAACACATAAATAGTTAATCTACCCCAAGATCATCGCCTTGATACGTTTCTGATCTTTATAATTATATAATTATTTTTTAAAAAAGCAAGAAATATTTTAATTTAAAGGTAAATATTATAAATATTTTTTTATACACAAAAGTGCAGTAAGACTAATGACAAAATACTTATAATTACAGATATTAATACTGTACTAATGGAGTTATCAATTGATTGATGAATGACCCGGCGCAAAAAATACATGATATTATCAACGAACAGTTGAAACGAAAGTTAACTGGGACGATTGTCATTCGTATTGAAACATTGACCGGTGGTATTACGATGATCGAAAAAACAATAACCGAGAAAGTAGTAAATGAAAAAGTAAAATAGTTCTTTGTACATAGAATAGAGGCAGTTTGAATCCAAGACCGGGATAGCCGGACAGTTGAATTTAAAGCCAGTATTGAATTCGCAGCGAAAGTTATGCTGTGGTTCAATACGGGCTTTTTTTGTTCTGCTAAAGTGGAGTCCACTTCACCGCACAATCTTTAATTACAAAGATTTTACCAATTCATAGAAATATTGGTTTTAGCGGGTTTTCCTCCCAGGTGTACTCCACTCGTGCATGTTGGCGGGGCAAGCCCGAACCCTGCGAAAAAACCCCGGTTTGATCATGGTTTAAAATGGTGGGATAGAATACCACTCTACCTGTTTTTTGGATTTATTGCAATCCCGCAAATTTGTAATCGCTGAAATGCGCCACCGGGTCGTCCAGCTTCATGGCTTCGCGGACCAGAAACGGTTCGCCATACTGCGCACCGATTTTGTTGCCCCAGTACTGTCCCCGCGCAACAATGGATTGCATAAATTCCGGGGCGCTGATAAAAGTGGCGTCTTTTTCATTGTCCTGTCGTCCGGGTGTGTGGAACTGCGATTCGTAGGCGCGGATGGCTTTGAGCTTGTCGGCAAAGCTGTCGGAGACATCGACAATGAACGACGGCGCAAAATCGTACATTTCCATATAATAGGCAATTTTAACCGGCCGGAAATACGGCTGGCCGGTGTCGATCTGTTTTAATCCGGATAAAAACGCGGCCTGGCGCACCAGTAAGGAGCAATTGCTGTGATCCGGGTGTCGGGTTTCCCAGTACGGTGCCAGCACCAGCTTGGGCCGACAACTTCGTATCTCGCGGATGACACGCAGCTTGTTCTCCTCGGTTACCTGCACATTGCCGTCGGGAATATCCAGAATGCGATTTACGGTCAATCCCATAATGCGAGCCGATTCCTCGTTCTCCTGTTTACGGATTTCCGGGGTGCCTCGGGTGCCCAGTTCGGCGGCGGTGAGGGAAACGACTCCCGTTTTATAGCCCATGCGCGCCAGTTTGATCATCGTTCCGGCGCACATCAATTCCACATCGTCGGGGTGGGCGGCAAAAGCCAAAACATCGCAGGTTGTTTGCATATTTATAACTCCAGTAATTTATGCTTAAAGCTGCCAATTTCCACAGCCTGATACAGTACTTCTAAAAACGACCAGTCATACTTGACCAGGTACGGCGTAATATTTAATTTGCGCTCCTGCAGGGATTGCCCGGGCGCGAGGTTTTCCATAACCGTGCGCACCTGTCCCGCCGCAACATCCCCGCGTTGTTCAACTGCTTTCATTACTTTATTTTCCAGACCCTCTAACTGTCCGGTAATATTGAGCAGGGTCTTGTCAACGACAGGTTGTAAGGTCGGCTCTGTCGCGGTAATCTTGTCCCGTACAGTCTGCAAATCCCGCTGCAAATTGCTTTTGAGCGTTTCGAATTGCTGTGTCATATCCGTTGGTAGCAAGGCGCGCATAACCCGCTCCGCCGCGCCCTGCGGATCGGCGATGCATTCCTGCGGCGTCAGCGCAAAACGCTGCAAATGGCGTTGAATTTTCGGCTCCACCAGGGTAAATGCCGCGCGGGGATATACGACCGGCATGGTCAGGTTCAGGGCGGTGTAGACCCGCCTGAGTTGCGCCCAGTAGGCAATTTCGCCCGGCCCGCCGACATAGGCTACTGTGGGGAACAGGGTGTCCTGGATCAGTGGCCGCAGCGCCGCTTTGGGACTGAGATTTTGCGGCGTTTGCAGTAACTCCGCTATAGTTAAGATCTCGCCGGTGGATAACAGTTTATAATCCGCTCCCTGCTGTTCCAGGCTGTGGCGGCCGTTTTTCAGCAAAAACAAAGCCGGACGGCCCGGCTGCACGGCAAGCTGCTGGTGGTATCCCGCTTGCTCTAATTCAGCGCCGGTTTGCCGCATGGCCGCAACAGTGATATTTTCCTGCAATTCCCGGGCAAAGACCGGGGCAACGAACGGTTTGTAGCGGGGATCGGCGGCATCGAACAGAATAATGCCGTACCCGGCAAACAACCTGGTGAACCAGCGCGCAAAGGCGGTATGATAGGCGATACCCGGCGCATAACATTCCCGTAGCGCGGAGAATATACCGGACTTGAATTCGCTGTCGGTAAGTGAATCCGCAAATTGAGAAATGAGGTTGGTAATCTTTTCTTCGAGAATAACCTGCGCAACCGGGATTCTCTCCGCTAATACGTCCGGTTGATAGTGCAGTGAGCTATACTTGTTTTCTTTGTCAATAAAACCGCAGTCGCTCACTTCGACAAAATCATGATCCTCGGAAACCAGGTAAAATACCGGCAGGACATTTACTCCCAGCCGACCGGACAGTTCCCGCGCCAGTTTAATGGTGGTGAGGGCTTTATAAATGGTATACAACGGCCCGCTGAACAAGCCGGTTTGCTGGCCTGTAGCGACCACCAGGGTATCGGGACGGCGCAAAGCGGCAATATGTTCCAGGGTTGATTGCGGACAGCCAAAAGTCTTGTTCTGTTCCAGTAATATTTCTATGAATTCCGGCATAAATGGCCGGGGCGTTTTAACTGCTTGTCCGGTAACCCGTTTATAATTATCCCATTGGCGATAGTCGCCGTTAAAAAAGAGTTGAACTTTTTCAGGATTGCCCAGGTAATCGGTAGCCAGTTTGCTCAAGCCCGGTATTTTTTCTATTGCTAGTGTCATTGTTTTTGTCCAATTAAAATAAGCCGCGGGGAATGTTGAGTAAAGGGCTTTTTGCTGTAATCACCATACACCGCAGTGCACTGCAATCCCGCGCGTTGAAAAAAATGCGATAATTCCGGTAAATGGTAGGCGCGCACAGATTCGTGGTACTCGCGGGCGTCGCCGTTTTCATGAATAGTTATCGTTTTTTCAATGCGATTGGTGGTTTGGTTAAATGTGCGTTCCTGGATGACCTGATAGAGCTCCTTTTCCTGCACATCGCGGGTATTCATATTTACAAGTGTTTGCAAAACATTAAGATAATCCAGTAACAGAAACCCGCCCGGTTTTAAAACCGCAGCTATTTCCCTGATGACCCGTTCATTTTCTTTATCGGTAGAAAAATAGCCAAAACTGGTAAACAGACTCCATACCGCATCAAAGGGGCCGAGCAGGGGAATGTGGCGCATATCGCCGCGCACAAACCGGATGGACAGGTTCTTTTTACGGGTTTTACGCTGCGCCATAGCCAACAGTTCCGGGGAAAGATCGAGGCCGCATACCTGGAATCCCAGTTGCGCAGCGATAATAGCGTTCCGGCCGTTGCCGCAGCCCAAATCCAGAATATGCTGTCCCGGCTGCATGTCCAGCGTCTGCATGGCAAAGCGGACAATAGTTTTCGCTTCGAGGTCATTGCGGTGCGAGTAAATCTTGACGTAATCCTTGCCAAAGGATTCTTTGTACCAGCCCATGTATTCTGCTTCCTGTTTATAAAGTCTGTTGAATTTATTAATTTTTGCATTCATAATAAACAGATTTATTCGGGAATAACAACGTGCACATTTATCTAATTCCTGGATGATTTTTGTGTGATCTAAGTGATACGCACCTGGAAGTTTTAACTCTTAAAACCCTATAAAATTCCGGCTATCTCATATATTCATAAAATCGTACGGAGGCAAGGTGCTAGCACATAAATTTGATCGTACCGGATTTGAATTCCCAAGTAAATTGGAATGTAATATACCTGGATGCTGTTAAAATCACTTGGAAGGTGTAACATTTTTGTTGCATATTTTGTTTTTTTTATATTTTAGAAGCTAGTTTACTGAAGAAAGTCAGGTGGAAGCAATAGTTTTAAAATTTTCAAGTAGATAATATAATGCCAACCGTAATCCGAATAGGAGGGTATCGTTTTTTTTTCTATGCAGGAGATGGTAACGAACCTGCTTATATACATATTGAAAGAGAAAACAATACCTGTAAATTTTGGCTAAAGCCGGTTATGTTTTGTAAGAGTCAGGGATTCAACCGAAATGAGATTAACCGAATTTATCACATTGTTTCCGAAAATCAAGAGTTACTTGTAAGGAGTTGGAATGAGTATTTTAACGATTGATATAAAAGATACCAGGGTGGAGAGTATTACTATTTCTGAAGACACGATTAATGCCAATTTATCTGATAGCAGGACAATATCCGTTCCGCTTGCCTGGTACCCGCGTTTGTTTCATGCCAGTGTTGGGGAAAGAAATAACTGGCGATTGACAGGCAAAGGCGAAGGAATTCACTGGCCGGATTTGGATGAAGATATCAGTGTTGAAAACTTGATAGCCGGTAATCCATCCCGGGAGAGCCAGAATTCTTTTAAAAAATGGCTGGAGAGCCGGGGAAAATAATTACTGCTAGTAACCTATTTACTACGCACCTGGAAGTTATAATTCTTTTAACCCGATAAAATCCCGGCTTTCTTGTATATTTATAATATCACACGAGGACAAGGCGCATAGTACATTGAAAGCTGGTAAACAGATTCCATACCGCATCAAAGGGCCCGGCCAGGGGAAAATAGCGCATATCGCCGGGTTTATGCCTTTACCCTTTCTGTTCAAAATTATGGTGCCTTTTTTGGGTAAAACAAGCCGCCATTCTGCCGGCTGAATTATTCCAATACACCATGCCAGAGATAATTGTCTTGCATATTTCAATAATATGATTATATTTAATTAAATTCTTCCATTTCCTCCGGTAAGTCTACTCCAGCGACACAGCCTTTCAAAAAATGGATTAACATTTCTTTTTTAAAGGAGATATTATGTTAATCAGAAAACATGTGTCTATCATTGTTATCGGTCTCACCATGCTTTGTCAAAACCTGTTTGCGCAAATCATTGTAACAGGCGTAGTGATCAATAATGGTGATGAACCGGTAGAAGGCGCCCTGGTCGAGTTGATCGACGAAGAAGACACCACACGGGTTTTCAGTAATACCACCAATGCCGAGGGCAAGTATACCATAATAATTACCGAAACCGGCATTGATACCGAACCTGCCCTGCCCCAGGCATTTAGGTTGTTACAAAACTATCCCAATCCCTTCAATCCGTCGACCGTGATCAGTTATGAAATTCCCTACCCGGCACATGTTCGCATCGAAATTTATAACGTATTGGGACAAAGGATCAAAACATTATTCGACGCCATGCAAACCGACCTGCATGGTCGTGTGCTTTGGGACGCCACCAATGAACAAGGCAAAGGCGTGGCCGCCGGTGTTTATATTTATTCGCTCATCGCCGATAATGTTCGAATTAACCACAAAATGTTATTGCTGGATGGGTGTTTTGGAAAAGCAAAAATCTCTGAAATAGCTTCAGCAGAGCCTGAGGCCGGCTCGCGAACGGGTATGGGAAAAACGGTTTCTAATTTATATACACTGAAAATTACCGGAAGGGATTTATCAAAATATATTATAAAACACCAGTTAATCGTCACACATACTATTATTCCACAAATTGTTGTTTTTCGCATTGTTTGTGATATTGATGGTAATTTATATAATACTGTTAAAATATGCGGCCAATGGTGGATGACCAAAAACCTGAATGTGACACATTACCGTAATGGCGATCCTATTCCATGCGTATCCGAAGAAGATGAATGGGAGGACCTCGTCACCGGCGCCTATTGTTATTATGATAATAACGAAAGTTATGCCGGGGAATATGGCGCTTTGTATAACGGGTACGCCGTGAATGACAACAGACAACTAGCCCCTGCCGGCTGGCATGTTGCCAATGAAGCAGAGTGGCAGACTCTCTTCGATTGTCTGGGTGGCATAAATGTGGCTGGTAGTAAATTGAAAGAAACCGGAACGACACATTGGCTGGCCCCAAATAGCGATGCAACAAATGAAAGTGGTTTTACTGCTCTTCCGGGTGGATGGCGTTCTTGGAGTAATGGGAGTATAGGAGAATATGCTTATTTTAGGGCTTTTGGTGAGATTTTCCACCCCACTTATAATTTGCGATTGGAGGAGGCCAGGGTAAGTATCGGTTCGTCAGATTTGTTCATTGGTACATCCGTTCGTTGTGTTATGGGCGAAACGGAAGCCGTTCCCAATTCTCCAATTCTTTACTGGCCTGTAAATGGTTCTGCAAATGAATTTTTTAGTCCAACATTGAAATGGAACGCAATGCCAGGCGCTGCCTCCTTTGAATTACAGGTTGCAACAGATCCCGGTTTTGTCAATCTTTATCTGGTACAAAATAATCTTAATCAAAACTATTTTGACTGGCCTAATATTTACCACTATTACTATATAGCCGGTCTTGCCGATAGTACGACCTACTATTGGCGAGTTAATGCTGCAAATAGTGGTGGCACAAGTAACTGGTCGGAGACCTGGAGTTTTACTACTATGACAAGAGATTCCGGTTTCGTTAGTGATTATGACGGTAATGTCTACAAAACCATAAAGATTGGTAACCAATGGTGGATGGCCGAAAACCTGCGAGTAAAACATTACTGTAACGGCGAGCCTATAGCCCATGTAACCGCGGATTCGGTTTGGAGATATCTTAAAAACGGCGCTTATTGTTATTATAATAATGACGGTAGTAATGCCGCCGATTTCGGCGCTTTGTATAACTGGTTTGCAGTGGCTGACAACAGGAAACTAGCCCCCGCCGGATGGCATGTGCCGACAGATGATGACTGGAAACAACTGGAATTATACATGGGTATAAATCCAGGGGTTATTAATCTTAATTTGCGTGGTTTCGATGAAGGCGGTAAACTCAAACAAGCAGGAACAGACTATTGGCTGAGCCCGAATGAAGGCGCAACCAATGCATCCCGCTTTTCTGCGTTACCTGGCGGTGGTCGTCGAGGATATACTTTTCATCATAAGAATGTTTATGCTTATTTCTGGACTTCTTCGGAAGAAGATGAAAGATCTAGTTTTGGACGCAGATTGAGCTATAATGATAAGAAAATAGAGCGTTTGTATTCTTATGAAAGTAAGATATCAGGTTTCTCTGTCCGGTGTATTAAGGATTAGTTGCCATAACGAACCATGTTGTATGTAAGGACATTTCATGGTGTCGTTCAAATCGCAAAAATAAACAAATACAATTATAAGGCAAGTCTTTAATCATAGAGAATCCTGATCGTTAGAAAACTGGAACCAAGGGTTTGCCCTTTACTAATGGTTCGCTTTTTCTGATAAAATGAAAAACCCTGAATCAACCGGCCCTACAACGAATCATTTTTGTCCCGGGGAATTTTATCTGATATTCACTTGCTTCCTTGTTCTTTTTTTTTTAACTTGATTGTTTATTGAAAAAAAGTAAACTGTTTAATAAAATCAGCGTATAATTAAAAACATATTTAATGAAAACACCCGGTTTTCTGTCTCCCTTGACTTTTTCCCGGCTCTAGCGCTTGATATTCATATTTTACCGGAGTAGATGTGACCGCTTTTGATTTAATTATTTTTGATCTCGATGGCACGTTATATGATACCGCGCCCGACGTGCACGATTGTGTTAACCTGGCTTTAAACCAAATGGATTTGCCACCGGTTTCCCTGCAACAAACCATGCAGGCTATTGGACCCGGGCCGGGCATGTTTTCCAAAATCATTCTTGGCGAAGCCAATGTGCACCGTTATGATGAATATATACAACTTTTTCGGCCGCTCTATCATCAAAAATGCCTGGATAAAACCCGGCCATTTCAGGGAATTGTCGAGTTGCTAAATTCGTTACAGGACTATTATAAAGCCGTTGCCACCAATAAACCGACCACCGGCACGACGATCATTTTGAAAGGCTCCGGTTTATTTGAATATTTCAACCTGGTGATCGGTCCGGATTGCGTGGAACACGCTAAACCGGCTCCGGATATGGTTTATCATGCCGCCGCAAAATTGAATGTGCCCCTAGAAAAAACCCTGCTCATCGGCGATACGGATAACGATATTCTGGCCGCCAACGCCGCCGGTTGCTACAGTTGCCTGGCCGGCTGGGGTTACTCGGCGGAAAAAAACAAGCTGCAAAAGATCAGCGATTTTTATGCAGCTCATCCGCTTGATATTTTGAACATTCTGACTAACTCGCCACTCCCCGTCAAAAAATGTGTGGCCGTTGGTTGATAAAAGGAACAATAATTTTAAATGTCCGTTCTACGAAAAACATATATTACCCTTTTCCTTGCCTTGACCTTAACCTGCGCCTGCGGCAAAAAAAGTCATGATTCGGTAAGCTGCGATAATCGCGCCTTTATTGTCGACGGCGAGCGGATCCTGATCACCTCTGCGCCCCTGCCCTACTTTCATATTCCTGCAGAATTATGGGCGGATCGCATTTTAAAAGCCAAGCGTTGCGGTATCAATACGCTGGTAGTTGACGTTCCCTGGTATGTCCACGAACCGGAAGAGGGCGTCTATACCTTTACCAAAGATCAAGATCTGGATCGGTTTTTAACTTTGTGCGAGCAAGCCGGTATGTATATCATTCTTCGCCCCGGGCCTTTTGTCCGCTCCGATACCGATATTATTGATTATCCACCCTGGCTGCGTTCGAAAAAAGGACGGCCTCTCGCCAGCGACGATGCGGAATTTATCGAGCCCCTGGATCGCTTTTATAAAAATCTATACCCGGTTATACAAAAGCATTTATGGAACAAGAGAGGTAATTTTATTTTGCTGCAGGCGGAAAATTACGGAAATACTCCCCAAACCGGCAGCGACAACCTGGCGCAACATATAACCGGCTGGTGGCGTAGTAAAAAACTTGCTGTTCCCCTGGTGGGCAGCGCCCCCGGCGCCCCGGAATTTCGGCAATGCCTGGCGTTAAAAAGAAAAAAGAATGCCTCGCCTTTGGAACAAAAACCGCAACCGGCTGTACCCCGCTTGAACAATCCCTTACCAACCCGGTACATTACCTGGGGTCAAAACGGCGATAACAATGCTGGTAACGACCTTACCTGCCGGGCCATGAAAATACTTGCCCTGGGCGGTACTGAAATTTATTATCCTGCTTTTCATAACGGCAGCAATTTTGATTACCACACCCTGTTTTTACAAACCACTGCCGGTTATTCCCCGGTTATTGGCGAAGCGGGCGGACTGAACGACTCCTATTTCAGGTTAAAAACCATCCATCAATTTATCCATACCTTTGCCGATTTTTTTCTGAATGATGAACCCTGTTATACCTTAAAATACCATGTCAACGACAGTCTTTTACTTTCCGTGCGGGAACAAGAGCAGACGCATATCCTGTTCGTGGAAAACTCTTATCAACTACCGGTAACCTCCCCCCTGGTCATGGATCAGGATACCCTGGATACCATCACAGTTCCCGGCAACTCTATTATTCCGGTCGTTATCAATTATCCGCTGGGAGAAACCGGTATAATTGATTACAGCACGGCTTTTGTACAAAATATTTTTAAAGGATTGGATGGAAAGCATTACATTCTGTTAAGCGGACCTGCCGGACATACGGCGAAAATCAAGATGACCGGAGAGAATAAAAGCCAGGAATTCAAGATTACCTTTTCCCCGGATAATACAGTCTCTTCCTTTAAATTTGCACAATTTGTAGTATTGTCTGCAAACGACCGGCTGGCGGGGCGCGTACAGATCATGGATATAAAAAACGGTCAAATAGCTGTATTCGGCCCCGAACTGGTTCGCTCCTGGAAGGTGACCGGCGACAAGATCAAGCTGGAAGCGGATATTGCCCCGCAATGCCGACAAGCCATATTTTATGGCGACGGCAAGGGCGGTATAACCATTCCCGTGCAGAGCCAGGAACGCCGCAGCGAGTTACCACAATTAAAAACCTGGACATATCGTGAGGAAACGCCGGTTTGGGAAAGCGATTATGATGATTCGGACTGGCTGGATATTAATGATCCCGTCTCCATGCAGCTTTTGAACAATACATTCGCCGGTTATGGCTGGTACCGGGCCCGTTTTGATTCCCCGGTTGCCGCGATAGCCAAACTGACTTTTACCGGCGCTGCGGATCGTATTTCCGTATGGTTTAACGGGGATAGAGTTGGTAATACCCTGAACCACAGCGGGAAAGATCCGATCGGTTTTACTATTAAAGTGGAAAAAGGAGAGAATGTAATAGCGGTTTTAGCCGAAAACCTGGGTTTGCGCCAGCCCGGTATACAAAGCGATCCTGTTCTCATACCCGAAGAAAAAGGGTTGTTCGGTCCGGTGTATATTGGTATACGTGCTCTGCCGGTTGATAACTGGCGTTATAAAAGTAACTTGGCAGGAGAAGGCGAAGAATGGTATGTGAATGGAAAAGCATTTAAATCATTAAAAAAATATTCACCCCGGAAAGCGCCGTTATGGTTTGCCACTAGTTTCAAGATCGATAACGATTTGTTTAAATCCATTCCGCCGTTGCGCATTAATATGAACACTCTTGGCAAGGGTGTGGTGTGGCTGAATGGTAAAATGCTCGGCCGGCACTGGAATATCGGTCCGGATGACCGGCTGTATATACCGGAATCATGGCTGGAGCGTAAAAACACCCTGGTGATCTTTGATGAAGAAGGCTTTTCTCCGGAGCGCGTGCGCTTGTTATGGGATCAGGAAAATAATTTAAATCCCGCATCGATAACTTATTCTTTTAAATAAAAACACGGACGGTATGGATAACCACAAACATTTTTTACCGACATATGAGGGTTGCATTGTGTGCGGCCGCAAAGAAACCAATCCCAATACCCTGAACCTGCGTTTCCGAATAACCGATGAAGGCGTGGAAACGCCTTTTATTCCCGATTACCGTCAGGAAGGGTACAAGGGTATTGTTCACGGGGGAGTGATGACCAGCTTGCTGGATGAAACCATCGGCTGGGCTGTTGCGGTGCAAACCCGTAAGTATTTTATGACTGCGGAACTGACCATGCGATTTTTAAGACCGTTGCCGGTTGGCGCCCGCACCATTGTTAAAGGCCGAGTTATTGAAATCAAATCGCGCTATTCAATTGCCGGCGGAGAAATAGTCGATGACAACGGCGTCGTTTACGCCCGCGCCCAGGGAAAGTTTGTGCCGATGGCGCCGGAACAGGCCAGGGACGTGCATGATTATTTAACCTTCCGCGATGACGACCTGGATTTTTTACCATAAACTCAGAGTAAACACTATGAATATACTGGGAATTTCCTGTTTTTATCATGACAGCGCCGCCTGCCTGGTGCAAAACGGCAAGATCGTTGCGGCAGCGCAGGAAGAGCGCTTTACGCGCATCAAGCAGGATTCAGGATTTCCAAAGAACGCTATCCGTTTTTGCCTGGAGTATGCCGGTTTAACGGTTAAAGACCTGGATATTGTGGCGTTTTATGATAAACCGTTCATCAAATTTGAACGCATACTTGAAACTTATATGGCGTTTGCCCCGGATGGTCTGCCCTCCTTTCTGATGGCTGTGCCGCTGTGGATAAAGCAAAAATTATGGATACCCGACCTGATCCGCAAAGAGATCAATTATGACGGTAAAATAATCTTCCCGGAACACCACGAATCCCACGCGGCGGCCGCTTTTTATCCGTCTCCCTATCAGCAAGCCGCTTATTTAACGATGGACGGCGTGGGAGAATGGACGACCACGTCTTTTGGAATTGGCCGCGATAACCGGGTAACAATCGATTACGAGTTGCATTTTCCCCATTCTTTGGGTCTCTTGTATTCGGCTTTTACCTATTATACCGGGTTTAAAGTAAATTCGGGTGAATACAAGGTAATGGGCCTGGCGCCTTATGGTGAACCAAAATATGTACAAACCATTCTGGACAAGCTGGTTGACCTGAAAGATGACGGCTCGTTCAGGATTAACATGGATTATTTTAATTACGGCGCCGGATTGACCATGACCAATAAAAAATTCGATGCACTGTTCGGCGGGCCGCCGCGCCAGCCCGAAACCCTGCTGACCCAAAAAGAGATGAACCTGGCCCGTTCTATCCAGGTGGTTACGGAAGAGATTATGATGCGCTGCATAAACCATGTGCATAAACAAACCGGCATGGATTATTTATGTCTGGCCGGGGGCGTGGCCCTGAATTGTGTGGCCAACGGCCGCATCCTGCGCGAAGGGCCCTTTAAAGATATCTGGATCCAACCCGCCGCCGGCGATGCCGGCGGAGCGCTAGGCGCCGCTTTATTTGCCTGGTATCAGGTGTTGGCAAATAACCGTACCGCTTCGCTTACGCATGACGATCAATACGCCTCTTTGCTGGGCCCGGAATTCTCTAATGATGAGATTGCCGACTATATCCAAAAGAATAACATCCCCTGTGAAAAGCTGGATGAAGAACAGATGCTGGAAAAAACCGCCGGATTAATGACAGAAAACCACGTTATCGGCTGGTTCCAGGGACGCATGGAGTTCGGACCGCGCGCCCTGGGCAGCCGTTCCATTATCGGCGACGCCCGTTCCGGCGATATGCAGGCGCGCATGAACCTGAAAATCAAATTCCGGGAAAGTTTTCGCCCGTTTGCGCCCACGGTTCTTGAAGAATACGTTGCGGATTATTTTGAACTCGACCGGCCCAGTCCCTATATGCTGCTGGTGGCGCAGGTAAAAAAAGAAAAATGCCGGCCAATGACGACTGCGGAAGAACAATTGTGGGGCATCGACAAACTGAACATTGTCCGCTCCGAGATTCCCGCTATAACGCACGTGGATTATTCCGCGCGCGTGCAAACGGTGAGTAAAGACTACAATCCGTTGTATTATCGCTTGATTGAAAAGTTTCGCCAAAAGACCGGTTGCCCGGTTATTATCAACACCTCTTTCAATGTGCGCGGCGAACCTATTGTCTGCACCCCGGCAGATGCGTATAAATGCTTTATGCGTACCGCTATGGATTACCTGGTGATAGGTAATTATATTCTCGACAAAACCAAACAGCCGGAATTTAAAGATGATATAAACTGGAAAGAACAATATGGGCTTGATTAACGAAGTAAAGACCGGGCTGGCGCGGCTGGAGCAGGATGATAAATCCCTGCGCAAATTTATCCTGGTTATTGCCGCCGCGCTGATAATTCTGGGAATTGCGGTTTTTTTCTTTGGCAGCCACCCAATTCGCACTTACTGGCTGGGAGGCATCGCCGCCGTGTTACTGGTTACCGGGCTGCCGTTGCCCCGGCTTTATAAACATCCGCATACGTTATGGATTGGCTTTTCCCTGGTGCTGGGTTATTTCATGTCACGGCTCTTATTATCACTATTATTTATTCTGGTCATTACACCCATAGCACTGGTCATGCGCCTGGCCGGCAAAGATCCGCTGAACAAGAAAATTGATAAAACCATATCTAGTTACTGGATAAAAAAACCGCAACGCTCTCTTGTTGCTGATGATTATGAGCGGCAGTTTTAAATACATGGCCGGAAATGGAATATACTAAAGATTCTTCAAGAAAATCATACCTCATTATTATAACTTGTAAAATCTACAAATTTTGTTCAAGACTAAACATCAAATAGCCGCTTTTATAATCATACCAGGCGTCGTTGGAGTAATTATTCACATTTGTCCAATTGATTGAAATTGTTAACGGTTCAATAGCTGAACTAAAATTCAGCCTTTTTTCAAGGGTTATATCCATTACCCATCTTTTATCATTGCGTAATTCACTATTATTTAACGGATTTCCCAGCAGATCGAACGCCGGCCGGTCTATGTACTTTTTCCACTGCATATAATTTTGCAACAACAATTTGCTCTTCCAGGGTAGTGTTTGGGTAAGACCTAGTTCAATTTTTGCATCATTATAACCAAACATATCATCAAACATTTCTTCATCGGAATAATAAAATCCTTCTGTATTTCCCAAATAACGTTCCGAGGTAATGAAATTTTTGCTTGACTGTAATTGTAAACTGAGACCGGTTTTGGGAGTGATTGCCTGCGCCAGCCGCAGCAGAACAATACCGGATGTACTATTACCATCACCAACCGTAACCACCTCGGGAAAATCGGGATTATAGCTCGCTGTGGACTCTGGGTAATACTGTTTATTTATTATATCCCCTTCCAGGATCAATGTAGTGCCGGTTGTAAAGAATTTGCTCATTCTGGCAAACAAAACAGATTGAAAATGTGAAAAAGCCGGTAAATTTTTATAACGACGTGAAGTGAGATTCAGGCCGAAATAACTATACAATTGTTCATTAATTATTATCTTACTGTTCACATATAAATGCGTTGTAAATAATTCAACCCATTGATATTCTTCGGAATGATCTCTTTGCATAACGCTGATACCGGCATTAAGGCGGTTGCCGGCATGGTTCAATAACCGATACCATGAAATACCAAGGGTATGATTTTGGTAATTTTTATCTTTATAACGATCAAAGCTGGTCAGGGCGCCATTATAAAAAGTTCTTAATCCCTGGTTTTCAAAAATCCAATCCTGATGGAGATAGGCGTCAATATCGGTATAATAATCGGGCAGGGCCTGATAATTATGAAATACATTACTGCTATATCCGCCGGATGTTTCTAAAATCAAACCCGGCTGCGCCGTTAGTGAACCCGCTATGCAAAACCATAAAACAATGCTAATATATAAAAAGACAATTTTCATTTTACCAACCTCTACCTAAAAGGAAAGCAGGAAACGCTAATCGGCGTTTCCCGCATTTTTATATCTATTCAATTTCTGTTTCAGTTACCGTTTCCTTTACCGGGGCCATTTCCACCTTTACCACCATTGCCGCCATTACCACCACTATTGTCATTACCGCCGCCAGGTTGGGATGTATTACCAAAGCCTTTTCCCATTTTCATGCCGCGACCAAGACAATTTTCCGGGCGCACCCAGTCGGCATCTTTACCGTTGGGAATTCCATCGCCATCGGCATCCGGGGCATTGTCGTTTATGCCATCGCCGTTTTCATCAATGAACCCATGCATGCCTTTGCCATGGCCTTTACCGAAACCATTCTGGTTAGCTGCGGCAACATAATCCGGGTCCTGGCCATTGGGAATACCATCGCCATCGGCATCCGGGGCGTTGTCGTTTATGCCGTCGCCGTTTTCATCGACAAAACCTTTGGCTCCAAAGCCTGCGCCTTGACCCATATTACCGCCGGTTCCGGTCGGAACATAATCCGGATCCTGCCCATTCGGAATGCCGTCGCCATCAGCATCCGGAGCATTATCGTTAATACCGTCGCCATTAGCATCAACAAAGCCACTACCGGGATTTCCTGCACCTGCGACAGGTTTAACATAATCCGGGTCCTGGCCATTGGGAATACCATCGCCATCGGCATCAGGAGCGTTATCGTAGTAGCCATCGCCATTAGCATCGACGAATTTATTGCCATGCTGCACTGTCTGAGCTGAAACCAAAGACACAGTAAAGAATGCTTGTACCAGAACCGATAAAACAAGCATCGATAAAAAATAAGTAAAGCGTTTCATAATGTACTCCTTTAGTTTGATTATAAATTTTATTTCGTATCTGTATTCATCTTTGGCAACGACCGTGCCAAATAATTTAATAGTCTTTAACTTTATATTTTATAATTAATTAAACAAAGCCAACAAAAATCATTTATTACCCTGTTTCGACTATTTGGTCGAATAAATCGACCGCTTTGTCGGTTATAAAGGAAACATTGCAGATTATAATTATATGCTTAAATTTGAGTGTTTATCTTTAAAATATAGAACCTTTCTTTTTATCAGCCAATAATGAGTCAAATATGAAACCTTACTTATACCCCGAAGAAAAAATTAATAATAAAACTGTACCGGATCGTACAATTATTATGGCGTTGGTTTTTATTTTCGGTAGTTTGATCTTGCTTTTCTCAATCCTGGAGATCAGGGAAGGGAAAAAAGAATTATTGCATGTAATGACCGAGCAATCGCAGGCGATGATGATGGCCTTACAAAAAGGCACAGAAAACGCCGTTACTTCTTTTAACCTTGTGGAAGATTTACTGGCGGAAAAATTACTAAGCAATGCAAGACTGATTGAAAGACTGGATTATGAAAAAAAGCTGAACCGGCAGGATATTGATGAAATTGCCCGTGAAAATAATATTTTTCGCATAAATGTTTTTGATGCCAAAGGAAACCGGATTTTAAGCAATGCCCCGGGGTTGGGATTAGGAAGAGGGAACAGGAATGCCGGAAATTCTCAAGAGCATTTATTGGAATTATTAAATGACAAAGATAATGATGAACTGGTTATCGGTTTTCGGGCTAGTCGTTTTGGAATTGGAGACCGCTTTGCCGTAGCCAAACGACGAAGAAATGGGGGCGCCATTATATTAAATACGGATGCCTCGGAAATGCTTGAATTTCGTAAAACTATCGGCGCCGGCAAGCTGGTAAAAGATATCGGCGAAAACGAGGGTATTGAATATGTTGTTTTACAGGACAGCGCCGGAATCCTGTTGGCTTCGCAGGGTGTTGATTCTCTGCTTTCGCCGCAAAATGACTCGTTTATTATGAATAAAGTGTGGTCTGATCAAACTCTACATACAAGGTTCACATCCTTTAACGATCAGAAAATCTTTGAACTTTTACAGTGTGTGTCCTCAGAAGCTGGAAAAAAAGAAATTTGGCGTATCGGACTCGATACGCATAATTTGCAACATCTGCAAAACCGTGCACAAATGCGCACTATACTAGCCGCAATTTTATTTCTTGTTACCGGCGTCATTATCAGCACCAGGGTTATCAGTAAACAAAATTATAAAAAACTTGAAGAAACTCTGGAGACCATGGAATCGTACACCGGTAATATTTTGGCAAATATGTCGGAAGCCGTGATAGCCATCGATGGCGCCGGCAGGGTTACTATTTTCAATAATGCCGCGGAAAAGTTATTTCATCTGGAAATGAGCCAGGTACTTGGTAATCCGTGTCAAAATATTCTCAGCCCTATATGCCCGCTTTTTGAATCGTTACTTGCTAATAGAAATAATTATCACAATCCTGCTTTAAAGGTAATTATAGGAAATAATGATGAAAGGATTCTTGCCATCGACATAACCGTATTGCAAAAAGATACACCGGTAATGCTAACTGTATTTGCAGTAATTAAAGATATTACCGAACAAAAAAAGCTGGAAGAAAACCTGGCCAGAAAAGACCAAATAACAGCTATGGGGCATTTGGCTTCAGGAGTAGCGCATGAAATCCGTAATCCTTTAAATGCTATCAGCATGATTGCCCAGCGGTTTAAAACAGAGTTTGAACCGGTGAATGACAGGGATGAGTTTATGCAACTCGCCGGTACGGTTGTTAATGAAACTCTACGCATCAACACGATTGTTGAACAATTTTTACAATTTGCCAAACCGCAACCACTTTTAAAAAGTAAAGTTGATATCAATACTTTAATCGACGAAGTAGTTATATTGACACGTCAACAGGCAAACAGCAAGGGCGTGCTGATTGAAAAAAGCTGTCCCGTTTTACCGCCGCTATATGCAGACGGTAATAAATTAAAACAGGTGCTTTTGAACCTGGTGTTAAACAGTATTCAGGCTTGTTCCAAGGAAAACCAAATTCAAATCATTTGTGAACAAGTAGAACAGCGCCTGAATATCCATGTTAAAGACAACGGTAAAGGAATACCGCCGGAGATTATTGATAAAATTTTCAATATCTATTTTACTACCCGCGAAGACGGAACTGGAATTGGTTTGAGTCTGGTTCAACAATTTGTTTCTTTGCACAATGGCATTATAAATGTAACTAGTGAACCTGGTCGGGGTACGACGTTCAGTATTCAATTACCGATAGAGGAATAATATGCCTGCTTTTAAAATTTTGGTTGTAGATGACGAACCGGGTCAAAACCAGGCGTTAGCCGGTTTTTTAAAGAAAAAAGGGTACGAGACCATGACCGCCAATTCAGGGCGGGAAGCGCTGGAAATTGTCCAAAACAAACAGGTTGATTTAGTATTAACCGATCTCCGCATGCCGGATATGGATGGAGCAATGGTTTTATCGCAAACGAAAGATATCAATCCCGGCATAGAAGTGTTGATAATGACAGCCTTCGGGAGCATCGAAGGAGCTACCAGGGCAATGAAAAACGGTGCAGTGGATTTTATTACCAAACCGATTGACCTGGAGCAGCTCGAATTGACTATTGCCAAAATATTTACGCACCGGCAACTGGTTATCGAAAATCGACAGTTAAAAGAATTGGTCAATGAACGTTTTCAATTCGGCGGTATTTTGTCCAAAAGTCAGGCCATGCAGCCGGCTCTGAGTATAGCTGCGCGGGTGGCGGAAAGTAAAGCAACCGTATTAATTACCGGAGAAAGCGGCACTGGTAAGGAACTGATTGCCAAAGCGATCCACTTTGCCGGAAACCGGGCACATAAACCATTTATTGCGGTTAATATGGCCGCCCTGCCGGAAACCCTTTTGGAAAGTGAATTATTTGGGCATGAAAAAGGAGCTTTTACCGGCGCCGATAAGTTCCGTAAAGGCCGGTTTGAAATGGCCCATGAAGGAACCTTGTTTATAGATGAAATAGGTGATTTACCTTCAGGCATACAGGTTAAATTACTTCGGGTGTTGCAGGAACAGCAGATTGAACGGCTAGGCTCCAGCGAATCAATTCCTGTGGATGTAAGAATTATCACCGCTACGCACAAACCCCTGGAAGAGATGGTAAAAAGCGGTGTGTTCCGGCAGGATTTATTCTACAGGTTAAATGTAGTAAAAATCACTCTACCGCCGCTGCGGGAAAGAAAAGCGGATATTCCGCTATTAACAGGACATTTCATTGAAAGGTATGCCAAAATAAATAACAAAAATATTTCCGGGATCAGTAATGAAGGAATGGACAGACTGGTTAAATACCACTTTCCCGGCAACGTTCGGGAACTGGAAAATATTATCGAACAAGCAGTTGTGCTTTGCAGGGATAATATTATCGGTCTAAATGATTTGCCAACATTCATAACCCAGCCAGATTACTCAAATATAATCAATACAGGTTCTTTTCAGGAACGTGTAAGCGCTTTTGAAAAAACCCTGATCCTTGAAGCCTTGCAGAAAAGCAACGGTGTACAAACCCGCGCCGCGGAATCCTTGGGAATGACGGAACGGCATTTACGTTATAAATTAAAAAAATACAATATTAAAAATGAATAATTGATTGAAGAGTATTTCTAATGGTTATTGCGGTATATAATCCAGCGGCAGGGTATCGGCAATACGATATTCAGACCAGTTACCGAACACCTGGAACGCATTGGCGGTATGCACATTGCCGAATGAATCGATTATTGCCTGGTTGGAATTGAGCAGCAAAAATGAAGTGGGAAAGTATTCATCATACATTTCCATCCCGTCTTTTTGTTTTTTTCCCTTGTAGGTTATTTTTAAATAATCATTGAATTTGATGACCTTCAAACCAAGTTTTTTCTGTGCAGCATTCAAGCCGATTACGGTCGGTTTAAGCAAACTTTTCATGCCGCGGGTAATCACCTGTTTCTGTTGTAAATTTTCCGAAATCTTGCCGGTTCCTTTTTCCAGTTCAAACTTTTCCTTATCCACTTTTCCTTTGGCAAAAGCCGATAAAAAATGTTTCATTGAACCTTGCCAGGAATTCATGCGATTTTGCCGCCATTGTTGTAGTTGCTCGTTATCCTCCGAATTCATTTCTCTAAAACGTGGATACACTCCATAACGTACATAATCCTCATTATACCTGAATTCTTCAAGGATCAGATCAATATGATAGCCTAAATTCAAATTTTCGATGTGAATAATACTATCGGAGCTCGCACACAAATCGCGGGTGGCGGGGTCGATTGAAAAAGAGATCACCTGGGGATTGAGTATTTTACAGTTTTTAGAATTTACGGTTTCGCCAATAAAAGCCTTTTTGAAAATTTCCATGTTACTGAACCAATTTTTATATTCATTGGCTTCTACCTGGATCTCTTCACCCATCAAAGGTTTTGGGTTCAACTTTATATCTTTGCTTATTACTGTCTCTTCCAAAAATTGCAGGATTTGCGTGTTTATTTCATAGCCAATTCTGTTAACAATTAAATCATAAGCGCCGGCCGGAATTTTATTTATTTCATAATAGCCGTTTTCATCAGTTGCATCGCCCAGGGTAGTATTGGAAAAAAACACATTCACATAAGCCAGGGCTTCGCCGGTTTCCGCATCATATACATATCCCTTTAAAGTACTGTATTCGTCGTTTTGACTAAAAAGCGGAGAGAAGGAAAACGGGATAAGAAACGTAAGAAAAAAAAACACTTTTTGCAGCATGGCAGGGCTTTTCATTTTTTCCTTTCTATTTTACAAGTGTTTTATGTATAGATTTCCAAAATGTTCCCTTAAACAGCCCTTAACATGGAAATTACACCAAATCGACTATCGAACCGTAATCCGGAATGAACAAACGTTTATAAAAGCGAACCGCATAACGGTCGGTCATACCGGCAATATAATCGCACAAAATCCTCACCTTTTCGCTGTCCACTAGATTTTCGGACTGTATTGTATCTTCCATATCCATCGGCAGCAGCAATAAATGATTATCGGCCGGGCTAATATAATTATTCAATAATGTGGAAAATAATTGCTTTAGCATAAAATGCCCTTTGAATTCAAGCTGGCTGATTTGCGGGGAATCAAAGACCAGCTCGCGGGACAAGCGTTTGTAGAGTTCACATTCCGTGCGGATATCGGGATCAATTTGAAGTGTATAACGATGGCGGTTGGTCAAATCGCTCATAAAGGTCTCATTCTCAATCAGCCGGCATGCTTTGATAAATTCTCCTATTTTACGGGCGAATAAACTTTCCACGCTGCCCGAGCGGATGATTTCCAGAACATTATGAATAATTGCATGTTCTTTATCTGTAAATTTATTATCTTTTTCCCAGTTTTCCACCTTTTCTATGGTGATAAAACCGGTTTTTATACTGTCGACCATATCATTAAGAGAATAGGAGGTATCATCGGACCAATCCATGATCTGGCATTCTATACTCCGGAAAGAATTAACCCTTTTAAAATCAAACTCCTGTGGAAAGGGGCGGTTGTTAAATGCAAAATCAAGAATTTCTTTTTGATCCTGGTATAGAAAATGATTTTTAAGATTTTTTTCAGGATCATATAAGAATTTATATTTCAATATACTATCAATAAAAGCGCGGGATGGATTCATGCCCTTGCGAATCCCTTTACTTGAATAAATAGTACGGGTGAGGATGCGTAGAGTTTGGGCATTGCCCTCAAAACCTCCCCAGGGATGCATCATTTTATTTAAAATTTCCTCCCCGGCATGGCCGAACGGAGGATGACCAAGATCGTGGGATAAACACGCTGCTTCCACCAAATCCTGATCGATAAAATAATCATCCTTTAATAAAGGCGATGAAGAAAGCAGAAAACTGCAAATAGAGCGGCCGATTTGCGCCACTTCCATAGAATGAGTGAGACGGGTGCGATAAAAATCATATTCACCGGAAAAAAACACCTGGGTTTTTGCCTGTAAACGACGAAAAGAAAAACTGTGAATGATCCGGTCCCGGTCTATCTGAAAAGGAGAGCGGTAATCGGCGCCGCGTTTTTCGCGTGTTTCAAAATCAAAATCATTATAAAAAGTGTTTTTCATAACTATTTATTTTTATTTTAATTATACTTACTAATTTTATCCACATATACTTCTTGAAAAGATTACTTTTCTACTGTATAAAAGTTGGGCTTTATGTGGATTTCTCTTATTTTATACTCTTTCATCTATTTTTTATCAACAATTGTTATTATACTTCCATTCTTCCACACCTTATTAACACGACAATGTGCATAAATAAAAATTTCCTTCCAGCAATATAAGGAAGAAAATCTGCTTTTTAAGGTTTATCCACTTATCCACGTTGCTTACTATTACTAGTTTTTTAATTAATATATATATATTATTATATAGACAATCAGGTTATTTATTTTAAAAGTTAATATATAAGGGTAATCGAACAAAGGTATATTATTAAAATAATTATTAATAATCAATTAATATTCTGAAAAAAAGCCGGGAAGAAATAAAAAAGCCCTGTTAATCAAACAGGGCTTATCAAGTGGCGCCTCCCAGAATCGAACTGGGGACACAGGGATTTTCAGTCCCTTGCTCTACCGACTGAGCTAAAGCGCCACATATTGAGAACTATAAGTTATAAATTTATTAATAAAAGTCAAGAAAAATGATAGCAATTTTTAAAAGTCTTGCACGTTTTATTTATTTTTATTAAATTTACAAGTACTACTTGATTTAAACCCACAATCTCACATAGATTTAATCCCAAGTAAGTACCAGTTAGATAAATTATTTAATAAAAGTCATTCTAATGAATTGATTATATGGAGGACTTGATGACAAGACAAATGGTCACACTAGACGGAAATGAAGCAGCCGCCTATGTCGCCCATAAGGTGAATGAGGTTATTGCGATCTATCCCATTACTCCTTCTTCTCCGATGGGAGAATGGGCAGATCAATATTCTGCTGAAGGACAAAAAAATATCTGGGGAACTATTCCCCAGGTAATGGAAATGCAAAGCGAAGGCGGAGCGTCAGGAGCTGTTCATGGCGCTTTGCAAACCGGCGCTTTAACCACTACTTTTACAGCTTCACAAGGTTTATTGTTAATGATCCCCAATATGTTTAAAATTGCCGGAGAATTAACTTCAACTGTTTTTCATGTTACTGCACGTACAGTAGCTACTCATGCTTTATCAATTTTTGGCGATCATGGCGATGTTATGGCCGCACGTTCAACCGGCTGGGCTATGTTGGCCTCCAATTCTATTCAGGAAATTATGGATTTTGCCCTGATATCGCAGGCGGCAACGTTGGAAGCACGAGTACCGTTTATTCACTTTTTTGACGGTTTCCGTTCATCGCATGAAGTACAAAAAATCGAGCAACTGGATGTTGAAGATATTAGAAAAATGATTGATGATGAAATGGTATTTGCTCATCGTCAACGCGGTTTATCTCCGGACCGACCCAAGCTACGCGGAACTGCTCAAAACCCGGATGTTTTTTTCCAGGCCAGGGAAACTATAAATCCTTATTATAATGCATGCCCGGAAATTGTTCAAAAAGCGATGGATAAATTTGCTAAAATTGTTGGCAGACAATATCATTTGTTTGATTATGTTGGTGATCCCCAGGCAGATAGAGTAATTGTTCTGATGGGTTCCGGCGCTGAAGCAGCCCAGGAAGCTGTTGAATATTTAACGGAAAAAGGCGAAAAAATTGGTGTTTTAAAAGTACACTTGTTCCGGCCATTTTCTGTCGATTCTTTTATTGCTGCTTTACCCAAAACCACTAAAGCCATTGCCGTGCTTGATCGGACCAAAGAACCGGGCGCTGCCGGTGAACCATTGTACCAGGATGTAATTACCGCTATTACAGAAATGCATATTGCCGGTAAATTACCTTTTGCTACTTTCCCAAAAATTATCGGCGGACGCTATGGCTTATCATCCAAAGAATTCACTCCAGCTATGGTTAAAGCAATATATGATGAATTGAAAAAAGCATCACCCAAGAATCATTTTACAATTGGTATAAATGAAGATATTACCAATACCAGCCTGGATTTTGATCCCAATTTCTCTACAGAAAGCGATAAAGTAGTAAGAGCAATATTTTTCGGGCTCGGTTCGGATGGCACAGTTGGCGCCAACAAAAACTCGATTAAAATTATTGGCGAAGAAACCAGCAACTATGCACAGGGATACTTTGTGTATGATTCCAAAAAAGCCGGCACTGTTACTGTTTCTCATTTACGGTTTGGACCAAAACCCATCCACTCTACTTATTTAATTGATAAAGCGAATTTTGTTGCTTGTCATCAACAATTCTTTATTGAAAAGTTTAATGTTATTGAAAAAGCAACTACCGGTGGAACTTTTCTTTTAAATACCCTTGCTTCCAAAGAAGAAGCTTGGGATACTTTACCCAGAGAAATCCAAAAAACAATTATCGATAAAAAGCTGAAATTCTATGTTATCGACGCCTACGATGTAGCTAAAAAGACCGGTATGGGTGTAATGATCAATACGATCATGCAAACATGTTTTTTCGCAATTTCCGGTGTTTTACCAAAAGATGAAGCAATTCAATATATTAAAAATGCAATTAAAAAGACCTATGGTAAAAAAGGTGAACAGGTTGTACTTAAAAATTATAATGCTGTAGACCAAACGCTGGCCCACTTGTTTGAAGTTAAAGTTCCAGGCCAGGTTACCAGCAAAATTGATATGCCAAAAACTGTTCCCGATGAAGCGCCGGAATTTGTTAAAAATGTAGTAGCCAAAATCCTTATCAGTAAGGGTGATGACATTCCTACCAGCGCATTCCCGGTCGATGGTACTTTTGATACTGGTACAACGCAATATGAAAAACGTAATATTGCCCTGGAAATTCCGGAATGGGATCCTGAAGTTTGTATTCAGTGTGGTAAATGTTCAATCGTCTGTCCACATGCTGCAATACGCCAGAATGTTTATGATCCGAAATTTCTGAAAAACGCCCCGGCAACCTTTAAACATACCCCGGCCCGCGGTAAAGATTTTCCGGAAGGATGGGTATTTACATTACAAGTAGCCCCGGAAGACTGCACCGGTTGTACAATGTGCGTTGAAGTCTGCCCAGCAAAGAATAAAAAAGAAGTTGGTAAAAAAGCCATTAATATGACACCACAGCCGCCCATTCGTTTACAGGAACGAGAAAATTACAAATTCTTCCTCAACCTGCCGCTGATGGATCGCCGAGAAGTTAAAGTAAACAGCGTCAAGGGTTCGCAGTTATTACAGCCCTTGTTTGAATACTCTGGCGCTTGTGCAGGATGCGGTGAAACCCCGTATGTTAAATTGTTGACCCAGTTATTCGGCGATCGCGCTGCAATTGCCAATGCAACCGGTTGTTCATCAATCTATGGCGCTAATTTACCGACCTTCCCCTATACAAAAAATAAAGAAGGCAGAGGCCCGGCCTGGTCAAACTCTCTGTTTGAAGATAATGCTGAATTCGGCCTGGGCTACCGCTTAACTTTTGACAAGATGAATGAATTTGGCCGTGAACTGGTACAAAAAATGGCCTCTGAATTAGGCGACCAGTTAGCGCAAGGTATCCTTGAAGCCGATCAATCAACCGAAACCGGTATTTACCAACAACGGGAACGGGTTTCCGCTCTTAAAGAAAAGTTAAAAAATAATAAATCTGCTGACGCTAAACAATTACTGTCTATTGCCGATATGCTGGTTAAAAAGAGCGTATGGATTGTAGGCGGCGACGGCTGGGCTTATGATATTGGTTACGGCGGTCTTGACCATGTTCTGGCTTCAGGACGGAATGTTAATATCTTAGTGCTGGATACGGAAGTATATTCCAACACCGGCGGCCAAATGTCCAAATCCACACCTTTAGGCGCTGTTGCCAAATTTGCCGCTGCCGGTAAACCATTACCCAAAAAAGATGCGGGTATGATCTTTATGACTTATGGTAACATTTATGTTGCCCGCGTCGCTATGGGTTATAATGACCTGCAAACTGTGAAGGCATTTATTGAAGCGGATGCGTATGACGGTCCGAGTATCATTTTTGCATACTCGCATTGTATTGCACACGGTATAACCATGCATAAAGGTATGGAAGAACAAAAAGCAGCAGTAGAAAGCGGTCACTACCAGTTATTCCGCTTTAATCCATTGTTGTCGCAACAAGGCAAAAATCCTCTGATCCTGGATTCCAAAGAACCCAAAATTTCTTTTGAAGATTTTGCTTATCGTGAAAACCGTTTCAAAATGCTCACCAAGTCCAAACCTGAAAGAGCCAAAATGTTGTTGGACCTGGCGCAAAAAGAGATCAAATCAAGATATCATTTATATTCCGAATGGGCCGGTATCAAATACGAAAACGATACTCCCAAAGAAGAAGAAGAATAATAATACTTTAATTAAACGCAGGAGCGTATCGCAAGATACGCTCCCTTTAACCATGAAAATGAAAGGATAGCGAAACATGGATTTGACAACCAACTATATGGGACTCAAATTAAAAAATCCCCTTGTTCCTTCTGCTTCTCCGCTATCGAAAGATTTGGATAATATTAAAAAGCTGGAAGACGCCGGGGCGGCAGCAATTGTTTTATACTCTATATTTGAAGAACAAATATCTTACGAAGCTGAGGAAATGGATTATTTTTTGACCCAGGGTACCAACAGTTATGCCGAAGCGTTGAGTTATTTTCCGGAACCTGATAATTACTATCGCGGACCGGAAGAGTACCTTAAACATATTCAGCAAGCTAAAAAATCTACCAATATACCAGTTATAGCCAGTTTGAATGGCGTTTCAACCGGTGGATGGATCGATTATGCCAAAAAAATAGAACAAGCCGGCGCTGATGCTTTGGAACTGAATGTCTATTTTTTAGCTACCGATACCAAAATGGAAAGCCGTCAAATTGAAAATCAGTACAAAATCATTCTGCAAGCAGTTAAAGCAAATGTAAAGATACCGGTTGCTATGAAATTGAGCCCTTATTTTAGTTCCCTGGCCAGAATAGCCAAAGAACTGGATGAAGCTGGCGCCAATGGCCTGGTATTATTTAACCGTTTCTATCAACCCGATTTAGACCTGGATGAACTTGAAGTGAAACCGGGTGTAGTTTTAAGCAGCTCCAACGACCTGCGTTTACCATTACGCTGGATTGCGATTTTAGATGATAAAGTCAAAGCCAGCCTGGCCGGCAGCACCGGCGTCCATACGGCAATTGATGCACTTAAATTAATTGCTGCCGGCGCTGATATTGCACAAATGTGTGCGGCCTTGTTACTTAACGGCCCGGCTTATCTTGGTAAAGTATTGCAGGAAATGAATCGTTGGCTGGAAACTAAAGAATACGATTCACTGTCAACATTACGCGGCAGTATGAATCAAAAAGCCGTTAAAAATCCGGCTTCATTCGAACGAGCCAATTACATGAAAGCTCTTAACGAATTTTCCAATAAATATACACGATAATATAATTTAATTAAGAAAAAGCCGGGCTGATAAAGTTCCGGCTTTTTTTTATATATACCAAATAAAATTCTTGCTTTTTATCTATTTTTTTTGTAAAATTATTGCTTTAAAATGAATAACTTTTTAATGAGGAACTGATGAAGAGAACATTTCAGCCCAGCCGACGGAAAAGAATTAACAAACACGGTTTTCGTGAAAGAATGAGTACCAAGGACGGCCGGCTTGTATTAAAAAGAAGAAGAGCCAAAGGCCGTAAAAAATTAACAGTAAGTGATGAATTATAATATTTGTGAAAAAACTGACTCTGTTAAAATCTTCTATTATTAAAAAAAATTCAGAGTTTAATGAAATTTTCACAACGGGGAAATTTTTTTCATCTATTTACTTTAAGGCATATACTCTACCCTGTTCAGCTGTGAAAATTGGTTTTACGACCCAACGTGGTCTTAAAACCAAACCACAGCGAAATCGGATCAAAAGAATAACCAGGGAATTATGGAGAAAAAATTTCCCCCAATACCAGCTTGCTGCAAAAATTATTTTTACCGCAAAAGCAAAAATATTAAATGTGAGTCATCTTGATTTGGAAAAGGATTTTAATGATCTTTTAAAACAGCTGTGATCACTTGAATACTATTGAAAATAATATGTTAAAATTTCTAAATATAATATGTATTAAAGGAGCAGTTCTGTTAATTCGTTTATACCAGCTTTTTATTTCTCCGCTTTTTCCAAATACTTGCAAATATTACCCTTCTTGTTCCACTTATACAATACAAGCACTTAAAAAATATGGATTCCTGAAAGGTTCAATCAAAGCAGTAAATAGAATACTGCGTTGTAATCCTTTTTCGGATGGGGGTTATGATCCTGTTTAATTGATAATTTATTAACCTGGAAATTGAGACTCGTATGGATATGAACAAAAAAACAATTCTGGCTTTTCTTCTAATCGGTTTTATTCTGATTCTGGTCAATACTCCTTTTTATCAAAAACTGGTCAACCCAAAAGGATATGAAGCCAGACAGAAAGCAATTGCACAGCGCCAGCAACAGGCTTTACAACAACAAGATCAACCGGCATCTACTCCGGCGCCGATTACTGAACTACAGCCTGCTCATCAACCCGAAGAAAACCAGATCATCCAACCAGGGCTAACACCGCCAGCCGGCATTGTCTATGCAAATAAACCTGAACGTCTTTTCACAATTGAAACAGATTTGTATACGGCACAATTTTCAAGTCATGGCGCTGTATTGAAACAATGGAACTTGAAGAAATACCAGGATACAAATAAAAATAATGTGCAAATGATCCCTACCGATGCCGCAGGGACTTTTGCTATTCAATTCGAGACCATCAATGGTGATACATTAAATACCGCCATGTTGTCATTTGATATTAATGCCGATAGTGTTATTCTGTTACAAAACCAGGATAATGCGACATTATCATTCATTACAAATATCACTGAAACCGGTCAGCTTTTAAAAGTATATGAGTTTTCCAATAATTCTTATCAGGTTAAACTTGATGTATCCTTGATTAACCTTGATACTTTTATTTCCGGCAAAGCTTATTCTCTCATTGCTCCTGACGGTTTATTATCAACCGAAAAGATCCTCAAAGATGATATGATGTATGCCAAGGCCGGATTTGCTGCAAATGGCAAGATAAATAAAAATTACAAGGCTAACGGGCATCTTAACAAAATCCAGGCTTCTATTGACTGGGTCGGTGTGCGTACCAAATACTTTACTTTATCAATAATACCGCAAGACAGAAAAGGGGATTATGCGGAAATTATTGGTCATGAACTACCGGTACCCGGCTTGACCAAAGATAAGTGGAAAAAATTTGCTATTGGCCTGGTCATGCCATATTTGGGCGAAACCCGGCAGGAGAACAGTTTTATTCTTTATATAGGGCCACTGGATAGCGACCTTTTAAAGACGTTACAGGTCAAGCTGGAAGATTTTCTGGATATGGGCGCCAAAATTATTTATCCCTTTAGCGTTGCCATTTTATGGAGTTTCAAAAAATTACATTTATTCATACCCAATTATGGTATTGTGCTGATTATCTTTTCTATTCTTATCAAAATTATCATCTATCCTCTGACACATAAAAGTTTTGAATCCATGAAACGGATGCAAAGTTTAGCGCCAAAACTTAATGAATTAAAGGAAAAGTACAAAAGCGATCCGCAGCGCCTGAACCAGGAAACCATGAAACTTTATAAACAGGAAAAGGTTAATCCTATGGGCAGCTGCCTGCCAACCTTATTACAATTACCCTTACTTTGGGCTTTGTTTATAGTTTTTAGAACTACAATTGAACTTCGCCATGAACCGTTTTTCTGGTGGATCAAAGACCTTTCCAATCCCGATACGATTGCAACTTTACCTTTTGCTATTCCGCTATACGGAGACTCGATCAATATATTACCCTTGTTCATGGGCATAACCATGTTCATTCAACAAAAAATGACCATGACTGACCCGAAACAAAAAATGTTACTTTATTTTATGCCGATCTTTTTAACTTTATTATTTAATTCGTTCCCATCCGGTTTAAATTTGTATTATGCATTATTTAACATATTATCAATTATACAGCAAAAATGGCTGGTTCCCGATACCCAACCGGTACAAGTTGAAGCTGTAGCTAAAAAGAAAAAATAATTAATTAATTAAAATTTCCTTTTTCAGCCCTGCTGTTTACCGGCGGGGCTTTGTTATTTAATAATTATTTTATGTTAACATCACTTCAAGATACAATCACTGCCATCGCCACACCAAGAGGACATGGCGCCATTGCCGTCATCCGGATCAGTGGACAAAAAAGTCTGCATATTGCCCAAATGATCTTTACTCCATATTATACCGGGCAAGTAATCCAAAAAGGCAAAGCGACCCTGGGATATATCACCAACACACAGAGCGACATTGTTACTAACATTGACCAGGTTATTATCACCTTTTATTGCAACCCCCATTCATACACCGGCGAAGATATAATAGAGATCAGTTGCCATGGCGGATCGTTTATTGTGCAGGAAATTTTGCAGCTCATTTTACAACATGGCGCCCGGCTTGCCGAACCCGGCGAATTTACCCAGCGCGCTTTTTTAAACGGCAAACTTGATCTGGTCCAGGCTGAATCCGTTAACGATCTGATCAATGCGCGAACTCAATCCAGCCTCCAGTTATCATTTACTCAATTAAAAGGAGGACTATCAACAGACCTGTCAACTCTTAAAAACGCGCTACGACAGGAACTGGCCCTCTTAGAACACGAGCTGGATTTTTCCGAAGAAGAAATGCAATTTTCTTCCCGACAAAAGCTGGTTAAAGATATTACAACATTTATTACTCATTTAAATGATCTGGTCCAGTCATTTCAATTTGGCAAGATCATTCGTGAGGGTGCGCGCATCGTAATTACCGGCAAACCCAATGTCGGCAAATCCAGCATCCTCAACCGGCTCCTTCGTGAAGACAGGGCCATAGTCTCGGAAATACCCGGCACAACCCGTGATTCTCTTGAAGAATCTTTAAATATTGACGGAGTATTATTTGTCGTAATCGATACGGCCGGTCTGCGAAAAACCACAGATCTCATCGAAGCGGAGGGTGTCCGCCGCACCGAGAACCTGGTAAAAACCGCCGATATTATATTACACATCATCGACAGCAGTAATCCGGATGCTTTAAATGAACCCTTACAGTTCACGGTCGCAGCCCGGCAAAAAATGATCATTGTATTTAATAAAATTGATATTTATAAACCGGATATTGTCGCATTACTGGAAAACATCTACAAGGCAAACCCCATTGTCAAGTTGTCGGCAAAAACTGGTGAAGGTTTCGAATTTCTCAAAAAGGAAATGCTTGATTATGTTTTAAAAGAGCAAAATTTTCCCTTGTCGCAAACCATAAGCAACGTCAGGCATCTTAACGCGCTGGAACGCTGCCGGGATTTTTTACGAAACACCCTTACATCGCTTGACGGGCAGTTGCCGCCGGAGTTTATAGCTATGGACATTCGCGGCGCATTAAACTGTATTGGTGAAATAACCGGCGAAGTGACTGGCGATGATATTATTAACGACATTTTTTCACATTTTTGTATAGGCAAATAATGTTTTGTTCCACGTGGAACATTATCTGAAAGACGCTATGGAATTAACCTCCTTTGATATTATAGTCATTGGCGCCGGACACGCCGGTTGTGAAGCCGCACTGGCTGCCGCCCGAATGGGCGCCAAAACGCTGCTTACGACTATTAACCTGTTTACCGTTGCACAAATGTCTTGCAACCCGGCAATCGGCGGCCTGGCCAAAGGGCACCTCGTTAAAGAAATAGATGTTCTGGGCGGCGAAATGGGAGTCATTGCCGACAAATCCGCCATTCAATTTAAACTGCTCAATAAATCCAAAGGGCCGGCTGTGTGGTCTCTGCGCACCCAGAACGACCGGGTCGCCTATTCTCTTTATATGAAACAAACGCTGGAACAACAAGATAGTTTATTCCTGCTGCAACATGATGTTGTCAATTTAATAATAAAAGATAAACTGGTTAAGGGTATTATTACCGAAACCGGCGAGAAGATCAGTTCCCGCGCCGTCATCTTATGCAACGGAACTTTTTTAAACGGACTCATTCATATCGGTTTAAAAAATTACCAGGGCGGACGCTCCGGCGAACCGGCCTCGGTTGGTATCAGCGGACAATTAAAGGAGGCAGGAATCCAGGTCGGGCGGCTTAAAACCGGTACTCCGCCGCGCATCGACGGTAGGTCAATAGACAGATACAGTATGGAAATTCAGAACGGCGATCCTGTTCCGCAAGCCTTTTCATTCCGTAATGATAAAATTAAGGTTCAACAAATTCCCTGTTATTTAACCCGCACGACCACGGAAACACATGCTATATTACGATCCGGACTGGATCGTTCCCCGCTCTATGCCGGGGTTATTAAGGGCATCGGGCCGCGCTATTGTCCCTCGGTTGAAGATAAAATCGTCCGTTTTGCGGACAAGGAAGCGCACCAGATCTTTTTGGAACCGGAAGGTCGTAATACTAATGAATATTATGTCAACGGTTTTGCCACCAGCCTTCCTGAAGATGTTCAGCTCAAGGCATTGCGCTCCATTCCCGGTATGGAACACGTCATCATCACCCGGCCGGGATATGCTATTGAATATGACTATTTTCCACCGACCCAACTCTATCCGACCCTGGAATCCAAGTATTTATCAGGACTTTATTGCGCCGGGCAGATCAACGGCACATCCGGGTATGAAGAAGCCGCCGCCCAGGGCATGATGGCCGGAATAAACGCCGTTCTGAAAATTCGCGGCGCACAGCCCCTGATATTTTCCCGCTCCGAAGCGTATATAGGCGTTTTAATCGACGACCTGGTTACCAAAGAGTTATTTGAACCTTATCGCATGTTTACCTCGCGGGCTGAACACCGTTTATTGTTACGACAGGATAATGCCGATCTGCGCTTGATGGAACACGGCTACAATCTTGGGTTACTGCCAAAAACTTTGTATACCGATATGATAAGGCGCAAAAAATCTATTGCCGAGACTCTGCACTTTTTAAAACAATACCGTCCTTCCGTTGAGCAGGCAAACCCGATTTTGCAACGTAAGGGATCTTCGCAGCTTGAAAATGTCGAAACCCTTGATCGGTTATTAAAGAGACCGGAGATAAACATTACTGATTTTGCTGAACTTTTAGACAAACCGGTATTTGCTGTAAATCCACCAAAATTTTGGCGTAAGGTTCAGGAGCAGGTCGAGATTGAATGCAAGTATGAAGGATTTTTGCAACGGCAAAACGAACAGGTCCTGCGGCTGCAGGATATGGAAAATACCCTCATCCCTGATGATCTGGAATACTCGGCAATGTTATCAATATCTACAGAAGGGCGGGAAAAGTTGAAGCGCATCCGGCCGCGTACCCTGGGCCAGGCCTCACGGATTTTGGGTGTATCGGCATCGGACGTCTCTGTGTTAATGGTTTATTTACATAAAGCAAAAAGAAAACCCGATGTTCCACGTGGAACATGAAACATGAAAAGAAGGCAAAATGCATAAACAAAATGAACACGATTTACAAGTACTAGCCGGCGAATTGTCTTTTACCGAATCCCAGCTCGGTCTGCTTGTTAAATATATTGAACTATTGGAGACCTGGCACAAAAAAACCAACCTGGTCTCCACCAATGATCTTCCCCGTATTGTCGGCAAACACATCAGGGAGTCGCTGGAAATTCTCCATCATCATCTGCTTGCGGAGCAACAAACCATCATCGATGCCGGGTCCGGCGCCGGATTTCCCGGCATTCCGGTAGCTATTTTATACCCCGATATTCGTATGACGCTGGTAGACTCGCGTAAAGTTAAAACATTGTTCCTGCAGGAAGCGGTAGAAGCGTTAGGACTTGAAAATGTCAGCGTGGTCTGCCAGCGCCTGGAGAAATTGGCTCTGCCAAATAATCAAAATAGCTGTGACCTGGTGCTGGCCCGTGCGGTAGCACATTTACAGGATCTGTGGTTGTGGATTGAACCTTTGCTCAAACCCGGTGGCGCGCTGGTGGCTTTTAAGGGTGGCGATCTGACTAAAGAAATTTCCGCTTTGCAAAACAAACAACCGAATCTACGTATTGAGACGAAACCATATATTTCTACACCAGCTCAGGATGAAAAGATATTGGTAACGGTATTTAAAAAGGCGTTGTGAACAAATGATTTCGGAACCCGTTAAACTTTCTGATCAAATCCTGGAATTGTTCGGGAACAGTAAGGCATTAGTGCAAATTTCGGAACATCTCAGCCAAAACCGCCAGGTTTCCATTACCGGCGCACCGACAACCGCCAGAGCCTTTACATTATTGGCTTTGCACAGCAATGTAAAAAAACCGCTCCTGGTTCTGCTGGCCGATGATAAAAGCGCCAAATTATTCTATGACGACCTGGTCAATATTTCCCAAAATACAATAATAGAGTATTTTCCGGTTATGCATCGCCAGTTCTGGACTGAATTGGGCCCAGAAAGCAACCGGGTGGGGCAAAGGTTATTAACGCTGAAAAATCTTGTTTCAACCCGGCCGGGAATAATTATAACCGGCGCCGGCGCGCTTTTGGAAAAGGTTTATCATCCTGTACAGATGAAAAATAAAACTATACATCTCCAAACCGGCGAAGCCTTTAATTTTAATGCCCTGGTAACGCAACTGGTTGAAAATGGTTATGTCCGCGAAGAGCGGGTTGACCGACCCGGTGAAATGAGTGTCCGCGGCGGCCTGATCGATCTGTTCATGTTTGAAGAACTCAACCCCATTCGCATTGAATTCTTTGGTGATACGGTTGAATCTATCCGCAAGTTTGATGTTGAAACCCAGCGCTCGATTGAATCGTGCCGGGAAATACAGGTATATCCCCTGGGCGCCGGTGGTTTATATGGCCCGTTTGACGATCTGCATTCCGGTGAAATGAACTTTGACGGGTGTTTACTCGATTATCTGCCCCGCGAAACAATGGTATGTTTTATTGATTATTCGACGGTACACGCCGAAATAATGGATTTTATGCAGGAAATGACCTTTCGCCTGGAAGGTTTTGCCAAAGAACATAAAATCGAGGAATTACCCTATAATATGTTTTATATGGGGTATAAAACCATCCTTAAATCATTACAGCAAATGCCCGGTTGTGAATTTACCCTGTTAAATAATTCCTTTGCTTATCAAGTAAATATGGGCCTGGAACCGACCGGCGGCTTTTATGGCAAGTTTGAGTTATTTAAGGAAGAGATAAACCGGCTTATTGACGCCCATCCAACCGGAAAACCGCATTTCTATTATTGTTGTGATTCAAGCGGCCAGGAAAACCGCATCAAAGAGTTACTAGCGCAGGAAAAGTTTCCCGAAATTGTCAAGACTTGTTTGTTAAACATTTCTGAAGGATTTCTCTGGCCGGAAAAGGCCATTTATTTATATACCAACCGCGAGTTATTTTCCCGGGAAAAATACCCCAAGCCCGGTTTTATTGAAAAACGCCAGGTGGCGCTGCGTGACCTCGCCGCCATTCAATTTGGCGATTATATCGTTCACCAGGATCACGGGATTGGTATTTATCGCGGCCTGAAAAAGATCAATGCCTATGGCAAAGAGCGGGAATGCCTGCTCATCGAATATAAAGATAATGATCTTTTATATGTACCCCTGGAAAAAATGGACCTGGTACAAAAGTATTCCGGACGCGACGGGGTAGTACCGCAGATCAGTAAACTGGGAACCATCGCCTGGGAAAAGCTGAAAGAAAAAACCAGGGAAGACATTAAACAGGTTGCCGAGAAATTGATCAAACTCTATGCTACCAGAAAAATTCGCAAGGGATATGCTTTTTCCGAAGACTCGATTTGGCAAAAGGAACTGGAAGCATCATTTGAGTATGAAGAAACCGGCGATCAGCTTCAGGCAATTGACAGCATTAAACAGGATATGGAAAAACCCCGTCCCATGGATCGGCTGGTATGCGGCGATGTCGGATTCGGCAAAACCGAAGTGGCAATTCGTGCGGCTTTCAAAGCGATCAATGACGGCAAACAGGTGGCTGTTCTGGTTCCAACTACAATCCTTGCCCAGCAGCACTATTTAACTTTTAAAAGTCGGTTACAACAATTTCCGGTTACAGTCGATATGCTGTCGCGGTTTAAAACCCCGGCGCAGCAAAAAGAAATTGTTAAAAAGCTGGGCGAAGGGAAACTGGATCTGATTATCGGCACCCACAGATTGTTGTCTAAAGACATTATTTTCAATGACTTAGGTTTGCTTGTTGTTGATGAAGAACACCGTTTTGGTGTGCTGCATAAGGAAAAGATAAAATTGCTCAAAGCCTCAGTGGATACTTTATCATTGTCGGCAACGCCGATTCCACGTACCATGCACATGGCTTTAATGGGCGCCAAAGATATGTCGATCATTAATACCCCGCCGCATAACCGCATGCCGATTAAAACCGAAGTGGCGCGGTTTGACAATGATTTGATCCGTGAGATCATCATGCGTGAGGTCAACCGCAATGGCCAGGTATTTTTTGTGCATAATCGTGTGCAATCAATTTACGGGATCGCTCATCATGTCCGCGAACTGGTCCCGGAAATAAAAATCGGTGTTGCGCATGGCCAAATGAAAGCGCATGAACTGGAAGATGTAATGCAGGATTTTGCCACAGGGAAAATCCAGTGTCTGGTTTGTACCATGATCATAGAATCGGGTATCGATATGCCGAATGCCAATACCCTGATCATCAACCGGGCGGACAAATTCGGCCTGGCGCAATTATACCAGTTACGCGGCCGGGTCGGTCGTTCCGATCACCAGGCTTATGCCTATCTTTTAGTGCCGCCGTTACGAAAATTATCCCGTACTGCCATAAAGCGGCTGCAAACCATACAGGAAATGTCGGCGCTTGGTTCGGGGTACAAGGTAGCAATGCGCGATCTGGAAATCCGTGGTACGGGCAATGTTTTTGGACCGCAGCAAAGCGGATTTGTGGATGCTCTTGGGTATGATTTGTATACCAAAATTATCAATGAAGCAATCAGCGAACTAAAAGCGGAATTAAATATTGAAAAGGTGGAAAAGCCGGCAGTTAAGAAATTCGAACCGCAGATTGATATCAAAGTTGATGCTTACTTGCCCGATAAATATATTCGTAATGCTTCCGAGCGGGTTGATATTTACCGCCGTCTGATCGAAGCAGGAACAATAGAAAAAATTCAGGATTTGTATAAGGAAATGGTCGATCGGTTCGGCGCATTGCCCGAACAAGCAGAAATTTTATTTGATTATGTGCAGGTAAAGGTGTTGGCGGAAAAAGCGCTGGTCGCCCGGCTGTCGGTGTCGGATTCTAAAATCGTTGGCCAATTTGCCGGAGATTATATTCCCCGTGGGGAACAATTCAAAGCCTGGTTCGGTAAAATGGTACATAATGCGAGGGAAAAGTTTGAATTAAAGCAGCAGGACAAACTTTTATTCTTTGAATTAAAAACCAGGCAAACTGAAAAGCCGATAGTTACAACCAAATATTTCTTGCAAAGTATTGTATAAATGGTTATTTTTAAGTTTAATTACTATAAATCAAAAAGATAGGTCATTTTGTTCAGAGGCAAAAATGAGAATCTGGTCTGGTATTCTGGTCACGTGTTTTTGTTTATCACTAACGAGTTGTGAAAATTATGGGATTGTTGCCCGGGTTGGCAATAAACCAATTTATGTTAAAGAATTCAAGCAAGATTTTCTTGCCGAAAATACAATCAATCAGGGTGATAATATAAGCCTGGAACGCAAGCAAGCGTTTCTTGACAATATGATAGAAAAACGGCTGCGATTGTTTGACGCCTTTACCAATCGTTGCGATACGCTATCTAAAGTACTGGAAATTGTAGATAAAGGCGAAAAGCGATATATTTATGAACAGGTACTTCAGGAAAAGGTTGTTGACAAAGTGATCCTGAAAAAGGATTACCAGGAAAGATATTACCGGGTTTCCAATCAGATCAGGGCCCGGCAGATTTATATTCCGTTTCCGGTTGGTAACCGGGAAGTAATGAAAACGCAAGTATATGAGAAACTGGATTCGCTGCGACAGTTGATTAACAGAGGAGAAGATTTTGATATTCTGGCGCGCCAGTTTTCCAGGGATTCTCTATCTGCCGGCAAAGGCGGCGATTTGGGCTTTTTACAATGGGATGATAAAAAAGCTCAGGATAAATTCCTGAATGCAATTTTCAATATGAAAAACAACCACAGTACACAAATTGTTGAAACCGACCGGGGCTTACATCTTGTACAAATAACCCAGGTTCGACCTGTGCCAACTGCGTCATTAGAACAATTAAAACCTGAATTTTTAAAAGTGTTTTATACCGAAAAAGCGACAGAATTAACTAAAAATTATGGCATTTTTGTTGAAGAAGTGGAAAAACAGTCTAATGTGCATTGGTATGAAAAAAATATTGACTCATTGATTACTCTTATACGTGCTGAAATAGATAGCGCCCATGCCAGAGGTGAAGAATTTGATGCTGTAAAAATTAATAGCAGTATGAACCGCGATATTTTGTTGATGGAAAACATCAAGAGCTCATATAATTCAGGTAATTATGTTGATGATGTGAATAAAAGCTATCCTATGTTTTTCCCGGGCATATACTCTCCTGAACGAATCAGGAATGATATTAAACGATTTGTCGACCGCGATTTAATTACACAGTATGGATACCTGCATAATTATCAGTATAAACCCATTATTAGAGAAAAAGTGAAAAGATTAAAACAGGAACAAATGATCCAGAATCTGAATAAAATTAAAATAGATAAAATGTTAACCGATGAAGAATGTTCAAAATATTATGAACAGAATAAAGATAAATATAACAAACCGGCCATGTATAAAATTCAGCAAATAGTGGTTCAGGATAGTGTTCTGGCAGAAACAATTTATCAAACAATTAAAAAGGGAAAAGCTCTGGAAACTCTTGTCGCTAAATACAATATGCATACTGAAACTAAAAAGAAAAACGGCGTTTTGGGTTTTTTCACCGAAAAGCAATATGGAAATATTGGTTTAACTGCTGCGACAATGAAGGTGGGTGATATTTCCAAACCGGTAAAAACTGACAACGGCTTTTCGGTTTTTAAATTACTGGAAATTGTGGAAAAGGAAAACAAAGCTTATTCGGAACTGGGACAAAGACAGATCAAAGCTATTAAAGCATCTCTAACCAAAGAAAAAACCGATGCGTGGATGGAAGAATTAAGAAGCAGATACCCGGTTATAAAAAATGAAACTATTCTAAACAGGTTATTCAATGAGAAGAATATATAACAGATCGCTTTTGATATTGTCTATAGGCATTACCTCTTTGATGATAATATATTGCGGTAAGAATCAACAAAAGGAATCACCGGTGGTTGCCAAAGTTGGTACTGAAACATTTACTCTGGATGAATTAAAAGAGGTAATCCCTGAAAATTCCGGGCTGGAAATTTCCAGTGTTCAGGTTCAAAATTACCTGAAGCGATGGATTGAAACTGAACTTGTTTATCATCAGGCCATTGCGAATGGTTTTGATAAAAAAGCAGAGATCCAAAAAGGAGTTCAAAAGGTAATTCGTGATTACATTGTCGTGAAATATCTTGAAGAAAATATCGATCAGGATCTTGAAGTAACCGATGCGGAAATTGAAGAGTTTTATAAAAACAATTCAACTGAATTTGTTCGCAATGAAGATTATTATAATGTGAACCTTATACTGGTCAATACGTATCGTGAAGCGAATGCTATAATTGATGCTTTGAATCAAGGCGAACCGTTTGCAAAATTAGCCAGCACCCATTCCATAGATGAAAGCCGGGAAAAAAACGGCAGCCTGGGATGGGTAACCACCAGTCAACTACCACCCAATATTGCCGAACGTGTACCCTATATGGGTTTGAATTATAAAACACAAATCCGTTCGATCCATGGTTACTATATTGTAGAAGTAACGGCAAAACGGAAAAAGGGTGAAATTCAAGCTATTGATGAAGTTCGTGATCTGATCGTCTGGCGAATTAAAGCCTGGAAACGCGAAAATAAATACCGCAGGTTGATTACCTATCTCAGTGAAAATGCCGATGTAGAAACCAACTGGAATATCATTAAAGAAGTGATTGGTGACTCTTTATCTAATTGAAAAACAGGAATATAGAATGAAACAAAAATATTTAAAACTGCTTGGTTTATTGTTGATATGTGTAAATAGCGCTTTTTCCCAACAGGTGTTGGATAAAATAGTAGCAATAGTCGATGATGATATTATCCTGGAATCGCAAATAACCCAAACGGCCTATTATATGGGGATGCAAATTGGCGTTGATCCGATGAAAAACCCCAAACAATTTCAGGAATTAAAAGACAGCGCTTTGGAAAATCTGATCAATAAAAGTTTGTTGCTGATCCAGGCGGAAAAGGATACAATTGAAGCCGACCAACGTCAGGTAGATAACTATCTGCAGCAGGATATGCAACGTATCATACAGCAGGTTGGCGGCGAGGACAAAATTGAAGCCACGTTGGGGATGCCTATGTCGAAATTCCGTCGTACCCGGCGGGAGGAAATTGAAAAAGACCTGCGCGTCAATGCCGTGCGCGATCAAAAGCTCGCCAACATTACTGTATCACGACGCGAAGTGGAACAATTTTTTAAAAATCACCAGGATTCAATTGGCACCGCCAGAGAATCTGTTGATATCAGCCATATCCTTATAACAACCAAACCCGGACAGAAAGCCAAAGAAGATACTTATCAGAAAATGAAAGAGATTCGCAAGATGATCATGGATGGCCAGGATTTAGGTGAACTGGCCGGTAAATATTCTGAAGATCCGGGTTCGGCAACGAATAAAGGTGATTTGGGTTTTGTATCGCGCACCAGCCTGGTGAGGGAATATGCGGAGGCGGCATTAAAATTGAATCCCGGCGAAATATCCGATATCGTTGAATCACAATTTGGTTACCATATCATCCGCCTTGAAGAAAAGCGCGGAGAAAAAATCCACACCAGCCATATATTGCTTTCCATAAAACCGAACAAGGAAGATGACTTGGCCGCAGCCCAAAAAATTAAAGAAATCCATGCCCGGCTGATTGAAGGGGCCGATTTTAATGAAATGGTCAAAGAATTTTCTGAAGATGAATCAACTAACCAGCAAAACGGTCACCTGGGTAACTTTGAAGTAGATCAGTTACGAAATATGGCCAAAGAGTTTGTCTTTGCACTGCGAGGAGTAGAACCCGGCCACTATTCAGAGCCGATAAAAACTCAATATGGGTTCCATATATTAAAGCTGAATGCCAGAAATGAAGCAAGACAATATTCTCTGGAAACGGATTGGGATTTAATAGAAAACATGGCCCTGGAATATAAAAAGCAACAGGAACTGCAAAAGTGGATAACCTCGATCAAAGAGGAAGTATTTGTACAAATTAAAGAACCTGTTAAAAATTTGTAATGATCAAGTGCTCCATGAAAAAAATATATTGTGTTTTCTTTTTGCTGTTTGTATTTATTACAGTGCTGGCTGCCCAACCAAAAGGCAGCCAGTTTACTATTGCCCGTTTAAAATATACCGGCGGGGGAGACTGGTATAATGACCCTTCATGTATACCCAACCTGCTGGCATTCATTAAACAACATGCTGTAATCAACACGGCTCAGGATGAAGTTCAGGTTAGCATAATGGATGAGGATTTTTTTTCCTACCCGGTGCTGTTCATAACAGGGCATGGACGAATTACGTTTACCGACAAGGAAGCTGAAAGATTGCGAACCTATCTCACTCATGGTGGTTTTTTATATGCCGATGATGATTACGGCATGGATGAACATTTTCGGCGAGAAATGCGTAAAGTCTTTCCGGATAAAGACCTGCTAGCAATCCCGTTTTCGCATGAAATTTTTCACAGTCATTTTGAATTTGCCAATGGTTTGCCAAAAATCCATGAACATGACGGCAAGCCGCCGGCAGGTTTTGGTTATTTCCATAACGGGCGACTGGTGGTATTTTATACCCAGGAAACCAATATTTCTGACGGCTGGGCCGATGCTGAAGTGCATGGCAATCCCCCGGTAAAACGGGAACTGGCTTTGAAAATGGGCATGAATATTATTGTTTATGCTTTGATGAATTGATGAGTAATGTAACAAATACATATAATGAGTTGATTTCCAGGCTCAAAGAGTATCGCACCCGGCAAAAAGCGCTTTTTTTTTCACATAACCTCTGCCGGGTTCTGGCAATTCTGCTGGCGGTTTTTTTATTGTTACTGCTGGCAGAAACTATCCTTGATTTTACTCCCCAACTGTTAATAGTAATTGCAATTTTATTTACTTTTGCCGCCGCATTGGCGCTCCTGTGGCAGCTAGGCAGTTTTTTTTTACTGTTTGTAATTCATTCCCAAAAGCCCTCGCTTAACGATATTGCCCTGCAGGTCGGTTCCTTTTACAAGAAAACCGATGACCGCCTGGCCAATGCCCTGCAATTAATTCAGCGTTATTACGGTGATACCAGGTATTCGCGCTCTTTGATCGAGGAATCTTTAAACATCTCAGCCGGTGCGTTACAGGATCATGATTTTAAGAATTTTCTGGACCGGAAACCGTTTTTCCGTTCCGTAAAATATGTTCTGGCAGCGCTGATTATTACCGGTATCTTTAGTCTTTTCCTCGGCACACAATTCAATACGGCTTTATTGCGTTATACCCATCCCTATCTCGATAGCCGGGGCCGCCAGGCGCACTTTATAGTTTTACCCGGCCATGTCACCGCGCTGCGCAATACAGATATTCCGGTGAAAATATGGGTTTCCGATTCGGCGGCGCAAAATCTATCCCTGCATTTTTCCGACCGGGAACCGGTGGTTTTGACCAAAACCGGGGCCGATACCTTTTATTATACAATTCCGGAGGTTAAGGAAACATTCAGTTACCATGCCGAATACCGGCGTTTTAGTTCGCCGGACTATAAGGTAACTGTTGAAGAACGCCCCCTGCTGCGAACCTTGAAAATACAGATCACACCGCCCGCCTATTCCAAAATTACTCCCTGGTCCCTGGATGATAATGTCGGTGATATCAGCGCCCTAAAGGGAGCGCAAATTACCTTGACCGGCCAAACCAACAAACCCGTACAGTCTGCCATGCTTTTATTTGCCGGCGGCGCAAAAATAACCGCCAGGGTCGAGGAGCGTTCTTTTAGTGCCAAGTTTACAATTTGGCAAAATGATACTTATATTATAGACCTGGTGGATGAATCAGGCAACCATAGCGATAAACCCATTACCTATACGATCAGGGTAATTCCGGATCAGTACCCGTTGGTAGATATTGTGCAGCCGGGCAAAGATATCGACCTGGGCGACGATATGACCATCCCGTTATTGATAGAAGCGCGGGATGATTATGGCGTTTCGTTACTGCGTCTGGCATACCAGGTTCTGCCCCAGGGCGATGAGCAGATCGATTCCTCGCGGTTTGTTTTGCAAAAATTACAGGGTTTTGATTATGGCAAGGATATTTTACGGGTAGGGCTGGACTGGGATCTGTCCACGTCCGATTTAATGCCTACCGATGTTGTGGTGTATTATGTTGAGGGTTATGATAACGATACCATAAGCGGCCCCAAACGCGCGGTGAGCAAAATGTATCGCGCCCGGTTTCCTTCGCTGTATGAAATTTACCAGGATATCACCGCCAATCAGGATAATGTTATAGAAGGCATGGAAGATGTTTTCCAGCAGGAGCAGGAACTGCAAAAACAAATTGCCGACCTGGCCCAGGAAATGAAGCGGGCAACTGAAGTGAACTGGGAAAAGCAGCAGGAAGCGGAAGAGATACTGAAAAACCGCCAGGACATGCAAGAAAAGCTGCAAGATCTGGCCGCCGACCTGAATGAAATGGTCGATAAAATGCAAAATGAGAACCTGGTTTCGGCGGAGACGATCAAAAAATTCCAGGAAGTGCAGGAGCTTTATAAAGAGATCATGACCCCGGAAATGGAACAATTAATGCGGGAAATGGCGCAGGCGCTGGAAAATATGGATCGTAACCTGTTACAAAAAGCCCTGGAAGAATTCAAACTGTCGGAAGAGGAATTTAACAAGAATCTGGATAAAACCATCTCCCTGTTAAAGCGGTTAAAAATTGAACAGCAACTGGATCAGGCCCAAAAAATGGCAGAAAACCTGGCGGAACGACAGGAAAATGTTGCCGATAAAACTGCGGAAAATGCCGATATGGAGCGTTTACTCAAAGAGCAGCAAAATATCGATCATGATAAACAAGCGCTGGGCGAAATGCTGCAAGACCTGCAAAAAGAAATGAGCGCTACTCCGGCGATGCCCGAACAGGAAGTTGCTGAGGCGATGAACACCCTGGAATCCGACAGCTTGAACACCGGACTGCAAAACCTCGAAGAAATGCTGCAATCCGGTAATCTGAGCAAGTTTGACAAAACCTCCAAACAGGTGCAAAACCGGATGCAGCAGGTATCGCAGCAATTGTTAAAGGCTAAAAATTCCATGTCCGGCGCGCAGCAGCAAAAGGCTTTTGCGGAATTAAAAAAGAACAGCCGGCAGATATTAGAACTTTCCAAGCAGCAGGAGGAGGTCATGCAAAAAACCGGCGACCCAATGACCGGCGATGAACAAGTAACCGATATAGCTGAAAAGCAGCAGGAGATACGCACCGGTTTGGGACGGGTTACGGATAATGTGTTCAGGCTTTCAAAAGAGAATTTTGCCATCGATCCCGGTATTTATAAAGCGCTGGGTTTGGCGTCCATGCAAATGGATGACGCGGTTTCAGCGCTTGAAGAACGTAACAACACCGCGGCTGCCAATAATCAGGGCAATGCGGTAACCGCTTTAAACCAGGCGATGCATCGTATTCAGGCAAGTATGCAGAATATGATGCAGGGTGGCGGCATGGGCATGAGTTTTCAACAATTTATGGAGCAAATGCAGCAAATGGCCAAAGGGCAGCAGGGAATAAATGAACAAACCTTGGGTATGGGACTGGGCAAAGGTCTTTCCATGGCGCAGCAGGCGCAAATGGCCCGCTTGAGCGCGGAACAGGGGCAGATGCGTAAATCTATGGAGCAATTGGCCAACGAGGCCAAAGGGCTCTCCGAGGTGCTTGGCGACCTGGGCAATATGGCGCAGGAAATGCAGCAGGTTGAAAATGACCTTAACCGCAATATTATCACCAGGGAAACGATCACCAGGCAAAACCGTATCCTGTCGCGAATGCTGGATGCGCAGAAATCGATCCGGGAACGGGAATACAGCCGCAAACGCCAGGCCGAGCGAGGCAAAGACTATTTTGCTACCAGTCCGGATGAACTGGATGAAAATCTGGGCGAACGCGAAAACCGTTTGCAGCAAGCGTTGCTGCAGGCCAAAAAAGAAGGGTATACCAGGGATTACCTTGAATTAATTAAACAATATTTTGAAGCATTGACCAGGCAAAATGAAAAGAACGGGAATTAATTTTTTAACACAGCTGGTTTTTTATGTATTTGTTTGCGCCATTCTACCCGGATTATCACAGCAGCTAGACCGGGAGAAAATTCCGGCCGAACGCCAGGCATCGAGAATGGCGCGGCAATTTGAGCTTAACGGACAATATAAAGAAGCAGCCGATATTTATTTCAACCAGAGTTTTAATAATCCTCTCGATATTACCAGCTATGCCGGGGCCAAACGCTGCCTGATCAAAAACAATGAAATCAACCGTTTGCAAACCCTGATCCTGGAATTGCAAAAACACCGTCGCGATATTCGATACGAAATCGACCTGGCAGAAATTGAATTTTTACAGGGCGACAAGAAAAAAGCCCAGGCCCATTGGCAGCAAATTCTGGAAGAAAACAATGTGCTGATCGATGCTTATATTTTAACCGGTCAGGCCATGATTGATAATCATTTACTGCAGGAAGCCGTGGATTGTTACCTGATGGGCCGGCGCAAACTCAAAGACCAAAACCAGTTTATTTTTGAATTGGCCGGTCTTTATACCGCTCAATCCAAATATGAGTTAATGACCCTGGAATACCTGCGTTATCTGGAACTGAATCCGAACCAGGTAGATTTTGTCGACGGGCGATTTATAGCCTGTGAAAAAGATGAGGGCAGCAGTGAGCAAATTGCCGCCACCCTGGAAAAGCAGGTCAAAACCAATAAAAAATTGGCGCAGCAGCTTTACCAGTTGCTCGGTAACCTGTATACCCGCGCTAAAAAATATGACCAGGCTTTTGCACATATTTTAGCCCTCGAAGAAGAACTGTGGTCAATAAACAGTAAAAGCAGCGGATTATACTTGTTCCGTTTTGCGCAGATAACCATCCAAAACAATCAGGTTCGGTATGCCCGCAGCGCTTTTGATACCATTATCAACAAATATCCCAAATCCGGCTATGTAGATAAGGCAAGGATTGGCCTGGCGCAAATAATGGTGCAGGAAGGACAATACCTCCCGGCTGTAGAGGTGTATGAGAATTTTGTATCCTCGTATCCAAAATCTCCGGAATCAGCGACCGCGCTGTTACTGATTGGCGATCTCTGGTTTATGCAGTTGTTCGATGTTGCCAAAGCGGAAAAAGCTTATCAGCGGCTGGCGGGTAACTATCCCTGGAGCGCCGGGGTGGAAGAGGCAATTTTTAAACTGGCGGATTGCGCGATAATAAATAATAATTTTTCCAGCGCCGAAAAATATTATCAACGTATCATTGACCGGTATAATAAAAAGCCGGCGCTGAATGTAAGCAGGGCCCGGTATTTACTGGCGCGTTTGGAATTTTTTAAAGGTTTTCCCGGTAATAGCAATCGCTATCTTGATGAATGTTTTGCCAGTATAGTGCAAAAACCGGGAAATGCTGATTTGTATGAAAATGATGCTCTGGAATTGCAAATGCTGCTGCAGGAATTTAAAAATGATTCAACCGGCCTGGCTTTATATGGTCATATCCAGGTTTTGACCATGCAGCGAAATTATGTTATAGCGGAATCGCTGCTGGTGAATTATATCAGCAGTAATCCCGGCCAGTTGATTAACAATGAATTAGCCTGGTTATTGGCGGGAGTAAAACGGGAACAGGGCGATTACCAGGCAGCCATTAAAGAACTCGAGGGATTATATAAAAACGAGCAATATATGTACCGTGATAAAGCGTTGAAAAGCATAGCGGAAATATATGAGCAGAATTTACAGTTGCAACAAAAAGCGCTTGAAAATTATGAGAGTTTATTAGCATTATTCCCGGAAAGTATCTATATTGAATCAGTAAGAAAAACAATCAGAAGTTTGGAAAAAAGCGGTGAAAAGAATAATTAAGATATTTTTATTGTTTTATTTTTTTACAACGGGCGTGTATGCTCAAAAAATATTGATCAATATGGATTTAACCCAGGCCGATCATCTCAAGGCTTACGGATTGGCTTTTTGGACCCTGGAACGGGGCGTAAATGTTGAATGGTTGTTGAACTATCGCGGCGGCTCTTTTTTAATGGATTATAGTACCGTAATAGAAAGAGAGGCCCGTGTACGCGGAGTTTCTTTTAATCTGCTCGATGCAACCGCTTTGGCGCAGATAACTGCCACAATTGAACAGGAAAACATGGATATCGTCTTGCTGGAAACACCGCCCAAAATTGCCGTATACGCGCCGCCTAACAAACAGGTGTGGGATGACGCTGTTTTGCTTGCTCTCGATTATGCCGAAATTCCTTATGATGTGGTGTGGGACGACAAAGTACTGCAGGGTGAATTGATCAAATACGACTGGCTGCACCTGCATCACGAAGACTTTACCGGCCAGTTTGGAAGATTTTATGCCAGTTACAACAGCACCGACTGGTACCGGGAGCAGGTTGCTAAAAGTGAAGAAATGGCCAAAAAGTTGGGTTATGCTAAAGTATCGGATATGAAAAAAGCTGTGGCGCTGACCATTAGAGATTATATCGCCGGCGGCGGTTTTTTGTTTGCTATGTGTTCGGCCACCGATTCGTATGATATTGCCCTGGCCGCACAGAATGTGGATATAGCAGCGGAAATTTTTGACGGCGATCCTGCCGACCCGCAGGCGCAGCAAAAGCTAGATTATTCGCAAACCCTGGCTTTTGAAAATTTTCGGCTTGTTGAAAATCCACTGGTTTACGAGTTTTCGGATATTGATGTGCCCCCCAGCAATGCCCCGGTTTTACGCGGCGCTGAGGCGGATTATTTTACCCTGTTTGAATTTTCCGCCAAGTATGATCCCGTGCCCACTATGCTCACTCAAAACCATGTTTCCGCCATTAAAGGATTTATGGGGCAAACGACCGGGTATAAAAAAAGCCTCATCAAAAAGACCATAGTTATTATGGGCGAAGCGGAAGGAACTGACCAGGTTAAATACCTGCACGGCAACCTGGGCAAAGGCACTTTTACTTTTTATGGCGGCCACGACCCGGAAGATTACCAGCATTTTGTCTATGACCCGCAAACGCAGCTGTCGTTGCATAAAAATTCACCAGGCTACCGCTTGATATTAAATAATATCTTATTTCCCGCCGCAAAAAAGAAAAACCTTAAAACCTGAAGGAGCAGTATTTGACCGGCGCCAGGCAGTTTCACATACAAACCAATTCAACAGTACAATTCCTTCGTCTTGATAGCCAAATCGATCAGGTTATCCGGGAGAGCGGCGTCAAGAATGGAATATGTGTAGTATTTGTACCGCATACCACCGCCGGGGTTACCATCAATGAAAATGCCGATCCGGATGTGGTACGCGATATGGTGATGGAACTGAACAAGGTCATTCCTGCCGCCGACGGCTATCGCCACAGCGAAGGCAATTCCGCGGCGCATATCAAATCCACCCTGGTGGGGCCTTCGCTCAGTTTGATCATTGAAAACGGCCGGGTTATTTTTGGCACCTGGCAATCTGTTTATTTTTGTGAATTTGACGGCCCAAGAAACAGGAGTGTGTTTATTAAAGTAATTGAAGGATAAATGATACATGTTTCATACCCGGGAAAAAATACTGGCTGCCCCTTATACATATTTATCCTATCTATATGATTTTGTCATGAACCATGTCAATTACAAAAGCTGGGCTCGTTATGTTGCGCAAATAATTAATACGCACGGTCAGAACATTCACTCAATCGCCGATATTTCCTGCGGCACCGGTAATTTTTGTAAAGAGCTTTTATCGCTTGGTTATACAGTATGGGGCTGCGATTCCTGCTATAATATGGTAAAAATGGGCAAGCAAAAATATGACCAGGAATATAATTTCTATATCTGGTGCGCCGATATGCAACATTTGTCTTTTCACAAAGCGCCCGATATGATCGTTTCCCTGTACGATAGTATGAATTATTTTCTCGAGCCGGAGCAATGGAGTCGATGCCTGCAAAATGTGTATAGTACATTGAAAAGCGGGGGTCTGTTTGTTTTCGATGTCAGCACCTTGCATAATTCTCTTGACGTATTCCGTAATTATTCGCAACGCGAAAAGTCGGCTGACGGCAGTTATTACCGTAAAAGTCATTTTGATAAAAAAAGCGCTCTGCAAATTAATTATTTTGAAATAAAATTAAACAATTATCCCGGCATAACGTTTTGCGAAACCCACCGGCAGCGCATTCATCCGCTGGGCGAGATCATGGAGTTTATCCAGCAAACGCAGTTTAAAATATTGGGTTGTTACAATGGTTTTACCTTTACTCCCGGCGACGAATATGCCGAACGGGTTCATTTTGTATTAGCGAAATAGAGAACTATGGTCGAACTTCATAACGTCAAAATCAAATATCCCACCGGCGACGGCATAGAGAATGTAACTTTAAAAATTGGTCCCGGAGAGATTGTTTTTCTGGTAGGGCCGAGCGGCGCGGGCAAGTCTACTGTTTTAAAAACGATCTATATGGAAGAAAGGCCTGTCGAAGGTCATGTTTCGGTAGGCGAATATAATTCCTTGTTCATCCGCAAAAAAGACATTCCATACCTGCGCCGTCGGTTAGGTGTGGTTTTTCAGGATTTTAAATTGCTTAATGACCGGGATGTTTTTAAAAATGTGTCGTTTGTGCTTGAAGTGATTGGCGCAAAAAGCAAGGATATTAAAAAGCGGGTGTTACGATCCCTGGCGGATGTGGGACTTTCGCACAAGTCCAGAAAGTACCCTGCGGAATTATCCGGCGGTGAACAGCAGAGAGTAGCTATTGCACGGGCGATTGTGAATGAACCCTATCTTTTACTGGCAGATGAACCCACCGGCAACCTCGATCCCGATACTACAGCAGGAATTATGGAGATATTCGAACGGATCAATGCCCGCGGCACTGCAATAATGATTGCCACTCATAATTATGAATTGGTAAAAAAGTACCGGGGACGGATAATTCGAATAGAAAAAGGAAAGATATTATAAAGATGAAATTGTTATATAGCATAAAAGAAGCATTTGCCGGGTTCAGCCGCGCCAGGTTTTCATTTTTCATCTCTGTCTTTGCCATCTCTTTTTTATTGTTCCTGATCGGCATTTTCGGCATGATTACCCTTAATGTTGATCATCTGATCGATGTGTTGCATGCCCGTGTGGATATACAGGTGTTTATTTCCAATATTTATGATGATACGCAAATCGCCAGGCTGGGCAGTACCCTTTCGGCATTGCCCGAAGTGGAAAGCGTCGAGTTTATATCCAAAGATGCGGCTGCCAGAGAGTTTCAAAAGGAATTTGGCGAAGAATTATTTTCCATCCTGGAAGACAACCCGCTGCCGTCATCTTTTATTGTAAAACTCCGGGAAAAGTACCGCACCGAAACTGAAGTGGCCAGGGTAGCTCAAACGGTAAAAAATATACCGGGTGTAGATGATATTGAATATCAAACCGGGGCATTAAGCCTGTTAACCCGGTTTTCCGGGATAGCCCGGTTTGTAAATGCCATACTTTTAGTGATTGTCATTTCAGGTTCAGTTTTTGTAATTACCAATACCATCCGGCTCATTATTATAGCTAAACAGGATATTATAAACACCATGCGGTTGGTAGGGGCCACTAACAGTTATATCAGCCGGCCATACCTTATTGAGGGTATAATTCAGGGACTATTGGGCGGCCTGATCGCTTCTTGTTTATGCTGGATTTTAATCAAAGGTTTCAACTGGCGCTGGCCGGGAGTGATTTTTATAAATATGGATTATTTATATATATTGATAGGCGGCGGTCTGGTTATCGGCTGGTTAAGCAGTCTTTTTGCTATCCGCCGCTATTTATAAGCAGAGTTTGAAATTCTTCTTTTTTAATGTCGCAAAAAGTAAAATAATAAAATATCCTAAAAAATCCAAAAGCGGTGAAAAACCGAGTTTTCAGAGCAAGATAACGTTTGTTTTTTAAGAACTTAGCAACAGGCACAAACCCGGAAATAGTTCTTGACAAGGCTATCAAAATTCGTTATTTTTATCCTGATATTTTTATATATATTTTATAGTAGAAATCTATCTATGCAAACAGAGGAATTAACAGAGCGAGAGCGACAAGTTTTTTTATCCATTGTACATGGATTTATTAAAACTGCGGAACCTATTGGTTCCCGCTATTTGTCGAAGAATTATGATTTGAATATCAGCCCGGCCACAATCCGAAATGTTATGATGGACCTGGAAGAAAAGGGCTTGATTATACAACCGCATACATCAGCCGGCAGGATTCCAACTACAACAGGTTACCGGCAATATGTCAATAGCCTGATGGATGTGCCACGGCTCAGCCTGGCAGAAAAAAAGTCAATAATTGCCCAGTTGGAAGGTTTTTCTCAGGATGTAAGTTTGATCATTCAGGAAGCCACCAAAGTATTGAGCAAAATATCCAGCCAGTTAGGTTTGGTGTTAACCCCGCGCTTTAACAAGGGGCGCATCAGCAAAATCGAACTGGTACCGCTGGCTAATCATAAATTATTGCTAGTTTTAAATGTTAAAGGCGGCCTGGTAAAAACGGTAATTGTTGAAGTAGAGAAAGACCTGCCCAGGCACCGGCTGGAATCGACCCAAAGTGTTTTGAATGAACGGTTGTATGATCTTTCACTTGAAGAAATGCAAAAAGCAATTACCGAACGGTTTTCGGATGTCGATACCGATATTGTGCTGTTACTAAAGTCAATTAAAGACCGATCCGATCAGTTTAAATTTGAAAACGATTTGGAATTTCATTTCGCCGGAGCCAAAAATGTCATATCGCAGCCGGAGTTTGAGACCCGTGATAAAATTGAAAAAATACTGGAACTGCTGGATCGTAAAGATATAATTGTAAAAATACTGGATGGTCAGGAAGCGCCGGGTGTTTCCATAGTCATTGGTGATGAAAACCAGGAAGACTTGATGAAGAATTGCAGCCTGATTACAACATCATATAGTTTTGATAATGCCAAAGGAACTCTTGGCGTAATTGGCCCTACCCGTATGCAATATTCAAAAATTGTCGCACTGGTAGAATTTATGGCCGAAACCCTGAGTTACCTGGTCTCGAAAAATAATAATTAACACGGAAGAACCGGGATATTTAGAAAAGTGAATAAAACAAATACGGAAACAAAGCCACAACAGGATAAACAGGTAAAAAATAAAAGACCTAATTATAAAAAAGAGCTGGCAAAAGCGCTGGCGGAGAATATCGAGTTAAAAGATCAATTATTACGCAGCAAAGCAGAATTTGACAATATTCGCAAAAGGCAGGAACGCGACAAGGAAACCAGTATAGAGTTTGCCAATGCCGCAATAATTACAGGTTTGTTGCCGGTTTTGGATGATTTTGGCAGGTCATTGGAGTATAACCAAACCAAAGGCAATAAAGAGACCTTGCTGGAAGGAGTATTACTGGTCTATAAAAACCTGCAAAAAGTTTTACAGGACAAAGGTTTAAAGCCCATGGATTGTGCGGGACAAAAATTTGACCCGGAACTGCATGATGCCCTGATACAAATCGAAAAACCCGGCGCTGAACCGGATACCATAATTGAAGAACATGTAAAAGGCTATTATTTTAAAGACCGTGTTATTCGCCATGCTAAAGTTATAGTAGCCAAATAAAAAGACAAGGATAAATGTTATATATAGATGAGCAATAAAAAATATTATGACATATTAGGCGTAAGCCGCGATGCCGACGTCAATGAAATAAAAAAGGCATACCGTAAACTGGCCATGCAATACCACCCGGATAAAAATCCGGGCGACAAGTCTGCTGAAGAGAAATTTAAGGAACTAAGCGAAGCCTATGCGGTTTTATCGGATCCGCAAAAGCGCCGCCAATACGATCAATTTGGCCAGACCGGGAATATGCGCAGCGGTGGTGGTTTTGAAGGCGGCTTTGTCGATCCTTTTGATATTTTTCGCGAGGTGTTTGGCGGCGGGTTTGGCGATATTTTCGGAATGGGAGGAACCTCCCGGCGACATTCCGGCGCCAAAAAAGGTGCAGACCTGCAAATTCGTTTAAAGTTGACCCTGGAAGAAATATTTTCAGGGACTACAAAAAAAATAAAAATAAAAAAACACATCATGTGCGAAGCCTGCAAAGGCACAGGCGCATCGCCGGGAACCTCGCACATTACCTGCCAAACCTGTCATGGCAGGGGTGAAGTGGCATACCGACAGGGTTTTTTCACCGTAACGCAAACCTGCCAGGCTTGCGGTGGTGAAGGCAAGATCATTGAAAAGCCGTGTCTTGAATGTAATGGCGAAGGCAGAAAACGCGGTGATGCAACCATTGAAGTGAATATTCCCGCCGGTGTGGCTGAAGGCCAGTATTTACCGGTCCGGGGCGCCGGAAATTCCGGCCCCAAGGGCGGCCCCAACGGTGATGTCATTGTCGTTTTTGAAGAAGAACCGCATGAAGTGTTTGAGCGCCATGGCGATGATATCGTCTATAATTTATATATCGGTTTTACCCAGGCTGTGATAGGCGAAGAACTGGAAGTGCCAACGCTGAACGGCAAAGCAAAAATAAACCTTGCCGCAGGAACCCAAAGCGGAAAAATTTTGCGCATGCGTGGCAAAGGAATGCCCCATCTGAATTCCTATGGGGCGGGTGACCAGTTGATACGGGTGCATGTATGGACTCCCACAAAGCTTAATGCCAAAGAAAAAGAACTAATCAAACAATTAAGCGAACAGGAAAACATGTTTCCCAAAAAAGATGATAAAAGCTTTTTTGAACGAATGAAAGAAGCAATTCTCTGATTATGATGCAATTGACCAGGCAGGAACAATTGGTAATCCTTGTTTTACTTGGCGCCCTGATTTTCGGCCTGGGCATTGAACAGTATAAAAAAACAAAACAGCAACAAAAATGGCAAACGCAGTATTTTAATAAATACGAGCAGTTTCAAATAATTTCCGCATCGGTTCTGCCGGATACTAACCTGGCGACTGTTAACAGATTAAATTCGAATGCGGCAATTACCAAGAGCAGTCTGGTAAATAAAATAAATATCAATACCGCAAATGTGCAGGAGTTGCAATTAATACCGCATATTGGCCCGGTTCTGGCGCAAAATATAATCGATTATCGTACGCAAAACGGGCCCTTTAAAACAATCGAAGAATTAGTTAAAGTAAAAAGAATAGGTCAAAAAACTTTAAACAAAATTAAAATGAGCATAACAATAGAATAATAAGATATATGCTCATGAATTATTTGAGGAGGTAAAATGGCTAAAGATTTAACACCCAAAGGATCAATTATTTACAAAATTTTAATTCTGCTATTGGCGGCAGGATTATTATTCACAATATTATATCCTAAAAACATATGGCAAAAAGAAGAAGATAATACCAAAGCGTGCCGGAAGAATATGGAGCATATCCTGTATGCACAATTAACCTATTTAACGGATAATAATGCTTATGAAGATACATTAGCCAAAGTAGTTGATTTTATAAAATCAGACTCGACACAAGCCCGGCTGAGAACCTTTATCACTGCCGATTCCGTTTTATCGTTCGACATCTATGAGTTTTTCAAAACCGGTAAAGACAGTATAGCAAAAACCATTGTCGATTCCCTGCTGACATTTGGCAGAAAATATGATATTGATACAACAGCCGCCCTGGTTATAGATTCTTTAAAAACATTCCCGAAATACGCACAGCAGATCGATTCAATTGCATTTTCAGTATTGAATAATTTGCACTTGTGTCCATCAACATTAAAACCATATTTGGTTTCGGTAAATAATGATTCAACAATAAAAAAGATTACTATTGCTTGTCCCCTGGATTCGCTGGATGCCGAAGCTGTGAAAAAGGATTTCAAGTTATACTTCCTTGGTGGTTTAAAGTTAAAGAATCATGGTTCAATTGACAATGGCGAAAAAAGCTGGAAAAAACTATAATTCAACGATAATAATTAATTAATCTGAAAAAAATATGCTGAATAACGGTGTCAAAACCAAAGTGGGTATCTATCTGTATGGCAACGTATTGCGCATGATAGAGGCTCAAAAAGAAGATGATGCGATAAAAATAGTCCATATCGCGGAAACGAAACTGAGCACACCTTTGGATCATACGGTGTTACACAACGAAGAGGTCATGGTTGAGTACGTTTCCGCAATAAAGGCGCTTGTTGATACCGAAAATATAACCCCAGGATCCGCACATCTGGCGATTGATCACCGAATGACAATAGAACATATTGTTGCATTCGATAATGATCTCAGCGATACCAAATTACTGGAGCATGTGGAATGGGAATCTGGTCAATCTTTTATTTCTTCACGCGAAGAATATAATATTGATTATGAGAAAATTGTTTCTCTGGGCACTGGAATAGACCGTTATTTGATGATAGCGGTACGGAAAAAGGTGATAAAATTCTTCCAGCAACTATTTAGCAATACCAAATTCAGGTTAACACAAATAGATCTTGATAAACTGGCGGCGATCAGAACCTATAAATTGTTACAACAACCCGCTGAGATCGCCGCTCTTGTTAATTGTGAGAGTAAAAGTTATGATATTATCATAATTCAGAATGGCGAGTTTATTGCCTCGGAAACACTCTCTTACCTTGACAAGGAATATGAAGCGGAAGATTTAAACCGTGTAGCGCGGGAATTGTGTCATAAAATTAACAACCAGTTACAGCAGATCAGCAACGTGGTAAATACCAGTGGTTTCAGCACGGTTTACTTTTTTGGCGAACGCCTGAACCGCAGGCTCCTTAGTGAAGTAGAGCAATTTCAAAATCAATTCAGGGCCGTACGCTTTGATCCATTTCAAAATATTCAGCAGGAACTGGATTCAGATGCGAGTAGTTACCTGCAGAATAATTCCGAACGGTTTGTATATTGTTTAGGCATGGTGATATAATTATTCACACTCTAAAAACCAGAGAACAATTATGAACTTGATGATTGATAAAAGAGAGCAGGAAAAACCGGACGACAATAGTCCGACATTTCCCCAGGAACCGCCACCGAATACGTCGGAGGGACAACCTTTGCAGCCAAAGGATATTAAAAAAATCAAAAGAGAATTAAAAGGAAAAAAGGCGGTACCTACCGGTTTGTTTTATTTTATTATTATCCCCTTAATTATCCTGAGCCTGGTGGTTGTTTACCTGTATTATTTCAAACGCGATTTGCTTTTCAAACCCAAATTAAATATACCACCTGTTGTTCAGGTTCAGCAAACCCCTGTTGCCGATTCTACAGCTATGCTGCTTGGGCAAACTCCGGGACCGGATTCTACTTTATCAACTGCTAACCAGGTTCAACCGCAGGTTTCTGAACCAGGGCAAACTACAACCCCGCCGGTAACTCCACCAACCCAGGTCGTCCGCACTGTTCCCGGTACGAATGTCACTGCACAAATCATGAATACCCTGGTAAACAGTATTCCGATTGATATGATTATTTCAACACTATACCTTGATGAAAATACTTTTTCAATGGAGGTAAAAGCCAATTCCCAGACCGGAATAGATAAAGTTTATACGTCATTAAAAAGCGCTTTACCGGCTAATACCAGCATTACCAGCGAACCAAAAATTGTTGGTGGAAATTGCATAATCGCCGGCACGTATAGTTTACCGGCAGCGCAGCCGAAACCGGCATCGGCAAAAGCCAACGATGCCGCCACACTTAGTGCAGAAATTTCCGCGCTGATAACGAAAAATAATACTAAAAAACTAGAATTATCTATCGAGTCTGCCAGAGCGTGGAACAACAAGATGCGCGCCCCGGTATTTATCAAGGTTGAAGGCTCGGTGAGCAATTGCCAGAAACTTGTAAATGAAATATTACAGAGCGATCGGGATTACCAGGTATCAAAGGTCATTCTCATGCCGTCATCGCTACAGTCATCTGTTCTGGTAATAAGGGTATTTTTAGTATACCCGGCTTGAAAAAAAATAACTAACAACGTTTTAAACAATGCCCCTTTTCACCGGTAATACTTATCGGCTGGCAAGGGGCTTTCATATAATTATAAACAATGCGTGTAATTGCCGGCAAGTTCAAAGGATTCGGTTTATTCAGCCCCAAAGGGAAAGACATTCGTCCGAGCGCCGACCGCACCCGGGAGTTTTTGTTTTCGTGGCTGGGTGACAGAGTAGTAAATTGCAGCTTTCTTGACCTGTTTGCCGGAACCGGCAGCGTTGGTATTGAAGCATTAAGCAGGAATGCGCGACAAGTCATTTTTGTTGATAATTCGCAAACCGCCTGCGACCTGGTAAAAAGAAATTTACAAAAGATCAATGCCTCTGCAGAGGTTTTATTGAAAAATGAAAAAGTATACCTGCGTCAGGCTGCGGTTCGAAACCTGCTATTTGACATAATCTTTGCCGATCCGCCCTATCATTATCAGGATTTTTTCGAACTGCTTGACCTTATAATACAGGGTAATTTATTGAGTAACACCGGGCTGGTTCTTTTTGAAACAGCTAAACGGGATATGAATACAAATCATCCCGGATTTAGTATTATTAAGGAAAAAATAATGGGGGACAACAAAATACTGGTTTATGAACGAAATGAGTGAAAACAAACAAAAAATTGCCATCTACCCGGGATCGTTTGACCCGATCACCTGGGGACATATCGATATTATCAAACGCGCCAGTTTGTTATTTGATCATGTCATCGTGGCTATTGCCAATAATATGAACAAGCAGCCCCTGTTTACAGTGGATGAGCGCATGGAAATGATCCGCGCTTCCATTTCAGGAATTGCCAATATTTCAGTAGACAGCTTTCAGGGTCTGCTGGTAAAATATGCACGGCGTAACAATGCAGTGGCTGTAATTCGCGGATTGCGTGCTGTTTCAGATTTTGAATTTGAGTTACAAATGGCCCTTGTCAACCGTAAACTGGATGAGCAATTGATTACGGTGTTTTTGATGCCTCATGAAAAATATAGCTACCTTAATTCCAGCATAGTCAGGGAACTGGCTTCGCTTGACGGCAATATTGATTGTTTTGTTCCGGAAATTGTTAAACAAAAATTATTAATTAAAATGAGGAAAAAATGAAAGTCCTTGAACAAATTCGCGCCAGAGCGCAAAATAATCTCAAAACCATAGTTTTCCCGGAAGCGGAAGATCTCCGCATCCTGAAGGCTGTGGAAATTTGTCAAAAAAACAAGTATGTTATTCCGGTGTTGGTGGGCAATCCGGAAAATATTAACAAAGTGGCAAAGGAAAACGGTGTAAATATAGCCGGGCTGCAAATAGTCGATCCGGCCAACGATGTCAATAAAAACAAATATGTGGAAGAATATTTTAACCTGCGTAAAAGCAAGGGCATGGATGAAGCCACGGCGGCTAAAACCATGAGCGATCCATTGTATTACGCGGCAATGATGGTACGCAAAGGTTTGGCAGGCGCCAGTGTCGCCGGAGCCGTGAATACCACCGGAAACGTCTTACGCGCCGCGATCCAGATCATCGGCGTCGATAAGAATTATTCGATTGTTTCCAGCACGTTTTTGATGGTATTACCGGACGGCCGCGCCTTTACCTATGGCGATTGCGGCGTCGTGCCCGACCCGGATTCCGCCCAGCTTGCCGATATTGCCATAGCTTCTGCGGAAACCCATAAATTGTTAACCGGACAGGATCCGATCATTGCGCTGCTGTCATTTTCCACCAAAGGCAGCGCCCAGCATCCGGATGTTGACAAAGTTCGTAAAGCGGTGGAAATTGCCCAGGCCAAACGGCCCGACCTGCTGCTGGATGGTGAATTACAGGGCGATGCCGCGCTGGTTGAAAGTGTTGGCCAAAAAAAGGCGCCCGGCAGTAAAGTTGCCGGTCACGCCAATGTGCTGATTTTCCCCGATTTGGGCGCGGGAAATATTGCCTATAAATTGACTGAACGGCTGGCCAATGCCGTGGCTTTGGGCCCGCTATTGCAGGGTCTGGCGCATCCCGCCAACGACCTGTCGCGCGGCTGTAAAGCTGAAGATATTGTTGATGTTGCCTGTATTTGCAGTTTAAGATCAAGTTAACATTTTAATCAAGGAGACAAGTATGCCTCATGTATCACAACGCCTGGCAAATGTGTGCGAATCACAAACGGTTGCTTTAAACAGTTTAATGGCTAAAATGCGCCGCGAGGGCAAAGATGTCGTTGCCCTGGGCGCCGGAGAACCGGATTTTGACACACCCGATTTTATCAAAGAAGAAGCTATTGCTGCCATTCGGCAAGGATTTACAAAATATACTCCCGCTGACGGAATTCTGGAATTACGCGAAGCGGTGTGTAACTGGTTGAAAGAAGAATATGGCGCTGATTACCAGGCAAATGAAGTCATTATCACCAATGGCGCCAAACATGCGGTTTATGAGGGCATACTTGCGGTCGTCGATCCCGGTGAAGAAGTGTTGCTGCCGGCGCCTTACTGGGTGAGCTACCCGGAACAGATCAAAATGGCCGGCGGCGTGGAAAAGATACTGGATACCAAAAAAGAAGACGGGTATAAAATAACCCCGCAGCAGTTGGAAAAGGCTATTACTAAAAAAACCCGGCTGCTGATCCTGAATTCTCCCAGTAATCCTTCAGGAGCGGTATACAGCGAAGAAGAACTGGCCGGGTTGGTAGCGGTCATTAAAAAAACCGGTATTTATGTTCTTTCCGATGAAATTTATGATACGATTATCTATGACGGGAAAAAGTATACCAGTATGATCAAATTTAAGGAAATCCGCGACCAGTTGCTGCTGGTTAACGGCGTTTCCAAAAGTTTTGCCATGACCGGCTGGCGTATCGGCTACCTGGCGGCGCACAAGGATATTGTCAATGCCGTGAAAAGGTACCAGGGACACAGTACGTCGAATCCAACCTCGGTTTCACAAAAAGCGGCGCTGGCGGGATTGCTGGGTAAAAAGGATTTTCTCGCTGTTATGAACAAGGCGTTTACCGAACGCCGTAACTATGTACACCAACGCTTAACCGCCATTCCGGGCGTTACCTGTATGCTGCCGCAAGGCGCCTTTTATGCCTTTCCGGATTTTTCTTTTTATTACGGAAAGAAAGGCATTAAAGGCTCCAATGATCTGTGCAGTTATTTACTGGAACAGTTCAACGTGGCTTTAGTACCGGGTATGGCGTTTGGCATGGAAAATAATACACGTTTATCATTTGCGACTTCGATGCAGGCGCTGGTTAAAGCCCTGGATCGCATAGAAAACGGATTAAAGTCGCTATTATGAGTCTGGAGTGATGTAATGCCAACGTACGAGTACCAATGCAAGTCCTGTGGTTATCGGTTTGAAAAAATGCAAAGTATAACGGCCGAACCGGTTAAAAAATGTCCGGTCTGCGGTCAGAATGAAGTTACACGATTGATCAGCGGGGGAAACGGACTGATATTCAAAGGTTCCGGATTTTATATAACGGATTACAAGAATAACAATGCTTCTCCGGCTAATGCTAAAAGTAAATCAACACCGGCGTCGACGGAAAGCACTGTAAAGAAAGATGAAAAGACTGATAAAGCCTGAAAGTTACACGGTTTTATCAGGTCAATATGCAGGAGGCGGCCCTGCCGCCTCTGCGGTTCTTTAATAGATGGATAAAAGACCAGATCTGGTTGAATCCCCCGGTTAATGCTTAAAAAATGGTAAATTATGCAGGATTTTGGTCTCAATAACAACATTCGGGTCGGCGCCAAATTATTACATGTGCAGACCAGTTTTTCGTACACTACCGGTTTGATCGCTACGAGCGTTTTTGAAGGGGGAAAGCTTTTACAACTGCGCGAGTATAGCCTGCCGCAGAACCTGGTGAACGAGCGCTATGAAAATGAAGTCAAGTCATTTCACAATGATGTGATCTCGGACCTGGAATTTACCTGGTTGATCAGTAAAAAGCTGGACCGGGTCGATAACATTGCCGCGCGAAAAAAGCTGGGCATGTTTTTTTTGAACAAGGGGATGTATGAAGATGCGCGGGCGCAGTTTTTATTTATCCGCAAACAGAGCGATGATAAACAGCCCTGTAACTATGAACTGGGCATGATATGCTACCATACCCAGGATTATGAGCAGGCCCTGGAATTTTTAAAAAATGCCATTATTGATTTTCCCCGTTATGCAGATGTTCACCTGCTGCTGGCTAAAACCTATTTCGAACAGAAAGAATACAAGTTTGCAGTCAACCATTTACGGAACGCTATCAATATCAATAGCCGTTACCACGAAGCATATTTTACCTATGCCCTGGTATTGCTGCAAAGTGTGATCGATGCACCCAATTATTCACGGCTGAATAAACCGCAGGAACGCCTGCATGAAGCGCTGGATTATCTGAACCAGGCACTCAGTTTATCGCCGGAATATGACAAGCAGATCGTTGAAGATGTGTTGATAACATTCAATCAGCCCGACAAGCTGCCTGACGCGGTGCAACGTCTGCGCCAGGAACTGGATCGGGTACTCAAAAGCCGCAAAAAAAATATTGACGATAACGAGTTTTACCTCAAATTTATGTTTGCCGGTCTGGATAAAGATCCCGAAGCCATGGATTTGCTGATCATGAAAATTGAAAGAGAGCTGATCGCACATCCGGACTGGGCTGACCTGCATTACAACCTGGGTAAGGTATACCTGGCAAAGGCCTGGTATACGCTGGCAAAAACCACCGAAGCCTTCCAGGAGGCATTGAACCGCAATCCCCGTTTTGAAATCGCCAAAACCACCGCCGACCAATTGACCGTCGCCGGTAAAGACTTGACAGCGCTGCTGAAAAAGATCCTGGAATAAGTTACCTGTTTTGTCAAGACCTGGAACAAGGGGCCGCATGACCCCTTTAGATCGTGAGGCTGTATCAAAAGCCTTTGTTGTTCGGGTTTTACAGGAAATGTGCACCAGGGAAAGTGTTGCACACCTTTCCGCAAATTCCATAAAAACAAAGCCATATTCCAATGTATAGATTGAAAGATTTTAGCGAAAAATTTCGCAGGTGTACTACACTTTCCCGATCATACCTTTTGATACAGCCCCACGGAAAAAAGACCGAGGCTGTGCCCCTGTAATAAAAATCAAAGGTAAAGCCCTTCCGGATTCATTTACCTGAGTACAACCTCGGCGCCATCTCTGCCAATTAATACAGTCGATGGGGGCTTGCCCGGTCTCTGCTTTATGCTGATCTTATGACTGTAACAAATTCTGTTTAATATAAAAGATACTTTATTAGCGCCGGGCAAGACCCCATCCTACCAATAATTTGCAAAACAGGGTTTCGTATCCAATTTCCGCTCCAAACCGGAGTTTGGAGCGGAAAAGCCTGGGCTCCCGGACAGCCTGACATCCCCAGGACGAGCAGGGAGGCCCCGGGGCGAGGGGAGGTCATTGCCATGACATTTATGTCGTGGTTAAATAAAATAAAGAATAATGACTTTAGTCAAATCTGTCAATGAGGCTAAAGCCATTTAATAATTATATTTATCCACGATCTAAAGATCGTGGCAATGATCTTTATAGATATTATTTGAGAGGCCCGAGCCTGGCCCCGGCGCGATCTGAGTTGTGCCCAACCGGCCTGATCGACGACCGGTGCGTACCAGCTCGGAGCGGGGATGCTCCCCGCTTCGCACACTAGTACAGGACATACTGTCCTGCCGGGCCGCAGGCCCGGTTTGTGTGCATGAATTTTTATGCGGGACGGGATGTCCCGCTTTATTTGGCGTCCTGGGGAACATCCCCAGGACGAGCAGATTCGAAACAGAGTTTCGTATCCAACTACCGCTCCAAACCGGAGTTTTGCGCGGAAAAGCCTGGGCTCCCGGACAGCCTGACATCCCCAGGACGAGCAGGGAGGCCCCGGGGCGAGGGGAGGTCATTGCCATGACATTTATGTCGTGGTTAAATAAAATAAAGAATAATGACTTTAGTCAAATCTGTCAATGAGGCTAAAGCCATTTAATAATTATATTTATCCACGATCTAAAGATCGTGGCAATGATCTTTATAGATATTATTTGAGAGGCCCGAGCCTGGCCCCGGCGCGATCTGAGTTGTGCCCAACCGGCCTGATCGACGACCGGTGCGTACCAGCTCGGAGCGGGGATGCTCCCCGCTTCGCACACTAGTACAGGACATACTGTCCTGCCGGGCCGCAGGCCCGGTTTGTGTGCATGAATTTTTATGCGGGACGGGATGTCCCGCTTTATTTGGCGTCCTGGGGAACATCCCCAGGACGAGCAGATTCGAAACAGAGTATCGCATCCAACTTCCGCTCCAAACCGGAGTTTTGCGCGGAAAAGCCTAAGCTCCCGGGCATCCTGACATCCCCAGGACGAGCAGGGAGGCCCCGGCGCGATCTGAGTTGTGCCCGACCGGCCTGATCGACGACCGGTGCGTGTTTAGATCGTTCCTAGCCAAGCCCCAGGACGGGCGAGTACTGTTTTGATGACAAAACGACCTTCACTACCGAGCTTTCGCGTCAAAATAAGTAATCGGTAAAAACATAAATCGTGTTATTATAGAGTCTGAACAAGATAATCAGATGTGCAGTATAATAATTTCGCCGGAATGTGACGGCGGGCATTGTTAATTTGATACAATTGAATTACTTTTACGCATGTAAAGTCAAAATACCAACGCTAATAAAAATAGCAGGTTAGCACGCAAAATATTTTGGCACCAAGTTTGCGTAAAAGAGTATAATAAAATGCAAACCCGAACCCGACAGGACGCATAATGACAAAAAAATTAGCCAAAAAAAAAGTTCAAAAAAAGGGGTGCAAAATAAATTTATTGCTGGATTTTATGTATTGTTTTCATTAACTTTAAACCTTAAAGTAATGGTTTAAGCAACTTTTGTTATGAGGATTAAAATTATCATGAAATTGAATAAAATACTACCGGTTGTGCTGCTGAGCCTGTTTTTGGTAAAAAGTGTTCTATCACAGCAACTGGTGTCCGTTTCTGCGACACAATTACAACCCGGCCACCAGGCGGGTTACAAATTTGTAATCAACACAAGCCAGGTTGTCAGTCCAACTGCATCGTTTGCAATCATTTTTCCACAGCAATTTTTTCTGGAGCGCGCCAGCCTGTGCGGTTCCAAAACCCTGAACGGCGGCCTGACCATGCAGGTGAACCAGGACACGGTGCGAATTCAACGTTCCGGTTTGGGAACGGAACAACCGGCCGGCGAGATCGATCTGTTTGTCGGTTCTATCGTCAATCCCGATGATATGGAAGCCGATTATGAATTCCAAATCTATCATTATGAAAACAACCGCCAGGTTTCCGCCATGCGCAAACCGGGCCGCGTGGTATTAATTCAATAACCTGCAAGAGTGATAGCGACTATGATAAAGGGTGTTATTTTGCATAAAATGAAAATGATTTATGTGGCGGCTTTGTTGTTGTTAGCTGCCGTTCCGGCATTTGCCCTGCCCCTCACCAACATTACGATTGTACCGGATGATGAAACCTATGGCGAGCAGGCGGTTTATTCCTTTACTTTTACATTAGCAACACCACTTCCTAGAGATGGTAAAATAGCTTTTACATTTCCATCACAGTTTAATTTGGTATATCTATCCCAAGTTAGTTCTACCACTCCTCTATTTGGTGGATTTACCGATTCTCCCCGTATTGAAAACGACGGATTAGGTAACCAAGAAGTTAAAGTTGACAGGGATGGTAGCGGAGAGGACAAGCCGGTAGGAACCATTATTAATATCCGATTAGGTATGATTACTAATCCACTTAGTCCCTCTGCTATTGATAATATTACAATTGAAACCCGTACAACTGGTGGAGTATCGCTGGATCAGGGTTCCGCCCATGTCGATCTCGATGGCCCCATTGTCAGCTTTACCCTGTCCAATCCGGCCGGTATTGTTGCCGGCACGCCGTTCAATTTGAGCGTCAGCAATGCGGTGGACGGCAACGGTGATCCGGCCAGCGGCGTGATCCGCGTTGCGGCCACCTCCGGCGGCGGCGAAGCCCCCAACGGCCAGGATGCGGTTCTGCAGGATATTACTGTGACCAACGGTTCCGGCACGGCTTCGCAAACCATGTATAAAGCGGAAACCGGCGTGGTCCTCACCGGCACGCTTTCCACCAATAGTTCTGTCACCGATGCAACCACGGCGTTTACGGTCAGTCCCGCCGCGTTGAATGAATTTACCTTGAGCAATGTGCCGGCCAGCATAACCGCCGGTTCCACGTTTAACGCCGTGCAGGTTACGGCGCTGGATGATTATGAAAATATTGTAACCGGCTATAACGGCTCGGTTTGGTTCAGCACCACGGCCACCAGTTATACCTTGCCCAATTTGCAAAGCAGTCCCTATACCTTTGTTCCGGCCACCGACCAGGGCCGGCATACTTTTAACGGCTTTATTCTGCGCACAGCCGGCAACCAGACGATCACCGTAACCAACGGCTCGCTGCCGACAACCTCCGGCGTCATCCAGGTGAATGCCGGGCCGCTGGCGTCCTATAATTTTACCGCCAATCCCACACCCAACGTAACCGCCGGTGTTTCTGTGCGATTGACGGTGAGCAATGCTTTTGACGCCGCCGGTAATGCGCTGAGCGTGCCGATCAATGTCTCCTTTGTGGATGGCGGGCTGCACGCTTCGCCAGGCGGACAAACCCCGGCGCTGTCACCGGTTATCAACCTGGTGAACGGCACGGGTTATACTGATGTCATATTATTTAACCGGGAAAATAACCTGCAAATTCAGGCCACCTACGGCTCGCTGGCCGCGCGGGTAGTTACTTTAAACGTGGCGCCCGGTAATCTCAGCCGTTTTACTATCAGCGGTTATCCGGCTACTACCGTAAGCGGCGCCGCTTTCACCAATCCGATTGTTGTTACCGCTATCGATGTGTTCGGTAATACCAAAACCAATTACAGCGGCACCATGCGGTTCGGCTCCAGCGACGCCAATGCCAGCTATCCAACCACCCCGGCGCTGGTCAGCGGCACCGGCTCTTTTGCCGGCAGCGGCTTTACCCTGCGAACCATCGGCAACCAGCAATTAACGGTGCGCGACCTCGATACCGACATTATCAGCAGTTCGGATGCGATCCAGGTCACTGCGGGCGCATTAATAGATTTTATATTTTCCGTGTCACCGACGCCAAACGTAGTGGCCGGCGCTGCACTGCGCTTGACCATAACAAACGCCGTGGATGCCGGCGGCAACCCGATGAGCATCCCCATCAATCTGTCCTTTGTCGATGGCGGCGCGCACAGTTCTCCCAACGGCCAAACCCCGGTGCTGCCCCCGGTGTTGAACGTCAGCAACGGCACGGGCTATACGGATATTGTTTTATACAACAGTGAAAGCGTGCAAATCCGCGCTCAGAGCGGCGGTATTACGGAAACGCAAACCATCAATGTTGTTCCCGGCGTTATAGACCGGTTCGGCATTACCGGCTATCCTGCAACCACCATGAGCGGTTCTGTATTTCCGGCCCCGGTGGTGGTAACCGCCTATGATGTGTATGGCAACCAAAAAACCAACTATACCGGCGCGGTGCGGTTTTCCGCCGCCGCCGATCCATTGGCGATTTTACCCGGAGATGCGTTGCTGCCGCTGGGTACACAAACTTTTAACGGCAACAGTTTTATATTAAATACCATCGGCAATCAGCAAATCACCGTAGCGGATTTGAGCGGCAGCGGTGTTACGACCTCGACCAACTATATCCAGGTGCAGAATCCTGCCATTGAAATTACCGGAATCACGGCTTCACAACCGACAGTAACCATCAACCAGAGCACCTCGTGGACTATTCAGGTAGGTGTACGTAATTCAAGTGCATCGACCGTTACCCTGTCCTCAAACCAGGCAAACACTTACATAAAATTTATGCGCGGCGCCAACGATTACACCTCGCAATATACCATCAGTGACCCCACCGGCACATTTGTGGTAACCGCCGGAAATACCACTACCCTGACGTACACAATCACTCAAACCGGGTTTACACCCGGCGTGCTGGATATTTTTGCGCGGGTAGCCACCACTACCGGCGGGTATACCAATTCCATGGTGGATGAAGTGTATGGCGGCATCGAAGTGCAAAACCCTGAAAGTTTGCAAATAGTTTCCATTACTCCGTCCCAGTCCACAGTAACCTCAGGAGATAATACCCACCCCTGGCAAACAGTCGTGGCCGTAAAAAATAATGGCGGCAGCGCCGTGCAGCTCAACTTTAACACCAGTTCTCTGAACTCGGCAGCGATAACCAGCTATCAAAAACCTGCCGCTTTCCAGGATGGCTCCACCTCCCTGGCGGCAAATGAAACCAAGAATATTATTTATACGATAACCCAGAATGCGCCGACCACAGGGTTGTATAATATTACCGCCACCCTGGCTTATACGCTTACCAATACCGGCGAGAACAAATCCAACCCGGCTTCGGGCAGCGGGTCGGTGACGGTGCAAACCCCCTCGAACCTGGATATAACGAGCATTACCCTTTCGCAGCCCAGCGTTAACCGCAGCAGCGTTGCGCCATGGACGATTACCGTAGGCGTGCGCAACACCGGCGGCGCCAGCGTGGATCTGGATTTAAGCCAGGCCAATACCTGGGTGAGAATGTATAACGGCGCTACCTTGATCACCGGATTTACTCTGGTATCGCCGACAGAACTGGAAGATGCAGGGACAACCACTCTGGCCGGCGGTGTGGCCGATGCGCTGGTATTCCAGGTAACGCAAACAACTTCAAGTACCGGCACATTCAGTGTGCTGGCGCGGGTCAGCGGTACTGAACCCAACCGCGCCCTGGCGGTCTCCGACCAGACCGCGGCCGGCGACGGCATTTCCACCACCGTACAGGTACAATATGCCTCGGTAATTTCCTATGTACAGGAAAGTGTGCAGCCGACCACCGTATTCCCCGGTAAAGCGGTGGAATTTGTGGTTACCGTTACCAATACCGGCGGCGCCACCCTGAACCTGAATACCACGCAAACGACGATCAGCTTTAATGACGCCTCCCAGGGCGGCACCAATAACTTTTCCGCAGCGCTCGATGCCGCTTATAATACCAGCATACCCACCGGCACAACCGAATTGCACTTTTTAAGCAAAAATGTCCCCAGCGCCTTTAAAACCGGCAGTTATGCGCCGCAAGTTACCCTTAACGGTTCGGAAAATGGCGAGAGTAAAGTACAGCAGCTCAACCTCAGCCCGGATGTCGTTAGGGTAGGCGCTCCAGGCGACCTGGCTATTAATGCCATTACTTCCAGCGCCACTACCGTATCCAAAGGCCAAACCAATCCCTGGTATGTGGATATCGATGTAACCAATCATGACGTCAGCACCATGCGGCTGCAAAGCGTAGCGCTGACCTTTAACTATAATACTCAGAACGTCACCAGTAAATTTACGATCACTTATCCGAATATTTTTACCACCAGCGGCAACAATACCCTGGCCAGCGGCGCCAGCGACAGGCTGCGGGTAACAATAACCGGCGTAGCCAATGACGCTCCCGGCGGCCTGGTGCTGATCTCGGCGGAAGTGAATACAGTGGATCAGAATGACACCCAGCGGACTTTTAGCGACCAGTTGTTCAACGCCGCCCAGGTGACCTGCCAAAGCCGTTCCGATGTACAAATTAATAATATTTACGCCAGCCAAACCACCGTCACCAGGGGACAAACGAGCCCTTGGTACGTTTATGTAAAAATGAAAAACAATGGCGAAAGCCGGGTCCGGCTGCGTTCCGGCAGCTATCTCTCTTTCAGCCGCGACAACTCTTATTTCACCGTAACCAGCCCAACGGTATTTTTAGGCAGCAACAATGCGGAACTGGCCGGCGGCGCTACCGATAGTGTTCGTTTTACCATTACCCAGGTTAACCCCGCTATTGCCCTTGGTAACTTTACCCTGGTCGGCACGATATTATACGAAGAAATCAATACCCTGGCCCAGCTTTCCAAGCAAAGTTCTTATATATCGGCCCGTATTCAGGAAAATGCCGCTATCCGGTTGGATGCTTTGCAAACCTCATTAAAATCCGGTTCCGCCGTCAATGTCAACCAGGAATTTTATATCAAAGCCCAGGTGACCAATCCGCGCGTCAACACCGGCGATATGGTAAAACAAGTGACCCTGAATTTTTCTTCAACTGCCGGGTTTACTTTCCCGAACGGGTCTACGCTGGTAATGAACAATATCGATGCCGGGCAATCCCAGGTATCTGCAACCGGGATACTGGTGCGCGCTACCAATCTTGCCAATGTTCAGGATGTAATAACCGCCAATATCAGTGCGGCTGTAGCCCGCAACACCAACGCTTCCGCCGATGTTCTGTCACCGATTGATAATAATATTGAATTTACCACCCAGAATCCCGCTAACTTTGTGCTGGAGCGGGTAATCGCCCAGGAAGACACCATTGTTTCCGGCACCCTGGCGCCGTGGACGATCAAAGTAGCGATTGCCAACACCGGTCAGGGCGCGCTGCTGCTCAAACGCCCGCAGGATAGCGATGTAACCATCAACCGCGAAGGATATATTATCAAAGCGCCAACGGTGTGGAGCGATTCGCTGCTGACCGGAGGCGAGCGCGACACCCTGGTGTACACTGTAACCAACACCCCATCGGCCAGCGGTATATTTACAATTACCGCCACCATTCAGGCCTCCGATTATAATGATGCCACCATCGAACCGGAAGCTAAAATCGGCCAGGCCCAGGTATTCTTTACGCAAACTTCAGCGGTTGGCATAACCATGACCTATATGGATCCGGCCTCGCCAAATGTCGATGCGGAAGGGATCGGCCATGTTAATGTCGGTCAGCAGTTCCAGGTGCGGGTTAGAATTGAAAACAAAGCCGCACAGGCCCTCGATTCGGTGCGGGTGAAAATTAACGGCACCGGCGCACTGGCTAGTGGTGAAATTGTCATTACCAATGTCGGCCTGGGTGAAGAAAAGGAAGGACTTTTCACTATTACGGCCGGCAATACCCAGAACCTGCTCGGCGAGACGTTGACCGCGGCTATTGTGCATGCCTGGGGCCAGGACGGCACACAGTCGAAAATAGCGCCGCCGCAGGATAATACCGTTGTTATCAAAGTCTATAATCCCGCCCGGCTGCAGATCATCAGCACCCGTAATCTGGGCGCTAATCCGGCCAAGCGGGTAAGCCAGGGACAGAATTTCCCAGTAGAAGTGCAGGTCTTTAATCCCGGCTCCGAAGCCGCCAAAGAATGCCGCGTTACCCTGGCCGCTTCCAATGTGCAGTTGGCTACGGTGCTGGAATCGCCGGTTACCATACCCGGAACGATTGCCGGCGGAGATACCGGTATTGCGCTGTTTAATGTTAAAGCCGGCAACAGTCCCGCTACCGGCCAGGTGAATTTGTATGCAGCGCTGCACGACGCCAAGGGAGTTAACAGCAATCAAACCCCGCAATTCCTGGCTGCAGGCGATAGCGACACCACTTTTGCCATACTGGAGCGGGGCGCGCAACTGGCCATTACCAGCGTGGACGCTGATGTGGAAAACAATGAAATCGTCGCCAATTATAGCCAGAACCCCTGGAACCTGAATATTGAGATCAGAAATAACGGCGACGCCAGTGTAGAAATAATCAATCCATCGGCACAGGACATCAAAGTCAAAGTCGATGGTGTGCCGGACAATACCTATGATATTCGTCCCCCGGTCAAATTGAAACATTCAGGCGATTTGATTTTACGCGCCGGACAAACCGATACCCTGGCATATAGTATAGCCGAAAACGGCGAGATCGCCGGCAATGCGGTTTTTACTGCTCTTGTTCATGGCCGCGATATTAATATTGGCGCTGCCAGTTCAATTACAGTTACCGATTCAACCGAGGTTTATGTGATCTCGGAAGCGGTGGTACAGATCGTGGAAACCACCATTAATAGTAATGCGCATGATGCGGAAGGCAAGGGCCTGGTCAATCGCGGCCAGCAGTTTACAGTTCAGGTTCTGGTACGAACCGGACAACTACTGGGCGTGGATTCGGTGTATGTGGAACTGACCTCAAACGGCAATAGCATGACCGGCGCCCGCCAGGCATTCATTAAAAATATTAACCGCGACTCGGAAGTAACCGCATCCTTTACCATGACGGCCGATAGCAACTGGCCGGAAAGCCTGGGCGAAAAAGAAGAATTATTTTCAGCCAGAGTAGTGTCCGCCTTGTCGCAAAACAGCCAGTTACCGGCGCGTATCCGTCCTCCGGATAAGGAAGCAAACGCACGGGCGTATTTACGCATTCAAAAACCCGCCAGCATCAGTCTGGATTTGCAGTTTACCAATCCGCTGGACAGCGTAGTTACTCTGAACCAGGAAATCAATGTAGTTGCCGTGGTTACCAATAACGGCAAAGCCCAGACGGAATTCGGCCTGGTCGAGTTAACGCCGCCGGATGGCTTCCAGGTAAAAACAACCGGTGGGTTATTTACTACCCAGCCGTTACAACAGCAATTTAACCTGGGCGATGGCGAATTGTCGCGGAGTATCCCCTTTATTTTAAAGGCGCCGGCGGTCAATTCCTCACGAAAAAAGATCCGCGCTGCAATGGTGCAAATTCCGCTCGATCGTAATTCGCAAACCCTGGCAGCGGTAACGCAACGGGCCGATTCGATCTATGCGCGCACTTCCAGTTCTTCGCTGACCATTTACAGTTTCGATATTCAGAAACCGCAGGGCGCCAAAGATTACACATTGTCCACCAATCAGGCGTTGACCCTGCAGGCGATCATAATCTCTACCCCCAACCTGCAAGACCGCAAAGTTACCCTGCAGTTCCCGGATAATTTACCCGGCGATGTGGCTTATGTCCTGAATAATAGCCCCGCTGAGGTCGAGGTAACCGACAGTCCGGATACCATTACCTGGCAAATCAATGCTCCTTCAGAAAAATTTACCGGCGTACACAAGTTTTACCTGGAGGCCGGGGCCCTAGAAGCCGGAAAAGCCATCACTTCTGTGGATAGTGTGACGATTAACCAGGTTGTGGAACGGGCAAATATCGGAATAGAATTTTTTGAAGCCGTTAACGAAGCCGGGTCGATTAAATATGAACGGGAAGCCCATTTTTCCAAAGATCAGTCAAATATTACCTTGCGCGCCCGCATTAAAAACCAGGGTGAAGCCCAGATTACCGGAACAGGCAAAGTACGACTCGATCTTGATGAAAGCGGCCTCACCCTCACCTCGCAATATACAGGTTTACTGGAACAATCATTCAACCAGGAGACCCAGGATATTGTGTGGGTTGTCAATGCCGGTTCGTTGAGCAAAGATGGTAAAGAGATCACTGTAACCATTACCCAAACCCCGGTCGATGAAAATACCAATGAAGCGGCAAAAACGGTTGAGGACGCCGGCAAAGGCAGCATGAGAGTTTATATTTCCGACCAGGGCAAAGTTAGAGTATTAAATGATCAGGCGGAAATAACCTATCCCACCGGCGCCATAGATAATATTGTTTCGACCGAGCAGCAATTCACAGTCAAAGCGGTGATTAATTCGGAAAATGTTGACCCAAACCGCATCACCGCCTGGCTGGAAGCTCCCGATTATTTCCTGGTGACGCAAAGAATTCAAAGCGTGCCGCTGGGCTTTAACCGTGAAGTTACCTGGAATGTAACAGCGCCGTCGGAACCATCCCTGTTCTCCGATACGTTACTTGTCAAGGTATCCGGTTATGATATTAACTCCGGCCTAGCCGACACCCATCAATCCAAAATTTTACAGGTAACCACGCGGCAAAAGACCGCATATATTATAGAGCCCAAAATAACCTATCCGGACAGTTTCCAGGAGAGCGTCTCCACCAGCCAGGCTTTTTCACTCACCGGCACAATTTTACATACCGGCGCGCCCTATTTAAAGTCCGATAGCTTTATCGTTTCGATAAGCTCGCCGAAAGAGTTCACCCGCCTGGATAATAAACAGCAGGTCTATCGCTGGAGCCAATTCTCGGCAGGGCAGCATCCCACCTGGCGGTTTACCGCGCCTTCTACAAAACCTGCCGGTATTGAATTTTCAAACTTTACCGTCAGTTTACTGGAAGTGCCGCGCGATGAAAATTCGTATCAGAAAGGCCAGGTTCGCGAAGATTCAGTTACCCACAAAATCTCGGTCGTCGACCGGGCGCTGGTAAAATTTGACGCTTATCTGCTGGGACAATTTGCCGCCGACACCGGCAGCGTACGGTTGGGCAGCGAATTTAACGTGGTGCTGAAACTCACCAATCTTGGTTTTGCCCGGTTTATTGATAATTACCAGATTAAAGTTCATTTACCGGCCAATTACACTTCTGCCGATTCGGTAAAACGCGGCACAATTACCGATGGCTTGGTCGATTCCCTGGTGTGGAAGATCAAAGCGCCCAAAACCTATAATTCCAGCCTGGATATTATCAGTTTTACATTGATCGATCCGCCGAATGATCAGTATGCCCATGCCGATGCGGCGGTGTACAACCAGCAGGTTACAGTAAAAATTCAACTGGAAACCGGTAAGTTGATCGTTGAAAACTATCCGGTTCGCAATAATAATGTGGTATTAAAAGGCGGCGTCAATGTGCCGGTCATGGGCCTGGTGTTCCGTAATAAAGATATTTCCAGTATCGCCAACAGCCACGTTACCAAAATGTTCTTTACCTTCAAGAACCGGGAAGGCGAGAGAATCGACCCGGCAACAGTGGTCGGCCGGATTACCGCGGTTAAACATTCCAATTACGCGACCATTTATGCATCCCGGAGCGCCGCAAATTTCGCTACGACCGATAAACCCGGGCAGATCATGCTTAATTTCAATGAAGCCGGCTCGCAACTGATAACTGTTCAAAACACGGAACGCGATACGGTTGATATCGTAGTCGATATTCTCAATATGGAAACTACAGATTTCAAGATAACCCTGTCCGACAGCTTGCCGGTCGTGGCGGTAGACGACAATAACCAATTGCTCGACCTGGCAAATGCCAATGGCGACCCCATGAGCTATGTCGATATTGAATCGAGCCTGGCCGTGATTGTTGAAAAAGAAGCTGTCAAGTCATTTTATAATTATCCCAATCCGTTTGGCCGCAGCGACAAGCCGACCACGAGTTTTATTTATTATCTCGAAGCCGATTCCGACATTAAATTGCAAATCTTTACGCTGACCGGTGACCTGGTAAGGCAATGGGATTTCACCAAAACCGACCCGGAAGGCGCCGCCGGTTTGCACCAGGGTGAAATATCCTGGGATGGTCGCAACGGCAAGGAGCAGCTGGTGATGAACGGCGTGTATCTGGCGTATTTGTCAATTTCAGGCGGCAAAACGGCGACAACAAAAATAGCGGTTGTAAAATAACAGGTAATATGGATTATGTGCAGAATTAAAATAGAGAGTAAGGCTGTGAATAGATCAATTCAAATACCGGTATTAACATTTTTCATACTCGCACTGCTTTGTCTGGCGGGAAATGCCCCGGCCCAGCAAGAAAACAATGATGGATACGGAGGTATAACGGATATTTTTGATTTTCCGGTCGGAGCGCGGGCTATGGCGCTGGGCGGCGCTTATGTTTCCGTAGTCGATGATCCGTATGCCCTGTACTGGAATCCGGCGGCTTTGGAAAATGTCGAACGGATCGGCATTGGCATTTACCATACCAACCTGCCTTCGTTAACGAATTATGATTATTTTTCGTTCCTGTATCCCAGTCTCACCTTTGGCACCATATCCGCCGGAATTTTGCGAATAGGCACGAGTGATATACATAATGTAGATGATATCGGATCGATCACCGGCGAAACCAATTTCAGCAAAACATTATTCATGTTCGGTTACGGATTCCGGCCGCGGCCGTGGTTCTATATGGGAACCAATTTTAAAATTGAACGCACCAGCCTGCCTAACTATGAAAACGCCGGCAACCTCACCGAATCGGCGCTGGGCGCCGACCTGGGTATTTTAATTAAACCCTCCAGTCAAAGCGGGTTTTTTCATGGTTTTGCCATCGGTATGAATATTCAAAACTTTTTACAACGTTCGCAGCGGGCTTTTACAGTTCAGGATAAAACCCCGCGCAATTATTTGTTTGGCCTGTCGAAAACATTTGGCAACGACCTAGGTAACAATCATTTCCTTTTCGCCTATCAAATGGATATTAACCAGGAAAACGAAACCGTACCCAATTATTATCATTTTGGTTTTGAATACGATTTTAAAAAGACATTGTTTTTGAGAACAGGATATGATTATCGCGGTGAGCAGGGCGATGGGGATAACGGAAAAATGACCTACGGTATGGGTGTGGGAATGTTTGGCGTGCAGCTCGATTATTCCTACTGGACGCCGCGTTACGACGCCCTCAGCGGCAGCCACCGCATTTCCCTGGTTTATAATATCGGCAAAACCCGCAAGGAAAGAATGGATCAACTGCAGGCAGCCGAACTGGAACGCATCAATGAACAGGTGAGACAGCAGCAGCTCTATGAACGGCGGGAAACCATTATTAAAGGCCAGGAACAGGCGCAACTGTTTTATGATAACGGCGATTACCCCCGCGCTTATACGGCTATCAACCGCGTGCTGGCCCTGGACGAGACCGGCAGAGATACGGAATTTACCAAAGCCCGAAGTTTGTTAAATGATATAAATACTGCTATTGAAAAACAACGTGAAGCTGAATTAGATAAAAAGATCAGCCGTACCCAGGAAGAAGCTGAATTAAAACGTAAAGAACAGCTTATCCGCGAGCATTATGATAAAGCCATGGCTTATTTTGAAACCGAGGATTATACGGATGCTATGCGTGAATGCGACCAGGCTTTACAAATTGATCCCAACAGCGCTTTGATCCTCGACCTGCGTAAAACAGTAGATGAGGACCTGCGCAAAAAGATCAGTACGCTGGTAATCCGCGCCAGATCTTTGGAAACCAGCGGCCGGCAATATGAATCCATACAATTATACAACCAGGCGCGCCAGCTGGCCAAAGGCAATGAACAATTTCAGGGTATGATCTCCGGTCAGCTCAATAAACTGGAACGCAACCTGAACCGGGATGAAACCATACGCAGCGCGGTTATATATGAAAATGATCAGAACTGGGCCAAAGCCGCCGAATTATACAAAGAAGCGCTGAAATTCGATCCGAAAAATGAATCGTTACAGCAAAAATATAATGATATGTTCGCCCGCGCCAATGCCACTTCGGGCATGTTAACCGGCAAGGCAAAAGAATTGTATTCTCTTGGTTATAAAGCGTTTAATAACGGTGATTACGACGAGGCATTGAGATATTACGAACAGGCACGTGAATTGCAACCTTTGAACAAAACCTTGCTCCGCGCTATTGATGTGGCTAAGGAACGAAAACAAGCCAGACAATCGGCGGGTTCGGGCAAATAGAAAAGGACGAGCTTTGTTTAAAAGCGCTATAAAAGAACAGTTGCAGGTTCCTGCTGATGTCGATCACCTTGGGCATCTGCGGGACTTTGTTACCCGGATAGGGAAAAAGCATGGTTTTTCGGAACGCAGCGTTAATGCTTTCAAATTATCCATTGATGAAGCTGCAACCAATATAATCAAACATGCCTACCGGGATTGGGATGGCGATATTATCATTCGCGCCCTGGTTCGCAAGAACAGCCTGACCTTTATTCTGATCGATAAAGGCAAGTATTTTGATCCCCGCCAGGTTAAAGACCCGGATTTGAAAAAGTATGTCGATATAGGTAAAAAGGGGGGGTTGGGCATTTTTATGATGCGTCGCCTGCTGGATCGCATCGATTACCGTAAAACCGAAGTCGGTAATGAATTATGGCTGACCAAAAACCGCGAAGAAAAGAAACGGGGAAAAATATCCGTAGCCGCAATACCCATCGGCATGAAGGCCCGTTACTGGCTGATCAGCATGGCCTTTTTTACAGCGCTGATGGTAATGACTTTTATGTACTTTTTTTTAAAACAAGATGATAAAGTTTTATCGGAATATATTGAGAACGGCAAAAGGGCTTGTTCCGTTCTGGCCAATGATATTGCTAAAAATTTAACGGATACGAATGATATTAATGATGAAGTATTGAATGAGTTGATCACAAACGGCAGCCAGGACCTGGTGGTTTTAAATAAAGCCAACACTTCCGTCAATACGCTATTAAAATCTGAACATAGCGATATTTTATTTAATGCTCTTGTTATAGATAATATACAGAATATTTTGGCCATTGCGTACGAAGATTCGTTTTACCGGGTGCTGGGAAATTATGAAGTGCCCGGCAAAAAAAAGAAAATTCAGGAAAATGTTTACCAGTATCGCCTCAAATCCGGCGCCGGTGTTATCGACGTCGAATGGCCGGTGCAGGATGACAGCGGCAGAACCCTGTGTACCAGCCATTTTTTAATGGATTATAACAAGATCAGTAAAGATACGACCGCCGCCCGTAGTAATTATTTACGGTTATTGCTACTGATCTGGATACTGGTAGCCGCCAGTTTGTTCCTGCTTATTTACCTGCTGATGAACCCGTTCCGGCGTTTGCAGGAATGGGTCAAGGACCTGGGCCAGCCGGGGATTGCGGAAGAACTGGATATCGACACGTCAACCGAAGTGGGAGAAATAGCCAAGGCATTCAGCGATATTACCATGAAACTGCGCGATTCCCAGGCTAACCAGGTGGAGCAGGAGCGTTTGCAAAAAGAAATGCAGGTGGCCCAGGAGATTCAACAAACCCTGTTGCCCGCCAATGTCCCCGAAGTGGAAGGCTATGAAATTGCCTCATATTATGCCGCCGCCAAAGAAGTGGGCGGCGATTATTTTGATTTTGTCGAAGTCGATAGCGATACCCTGGGCATTGTTGTTGCCGATGTATCCGGCAAGGGAGTGCCGGGCTCCCTGGTAATGACCATGATCCGCACGGCACTGCGCACCGAAGCGCGAGGCATCAAAGACGCCGCCGAAGTGCTGACCCGTGTCAATGACTTTGTTGTTAACGATATGAAAAAGGGAATGTTTGTAACCCTCTTTTATGTAATTATCGATTCTAAAAAGCGGCGGATCAATTTTGCCAGCGCCGGTCACAACCCGATGATCTTGTACCGACCCAGTCAGCAAAAGACCTATTATTTGAATCCGCGCGGGTTTCCTATTGGCATCTCGCTGCCGGAGAAGGATTTATTCAAGCGTTCTCTGCAATCGGACACCCTGGCATTAGCAGAAGATGATATATTACTGGTCTATACCGACGGCATTACCGAAGCTATGAATGCCCGGCGGGAAATGTTCGGCGAAGAGCGGTTTTTAAATGTCATTCGGGATTCCGGCACATTAAAGGCTGAAGAATTTATTGAAAAGCTACAAAAAGAAATCAATTCTTTTACCGAAGGCAGTCCGCAAAATGATGACATCACCCTGGTCGCGATCAAGGAACAAACCTCGGTTGAAAAAATTGAGTTGAAACGGGCAAAGAATGTTTTTAACCATATCCAGCAGGGTATGCCGCTTAAAGAGGCCTGTAAACTGGAGAGAATTTCAACTTATTCTTATTATCATAAATATAAAGAAAAGTTTGAAAAAGAAGGCCTGGAGAGCTATGTTATCGAACAGCCGTCCGAAGATCTGGAATTCAAACATCTCAGTATTGAGGAGAAAGCCAAAATATTTGATGTAATCCGGCGTTTTCCGGATTATGGTGCCAAACGCATCAGTGAAGAATTAAACACAGAACATTATAATTTTACGGTCATATCTCCCGCCCGAATTTATGATGAACTGGTCAATTCCCGGTTGAATACCAAAAAACTCAGGGATGCTTTTGTATTACGTGGAACCAGGAAAAAACGCTTAAAAACCCCCGGCACTCCGCTGCTGACTATTGACGGTCAGGTCATTGTTGATAAACAACACTATATAGAATCAACTCCCGAGCCGAAAGCAGAGAAACCTGCGGAGCCGGCGCCAATAAATGAACAAATAGCCGAAACCCAACCTGTCAAAAAATCTTTACGTTTTCGGGTTAAAAAACAGGAAAAAGAAGCGCCGCCGGAAATTCAGGAACCGGCATTTGCAGCAGAAGAACTTGACGAGCAAGAAATTCCTTCAAGTGTCCGTTCGCTGGTTACTCATGAGGAACAGGACAAGGTAGTAGACACCCTGGCGTTAATGGAAGAAACACCAGAAGCCCCGGTTACAAAGACTCCGCAAATAGAAACGCCGGGACCGCAATCCAGCGAAGCGGCAGGAATATATGACCTGGAAGCGGTTATAGACGCCGATGCGTTTACCGATTTATTGTTTAATGAAGATAAGGTACTGCAAACCGGTTTGAGTCCGATTGCAGATACCGTTACGGAAATTGATACCCCGGAATTTAATGTACTAGACCAAATAGCAGAACCACAGGTAGTGGAACCGGACAGTGAATACCCGAAAGCGATGAATGAACAGGAAGAACCGGAACTACAAACACTCAGCGAAAAAGCGGTTAGTGCAGCTCCGGAAGATACCCTGCAAGATCTTTCTTCCGCTGTGGCAATTGAGGATATCCCTGCCGAAAAGGAAGAAGAATTTATAGATTATTTAGAACTGGATTTCTCCCATAAAGAACCATTGAAAATGGAACACTATTCTCAGCCCGCCGAAACGATAAGTGACCGGGAAGAACCGATTGTTCCTGCTGCCGAACCGTATATAAAGGAAGACGACGATCTGTTTGCTTTTGATGAGCTTACTTTTGCCGGAACCGAAGAAAAAATCGAGCTTCCTGATGAACCGGCTCCAATCCAGGCGGTTATACAAAAAGATGATATAAAAACAGATTTTTCTGTTTTCGAAGAAATTGAAGAACCTGCTCAAAGTGAAACTCTGGCTGAACAAGAGGCCATTGACGATTCTATTGACGACATGGACCTGGTTGGTACAAAAACCAAATTCCGCCTCATCGAAGAGGAAGAAATCGAACTTGCTGATATTATGAATACCAGCGGGGATATGATTCAGATATCCGAAGCGGATGCCAAAATGGCTTTTAGCGATGAAGATATTGAAGATATTAATGTAATTTCCGAAACCGGTTTGTACGAGTCTCCTGCCAATAACCCGGAACCGTTTACCGAGTTTGTCAGCCTGGATCAGGTCGGCAAAGAACCGGTCAATCGCATTTCCGGTTCCAAGGGGGAAGCAAAACCCTTAGAACTGGTCAATGAACAATTTGATTTTTCAATTCCGTTTGATGATATCTGGGAAATCAAGGAAGTACATACCGGACAAACAATAACCGATACGTTAGAATTTCTGGATCAGGACAAGTTATCGTTTGAAGAATTGATCGATATGGTTGGTGGACAAAAACGGGAATCGGATAACCGGCAGCCGGCGCCCAAAGGACAAAGCGCATCACTTCCCAAACCTGACATCAATCAACAAAAAGAAACCTTGTTACGGGACAAGTTAATTACCCGTGCAGTCAAACTCTATAGCAAAGAAAATTATAATGAAGCAATCAAGATATTCTGTAATTTACTGGCAGCATATCCGAATGATGTTTCTATACATGGCTATTTGGGAAATGCTTATTTCCGTAACAAAAATTATCCCCAGGCAATCATAGAATACGAAACAGTTTTAAAACTGGACTCTTCCAATCCTCAGGCCTGTGAAAACCTTGGCGTTGTTTACGCAAATCAGGGAAATTTAAGTAAAGCTATAGAGCAATGGGAAAAATTGCTATCATTAACACCAGATCGCGAAGATATAAATAAAAGTATTAAAAGAGCTAAAAAGTATCTTGTTAAAAGTTAGCACAAAACAGTAACTCTGATAAACAGTAACCGGACAGGCATTTTATAAAAATGTCTGGAAAGGGAAAAAAAGGTTAAATTATTATTGACATTTTTAGGATTAACCGCTATATTTTGCAATAAAAAATGGGATAAAAGTTGTTGTAATAGTAAAAAATTATTGACCTTAATGATCAAAGAATTGTTGATATAAACAGGTGTTGGTTTACGGTTCAAACCTGTTATAAAAACAAGATAATACGGAGAAAGTATTAAAAATGGAAGGTATTCACTTGTCAGTAGAAAAAGCAGGTTCCCAGGACAGTATTTCAATTATCAAGGTAGGCGGTTATATTGATACCACTACATCTTCCGAGTTGGAGCAAGCTTTAAATAATTTGATCAAGGCAGGTTCCTGTTTATTGATAATAGATCTGGGAAACGTTGATTATGTCAGTAGCGCCGGATGGGGTATTTTTATCAGTGAAATAAAAGGAATCCGTGAAAAAGGCGGCGATCTAAAGCTGGTCAACATGGTACCTGAAGTTTATGAGGTTTTTGAATTACTTGAATTCCATCATATTTTAAAAGCATTTGATACGGTCGAGCAGGCAATTGCCGATTTTGAAAGACCCGGTTCCGGGAAACATCTTGAACCTAAAAAAGAAATCAAAATACAAAAACCCAAAGAAACCCCCAGAGTGGAACCGGTTGTAAAAGAAGAATCACAAAAAACCGTTCACGCTGCAAATTTATCAATTGATGAAAAAATCAAAAAAATAATTGCTGCCGATCCGGATATATCTTCAATTCAAATTGTAAAATTACTCAACACCCCGGAATATGGATATGTAAAAATTGGCTGGTTTGGTCTGCGCCGCTCTTTGAAACGTCTGGATCTGGACAATAAAAAGAAGCGTAAATGGCATTCAATTACCTATAATGGTTAATTAAAAATATCGGGGAATTTGTAATATCAAACAGTAACTGACCAGGTATCCCGCCTGTTAGCGAATAAAGACTGATTATTATGTTTATAGATTATGCAAAAATATATGTCAAGGCCGGAGATGGAGGAGATGGTTGCATAGCTTTCCGGCGGGAGAAATATGTGCCCAAGGGCGGGCCTAGCGGCGGCGATGGCGGCTATGGCGGCAATATTGTAATTACCGCCAGCAAACATATTCATACCCTGCTGGATTTCCGCTATAACCATGAATACAAGGCCGAACGCGGTCAGCATGGGATGGGATCCAACATGACCGGCAAAACCGGTAGTGATTGCATCGTCAAAGTTCCGGTTGGCACATTGATTATCGATGCCGATAGCGGCGAACCGCTTGCCGATATGGTGGATGATCAGCAATCCGTTATTATCGCAGCAGGCGGCAAGGGAGGGCGCGGCAATACCCATTTTAAAAGCGCCACGAATCAGGCGCCCCGGATATGCGAGGAAGGGGTTAAAGGCGAGGAAAAAAATCTGGTCCTTGAATTGAAACTGATTGCGGATGTCGGTTTGGTGGGTATGCCTAACGCTGGGAAATCTACCCTGCTTTCCCGGATTTCAGCAGCGCGTCCCAAAATTGCCGATTATCCGTTCACTACATTAAAACCGCAGCTTGGCATTGTCAAGGTACGGGAACAGCAAAGTTTTGTCGCTGCCGATATACCGGGTTTGATCGAGGGCGCACATTTAGGCAAAGGACTAGGTACACAGTTCTTACGGCATATAGAACGTACCAAACTGTTGCTGATAATGCTGGATGCCTGTTCCGAAAACCTGTTAGCCGATTATCACACCCTTATTAATGAACTCGACTCTTATGGCAATGGACTGGAATCAAAACCCCGTATAATTGTTTATACAAAAAGTGATTTGTTGACCAATGGTTTTAAAGGCTTGAGTAAAAGGACAATCAAAAATACCAGAACATTATTGATTTCAGCGATCACCGGCGAGAACCTGGCCGAATTAAAGCAGCTTCTCTGGGAAGAATTACACAACACAACATAACAGAAGGTTGTCGACCTTTGCAACATTTTAACCGCGCCACGCTTTTACAGTTATGTACTGTACCGGGTATTGGTTCAAAAAAAGTGTGCACATTGCTAGCCCGGTTTAAAACTCCGGAAGCTGTTTTAGCCGCTTCTTTTCGTGAACTGATGGAAATTGAAGGCATAAGCAAAGCGCTGGCAACCGCGGTAAAAAATCACCATAATGATGTCTTTGTACAACAGCAGCTTGAACTTGTCGAAAAAACCCAGGCTAAACTAGTGTCATATTGGGATAAACAGTACCCGCCGCTGCTCAAAAAGATCGATGACCCGCCGGTAATTCTTTTTGTCCGGGGAGAAGTGTATAAGGAAAATGAAAAATGTCTTGCGTTGGTTGGCACACGCAGCCCCAGCACTTATGGCAAACTGATCACAGAACAATTCAGCCGGGAATTGACCCGAAATCATATAACCGTGGTGAGCGGTCTGGCCCGCGGAATTGACACTATAGCCCATCAAACGGTAGTCGTTATGGAGGGCCGTACCATTGCTGTGCTGGGGTCAGGAGTGGATATGATCTACCCCGCTGAAAATGAACGGCTGGCGGAAAAAATAGTTTCACAGGGAGCGGTAGTATCGGAATTTCCAATGGGCGCCAAACCGGAAGCGGTCTATTTTCCACGCCGCAACCGCATTATTTCCGGGCTGTGCACGGCAACGCTGGTCATCGAAGCCGGGCAAAAAAGCGGCGCGTTGATCACTACCGATAAAGCTCTTGAACAAGGCCGCGATGTCTTTGTCGTTCCAGGCAATATAAATAATCCCAAAAGCGCCGGGTGTAACCTGCTTATTCAGCAGGGCGCAAAACTGGTTAGTTGTATTGAAGATATTCTGGAAGAATTCAGTGTCGATAGCCGGACTGCGCAAACAGCGCAAACCGAATTAGCAATGGTTGATTTGTCGCGTCATGAAGAACAAGTATTCAACCTGTTGTCCAATGAACCCATGCATATCGACCAGATCTCGGCACAGGGAGGATTACCGGTCTCCCAGACGTTAAGTATACTTTTGTCGCTCGAATTGAAAAATCTGGTCAAACAGATAATTGGTAAACATTTTATCAGGGCATTATAAGTACTATTACTAAAGTTACAGTTAAAGTCGTTATTAACAAAAAATTGATTGACTTACAGCATAAAATTTTGTAAATTTTAAATCTTAGGGAGGGCTAGTCCTAACTGGTAAGGCAGCGGTCTTGAAAACCGCCGCGCTCACGCGCATGGGAGTTCGAGTCTCCCGCCCTCCGCCAGCATAAAGCAAGACTAACCCGGAGAGATGCCAGAGTGGCTGAATGGGGCGGCCTGCTAAGCCGTTGTAGAAGGTTACTTCTACCCAGGGTTCGAATCCCTGTCTCTCCGCTCAATTTATAGTAGATGAAAAGAATGAGACTGGAATTAAAAAGATTTGAAATTTGGTCGGTAGTCAAAATCGTTTTTTTGATTTCTTTAATCATTGGCTTCATTATCAGCTTGCTTTATGCCGGTTTTTTTGTGGTCATGGGCACATTCATCGGCGCAATCGGCGGCGAGGATTTGACCCCCATGATGCCATCCAGCGGCCTGGTTTATATTATGATACTCGTGTTCGGCACTATGGGAATTGCAGTTGCTTATACGATCGGGGCGGTTGTTTTTATATCAATTTATAATCTCTTCTCCCGGTTTACCGGCGGTATTGTGGTCAATGCTGACAAACTGGAAACCAAAGAAACAAAAAACCCTTCATCTTATATTGTTGAGAAGGAACTCGCGTAATTGTGAAAGTCAGAACCAGATTTGCTCCCAGTCCCACAGGTTTTGTTCACATTGGTGGACTGCGTACCGCTCTTTATAATTACCTGTTTGCTAAAAAACATGCCGGAACATTTATTTTACGTATTGAAGATACCGACCGGACGCGGTTTGTTGAAGGCGCTACTGAGAATTTGCTCAGCGTTATCGAATGGGCGGGTCTCACTCCCGATGAAGGCCCGGCCGGCGGGGGTCGGTTTGCGCCCTATTACCAGTCGCAGCGGACTGAAATCTATGTAAGATTTGCGCAGCAATTGTTAGATAAAGGTTTTGCCTATTATGCTTTCGATACTCCGGAAGACATTGAAGCCTTGCGCAAAAAGGCGCAGGAAAACGGCGGGCAACCCCCAAAATACGATTATCAAACCCGTGGCCAAATGCGCAACAGTTTAACCATGAGCGCTGCTCAGGTTAAAGACGCCCTGGCCGCCGGGGTTCCGCATGTTATCCGCTTGAAAATACCATCGGAGCGTGTTTTTGAGGTAAACGATCTCATCCGCGGTGCGGTAACTTTTCACAGTTCCCAGGTTGACGACCAGGTATTGCTAAAATCGGACGGCTACCCCACCTATCACCTCGCTAATGTGGTTGACGACCATTTAATGGAAATTACTCATGTGATACGCGGTGAAGAGTGGCTGAGCAGTGTTCCCAAACATTTGTATCTTTATGAATGTTTCGGCTGGCAAGCCCCCCAAATGGCGCATTTGCCCTTGATCTTTAATCCCGATGGCTCAAAAATGAGCAAGCGGGATATTACATCACTCACAGCGCTGCCTGCCGGCAAGGTTGACCCGGATGTTGCTTCGTATATCAAAAAAGGTTATGAAAAAGAAGCGATCATCAATTACATAGCCCTTTTAGGCTGGAATCCCGGCGAGGGCGATGAGCGCCAGGTTTTTACCCTGGCTGAGTTAGTAAATGAATTTTCGCTGGAGCGGGTCAATAAATCGGCGGCGATCTTTGATTTAAAAAAGCTGGACTGGCTGAATGCCCAGCATATTATGCGGCGGAATATTGACGAATTAACCGACCAGGTAATTCAGGATTTACAGACGCAGCAACATGAAATTCCCGCCCGTAAATATTTAAAGCAAGTTGTGGAATTGATGCAACCGCGGCTACCGTTCCGTACGCAGTTTTATGATCTGTCGGTATATTTTTTCAAAGACCCGGAACAATACGATCCTGAGGTCGTAAAAAAAAGATGGAAAGAGGATTCGATAAAATTAATCCTTGAATTTGTCACAGAAAGTGCTAAATTAGAGGTATATGAAAAAACAGCGATAGAACATACCCTCCATACTATCGCTGAAAGAGAACAGGTTGGTTTGGGACGCATTATCCATCCGATCCGATTGGCAGTGTCGGGTACGGGTGCAGGTCCCGGGCTATATGAAATGCTTGAAGTATTGGGCAAAGAGACGGTGATCAGGCGGCTCCAGACCGCAGTAAAAAAGATACCGGCTTTAATATAATATGAGACACTGGGGTGTCGTCCAGCGGCAGGACACGTGACTCTGGATCATGGAACCGGGGTTCAAATCCCTGCACCCCAGCTTTTTAAATACGCTCTTGCAATCAGACCAGGAGCGTTTTTAATTTATACACATCGGGGAAAATATTTTTTATTGCAAAAGTAGATTTTTATATCTAATTTGCACAGCAGGGAAACGTTTCATTTAAGAATTATATATAATCAAAATTTACTGGAGGCAAGATGAATTTCTTTACAAAAATGTTTTTATTCCTGATTATATCCGCTTTTATTACCGGCAGTATTTACGCAGATGTTCAGACAGTTACCGTACAGGATGATACCATCAAGGCCCCGGATGTTACAGCCCCGGTTGTCGACGCTATCGGTACTGACGCCTGCTGGCAGGATGTGCCTTGGCAGAGCATCGACCAGGTATGGATTCAATATGGCGTGCCTGTTGAAGCCGATGATTACAGCGGTCGTTTTAAAGTGGTGTGGTCTTCGCAAACCAATTTATTGTATTTTTTGGTAGAAGTAACTGATGATGTTTCCGTAGGCGGTTACCGCCGCGGCGGTCAAACGGCGGATAACTATCATTACGATCTGCTCGAAGTCTTTATCGATGAAGATTGTTCCGGTGGTCTGCATATCTTTGACGGCACTCCCCAGGGCGGACAGGGCACCAATGCCGAAAACGCTTTTTCATATCATATCTATGCCGATTTCCCTGAAGAAGGACAAGTGAACAATACCTGCGATGTTGGCGATACGGACGGCACCCGCTGGGGTGATAACTGGTCGCCACAATACGCCGACCATTTCCCGGAATTTGCTATTCGCAAGGACGGAACCCTGGTTACCCGCGAATTTTCTCTTATCGTCAATAATGATACCTTTGAAGTAGACAATAAAGAAAATGCCCGTGTAAGTTTGGCTGTAGGTAAGGTTATGGGTCTTTCCCTGGCGGTGTGCGATAATGACGGTATCGACGAAGAACCCAAAACCCGTGATAATTTTTTTGGTTCCGTATGGGTAGAAGCTGCCCATTATAACGATCACTGGATGAATGCCGATGATTATGGCCGCATTAAACTGGTTGCCGGTTCAGCTTCGGGTGTTGGCGATGAATCATTGGCCAATCCGTCTTCTTTCCGGGTGCAGGCATTACCCAATTCCGGGGAAATACTACTTAATATGACCAACGACTATTTTGGCCGCGTCCCCGTCAACATTTACAATATATTGGGTCAGCAAGTATATCAAAGCAGCCTGTACAAATCGCAGCAAACCCTGCATGAGGGGCTCTCCATGCCCAACCTGTCACGCGGAGTTTATTTCATTACCGCCGCAATTGCCGATCAACGCTATTCGCAAAAGTTGATGTGGATGTTTTAACATTTTCTATCAAGCCGGAAGTTATAAAAATAGCTTCCGGCTTTTTTAATCCACGGAGAATTTCATATTATTAATTTCTACAAATTTATCCATTAACTGCCTTACCTGAAAAAATTTAATCCCTTGTAATGCTTTTATGTAAAAAAAATTCAACAAAGCAACATTCGTTAATCAAAAGCCAGCTTTTTTATAAGGATTAACATAACAAGTCAAGAGTGTTGATATAGTTGAAATAAAACTAAAACAAAATTTCATGAAACTCTGATAGTGAATTGAAATAAGTGCAGAAAATTTCCGGTTATTTTGCAAAGTATATAATCTTTGTATTGACTTGAATTATATTTATTGTAAATTGTTTTGAAAAAGCACTAGATTAATTTTTGGAGCATTTATGGACAGCAAAGAAACTGTTTTACAAGCCATGAAAAAAGCCGGCCAGCCGGTGAGCGCCGGTCAAATCGCTGAAATATCCGGGCTGGATCGCAAGGAAGTGGATAAAGTAATGAAAACCCTGCAAAAAGAAGAAAAGATCGTCTCTCCACGCCGCTGTTTCTGGGAACCCAAATAATATCTTCCTTATTTTAAGGGATGGATTGTAAGAAAACTAATTCATCCCTTTTTTATGTCAATATCATATAACACTTTATGAAACTCTTTTTTTTTCATGAAATTTATTGTATATTCTAGTTTTAATATATATTTATTTTCATCAGCCGGTTGTTTACTGGCAGGGAAAATTTTTCTAAAATAATCATTTTATATAGAGGCAAATATGTCGGAACCCGAAATACCAGATAACAACGCAGCTACGGAAAACAGCGGCAAAGTAACTACCGCTCCACCCCATTTTATTCGCTATATAATCCAGGACGATATAAAAACCAACAAATGGGAAGGACGGGTCATCACCCGGTTTCCACCCGAACCTAATGGCTACCTGCATATCGGTCACGCCAAAGCGATCTGTCTCAGTTTCGGCATGGCGGAAGAGTTTGGCGGCACCTGTCATTTGCGGTTCGATGATACAAATCCCGTTAAAGAAGAACAGGAATATATCGATTCCATTAAAACAGATGTAAAATGGCTGGGATTCGACTGGGGCCAACATGAATATTATGCTTCCGACTATTTTGACCAGTTATATGAATATGCCGTCCAGTTGATCAAACTGGGTAAAGCATACGTGTGCGACCTGACCGCCGAGCAGATGCGCGAGTACCGCGGCACTCTTACCGAGCCCGGCAAAGCAAGCCCCAATCGTAACCGTTCTGTGGAAGAAAACCTGGAGTTGTTTACCCGTATGAAAAACGGCGAGTTCCCCGATGGCAGCATGGTGCTGCGGGCTAAAATTGATATGAATTCGCCCAACGTCACTATGCGCGATCCGGTTATTTACCGGATTTTGCATGCCTCGCATCACCGCACCGGCAACAAGTGGTGTATTTATCCCATGTATGATTTTACCCACTGCCTGTCCGATTCCATCGAGCGCATTACCCATTCCCTGTGTACCCTGGAATTTGAAGATCATCGACCCTTATACGATTGGGTGCTTGATGAACTGGGTGTTTATCATCCGCAGCAAATAGAGTTTGCCCGATTGAATTTGACATTTGCCATTATGAGCAAACGCAAATTGTTGTTGCTGGTAAAAGAGAAACACGTTCGCGGCTGGGATGATCCACGCATGCCTACCATCTCCGGGTTCCGGCGTCGTGGCTACACCCCTTCAGCAATCCGCACCTTTGCCGAACGCATCGGCGTGGCCAAACGGGACAGTATGGTCGATTCCGGCCTGCTTGAGTTTTGTATTCGCGAGGAGCTCAACCTCACTGCCCCGCGGGTAATGGGTGTGCTGCGACCGCTCAAGGTGATTATTGACAATTACCCGGAAGACCAGATTGAAGAAATGGAAGCGATCAATAACCCTGAAGATGAGTCTATGGGCACCCGCAAGCTGCCTTTTACCCGCGAGTTATATATTGAACAGACCGATTTCATGGAAGACCCGCCCAAAAAATATTACCGCCTTGCCCCGGGACAAGAAGTGCGTTTACGCTATGCCTATTATATTACCTGCAAAGAGGTAGTGAAGGATAAAGATGGCAATGTTGTGGAATTGCATTGTACCTATGATCCTGACTCGCGCGGCGGCGGCACCCCGGATGGCCGCAAAGTTAAAGGCACCATACACTGGGTTTCAGCAGCGCACGCTGTAAAGGCAGAAGTAAGGTTATATGAAAACCTCCTCACCGTGCCCGATTATGCTGCAGAGGAGGGCGATAAAGATTTTCTTGAATTTTTGAACCCGAATTCCCTGGAAATAATTGATAATGCACTGCTTGAACCGACTTTGGAAAAAGTTAGAACCGGCCACCGCTTCCAGTTTGAAAGGCATGGTTATTTTTATGTGGACCCGGATACGACCGACGCCAAACCGGTATTCAACCGGATTGTTACCCTGCGCGATTCGTGGGGAAAAATGGTGCAGCAAAATAAGCACGACTAAAAATATTATAAAAACTCTATTATCAAGCCGGATGGTTATTTTTAATCCGGCTTTTTTATTTTACAAGATATATAGAGTACGTATGTATTATAGTCATACCGGCTCAGTTTTTTACCGGCAGTTTTATCTTTTGTTTTTGCGCATCGGGGTTTTGCCGGTAAAACAAGGCCGTATGTCCAACTGAGCCGGCTAGTACACAAGCGCATTTTTCCACTATTTGTTCATTCAAGGTCTTGCGTTCTTCCTTGAATTCCAGGTATTTAATTTTTATCAGTTCATGATCAGCCAGGGCTTCATCAATTGAATGAAGCACTGCGTCGCTTAACCCGCTTTTACCGATATAAACTACCGGGTTGAGGGTATTAGCCAAAGCCCGGAGATGTCGTTTTTGAAATCCTGTTAATGCCTGCATAATTTAAATTCTTTCCTCAAGTTGCAATTAATTAGCCGCTTTTATCAGACCTTCGCACAGCCAGTTGGCTACGGCCTGGCGGTTGTTTTCTATAACCAGCCGATCCTGATCGAGGGGGTTTTTTATATTTCCCAGTTCGATATATACAGCGGTTGGCAGTGTATTGCGCAGCATATATAAATCCCTGGCAATCACCTTACCGCCATACCCTCGTCCCGGTTGATGTGTGGAATACTTTTCTTTAACTGTTTTATACAAAGTTGTGGCCAGTTTTTTTCCGGCGACATCGCCGGTTTTATAATAATAAAAAATATCAATCCTTTTAGAAAAGGAACGGGAATCGACATGAATGACCACAAGGTAGTTTTTATTACTACCGGTGTTGTTTTGTCCATATAAAGTGTTAACGATTGCGGCGCGTTTTTCCAGCCTGGGGATCAGCTCATAGGGGATTGTCTGATTGCCATAATATTTTTCGTCGCTGTCTTTTTTTAGATACGCCTGGTCACGTATGCCGTCATTAGAGTCCTGGACGATCATATATACTTTGGCGCCGTGTTCCATTAACCGTTTTGCCAGCCGCAGGGTAATATCGTATGCATATTCATCTTCGCACATTTTTATCCCGGCGCGGGTGCCGACAGCGCCCGGATCGGGCCCGCCATGCCCGGCATCCAGATAATAGACACATCCCTGCAAGCGGCTATCTTTTTTTTCCAGTACCTTATGAGCGCTGCCAAAAATCGGGAATGTTGTTGAAGGTTCGGGTTTGTTTTTTACCTGTACCGGGGTAGTTAAAACCGGCTGCTTTTGGTCCGGCAAATTTTCAGCCATAAAAAAAGGCACCCACAAAACCATATCTCTGGTATACAATTCTGCTTTCAGTCCGGCCCTGGTAATTGCTTTGTTATAATTTTCTATTTCTTTGGCATGACGATAATTATCATAGTCCAGAGAAGAGCGGATGGTTTTACCATCAAAAGCATATTTTAAAATTGGTAATTTGTAAAGCTTGCCGATGATCATGGCTGATTTATCATTGGACGAAAGGTTGTTGATTTCCTTGAATTTGTTAATATATTCCGTGGTGGTTGGTAACTGGTAACGGCGTAACAGAGAGTAAATACCATCTCCTTTAACAGGTTTAACCTGAACGAAAGAATTTCCAGCCAGCAGCGGGGGAAAAAGTAAAAGTATTAAAAAAACACCAATGGATTTCATTCGCAAATGACAAGTTACCAATAATTATTTCCAGTCATTCCTGTGAGGGATTTGTTATTTCATTATTTTTCAATATCAAATAAGAAAGATAAAAATTATCGTAATGATCAGACCGTCAACTCCGGTTATTCCTGTTTTAATATTCTTTTAACCGCCTGCTCCAGTTCTTCACGGGACGCCGGTTTGAGCAGGTAATAATACAAGGTATCTTTTTGGCTTTCTTCCAGCAGGTCTTTTTCCGAATGAGCGCTCAGGTATAATATTGGAGTCGGGCATCTTTTACTGATTTCCGCAGCTGCTTCTACACCGTTCATAGCTCCGTCGAGAATAATGTCCATAATAACCAGATCAGGTTTATTTTTTTCAACGTGGTCTAAAGCCGCTTCACCGCTGCTTACAATACCAGCTACCTCGTACCCACCCAGTTCAAGTTTCAATTTCAAATCAACCGCAATAATCGCTTCATCTTCAACAATTAATATTTTTTGCTTGGTCATAATCATCCTCCGGCGCGGTTATCAGTTAACCGGCTCTGCAAGAACTATCAATATTAATTTTTATTTCCAAATATAATAATATTTATTTATATCAAACAATCAATTATTCTTTTTTCGTAGTAAAATTACCCAATCTTTTTCCGGTTCGGCTGGTGGAGCGCCTGGTTGTATCAATGTGTTTTGTTGAACGGAAACCGTTGTCATCCCTTGCAAATCACCGCCGGTTCGGGGATTGAACCAGGCCATGTCATATTCTCCTTTGGCGATAAGCAGGCCGCTGCTTTCATTACCAGGAAGATATACAGTGTATATTTCTCCCGGTTTGGCAAAACACCAGGCATTTTTGTTGGTGAGTAAATCATCGCCACATTCCATTTCCCAAAACGGCAGATTATTTATGAAAAAGTCAAGCGCTATCCGTGTCATATCCCACAAATGATCGCGCGAACGCCAGTCTTCGCAATTCAGATCATTATGCGGCAGAGAATAGCCAAAGTACCATTCACAGCCGCTGCCGCCAGCCATCAGGTTACCCCACAATGTATAGCGACGCACATCATCGTGCCAGTAATCATTACTGTCCGGTTGGACCCCGATATTCCAGGGGCCAATTTCATCCAGGCAAACAAACCAGGGACGACCGGCTGCGGAGGATTTCTCCAGCCATTTTACAGTTTCGGAATGGGTATCCTTCATATCAGCCATTTGCAGGGACGCGCCGTCAAAAGAATCCAGTCCCAGCAGCGCCGGGTAAACTCTATCATATTGCCCCGGATGAGTATGGATCACTACCGGATGGCGGTAGGGATCGTTGCGCTCGAAATATTCGGCAAAGGCTATACGCTGACTGTCGGTATTGGTGTTTTCTTCACCGAGATTCCAAACCAGCGCGGAATGATAGCTGAAACGGGCAATCAATTCGCGATAATACAAACTTCGCTGCGGCCCCATTTCGCCTTCATCCAGCAGAGAATCATTTTCGGTTTCCTGGGTAACAACATGTAACAGCAAGCCCAGTTTATCCATGTGCGAAAAGACAATATCCCATTGCGCCAGTTTGCTGCAATCGAAACGATAGCGTTCATTTTCATTCGTCCAGGGCCATACATCCTTGCCGTCGCCGGCGACGTTCATAGTCAAAAAATAGACTGAATTCATGCCCTTGCCGGCCAGGTAATTGAGAGCGCCGATAATGTTTTTTCCCTGGTTTTTATGCCATACCGGGTCGCCCGGCTTCCAGTCGCCCGCATGAGGCGCATACTTGTGACTTGCATTTGGTGTACCATCAAATTCATAATAGGCGAGAAAATTTTCCGGGCTGTCGGCGCCGCCTTTAAGAAAATATTCACCGCTTTCCGCAAAGCGTAAGTAATGGTTTTCAGAACAGAGCAGCATACCCCTGGCGCGATAATCAGAACCGGTTTTATCGGACTCTAACACGGTAATTGTTCCTGTTTTACCATCCAGAGCCACCGGTTCCCCGGCGGCAGGGTCGGGATCAACGGCAACGCCGACCCCGGTGCGGAAAGAAACGCTGTATTCCCATAGTCCGCTGGTATCGGCAATAAAATGAACCCGCCATTTATTACCGGCGCTGGCGCCGGTTTCGGCGGCGTTCCCATCGGCGGCAAAATAGCCGGGTACGGTTATCGCCCGGTTGCCGTTGGTAAAGGTAACATCCAGGCGATAATTCATAAAGGGATTGTCGTCCGCCGTTTCACTTAATGAAGGACCCCTGAAAGTAATGGTTACAGGATGCCACTTTATCAATTCGCCCTCAATAGTTACAGATTGAAAACGGGAGCAGCCGGCACACACAATCATCAGCAAAAATAAAAGTCTTTTCATAGGATTCTTTCAATTTTAAGTTGAAAACATCAAGACAACAGGGTCTTTTCTAGAAAGTAAAGACACTTTTTTTCAAATCCATTACACTCTTTTCAGTTTTATTAAATGGTTTTATATGCACGCGGTATTGGTACTCCTGCGGATAGGTCCGGTATTGCGGCCTGGTGGCTACCGGAGTGCCGCCAACACCGGTTACTTTATGATCGATATTGACAATAATGCCCTCAGCTGTTTGTAACTGGAATGCATAAATAGCCCGGTCAATATTTTTGTAATGGGTAGCGCTGACATTCATCTCCGGTTCGGCTATAAAAGCAAGGCCGTTACCTTCCGCATTTGTGAATGAGGCCCAGCGCACATCGGTTTTATTACCATGATCCTGCGGTACCAGGTAGGGTGTATATTGTTCCTGAACCGAACCGCCATAAACGCCAATTTTGGCGCCGGTCTTGCGATCCGGATAGGTCTCGAACGGGCCACGGCCATACCATTCAAAATGATCATATTGATTGTCGAGTTGTAATTGCAAACCGACTTTGGGCAGCCATGAGACTTCAAGGTTGCCGAAGGGAATAACATGATGATCAAGAAGAATATCGCCACTGTTAAGAACCTGGTAGAGGTAAACATTCTCAAATCCTTCGGCGCTGCCCGGCGCCTGCGACAGGGTTTTAACCTGGATGTTTATTTGGGTATCGCTAACCCGGTTTACGGCAAAATCAACCAGGGTGTGTTCAATTTTATCCAGACCAATCCGATACCAGTCTTTGTTTTCCGCTTTGCCCCAGTCAGACCATTCGTTTAAAATGTATGGCCGATAGACATTTAACGCCGGTCCTTGTTTCAGCAGTTCGGCATTTCTGAACCGCAATGATCTGAGAACCCCGGTTTTTTTATCAAAAGTATAACTGAAATCATTGGCGGACAAGATCACGGAATTTTCCTGATCCTGCATATCAAGGGGAATGGCTGGTAGCCAGGCTGACTCGCCGGTCGCTTTTACCGGCAGTTTAAACTGTTCAAAAGTAATTTCGTGCCCACTATCCGCCCACAGGGTTTTTTCTTTGAGTTTAAATTGTAACAGCAGCCAGTATTCCGTACCGGCTTGCGGCGCCGGCAAGGTAAAAGGAACTAGTACATCCTGTGAAGAACGTGGGGGAATGTTCAGGTCAAGCGCCCCGTTTTGCACTACCTGGTCATCGGCAGACAGCGACCAGGTTACAGCCACTTCCTGCAGGTTGGTGAAATCATAATAGTTGATTATTTTAACCTGCCCTTTTAGTAAATCCACCGCCTGCACCTGGATGGGCGCATGACTCTTTTTCATTTGCCAGGCTTCCGGTTGCATTTTCCTGTCGGCAAAAATGACCCCGTTTATACAAAATGGACTGATGCCGTAACTGAGATACTTTTCGCCGCTGGTAAATTCATCAAAATTCAACCATAGTACGGCATCACCGGAAGAGCTGTTTAACGACTCTCGGGAAAAATCTTCTATCGCCAGAGCGCGGCGATATACCCGCACCCGATCAATGATACTATTGGATAGCCAGCCGGGGTATTGCTCATTCTGAGTTTCTGCATTGCGGCCAATACAGACCGGAAAATAGTTATTACTGATGTTCCCACTGCATTTGGTTACGGCCAGGGTCTTGCCGTCCAGGTACAATTTTAATTCCTGGCCATTATAAATTCCGGCCACATGATGCCAGTTGTATTTCCAGTCGTGTGGCAGATAAGCGCGGGCAGAAAATTTTTTGCCTGCAAAGATATAAAACTCTAGTGTGTCTTTGGCGGTTTGTTGCAGACCGTAGGCTGTTTCGCCTTTGGTAACGATTGGATTGGAACTCTCCCACTGGCGCGGGTACACCCAGGCTTCAAGAGTGAGTTGGTTACCGGTTATGTCCAGAGAGGGGTCGCGGTAAATTTCTACCCAGTCGTCGATACCGCTTAAATCGACGGCCTTGCCGAGTTTACCGTTTACAACCTGCGGCCGACCCATGAGAACACCGTTATTGCCATATTGCGAGCGGTCACGGGTGGTTTCCAGGTCTACATAGAGACCCTGGTCAACCCAATCCCAAATAAACCCGCCTTGCAGGTTTGGATATTGCCGGAACAAGCTCCAATACTCATCAAAATGACCGAGACTGTTACCCATCGCATGAGCATATTCGCCTGACACTATCGACAGCTTACTTTCCAGGGCGGCTTTGCGCAGCTCGGAGGGATTGTAATAACGCGGCCCCCAGATATCTACAAATGGTGCCCAGCCACTCGGCCAGTTGTTTTGATGCATAAGAAACCGTGCAGGATCGAATTGTTTCACCCAGTCCGCCATAGCGTAATGCACAGAGCCCAGTCCACATTCATTGCCGGTGCTCCACATAACAATAGAAGGATGGTTCTTGTCGCGCTGGATCATGCGCGTCCAGCGATCCATAAAAGGGGTTAGTAAACCGGGAGCATCCGGATACCAGTTTTCACTATAATGACATTCCGCATTCACTTCATCCTGTACATAAATACCATATTCATCGCACAGGTCGTACCAGGCGTTGTTATTGGGATAGTGGCTGGTACGCACGGCATTAACGTTCAGTTGTTTCATTAAAGTAACATCCTGGCGCATGGTTTCCAGCGGCACAGCGCGTCCGAAATCCGGGTGGTGCTCGTGACGGTTAACGCCCATAAAGTCAACGGCAACCCCGTTAATTAATACGGTATTGCCTTTAACTTCACATTTACGAAAACCAACTTTATCGGTAACAACTTCAAGAGTATGTTCGTCCTGATCTTTTAAAGACATGACCAGTTTATACAAATTGGGTTTTTCCGCCGACCATTTCAGGGGATTTTTAACAACACTTTCAAGTACTATTGGCAGAGTATAGCAGCGATTAAAAGATGCAGAATTTTTAAATTCCGCAACCGCCTGGTTGTTTTGATCATATAAAGCCGCTTCGATACTGTATTTACCGATATGATTGCCGGATTTGTTTTGCAGCTCAGCCTCTATACGTAACCGGCCGTCCTGGTAGTTTTCATCCAGGTCGGTTTTAATAAAGAAATCTCGTATATGTACGACCGGAGTGCAAAACAGGTAAACATTACGATAAATACCGGAAAAGCGCCACATATCCTGGTCTTCAAGGTAACTGCCGTCGCACCAGCGAATGACCTCGACGGCTAGGATATTTTCACCGGGAAGCACAAACTTGCTGATGTCATATTCCGCCGGGGTCATACCGTCCTGATCGTAACCGATATATTGGCCGTTAACCCAAACAAATGAGGCCGATTGCACACCTTCAAAATGCAGGTACACCGGCAGGCCGGTCCAGTGTTCAGGCACGGTAAACGTGGTGCGGTAACAACCGGTGGGATTAATATCATCGGGAACATTGGGTGGATCATAGGGATAGAGTTCCATTGGAATATTGCGATATATAATATGGTCATAACCCTGGGTTTGCCAAACCGATGGTACATCGATATACGGCCATTTCGACACATCAAAATACCGGGTATAAAAATTATCCGGAACCTCTTGCGGGTTGGCGGCCAAATGAAAACTCCATAAACCGTTCAGGGATTTATAATATGGGGAATTTTCCCAGTTATCTTCCAGGGCAGCGGTCGTTGTTGGATAGGGAACGAACGGCACATGGGTTGCTTCCTGGTTTTCAGCAACCATTGCCGGGTTTTCGATATATTTGTTAATATCGTATATTTTTTGCGCCGGGGACAATGAGGGAATAATTAAAAGCAGTATAAGCAGAACTGATAAAACGTAACGCATGAACAACCTCCGAAATATGTGAATCTCTTTTCCGGGAACATGAACAGGACGCGTAGGGGTTTATTAACCGAAATGCCTTGAGAATACCCGGAATATATTAGTATAAATATAACATGTAAACCGGCAATAATCAAGATGAAAGAAAGCGGTATTTTTGTGTTGCGCATTTAGTATTCACCCCTTGTTGTCATTTCGGGGAGCGGAACGACGGGAAATCCTAATAACAGCAAGCTGGTAGATTTTTTGTAGGATGGGGTCTTGACCGGCGCAAAAGAATGTAACCTAAATCATGAACAGAATTTGTAAAAGGTATATGATCAGAATAGAGCAATATCCGGGCAAGCCCCCCATCGAATAATACGTACATCTGTTTAAAAGATGGGAGCTTGACCTTCGCAAAGGAGAATATGTGCAATTTGAGACGTTGATATTATTATGGATAATGTTTGAGAACCTGCAATAATCGGTCAAGACCCCATCCTACGCGAGGGTGTAAAATAAAAAGTGCTACGTAGCTGGTTTACAGTGCGTAGCACATAAATCAATCCCCTGCAAAAAGAGCCCGATGATACGGCTTTTGTTTCCGCAGCATCGGGCTATATTAAAACTTGTTATTCCAAATAAGCAGGTGAACCGGTAACTTCCAATTCGGCGCTGACAACTTGAGTAGTAGCGGCGCCGGGGAGGTCGGGTTGCTTGCCGCCAATGGAAATTTTAAATTTGCCCGGTTCTTCAACGCGTTTGTTTTCCGCATCGATAATGGAAAGCTGGGCCGGGGTAAGCGTAAAGGTCACCGGTTTACTTTCGCCGGGTTTTAAAGCGATCCGGTCAAAACCCTGCAGGGAACGTACCGGTACGGGAACAGAGGCTTGCAAGTCGGACACATACAACTGCACCACTTCTTCACCGGCCATTTTCCCGGTATTTTTCACTGTGGCCGTAACCGTTACCGGCTGACCGGCTTCAATGCTGGCGGGAACGGTCAAATTGCTATATTCAAAAGTAGTATAGGACATACCATGTCCGAACGCATAAAGCGCATCACCGGTAAAGTAACGATAGGTCTGGCTGGTCATGTTATAATCCGTAAAGGCTGGCAGCTGATTAACCGATTTGTAGAACGTTACCGGTAGCCGTCCGCCCGGATTATAATCGCCAAACAATACATCGGCAATAGCCGTACCCGCCGCCTGACCCGGATACCAAGCTTCGACGATTGCGGGTATATTATCATTCGCCCAGTTTACCGATACAGCGCTGCCGTTCAACAGTACCAGCACCATGGGTTTACCGAGGCGGTTCAGGGTTTGCATCAGTTTTTCCTGGATGGGAGGTATGTCCAAAGTCAAACGGTCGCCGCCTTCAAACCCGGCTACTTTGACTTTCATTTCTTCGCCTTCAAGACGCGGGGACAAGCCCATGAATAGCACGATGACTTCCGCTTGTTTGGCCGCTTCAATAGCTTCTTTTTCAAAGTCATAACCCGGCACCGCCCAAAGCAGTCTCATGCTGGCGTCGCCGGAAACTTCAAAATATTCCACTTTGATCTTGTAAGACTGACCGGCAACCAGGTCGATGTTTTCGTAGGTTTTGCTGGGATGATGAATGTCAAAGAAATTGCAGAAAGGCGCGTCGTTGATAAAGATCCGGAAGCCGTTAAAGCCTTCGCCGCCAACCGCATAAGTGCCGGTAACCGGGGCAACGAACTCGCCACTCCAGCGAACCGAGAAATTATCATCATCGAGGCCTTCAACCGGGGCGGTTTCCCACCAGTAAAAATCGACTTTTGGGTCGATCCGGGTTACCAGCGGGTCACCCTGGAATTCACGGTTATTAAAGTATTCCGCTTTCAGTCCCGGTTTCTTTTCACCGTTTTCTTCAGTAAACAGAGCGGATTCGGGAATGGTGGTAAAGACCGGCAGGCCTTCCGCCCATTCGCAGCCAAGGGCGTAATGGACTTGAGTCTCTGCCGATACTTTATCTTTAATTCCCTGTAAAGGTGATACCGGGGCAACCGGAACGCCGTTATAATTGGCCAGTAGCACTTCAACATCATCGGCATTCGGGCCGATAACGGCAATAGATTTGAGATTTTTCTTTAACGGCAGGATGTTATTGTCATTCTTTAATAATACAATGGATTTACGCGCCGTTTCAAGAGCCAGAGTGCGGTGCGCCGGGCAGTCTACAACATCGTAAGGAATTTTACTATACGGCACCAGTTCTTCAGGATCGAACATGCCCAGTTTAATACGGGCGGTAAACAAACGTTTCACGGCCACGTCGATTTCAGCTTCAGTAATATATCCTTTGGCAACAGCTTCAACCAGGTAAGGATATTGGTTGCCGCAATTAAGATCGCAGCCGGACTTGACCGCCAGGGCGGCAGCTTCCGGAGAACTATTAACGACTTTATGATTTTGCCAAATATCAAAAATAGCTCCGCAGTCGGAAACGACATAACCCTGAAAACCCCACTGGTCGCGCAGGATTTGTGTTAACAGGAAATTGCTGCCGCAGCAAGCTTCACCCATATAACGATTATAGGCACACATCACCGAATAGGCATGCGATTGCATGATACTGGTGCGGAAATGCGGCAGATAAGTTTCCTGAAAATCACGCTCGCTGATACGGGCGTCAAAAGTATGGCGTTCCGGTTCCGGTCCGCTATGGACAACAAAATGTTTGGCAGTAGCAACCACTTTGAGGTATTTGGGGTGATTGCCCTGCAAACCGTTGATAAATTGTACCGCCATGTTGCCGGTCAGGTAAGGATCTTCGCCATAGGTTTCCATACCACGGCCCCAGCGGGGATCGCGAAAAATGTTGATATTGGGAGACCAAAAGGTTAATCCCTGGTAAATTCCCCGCTTGCCTTTACGCAGGTATTCATGGTGCTTGGCGCGGGCTTCATCGGAAATAGCCGTCGCTACTTTTAACATATTCTCGCTATCCCAGGTAGCGGCCATACCGATAGCCTGGGGGAATACGGTAGCCTTGCCGGATCTGGCAACACCGTGCAGACACTCATTCCACCAATTATATTCAGGAATATCCAGTGTATCTATAGCCGGTGCGGCGTTGACCATTTGCGAAACTTTTTGTTCCAGGGTCATCCGGCTCACCAGGTCGTCAACCCGTTCTTCAACTGATAATGTGGGATTTTTATAAGCCGGCAGTTTGCTATAATCCGGTTTTTGTGCGCAGCTTTGCATTCCCAAAAAAACTAAAATACCGGCAACAAGAATGATGATCCGGCCTGTACATTTTTTCAACATTTCCTGACCTCCTTTTTTGTTATAAACTGTTCAGGGAACAGGTGAATTATTATTACTATTTCATTCAGTCTCTCTGTTTGCCCTGAAATTATTTCCAAGAAAAAAATGAATTCATTAAAGCCTTTAACCTGAAACTGAAAAAATAAAGAAAAGCTGTTAATAAAATATATTACAACACAACAGTATATTTCATGGAAGCAAGAAAACAATGGTTACTTAAAAAGAACTGGTTTTTGTAACCAGACGAAAAATCATTAAAACGTTAAAGCCCGCACAAGCGGGCTTTATTTATTCTAAACCTTTAATAATATGAAACCCAAAATCGGTTTCCACAACATCGCTGATTTTATCTTTTTTCAATTTGAAAGCAACATCTTCAAACGGTTGAACCATATCGCCGCGTTTGAATTTTCCCAGGACACCGCCATTAGCCTTGCTTGGGCAATCGGAATAGGTTCTGGCCAGTTCGGCAAAATCTGCGCCGGCTTTGACCTGTGTAAGCAGGGAATCTGCCAGGGCTTGAGCTTCTTCTTTGGTGCGGGTTATAGTATCAAAGGCATTTTTCGAGCCTTGATACATAATCAGGATATGTGCTACATTGGCTTCGGTTTTTTCTTTTTGCGCACAACCGGCAATAACCGCCAACATAACTACAGTAGTTAATAATAATGAAATTAATGTGACTTTTTTTAACATTTTTATTACTCCATTTTAATTGTGGTTTTTACCTTATAATGTAATAAATCCGCTTATTCAATACAATAATTTCTTGTAAAATGCTGTAAAAAATGGCGCCGAATAAAATTTTAAAAAAACTGCTATGAAGTTGAATTAAATAATATTTTTTTTCTGTTACATTTTAACAGACAATTCGGAACGACGGATCCTGGATTTAATTTAAAAACAGAATTTTGTTCCACTAAATTGTAATAATGGTAAATGATCAAACCTTATATGCGGGAGAAAACTTGAAAAAGACGGTTTTGCTTGTTTGCTTGTTATTTACTTCCGTCGCATTATCTGCCGACTACCAGGTTAATAAAGATAGAGAGAACCAGGTAATATTTAATTCCGATGCCCCGGGAGCAAAAATTCAGGGCATAACCGACGCTATTGACGGGTATGTTTCCTGGAATGATCAGAATCCCTTGGCACAAAGTGAGTTATATTTTGAAGTCGATTTGAACACACTCGATACCGGTAATAAAATTCGAAACCGGCAGATGTGGGAGTCATTTCTGGAAACGGACAAGTACCGGTATGCTTTTTTTCGCGGCGTCATTCAAGCGCTGGATACTTTGATTACCGACAGATCGTACCGGGTTACGATCAATGGAATGCTGAATGTGCATGGTGTGGAAAGGCCTTATAAAATAGAAGGGATCGTAAACAAAGAAAGCGATGCGTTGCAGGTGGAAAGTTTTTTTGAACTGGTTTTACCGGAACACAAAATTACAGTGCCGCGAATTTTATTCATAAAATTAAGTCCGATTTTGCAAATTGAAATAACCCTGTTTTTAAAACCACAGTCGCAATAAAGCAACTGCCGGTAAATTTGTCGGGTAAATTTAAAGAGAAATTTAAAATAAACGGAGGAGTTATGAAACGCCTTTTTGTAATGCTCATGAGTATCCTGACGGTATTGTTTTTAATGGAGATATCCATGGCGCGCAGCTTCAGAGTTGACCAGATACCCAATGGTTCCAAATTCGGGTGTACGAACTGTCATACCGGCTATGGCGGGCCACGCAACACATTTGGCACGCAGATATTCAATAATTATATGGATGCTAAAAACAGTTCCGGCAATGTGTTGTGGGGTCCGGCCCTGGCCGCCGAGAATGCCGACCTTGACGCCGCCACCAATGGACAGGAATTACAAGACCCTGACGGCGCCTGGAGGATTGGCGATCCTGCACCCGGTGAGTTATCGCTGGTTTCCAATCCCGGCAACCCGGCCAGTACTACCGCAATTTATGAAACCACCGGTACGCTGCCGCAGACCATTATATTACAACAAAACTATCCCAATCCTTTTAATCCGGAAACCACTATCCGCTTTTTCTCCCCGCAACCCGGACATGTTCTGCTGCAAATATTCAATACCGGCGGGCAATTGGTAAGCACTCTGGTGAATGGATATATCCCAACCGGCGAGCATCAGGTAATCTGGACAGGACAGGATGAAAACGGTAATACCCCGGTTTCGGGAATTTACCTGTATCGTTTGACCGGTAACGGTTTTACCGAAACGCGGCAGATGTTGTATTTAAAATAAGGGAATAAGCAGGAATAGTGATTTGAACAGGCGTTAACTGACAGCTGACAGCTTAAAACTGTCAGCTATTTATAATCCCCACCCGCCGCTGACCAGAATTTCCGTGCCGGTTACGTACCCTGCAGCATCACTCAGCAGGTACAACACGGCCCCGGCCAGGTCATCGGCGGTACCGGGGCGGTTCATCGGCACCATACGGCTTTGCTGGCGCACCTGTTCGTCATCCAGGCTGCCGTTGTTCATCAACCCCGGCGCCACCACATTTACAGTTATACCATGCGCCGCTTCATTGAGCGCCAGGGATTTGGAGAGGATATGCACCCCGGTTTTGGCGATAGCATACGGCAGCACATGAATAAAAGCATGGTTACCTGCATTGCCGAGGCCAATATTGATGATCCGGCCAAAATTCTGTTTACGCATGAACGGTAAAACTGCCTTGCAACAATAAAAGCAACTGTTGAGGTTGCTGTCCAGCATGGCGTGCCAGTCTTTAACATCCAGCTTGTCGAATTCTTTATAAATGAAATCACCGACATTATTGATCAAAAAATCAATTCTACCCCATTCATTGATAATATTGGTAACCATTGTGCGCACCTGCGGCCATTCGCGCACATCCGCACATTGCGCCATAGCGCGGCGGCCCTTGCCGAGTATTTCGCCAACCGTATCTTCCGCCGCTTTGTGATGCTGCCGGTAATTGACAACCACATTAACGCCGTTATCGGCCAGCCCCAAAGCAATGCCCTTGCCTAGCCCCCGCGAAGCCCCGGTAACCAGGGCGTTTTTTCCTGCCAATCCGTTCATTTTGGTAATAAAATCCTCATAGTTGTGCCTTTGCCTACATGGGTTTCTTTAATAAACAGCTTGCCTTTATGATATTCTTCGACAATACGCTGCGCCAGGTTCAGGCCCAGACCCCAGCCGCGTTGTTTGGTGCTGTATCCGGCTTTGAAAATATCGCGCCGGCCGCGCGGAGTAATGCCGGTGCCGTTATCGCGAATATCGATAAATATCTTGCCGTTGTCCGGCACAGCGCCGCTGCATATTTCAATTATGCCTTTTTTCCCGCGCACCGCATCGATGGCATTTTTCACCAGGTTTTCCACAGCCCATTCAAACAGATCGCGGTTGAGGGCAACCGGCGGCAATTCGGCATAGTTTTCCACCAGTTTGATCTCTTTGCCGGCCTGGGGTAGACGGCGGTGAAAGTATTTAACTATATCGGCAAGAATAAGATTGATCTCCTGTTCCTTTAATTGCGGCTGCGAACCAATTTGCGAAAACCGCGCCGCCACTTTTTCCAGCCGGGTAATATCCGATTCCATCTCTTTTGCCACCAGGGCAACGTTATCGGGATTGTTATAGCCGGTTTTCAACAGTTCCTGCCAGCCCATCAGCGATGAGATCGGCGTGCCTAACTGGTGCGCCGTTTCTTTGGCCATCCCAACCCAAATAAAACGCTGCTCGCTCTTTTTAATACTGCTAAAACCAAAAAAGGCAATAAGAACCAGCAGCCCGATGGCGCTCAGCGATATATAGGGCAGCGCCAGCAATTGCAGGATCATTTTGGAATCGCCATAATATAAATAATTCAGCACTGTACCGTTATAGGTTATGACCACCGGTTCGTTTTCCATGCCCATTTTGGTCATGATATTGCGGACTTTTTTAAGCGCTTCGGGCGAGCCGTCGGAATCGGCAATGTGAATACCTTTCCATGTGGTAGGATTTTTTTCCGCATCGGTGAGGATGAGCGGAAAATTGGTGCGCTGGGTAATGTTTTCAAACAGCCAGCCCAGCGCCGCCGGATCGAGTTGGTCGGAAGCGATACGCTTGATGGTGGTTGCATAAAATTCCACGATCTGTTTCGATTCCTTGCGCAGTTGATTAACGATATGCTGGGTATACATGCTGATGCCAAGGATTACAGCAATAATGACCACAAAAAAGAGGCCCCGTAATGTGCCGGAGAAGCGGTATAAGGTTTGACGCAGCGCCATAAGATTTTCCAGTGTTGTAGCCGAGTTGGATTTATAATATCATTATATTGTCTGACAACAGCTCGGTTATGTTTTAATAATACCCCTAATTAATTAATTTTGCAGAATTATCAAGCTTTCCGGGAAAGCAATAAATAATACGTTATATTCATGGTATTTTGTTAGAACAAGGGGTAGCTACCCCTTGTTCTAATCGATATTACAATTTATACAAACTTTTAATATTTAAACAGCGTTACTGCTTTTTTTCCGGCTTTTCCTCCACATCGCATAACCGGTAGAGCCCAAAATAGCCAGTAAAATGATCAGGGTCACCAGGCTTATCCACAGACCCAGCTTGAACGAAGCCGGGGCAAATTTAAATTCGATGGTATGGGAGCCGGGTTCCAGAAAGATGGAGCGTAAAACATAGTTGGTTTTATAGATATGGGTCTCGATGCCGTCTATATATGCCTTCCAGCCGGAAGGATAATAGATTTCACTCAACACCATGATCGCCGGTTTGTTGACCTGGGCGCTGATCGTAATGTGATGGATATCATAGTCGGTGATTGTGGCGGTCGTGTTACTGTCTACCGCGGCTACTGTAAAGGGCGGGTATTCTTCGAGAATAGCTACCTGGCCGGGATCAAAAGTTTCACTTTTCATGCGATCAAAAATACTGCGTCGTCCGGTCAGCACTTCTACCGTGTCGGCAAAAAACACCCGAGGCAGTACATTGAGGTTTTCATATACAAAAGCGCTGATCTTTTGACCGCCGTACATAACCGCATAACTGTACGCCATTTTATAATCCAGATCAGGAATCGGCGCGCCCAGCGATAGCAGGTATTTGACATTCAGCATGTTCAAAACGTTATTGGAAAGCGGTCCGCCATACAGGGTTTCTTCGAGGAACTCCTGGTAGATGCGCAGCTTGGCGGCGCTGTAACCGTTTATATTGCTGATAAAGTGATACATGTACCAGTTGGCGCTTTTGTCATCGCGGAGCGGCAGGATACGGTATAAACTTTTATCGGCTTTTAAAAATTTGGTGGTTGGCGTATCGGCAAAATAGGTTTTTTCATCTACCGCCGGCTGGGGTTGTATCAGCTTGAAATCAATAAACCACAGGTCGATGACCACCAGGGCGGTAAAAGCAATGACAATAACCTGTGCGGACAATTTGTTTTTAAGGAACTGAAAAACCAGAACACTACCCAGTCCGGCAAGTAGCAGAGCTTTAAAGCTGTCGCCGGCGGCCATTTCCCAGGCGCGCTCGCGCATGGCAATATCCATATTGTTGCTGCCGCTGGTGATCAAATCCATAAAAACATTTTTACCCAGCAAAACAAACAAGGCAAAAACGCCGATAACCCCCAGGAATATGGCCATATACCGTTTGAGAATTTTTTCCGGGGATTTTTGTTTTTTGGATGCTTCCGCTTTTTGGTGGTATTCCAGCAGAGCGTTCAGACCATATCCCGCTAAAATGACCATACAAATATCCAGCAGAATATGGATCATACTGGGAATACGGAATTTGTTAAAAAACGGCAATAGTTTGAACATGGGTGTATACAACAAGGGAAAATGCTTGCCGAAGGAAACCAGCAGGGAGATCAACGCTGTAGCGCCGAACAGCCAGGTAAAGCGGTCGCGGCGCAGAATAAACGCCAGCCCGGCCAGCAGCAGGATCAACACACTAAAATAAAGCGGGTAATCGGTGAACGGCATTTTTCCCCAATAGGTTTGGCCGCCGAAACCCATAAAGGACGGAATAATGAAAGTGATCATTTCCAGCGGGTGGAACGACCAGTCCGTTGCGTAATTAAAATCCAGTCCGTCGCCGGCGGAAGCGCCGCGAATCGAATATCTTTGATAATCGAACACCGACACATAGAGGACTGAAGACAACAGTGCGCCAACGGCAATGACACCGAATAACAAACCGACGGGAGCGAGAATGTCGCCGATCTTTTTACTACGGCGATAATCAGTCACTATTTTAAAGAGTAAATAAATACCGAGCAAGAGATAGGTGTAATAACAAACCTGCACATGCGCCCGAATAAGCTGGTAGCCGATAGTCAGAGCCGTGAGGCTGAAATAAAACGCATTGCGTTTTTCAAATAGTCGTTCGGTCAATAAAAAGATCAGGGGGATCAACATCAGGGACAGGAATTTGGTGTTATGCCCATAAGCGGTAAAAGCAATAAACTGCGGCATAAAAATGACCGCAAGCCCGGCAAACATGGCAACCAACGGGGTTACCTTGTGATTGCGCAGCAGCAGGTACATCAGCACGGCGAACAATATATAATTGATCAGAATAAAAACAAAATTGGTATCCGGAATCAGCGGCTGCAAAACTTTAAGAATGGTTCTGACCGGCGAATCGATGATATTAATGCGCGGCGCGCTTAACAGGCTGGCATACGACGGCATACCACCAAAAATATAGGGGCACCAGAGCGGAAAGATATTCCGGTCAAAAGCGTCTTTGACAAACGGTTTAAAGGATTGCGATGTCATTTTGTCCGGCGAGAGCAGAACTTTGCCGTCAAACAGGATCGGGAAATAAAAGATCGCCAGCAATAGAAACGCCGCCAGCGCAGTTACCATCAGCGGATGACGCCGGAAAAAGTTTTCTTTACCGGCTGCGACCGGAGCGGTGGGTTTTTTCATCTTTTTATTAGCCACATTGACCTCTCTTGTTCAGGTTGTTATAACAGTTAAAAAATTTATTACCGGTTGCACCGGCGTTAACCGAAATGACATGGGGGAATAGAATATAATTATATTTTGAAAAAAAGAAAACAGAATATCGGTCTTTTTCCGGATTTATCGCAACAGGCATAAGGGTTGAAAGAACAATACCGGTTGTGAAACAATAACTTTTTTTATGACATTTCCTTGGAGAAAGTATAAGAATTTTATTTATCTTACTCAACTGTTTTTAATGCTTTTTTGCCTGGGATGAAAATCATTTAGAAAAAAATAACTATCAATATCTATAAACTTTCAAATCATATATTGATTAAAAGATGACTAATTATAACCACTATAATAACAGTCGTTTAAAAAATTTCTCTACGATTTTTACGACTCTGCGATGAAATGAAAAGAAAAAAACCGCCGAGAACGCTGTGATCGCAGAGGAGAAGGGGTATTATTGTTCCAGGTTTTTTTATTAATAAATTATGTTAACACTATTAGTGTTCTTTTTCCCCTTTTTTTTAATGGGGCAATCAATAAATGCACCTGCTAAAAATCAGAGTCAACAAGTAATAAATTTTTATTGGGAAAAATAATCTCGCTTTTTAATTTTAAAAAGCTAAAAAATTTCTTATCTTACAGGAAATTATTCAGGAGTTATTTGTTTGCAAACACCATTTCAGTACGATAAAGTATCCAGGAAAAAATATTTTTGGGATACCCTGCAATTAGGCTCAGGCACGGCGATTTCGCAACTGATATTGATCTTTTCCATACCGGTGTTGTCGCGTATTTACACCCCGGATGATTTTGGTATTGCCGCCTTGTTCAGTTCGATTGTAATGATTTTATCAGGCATTTCCGCATTGCGGTATGAACTGGCTATCTTGCTGCCGGAAGATGAAAATGACGGCTATATTATATTTATCATGCAATCGCTCATCACCCTGGTTTTTGGCGTGATCTGCGGCGTTATTTTTTGGCTGGGTAAAGCGCCCATCGCTCACTGGTTAAAAGCCCCGGAGATTGAACCTTATTTATGGCTGAGCAGTCCGGCCATTATTTTTTTTGGATTATTGAACGGCCTGAATTTATGGAACAGCCGGTTAAAAAAGTATCGGCTGATATCTGCCGGCAAAGTAGCCGGCAGCGGCGCTACCGCCGGTATTCAATTATTGTTTGGAATACTCGGCTCCGTTTCCCCGGCGGGATTGATCAACGGCACGATCTGGGGCAAGGTTGCCGAATGTCTCACCCAGTGTTTTCCGTTGTTGGATAAGCAACAGCGCTTTCGTAAAAAAATGACCTGGCGGGATATGCGGGCACTGGCGGCAAGATATAACAAATTTCCCAAATTCTATTGCCCTTCCACGCTGATCAACAATTTATCCTGGAACATCCCCGGATTCTTTTTAAATTATTACTTTTCCCCGGCAATTGTCGGTTTTTATGCGCAGGGTGACCGGCTGATCCGTACACCCATGAATATGATCAGTCAAACCATATCACAGGTATTTTTTCAGCGCGGCGCGGAAGCCCATCGCAACGGCACTATGCACATATTATTCATCGAAACCGTGCAAATGCTCACCAGGATGGGATTGTTGCCGATTTTAGTATTGACCGTTGCGGGTAAAGAATTGTTCAGCGTCATTCTCGGCAGCCAGTGGGCAATTGCCGGAGTTTATGCCCAAATCCTGGCCCTGTTTACCTTTTTCCGCTTTTTGTCTTCCCCCATGACCCACATTTTCAGTATTGTGGAAAAGCAGGAAAATTCTTTAAAATTCAACATCATCAACCTGGTTATTCGCATATTTGCCCTGGCGCTGGGCGGAATTATGCAAAACCCGATCATTACGCTGCTGTTATTTTCCATCTCAGGAACTCTTACTTATGGCTGGTTACTGATCTGGCTGGGCAGAGACGCCGGAGTAAGGTTGAAACGTTTGCTGCAAGAGTTTGTAAGATTTGACTTGGTAGTTACTTTTTTTCTAAGCGGGCTGGTTTTGTTTCTCAAGTTGTCGGGCTGGTGTAACGAGTTTGTACTGGTCGTAGTGTGCGCTTTGGTCATAGGACTGTATTATCTCTATTTATTGCTACGTTATAAAAGTTTGTTAAGCTCCGGTCATAATGTTCAAAACGAAAAGTAAGAATTTATTTTCAGGATGAATATGAAAACAAAAATAACCCTGGTTGGCGCGCGTCTGTCGCTTAATTTTGGCGGGCCCTCTTTGCTGGCGGCTACCAAAACCGTGCTCGATGCGTATTTTGATAACGCCGAATACACGCTGATCATTCCTTACAAAACCATAGCACTCGACCAGCAACTTGCTCCTCAGTATGGAGTATCGGTTCTGCCGTTCCGTCCCAAAATCTGGACGATTCCAATGGTAATAGTAAAACGCTGGTTACGGCTGCTGGCAGGTCCGGCGGATCAAAAGGCAATTATCCGTAACCTGGCGGCTGCCGATGTGGTTATCGATATTTGGGGCATCATGCATGCCGATTCGCTGCACAATACCTTTATGTTCCGGCTGTTGGTTGGCCTGCATTTGTGGATGGCAAAATTCCTCGGTAAACCGGTCATCAAGTACACCACCGCCCTGGGGCCATTTGAGCAAAAGTGGAACCGGTTGTTTGCCCGCTTTTACCTGGGCAGGAACACCGATCTTGTACTGGTGCGCGACAATACCAGCTTTGCCAGCCTGGAAAAATTACAACTCGGCACCCCGGCTTTTGTTATTCCCGATACGGCTTTTTTATTGCCGGCGCAGGACAGCGCCATATCTGCAGAAATAGCGCAGACAAGCCGCAACAAACCGGTGGTTTGCCTGTCCGTCAGTTACCAGGCGCGCAACCGGGAAAAATCGGCCGGAGCATATACCGCGTCGATGGCTCATCTGATCCGCCATATCACAACGGACTACCAGGCACAAGTGGTTTTGTTGCCCAATGAATTATCTTCCAGCCCGGACGATGATATTAAAGTCGGCCGGCACATTCTGGAACAGCTTGGCGAAACCGATTGCCGGCTGATCGATACAGAAAAACTGACCGCCGCAGAGATCAAGGGCATTATCCGCGAGTGCAGCCTGGTTGTGGCGGCTCGCTACCATACCATCGTCGCCGCGTTATCGCTGGGAATTCCCACCCTGGCGATTGCCTGGCATCATAAATACCGCGAAGTTTTGGGATTGTTTGCCCAGGAAGAGTGGTTGTGTAATATCGATGAATTAAGCGATACGGATTTGACGGCCAGGTTTGACGCCCTGTGGCAGCAGCAGGAAAAAAGCCGCGTCAAGATTGCTCATTACCTGCCGCAGGTTAAAGAAAGTATCATGCAGGGCGGACAATTGGTACAGGAGCTTTTGAATAAATCGGCGCGGCGCTGACAACCGGTTAATGATCACAATTTTTTCATTACGGAAGCAAGAATATTCGCCAGTTCGCCGGTGAGCACGCGGCGTTCAAAGCGGTCATGCTTTGTGGTGTTCCATGAGACAGCCCCCCCGGCGCAGGCGGCAACCATAGCTGCCAGGGCTTGTTTAATTTCTTCCACCCGCTTGGGATGCGCTATCAGTCCCAGCTTGTATTGTCTGATCAAATCGGCGGCATTACCCTCCGGCGCTAACGCCAGAATCGGCAGCCCGGCGCCAATATATTCAAACAGCTTGCCGGTTAAAATACCGGCATTCTCCGGGGCGTCGTCGATGATGAGCAGAGCTATATTGCTGCCAAGGAGATGTTGTAAACTTGCGGTATGAGTGACGTAGGGGACGCGCTCGATGATGCTGTTGACAGGTGATTCCTGCATTCGCCTGATAATCGCCTCACCGATTCTGCCGACAAATAACAGCCTTATTTTATTCAACAGGGGAGAGTCTTCCTTGTGCAATTCTTCCAGGGCGCGCAAAAGGTATTCAGGGTTACGGTTGCCATACAGCGACCCGGAATAAATGATGGTTATTTTATCGTGTTTGGGGGCGGGAGTTACCCCGGCAAAATCCTCAGCATCATAGCCGTTATACAGCAACTGCCAGCGATCATCGCGGTAACGCGGATTTCTGCTCAACAGGTCTTCTTTAACGCCGGGAGTTACACTGAGCAGCCGTGAAGCGCGGGCCAAAACAGCGGCTTCCATGCGCCGTTCCAGGGTGCGCGACAGTTTGGGCCGCCACTGGGGAGTAGACAGCCAGCCGATCCACGAATCGCGAAAATCGGCTACCCAGGGAATACCGTACAGTTTATGCAGAGACAAGCCAATCAGGTGGGTGGTATAGGGCGGCGCAGTGGAGAGGATGACGTCGATATTTTCAGAGGCAATGATCTTTTTGCCCATATCAACAGCAAACGGCAGCCAGCCGATACGGGCATCCGGAACAAATAAAGCCGAACGCACCCATTCTGCAACCCGTTCCGATAATTTGTGTTTATCCTGCTCGTCCAGTGTCAACGTGGCAATATCGGTGGATTCGTTTGCCTGCCGGCCGGTGAATTTGCGGTACAACCGGTAAGGTTCTATGATGCGGGAGCGATAAATATGCACATTGTTGGGAATTTCCTGCAGCAGGGTTTGATCGTAGGCGGGATAATCGGCATTGGCGGCGGTGAGCACTACCGGTTCCCAGCCGAACTCGCGCAGGTATTTGACAAATTTCAGGGGACGCTGCACCCCGGAGCCGCCGGAAGGCGGGAAATAATAGGTAATAAGTAAAACCTTGTGTCGCTTGCCGGTCATGTCGGGTTGTTCCGGTTAGGGTTTTGAATTACGGTGAAGAGTGATCATTTATTATCTGACGGCGGTTGATCCCACCCCAGTTTGCTTTTGATCTGGTAGGTATCGTTTTCATGGCGGACGGAGATGATCATTTCGCCGATCAGTCCCAGGGAGAAAAACTGCATACCGACGATGATGAGCAGCACGCCCAGGAACAGCAATGGGCGGTTGCTGAGGTACTGGTGCAGGAATAGCCGCTGGATGACCAGAACCAGGGAAATAACCGCGCCGGCCAGAAAGGTTAATACTCCAAAGCCGCCGAAAAAATGCAGGGGCCGTTTTTTGTATTTGGTCAAAAAAGTAACGGTCAGCAGGTCAAACGCGCCGCGGGTAAAACGCGCCATGCCGAATTTCGATTGCCCGTGTTTGCGCTGATGATGTTTAACCGGCATTTCCGTTACCCGAAAGCCGTTATGATGCGCCAGCACCGGCAGGTAGCGGTGCATTTCGCCATAAACCTGAAAACTTTTCACCACATCGCTGCGATAGGCTTTCAGTCCGCAATTAAAATCATGCAGCCGTATACCGCTAAATAACGAGGTAAAATAATTATATATTTTTGAAGTATTGCGTTTGATAAAGGGGTCATGGCGAACCTTTTTCCAACCCGAAACCAGGTCGTAGCCCTGTTCGAGTTTGGCAATGAGATGTGGAATCTCTTCGGGGTCGTCCTGCAAATCGGCGTCCATGGTTACCACAAACCGGCCCGCGGCATGTTCGAATCCCGCCGCCAGCGCCGCAGATTTACCGTAATTTTTGCGGAATTGCAGCATTTTTACCTGGGGATTACCGGCTGCCAGGCGGTGAATGACGGCTGCGGACTGATCGGTAGAGCCGTCATCGACAAATATGAGCTCAAAGCTATACCCCGCGTTGTGCATTACACCGGCAATTTTATCATGCAGTTCCTGCAACGATTGCTCTTCATTCAGCAGCGGGACTATAATGGAAATGTCGACAGGTCTTGTGCTCAGGCTTTCGGACATGTATTCGTTACCCATTTTTATAAATTTACTTTTAAAGCGCTATCGGGAATTTTGATATAAAAATCATTTCCGGACAGCTTTTTGTTTATTTTCAACTGCGTGTAAAAAAGCGATAATGATTCTTTGGCCAGAGGTCTTTGCAACCTGATCGTATGCGGAATGGTAACGCCATTGATCTTTTTAAAACGGCCATATTCGTGAACAGCCACCAAACGGGACTGCGGATCACGGATTTCCAGCTTTTTCACCAAGCCGTTTCCCCGCTCCAGGTAATAGGTGCAGGCGAGCGAGTCGATCATTCCTGTTATTATGATATTATCGCCTTCATGGTGCATGTTCGGATCCCGCATGTTGGGCAGAATTTCCGCTCCGGCGCATAATTGCATCAACTTGTCAAAAGTGATCTCGATGTCGAATAATGGCGCTTTGTGTAATGAATCCACCGCGCCGGTATAGCAGATATTTTCCATAGGGGCATAAATAAAATAATTTTGCCGGTCGGCGAAAAAGATGCCCACATCCAGGCCCAGCGCAGCTTCAATTTTAAAATAAAGGGAATCGGGACGTTTCATTTTTACGCGGGTTTCAGCGCTGTACGATTGCCCGGCGGACTGAACTGTCAATTGCGCCTGGCCTTCCAGCGTTTCAAGATGACTGAAATTGGTGCGGGATATTTTATAAACGGTAACCCAGTTTAACTCACTATCCGACAGGTGCGGTTTGTTTGATACTCCGGCGCAGTCAAATAATACAAAAAGCGGTAAAAGGAGTAATAATACCAGGGGCTTTTTTTTTTCAACCGTCATTTTTTCGATTGCCCGAGTTTTTCCAAAATATGGGTGCGCTGGCCGTCCAGTTCCAGGGATTTTTTCCAGTTTTTTTCAGCATTAAGCTGGTCACCTTTTTTATAATAGATATCTCCCAGGTGTTCCAACACATCCGGGGAATCTTTATCTATAGCAAGCGATTTTTCAATATAGTGAATAGCCTGATCATAATCGCCCAGTTTGTAATAGATCCAGCCCATGGTGTCCAGGTAGGGGCCGTTATCGGGTTCTGCCTGCAGCGCTATTTTGGAATGTTCCAGCGCTTTTTCCAGGTTAATCCCCCGCACCGAAAGGTGATAAGCGTAATTGTTGTTGATGACCGGGCTTTCTGGACTGAGGGATAATATCTTTAAATAGAGCGGTTCCGATTTGTCGAATTCCTTCAATTCATCAAAAGCGCCGGCCAGGGCTAAAATTGACTGAATATTGTCCGGTTCTTTTTCACTGGATTTTTCAAAATACTCTATAGCCTGGGCAAATTTTCTTTGCCGGCTGAGGATCGACCCGGCGTAGTAATTAAGGCCGGGGTCGTCGGGAAAGTCTTGCAGGGAGGTTTTAAAATTATCGAGGGCCAGATCGAGGCTATCCATTTGAATATAATTAATACCGCGTAAAATCCATAAATGAGTCAAATCCTGGCGCAGTTCCAGGGTTTTATCAAAGCATTCAGCAGCTAATGGATGCTGGCCGGTTAGAAAATAATAACGGCCGAGGGTAATCGGCACCCGCCAGTCATCACTCTGGGTATCCATAAGCGGTTTGAAATAATCGATAGCTTCAAGAGAATCGCCCTGCGCCATCAGTATATTGGCAATTTCAATACGAGAACTGACATAGGTAGAATCATTATCTTGCAGAGGCAGGTACAAATCGACCGCTTTTTTCCATTCTTGTCGTTGTAAATAGAGGTTCTTCAATCCCTGGCGAACAGTTGAAAACATGCTGTTCTTTTGCAACGCTTCAGTATAAAGCTGCTCGATTGCCAGGGTATCTTTTTTCATTTGCAACAGCGAAGCCAGGGCAAGGTACGAGTTCTCGCGCAGCGGGAAACTTTTTATAGCGTTTTGAAAAACTGTAATAGCGCCGGTGGTATCGCCCTTTTCAAAATAGAAATTACCCAGTAAAAGTTGATTGGCCAGATTATCCGGGTTTTTTTGTAACAGTGAACTGAAATAATTGATCGCCTCATCCCACGATTGGTTTTTTTCATACCAGGTGCGTAACTCGGCGCGGATGTCCCCGAAATTATCATCATATTCAAGAGCTTTTTTATACCATGATATCGCTTTTAACGTATCGCCTTTGGCTTTGGCTGTTGCAGCCAGCGCCAGGTATATTTCTTCCTCTTCCGGGTATTGTTTGTATAGTCCCATATAGACTTGCTCAGCCTGCAGCAGAGCCCGGCTTTGCAGGAACAGGTAACCGATGCGCAGGCAAAAATCCGGGTCATCCAGGCCGTTTTGCAGCATGGACTGGTAGGAAGCGAGCGCTTGTTCATAGTTTTTTACAACAATTTGCAGCGAAGTAAGGTAATATAGATGTTCAAGATTACCGGGTTCAATTTTGACAATATTTTTATAAACCTGCATGGCCCGGTAATAATCATTTTGTTTTTCATAGCAGGCCGCCAGCAGGATCAGGGCATCGAGGTTTTCGGGGTCGAGGTTAAGTACTTTGTTGATGATCTTGATGCTGGTTTTTTCTTCTCCCAGGTAATAATAATTTTCCGCCATAGCCAGAAAAATACCGGGTGAAGATGAATCAAATTCCGCCGCCTGGTGATATTTTAACAGCGCTTCTTTGTTCATGCCGACCAGGTTGGCGATTGTTCCATCGATTACCATATCCAGGGCTTCCTGGTTATAGGTTGCTTTCAGGGGTTTTTCTTTAACCAGGGCGTGGTTACTGCCGCAGCCGGTCAGCCATAATGCAGTAGTAAATAATATTATATAGAGACAATTTTTCATAACTACCTGTTTGATTAAAATTTACAGAGGCTAATATATCGTTTTTTTCCTATAATCACAAGCAAAAAGTACCCGTCTGTTATGAAAATGCTTGAACTTGACTATATAAATCAATACTTTATAATTCCTGATCCATGAGCCGGATCACGCACATTATATCTTTATAACCGTAAAAAAGTTCCTGTAAACATGGAGGCTATATGAAAACTTTAAAATGGTTTATCCCGGCGCTGGCTATTATGACCCTGGTCGGTTGTATTATTTTTTTATCGCAACCCCTGTTGTCGGAACCACAAGACGAAGAAACGACCGAGGTCGTTGAAGAAACCCCGGTTTATGATGATCTTGCAGTACTCTATTACTATGGCAATGGCGATACCCGCATCCATACCTGGATCAATACCGGCAGCAGCTCTTTTACCTATTCCGGTTCCAACGGCTGGTTTAGCACTAAAAAAGGCGGTTATGAAGGCAATAAACTGCTGCATAGTGTAGCCGGGGACTGGAACGGCGATGGTTATGCCGATCTGGCCGGATTCTATGATTATGGGCAAGGCATCACCCGCATTCATGTGTGGTTGAACGAGGGCGGTACGACTTTTGACTACCAGGATTCAAAAGGCTGGTGGGAAAGCACCCGCGGCTATGATGCTAAAAGCATTGTCTCGGCATCGGCTGGCGATTATAACGGCGACGGCATGGATGATATTGCAGCTTTTTATGATTACGGCAATGGCGAAATCCGCATCCATGTATGGCTGAGTAATGGCGCAGACCGGTTCAAATATGAAGATTCGCGGGGCTGGTGGGCAACCAAAGGTTACCCGGCAACCGGCATTGTTAATTCATTTTCCGGAGATTTTGGAGATTAACCTGTACGAGCTGCCAGAATTTTTAAAATAATGATTTTATTTTAAAATTTACAGGTTGGAATATAAAGAACTTTAGTTTTAATAAAAAAGGTGATTTTTGGAAACTAACAACAACCAGCAATTCGAGCAATTCAGCCGCTGCAAAGCGATTGTGTGTGATCTGGACGGCACTTTATACCTTGATAATATTCCCTTTGCCGCCTCTTTTCCGTTTTTGGAAAAAATTATCCGGTCCGGGCGCAAACTGTTCTATTTTACTAATAACAGTTCCCGTTCCCGCGCTACTTATTTACAAAAACTGGCCAAGATCGGCTTTCCGGTGAAAGACGATTATATGATAACATCAACAGACTGTGCGGAAAGTTATTTACGCCGGCACAGCCTGTGCCCGGATATTTATCTGGTCGGCAATAGCGATCTGAAACATGATTTTGAAGCGCGAAATTTTCATTGTCTTTCCGAAGAGGAGGCATTACAGGGGGCGCCGGCCGCGGTAGTATTGGGTTTTGATACGGAATTGACCTATAAAAAGATCCAGACCTGTTATGATCTGATTCTACGTGGTATTCCCTACATTGCTACCCACGCCGACCTGTTATGCCCTGTGACCAAAGACACGTTTAAACCTGATGTCGGTTCTTTTATATCCATGTTTGATACGGCAACCGGCGGAAAACGACCGGTAGTAGTAGGCAAACCGCATAAAGAAGCGGTGGAAGCGATCAGCGAAAAAGCCGGATGCCCGCCCCATGAGATAGCATTTATCGGCGATCGCTTGTATACGGATATTCGCATGGCGCAAAATTTTGATATGACCGGTGTGTTGGTGCTAAGCGGTGAAACCAGCCGGGAGATGCTGGCCCAGTCTCCCGACCGGCCCAAAATTGTGGTTGAAAGTGTGGCGGATTTAATTGCCTGGCTTTGATGGCTTTTTATTTTCAAAATTCATGGCATTGATAACAATGGCTTTGCCGTCTAACCAATAATCTACCGCAGACCACAACGTAATGAGCGACGCAATAAAAATAAGTTGTGTAGCCAGAGGAATATCAAGCCATATAGTAAAGGGCGTTGCTATCAGTCCCAATTTTTGAAAAAAGAGGATTACCAGCACACCCAGAATGCTGAGAGCTTGACCCCATGCCTTAATTTTTCCGCTTTTACGGGCAGCTACAACCACACCCTCTTTCATGGAGAAAACCCGGACTACCGAAACCAGTACATCACGATAAAAGAAAACCGCAATGATCCATACCGGCGCCAGACCGGAACTGAGAAAGCAAAGATAGATAGTAAACCGGGCAATGCTGTCGGCAAACGGATCCATCAGTTTACCAAAATCACTGACCTGGTTGCTGCGCCGGGCTAAAGGCCCGTCGAGGAGATCGGTTATTTCAAAAACTCCAAACAGAAACATACATACAATTAAAGACCATACCGTATCGAGCCAGTAAAACAATAAAAAAAACGGTGAACCGGCTATACGAATCAAAGTTAATGTGTTTGGTTTCATCATAGAATATCTTTATTTTTGTTGACAGATTGTCCGGTTTTTTAATGCTGCAATTGCCTGGAAAAACCCTGGCTTTACAGTAACCGGTTTTATCTAACTAAATTAACAAAAATAAAGGGAATCATCAAGCTATTTTAAAATTAATAGAATATAAATTAGGATATTATTTAAAAAAATGAAAACCGGGCGGTTTTTTTACGTATGAGTATGCCGTATGATCGTTGAAAATATATTTCTTCCGCAACCTGCACTGATACCATTAGCAAAGAATTAAAAGCCCCGGTTGTGAATAGAACCAGGGAAAAGGTGTATAACTGGAAAGACCCGATTGTTTAGCCCACTCGACAACGAATTTATTAATTAATTCTACCGGAAATAATAAAGGAGGCAATGTGGCCATTTTAAAGCTGAAGCAAATCTCAAAAGCGTATGAAGAAGTTCATGCGGTGAAAGAGTTGTCCTTTTCTGTGGATAAGGGACAGATTTTCGGATTACTGGGCCCCAATGGCGCCGGCAAAACCACGACGATTCGTATGATCATGGATATTATCAAGCCTGATAGCGGGACGATAGAAATTGCCGGCAAGCTAAATTCAGGGCAACAGCGCGACAAGATCGGCTATTTACCTGAGGAACGCGGCCTGTATAAGAAGATGAAAGTTATCGATACCATCACTTTTTTCGGTGAGATCAAGAGCAAACCGGCCAGGCAAACTCAAGCCGCAGCCGTGCAATGGCTGGAAAAGCTGGAATTACTGGAATGGCGCGATAAAAAAGTTGAGGAACTCTCCAAAGGAATGCAGCAAAAATTACAATTCATCTGTACAATCATCCATAACCCGGAACTGATCATTCTCGATGAACCGTTTTCCGGCCTCGACCCGGTCAATACCAATCTGCTCAAAGATGTCATGCTGGATTTAAAAAATACCGGAGCCACAATTATTTTTTCCACCCATTTGATGGAGCAGGTAGAAAAACTGTGCGAGAACATTTGTTTGATCAACAAAGGCGCCAGCATTTTGCAGGGTTCTCTCAAGGAAATTAAAAAAGGCTTTGGGTCAAACCGCATCCGTATGCAGTATGAAGGAGCGGCTGAATTTCTCAAAGATCAGTCCCTGGTTGCTCAATACGATGATTATGGTCAGTATGTTGAAATCAAACCGGCGGACAATGTATCGCCTCAGCAGCTTTTAAAATACGCTATCGACCGGGTAAATGTCCTCGAGTTCAAAGTATCCGAACCGTCTTTAAATGAAATTTTTATTAAAGCCGTTAAAAATTAAGGAGAGTGATTGTGAACAAGACTATTGCTTTAATAAAACGGGAGTACCTGCTGCAGGTAAAGTCCAAGGGCTTTATTATCGGCACCCTGTTATTGCCGTTGTTTATCCTGTTTGTTTCTTTTGTTCCCGCCTTTCTGGCAAACATGGAAGTAGAAAAGAAGGCCAATATCGCTGTTATTGATACGACCGGTAAAATCTATACACCCCTGTCCGTTGCTTTGCAGGAATCCCGCAAAGATAAACAGGGCAATTCATTATACAATGTTGAACAGGTAACCTGGAGCGGCGACAGCCTGGGTATAAAGAAAGAAGAGTTGAATGCGCGGGTTCAAAACGGGGAGCTGTTTGCTTATATTGAAGTGACGGATAGCGTGTTCATAAAAAACAGTTTTGCGGTATATTCCAAAAATATTACAAATTTTGATTTTTATTCACGGGTGGAAAGGTTAATGTCCGATGCAGTAAAAGCGATTCGCATGAATGAGAGCGGCCTGGACCCCGAGTTGGTGAATAAATTATCCCAATGGGTCAAAGTGCAGACCTTCCAGGTGGATGAAAAGGGCGCTAGTGAAGCCAGCGGCATGGCTGCTTATGGACTGAGCTATGTCATGGTCTTTATACTCTATTTTGCGCTTATTATGTATGGCGCCTATGTTATGCAAGGAGTGATTGAAGATAAAAGCAGCCGGGTAATGGAAGTGATCCTCTCTTCGGTCAAGCCGTATCAACTTATGGCTGGTAAAATTATCGGCATCGGCGCTACCGGCCTGACCCAGTTTTTCATCTGGATTCTTTCAACCGTGCTGGTTACCACGTTTGGTTTGGTCATAGCCCAGCAGTTTGCCCCGGGAATTTCCGAACTGGCCATTCCCTCGCTTTCTATCTGGACCTACCTGGCTTTTATCGCTTATTTCCTGCTCGGTTTCTTTTTATATGCCACCCTGTATGCCGGGCTGGGCAGCATGGTCAATTCCAGCAGCGAAGCGCAAAGTGTACAATGGCCGGTGATGATGCTTATTGTAGTGGCTTTTTTGTTAATGTTTGCAATAATAAAAACCCCGGATAGTACCCTGGCGGTCGTTCTGTCGCTCATTCCGTTCTTTACGCCGCTGCTTATGTTTATGCGGATCATGCTTAATGCCGTGCCGTTATACCAGGTGATCCTCAGCATTATCATCACCCTGTTGACAATAGGCGCGTCCATTTGGGTCAGCGGCAAAATCTTCCGCGTCGGCATTTTAATGTATGGCAAACGCCCGACCTTACCGGAACTGTTGAAATGGATTAAATACTAGTTTGTAACTTCAGGCCGTTTTAACACCTGGTTAAAACGGCTTTAAAATTACATATCGTTGTGGATTTTATATGAGTAAACATACCATGCAGCCGACTATCCGGCGATTGAGCGGGCGGAGTGAGGCCGAATATTGCGCCCGGTTAATGGCTGCTTCCGAACCCTGGATCACCCTGCGCCGCAATTATGAAGAAAGCTTGCAGCATGTTACCGATCCGGGCAAAGAAGTTTATTGCGCAGTAATCACTGATGAATTGGCAGGATTTATGATCTTGCAAATGCAGGGCGCTTTTACGGGTTATATTCAAACTATTTGTATAGCCCCGGAATGGCGGAGAAAAGGACTGGGCCGCCAGATGATAGCTTTTGCCGAACGGCGTATCTTTAAAGACAAACCTAATGTTTTTATGTGTGTTTCCTCGTTCAACCCTGATGCCCTGCGATTGTATAACCGGCTGGGATATGAAACTATCGGGGAATTAAAAGATTATATTGTTGCCGGTCATGCGGAAATTTTATTACGTAAAACCATTGCGCCCTTAAATAGTTTCAAACCTGATGCCGCTCAAACACCCACATAAATTATTTAATAAACGACCGGTGCTAGCAGGAGAATAAAATTCACCCGGTTTTGATGGCTTGTTTGCAAAACAAAGACTAACCGATTATTACATTGATTATCCTGTCCGGCGCAAAAATTTTTATAATATACCAGGTTTTTCAATCCTTTTGAAATACTGAACAGCGATATAGGAAGCAATAACTGATTTGAGCAATTCACCGGGTACAAACAACAGCAAACCGGAAAACACTACCTTTTGCAAAGAAATCGCGGCGCCGGAAAAGCACTCAAGAGAGATAAACAACCAAAATGTGCCAATCACTAAAATTACTATGGCAGTCAGTACGTTTATCCATAAGAAAAAGTGTAATGATTTTTTCAGGTTAAACTGCCGGTTCAGGACGGCGGCCAGCCAGGCGGCTAACGGCAAACTCAGCAAATAACCAAAAGAGGGTTGCAGCACATAAGCCAACCCGCCGCCAAGGGCAAAGACCGGCAACCCGGCCAGACCCAACAGCAGGTAAGCGGCCTGGCAGGTAAACGCATACCGCGGCGGCAGAATAGCGCCCGCCAGGATAGTAAAGAACGTTTGCAGGGTGACCGGCACCGGCGGTAGCGGAATTTTTATAAACGCCCCGGCGGCCGTCAGGGCCGTGAATAATCCGGCATAAATTATTTTTACGGTTTTATTTGCCAACATAAACAGTTTGTCCGTTTTTAGAGTCTAAAGTAATAAAAGCAGTTAATTTAAACAAATCAATTTTGCGCTTGCTTTTTCAAGCGGAGCTATATATATTCGCACGGAACCAGTTATGAATTTATCACAATCACAAGCAGGTATTTATATTCCCGGAACAAAGAACTTGATACATATTTTTCAAAAAGCAGCACTTGTAACGGCTTGTTTCGTGGGCCTGTTATTTATAACCGCAACCCCGGCGGGCGCCCAGGTTGAACAGATCAAGATCATCGCAACCTTTGCACTCGATTATACCGGACAAACCACAACCATTCCATACAGTATTATTCCGCATAAACAACTTGCCCGCCCCAGGATCGGCCTGGCGCTGAGCGGCGGCGGTTTACGCGGGGTATCGCAAATTGGCGTTCTCAAAGCCCTGGAAGAAGCGAATATACCGATTGATTGTATTGTCGGCACCAGTATTGGCGCGGTGGTGGGCGGATTATATGCTTCCGGTTATTCTCCTGAGGAGATTTGGAAAATTACCAACAGTTTCGACTGGAGCAGTGTGTTGAATGATACGCCGGAACGTTCTTCTTTGTTTTTAGGCGAAAAACAAAAGCGGGGACGCGCCCTGGTGCAGTTTCGTATGGAGAATTTTAAGCCGATATTGCCGGAAGCTTTGATACAGGGTCAGAACCTGGGAGATTTTTTAACTAAAATTATTCTCAATGCGCCTTATCATGGGCAAGATTTTACAACTCTAAGAACCCCTTTGCGTATTATTGCCACCGATATTTTATCGGGCAATAAAGTTATTATTGAAAATGGCGATCTGGCGGAACGAATGCGTTCTTCCATTGCCATACCATTGTTGTTTAATCCGGTAGAAAATGCGGAACAATTGCTGGTGGATGGCGGAGTGCTCGACAATATCCCGGTAAGCGAAACACGCAATTTCGGCGCCGATATTGTGATAGCCGTGAATACAACCTCTCCCCTGCGCAGCCGGGAAGAACTCCAATCTCCCTGGGAAATAGCCGACCAGGTGACCACGATCATGCAGCAGCAAAAGAATGAGGAACAACTGGCCGGCGCCGATGTGGTAATCTCCTTTGCCGATATGCTGGGTAGTTCCACTAATCAGGAGAAAATCGATTCCCTGTACCTGGCCGGTCAGGAACGGACCAGAGCCAGGCTGGATACAATTCGCTCGTTATGCAGGACAAGTAAGGGGGAAGAAGAAAACGATTTTTATTTTGTGGAAAGAATCCAGGCGGATACGACGCTTAACCCTGAACTAGTTTCAATTATAAATACCCGTGGGGCGCGCCGCATCGCCGGTAAGGAAATCCGCTCGACCCTGGAAAAGATCTACAAAACCGGAGATTTTGAGGATGTGGTTGCCAGGATAATTCAGGTTGGCGATACGTTGACCCTGCAATACCAGATGACCCTTAATCCCCGGCTGGATCAGGTTTTATTTATCGGGCAGACCATCTTTGCGGATTCGGTTTTGCTGGAAAAATTTACACCCCTGTTGGGCAAGCCGATCAATCGCTATACGACTGCGGCCGCTTTACGGGCAACTTTGCAGCTGTTCCGAAAAAAGGGGTATTCGCTTGCCGAAATCCAGAAAATTGATTATTCTCCGCATTTACGCCGGGCGGTGATCTATTTTACTGAAGGGAAGATCAATTCCATCAGCTTTTCCGGTAATAAAAAGACCAGAGATTTTGTCATTGCCAATGAATTTAACCTTAAACCCGGTAATGTGTTTCGCTCCGATCTGGCGCAAAAAGGAATAAATAATATTTATGGCACCGGTTTGTTCAATTCGGCGGCGCTAAACATTTCCGGTGATAAAGACGGTTATGCGTTGAGCATACATTTGCAGGAAAAGAGTTCCAGTGTCGTCCGCTATGGTATTCGCTATGATAACGAGCGGTGGGGCAGGTCTTTCCTGGAGTGGGCGGATGAGAACCTGTTTGGTATGGGCAACGATTTGACATTACACGGCCAATATGGCTCGCGTGATCGCATCATTTCCGCAGCTTACCGGGCCGACCGGATTTTTAATACTTTTTTAACCGCGCAAATCGACCTGCATCAGAATCAAAATAAATATTTTGCCTGGGAAAAGAGCATTAAAATTGGCGAATACAACCGCCAGGCGACCGGAGTTATTTTCAGCGTTGGTCAGCATATAGAAAGGGTTGGAACGATCTCTGCTTTAATGCGCCTGGAAGAGATCGACATCATCAAGCTGGCCGGTAAAGGTTTTGATGAAGGCGCTTTACGTATTAATACGATCGGGATTAATTCCATTGTCGATACGCGCAACCAGGTGCCATTCCCGACTAGCGGTAAATATCACCGTTTTGAATATGAAGTTTCGACCGGGAAATTTTTGGGGAATGATATTTCGTTTTTCAAGGTGCAAAATTATCTTTCCACCTATTTTACCATGCTGAAACGGTTTACTTTTAGTCCCAGGCTGTTTTGGGGCACATCGGACCTGACAACGCCATTTTCAGAACAGTTCAAACTGGGCGGGGGAGAATCATTTTACGGCCTTGAAGAAGCGCAACTGCAGGGGCGGCATGTCTTCCAGGTAAGTATGGAAGCCCGCTCGTTTATCAGCAAATTGTGGTTGTTTGATACCTATCTGGCGTTACGGTATGATTTCGGGGCGGTGTGGAAAAGTGAGTTGGTCATAGAGTCACAGGACTTTATAAATGGAAAGGGCCTTGCGGTATATGTGAAAACACCTATAGGCCCATTCTCTGTTGCTTACGGCCGGACTAGCGCCCGTGACGAAAGAATATATTTATCTGCAGGGTATAATTTCTAAGTTATTTATTTTTTTTATCTTGTTCCAGGTTCCAGCGTACCCAGTCGGTATTTTCATCGCTATCCGTAGCGGCAAAGTTACCGGAATAAGAAACCTGCCCGTTTTTATCGATTGTCACTTTTTGCATACTTTTAACGATCAGCGCCCATTCTTCCATAGAAACTTCGCGGGGGCCGGGAATTTCGTGCGGGCCTTCAATCTGGTAAGGTACGATTGATTGGGGAACCACCGTACTCAAATCCGGCGCATTGGTGATGATCACTTCGCCCTTGTATACTTTGAGTTCTGACGCAGAATCGGCGCCCACGCTCATTCGCAGGGTGGTGCCGGTGATTGCTGCAGCGGCAATTGGGGTGTTGATCGAAAAAGTCATATTTTCCGATTTTTCAGCTACGTTTGCCCACAAATCGCCTTCCTGTAGCAGCATCTGGGTTTCGCGTTTTTGATCTTTGGTTTCTTCATACAGTTTTAAAATATCGATAGTGGTCTTGGGCGCAAGGCGAATCTTGTCCAGCCGGGCCAGTTCCAGTTCGGCGCGGGACTGGGCAAAGGTGCGCACCCGCTCGCCGCCGTTTACTTCAGTATTGGTTGCAACATTAGTCCATTCAACTTCCGCCAGCTTTTGTTTTTTTGCAGATCCTTCTACGCGCGTAACCAGACCGCGTTGTTGATCTGTATTGACAGCCATACTCAGGCCGATCAACAGGATCGTTGTTGCCAGGCTGGCCAGTCCAATCATCATCAGTTTATTTTTAAACATAGTCCCACTCCTTTACAAATTTGTCACTTTTTTGTTTGCGCAATTGAAACGATTTTTTCGATTTCATCTTTTTGCGCTACATTAACCAGGGGCATGCCTTTGGTGGCTCGCCCCATTTTTTTTATTAACTTGGCTTTTTGTCTTTTTATCTTGCCTTTTTTGGTTATAAAATATATTTGTTCAGTATCATTAACTTCCTGGATGGCGACAATTTTCCCGGTCTTGTCCGAGAGCAGATAATTTCTTATCCCTTTACCCCCCCGGCCAATAACGCTGTATTCGGCCAGGTCGCTCTTTTTACCAAACCCCAGACCGGTAATAGATAATAACATAGCTTTGGGGTTTTGGATGGTTATCATGCCGACTACAACATCATTTTCCTCTAGAGTTATTCCCTTGACGCCGCCGGCGGTTATGCCCATATCATCGCGCAGTTCGTTGCCGGGGAAGCGAATGGCCTGGCCGTTCGCTGTGCCGATCATCACTTCGGCATCTTTGTGGTCGAGAGCCACGGCGGCCAGCCGGTCTTTATCCTTCAGCGGCATGGCTACTGCCGATCCTTCGCGCAGCTTGGAAAGGACGCCCAGCGATGATTTCTTGATCAATCCTTCGCAGGTTACAAAATAGAGGTATTTGTTTTCATCAAACTTGTCCAGTTCAAACACATGCAAGATTTTTTCATCTTTACCCAGGTGGATCAGTTTTTCCAGGGAAGAACCGCTGTCGCCATTATTATCCAGCGGAACAAAGCTGGTGCGCAGCGGGTAAACTTTACCGGCGTTGCTGAATACCAGCAGGTAATGGCTGTTGGCCGATTTAAAGGAATATTCAATGAATTCCGCTTCACCGGCGGCCTCTATTTTTTCTTCTACCGCTTTTTTATCGGTCAGTGAAAATCTGCGGATCGTGCCGGTATTGGTGATGATGATCTGCGTTTCATCTTCTTTCATCAATTCCTGGATGGTTTTTTTGCTGCCCTTGCCGATGATCTGCGTACGGCGCGGGTCGCCATACCGCTCTTTAAGAGTGAGCAGTTCTTCCTTGACCAACTGCATCCGCCGCGGTTTGCTGGCCAGCAGGGATTTTAGTTTTTCAATCAGTTTAATAACTTCCAGGTATTCCATTTCAATTTTTTTACGTTCCAGGCCGGTGAGCCGCTGCAAACGCATATCGAGAATCGCCTGCGCCTGGATCTCGGATAGTTTGAAATTTTTCATCAGGCCGCGCCGCGCCGTATCCACATCTTTGGATTTTTTAATCAGGGCAATGATCGCATCGATATTATCGAGGGCAATTTTTAATCCTTCCAGAATGTGGGCGCGTTTTTCAGCTTTATCCAATTCAAAACGGGTACGGCGCAATATCACATCGTGACGGAATTCCAGGAATTCCGTCAGCAATTCTTTCATGTTCAGAATTTTGGGCTCGCCTTTTACCAGCGCCAGCAAAATTACGCCAAAAGTGGATTGCATTTGTGTATGGGTGAACAGATCTTTGATGATTTTATCGGCAGAAGCCTCTTTACGCAGTTCAAAGACCACGCGCATGCCTTCACGATCCGATTCATCGCGGATTTCCTGAATACCGTCGATCTTTTTTTCGCGTACCAGGGCGGCAACTTTTTCCAGCAACGCGCTTTTATTGACCTGGTAAGGAATTTCCGTTACAACAATTCGCTCGCGCGAGGCGCCCATATCTTCGACATGCACACGGGCCTGGACAATTAAGCGGCCGCGGCCGGTATTAAAATAGGCTTCAATTTCTTCATCACCCATTATCACCGCGCCGGTGGGGAAATCTGGACCCTTCATATAATCCAGCAGTCCGGCTGGTTTTAGCGACGGTTTATCGATCAAGGCGGCCAGGGCATCGACCACTTCATTCAGGTTGTGCGGCGGGATATTGGTGGCCATGCCTACGGCAATGCCTGAAGCGCCGTTGACCACCAGCCCCGGCAGCAGCGACGGCATTACCGAGGGTTCTTTTAAAGAGTCATCAAAGTTTGGAACAAAATCTACCGTGTCTTTTTCAATATCGCGGATCACTTCTTCGGCAATGGCAGACAACCGGGCTTCGGTATAACGCATAGCCGCTGCAGAATCGCCATCGATGGAGCCAAAGTTACCCTGGCCGTCCACCAGGGGGTAGCGCAGGGAAAAGTCCTGCTCCATTCGCACCATCGTATCGTACACCGCCCGGTCGCCATGCGGGTGATATTTACCCAACACTTCACCTACAATACGGGCGCTTTTTTTATAGGCGGAGGTGGGACGCAGCCCCAGTTCGAGCATTCCGAACAATACCCGCCGATGCGCCGGTTTCAGGCCGTCGCGGACATCCGGCAGGGCGCGTGATACAATTACGGACATTGCATAATCAATGTACGAATTACGCATTTCTTCTTCTATATAGACCGGCTGAATATTTTTATCTGTTAAATCTGGCATTGTGAACAAGACCTCGGTTATAATTTATACATCCAGGTTCCGTACGTATTTGGCGTTTTCTTCGATAAATTTGCGGCGCGGTTCCACATTATCACCCATCAACATGGAAAAGATAAAATCCGCTTCAAAAGCTTCTTCTATAGTGACCTGCAGCAGGGTGCGTTGTTCCGGGTCCATTGTCGTTTTCCAGAGTTGATCAGGATTCATTTCACCCAACCCTTTATAACGCTGGATGTCGAGTTTATCTGTATCAGACTTTTTGTTTTTTTTCATAAACTCTTCCAGTTCTTCATCATCATAAATATAAGCGTAATCCTTGCCGGCCTTGACCCGGTACAAGGGCGGCTGGGCAATATACAAGTGACCCTTTTCCACCAGTTCGCGCATGTGGCGGAAGAAAAAGGTCAGCAGCAGGGTACGAATATGGGCGCCGTCAACATCCGCATCGGTCATAATTATGATCTTTTCATAGCGCAGCCGGTCGAGTTGAAAATCATCCCGTCCGATGCCCGTGCCCAGTGATGCTACAATAATGCGTATTTCTTCATTAGAGAGCATTTTATCGACCCGGGCTTTTTCAACATTTAAAATTTTACCGCGCAGGGGTAAAATTGCCTGAAAGCGCCGGTTACGACCCTGTTTGGCGCTGCCGCCGGCCGAGTCGCCTTCGACAATGAAAATTTCGGTTTTTTCCGGGCCGCGCGCTGAACAGTCCGCCAGCTTGCCGGGCAGGCCTTCGCTTTCCAGCATGGTTTTGCGCCGGGTCAGCTCTTTAGCTTTACGGGCCGCTTCGCGCGACAAGGCGGAAGACCTGCATTTATCAATTATTTTACGGGCAATGGTTGAATTTTGTTCTAGCTGCTCGGTGAGGGCTTCATTGACAATCGATTCCACCAAGCCGCGCACTTCGCTGTTGCCCAATTTGGTTTTGGTTTGCCCTTCAAACTGAGGTTCCGGGTGTTTAATGCTGACAATAGCGGTTAGCCCCTCGCGCACATCTTCGCCGGTGAGGGTAGGATCGCCATTTTTCAGCAATTTTGCTTTCATGGCAAAATTGTTCAAACTGCGGGTCAACGCGGTTTTGAACCCGATCAAATGGGTGCCGCCTTCGATGGTATGGATATTATTAACATAAGAATAGAGATTTTCTGTATAGGAATCGTTGTAAGCCAGGGCAATTTCAACCGAGATATGATCTTTTTCTGCGGCAAAATAAATAGGCTTTTTGTTTATGGTTTCCCGGTTCTGGTCGAGATATTCAATAAAAGAAACCAATCCGCCTTTGTAACGGAATTTTTCATTGCGGTCGGTTTTTTCATCGGTAATGGAAATTTTCAGATCCTTGTTCAGAAACGCCAGTTCGCGCAGGCGTTCGGAGAGAATCTCAAAACTGAATTTATTCTTTTTAAAAATGGTCTTGTCGGGCAAAAAGGTCACTTTGGTACCGGTCGACTTGCGGGAACCAACCACACGCACCGGCGAAACCGGCGCGCCGATATTATACTCCTGCCGGTACACTTTACCGTCGCGGGCGACTTCAACCTTGAGCCATTCGGACAAGGCATTAACCACAGAAATGCCCACGCCATGCAGACCGCCGGATACTTTGTAGGCTTTTTTGTCGAATTTACCGCCGGCATGCAGCACCGTCATGACTACTTCAAGAGCCGATTTATTCATTTCCTTGTGAATATCCACCGGAATGCCGCGGCCGTTATCGTATACGGAAACGCTGTCATCCTTGTGCATGATCACTTCAATTTCCGTACAATAACCGCCCAGCGCTTCGTCGATGCTGTTATCCACAGCTTCATAAACCAGGTGATGCAGGCCGCGTATGGAGATATCACCTATGTACATGGCCGGTCGTTTGCGAACCGCATCAAGTCCTTTCAGAACCTGAATTTGAGTCGCGTCGTATACTTCTTCTTTCTTTACTGCCATTGTCTTCTTTTAGTTTTATTGAAATCGTATATCGGTTATCAGACCATTGCCATATTTTTCTGTTATTTTAGTTAAAATATGGGGCTTTTGAAATAATAATTCTGTGCGCCAGGTCATGCTTTTTACTTTTACATAGAGAATGTCGTCTCTCACTCTGAGGGCGTCGGTAAATTGGGCAATATTTTCTCCAACCAGTTCAGGCCAGGAAGCGATCAAATCGTATTGTTTGATCTTTTTCTCCACCCCTATATCCTGTAACAAGTTGTGCAGGGTTTCTCCTATCAAGGTTGGTCTGTGGTTCATATTATGCCCTGGATACCTGCCCTGATTTTACCAAAAATGTATTATAGCTTTTATCCTTAAAGCCAATGTTTTTTATAGTCGTCATATCGAGAGAGGTGCCGGTGATAATAGTTTGCCCTGCTTTTGCAAACAACTCCATAACACGGGCGCTGCGCTCAATGTCTAATTCTGCAAACAAATCGTCAAACAGCAGGATAGGATCGGTTTGAGTTTTCTTTTTTAAAAACACTGTTTCTGCGGCTTTCAAACTCACCAGGGCGCTTTTATGCTCGCCCCGGGAGCCGTATTTACGCAAGTCGTTGCCGGAAATGGTAAAGACAAATTCATCGCGGTGTGGCCCAACCAGCGCCGCCCCCCGCCGGATTTCATTATTCATGGCCGCTTTAACCATGGTGGTAAAAGTAGCTGCCAGGTTTTGCCCGGTTTTCACCGGCACACTCGGCTGATAGTGGACTTGCAGGGTAAAATCGGCAGCGGTAATTGTTTTGTAACTAGCCGCCAGGTAACTGTTTATTTCCTCGATCATGTGCATGCGCGCCTGCATAATATTGACGCCGGTATTAATCAACTGGCAGTTCCAAATTTCCAGTTGGTCGCGCAACGCGGCCGGGTCTTTGGGAAGGGAAAGCAAAAATTTGTTTTTTTGCTTTAAAATCCGTTCATATTTTTTCAGCTCATCCAGGTACAATGCAGAACTTTGCGAAAGCATTATGTTAAAAAATTTCCGTCGTTGCGCCGGCGGACCTGAGGTAATTACATGGTCTTCTGCAGAGAGGATCACGATAGGGAATTTCCCCACCAATTTTGAAAATTGCGTTACAAGTTTACCGTCAACCTTGATCTTTTTACCCAGCGACCGGGTGTAATAAACTGCAACCCGGTTGGTAATATCGGCATCATTCATAAACACGCCGTCGAACGAATAGGTGTCGCCATCAAACGGCGCCAGTTCCGCTTCGTCATGGGTGCGAAAACTTTTTGCCAGGCACAGAATATAAATTGTTTCAATTAAATTCGTTTTACCCTGGGCGTTATCTCCAAAAATTAAATTTATGTCTTGCGTAAAGTCGAGGCTGATATTTTGTAAATTACGAAATATATGAATATCCAATTTATGAATGTACATGTGTTACTCTTGTTCAACATCACCTTCGGCAGTCTCTTCTTCATTTCCTGCGGGTTCTTCATTGATCCGAATAGGCATAATTAACATGAGCATGCTTTCATCCGCATCCTGGTTTTCCGGGTAAACGATGGCGGCGCTGCCGCCGTCTTTCAGTTCAAAAACCACTTGTTCCTGGTCGATGTGACGCAATATATCCAACAGGTAAGTGGAATTATAGCCGATCTGCATCCATTCATCGGTAAAGGTGGCCGGAATGACTTCTTTAGCTTCCGCGCCAAATTCAATATCTTCAGAATGAATAGTAACTTCAGCGGGGGTGATAACAAAACGCACCTGGTTGGTGAGGGAACTGGAAAAGATCGAAACCCGGCGCAGTGTAGAAATCAGTAATTCCCGGTTGACGTATAATTTTTTATCATTATCTTTTGGGATAACCCGTTCATAGTTGGGGAATGAGCCGTTGATCAGTTTGGAATAAATAACCGCCGCGGCAAATTCAAACTGAATATGATCCTCCCCAACCTGCACTTTGAGGCTTTCTTCGGAATTTAAAATGCGCATCATTAAATTGAGCGCTTTGGTGGGGATAATAATATTCAGCGGCGCATTGTCTGGGGCGCTGAATTTCCGCGACACAATGCGGGACAAACGATGCCCGTCGGTGCCAACAAAACTGACTTCCGTCGGCGACAGGGTCATGTTTATACCGGTGAGGGCCGGACGTAATTCATCGTTAGACACCGCAAAAATGGTTTTATCTGTCATGCGGGACAAGAGCTTGCTGTCAATATCGAACGACACATCGCCTTCTTCAATGTTGATCCTGGGGAAATCTTCCCGCGGCTGAGTAGCTAATTTATATAAGCCTTTTTCGGTTTTAATGACAATTTTGTCGCCCATGTCGGAATAAATATTCAGAGGCACATCCGGCAATTCGCGGACAATTTCCAGTAATAATTTGGCGGGGATGGCTACGGAGCCATTTTCTTCGGCTTTAACCGGCAGTGAAATGGTCACAGATACTTCCAGATCGGTTCCTGTCAACCGTAATTGTTGATTTTCCAGTTCAAGTAAAATACAGGTAAGTACGGAAATCGTAGTTTTTTGTGGAACAACACCAACCACTTTATGCAGAGCTTCATAAAATTCTGCTTTGGAAATGGTAAAGTTCATTCGTGCCTCCTTAAAAATTATCCAGCAAACAAGTTCCTAAAGATAGAAAAAACCTGATAATATTACAAGCAAAAATATATGTTGTATAACATTTAAATGCCGGTTATAATTGCGCTATTTCAATTTTGTTTTTGATTGTATCGACATGTTCACGCAATTTGTTGTCGGATTTAAGGCTTTCTTCGGTGCTGGTAATGGCATGGATCACGGTGCTGTGATCCCGACCGCCGAAATGCAAGCCTATCGTTTTGAGCGAACTTTCGGTCATCAGTTTACATAAATACATTGCCAGTTGCCGCGCCTGGACAATTTCCTTTTTTCTGGTTTTGGCGCGCAGCATATCATCGGGAAAACCGAAATACTCCGCGGTGGTTTGTTGAATGAATTCAATGCTGATAGCTTTAATTTTGGGAATACAAACATCTTTGAGCAGATTTTTGGCCAGTTCCAGGGTAATATCCTGACCGTTGAGCGAAGAATAGGCCAACAGCCGGATGAGCGCGCCTTCCAGTTCCCGTACGTTGCTGGTGACATGGGTGGCGATAAAATGATAAATTTCCATCGGCAAATCCAGGCCGTTCTCCTCGGCCTTTTTTTGCAAAATTGCCTGCCTGGTTTCCAGTTCCGGAAGCTGAATGTCGACGACCAGGCCCCACTGGAATCGGGAAATTAATCGTTCTTCTATGCCTTTCAGCTCTTTGGGGGGTTTGTCCGAGGACAGGACTATTTGTTTGCCTTTTTGATGCAGGGTATTAAATGTATGGAAAAATTCTTCCTGGGTGCGCTCTTTGTTGCCAAAGAATTGAATGTCATCGACAATTAACAGATCGACATTACGGTAAAGACTGCTGAATTCAGTGGTTTTGTTTTTCTGGATCGAGTTGATAAAATCCATGGTAAACCGCTCGCTATCCACATAAAGCACCCGGCTGGTGTTGGTGTTGGATTTACAATAGTTGCCAATAGCCTGAATGAGATGGGTTTTACCCAGGCCAACGCCGCCATAAACAACCAGCGGATTAAAGGTGGTTTTGCCGGGGGATTTGCTAACTGCCAAAGAAGCCGCTTTGGCAAATTTATTACAATCGCCTTCTACAAAACTGTCAAAGGTAAAACGATCGCTGAGGTTATCGTGTCCGTTTGTGCCTTTGGCCGGGGCCGGTTTCTTCATGGAGGGTAACTGCACAGCGGGAGTAGTGGAATCCATTATAACGGAATAGACCAGCTTGCAATCGTTGCCTAATACCTGGGAAACAGCATTATTGATCACTTTGCTGTAATGCTGTTCCAGCCATTCATAAAAAAACTGGCTTGGCACCTGTATTGTGAGAGAGTTCTTTTCCAGTTTGAATGGTTTGATTGGTTTGAACCAGGTTGAAAAGCTGTTGGAGTTGACATTTTCCTTGATCAGCTTTAATATTTTCTCCCAGGTTTCATAAATCTGTCCTTGCATACACCATCCCGTGAATTAATATAATAAACGTTTCTTAATTTTTAATCTATATATAGCAGTAAAATATTTTTTATATACCAGAACAAAAGAGAAACAGGCTTTTCCACAATTTTTTCAAGTTATCCACAGGCGCGATAAAGATGTGTCATAATATGAAGATAGAAAAAACAATAATTTATTTCGTTGCATAACAAGTTATCCACATTTCCATGGTTGATGGGAAGGTCTGGGTTTTTCCGCATCAACATCGCCGTCAAGTTATCCACATGTTATTTATTGCTCCCCCATAATTAAAAATAATCAAATATGGGGGCAATATCAAGATGAAAAACACATTTTTTTATTTTATGTTGAAAATAAAAATACGGAAGAATGAAATACTGTCAAGTTAAGTTCTGTTTTATTATATAAATAAAACAGGAAATTTTAAAAATAATCAAAAAACCAGTTAAAAAAATAAACTTCTTGTAAGTATGATAAAAAAGTATTAAATTATTGTCTTTGTATTTTAAAAATATGTTCACCTGTCATTATTATTGAAATAGAGAAACTTATGATCAAAGATCTTGAAAAGATGCGCAATATCGGTATCAGCGCACATATTGATTCCGGTAAAACAACCCTGACGGAAAGAATTTTATTCTTTACCAATAAAATACATGCCATTCATGAAGTGCGCGGCAAGGATGGCGTTGGCGCCACCATGGATTCCATGGAACTCGAACGGGAACGCGGGATCACTATTTCTTCCGCATCAACCAATGTGGAATGGAAAAAACATTCGATAAATATCATCGATACACCCGGACATGTGGATTTTACCGTTGAAGTAGAACGATCATTGCGGGTTCTGGATGGCGCTATTCTGGTGCTTTGTTCCGTTGGCGGTGTACAGTCCCAATCAATAACCGTTGACCGGCAAATGACCCGATACAAAGTACCCAGAATTGCTTTTGTAAACAAGTGTGACCGGATGGGCGCTGATCCCGAAAAAGTTACCCGGCAGTTACGTGACAAATTGAATCATAATGCGGTTTTAATGCAATACCCCATCGGCCTTGAAGATAAGCATGAAGGCGTAATCGACCTTATCCGGATGAAAGCTTATTATTTTGAAGGCCACGACGGGATGACCGTGCGTGAAGCGGAAATACCGGAATCCTTACTGGAAAAAGCCAAAGTAAAGCGCGATATTATGCTGGATACGGTGTCCATGTTCAGCGATGACTTGATGGAAGCCTACCTGGAAGATCGGGTAACACCGGAATTAATCTATCCGGCTGTACGCAAAGGCACCCTGGCTTTGGAATTGACCCCGGTGTTTCTCGGTTCAGCCTTTAAGAACAAAGGGGTTCAACTTTTGCTGGATGCGGTGGTTCAATACCTGCCTTCTCCCACAGAAGTAACCAATAGCGCTCTTGATTTGAGTAACAATGAAGAACAGGTGCAATTAACGGCAACAGTCGACCTGCCTCTGGTTTTGCTGGCGTTCAAGCTGGATGATACCCGTTTTGGGCAATTGACTTATGTGCGGATTTACCAGGGCTGTTTAAAAAAGGGCGATGAACTGATCAACCGGCGTAACGGTCGTAAAGTACGGGTTGGCCGCCTCATTCGTATGCACGCGGATGAAATGGAAGATATAACCGATGCCGGCCCCGGCGATATAGTTGCCATGTTCGGCATAGATTGCGCCTCGGGTGATACATTTACTTCACCGGATGTCAATTATTCAATGACGTCGATGTATGTGCCGACGCCGGTAATTTCGCTTTCGATTGTGCCCAAAGATAATAAATCGCTGGAAAATATGAGCAAGGCAATCAACCGGTTCTGCAAGGAAGACCCTACATTTCAGTCCTTTGTCGACCCGGAAACCAATGATACAATTATCCGCGGCATGGGCGAGCTGCACCTGGATGTGTATATTGAACGTATGCGCCGTGAGTACAATGTGGAGCTGGTAACCGGCCCGCCGCAGGTAGCATACCGAGAAAGTATCATGCAGCCCGGAACCTTTAATTATACACATAGAAAGCAGACCGGCGGCGCCGGCCAGTATGCGCGGGTTGCGGGGAGTATGGAGCCCTGCCATGAGAGCACTTTTGAGTTTGTCGATGATATTAAAGGTGGAGTGATACCAAACGAGTATATCCCTTCGTGTAAAAAGGGATTTGAAATAGCTATGGAAAAAGGCCCGCTGACCGGTTTCCCGATTGTGAATATTAAAATGACGATCAACGACGGGGCTTATCACCCGGTCGATTCATCCGATATGGCGTTTCAAACGGCGGGATTATCAGCATTTCGTGAAGTGTATTTAAAATGTAAACCCATGATTTTGGAACCCATAATGCGCGTGGGAGTGGAGAGCCCCTCCGAGTATCAAGGCGCAATATTAGGCACGATCAACCAACGGCGTGGAATTATCCACAGCGCCACCGAAGACGGCAGTTTTACTGTGATTGAAGCAGAGGTGCCGCTGGCGGAAATGTTCGGTTATTCAACGGTTTTACGTTCTTCCACCCAGGGCAAGGCGGAATTTACCATGGAATTTTCCCGCTATTCCAAAGTACCGGAATCCCTTGCTGAAGAATTGAAAAAACAATTTGCTGAAAAGCAGAAAAAACTGAGATAAACAGTTGTTTTTTGTCTTTTGCAGGATTATATTTGCAATAGACCGGAGCGAACAGGAACCGGTATCAATATAGAACTGGTAGTGAAAAAAACCTGTTATTTAACAGGTGATGAGGAAAAGGTAAAAAGCGGTTCGGGTGTTACCCGGTAACCGGTACAGGAAAAGAGAGTATTCAACAGATTATGAGGCATGTGCATGCAAAAAGCAGAATTAATTAAAAAAAGTCCGATACGTGTGCTGGAGAGCGGTATAAATGGTGGATTGGGAAAAGGGAATCTGGGCGTTTTTACAGCGCGCAAAGGCGTTGGAAAAACCGCCAGCCTGGTGCATATCGCCACCGACACAATGCTGCAGGAACGTAAAGTATTGCATATTTCTTTTGCCGATGATCCCCAACATTTGGAAAACTGGTACAAACAGGTTTTTCTGGAATTGGCCAAACAATATAAATTGATAGACTCAAAAAGTGTATATGACGCTTTGCTGACCCAAAGGCTGATTTTGCATTTCAAGAAAAAGGATATTACATTTACCCAGATACGCGAAAATTATAAGCAGATAACACAAAGCACTTCTTTTACACCGCAGACAATTTTTGTCGACGGTTTTCCCTTTGAAAATGCCGAACCCGCCCAGTTACAGGAATGGAAACAATTTGCCGCCGAGGCGCAAGTGGAAATTTGGTTTTCGGCGACCCTGCACCGCGAGGATCTGCAGCTTGATGAAAAGGATGTGCCGGCCCCGGTAAATAAATTTTATGAGCTGTGGTCGGTGATCATTATGCTGAGCCCCAAAGAAGATTTTATTGATTTTAATTTGCTTAAAGCGCATAACACCGGAAAACCGGAGCGGTTACGCCTTAAACTCGATCCGCAGACTATGCTGATCGCCAATAATCGTGTTTGATAATAGCGATGCAGTAATTTTTATGGGGAAGGGCATCCGGAAACGGAACGAGTGTGGGGGCAAAATTTTTACATTTTATTAATTCCGGGTGTATTTTTTCAAGCCCACCAGTGGGAATGATTTTTTCAAAAATATCAGTGGAGTCCACCTGGGGTACGGGACTGCTATAGAGAAAAGACTGTGATTCCGAACCTGTCCAGACATTTACTGTATTTGTGGCGAGGTGGGCTACACTTTGTTGTGTACTGACCAGAAAATGTCGCCTCGATATGTCCGTCCCACCAAACGGGACGGACTACCCGACGACCGGTTTTCCCGTCAAACCCTATCATTGCCACGATCTTCAGGTCGTGGGACAAATAAAGCAAAAACAGGGCTTTAGCCTAAACAAATATTTGACTAAAGTCAATTTTTAGTAGTTTTTATTATCCACGTCATAAATGATGTGGCAATGAATTGTTCCTCACCCCGGACGGTCAATAGCGCCGGGTTTCTCAATCCGGTCAGCCGACAGGATTGGGCGCGCACCCGCAGAAAAAATATTGTTCAAAACAAGGGGCAAAAGCCCCTTGTTCCAGGGTAAGAAATCCCGGCGCGCTTTGTTCAAGCTATTAAAACTTTTGTTGCAAAACAAACAGCTTTTCGGCAAATTCCTTGCCCATATCGATATAGCCCTGGGCGTTATAATGATAGGGATCGGAATAACCGTAATTATCCGTGCCGGTTGCCAGTGCGGCATAGCCGTCGTGCGCTACATAATCGGCCTGGCACTGGCGGACAATATCGCAGTACTTCCACACGTTTCTGCCGTTCTTGCCGGAATCGGAAATGCGGCCGATGATGACCGGCAGGTCATCCCGGCGCAGGGCCGCGCGGATCAAGTCCATCAGGCGTTTTAAATGTGCTTCATAACGCCGGGCAATTTCTTCCGAAAAGGCCGAGTCGCTTTCACCCTGCATCCACAATATACCGGCCGGGATCAGGGTATCGGTTTCGCCATCGCCGTCAATATCGGCAACGGCAAAAGCGTTGCGCAGGGTCGCTAAAAAGTGGTCATACTGGTTAATACCGCCTTTTTGCCGATAGTCCGGTTCCCAGCAGCCCCATTGTCCTGTTGCCAGAGAATCGATCGACGAGCCGCCGCGGGCGTATTTGATGATCGCGATATTGGCCGTAGAATCCAGTTCCAGCATCCGCCGTGCGAAAGAGAGCTCCAGGCCGATTTTGTTGCCATATTTGTTGGTTACACCATCGGAGCGAAAGCCGCCGCCGTGCCCCGGTTTTAATTCCGTCCACAGTCCCCGGCCGTCAACCGGCGTGCCATCCAGACCGGTGTTGCCCTGATAGATCATCACCCCTTTGACGGGGCCCTGCAACTCTGCCGGCAAGTCGGCAATCCGCCCCTGGCCTTCGGCATTGGACTGCCCGCCGAGATAGTAGACCTTGTAGGTCTTGGCCGATAGAGTAATGAATGATGACAATAAAAAGACCAACAACAGCACAAATATTTTTTTACACACAACCGCCTCCTGTTTTTAAATTATAAAAGATACTGACCCCTAACTGACAACCAAAGTGCATAACGACAACCCCGGCGTTCCTGACCACAATTCTGTTTTACTGGGCAGGGATTTTTTATACTCTTATATCCTGCGAGGTTTTGTTTTCACTCTATTAAAACATCCCCGGAGAGTGTTGCCATCGGCAAGCCGACAGTGTGATGAACCGTCGGCCTGCCGGATTATTGCTTTTTATCGCAGTAAAACTACTTTATTGACTTTGGTAACCGAACCCGCTTTAAAGATAACCAGGTAAGCGCCGCTGGCAATTTTATTGCCGGCGTCATTAACGCCGTTCCAGCGAATATCCCATGAACCTGCCTGGACCTTTTGGCCGTCAATCAATGTTGCCACGGTACGGCCAAGAATATCAACGATAAACAGGTCGACAGTAGCATCCTGGGCCAAATCGTACCTTATCGTAGTTTCGGGATTGAATGGATTTGGATAGGACGGCAGCAAATCCGTAGTTTTGGGGATAACCACATTTACCCTTACAACAGCGCTCTGTTTTAATGATTTTACACCTTGTTTGTTTACATCATACAAACGATAGGTATAAGTTTTATCGGACTGGACGTAGCTGTCTGTATAGGAATAATTCTGCCGCACGGTTGTGTTGCCCTTGCCTTTCAAAGCGTCATCGGTTTTATAGCTGGCTGCCACAACCCAGGAATTATTCCCTTCCACCTGTTTTTCAAGGATATAACCAAGGTTATCGGTTTCGCTTTCTGTTGACCATTGTAACACTATACCCTGGGGTGTGCTGGTAGCGGTAAAGGAAGAGAGTTCCACCGGCAGCGAATAGTCACCGGGATTGCTATATGTAGCAAAAGCATCAATATTGTGCTGAGCCCAGGGATCGGCAGTATCGATGCGGTTAACAATAGTATGATTTTCATCGGCAGTGCGCCATTGTAAACCGGCCGTGCCGCTAGGAGTGGTTATATTGGTGATCTTTATCTGGCCGATCAACGTACCGTTACCGCTGGTACCGATAACTTGCATACGGTCATTGAACTGAGTTTGATTGCTGAACGGCGCTTTGGAAATATTGAGAATGACCCGGTTGGTTGCCACAATACTGGCATCCATCGTATACCAGGTAAATATTCTGGATTCCGCCGTTACCATCGAAGCGTCGGGGGTTGTGAAATTACCGCTGTTAAAGGTGAGAACAAAATCGCTGTCGCCGAGGTAAATATCGGTGGTGCCGGTTCTGAGCATATAAATATCAAAAATAAAATCGGTTCCGCTCACCTGCTGGTTTTGGATGGACAGGGTAAAATCATATTCCGCGGCAAAGCAAGTTACCGCAAGCACTATTAATATCAGGAGCACTAATTTTTTCATATCTCGGTTTCCTTTGTTTATTCAGGGTTATTGAATATTTGTAGAGATATTGCGATTATTCCAGGATGCGGTGCGGTCGTTAGCGTCAACCGTGCCGGAAAGATCGCAATCGCTGTCCTCGTATCCGGTAACATTGCGGTCGTTCCAGGTGTTGGCCCGGTCGGTGGCGTCAACGGTTCCGGAGGCATCGCTGTCACCGGAGTACATTCCATATACCCCGGTTTCCAGAAGCGCCGCTTCGTTGGCACGGTATTTATCCAGGCCGGTGGTGAAATCATATTGGGTAGTACTGCCGGTCGACAAGGCATGGGTTTCATCGCTCATAACCGCAACGTGATTACGATGCTGAACGACAATATAATAATTACCGGCGTCAACATCCAGGGGAATGTTACCGGTGGTGCCGTTATCGGCTACAATCCGTCCGTCTTTGTTCAAAAAAGCGCTGTGTGAAACTACCGCGGCGCCGTCAATCGTGGTGCGCAACTGTACCAGCACCCAATCGGTCACATCCGTGGGAACGGAGGAGACGGTTCTGGCATCCTGACTGTAGGGGGATGTCGCTGGAATATAGGAACTATTAAGCGCTGTGGTCATTTCATTGCTAACCGTATTATAAGGCCCCTGCAGAAACAGTTTGGCTGCCAGCAACACATTTTCATCCGAAGCGACTACAGGACGAATGCGAAAATCACCGCCGCCCCAGGCAAACCAGCCGCTGCCGGTATCGACCGATGAACGGTTGTCGACGGAACCATTATCATAAAAAATATAAAAATCGGTGCCCGAAGTAAAATAGGCAACTACGTGATAGTTTGTTGCCGCCGTAACATTCACCCCGGTAGCTGTCAAGTCGATATAGTTCCAGCTATAAGGCAGGATTTCAGTTTGGCTGAAAGCAACCGTGCTGCCCAGTTTAGCGTTCGGCAGGCCGGCATTATCCGACCACACCTCTACATAGAGCGGACCGGTCATGGTATAACCGACATGCGGGTGAATAAACACCCCGGTGACATTCCCGCTGATCGCGGGGGTAAATTTAACTGCGATTTTAACATTAGCCCCAATAGATGTGGCGTTAGTACTACTCCAGCCGTCATAGGCCAGTATTTCCCGGTCAAGAGTAGTGCCGGAATCCTGCAGTTTGGCGGCGGCTTTAAAAATATCGAGCTTGCCGTAGCCCCAGCCATAGTCCGGCAAAGAGCCACCGGTATAGGAATCGGTTGCCGCTGTACTGGTGATCAGGGATTTGGCTTCACTAGCGGTCAAAAAGGGATTGGCTTCCAGCAACAACGCCACGGCGCCGGCAACTACAGGACAGGACATGCTGGTGCCCTGGTTCAAATGATGCTGGCTGCCCGGAGCTACTCTTGATGCTGCCGGCGTATAATCCTGTGATAAGGAAGAAAAAATACCCATACCGGGGCCGGTAATATCCGGCTTTTGCACATCATCGCGGCGGGGACCAATACTGCTAAAGCCCGCAAGATCGTCCGAGGTTTCCGTACCTGTGTAACTGTAGCCGCTGACAGCCGAGTTCGACCATCGCCAGCGACTGGTATAAGCGCCTACGGTAATTGCATCGGAGGCGGTACCCGGATCGCCCACTGTATAGTTTGAATTTGCGCCGGTGATGTTAACGGTCATCGTTTTGGTAAATAACCAGCCGTGGTAATCAAGCGCCGATGCGGTATTGTTGGTCAGAGTAAGCACCCACGTGCCGCTGGCCGGTTCATCGGTGGCGGTTACATCAGATACATAGACATAGTTCCTTCTGTCGCCATTCGTATAACCGCCATCGGCATTATTGTAACAGTAAATTGACCCGTCGGTTGTGGTCGGATAGGTGCCGCTTTCACCACTGTTGACGGTGAACGGGGCCAGGTTGGGGGAATCTACCGTAAATGAAACATCGGTAAAATCGTCATACCAGATATCGACGCCGAAATAATCATTGTTATTACTGGCATTGGGTGTATAAGAGGGAACAGAGATCGTAACGTTGGTACTGCCGCTGCCGGGCACGGTTCCGGAAATATGGATGAGATCGCTGCCTTCATTGCCGGCGGAAATGACCGCAACCCGTCCGGCGCCGGCAAAATTATCGACGGCCACTTCTTTGGCGCCGGTGCCGTCATGGGCAGATGAATGACCGCCCAGGCTCATATTCACGACCACCGGTTTATTCAATGTTTCCGACATTTTTTGGGCCCAGGTTAACGCATTGATCGTATTGTTTGACGGGAAAGACCCGTTGCCGGCTTTGACCACAATAATATCGGCTTGCGGGGCAATACCGGCAAAACTTTTTGTTGAATACGCGGCGCCGTTGCCGGCGGCGGAACCGGCTACATGGGTGCCGTGACCGTTGGTATCGGTTTCCCGCACAAAGCCGGCGGGAGAGCCGTCAATTTCGTTTTCAATATCGGCCTGGGAATATTCAACTCCATAATTGAGCCCGGCAAAATTTACTCCGTCCCGATCTTCCGGGGTCACTTCACTGCCGGTTTTGGTCAGGGTTTGATCCCAGATATAAAGGATCCGACTCTGGGTGTTGTCGGAGGGATCGCGAAAATCCGGGTGTTCCCAATCGATGCCGGTATCGACAATGCAAACCAGCACGCCGCTGCCTTTGAATTCCGTGTTGTTCAGGTAGCTGTTATGGAGCAGGTCGGCGCCGATCTCGCCGGCGGCAACATCGTTATTGGGATAACATACCGAGCCGATGGTGATATAGAGCGTCTCGGTAAGCCGGGCGACATCGATCATTTGCAGTGGGGACAGATGGGCGGTAACAAAGCCGGGAATGACCGAGTTGACCGGCACCCCGGCGTTTTTAAGCGCGTTGGGATTGTCGGTGCGGATAATTACCCCATAAGCGACAGCGCCGTCATCATTCACGGTAACAGAGGTGTTTTGCGCAAGAAAGCTGTTTGTTTCAGCGCCGGTGGAGCGAAGTTGCGCTGTTGTTTTGTTTTTAAACAAGTCATGCAGACGTGGATCGATGCGCTGTAATTCGTTTTGCGACATGACCGTAATCGGGTTATCCTGATCTTTAAAACCAGACAGGCTCAGGAAAACAAGAAATGCAAGGAAAAGGAAAAGTAGTTTTCTAATCATAGGAACCTCCAGTGCTGAAAATTTTTAGTAGATGGCACGATTTTCCTAATAAAGGAAATGAAAGCATTATTTTAAGGTTATGGGGTAAAATTTTGCCGGAACAGATACTCTCTTTTAACCGACGGTTATTTCCCCGTAAAAATTTTTGTCAACTCTGAATTTTTGGTTAACCTTTTATATAATTTGTTTGTAATTTATAAATATTCAAGTAATAAACAAGAAAAATTTGGTTCTAACTGCTTTTCAGTGGGTATTTTACCGGGTGAACCATTGTTAAAATTATAAAAGGCTCAATATAAAGACCTGAAAAGAATTTTTTTTCTCCCCTCTGCGACCTCCGGGGACTCTGCGGTTTAATTCATAAATTTTACCGCAGAGGTCGCAAAGAGCGCGGAGAAAAGCATTCAAAAAATTGTTATTTAAAGGTTTATTGATGGCAGTTTATTCTTAATAAAGATTAGTTTAAAAACAAATTATATGGATAGCAGGTAAAATTTTTCTTCAAACACAAGTTTAATGTTTTCATTTTTATTCAACGTAAAGTTGCTTTAACCAGGTCTTTATAACGGATATAACAGTATTCTTGTTCTTAAAATAGTGGGACAATTACTCACTATTAACAATATAATGCCAAAATACGGTTGTTACCGGTTTTATCAAAAAACCAACGGCACCAGCATTTTTGATTTTTGCATATAGTCCCGATAGGAGGCGCCAAATTTTTGCAGATCGTCTCGTTCCTCGGCGCGGGCGGTTAAGTAAACCGCCGCCGTGGTCAATACCAGAACCAGCGCATTGACCGGCGTGATCTGTTTGAAAAAAATGCCCAAAGCCAGGAACAACAACGAACTGTACATGGGGTGGCGGATATAACGGTATATTCCCTGCACGACCAGGGTGGTGGTGTGCTCAAAATTATTATCTATTGACTTGCCGATTTTACGCAGCAACCGGTAACCGGCAATGACAATAATAATAGAAATGATTAAAAAGAACCAGGAAAGCAGGTGCAGGGGCGAGAATGGCTCTTTGAACCAAACCCCGGTGTTCAGTAAAATGCCGATAACGGTCAGTTCAAAAGCAAAAAAGCGATAAAATCCATAAGAACGGGGATGTAACAGGTAGCGCCGCGAGAAGACGAGCAAGAACACAGTCGCACAAATCAGAATGATGATTTTAATCATAGTAACCCTCCGCGTGTGTAAATTTGAGACTTGGAAATTTATGGAAGTAGCGATTTCTAGTTGTAAAAGAGCTCTTACAACCACCGCTTACCACACCCGGCAAACCAGGCCTTTTAAATATTCGCCTTCGGGGAAATTAAGCGCTATCGGGTGGTCGCCGGCTTGTCCCAACTGGCGAATAATGTGCACATCACGACCGGAATCGAGAGTCGCCCCGGCTATTATTTTCTGAAACAAGTCCCGGCCGATATGCCCGGAACAGGAAAAAGTGAACAGAATACCGCCCGGACGCAGCAGTTTGAGCGCCAGCAGGTTGATATCCTTGTAAGCGCGCGCTGCTTTATCCATTTGCCGCTCGGACTGGGCAAACTTGGGTGGATCGAGGATAATCACGTCGAATTCCTGCCGGGAATCGCGGCACGTGCGCAGGTAAGTAAAAACATCGGCTTCGCGGAGGGTTGTCCGCTCTGCGGCAAAACCGTTCAGTTGCACGTTGCGGCGCAGCAGTTCCAGCGCCGGTGCGGAAGAATCGATATTGGTAACCTGCGCGGCGCCGCCGTACAAGGCCCACAGACCAAAACCGCCGGTATAGCTAAAGCAGTTCAACACCTGTTTTCCCTTGCAGAATTCGGCCAGGGCGGCGCGGTTTTCACGCTGATCCAGGTAAAAACCGGTTTTATGGCCGTTGCTCACATCCACCAGAAAACGGAGCGGGCCTTCCTGAATCTCCAGCGTTTCCGGGGGAGCGCTTCCCCACAGCAGGCCGCATTTGCTTTCCAGACCTTCGCGGGCGCGCACCTCGGCGTCCGAGCGTTCATAGATACCGGCAATATCCGGTAGCAATTCATGCAGTAACTGGATAATGGACTCTTGCCAGTACACCACCCCGGCGGCCAGGAACTGGCAGACCAGGAATTCGTTATACCTGTCCACGATCAGGCCGGGCAGGCCATCGGCTTCGGCGTTGACCAGGCGGCAGGCGGACGCCGCCCCGGAGGCGAGGATTTCCCTGCGGCAGCTAATAGACCGGTCAAGTTTTGCTTTCAGGAAACCGGCATTAATGGCATCATCGGGGTTAAAAGACCATACCCGCAGGCGGATTTGCGAGTGCGGCGACCAGGCGCCGCGCGCCAGCCATTCGTTTTTAGCGGACAAGATATCCACAGTCTCGCCAAAACCGGGTTCGCCCTCGCTGCGGGCGATGGCCCCGGAGAATATCCACGGGTGACGGCGCTTGACGATATGTTCGTGTTGCGGTTTGAGGATAATTTTCATACTGTAATATACGAAAAAAAATGATAGATTGACATGGATTAATTGATTTGATACAAATTGAAATAAAAAATCAATACAATTCAGGAACCGAGCGTACCGGTTTTGCCTGCAGGCGGGCTTTACTTGCGGGTAAAATCGGGATTATAACTATCCGGCTCTGGTATATATTAACAAATAAATTGACTCTGGCGCTGATGTTTACTATATTCGCCATATTTATATCCCAGGCTACCCGGCAGCGCCGGGGCGCTATCCGTCGGAGCGAAACTGTGGCTCCGATCCCGCCCTGGGCCGCTGGTACGTACCCGACCCCGCCGGGCAGGGTACTAGTCCGTATATGTATTGCAGCAACAACCCACTTATTGTTCGTAGTACCGCCTTCAGGCGGGTTTTTCTTCCGGCTAAAGCCGGGACTACAAACAACCCCGTCTCTGCCCACAATCCGATATTACAGTTATCATGTTTAACAAATAATTAATTTGACTCCCGCGCCGGTCTTTATTATATTGGTCATCGATGGTTTGCAGCAAGGCATTTACCGGCATGTGTCAAATATAATACCCGTTTGCCTTGTTCTTTAAGCGGTTCGCGGCGCTGCCGAGACCGGAAATTTTAAATGAATCTCGTTTAAGCCGGAAGAATTTTAAGCCATTGCTGTAACAGTTTTCACACAATTCATAGACATAGATTCAGGTAATTACAGGAAAAACGATGCTTATCAAAAACCGACATACACAATTTCAATTAACTCTGCCGGAATGGCTGGGACAATATATTCAGGATCAAGACCCCATCATGCCGGATATGGAAAAACGCATGCAATTTGTCATCAGCCTGGCGCGACTGAACATCGAGCACAACAGCGGCGGGCCGTTCGGCGCGGCGGTGTTCGATATGAGCGCCAACCGGCTGATCGCCGCGGGGGTGAACCTGGTGGTTACCGGCAATTCTTCCGTTTGGCATGCGGAAATCGTCGCCATGATCCTGGCGCAGCAGGCAATCGGGCATTTTAATTTTAAAAAGCAGGACGCCCCGGCCTGTGAACTGGTTACCAGTACCGAGCCCTGCGCCATGTGTATGGGCGCCATTCCCTGGGCGGGCATTACGCAACTGGTGTGCGGCGCGCGCGACAAGGACGCCCGCGGCATCGGTTTTGACGAAGGCGCCAAAGTGAAACACTGGCAAAAAGCGCTGCGCAAACGCAATATCACCGTCATCCGCGATGTGTGCCGCGACCAGGCGGTGCAGGTGCTGGAGCTTTACAACCAGCATAATGGAATGATCTACAACGGGTAAGCCCGGAGAAATGGCGCTCTAAAAAAATTCTTGTTCTGAACTCTATTTTTCTTATATTCATTATCCTGCATTCGTTGAATTGATTAATAAAGGAAATGACTATGGAACAATTGAACCGACGCAAGTTTTTGGGAATGACCGCCGCCGCCTCCACATTTATGATCGTGCCGCGCCATGTGCTGGGTGGGCCAAAATTTGTCGCCCCCAGCGACAAGGTGAACATCGCCGGTATCGGCGTGGGCGGACAAGGCTGGGCCGATTTACGGGCCGTAAGAGAACAAAACAATATTGTCGCCCTGTGCGATGTGGACTGGAACCGGGCTGCCGAAGCGTTCCAAAGATTCCCAAAAGCCGCTAAATACAAAGATTTCCGGGTTATGCTGGAAAAACAAAAAGATATCGACGCCGTTATTGTCGCGACGCCCGATCACGTTCATGCCGTAGCAACCATGGCGGCGATTCAGGCCGGCAAACATGTGTATACGGAAAAACCGCTGACCTATACGATCAAAGAGGCGCAGATGCTGCTTGAAGCGGCGCGTACCACCGGCGTGGCAACCATGATGGGCAACCAGGGTCACGCTATGGAAGAGGCGCGGCTGCTGTGCGAATGGATTTGGGACGGCGCGATCGGCCCCATCCGCGAAGTACACGCCTGGACGCCGCACCCGGTGTGGCCGCAGGGCATGGACAAACCCACAGATATACCGCCGGTTCCCGATACTCTGGACTGGGACTTGTGGCTCGGCCCGGCGCCGTATCGGCCGTACCATCCCGCTTATTTACCCATGCTGTGGCGCGGCTGGTGGGATTTCGGCACCGGCGGGCTCGGCGATATGGGCTGCCATATTTTCGATCCCATTGTCTGGGCGCTCAAACTGGGTCAACCCGAATCCGTTGAAGCCAGCGCGTCTATTTTTGTCCGCGAAGCGCTGAACTGGGACAAGGTACGCAATACCGAAAGTTACCCGCAGGCTTCGATCGTGTATTACCATTTTCCGGCGCGCGGCGATATGCCGCCGGTCAAACTCACCTGGTACGACGGCGGCCTGATGCCGGAAACCCCGGTGGAACTGGAACCCGGCCGCAGAATGGGCGATCAGTTTGGCGGCGTCTTGTACATCGGCGAAAAGGGCAAAATATTGACCGGGTCGCACGGCGCCCGCGGTGTGCGCATTATTCCCGAAACGAAAATGCAGGAATACCAGCGTCCGCCCAAAACCCTGCCGCGTTCAGTGGGTCATCACCAGGAATGGATCGAGGCCTGCAAAGGCGGCGCGCCGGGCGGCACTAACTTTGAGTATTCCGTACCGCTAACCGAGATGGTGCTGCTGGGCAATATTGCCCTGCGAACCGGCAAAAGACTGCAATGGGATGGCGTAAATAAACGTTTTACCAATGACGAGGATGCCAACCAATACCTGCACCGGGAATACCGGCAAGGGTGGACGTTGTAAGAGTTATTATAATTATAAATTTAAGGATTCATCAATTTAATTAAAAATGCTATTGAGTTTTATAATTACTTAAATCTAATAATAACACAATAGTTAATTAAATTCTAAGAAATAAAACTTACCAAGTTTTTGTTGTTTTTTACAAAAGGAATTTATAACTTTATAATATAAAAGAAATATTTAGTGACTTCCCAATATTATTATATACTTTACTACAATTGCATATTATTAAAGGCATTATTTTTGCAGCTTGTTTTTTTGTTATGAATTATGCATATACAATTAAACAATTTATTAAAAATAATTAATTTTATGTAAGAAATGTACGTATTTTATAGTAATATCTATGTAACAAAATTTAAAAAAGTACATATAAATAATAAAAAATAAATATTCAGACAATAAATTTCTTATGGCAGAGCATAATCTTATTTATAATAAGAATTTAGATGAAATTACTTCTTCGATTGTTTTTTTGACTGATGAAATCGGTGTTTATCATTATAATAAATTAACATATTTATTTGAATATTTTTTTATAAAAAATTTCGGTTTCAGATATACAAAAGAAAAATTTTTAAAATACCCACATGGACCAGTTATTTCAAATTATAAAAATCAAATTCATCGATTATATAAAAATGGTATTATAAATGTAAATTGTGATGAATTAAATAAAAAGAGAACAGTCGATGATTATTTATATAAAAAAATTATTATTTCAAAAACAGATTTAACTATAAGTAATATAATAACTAATAGTGAAATTTTTAATTTTATTGAAATGATAATTGAAAAATTTGCTAGACTCACTACTGATGAATTAGAAAATATAATATATCAAACAACCCCAATAAAAAATTATCTTACCTTACAAGAGAATAATTATAGAAAAAAAATTGGAGGTTATATATTCCCAGATTGCATTAGATTAAAGGATTATAAAGATATTGTTGTGAAAGGAAGAGAACTTGCTTTGAAACATTCACTAAAATATCCCCAAATTGATATTGAATTGCATAAAGACCTAGCAATAGAGTTAGCTTATATGAGCAATTTGAGACCAAAATTATGTGCATTCTAAAACAGCAATTATTATCAAAATACCCTCCACAACCTCGAGAAGTTTGGCAAGTCGATGATCTTGAATTAAGGTTAGAAGATCCAAGTAGAAAAAATAAATATAAAAGGCCAGTATTAATTTTATCTTGTAAAGAACTATTAAAACCTGGTATAACTATAATAAATGTAATCCCTTTTGCTACTATAAAATCAGGTTATTCTTTTGATAAATTTACAATACCAATTAAAAATGGATTTATTGGTCCAAGTAATAATTTTAAAGTAAATAATACATCTGCTGCTCTAATTAGATTTTATCAACCTATTGATATTAAATTTTTTGTTGAAAAGTGTGGAGAATTATCTGAAGAGATATATTATGCAATTAGAAGAAGTTTGTGTGAAAATGTGATAGGTCAAAAAATAAATGATTATAATTTTAAAATAAACTAAAGTAAAAGGGGAAAATATGATTTTAAATGATAAACAAATTTATGAAGCTGTTCAAAACAATGATATTATTATTAAACCATTTGATGAAAAACAAATACAGGGCGCAACTTATGACTTTAGAGTCGGTGAACAAGGAGCTACTACTACTACTAAAAAACTTGTAAATATAAAGGAAAATGGTTATATAATAATAAGTCCTGGGGATTTTGGTGTTATTACTGTATTAGAAGAAATAAAACTTAGTCTTCAATTTTGTGGCAGATTCGGTTTACGATCTAAATATGCACGAAAAGGGCTATTAGCAACAACTGGCCCTCAAATTGATCCAGGTTATCATGGAAGATTAATTATTGGTGTTACTAATCTTACTCCTAAGCCAATAACATTATCTTATAAGGATGATTTTGTTACTTTAGAGTTTCATCGTTTAGAGCAACCATCTTCCAAACCATATATCGGTCCATTTCAAAATAAATTAGAATTAGGTGCAGAGGAAATTGAATTTATTACTGAATCTAATGGTATGGCATTATCTGAAGTATTAACAACATTGCGCTCTTTAAGTGAAAATGTCGGTGCTTTATCTAAAGATGTAAAAAATTTAAAGTGGATACTTCCATTAATAGTAGGTTTTGGAATTACTATAATAGCAATATTAGTTGCAATTAAGTAGTTATTATCCTTAAAGTAATCATATAAAGTTAAGTTAAAATTTTATGCCCCACCAACCCGACTGGGATTTTTATAATGTCGAAATGGATGACAAATCCGCTTCGGTGATGCTGGACCTAGCGTTGGCGCGCGTTGCTCCCATAGCGGATAAACCCCGTATGTTATGGATACGGGTAACACTTTTACAGCCGGATGCCGATGGGTTAGTGCAAAAAGAGGAACTGGATCGGCTGGTCGAACTGGAACAGGATATTGTCGCCCGCATCAGTCAAAATCTCGAGGGAGTACTGGCCGGGAAAGTTACCGCTGCGGGAATACGGGATTTTTACTTTTATTGCAGCAGCAGTGGTGATTTTGATTCTACGTTTACTGAAATAAAAAAACATCATCAGGAATACGAGTTTGCCGGCGACGCCAATTCCGACCCGGAGTGGCGGATTTTCTGGCAAGTGTTGTATCCTTCCGAAACATATATGCATATCATCCAGAACCGGCGGATTTTACGCAAGCTAAAAGAGTACGGCGACAAGCATACCAAACCGCGCAAGGTGGATCACTGGTTCTATTTTCAAAACGATATGGATGTGCAAAAATTTGTCACCCGTGTGGAACAACGCGGCTTTTTTATGGAAGGTAGCCAAGTCCTGCCAATCAAACCGGATTACCCCATCCAGGTCAATGTTTCCCGCGTGGACAATGTGAATGAGGATTATATCAATCAACTGACGGACAGCTTGCTGCAACTCGCTGAAGAATGCAACGGCCATTATGACGGCTGGGAGACGGTGGTGGTTAAGGGGTGATTCTATCAACAGTAATTTAGCCCCGGATCACCTGTTGAACCGGGGCCGATAGAAATAATTATACTATCTTTTCAATAATTTCCCCGGATTTGACATCTTTGAGAATGTGCTTGGTGCGGCCATCGGGCATTTTTTCTTCCTTGACCAGGGTGTACTTGCCATCAATTAAAGTTTTGCCGGATTTATCCCGTTGCGCATGGTCGCCGCCGCGCCAGATATCGAGCTTGACCGGTTCCCAGGCCCGCGATTTAGCGGACTTGTAGCAGGCGTCGATAATAGCGTTGATGACATAGCCGTCATAAAAGGTCTCCATCGGCTGGCGGCCTTTATCCAGGGCGTCGAAAACATCGATAAACATGTGAGTATAGCCCAGTTCGTTCACTTCATCGCCCACCGGGAACAGCCAGCCGGTATCGCCCTCGGCTTTTTCCGCCACATAGCCGCCCTGGCCGACGTTGGTGAACATCTGCAAGCCGGTTCGTAAAAAATGATCCATCCAGATTGTGCCTTCGGTGCCGGCGACTTCATCGCGCAAATCCATACCGCCGCGAAACGCCCAGCTTACTTCCAACTGTCCCATCGAGCCGTTCTCAAAGCGGATCAGGGCAATGCCGTGATCTTCGGCGTCGATATTATGCACCAGGGTATCGGCCCAGCACATCACTTCCACCGGCTTTATATCTTTGCCGATAAAGCAGCGGATTATTTCGGCGCAGTGGCAGCCCATATCTATAATAGCGCCGCCGCCGGCCTTGTCCATATCCCAAAACCAGGCGCTGTGCGGGCCGGGATGGGTTTCGCGCGAGCGCACCCACAGTACTCTTCCCAGCGCGCCGTTCTTGACAGAGTCGAGGGATTTGAGGGTCTTGGGGGTATAAACCAGGTCTTCCAGATATGCGGCATAGACGCCGGCTTTTTCTACCGCTAATAACATTTCTTTGGCTTCCGCCGCGTTGCGACCCAGCGGCTTGGTGCAAAGGATGTTCTTTTTAGCCTGCGCGGCCATCAGGACTGCTTCTTTATGTAAATGGTTGGGAATGCCGATCAGCACCGTATCCGTATCCGGATCGTTGATGGCTTTTCCCAGGTCGGTCGTCCAGGAAGGAATGTCCCAGTCCGCCGCAAATTTTTGCGCCCGTTCCTGTGAGCGGGAATAGACTGTATGAACGCGGTCGCGGCTGCGGAATTTGTGCAGGGTAAGAGTGTAAAACATACCGATCAAGCCGGTGCCCAGCAGGGTAATGTTGTGAGAGTGTGTCATGGCTTCTCCCGGAGATAGAGGTTTGGGGATCCAGGTAAATGATTTTTGAGAAATATGCGGTTTTTAGGGGAAATATGCAAACAAATTAATTTTAAGAAAGCGATTATTTCCTGGCAAACAGAAACGCTTCCTGGGGAAAGAAAGTTTTCACAGCAATACAGTCCAGGCTGTGCTGCCGGGCATAAGCGATAACTTCCTGCGCAGTTCGGGAGATAATAGTAGAACCGCCAATTTTACGACCGGTAGTAAATGCGCCGGCGGGAGAACTGGTCACCAGCAGATAGCCGCCGTGTTGCAGAACTGCTGAACATTCGGAAAAGAATGCAGAAATATCTGCAAGGTATTCCAGCAGACCAATAGCCATAACATAAGCACAGGAGCGGGGACGCAGCGGCAGGGCGGTTGCGCCGGCAACCACAACCGGAACCTGGCGTTTTGTATGGGTCAACCGGGCCATTTTGTAACTGGCATCGAGGCCGAACATGGTCAACCCCGGCGGCGCCAGGGGCAATGATTCGCCGCTTCCACAACCCAAATCGAGCCCCAGTCCGGTTTGCGGTGGTATTTTTGCCAGTAATTCCAGGATGTTCCGGCGTTCCCGTTTATGTATATAACTTAACGGCCAGGGCTTACGGAACAGATGGTAAAGAGGGGCTTTCAGATTCCACAAATTCACAATTTCTCCCTTGCAAGGAAATGGGAAGGGTAATTACAGAAACAGCGGCACATGCTGAAATTTCTCCACATCGACCAAGCCTTTATCAGTTAGTTTGAGTTTGGGAATGACCGGCAGCGCCATAAAGGCCAGGGTCATGAGCGGATCATCGGCAGTAACGCCCAACGAGCGAGCTGCTTGGATGAGAGCTTTGGTTTTTATACTAACCTCTTCCAATGGCTGGTTGGACATGAGCCCGGCGATGGGCAGTTCCAGCGTTTCGAGTACCTGGCCGTCGTTGACAATGGCTATGCCACCGCCCATTTTATTGATGGTAGTAACCGCTTTAAAAATATCGTGATCATGTATGCCGGTAACAATTATATTATGGCTGTCATGGGCAATGGATGACGCTATAGCGCCGCGTTTCAAGCCAAAACCCCTGAGCAGCCCTTTGCCAATCTTGCCGGAGGCGCGGTGTCGTTCCAGCACGTAGAGCCGCAAGATGTCTCTTTGCGGATCGGATACGACCAGGCCATTTTCCCTGGTGCAATCCATTTCCAGCAATTCGGTCGTGATCTGGTGCGGCATAATGCCGATAACCCGGCAGCGGTCGCCCTGCGCGGGGATATTGAATTCATCGCCCTCCAGCCATTTGATATTGACCGAACTGCGCACCGGATATTCCGGTTTGGCCGGAACCTCGTATATAGCCGCGCCGTCTTGCGCAACCAGCGCGCCGTTCTTGTACACCTGGCGGATATTAAAATCCTGCCAGTTATCAAACACCACCATATCCGCAGTTTTGCCGGGAGCGATAGCGCCCAGCTTGCGTAAACCGAAATATTCGGCAGTATTGTAACCGGCCATACGGATTGCAATATAGGGATCGAGGCCTGTTTGCAGGGCGGTTTTGACCATGAAGTTGATATGTCCCTGTTCGAGGATGTCGTTGGGGTGGCGGTCGTCGGTGCAGAAAAAACAAAAGCGTTCATTTTCATGGTTAATTAACGGCAACAGGTCAAGCAGGTTTTTGCTGCCCGAGCCTTCGCGGATCATGATGGACATGCCCAGCCGCAGCTTTTCGCGCGCCTCGTTTACTGTAGTACATTCATGATCCGATGCAACTCCCGCAGCTATATAGGCGTTGAGATCCATACCGGTCATTCCCGGGGCGTGGCCGTCTATACGTTTATCGCCGCTGATTTTAAGCTTGTCCAGCACTTCTTTATCGTTATCAAGCACGCCAGGGTAATTCATCATTTCTCCCAGCCCCAGCACCCATTTTTCGCGCAGGAACGGGAAAATATCAAACGCCCGCAGTTCGGACCCGGCGGTTTCCAACGGAGAAGCAGGAACACACGACGACATCATGAAAAAGACATTGAGGGGATTATACTTGCTGGAATCCATCATATAACGGATACCCTCGTAGCCCAGCACATTGGCTATTTCATGCGGATCGGCAACCACGGAGGTGGTGCCCAGCGGCACCACGGCGCGGGCAAATTGCGGCACTTCCACCATCGAGCTTTCAATATGCACATGACCGTCGATAAACCCGGGGGCCAGGTACATACCGCGCAAATTCACCTGGTTTTTGCTCTTGTAACCAGAACCCAGGCCGACAATTGTATCGCCCAGAATAGCGACATCGGTTTCGATTGTTTCACAGGTATAAACATTGATCACCCGGGCGTTGTGCAGAACCAGGTCGCAGGTTACCCGGCCGGTGGCGGCATCGATAATATCGCTTAATAACTGTACTTTTTTATTGTATTGCGAAGGACTCATAAAACAAACACTTTTATCAAGACATTTTCCTGATTATTGCATCGAGCAAGGCGTTCAGCTTTTCGCCCGCTAAATGGGCCATATCCGTCACTTCCTGATGGGTCAGTTTACCGGCAGCCAGTCCCGTCGCCATGTTGGTGATCAGTGATATACCCAGAGTGCGGATATGCCGCTGATTGGCGACAATGACTTCCGGTACGGTGGACATGGATACGGCATCGCCGCCCAGTTTGCGCAACATGCGTACCTCGGCAGCGGTTTCGTAACTGGGGCCGGTTACCCAACAAAACACTCCCCGCTGCAACTGTATTCCCTTTTCGGCGGCGGCGGACAAGGCAATTTCCTGTAAAGCAGAATCATAGGGTTCGGACATATCGGGGAACCACGGCCCAAGCAGGTTTTCCGGCCGGCCGATAAGGGGATTGCCAAAACCAAAATTGATATGATCACGGATCAGCATCATATCCCCGGGCCGAAAATCGGGATTCAACCCGCCACAGGCGGTAGTTACAATAAGCGTCTTGATTCCAAGTCCGGCTAAAAGGTGCACCGGGTAAGAAACTTGTTCCAGGGTGTATCCTTCATAGTAATGCACCCGGCCCTGGATACATATTACCGGGATGTGGTTTTTATTGCCGATACGCCAGGCGCCGGCATGGCCCGGCACAGTGGAGACCGGGTAATGAGGAATATCACCGGCGGCAATCGTCACGGTATTCTCAAGGTAATCGGCAAAAGCTCCCATTCCGGAGCCCAAAATAACGGCGATTTCCGGTTGTAAGGGTATCAGAGGACGAATATATTCGAGAGATTCTTGGACTTTGTTTTTCAGTAACATATTAAATAATCAATCCTGCAATTGTTGCGGTTAACCACGACGCCAAGGCGCCGCCGCACATGGCGCGAAAAGCTACGCGGGCAATATCGGGTCTGCGATTGGGCGCCAATGCGCTGATACCGCCGATCTGGATACCGATGGAGGCAAAGTTGGCAAACCCGCACAAGGCATAGGTGGCAATGATAACCGAGCGGTTAGAGAGATCGCCCACATTGATGTGTTTGACCAGTTCAACATAGGCGAGCATTTCATTGAGGGAAATTTTTATACCCATAAGATTCCCTACGGCAGCTGCTTCTCCCCAGGGCACGCCCATAGCAAAAGCCAGGGGTGCGAATAAAGCGCCGAACAGGGTTTTTAAACTGCCGGGGAAAAATCCGGAATATTCGCCGGTTATTGCATTGATAGCGCCGCCCAGCAGCCGGCCATCGATCATGCGGTCAAAAAAGCCAAAAAACGAGTTGACCAGCGCGATGAGGGCGGTAAAGGCTATCAGCATGGCGCCAACGTTTACGGCCAGTTTCAGGCCGTCGGTTATTCCCTGGGTGAGGGCGTCGAGCAGGTTATCGGCGCGTTTAATATCCGGCATGGTCACATCGCCGGCAGTTTGGGAAAGTTTTGTCTCCGGCAACAATAGCTTGGCCATAACCAGGGCAGCCGGGGCGGACATGACGCTGGCGGTGATGAGGTGACCGGCATCGACACCTAAACCAATGTACCCGCCCAGCACGCTGCCGGCAATGGTGGCAAAACCGCCCACCATTACCGCATGGATTTCTGATTCCGTCATATCGTTGAGAAAAGGTTTGATAAGCAGCGGCGCTTCGGTTTGGCCGACAAAAATATTTGCCGAACAGGACAAGGTCTCTGCACCCGACGTACCCATAGTCCATTTCATGAATTTTGCCATCATTTTTACGACCGCCTGCATAATACCATAATAATAAAGAATGGACATGATGGCGGAAAAATAGATGATGATCGGCAGCACCGTAAATGCAAACTGAAAGCCGTATTGGCTGAAATAGGCGGAATCCGCCAGGTTACCGAATAAAAACATACTGCCCTTGTCGGCAAATTTTAAAAATTTTGTGACCAGATCGGAAAACCAGGCGAATACCTGTTTACCATAAATACCGCGCTGCACCAACACTCCCAGAACAGCCGGCAATGTTGCCGCAAACAGGTATTTACTCCAGGCGCCTTTTTTGAAAAGCCGAAAAGTAATTATACCAACCGAAATAAAGGTAATAAGGAATAAGGCCGTTTCTGCTTTGTCCATATAATAAAAAGCGGCGCTTGCCAGCAGCGCCGCGCTCAACAGCAAGATTCCTCTGGTTACTGTTTGCAACCGAGTTTTATTTTCAAGTAACTGTGGCGAAAAAATATATAAAAGTATCAGGTACGACAGGATCAGCATACCGACCCAGGAAAGAACGGATTCACTCAAAATAATTGCCGCAAATAAAAATTGTAACGCCACACCCCAGACAAGTACACGGGATTTTACTATTCTGCGGTTTTGAGAAAACAGCCAGGCTAACGCCGGCAATAAAACAATCCCAGTCAGTCCAAATAATTTCATAAGTTGTTATTATCTCCTTCAGGTGTGGAATTATTATAAATTTCATGACAATGACGACAACGCGCTTCATATAACTCGGACGAACCTACCACAACCCGGTTGGGATCCTGAATCAAACGCTGGGTACGGTTGGCCGGAGCGCCGCATTTGACGCAAATAGCCAGGGTTTTGGTAATATATTCAGCCACCGCCAGTAACTGCGGAATAGGTTCAAAAGGCTTGCCCCGATAATCCTGATCCAGACCGGCCACGATCACCCGTTTGCCGTGATTTGCCAGTTCCTGGCACACATCGACCAGGGCGTTGTCAAAGAACTGGGCTTCGTCAATGCCGACCACATCGGCGTTTTTAGCCAGCGCCAATATTTCTTTGGCCGAACCGACCGGAATGGAAGATTTCTTTTGTTCATTATGCGAAACGATCTGATCCAGAGAAAACCGGGTGTCGATTTTGGGTTTAAAGGTGATAACTCTAAGGCGGGCGATTTCCGCTCTTTTCAGCCGCCGGATCAGCTCTTCGGTTTTACCGCTGAACATGCTGCCGCAAATAACTTCGATCCAGCCGGATCCTGTGGGGGCGATACTTAACATGGAATGCTCCTGTAAAGATTTATTTTTTAAATAACCAAAGCAGCAACGACACTAGTACCGATAAAACAATACACGTAACAACCGGAAAATACACAGTGGTGGAGCCCTTTTTGTAAACAATATCGCCCGGCAGCCGACCCAAATGAATACCGAAACGATTCAGGATTAGAACCACAATTCCGGCCAGGGCAATGGCCAGACCGGCATAAACCATAATTTTGCCAATGTTTGGCATGGTTACCTCAATGTACTGATCTGTTCAAGAATAGTTGTAAAAGCGGCCTGGTCAAAATTTTCGCCGTTCACGATAACATCCGCCTTGTTTTTGTATGGGAAGACATGATTGTTAAGCATTGGCCGCACGCTGTTCATATATTGTTCGATTACGGATTCCACAGTTCGCCCTCTTTCTTTGGTATCGCGCTGCAGGCGGCGAATGAAACATATATCCGGCGGCGTGTCGATGTAAATTTTATAGTCAAACAAATCCAATAGCGGGGGATAGGCAAACAACAGAACCCCTTCGATAAAGATAAACGGAGCTGGATTTACAATTTCAGTTTGCGCAGTACGGTCATGTATGGAATAATCATAAACCGGACGAGCGATTGCAATACCGTTTTGCAGATTTTGTAAATGACTGTGTAACAGGGCAAAATCAAGCGCAGCGGGATGATCATAGTTTTGTTTTACCCGTTCGGCCATGGGCAGATGAGTTTGTTTTTTATAATAGGAATCAATACAAAGCGCGGTAGCCGCGCTATTCAATCCGGCAAGGAATTTGGCAGCGTAATAGCTTTTACCCGCCCCGGATGCGCCGGCAATACCGATAAGCAGGTTGTTATATCGGGTTTCGATCATATAATCCTGTATTCAGCAAAATTTCAATAAAGTGAATTTGAACAATTTTTCATTTGGAAACAAGCAGAATTTGCAGGATCAGCCACCAGGTTTTTATGCCTGAAAAAATTTTGGTAGGATGGGGTCTTGCCCGGTGCAAAACAATATCTTGAATGAGGACAGAATTTATTAAAGCAAAGGATCGGAATCAAGCAATGTCCGGGCAAGCCCCCATCGAACGTTGAGAGTAGTAATTCAAGCGGGTTCCCAATCGGGAGATTGGGAACCAGAAGCTAATTTTTTCTTTTAACCGTAGAGGGTGCAGTGAACACACAGAAATGATTTTATGATTGCAGACAAATTACCAACGGTATCAGACGTATGCTTAATAACTATAAAGATTATGAGAAATAGAACCTGGAAGGAGAGTTTTGATTTATTTTAAACTCGGGTGATAAAAAAGTGAAATAAAAAAATCCGGGATTGTGGTCCCGGATTTTAAGGTATTGATGAAAAGTGTAAATCCGTTATTAAAACGGTAAATCGTCGGAATCGTTTTGATCCGGTTCGTTAAATTGTGGTTCTGACGGCAGCGGCGGCGCTTCCGGGGCAGAATTATCATCACGGGAGCCGCGGCTTTCCAAAAGTTGAATACTATCGGCCTGGATTTCTGTCGTATATCTTTTAACCCCGTCTTTATCCTGCCAGGAGCGATTGACAACGCGTCCTTCAACGTAAACCCGGTGACCCTTTTTAGCGTACTTTTCGATCATTTCCGCCTGTTTGCGCCACAGAATGACCCGGTGCCATTCCGTATTTTCATTCATAGCGCCATCCTGACCTTTCCAGGATGTGTTGGTGGCAATGGACAGATTACATACTGCAATACCCGAAGCAGTGTATTTCAATTCCGGGTCCTGACCCAGTCTGCCGATCAGCATCACCTTGTTCAGCGTACCTTTACTATCGTAAGCCATGTATACCCCTCATTTTTAGTGAGTAACTTGTGGTTTATCAAAATAATTTTAGCGAATATTTGCCAAAGAGTCAAGGCATTTTTAAAAGAGGTGAGGGGTTTTTTTGAGAGAATATTAAATTACGTTGTTACTAACTTGATATTTAGAACAAGGATCTGTAGCCGCCGGGTGACGATTTATGCGCGAAAAAGTACAGCCCAACTCGCCGCAAATCCGGCACATACCCGGTCAGGTTAAAAGTTACAGGATTTTCTTTAAAGCAGACCCATACCCCAGGTGGACCACACTGATATTCTACCGGGCCACAGGCACAACCTACAGGCTTGACTTGGGGTGAGCACTAATCTTTTTGCTCATTGCCACGTCATTTATGACGTGGATTACTAAAAATAGACCTAATTGACTTTAGTCAAATACAAATTTAGGCTAAAGGCATGTTTTTGCTTTATTTGTCCCACGACCTGAATGTTGTGGCAAAGATAGGGTTTAACGGGAAAACCGGTCGTTGAATAGTCCGACCCGCCTGGCGGGACGGACGTATCGGGACGACATTTCCTGGCCAGTGCACAAAAAAGTGTAGCCCACCTCGCCGCAAATCCGGCACATACCCGGTCAGGTTAAAAGTTACAGGATTTTCTTTAAAGCAGACCCATACCCCAGGTGGACCACACTGATATTCTACCGGGCCACAGGCACAACCTACAGGCTTGACTTGGGGTGAGCACTAATCTTTTTGCTCATTGCCACGTCATTTATGACGTGGATTACTAAAAATAGACCTAATTGACTTTAGTCAAATACAAATTTAGGCTAAAGGCATGTTTTTGCTTTATTTGTCCCACGACCTGAATGTTGTGGCAAAGATAGGGTTTAACGGGAAAACCGGTCGTTGAATAGTCCGACCCGCCTGGCGGGACGGACGTATCGGGACGACATTTCCTGGCCAGTGCACAAAAAAGTGTAACCCACCTCGCCGCAAATAATGCACATGTCCGGTCAGGTTCGATGTTATAGGATTTTCTTTGCAGCAGACTCATACCGCAGGTGGACCACACTGATATTCTACCGGGCCGCAGGTCTGTTCTGCACACTGTTCCGCCACTAACGTGGCTTGTATTAGCTTTCGGATTGGCTA